>Ga0209478_1000024_pt1 | contig 479665 bp, 399 predicted proteins | sample DewCreD2012metaG_5_FD_184109 | JGI IMG/M metagenome (GOLD analysis project Ga0209478, IMG submission 184109) | Hot spring sediment bacterial and archeal communities from British Columbia, Canada, to study Microbial Dark Matter (Phase II) - Dewar... ...
TGGGGTGGAGGTGCGCCTGGTGCCGCCGCCGGAAGGAGGGCAGGCGGGCGTCTACTATCTCCTCCTGTGGGCCCTTGATCCTGCCGGCCGGCCTGTCCCTGCGGCCACCGTCGTGGTCCAGGTGGACTAGGACCGCGCCTTACCGCCCTGTGGAGTTGCCGTCGAAAGAAGGCTGCGCTATGCTGCCGGCTGGTCCGGCCGACCATTGCTGAGGACCCCCTCGGTGTGGCCGGCAGGTAGCTCTCTAATGAGGGGTGGTGTGCACGTATGGGCGAGGTGTTGCGGGTCGGGATCATCGGCGCAGGTAGTATGGCGCAAGCACACGCAGCCGCCCTGGCAGCGATCGAGGAGGTCCGGGTGACTGCGGTGGCCGATCCTGAACTGGAACGGGCTAGAGCCCTGGCCGAGCGCCTGGGGGCGCGGGCCGTGCCTGAACAGGCAGACGTGCTCGATGACGTGGATGCAGTGTGGCTCTGCACGCCACCGTTCCTGCACTGCGCGCAGGCGCTGGCTGCGGCAGCGGCCGGCAAGCATGTCTTCTGTGAGAAACCGATGGCGCTCACGCTGGACGAGGCAGATCGCATGATCGCGGCGGCTCGCCAGGCCGGCGTGAAGCTGATGATTGGACAGGTGCTGCGCTATTATCCACCCATAGCGGCACTGCGCACCCTGGTGGAAAGCGGCGAGCTTGGAGAAGTTGTCTACTGCTTTAGTCGGCGTTTTGCCGCAGCGCGCTTCGAAGCGATGGCCCCGTGGCGACGCAAGGGCACGATGGGCGGCGGCTTTGTGCTCGAATGGGGCATTCACGAGGTCGACGCGCTGCGCTTCCTAGTGCAGCGCCCGGCCGGACAGGTGTATGGACGCCTCGCCTTTCTTGATCGCGAGAACCCGGACTTTGCCACCGACGCTCACGCGATCATCAGCTTCGCCGGAGGCATCACGGCAACGTTCGACGGCGGGCTCACCTCAGCGATCAGGGAGTGGACGTGGGGAGTGCAGGGCACGCGGGGAGCGGCACGTGCTGAGGGAATGCAGCGTCTGCGTGTGGCTCGCCTGGATGAGCGCAACGAGCGTGTGCTGGAGCTTGCACCGCTGACGGATCCTGAGCGTAAGATCAATCTGGCGGTGCTCCAGGAGAACCGCGCCTTCATTGAGGCGATCCTCCGGGACGCTCCGGTGCCGGTTCCCGGTGAAGAAGGCCGCGCCACGCTTGCGCTCTGCCTGGCTATTCATCGCTCGCATGCTGTCGGGCAGGCGATAGCCCTGCAGGGCGCCTGAGGACGAGGCGGCCGGTCGCTGCAGAGTGCTCTCCCGACCTGGGGCGGTCCATCACCACGGCCGGCCTCATCGCGTGCCATCATGGACTGCGGAACATGCTACGCAGCCGCTGCCAGAGCCCGCGTACGCTCCCAGGCTGGTGGAGGGAAGGATCTGCCTGTGAGTCGGCGGGCCCCTTAGGCGCGCGCGGGTGCTCGCTCAAATGGCCATGCTGAACCAGCCAGCGTACAAAGCAGAGCCGCTGGAAGTTGAGCCCGCGTCCCTCACACGCGCGGACGGCGCGGAGGTGCTGCCAGCGTCGGCGCTGCAGCTCTAACCGCGCGATCTGCTCCTCAGTCCACCCAGTCCGGCGCAGCCGCTCGAGCAGCTCTGCCTCGTCCGGGGTGGAGGGTGCACCCGTGAACTCCGGTGAGGCGGCCGGCCGGGAGGCACTGTCGGAGGATTGCGGCGTCCCGCCGGGATGAGGATCCGGCCATGATTGCGGGCTCCCATAGCCCTGTGTGCGGCCCTCCATGGCGCTTCACCTCCGGCCCTGCTGCAAGGTACAGCGCTCAGAGCGGCCATGGTCATTGTACCGGGCTCCACGCCCTGGGGCGCCACACCGAGGCCGCCAGGGCGCGTGAGGAATGACCAGGCCTACGGGGTAAGCTGACGGGTTCGGGCAGGTAGCACACGCCCTACGCACGACGGCCGTCACCAGCCGCTGCTCGTGCGATTCACCCCGGACAGGTAGTGGGTCCCCCGCTCTCCCATGCCCTGGGAGATTCGGCAGCAGGTGCTCCTGCGCGCACTATAGCACAGCCCGGACAGCCATTCAACGGTTCTCTGCCGCGGCGCACCAGGGCAGGAAACAGCGCCTGGGTACTTTTGCACAGTGCCCAGGACCAGGTACTCCAGTCCTGGGAAGCCGGCCGCTAATGGTACTTCTCCGTTGTCTGCCTGACAGGGCCTTCCTACACTGAAAACAAAGGCACAGGCCGCGGCGCCTTGCGTAGCGGCGGAGCGGGCAGCCGGAAGCGATCGGTAGGTCCTGGCTGCGGCGACACTCCAGCGGGGTGCATCATGTTGTTGTCTGTTGTTGTTCTTGTATTGCATCGCCTGTCTCTCTTAACCCTCCCGCTACTGTTGCTGCAGCATGCGATCGGCAGTCTAATGGGCGCAAGGCGGGGGTGTCTGTGCAGGCATTCAGATCCAGTACGGCTCTATGAGAGCGGTACGGGTCCAGAAGGGGATGAGGTGGGGCAGATGGGCAGGAACGCCGCTCAGGCATGGTTGGCGCGAGTGCAAGAGCAGGCCGGCCAAGGCATGGTCGAGTACTCGCTGTTGCTCTCGCTGATGGTGGTGGTGATTGCGGCGCTTACGCTGGTAGGCAAGCAGTTGGCCGACGGGCTGTACTACTCGATCTACAGAGCGCTGCCGTGGACGCCTTAAACCGGCTCTGCGGGCAGCGCAGGCAACATCTGCCCGCAGAGCCGGCAGCGAGGGCAGGGGCGAAACCACCGAAGCGCTATCGCTCGCTTGACCAGGTCGGCGTCTCCTTAACAGAAGTGCCGGCCTGATCCGCTCCTGCAGGAACGAGCGCTAGGCATGCCGGCGCCGGCGCAGCGCGTAGAGGAGTGTGGCGAGCGCCACAGCGCCAGCGCCAACTACCGGCACAGCCGGGAGCATGCTGCCGGTGCGCGGCAGCGCACGGGGCGCCTGCGCCGGTGCCTGCGCCGGCCCGACCCGCGCGGCCATGATATTGCCGCACGAGATGCCGGGCGCCGGCAGCGCCGGCCCGGCATGCACGTTGATGTAGTACTGCCCAGTGGTCAGCGTGGCCAGGCTGGCCGGCACGGTCGTGCTCGCGGTCGCGTTCCCCTGGGCATCCGAGCGCAGGTCGGTCAGCGGGTAGACGATCGGTCCCTCAGCCTCACAGCTCCCTCGGTGAATATGGTTCACACGTACCTGGTTAGGCGGTAGGCCGCGCACCGTCACAGTGACGATCGTCTGATTAGGCGCCGGGCCTGGCCGGAGCGTCGCGGTGCCGGTGGCGGTCTGCCCCGGTCTGGGGAGCAGGGTGACGAGCACAGTTACCTGGGCGTAGGCCACGGTAGCACTGCCTGCAAGCAGCAGCGCCGCGAAGAGAAAGGCCAGTTTCCTCATACGACGTGATCCTCCTGCATCTAGTCTTGCCGGGCATGAGAGCGCAGCGTCTACATAGGCATACCGGTGAGCTACCGGAGCAGCTCACCTGAGCAGCCGGACCTCCCGCCCCTGCCCTATCTGCTCGTACGCCTGCAGCCTGTGCGCTCCCGGGCATCCCGCGGCAAGCGCGGCTCCCATGCCCAGTATACGCGATCTGCTATAGAATAGCTTCAAAAAATAGAGCCGACTCGAAGAAAAGCGGGCTCCGCCGAAGACGCACGGCAAACAAATGCACTCCAAACGAAAGAAGCTCGACGCGTGCGATGCGCTGCGTTCAAAGGCTCGAGCACGAGGAGAGGGATGGGGCCATGCGCATGAACATCTTAGTGATCCTGCTTGATAGTCTACGGCGCGACTATCTCGGCTGCTATAGCGACCTGCCCCGGCGGGAGGGATCGCTTGGCCGGCCGGTGCAGACCCCGCACCTCGATGCCCTGGCGGCGCAGTCGGCCGTCTTCACCCGGGCGATGATCAACTCGTTTCCCTGCGGCCCGTTCCGCCGTGATGCCTGGACCGGGCAGATCGAGTTCCCGCACCGTGGCTGGGGCCCGCTGCTAGATACCGACTATACTCATGCCCAGGCCCTCGGTGAAGCCGGCTATGTTACCATGTTTATCACCGACAATTACCCGCTGGTCGACTCCGGCTATGCCATCCAGCGCAGCTACACGCGGGTGCCGGTGTCTCGCGCGCCGGGGAACTACCAGCGCAACTTCACCGGCTGGCACCTCGTGCGCGGCAACCAGTCTGATCGCTGGTGGCCGGCCGATCGCCCGGTCACGCTCCCCTGTGCGCCGGAGAAGATCCGCGGCGGCGCGCACCGCATGGTGCTCTATCTGCAGCAGACCTACGGCCGCCGCTGGGAGCGGGAGTGGTTCGGCCCCCAGGTCTTCCAGGCTGCCATTGACTGGCTGGAGGAGAACGCGCGGCGGCCATTCTTCCTGTGGATCGACTGCTTTAACACACACGAGCCTTTCGATCCTCCACGCCACTACGAAGACCTCTATGATCCTGGCTACCAGGGCGAGCGTCTCATCTTCCCGCAGTACAGCCGGGTGGACCTCTATCGCCCCGAGGAAGTCGCACACCTGCGGGCGATGTACGCCGGGCTCATCACCATGATGGATGTGTGGATCGGCCGGTTGCTGGAGAGCCTGCGCGTGCTGCGTCTCCTGGACCGCACGCTTATCCTCTTTACCAGCGACCATGGTTTCCTGCTGGGTGACCGCGGCCTGGTGGGGAAGTCGTGGGACGGCGACTCTGAGAACTTCCTGTGGCAGGGGATCGCCGATATCCCCTTGCTGATCCGCCATCCCGAGGGCGCCTCCGCCGGGCAGCGCATCGACTGCCTGGTGCAGACGGTCGATCTCTACGCCACTATCCTGGACGCAGCCGGCATCCGCCCGCCGGATGGGATCGACGGTCGCTCGCTCCTGCCGGTGGTACGCGGCGAGCAACGCACGGTGCGAGAGCTGGGATTATACGGGACTCATGCACCACTCGTGCACGTCACCGATGGACGCTACACCCTCTTCCTGAGCGACCCGGCCGGTCCATCCGGCCCGCCGCGCCTGTACGATCTTGAAACCGACTCTCATCAACAGTATGATGTTCTTGCGCAGCACCTCCATATCGCCCGCGACTTCCATGATTTTGCTGCCGGCGAGATGGAACGCCGCGGGGCGGCGCCGAAGGTGCTCGAGTTCGTCCGGCGATCGCGCGCCGCACTTGGCTGAGCTCACGTACGTTACCAGGGAACACCAACAAGCTCCTCAGGAGCGCGAAGCAGGAGCACGAAGCAGGAAGGGCGGAAGACCATGCAGTATCCAGCGGATTCAACCGGTGATAATACCGGGGTGATGCCCCAGGGCCCTGCAGCAGTCCGGACGCCCCGGACTGCGCCGGGCATGACTCGTCGGGCGATGCTCATGCTGGGGAGTGCTTCGGCCCTCCTGGCCGCCTGCCGGCGGACACCGGCGAGACAGCCCATGCAGGAGGAGGGACCACCACCCGGCATCCAGAAGGGGGCAGTGATCCAGTGGGCGGTGGATAGCGGCCCCACGCGCACCAAGCTGCGCCAGGATCAAGTCGCTCTCTTCAAGCAAAAGTTCCCTGATATCGAGGTACAGTTCATTGAAGGCGCCACGGATACCGAGAAGCTGCTGGCGATGTTCGCCGGCGGCACGCCTCCGGATCTTTTCCGCCAGGAGACGTTTGGCTTCGCCACCTTTGTGAGCCGGGGCGCCATTACAGCGCTCGACCCGTACATCCGCCGCGATCGATTCGATACGGAAGATTTCTTCCCCGCAGCACTGCGCAACTGGCAGTGGAAGGGCCGCCAGTACGGCATCCCGTTCCTGGGCATCCGCATCATGTACTACAACCGCGCCATGGTGGACCAAGCCGGAGCAGCGCGCCCGCCGGCTTCGTGGAAAGATGGGCGCTGGACCTGGGACGCTTTTCTGGAACTGGCGCGCAAGGTCGTGGTGCGCCAGGGCACAAGCGCCACGCGCTGGGCCTTCGACGTGGGCACGGTGCGGCGCGACTGGCAGACATGGGTCTGGTCAAACGGCGGCGAGCTATTCAGTGACGATGGAACAAAGACCTTCCTCGGGGAAGAGCCGGCCATCCAGGCGCTGCAATTTTTGGCGGACCTGATCCACCGCCACCGAGTGGCGCCGACGGCTGCAGAACGTCGGGACCAGGGCGGCCGGCGTGGGCTGTTCTTGGGTGGGAACCTGCTGATGTACCACGAGCCGGTCAACAGCGTGGCGGCGAACCGCCGCGAGGTGACCTTTGACTGGAGCCTGACCGCAACACCCCACGGGCGAGGCAAGGCCACTTCATCGGGTGGGGGCGTAGGCTGGTTCTTGAGCGAGCCCTCGCGTGTCAAGAACGAGACCTGGGAATTGATGAAGGTGCTGGCCAGCAAGGAGAGTGTGAAGATGGAAGCGGTGCGGGGAGAAGCCCCGCCAGGTCGCATCTCCGTCGCCCGAGACCCCGAGTTTGTGAACCCGCCGGAGCCGCCGGGCGCCGACATGAAGGTCGTAGTCGAGGCACTGGAGGTTATGCATATCGAGCCGCCGCTGATTAACGGGGTGGAGATCGACCGCATCCTTGATGACGCACTTGCCCCAGTATGGGCCGGCGAGCAAGGCGCCCGCGAGGCGATCCAGGCCGTCCTTCCGCGCATCACACCGTTGCTCAACCCGGCCGGCTAAGCGCCGATGGGGCCTGGAGGCGGCGGAATAACATGCCTGGGAGGAGACGCGGGCCAGCCGGCAAGGCAGGAGGTGCTCATCTATCCGTTTTGTGGTCAAAATCCCTTTCCGCATCGGATCGGGTGGGGTAGCATACTCGTGGGGGAGCGCTCAGGTGGTGGGTGCCGGTGTAGGGTGGAGCCTCTCCCAGAGGGTCACGATCCCCTCGTCAACCCTCGCTCTCTTCCCTGCTACGCGCAGCCCTGGACACGGGTGGCGTCCAGGGCTGCACTATTTTTCAGGGGAGTGTATCCCTTCCTTCTTGCTTACTTGCTTATACTTGCTTAAATTACTTTAACTACTTCCTACTTACTACCCTGTTGTACCGGCAGCTCCTTACGACCGCTTGATCCATACCTCGTTGAGGAAGCGGCCGCCGGGAATACGTGAGTCAAGGATGTTTGGCCGCAGACCTTGTACATATGGCTTTACCAGGTACATGACCTCACGGTAGAACAGGAAGACCGACGGCTGATCCTGCACCAGCATGCGCTCAGCCTGCTGCCAGAGCTGAATGCGCCTAGCGTCATCGAGCTCGGCCGCGGCCTGGCGCATCAGCGCGTCAACCTGAGGGTTACAGTAGTTGGTCTTGTTATTGCCGCCGTTGCAGCCCCAGATATCCGGCAGCCAGTTCTCCGGGTCGGGGTAGTCGGCATGCCAGCCGAACCAGGCCCAGGTATGCTCTTTTCGGCTCACGAGCTCGCTGAAGGCGCGCGGCTCCAAAGGCTCCAGCCGCAGATCAACGCCTAGATGCTGCTTGAGCTGTGCCTGCACAAATTCGGCGACCTGCGGGTTCACGCCCGTATTAGCATACTGCAGGGTAAGGGGAGGTAAGCCGCGGCCGTTGGGATACCCCGCCTCCGCCAGGGTTTGCCTCGCCTTCTCCGGGTTAAAGGCGAACTCCTTGCCGAGGTTCGGATCGTGTCCGGGAATACCCGGCGGCAGCCAGGAATAGGCCGGCTTGCCCAGACCGCGCTGTACGTTTTTGATGAACGTCTCGCGGTCGATCGCCATGGCCAGGGCCTGCCGCACTTTCACGTTCTCAAAAGGTGGCTTCGCCACGTTAAAGCGCAGGCCGAATGTGGTAGGCTCGTCGTACCGCAGAATCTGCGTGCGCAAGTTGGGGTCGTTTTGCACCACAGGAATGTTTTGCGGCGGGACACTGACCACGTCACGCTCGTTGTTCAAGTACGCGGCATACGCTGCGTTTGGGTCCGTTACCATCGTAAGTGTGATCTTTTGCAGAGTGGGCTTCGTGCCGTAGTAATGAGGGTTCGGTACCAGGGTAATGTGATCGCGGTGAACCCACTCAGTCATCCGGAACGGACCGGTAGAGACATAATTTGGCGGCTCCGTCCATTGTTCTTTATAGGTCTTCCAGACGTCCTCTCGCAGCGGGAACATTGGCCACAGTGCGGCCAGTTGCAGGAACGTAGCCTGTCTGCGCCTGAGCTGCACCTGGAAGGTGCGCTCATCCACGGCCTTCACCCCCACCTTGGCAAACAGGGCGTCTACCTCTGCGTCGCTGCTTGCCTTGGCGGTATACATCTCCTCCGCCCCGACGATAGCGAAGTAGGATGATGCGTAATCGGCTCCCAGCCGCGGATCCAGCAAGTGTTTGACACCGAAGACGAAGTCGGCGGCCGTGACCGGTTTTCCATCGCTCCATTTCGCATCGGGGCGCAGCTTGAAGGTGTAGGTCAGGCCATCTTGGGAGATGCCGCCGTTACTAAGGCTGGGCACCTCCCCGGCGAGGGCAGGCTGCACCTTCAGGTCCGGCGCGAACTTGAGCAAGCCCTCCCAGGCAATGTGGATAACGGCGATGGAGTCTGTCCAAGCAGCGAGGTTCGGATCAAGGCCTGGAGGCTCTCCGGAGAGATTTGCGCGAAACTCCTGTCGCGGGGCGAGATCGCGCTGTTCCTGCCCGCCCGGCTGGCCAGCAGGCGCCGGCGCCTGCTGGCGCTCCTGGGGCTGGCATGCTGTTGCCAGCGCGGTAACGAGGCCTGCACTCAGTGAAGTCACCACGCTCCGGCGCGTGATCCGTCCGTGATGCTGCTCTCCGTTAGACAAACCAGAACGAGAGCAGGAACGACGAGTGGAAAAGGGGTGACTCATGACGGTCTCCATAGTCCTGATGCGCTCCTGTATCCAGTCCGGTGCGGGCGATGGCCTGGTGGGGCATGCACAGTGTCGCCCACGTGCGGTTAAGCACGGGCAATTAAATTTGATTTTAGATTAGACGAAGAAGAGGATAGGTACGTGCGCTACGTGCGCAGCGGGCTGAACTGCTGCGCACGGGCTGCCCTCCCTCTTCGTTGCTCTTGTGCGCCATCCTTGCACCCTATACCTGAGTATCCTATACCTGAGGCTGAAGATATCTTGCAAGAAGCGTGCCCCAAAGGTGGGGGGGCATGCGGTTCTGTGCAGCTGCCCTCTCACGGCGCTCTGACGTGGGAAAGCGGCCGGGGACGCAGGAAGAGTCTAAGTCTAAAGTGTAAAAGCCGAAAAAAGATATTGTACATCTGCCCAGCTCGAAGCAGGGAGAGACCGGGGACAGCTGATCAGGTGCAGCCTGACTCCGAGGTAAATTTATTTTTTTATACTTTGTTTTATATATTCTTCTTCTTATCCTTGGTGGTTACAGCTCTGGTTGCACCTCTGCCCCATCGCTCTTTGCCGAGCGGTAGATAGCCTCCATGATAGCGACCGACTTGCGCCCTTCCTCGGGCGGGCAGGCTACCGGCGTGCCCTTGGTCAGTGCAGCGACCATATCCTCGATAACGTTCATGGGGCGCTCGGGTGGCAGCTCAGGTTGCCATGGGGGCACGCGGCCCTCGTCCTCGTCCTGGAAGCGCCAGACCACAATACCACGGTCAGCCATGAAGATGCAGCCGTTTGTGCCGTGGAGCTCAATGGCGCGGCCGGGGCTGCCCCAGGCAGTGGTTGTCGTCTCCACAAGGCCCCAGGCTCCGCTCTCAAAGGTGAGGAAGGCCTGACACGCATCTTCAGTCTCGATGCGATGGTTGAAGATGTTGATACGGGCGCGCACGCTACGGACTGGTCCCATGAACCATTGCAAGAGATCGAGGTCATGGATACCTTGATTAGCCAGCGAGCCACCGCCGTCGTAGCGCCAGGTGCCCCGCCAGGGATAGGGCGAGCCGGCATCGTAATACTCCTGTGAGCGATACCACTTGAGGCGCATATCGCCGAAAATCGGCCGACCGAGGCGACCGGCATCGACGGCGAGCTTCACCTTGCGCACCTCGTCGGAGTAGCGGCTGCCGAAGTCCACCGCCAGCACTACACCGGCCTGACGGGCTGCAGCGGCCATGGCATCGGCACGGGCGAGCGTCACCTCCATCGGCTTGGTAGTAATGGCGTGCTTGCCGGCCTGAGCGGCCTTGATCACGAAGTCCGCATGCGTGCCACTGGGGGTGAAGACGCCGATCACATCGATGTCATCACGGGCAACCATCTCATCGAAATTGGTGGTCCAGGCGCAGCCCCACTCTGCGGCGTACTTCTGCGCCACTTCTGGGCGCAGGTCACAGATCATTTGGAGCTTTGCGCCGGGCGTCTTGAGCACCATCTGGGCACGGCTGCGGCCGACGCCGAGGCCGACGATCCCAAAGCGCACAGGCTGACCGGGCTCAATCGCGGGCATGGGTACCTCCCTCCGCGTTGTGCTGTGTGCACCAGCTAGGGCACGAGGCCCCTGCCGGTGCCAGGCGCAGTGTACACTGTGCGGCAGTACATTGCACGCGGCGAGGGGGCTCGGTAACTTTTTGTCGGCGCCAAGGCGCCCTCAAAAAACGCCTAGCCCGAGTTTTCCTGAAGAGCGTGCAGCCGACAGGAGTGCATACCCGGGAGCACACTACTCCAGGCCAAGGGCCTGTTGCAGGGCGTCCAAGCGCGTATGCAGGCGCTGGGGATCGCTGTCCACGAGGGTAATATGGCCGAGCTTGCGGCCGGGGCGGGGCGCTTTGTCATACAGGTGTAGGTGCGCGCCCGGGTGCGCCAGCACGGCAGCGCGCTCAGGCACGCTGCCGATCAGGTTCAGCATGGCGCTCACACCACGCGGCGCCGTCGAGCCCAGTGGCAGCCCCAGTACCGCCCGCAGGTGGTTCTCGAACTGGCTGGTCTCGGCCCCCTCGATGCTCCAGTGGCCGGAGTTGTGCACCCGCGGCGCCATCTCATTGGCCAGGAGCTGCTTGCCTACCTGGAAGAGCTCGATGGCAAGCACGCCGACGTAGTCCAGCGCCTCCAGCACCCGCGCCGCGTAGCGCTCGGCCTGAGCCTGGAGCGCGGATGGCAAGTCCGGCGCCGGGGCCAGCGACAGGCGCAGGATGCCCTCCCGATGGTGGTTCTCGACCAGGGGATAAAACGCCATGGCGCCGCTGCGGCCGCGCACGGCCAGGATAGAGAGCTCGCGGTCGAAGGGCACGAACCCTTCCAGAATAAGCGGGACACCGCCCAGGGCTTTCCATGCAGGTGCAATATCTGCCGTCGTGTGCAGCACGGCCTGTCCCTTGCCGTCGTAGCCGAACCGGCGGGTTTTCAGCACTGCCGGTAGACCAATCCGCTCAATCGCTGCCTCAAGATCGGCGCAGCTATCCACGGCAACGAAGGGCGCCGTAGGAATGTCCAACCGCCAGAAACATTCCTTTTCATACAACCGGTCCTGGGCGGTCTCCAGCGCCTGCGGCGGCGGCAGCACCGGCACTCGTTCAGCTAGCCAGCGCGCCGCCTTGACCGGCACGTTCTCGAACTCGTAGGTCACCAGGTCCACGCCCTGCACAAAGCGTTCAAGAACAGCAGGATCATCGTAGCGACCGACAATGTGCTCGGCTAGGCGTCCGGCCGGGGTGTCGGGCGCGGGATCCAGGAAACGAAAGCGCAGGCCAAGGGGATAACCGGCTAAGGCGAGCATGCGGCCAAGCTGTCCGCCGCCAAGGATGCCGATGGTCATGGGATGTGCTTCGCCTCCCCCCGAGGATCGGGACGGTCCAACACTGCCTGCGTCTGCGCCTCACGGTAGCGTTGCAGGGCCTGACGGATTTCCGGGTATTTGTTCCCCAGGATAGCAGCTGCCAGTAGGGCAGCGTTTACGGCGCCCGCGCGGCCAATGGCCAGCGTGCCCACTGGCACGCCGGCCGGCATCTGCACGATGGATAGGAGCGAGTCTAGCCCATGCAGTGCCCGCGATTCGACCGGCACACCCAGGACCGGTAGAATGGTCTTCGCTGCAGTCATGCCCGGCAGGTGGGCTGCCCCGCCGGCCCCGGCGATGATCACCTCTAAGCCGCGCGCTGCGGCCGAGGAGGCGTACTCAAAGAGCAAGTCGGGCGTGCGGTGCGCGGAGACGACCCGGACTTCGTAAGGCACGCCGAGCTGATCCAGCGTCTGCGCGGCATGGCTCATCGTCTCCCAGTCAGAGAGCGAGCCCATGATGATGCTGACCAGCGGCTGCATAGGTCATGGCTCTCCTGCTTGCTTTTCTTTATCTCTTTTATCTCTCTTATCTCTACTAACTAAAACTAATATAAACTAAACTAATATAGATAATACAAGCAAGATAGATGCGGTCACGGAGCATATCTTACCCGGCCGGGCCGATCTTGAAAAGCGCGGCACGCCGGGTGGCCGGGGGTACGTCTTCTTGACCCTCCCGCGCTGCCTCTGTTACCCTCTGCTTCAGAGTTCAGGCGTAGTCTGCCTGAACCTAGTCTTGCCCATGAATCTCATCTTGCCTGAAAGGGAGCACTGTGCGCCCGATCGCCACGTTTCGCGTTATCCCGGCGCTACCGAAGGAGCTCGCCTGCCTGCATGACCTGGCGCGGAACCTGCATTGGACCTGGAATAGCGAGTCCATCAATCTTTTCCGCCGCCTGGATCCGGAGCTGTGGGAGCAGAGCGGCCATAATCCAGTGCAGCTCCTTGCGGCGGTGGGTCCGGCGCGCCTCACCGAGGCGGCGACAGACCTTGGGTTTCTCGCTCATGCTGAGCGGGCCTGCGAGCAGCTTCAGGCCTACCTGTCTGAGGAACGTACCTGGTACTCCACGACCCACGCCGATGCGTTCCAGGGCATTCCGGGCCAGCCGGTGATCGCCTATTTCTCTATGGAGTTTGGCCTAACCGAGTGCCTGCCGATCTATTCGGGTGGCCTGGGCGTGCTCTCAGGCGATCACCTGAAAACGGCCAGCGACCTGGGACTGCCTCTGGTAGGTGTGGGGTTGCTGTACCAGGAAGGGTACTTCCGGCAGCGTCTTAATGCCGATGGCTGGCAGGCCGAGGAATACCCGATCAATGACTTCTACAACCTGCCGCTCACGCTGGTCGAGCGCTCGAAAGGCGTTCCCCTGACCGTATCGGTGGACCTGCCGGGCCGCACGGTAGTGGCCCAGGTGTGGCGTGCCCAGGTCGGCCGCGTGCCGCTGTTCCTGCTGGATACGAACCTCAATCTCAATGCCCAGGCCGACCGCGATATTACCGACCGGCTGTACGGCGGTGACTTAGATATGCGCATTCGCCAGGAGATTGTCCTGGGCGTCGGCGGCATTCGTGCGTTGGAGGCGCTGGGCTACAATCCGGTTGTGGTGCATATGAACGAAGGCCACTCGGCCTTCTCAGGCTTGGAGCGCATCCGGCTGCTCATTGAGCGCCACAAGCTCTCCTTCGCCGAGGCGCGTGAGCTGGCTGCCGCGGGGAACATCTTCACCACGCACACGCCGGTGCCGGCCGGCATCGATATCTTCCCCCCGGGGATGATCGATACCTACTTCCGCGGCTGGTACGATGTGCTGGGGCTGAGCCACCAGGAGTTTATGGCCCTGGGACGCACGGATCCGGGGAACCAGTCCGAGGGCTTCTCGATGGCGGTGCTGGCTATCCGCCTGGCTGCCTACGTCAACGGCGTCAGCAGGCTGCACGCTCGTGTGGCACGCCGGATGTGGCACAATCTGTGGCCGGGGGTGCCCGAGGACGAAGTACCGATTACGCATGTGACTAACGGAGTGCACCTGCCGACATGGATCGCGGAGGAGATGGCCTCGCTCTACGATCGCTACCTGGGGCCGCGCTGGCGAGAAACACCGGAAGATCCCCAGGCCTGGCGCGAGGTGGCGAGCATCCCCGACGAAGAGCTGTGGCGGGCGCACGTGCGCGGCAGGGAGCAGCTGGTACGCTACGTGCGGAAGCGGCTGCGCGCCCAGATGCTGCGTAGAGGCGACTCCCCGGCGGAGGTGGAGCGCGCGGCCGAAGCGTTGAACCCCGAAGCGTTGACGATCGGCTTTGCGCGGCGCTTCGCCACGTACAAACGCGCAACGCTCATCTTCCGCGATGTGGAGCGGCTGGTTCGCCTGGTGTCAGACCCGGCCCATCCAGTGCAGCTGATCTTCGCCGGCAAAGCGCACCCCCATGATAATCCGGGCAAGGAGGCGATCCGGTACATCGTGCATACGCTCCGCCGCGAGGAGCTGCGCGGCCGGATCGTCTTCGTCGAGGACTACGATCTGGCGCTGGCGCGGGCGCTTATGCACGGCTGCGACCTGTGGCTCACCACGCCGCGCCGACCGCTTGAGGCGAGCGGCACCAGCGGCATGAAAGCAGCGCTCAACGGCGTGCTGCAGATGAGCGTGCTGGATGGCTGGTGGGATGAGGCATACCGTCCCGACATTGGGTGGGCAATCGGGCAGGGCGAGGAGTACACCGACCCCGAGTACCAGGACTATGTGGAATCACGTGCGCTCTATAACCTTTTGGAGAATGATGTTATTCCGCTCTTTTACGAGCGGGACCGCTATGGTGTACCGAGGGGCTGGGTCGGGCGCATGAAGGCGTCGATCATGGCGCTGGCTCCGGTGTTCAACACCAGGCGCATGCTCCAGGAATACGCCGAGCAGATGTATCTGCCGGCGGCCCGGCGGGTGGCGCGGCTGCAGGAGCGCGAGATGGCACGGGCGAAGGCGCTGGCAGCATGGCGAGCGCGCGTCCAGGCGGCCTGGCCGAACGTGCGCATTCTCCAGGTGCACTCCGATCTGCCGGCCGAGGCCTCGCTCGGCATGGAATTCGAGGTGCGCGCCGACGTGTCGCTGGACACCCTTTCGCCGGACGATGTGCTAGTTGAGCTCTATCATGGCCCGATCGGGCCGACGGGCGACATTCACCAGCCGGCGCGGACAGTAATGACGGCCCAGCTCTCCCAAGGCAGCGGCGTCTATACGTACACAACTCTGCTGCAGTGCCGGGCCAGCGGGCTGTACGGGTACACGGTGCGCCTGCTCCCGGCGCATCCTGACCTGCACAACCCCCTTGATCTGCGCCTCATCCGCTGGGCCGGATAACCCTGCAGGCATGGCCTACCTTATCGCCCTATGCCCTATACGGACTCTCTATAGAGCAGGGCTCTCTATAATAAGTTAAGTAAAGCGTTAAGTAAAGATTTAAGTTAATTAGGGCATGCCTGCCGGTGCTGGATCATGCACGCAGAGCGTGCACGGCTCAGCGAGACATGAGCTTCTTCGCGATCTCGGCGATTTCCTCCGGATGGTACTCCGGAGCAAACGTCTGCGGCACCTCCGGCAGGTTGGCCAGCGGACCGCCCGGCGGCGGACCATCCACCACCTCCAGGTTGCCGTCGCCGGTGGGCGCCGGGCCGGTCCAGATCTTCGCCACGTCGCGGTAATCCTCTAGGCTGAAGCGATAGAGCTTGCGATGCACGCCTTGCTCCTCGAACTTGCGCGCTTCAGGGAACTTCGAGTTCTCGATGCGCGGGATCGGCAGCATCTTGGTCACATCAACACCGGTGACGGTCTCCAGCGCCTTCCCGTACGCCAGGGCATGTACCCCGCCGCGCACGAGCAGGTAGCCGATCATCGCGCGCGCCACCGGGTTCTGCGTCATCTCGTAGACGCGGATCTTCTGCAGCCGCGCCCCGTTCTCCAGGAAGAAGTTATGCAGCAGGTCCAGCACCAGATTGCCGCTGGCAAAGACGTAATCGCCGTTCCAGAAAGCGCCCATGGAGTTCCCCACGATCGCTCCCTGGCCGGTAGCGATGAAGTGATAGGTGTTGCGCGCGTTCACCCCCAGCGACAGCGGCGCGTCCACAGGCTCGCCCGGCTTCGCTGCACCGTTGAGCAGGGAGTTGATCGTCGCCGCGACAAGCTCGATGTGCCCGAGTTCCTCCGTGGCGATGTTCGCGATCAGATCGTAGTAGGGCTTCAGCTTCTCGCGGCCGCGGAAGTTAAACGACTGATAGGTATAGTTCATCAGCGTCGACATCTCGCCGAAGCGACCGCCCAGCAACTCCTGGACAGCCGCCGCTGCATTCGGGTCGGGCTCCTTCGCCTGCGGGAGCTCGATCTGCAGACGGTCAATACGCAGGAACATGAGCCACCTCCCTCTCTCAGGTTGAGCACCGATCGACGCCTCCGCCAAAGGCAAGAATTAGTATAAATCTCGTTTTACGCCGTTTGTCTACGGGCGCGGTGCACAATTTCTCAGAGTGGTTGGGGGTGGAGCACGGCCGTCGAGCGGCCCGGCTGCGGCGCGGCGCGCTGAACATGTGCCGCTGCAGTACGGTCCATTGACAGCTCCTCCAGTTCGGTCGCACAATACGGTTCGCTATGCCCGGTACCAGGCAGCCTGGCTCCTGCCTGGTACGAGGTGCAGGCGTGTTCGCAAGGGGGAGAGCACATGGCTATCGCTGCGAAGACGGATGCCACAATCCTGGCAGAACTCGAAGAGCTGGTGCGGGAGACATATACGCTCTGGGATGAGGAGTGGGTCGGCTTTTCGTGGCGGAACTATACGTTTGATCACGTCCAACGGGTACGCCGCTTGGCCGTGGCCCTGGCGCGGCGGGAAGGTGGGAACACGCGCGTCCTGGAGTTCGCCGCCCTGCTCCATGACATTACCAAGTCATACGATGGCGAGATTATCATGCGCGATGGCAAGCGCGTGCTTGACGAGAACGGCTGCTGGCTCAACGAGACGCTCCTCCCGGCGCGCTCGAACCGTATCACAGAGCTGTACGACCGGCTGGACCTGGCCGGCACAGTGCATTCAATCTCCGGCGCGCGCATCGCCGTCCACCTCCTCGCCGAGTACGGGTTCGAGCAGTCCTTCCTCGACCATGTGGCTGAGATCATCCATTCCCATCTTAAGGTGACCGAGCGCTCCAGCCTGGAAGGGCGCTGCATCTACGACGCCGACACGATCGACGCGAACATCGGTCTGCCGGCATTCTATCGAAACATTCAAATTACCATGCACCGCATGGAGCAGCAGTTCGCCCGTGAGGGCCGCGACCTGGATGCTTACCTGCACGAACACCTGCGGGAGTATCTGGCCGGCTATCTGGGCGAGCGTATTCCGGCCTGGAACGAAGGCAAGCGTAACGACTTCGTGCCTCGCCTGACTACGGAGGCCGGACGTGCCTGCGCGCTTGCCCGCGTGGAGCACCTGGCGGCCGAAGTGCGGGCCATGCAGGCAGAGCTCGACGACTTCGACCGTGCTGTGGAGCACGGCCGACTGGCCGTCGTGCGCTACTTTATGCTGAACCGCCGCAATCCCTTGCTGGCAGCGCAGATGCACTATCTGACCGAAGAGTGGGCTCCCGCCCACGCAGATGCCGGCGCGCGCGAGTTGCTGGCCAGGCTCCAAGCCGAGTGCGCCGGTGAATGCTAGGGGGGAGGACAAATGCTTTTATTACCACTGCGCCTCTATTACTTGAGACAATCGTGATCTTGCAAGAGGGTGGATCTGCAAGCTAGCAGCGACCTAACTACATGTAAACTTGCGAGCGAGAATGACGGACCATATGATACCGCATGTTTTTCAAGTAACTAGAAGCAAAGGGTACCAGGAGCGAGGAAAGAACAGACATGCTGGATCTCGCTGATCCCGTTGCTGTTCTACGCGAGCTTGCCGGCTGCCCGACGGCGCCGTTCCATGAGCTGCGTGTAGCTGCTCGGCTTGGCTTGCTCATGCAAGACCTCGGCCTGCCTGTCCACGTCGATGCATACGGCAACCTGCTGGTACACTATGCTGGCGGCGCAGCACGGCCCCTCGCCCTCGTCGCTCACATGGACCATCCGGCGCTGGAAGTGCTGGAGACCGCTCCGCTTACCGGTCGGCTTCTCGGCGGCGTGCCGTTGCGTTGCCTGGAGCGCCCCGTTGCGGTGCGATTTCTGCTAGAAGATCGAGAGGATCGAAAAGATCAAGAGGTAGCAGGCCGGATCGTCGGCTATTTCGAGGGCGAGGGCTTTGTAGGGTTGCGGCTGGAGGCCGAGGCGCCTGTGCTGGCCGGGACTTTTGGCGTGTTCGATCTGGAGGACTTTCGCGAAGACGCCGACGGCTTGCTCTACCAACGGGCCGCGGACGACCTGGCCGGCTGTGCGGCGATCGTGAGCGTGCTCGCCCGCTGTGTGGCCGAGCGTATTCCGGCCACGGTGCTCGGCCTCTTCACCCGTGCCGAGGAAGTCGGCCTCATTGGCGCCACGCTGGTCGCGCAGCAGCGGCTTCTCCCGCCTGAGACGCTGGTGGTGTCGTTGGAGTGCAGCCGGGCACTCCCCGGCGCAGAGATTGGTGCAGGCGCCGTGATCCGCGTGGGCGATCGGGCGGCCTGCTTCTCCCCCGAAGGCGACCTGCTTTTACAGCGGGCGCGTGACCGGCTCCGAGACCGCGATCCGAGCGTGCGTATCCAGCGACAGCTCATGAGCGGCGGCACATGCGAGGCCACGGCCTTTATGCTGGCCGGCTATACCACCGTCGGGGTAGCGTTTCCCCTGGGCAACTACCATAACGCCGGACCGGATGACACGATCGCTCCGGAATACATCCACCGGCGGGACCTGCAAGCCGGCGTTGAACTCTTGGTCGAAGCCGCGCGGGGCATGGCTGAGCTGCCGTCCACCGATCCGCTTGCCGAGCGCCTGGCCCGCCGCGCCGCCGAGGCCGCGCCGCGTCTGCAGGGCACCCGGGCTGCCTTCGTCCAGGCGCTATCCCTCCGGTAGCGCCATTGACATCGCTCTGCCGGCGACGTACGCTGTAGCCGCGCGCAGGTGCAACCAGCTGCGCGGATCGTCGTACGGACAGCAAAAGCAGAGATTTCTCACTAGCGTAGATTCCTAGCTCGTATCTAGCTCGTAGAGAGGTTTCCCCATGACAGCGCTACCGGTCCGTGCTCCGGCGCACGTCCCGCGTACACACCGCCGCGGCATAGTGAGGGGGCTGGCGGCAGGGGCCGCGGGGACGGTGCTGGCCGCATGCCGTCTGGGTATGCCGGAGCAACAGGGGCAGCGCCCTCCGACTGCGGTGAAGTTTCCCGACTCGCTCTTAGTGATTACCATCCACGATTTCTCGAAGGACGCCGGCTTCAACGCGGCGGTCGAGGAATTTAGCACCCGCAACAAGGTCAGGATCGAACTTACGCCCGGCAGCGTGCAGCAGGTGCTGACGATGATCGCCGGCGGGACCCCGCCCGATGTCTTTCGCCGCGACGCCGCAGCGTTTCACCAGCTTGTAGCCGATGGAGGCCTCCTTGATCTCACCCCGTATTTCCAGAAGAGCAAAGACCTCAAGCTGAGCGAGTACTTCCCGCACCTGGTGCGGATGCAGACCTATCAGGGGAAGCTGGTGGCAGTGCCGGAGGACTTCCAGCCGGCTTCGACACTCTATTACAACAAGAGCATCTTCGAGAAGGCGGGCGAGCAATTTCCTGTGCCGGAATGGCCATGGGACCGCCTGCTTGAGGTCGCCAGGCGACTGACCCGCGGCGCCGGCGAGATCATGGACCAATATGGCTACTACTTCCCGGCGTGGACGTGGGACCGCTTCGTGTATAACCACGGCGGGCAGGTGGTCGATAACGTTGAAAATCCGACGAAATGCTTGCTCGATAGCCCTGAGGCGCTGGCGGGACTGCAGTTCATGGTCGATCTGCAGCATAAGTGGCAGGTAATGCCGTCGCCGCAGGTGCGCCGGGCGGCAAACATCCCGAACGAATATCTGTGGTTCCGGCAAGGGCGTCTGGCTACGGTGAGCCAGGGCACCTGGGCCACAGACCAGTGGCGCCAGGAAGGGGAGTCGCTTGCCTGGGGGCTGACACTTGATCCAAAGGGTCAGGATGGGAAGTGGCATTACCCTACTGGTGGATCCGGGTGGGCGATCCCGCGGGAGGCCAAGACCCCCGATGCTTCCTGGGAGTTCATCAAATGGCAGTTCGGTCCCGAAGGATGGCGGATCTGGCTCTCGAAGCGGGATCCGCGGGTGTTCTGGTTGCCGGCGCTGCAGGGCCTCGCCGCGGAAGAGGCTCGACGCCTGGAGGGCATCTATCCGAACGCAAGCATCGTGGTGCGGTCAGCCGAGTACATTTACATCCGGCCGATGGGGGCGCGCTGGGAACGGGCCATGAGTGAGGTGCTGGGGCCCCTGTTGAACGACTTACATGAAAACAAAGTGGCAGTGCGGAGTGCTGTCACCGAGGCGGTGCCACGGATCAACCGCATTCTAACAGGGTGAGTCAGCGACAGGGAGCGATCCGCAGGATGGCGCCGCTGCCCGGCGGGCTAAAGGCTCCAAAGATACTGAGCAGGAGCGTGTCCCCGGAGCCGGCCAGCACAGCCGTAGGATACTGAAGCCGGTCCAGGAGCACCTGCCGGCGTGGCCCGTCAAGGCGTAGCAGGCGCCCGCTGTTCGGCCGGAAGCCTAACCGCGGCCGGAGCTCCAAGGCGCCGGCAAACTCCAGCACATACATGACACCGCTGGAGTCGAAGGCAACGCCGATCGGCATGGTCAGGTCGGCAGCTGCGACCTGCAGGGCCCCGTTGGGCTGAACGCGGTCGATGTGGCCCTGGCCGGCAGGGTGGGGAAAGGGACTAAACAGCGCCACGTAGAGCGCACCATCTGGGCCGCGGGCAAGACCCGTGGGCACCTGATTATCCCGCCACACGGCCATCACCTCGATGGTGCCGTCTGGATGGACACGCAGCAGGTCGTTTGCCCCGGCGTCCGTGACATAAAACACATCGGCTGCGGCGTCGTAGAGCAGGGCGAAGGGGTTTGAGCCGCCCGGCGCCCCGTCGGGGTCGTTTGCTTCTTCAAAAGCAGCGAAGTCGGCGACGCTCTCCAGGCCCGTAGGACCGAGCCGCAGGAGCGCGCGGGCATGCGCGGCGGAGCCATAGCCCTGGAGGATATACAGCTCGCCGCGGCGGAAAGCCACGGCTGCAGCGCCGGTTTCCTCCGTGCCCGCATGCGTGGCATAGGGCAGTCCCTCGACGACGGTGTGGCGGACGCCGTGAGCGTCGATCCGGCTGATCCGGCTGCCGGCAGCCGCAGTGCCGGTCTCGGCGACGTAGAGCGCGCCATCCGGGCCAAGCGCCAGCCCGCGCGGGCCATTCAGGCCGTGCCCAATCAGGCGCCGGTCCAGCGCACAGCCGGGCAGCGGCACCTGGCAGGTCATCAGCGCGAGCACTGGGAACGTGCGGGTGAGGCATACCCGGCGCGCCACCCGCCACGCTTGACAAGAGCGATGCGTCGGGGCACCATCCGAGGCGAGTGACTGCGCCGGCCGAGCACTGAGCTGTGTAATCCTGGGCATTGCCTGACCCTAAGCGCCATGGTGTAGGGCAGCCCCTGGTCGTGTGCTGGGGCCCCATCCGGTGAGCTGAAACACTCTTGGAGAAGTATACCGATGAAAGCAGCCGTCATATACGCCGTGAACGAGCCGCTTGTGGTCGAAGAGATCGAGCTGGACCCGCCAAAGGACCGCGAAGTGCTGGTGCGCTATGTGGCAAGCGGCGTGTGCCACAGCGACCTGCATATCATGCGCGGCACCATCCCGCGGCCGATGCCGATGGTCCTCGGTCATGAAGGCGCCGGTATTGTCGAGGCAGTCGGCCCGAACGTCACGTTGGTGAAGCCGGGCGACCACGTGGTGCTCTCCTGGGTGCCCTCGTGCGGAGTGTGTCATAGCTGTACGACCGGCCGCATGTATCTCTGCGATACGGCCGCTCAGCTCATGTACGAAGGCTTTATGCTGGACGGCACAATTCGCATGCACAAGGGGGAGCAGCCCATTCGCCACATGAATATGCTCTCCACATTCGCTGAGCGAGCCGTGGTCCCGGAAAGCGCCTGCATCCCGATCCGGAAAGACATGCCGCTCGATCGCGCTGCTCTCCTGGGCTGCGCGGTCATGACAGGGGTGGGCGCAGCGGTGAATACCGCCCACGTCGAGGCTGGCAGCACCGTTGCTGTGTTCGGCTGTGGCGGGGTTGGCTTAAACGTTGTGCAAGGAGCGATGCTGGCCGGCGCGGGGAAGATTATTGCCATCGATCTGCTCGAGAACAAGCTGGAGTATGCCCGCACGTTCGGGGCCACGCACACCATCAATGCCGCGCGCGAGGACCCGGTCGCGCGCATCAAGGAGCTGACCGGGGGCGCGGGCGCAGATTACGCCTTTGATGCAGTCGGCCATCCGCAGCTCGTGCGCCAAGGCTTTGAGGCCACGCGCCGCGGGGGTACGGTGGTCGTCATCGGCATGATGGGCCCCGGCGTGGAGTTCTCGATCCCGGGCCGGCCGTTCGTGGCACAGGAGAAGCGCATCCTGGCGTCGTTCTATGGCTCCGGCCGCTTGCGCGTAGACATTCCACGGCTGGCCGACCTGTACCTGGCCGGTAAGTTAAAGCTGGATGAACTGATCAGCCGGCGCTTTGCGTTGGAGGAGATCAACACGGCTTTCGAGGCACTGGAGCGGGGCGAAGTGGCGCGGGGGGTGATCGTGTATTCATAGGGCCCTTCCGTGGGTGCCCGTGGATCTGACCTGTGTCTGGCTGGGGGGCCGGGTGCACCGGCTGTGGAACATCCGGCGGATGCATCGCATAGGGGTCGAGGATGCATCCGCCGGATGCTTCGCGCAAACTCCTTTTAGGCCCTTTACGAACCTCTTAGACGAACCTCAGTAGACAAACCTCCTTGGGAACTCCTTGCTTAGGAACCCTTAGGTAGGAACCCCTTAGGAAGGAGCCCCTGCTTCGACGGCCGGCACCGGGACCGAAGTCGGAGCAACAGGAGCTCTCGGCGTGGCAAAGCCCAATACGTCTACCGCCACGCCCCGCGAGGACGGGTTGCGATCCTGCAGGACGGTAATCTCGAGCCGGTGCAGCCGGTTGGGATCCAGCACGCTCCAGCTATACCCGCGGATCTGCTCCTCGGCGCTGTACAGGTCGAGCTCCTCGTCGCGGACCTCGCCGTCAATGCTTACCCGCACCTTGCCGCGATCAGGACCGATAAGGGTATACCAGGTGACCGATGGTCCGTAAAACAGGAACTGCACGCTGGCTGGCCTGACTTCTGAAACGCGGAGAGAGGGGAGCGCCGGCAAGGTACCGGAGGCAGGCCTCGGCGGTACCGTCTGCCACTCCGGCGAGTAGCTGATCGACGGGTCGGTGGACAGGTAGACCATTACCCCTGGGGCAACCTGTACCGGAATCGGTGGCTGTGCCGGCTGAGCCGGGGCACCTCCCTGGGCTGCCGGCGGCTGTGCCTCCGCCGGGGCAGCCGCTGTGAGCGTCGGGGGCACTGGGGCAGCCGGGGCTAGGAAGCCGCGGTTGACTACCAGAGTACCGCTGGATGCCTTGTTGCGATCGCCCAGCACGCTGATTTCGATGATATGGTTCGCAGCGGTAGTGAGCGTGGACCAGCGAAACTCCTTTTCGGCCGTAGTGGGGTTATAGAGATCGAGGTCATCGTCCCGCACCTGACCATCAATGGTCACGCGGACCTTGCCGCGATCAGGGCCGACGGAGGTGAGCCAGGAGATCCAAGGGCCACTATACGTCAGCGTAACGGCAGCACTGCTGAACCGTGCCTGGCGGGCCGGGCGCTCTCCAGGTACGGCAGGCCCCGGCTCCCACTCCCCGCGATAGCTGATGGCCGGATCGTCGGCAAAGAAGCGCAGGTCTGTTTGTGCGTGGACAGGGATTACTAATTTAAGCATAAGGGTACCGGCCAGGCTGATGAGGGCGAGAAGCCTGGCAAGGCGGAAGTTGCGGTGCATACACACCTCCAAGTGGAAAATTGTGGAATTGTGGATAGTGGCTGGATCACAGCTAGATCGCAGAGAGCGCAGAAAGCAGTTTCACCGGTACGCCCGGTGTGGGCATTCCTGTCCATTCACTCTACCCAGATGAGCTAAGCCAACCGTAAGAGCACGATGAATGCCCCCTAAGAGATGGCTAAATACTTGATGAAGACGGCTGTCGGCCGCTCTGGCCGGCCCACATTGACAGGGCATCTCCAGCCGGTTATCCTCACAGAGGGATGTTCGGACCTGTGACACTCGCAACGAAGCTCCGCGTCACAGTCAAGCCATGAGGATGCCTGTGCCGGCCGGCAGGGTGCTCTGTGCAGCCGACGCTCTTGTCGGTCGAATTCGTGGCCGGCCGGTGATACGGGTGAGCCGGCACCGGTACAGCCGGTTAGAGCACACATGATGCCGCTGCCTTACCCGCGCACGATCCGGCAGATGCTGCTCCTGCTCCTGCTCGTGGTGCTGGTGCCGGTGCTGCTCACGCAGGCAGCGCTGTACTACCGCCGGTTCGAGGTTCGCCGCGCCGAGGAACTCCGGGTCAACCTGGAGCTTGCACAGGCAGTCGCCATCGCCTTCGAGGCGTATATCCAGGACATCCTGCGGCAGGAGCTTCTGCTCGGACATGCCCTCACCAACGCTCCCGGGCTATCGGTGGAGCAAGCCGCGCCGATGCTACTCGCTGCGGTACGGCAGTCGCCTGCGGCGCGGGAGTATAGCTGGCTGGATCCGCGCGGACGGGTCCTGGCCTCCAGCAATCACCAGGCAACCGGCCTTGATCTCGGGGAACAGCCGTGGGTGCGGGCGATTGGGCGCGGCCAGAGCTGGGTTGTCAGCGACGTATACGAGGCGCCTCCGGGTGGTGAGGCGGTGTTTGCTGTGGTCCATGGCATCTACGGGCCGGGCGGCGCGCTGCGGGGGATCATTCTGGCAACCGTCGACGCCGGACGCCTTGGCACCGCCATTCCATCAATCAGCCATGGAGGGGAGCCGGCTATTATTGTGCTCGACCGACAGGGCGGGATAGTATACCGGTATCCGCCTGCCGACTTCTCCAGCGAGCAGCGCTATGCGCTGGCCGGCGTGCCGCTGGTACTTCAAGCACTGCGCGGGGAGCCGACCTGGGGAACGCTTGGCCGGACGCTTGACGGCCAGGAGCAGGCCATCGTCGGCTTTGCCCCTATTCGCTCCATTGGCTGGGTGGCTGCGGTGATGCGCCCGGAGGCCCAGGCGCTGGCGCCAATCCGGCGCGATCTCGTTCGCGACGCGGGGATGCTCCTGCTTTCGATGCTGGCCGCGATCCTGGCGGCCATGGCCGTGGGGCACCGTCTGACGGCACCCTTGGAGCGGCTGCGCACCCATGCGCTTGCCGTCGGGAGCGGGGAGCTCCAGCGTCGGGTGACCGTGGATGGCCCGGAGGAGTTACAAGAGCTGGCTGCGGCGTTCAACCGCATGGCGATGGAGATCCGGGTCCGGGAGCTACAACGCGAGGAGTATATCCACACGATCTCCCATGACTTACGGTCACCATTGACCGTTGTGAGCGGCCATGTCCAGCGCCTGGTGCAGATCCTGGGCGAGCGCGCCGACGCCCAGGTGCAGCAGAGTATCCAGGCCATCCTGCGAGGCACGCGGCGCATGGCCGTGCTGACCCAGAACCTGGTGGACGCTGCTCGTCTTGAGGGTGGGACACTGAACCTGTGTCTGCAGCCGGTGGACCTACCCGCATTCGTGCGCGATCTGGCAGGGCAATTGACCAGCCTGGATGAGGTGGTGCGCATCGCTATCGAAGCTCCGCCGCATCTTCCCCGAGTGCTTGCTGACCCGGGTCACCTGGAGCGCATTCTGACAAACCTGCTCTTGAACGCGCTGAAGTACTCGCCTCCCGACAGTCCGGTAACCGTCCGGCTGCAGCACTGCGATGGAGAGGTATGTATATCTGTCCAGGATCGCGGCCCCGGGATCCCTGCCGATGAGCTCCCTTCCCTCTTTGAGCGCTACCGGCGCGGCACGCAGGCTACCTCACAGGGTGAGGGCCTTGGCCTCGGTCTGTACATTGCGAAAAGCCTCGTTGAAGCACATGGCGGGCGTATCTGGGTCGAGAGCGCGCCGGGTTCCGGCAGTACGTTCAGCTTTACCCTGCGCGTCTGCGCTGAGGATACGCCGAACGAGTAAAGAAGCGTGCCGCTTCATACGTTGGGCATGTGCACGGCGTGGTAGCATGTACTGCGTGTAACGGCGTGGCGGGAGGTCCTGCCGTCTTGGGCGCCTCCCTGCCGGCAATGTCGCACATACAGATGCGTAGCTCTGTATGTGCGTAACCACGTAGGCGTAGAAGATACCGTACAGGGAGGATATACGCGATGACGGTAAACCGCGACCTGGCGCTGGCGCGTCACGTATGGAATGCACTGGAGCGCGAGCAGAGCCTGCGAGAAGCTCGCATTGATCGCATCGATGTGCAACAAGGTCATGTGACCCTGTATGGCACAGTAGATACGGAAGCCCAAGCGGAGCTGGCCATCCAGCGCGTGCGCGCAGTACGCGGCGTGCGCAGCGTAGAGAGCCACCTCCAGGTTGTGGAGCGGGCGCCGGCCTCCGACCGTGAACTCCAGCAGCGTGTGGAGGCGGCCATCGCCGCAGCCGGCGTCCACGCACATGAGCTCGGTGTGCAGGTCGTGAAGGGCGTCGTCCATCTGGTCGGCCGAGCCGGCACGCCCGCGGAGATCGAGGCCGCCCGGCAGGCGGCGCTGGCGGTGCCTGGCGTCGTGGATGTCGTCTCCGACGCAGTGGTAACCGAAGAGCCACATATCGGCGATGCTGAACTGGCCGAGCACATCCGCGTGGCGCTGCAGCAGGCCGGCGTCCCCTTGGACCATGTTACCGTAACCGTGCAGGATCGTATCGCTGAGGTGGCAGGAGAGGTGCCGACGCCTGCTCATGTCGAGCGAGCCCGACAGGCGCTCGCATCGCTACGAGGGTACACACGTCTCGCCATTGTCCTTGCTGCCAGCCAGATGGCCTGACATGGTCAGGGGTGCGTGTGCCGCGCACCTAGATGACCGGCTGCATATGGAGGGGCGTATGGATGGAGGGGCGTATGGCTGCACCTGCGGTGGCTCGGCCCCAGGCCGCGGACACGGATATCCCACGGCTCGATCTGCGGGCCGTCGCCGCCATGTCCGCGGATGAGGTGCTGGCCGCGCTGGAGAGTTCACCGCGTGGCCTGAGCGAGAGCGAGGCGCGGCGACGCCGCGCGCGGTATGGGCTTAACCGCCTGGTGATTGCCCGTCGCCCCTCTGTTGCGCTGCGCTTCCTGGCCCAGGTAACCCACTTCTTTGCCCTGCTCCTCTGGGCAGCCGCTGCGCTGGCCTTTCTGGGGGGCATGCCTGAGCTAGGCTGGGCCATCATCGTAGTTATTCTCATCAATGCGGTGTTCTCGTTCTGGCAGGAGTACCGCGCCGAGCGAGCCGTTGAGGCGTTGCAACGCCTGCTGCCCGCTACGGCGCTCGTGTTGCGCGATGGGGAGGAGCGGCTGGTACCGGCTGAAGAGCTGGTGCCGGGGGATGTGCTGGTGCTACGCGCAGGCGATCACATCTCTGCCGACGCCAGGTTGCTGGAGCAGCACGACCTCACGCTCGTTGCTGCGGCGCTGACCGGCGAAGCCCTACCGGTGCGGAAGACCGTCGACCCGGTGGAGAGCAGCGGCTACAACATCACCGAACTACCGAACATCGTGTATGCTGGCACTAGTGTTGCCTCAGGCACCGGACGGGCCGTGGTGGTAGCCACTGGCATGGCCACGCGGTTTGGCCAGATCGTGCATCTCACGCAGCAGGTCGCTCCCGAGCCGACGCCGCTGCAGCGGCAACTCGCCGGGCTCACCCGGACGGTTGCCCTCCTGGCGACCAGCATCGGCATCATCTTCTTCACCGTCGGTGTCACAGTGATGAAGATGCCGCTGGTACTCGGGTTTCTGTTCGGCATCGGTGTGATCGTCGCCCTGGTGCCGGAGGGTCTGCTCCCCACACTGACCCTGTCGCTGGCGTTGAGCGTGCAGCGTATGGCCCGCCGCAACGCCATTGTCAAGCAACTCGCGGCCGTCGACGCGCTCGGTGCGACGACGGTGATTTGCACCGACAAGACGGGGACACTGACGCAAGGGGTCATGCTCGCCCGTGAGCTCTGGACGTTGGATAGCAGCTATGAAGCGACCGGCACGGGTTATGATCCGACAGGCACCTGGCGCCCCCGCGCGGGAGCAGCCGGGCTCAGCGAGACGGCGCGCCTGGCACTGATCTGTGGTGCGCTGTGCAATGACGCACGCCTCTTGCCCCCCGACCCACAGGCTGGTCGTGCTCACTGGCAGGTGGTCGGGGATCCAACAGAGGGCGCGCTGCTGATCGCAGCGCGCAAAGCCGGCTTGACCCTCGAGGCGCTGCAGCGCGAGCAACCCCGTGTGGGAGAGCATCCTTTCGATGCCCGGCGGAAACGCATGTCCACACTGCATCGCCGCGACAGTGGCCTGCGCATCTATGTGAAGGGCGCACCGCGGGAGATCCTGGCGCTCTGCACGCAGGTACACACGCAAGCCGGTGTTGTACCGCTCTCGCCGGCGCAGCGTGACCAGATTGTGCAGGCAACTGACCGCCTGGCGGCAGCGGGGCTGCGTGTGCTCGCCCTAGCCTACCACGACGTGGCTGACGAGGAGCGCATCGAGCGGCTGCTCTCCGCGGAGAGCCCGCCCGAGGAGGCTGAGCGCGACCTGGTCTTCCTGGGCCTGGTTGGCTTGCACGATCCGCCGCGCCCAGAAGTGGCTGCCGCGGTGCAGCAATGTCGCACCGCCGGCATCCGCATCTTTATGATCACCGGTGACTACGGCCTGACGGCGGAGGCAATTGCACGGCGGATCGGCATGCTCTCACACGGTCCAGCGCGCATCATCAATGGTCCTGAACTGGATCGCCTGTCGGATGCTGCGTTGAGCGCGCTTCTTTGCAACGATGAGGTGCTCTTCGCTCGGACATCTCCTGAGCACAAGCTGCGTATCGTAACACTGTTACGGCGTATGGGTGAAGTGGTTGCGGTAACGGGAGACGGGGTGAACGATGCCCCGGCGCTCAAGCGCGCCGACGTCGGCATCGCCATGGGCGTGAGCGGCACCGACGTGGCGAAGGAAGCGGCTGCGGTTGTGCTGGCTGATGACAACTTCGCCACCATTGTAAAGGCGATCGAGGAGGGGCGGGCTGTCTACGCCAATATCAAAAAGTTTCTGACCTACGTGTTTATCTCCAACGTCGCTGAGCTCATGCCGTTTATCGTGATGATGCTGTGGGGCATACCGCTCCCGCTGACGATCATGCAAGTCCTTTCTATCGATCTGGGCGCCGATGTAGTGCCGGCGCTGGCACTGGGCATGGAGCCTCCCGAGCCGGGGATTATGGAACAGCCCCCGCGCCGCCGCGACGCGCCCTTGCTGGACCTAGGGCTGGGACTGCGTTTTGCCACGCTGGGTCTCGTAGAGGCCGGGCTGGGGCTCGCTGGCTATGCTGCCGTGTACGTTGCTGCCGGCTGGCAGCCCGGGCTGCCGTTTCCGGTAGGGGAGACACTGGCCGCCCAAGCGCGGGCTGCTTGTCAGACCGGCATCGTGGGCGGCCAGATCGGCGCGGTATTCGCCTGCCGGACCGACTGGGAGCCCTCGTGGCGGCGCAGCGTAACAGCGAACCCAACGCTCCTGGTGGGAGTGGTGCTGGCGGTACTGTTCATGGCGGCGATTGTCTATATTCCTGCCTTCCAACACATCTTCTCGACTGCAGCGTTGCCCTGGTTTGCCTGGCCGCTTATGCTGGCAGGCGGAGCACTAGTTCTAGGGATCGACGAAGCGCGGAAAGCCATTCTGCGGAGGGTAGGGCAGAGGAAACATGGCGCGCATCGTGATCATCGGCTGCGGGCGCCTCGGCTCAGCGCTGGCGACGTCGCTGAGTAACACTGGACACGCCGTCACCGTGATCGATCGGGATCCGGCGGCACTGCGCCGACTTGGCACTGGCTTTGGCGGGCAATATGTGGCCGGTCATGCGCTGGATCGCGCGGTCTTGCAGCAGGCCGACCTGGAACATGCCGATGCCTGTGGCGTGCTCACCGGTAACGACGCTGCTAACGCGGTTATCTCGATGGTGGTGCGGCGGCGCTTTCGCGTGCCACAGGTGGTGACCCGCTGCGTTGAGCCGCAGCGGGCCACGCTGCTGCGGCGCCATGGCATTGCTGTGGTCACGCCAGCGACGTGGGCGGCGGTGGAGGTTGAGCGCCTGCTCGTCGCCCGAGAGCTCTCCAGCCTGGTGAGCCTGGGCAGCGGTGAGGTCGAACTCCTGGCGATGGCCGTGCCGCCGCGCTTGAGCGGGCGGCGCGCGCTGGAGCTTGCCCAGCCGGGCGAATGGACGATTGTCGCGCTCGAGCGGCTCGGCCGGGCCATAATTCCGACCGAACGCACGCTCTTGGAGGTAGGCGATATCCTGATCGTGGCGGTGCACGCACCGTCACGCGCCCGCTTTGTCGCGATGCTGGAGCCGTAGCGGATATACCTTGGCGGGGGGAGCGTATGCGCGCGGTGATCATTGGCGCTGGAAAAGCCGGCATGCATCTCTGTGAAGAGCTGCTGGTACAAGGCCACACTGTGACCCTGGTCGAGCGATCAGTGGCGCGCTGCACCGAGCTGGAAAGCGCGCTGTTGGGCTCGCTGCGCGAGCGTTTGCCGGGGGATGTTCACCTCGTACATGGTGACGGATCATCGCCAGTTGTGCTGCGCCAGGTAGCGACACGGGCTGATGTGCTGGTGGCTGTCACCGGCAGCGACGAAGCGAACCTGGCGGCGGCCCTGGTGGCGCGTCATGAGCTGCGGATCGGGCGGGTCCTCGCCCGCATCAATCACCCACGTAATGAGTGGCTCTTCACACCGGAGATGGGCGTCGATGTCGGGATCAGCGTCCCGCACCTATTAGCCAGCCTGGTCCTAGAGGAGACCACCTTAGGCGACCTGGTCACGCTCTTGAAGCTGCGCCGTGGGCAACTTGCCTTGGTGGAAGAGCGGCTTCACCCGCAGTCGCGGGCGGTCGGCAAGCAGATTGGGCAGCTCGACCTGCCGCCGGAAGCGCATATTGTGGCGATCTTACGTGGCAATCAGGTGCTGCTCCCTGCGCAAGCTGGCCCTCTGCAGGCCGGAGACGAGATCCTCGCCCTCAGCACAAGCGCCGCGGAGCGCGCCTTGGCCGAGGCGCTGCGGTGAGAAGCGCTCACGCTGGGGAGAGATGCTCGCAGAACCCAGCGCGTTCAGCGGCAGGGCTGATCTGAGGGGCGCTCAGCGAGCGTGACTTGCACATCCATGCGCTGGCCACCGCGCAGAATAGTAAGCGTCACAGTGTCACCCGGGCGCTTCGTATTCTCAATATAACCACGCAACTCACCGCCAGTGGAGACCGGGCGGCCGTCGATAGCCACAATGATATCGCCCCCGACGCGCAGTGGCAGACCGCCGATGATTACCAGCCGGTTGCCCGGCCGGATGCCAGCACGCTGAGCTCCGGCGCTCACCTCTTGCACCAGCAGTCCCTTGAGGTTGGGCGGAATGCCAAGCTGCTGCTTGGCGGCCGGGCTGATCTGTGAGAGCGGCACGGTGGTGACGCCGATGAGCGGATGGCGGTAGCACCCCCTAGCGATAAGCTCCGGCACGACGCGCTTCACCACGTTGACCGGAATGGCAAAGCCGATGCCAATGTTGCCGCCTGATTGCGAGAGGATGGCGGTGTTCACACCAATAACCTGTCCGTCGGCGTTAAAGAGCGGCCCGCCCGAATTGCCGGGGTTAATCGGCGCATCAGTCTGGATCGCACCGCCCAGCAGGTCGATCTCGCCTTGCCCGGCGGCACCTTCCTCGCCCGGCTGGCGCAGTGCGCTGACGATGCCGGCGGTCACCGTCTGTCGCAGGCCGAGCGGGGAGCCGATAGCGATGGCATACTCGCCAATGGTGACCCGATCGGAATCGCCCAGCTCCACCGGCTTCAGGCGCTCACGGATCGGTCGCCCATTCTCATCGGTAGCATTCGGGTCGACCTCAATGACGGCCAGGTCATTGTCGGGGTCCCGACCAAGCAGACGTGCCGGCACGGTGGTGCCGTCTTGAAAAGTCACTTGAAGCTGGTCTGCCTCTTGCACTACATGGTTGTTTGTGACGATGCGGCCCTGATCGTCATAGATGAAGCCACTCCCGACCCCTTGCGGTTGCTGGGCAAAGCCGCGCAGGGTCGGAATGAGAGCAAGGCTGGTGATGTTCACCACGGAGGCGGCGTTGCGCTGGTAGACGTAAACCGCCGGGTGCTGTCCCGGCGTAGCGGCCCGGTTCACCTGCAGAGCGCTGTGCTGGAGTACCGGTGCCGACGCCGGACGTGTGTCAGGGGTGGGGGTGCTCCCTTGCGCCGAGCGGAAATGACTGGAGAGGTCAATCGAGCAGGCTGCGGCCAGCAGGCCGATCACAACCGTGCGAGTGAGCGCAGGTATCATGCGAGACTGCAGCCACATGCTCTTCCTCCTCGTCGTGAACAACGTCGTGAGCAACATGGAACAGGTTGCGACTTACGCTATTGAGACATTGGACGCTTGCGCGCGCAAGCAGCTCCGCACTCGGGGCAGCTCCTGCCTGCAGGCGCTTTCGTCCATCAAGCCTTTATAGCACTACCATATAGCTTCATAGCCTCAGGGGGAAGGCCCCCAAATGACTGAAGGAAGAACGGATGGGTCACCGCATGGACATGTGGCACTGTCCTGCTCGTGCGGTGGGACGATCCCTTGGGGGGAGTAGCCTGATGCACGGATCTGTGCGGCAGCGTATTCATGCCAGGATCCATCCCTTTATGTTTGCCACCGGCATCGAGTGCAGCGCTCCGGTCGTCCGCGGAGTCGATGGACGGCCGCTGCGACGCGACCAGATGGCAGAGTGCGGGCACTATGATCGCTGGCAAGAAGACTTCCAGCTCGTCAAGGAGCTAGGCCTGTCATACCTGCGGTATGGCCCGCCCTATCACCGTACCCACCTGGCTCCAGAACGCTATGACTGGAGCTTCGCCGACGCCACCTTCAGAGAGCTCAAGCGACTGGGCATTACCCCGATCGTCGATCTGTGCCACTTCGGGGTACCGGACTGGATCGGCGACTTCCAGAATCCTGACTGGCCGCGCCTCTTTGCTCGCTACGCCCAAGCCTTCGCCGAGCGCTTCCCCTGGGTGCGCCTGTACACTCCTGTGAATGAGATTTACGTGTGTGCCAAGTTCTCGGCGTTACTTGGCTGGTGGAACGAGCGTCCGACGAGCGATAGGGGCTTTGTCACAGCGCTCAAGCATATGGTGCAGGCGAACATCCTGGCCGAAGAAGCCATCCTACAGGTGCAACCAGGCGCATACTTCATCCAGAGTGAATCAAGCGAATACTTTCATCCCGGTCATCCCAGCGTAACAGAGCTGGCTGAGATCCTGAATGAGCGTCGCTTTCTTTCTCTCGATTTACTCTATGGATATCCAAATATCCACTACAAAGTTTACGAATATCTGCTTGATAATGGCATGACCCGTGAAGAGATCAGCTGGTGCATGCAGCATGGTCGTGCGCTGAAGCCCCATCATATCATGGGCACGGACTACTATATTACAAATGAGCACCTGGTCCACTCCGACGGTCGGGTTACCCCGTCCGGAGAGATCTTTGGCTACTACGTCATCACCAGCCAGTATTACAGCCGCTACCATTTGCCGGTCATGCATACCGAGACGAACTGCGGCGATGATGAGCAGGCTGTCCGCTGGCCGTGGAAAGAGTGGGCCAATATGCTTCGGCTCAAAGCCGACGGAGTTCCGATCCTCGGCTTTACCTGGTACAGCCTCACCGACCAGATCGACTGGGATACCGCCCTGAGGGAGTACAACCGGCGCGTTACGCCGGTGGGCCTCTACACGCTCGATCGGAAGATCCGACCGGTCGGCGAAGCCTACAAACGCCTGGTAGCCCAGTGGGGCAAGATCCTCCCGGAGGAAAGCTCGGCTTTGACCTTGTGCCTGGACATGGAAATCGAGGAACCGTCCGGCTAGGCCCTGGGCATCCGGCAAGGCCAAATGGCTCGCCTGGAGATGCTCCCACGCTCGTAGACATGTCGTGATCATCCCTGCTCAATGGTGACCGAGAAGTCGATTCCCTCCCACCGACCGGCCTCCGGCCAGTAGAAGGTAAACAGCACCTGCGCGCCGGCAGGCAGGCCGGCGGTCGGAAGATCAACGAAATGGATCCCTAGCCCGGTCGGACGGGTGGGACTGTCCTGTACAGAGTGCCAGGCATCCGCACTCCAGTGCACCACCGCCGGGGCCAGCGTCTCAATACGAAGGATCTTAGCCATCGGGATGGAGCGGCACTTCTGGTTGAAGCGCCAGGTCGCGTAGGGTGATCCCGTCTTGTGTGCGACATAGCGCTCGAATGGCTGCGGGGGCATATCGTACACGCGCCCTTCGCGCAGGGAGCGCCGGAGCTTGATGTACTCGGCATGCGCCCACACCAGCGGCATTGCCGAGCCGGAGGGGTGGCCGAAGAAGAGTTCTCGCTCCGGGATGTCCGGGGCATCCCAGATCTGCTCCGGCAGCATCCCGCCCTCACTGGCAAAGGCCTCCATCGCATGAAGCAGGCGGATGGCTTCGTCGATGCGGCCGGCAGCAAGCTCGTAGTGGGCACGTTCGCCGGTGAGCAGCGGCCAAGCGCGCCCGATGCCTGTGCCGTCAAACGGCAAGCCATCTTCGTGTTCGCCGTAGCCGTCGCCGTTGTAGCGATGCCACGCGGGCCCAAAGGGCGTCTCCACCTTCAGCAGGGCATCGATCACCTTCACCGTGTTCCAGATGCGCTGATCATCCGCCGCGCGGAGCCCGAAGCGCACCAGCGCCAGCGCATCAGGGCTCACGAGCTGATCGGCCGGCGCACGGCTCTGCTCCGGCGGGCGGTTCTTAATCGGCACGTACCCGAACGTGGGGGAAGGAGCTTCCGCCACGTCCGGCGGGGCGATGCGCACATAGTAGCCTTCCACGCCCAGCTGCCGCGCCAGGTCGGTGCCGGTGACGTACGTCCAGCGCTCGATGCACTCGTTCCAGGCATCTGCGGTTTCGCGCAGGTACTGAGCGATGCTCTCCTCGCCCATAAGCGCGGCAAGGTCGGCCCCGGCCAGCAGGGTCGCTACTTCAACCGCCAGGGTGAACGGCGAGTAGCCGGGGTCTTCCTCCCAGCGGTCTTGCTGCGTAACCGGGCCGTTACACACAATAAATGCCAGCGCCTGGCGTACCATTGGCCACAGCTGGTGCAGATCGGCAGTACCCAGGAGCCCTTCGCGGTATGCTTGGTCCACCAGCAACACCGGAAAGCTCGTCTCATCGAGCTGAATGCCGTTCCAGTAGGGGGTGCCATCGAGCCACATGTTCTGCGGCCAGTGCCCGTCGGCTTCCTGGGTCACCTGCAGGAAGTGGAGCACCCGACGTGCCTCCTGGGTGGCCCCGGCAGCCAGGAGGCCGCCCACAGCCTCCACCAGGTCGCGCGGCCAGACCAGGTGGTAGCCGCCTAGATCATCGTCGCCCTTGGCAAAGCCCCAGGGGATGGAGAGACTGGCGATGATCCCGCCGGGGGCGTGGATTGCTTCGTGGCACAGCAAGACCATCGTGCTGATGCGATAGAGATCGCGCCTGCTGAACGGGTCCTTCTCAAGCGGGAGGAGTGTTTGCTGCCAGGCCTGCCATTGCCGCACGTACTCGGCCAGCGCCGTATCAAAACCGTCCAGTAGACTGGCGCGGGCGCGCTGGCCGGCTTCGGCAGGGGTGCGACCGAAGGCCAGCGCCAGAGTGAAGCTGCCAGCACCCGCCGCGGCCTGGAGATCGATCTCACCGGTGAGCGCCACATTTCCGTTTTCGGCGCGGGTGTAGCATCGGGTGAGGCGTTTGGAACGCACGAGTTCTTGCCAGCCGTCGGAGACGCCAACGAAGCCGGCCGAGCGGGCTAACCACGGGACCGAGCAGGCCAGCGCCAGCGCAGTGCCATCGCGCTCGGCGAAGAGCATGGGAATGCCTTTGTAGTCGCCTACCCAGGCGGTGTTCCCGGCGCCGCAGTTGCCCAGGTGCGGGGCGAGCAGCACGTAAAGATGGTAATCCTCGAGCGCGCCCTGCAAAGGCGTGAAACGGGTTTGCTGGAGCACGGCGTCGCGCTGAGGATCGGCGATGACCAGCTTCTCGATGCAGTAGCGCCCCTGGAGGCAGGTGTTGACCAGCCGGTATGCGGGCACGCCATCCGCCAGGTACGCCACTGCTGAGCGGGCATGGCGCTTTTCTTCAGAGAAGAACTCCCGGCCATCGGTGACAATCAAGCCCATGTCGCGCGTGCAGGCCTGGTCCGGCCGCGGGTAGTAGATCTCGTTGAAGATGCCGTGGCTGAGCGTAAACCAGACGTGGCTGAGCGGGCTGAAAGCCGTGCCTACACCGCTCTTAGCGCTGGAGGTCCATTTCGGTGGAATGCCCGGCCAGCCGGGGGCATGGAGCTCCTGTGGCATCTCCCGTGCTCCGTGCTCTGTCAACCGTGCTCACCATTCGAGCACGACTTTGATTTCGTTTGGATCGTGGCTCTGCAGCGCTGCAGCGAATTCCGTGTACGGACGGCGATGAGTAATCAACCGGGCAACATGTGCTCCCCAGCGCAGCTGTGCCGCTGCCAGGTCGTCTATGGCCATTTGAAAATGATCGCGTGCGGCGTTGACGCTGCCGATCATTACCTGGTTCTGGAGCACCAGCTGACGCACCAGCGCCGGGCCGGGGATTTCCAGGGGGCGCTCACCACCGGGGATGCCGGTGAGGACGTAAATGCCGTTGTAGTCCAGCGCATCCAGCAGGTTAAACGCAACCGCGGCAACGCCGGTCGCCTCGAAGATCAGATCCACCGGTCCTAGGACCTCGTCGAGCCGGTCGGGCGGGAGCGTACGCCCGTCCAGATAGTGCCCGCCGAGCGCAACCAGCCACTGCGGGCGTGGCGTGGCAGCATCAACGACATCTAGGCCATACACTTCCGCCCCGCGCAGGTGCAGCGCGAGCCCAGCCAGGAGCCCAATAGGACCGAGTCCTGCCACCAGGCAGCGGCGGCCGAACAACCAGTGGGGCGTGGCCGGCGCGTCCGGCAGCCGGGCCATCTGGATGCGCACGGCTTCGTCGATGGCCTTCTCGGCAACGGAGAGCGGCTCGATCAAGACGCCCACAGGCTCGAGCTCGGGGGGCACGCGCACGATGTATTGCTCGGTATCGACCACATACTCCGCCTGAAAGCCATCCAGCCCCCAGATGCCGCGCTCACGGTACTCGCCCGTACGACACATGTCTGAGCGGTTCATCGCACAGGGGAGGCAGCGGCCGCAGCCCCGCCGCACCGTGAACACTGCGTAGTCGCCCGGCTTCACCCGGGTGACTGCTGATCCAGTCTCGACCACCCGTCCAAACATCTCGTGCCCGATCACCAGCTCCTGATGTCCTTCCGGGGCCTGGGCGCGCCCGCCGGAGGCCTCTTCTCGATCGGTGCCGCAGATGCCTACTCGTAGGACTTCCAGCTTGACCTGGTCCGGGGCAGAGAGGGTAGGCTCCGGCCGTTCCACCAGCCGGAGGTTCGTCGTGCCGGGCACCAGTGCCAGCGCATACATTCGCTTCTCTCCGTCGGGGAATCTTGCTATCAGTGAGCGTACTGTCCCGTCTCGTCTAGCTTACACTGCCGAAGCGCCATAGAGTTTAAAGCCCGGTTAGCGCACCAGAGCAAATCTGAATCTGCTGGGTCCAGGGCAGGGAATGCGAGATAATGAACTGCAGGGAGGAAGAAGCTATGACTGCGCAGGAAGCGGTGCCTGCGGGGGAGCGGGTGTATATCGGCTACCGTGATGCCGAAGAGGGGCCGACTGTCCTGGTTGAGGAAGATGGTCAGCGCTACGGGCTGCACACCATCATGTGGCACAGCCGCACCGGCATCGACTGGGGCTATCCCGGTGGCAAGCCGGCCGACCTAGCACTCTCCATCCTGGCCGACGCGCTGGGCGACGTCGAGCGAGCGCTTGCGCTGCATCAGGACTTCATGCGCGAGGTAGTAGCCAAATGGCCGCGCCCCCTGGATGAGGACGGTGAGCAGTGGCGCATCACACGGTCGGACGTCCTTGCCTGGGTCGCCCGGCACACCGCGGCGGCGTCCTAATCTTAACCCCGGCGCAACCTGATTTTTAGCTCTGTTTCACCGCAATTCGCCTCCGGCATGCCACAGCACAGCTATACTGAATCTGGCTTCGCCGGGTCTATGGCTTTTTGAACCTTCTACTTCTCCCTAATTGCGCGGTGTCTGCCGCGGTGTCTGCCTTGGAACGCATACCCGAAAGCAGGAGGTATTCCGCCGTGGTCACGCGGATGCTGCGCACAGGCAGGCTGCCGGCGCTCCTGTGCCTCATCCTCGTCCTTGCCGGCTTCCTGCCGCCGCGGGCGCTCGCCAGCGCCGAAGAGAGCGCCGGTGGAGCGGCTCCTGCCGCGGTCGTAGACCGCCCGAATATCATCCTGATCCTGACCGACGACCTCGACGCTCAATCGATCGAGGCCATGCCACGCCTGCGGGCGCTCCTGGCCAGCCAGGGCACGTCGTTCGCCAACTTCTTTGTCAGCCTGGCGCTCTGTTGTCCATCGCGCGCAACGATCCTGCGCGGCCAGTACGCCCATAACCACCAGGTACTGACCAACCGTCCGCCGAGCGGTGGCTTCCAGAAATTCCATGCCCTGGGACACGAGCTTTCCACTATTGCTACCTGGCTGCACGATGCCGGATACCACACCGTCCTGCTGGGCAAGTACCTCAATGGCTACCCCCAGGGAGTGGATCCGTCCTATGTGCCGCCCGGCTGGGATGAGTGGTACAGTCCGGTGGGTGGTAGTCCGTACTCGAACTTCAATTACCGCATGAATGAGAACGGCACGATCGTCAACTATGGACAGCGCGAGGATGATTACCTCACCGACGTGCTGGCGCGCAAGGCGAACGACGTGATCTGGCGCGCGGCCGACGGTGGCTGGCCGTTCTTCATGTACCTGGCGACCTATGCGCCACACGGGCCGGCCACGCCGGCGCCACGACACCAGAACACCTTCGCCGGGGCAACAGCTCCGCGGCCACCCTCCTTCAACGAGGATGACGTCAGCGACAAGCCGACTTGGCTGCGTGCCCGTCCCCCGCTGGGGCAGCGACAGATTGAGCAGATCGATGCCCTGTATCGCCGCCGGCTTGCGTCGCTCCAGGCGGTGGATGAGTTGATCGAACGGCTGATCAGCGCGCTCGAAGCGACGGGACAGCTCGATCGTACCTATCTGTTCTTCACGTCAGACAACGGCTTCCATCTGGGGCAACACCGCCTGCCCCAGGGCAAGAACACGGCCTATGACGAAGACATCCGCGTGCCGTTGATCGTGCGCGGCCCCGGCGTGCCGGCCGGGCGGATCGTCGAGCACCTGGCAGTAAACGCCGACCTGGCACCGACCTTTGCGGAGCTGGCCGGCATTACCGTACCGGCGTTCGTGGACGGCCGCTCGCTGGTGCCGCTCCTGCTCGCCGAGCCACCGGCAGCGGCCCAATGGCGGCAGGCAGTGCTTATTGAACATTTCGCCGACCGTACGCCGCGCCGGCAGATGCGGACGCAGGAACAACGCCGCCGTGAGCCGCCGCGGGAGCGGCGCACCATGCCGCGCCGCCGGCAGGCGCGTGGCGGCGGCGCACCGACGTTCGCGGCGATCCGCACGCCCCAGTACCTCTACGTTGAATATGTCACCGGCGAGCGTGAGCTGTACGATCTGCGTGCTGATCCGTATGAGCTCACGAACATCGCCGGAGCTGCGCCGGCGGGGCTTCTTTCGCCACTCGCGGAGCGCCTGCATGCCCTGCAGAGCTGCGCCGGAGCAGGCTGCCGCACCGCGGAAGACGCTCCGCTTCTCCTTCACGCCGCGTCATGATCGCCTCCTTGCGTGTAGCCTCGTCGGGAAGCTAGACTGATGGCGCATGGCGCAATCTCTGGAGGCACGATCCTCTGCTCATGCCTGCATGAGCGGCTGCGCACGTGTCTTTGCAGCCTGCCCGGCGCCACGTGCTCGGTGGAACGCAGGAGGCTACTCATGCGTAAAGGAGACCTCCTGGCAGGCCTGGCTGCTGCCTGCCTGCTCTTTGGACTGAACATGGTCCTTCTGCCCGCGCGGCTGGGTGGCGGAAATCCGGCCGTCAAACGGCTGGGCGATCTGCTTTGTGGTGTGCCGGCCTTCTTGGCCGTCGTGATCCTCGGTGTGCTGGCGCTGCTTCTCTACCGCAGAGCAGGCTAGCCGGGTCTTGCTCCTCCTGGCTGGCCAGCCTCACACGTAGTTCACCCCATACCACAGGGCCGGCAGCGGCAGCGCTCGTTGCAGGAGCGTGAGCAGGGCCGGACTGCCCTCAGGGACGCACTCAGCCCGGGGATCGACCGTGCCGAACAGAAAGTTCCCCAGATGTCCGGCATCAGGCAGCGCGAGCGCTTCCCCGTGACGGCGGATCATATAGCGCCCGCCCGGCTCCTCGATGAACTCTAACTCCCCGACAACGTGCTGGCCCAACCGCTCGGCCAGGAGCGGACGCACACGCTCCATAAGCTGGGGAAAATTGATTACCAGCAGCGTACCCGAAGAGGGAGCAGGGACGCCCGTGAGGCCGGCGGCCGCGAGGTGCGCCTGGAGGACCATATCGCTCCCCATCACGTGCAGGCGCACCTGCGGGACCTGGTAGTGACGGTGCACCAACGGCAGCGCTGCGGCGATAGCGCGGCGATCCCCGGCGAACTCCACGACGCGGGCGGTGAGCGGCCCCGGCGGCTGCCCGGCCGGCGAGCGCTCCGGCTCCGGTCGCTGTACAATTAGATACGCCACTGCGCCCGCCTGGTCCTGCGCAGCATGCGTGACCAGGAAGAAATCGGCAGGGCGGTTCATAACGATGCGGCACTGGAAGGCCATCTCCCAGTCTTCCAGTGGGCGGATGAAGCGTACCGGCTCGGTGGCGTGCAGGGCGTGCAGGATGGCAATGTGTTCGGGCCCGGCTGGACTAAGTTCAAGGGTCGGTGTCGGGGCAAGAGTGGTAAGCGCCTGGTGATGTTCGTGCGTAATGGTGTACTCGATATCGCGCCCAACGCGCCGGCAGCCGGCGCGCAGGTACAAGCCGCGGCTTCCCGAGACCAGCATGATGTCTACCCCATCGGCGCGGGCCTTGCGCCGGGCATCGGCGAAGGCCGCCGTAGCGTAGCCACGGCCACGGTATGCTTCGTAGGTGGCGACGGCGCCGATACAGGCCACCCGCACGGTACAGCCGGCGAGCGAAGCCCAGCGCTGCGTCATCCCCACGTGCGAGACTACCGCGCCATCAACGACAATCACGCGCAGGTTCTCGCGGTTAGCTTCGTTGAAGAGCTGGGGATAGTGCTCGAACATTGTAGGCCGGAAGACAGTGCTGACCAGCCGGTTGAGCGAGTCCCATTCGTCAGGCCTGAGCGCGCGCGGTGTGGGTTCCATGGTGTCTTTCCGCTCCCTCCGTCTGAAGTTTGGGTATACCGCCTGGGTGCGGCACCTAGGGATCCAGATCAGCTATGGGATGCGCGGGTGTGCGCGACCTGGTCCTGGCTACGAGCCGGTCGAGCGGCCGGTGCCGCTGCCTGGAGGTGGCCGTTCTGGCCGCAAGAACGTATAATCGGCGGCCGGGGCAGCGCTGCCTGGGATGGGCAACGCGCCGAGCGGTACCTCCGGGCGGCTCTTCTTTCTGGTCCCTAGACCGTATGCTACAATGTTTTGCGCTAGAGGGGTAAGGAACTGTCCGACATGGTCAAAGTTGAAACAAAGAGCGTCGAGAACCAAGAGGCTATCCTGAACGTCGAGGTTGAAGCGGCTCGCGTGGAGAAGTCGTTGCAGGCCGCCTACCGCCGCATTGTTCAGCAGGTCGCCGTACCCGGCTTCCGCCGTGGGAAGGCGCCTATGCATATCGTTGAGCGGATCGTCGGTTCGCAACGGCTGTATACGGAGGCGTTGCGCGAGCTGCTTCCCGAAGTGATCCCTGCAGCGATCCAGGAAGCCGGTGTACAGGCCGCAGACGTTCCCGAATATGACGTCGAGCAGCTCGAGCGTGGCAAGCCACTGGTCCTGCGCCTGACGGTGCCGCTGCAGCCACGGGTTGAGCTGGGCGACTATCGCTCGATCTCGGTGCCGAGCACCCCGGCGGAGATTAGCGAAGAGCAGGTCCAGAGCGCGCTGCAGCGCGTGCGCGAGCAGGCCATGACGCGCACGGCAGTGCACGGCCGGCCGGCGCGCCATGGCGATATCATCACCGCCGATGTCCGCATTGAGCGGGATGGTCGAGTTGTAGACTCGCGCGAGGACCTCCAGATCGAGATCGGCCGTAACGCATTTCCTGCCGGCTTTGATCAGCAGGTCGAGGGGATGCTGATCGGTGAAGTGCGCAGTTTCGAGTTGGCACTGCGCACGAGCGAGGCTCCGGCCGAGGGCGCTCCTGCTGAGCCGCCGCAGATGTACCGCTTTACCGTGCGGCTAAAGGCAATTGAAGAGCAGCATGTCCCGGAACTGACAGACGAGTTCGTCCGGTCGCTCGGACTCGGTCTCAACACCGTGGAGGAGCTGCGGGAAGAGCTGCGCCGCCGTCTGGCGCGCGAGGCAGAGCTGGCAGCACGCTATGCCCTTGAGGAGCGTGCGGTGGCCTTGGCGGTGGAGCGCAGCGTGGTGGAGATCCCGCGCACGCTTATCGAACGGCAGGCAGAAGCGCTGGCGCGCGACCGCAGGCAACGGCTAGAGGAGCAGGGCATCCCGCTGGCGCGCTACCTGGCCGCCATCGGACGGACGGAAGCGGAGTGGCGGCGCGAGCTGGTCGCCGAGGCGGAGCAGATGCTGCGCCGGTCGCTGGTGCTCGACAAGATTGCCGAAGCCGAGCAGCTCCAGGTGAGCGATGAGGAGGTGGATGCCGAGATCGAGCAGGCTGCGTCGAGCCGCCAGGATCCGGCAGAGCAGGCCCGTGTGCGCACTGCGCTCAACCGCGCGGAAGCGCGCGAGCGCATCCGCGAGAACCTGCGGACGCGTAAGACGGTGCAGTTCCTGGCAACCCTGGCTGCGGAGAACGCGGCGCGGGGCGTGCCGCCGACCCCGCTGGCAGGTGAGCGCGAGAGGGAGGCGGACACTGGCCAGGCGTCCGGCGCAGGGGGCGCCGGCGAGGGCGGGCCGGTCTCTGGCTAGCGGCGCAACCTGGGGCGCCGGCGCGCTATACTTGTGGCGGGTACCAATGATTCTTATGTGTACATATCTGCGCCGTGCTGCCGCGCCCCCTGCACGGGTGCGCCGGTGGCGCGGCGGTGTGAACGAGGAGGTCCTGCGGCCTATGACACGCTTCGATATGGGTGGCCCGCTGTCGCGCCGACCGTACAACATAGTCATCCCATCCGTTATAGAGATGACCGGTCGCGGCGAGCGGTGGATGGATATCTACTCGCGCCTGCTGCGCGATCGGATCATTTTCATCGGCACGCCGATTGACGATACCGTCGCGAACCTGGTCGTCGCACAACTGCTCCTGTTGCAGAGCGAGGACCCGGAGCGCGACATCTGGCTGTACATTAACTGCCCCGGCGGCAGCATTTACGATGGCATGGCCATCTACGATGCCATGCAGATGGTGAAGCCGGACGTTGCCACGGTCTGCGTGGGCAAGGCGGCAAGCTTTGGTACCGTGCTGCTCGCCGGGGGGACTAAGGGCAAGCGGTACGCGCTGCCGCATGCGACGATCCACATCCACCAGCCGTGGACGCCCGCCGGTGCGGGGGGCCAGGCGTCGGATATTGAGATCCATGCCCGGGAGATCCTACGCCTGCGCAGCGCGCTGCACGATATCCTGGCCAAGCATACCGGCCAGCCGCTTGAGCGGATCGTGCGGGATACCGATCGCGACTTTTACATGACGGCGGAGCAGGCAAAGGAGTACGGGATCATCGACGAGATCCTGGTGCGCTCGGATACCCCTGTGGCCGCTACCAGCTAGGCCGGCTTGCAGGGGGCTGGCCCAGGTGGCCGGCGCTGAAGGACCCGTGCACTGCAGGGCAGCAGGCGGCGGGAGAAAAAACTCCCGCCGCCTGTTTCAGGCGGTGAGCCCTCCCCGGCAGGCGCATGCACCGTCGTGCCGCCGGAGAAGAGCGTGTACTCTGACCAGCGGGTCAGGGAGGTTTGTACGAAACTTATCAGGAGCACCAGCACATGCCAGGTTCGCGCAGCACGCGCATTCCGTATCGCTGCTCGTTTTGCGGGAAGAGCCAGGACCAGGTCCGCCGTCTGATCGCTGGACCCGGGGGTGTGTACATCTGCGACGAGTGCATTGAGCTCTGCCGGGAGATTATCGAGGAAGAGCAGACGCCTCAGACCAAGGCACGTCTCCCGCAGGGGCGTATCCCGACGCCGAAGCGTATCTATGAGCAGCTCAGCCAGTATGTGATCGGCCAGGAGCGAGCGAAGAAAGTCCTGGCCGTCGCGGTGTACAATCATTACAAGCGCGTGCAGGCCGGCATGCAAGTGGACGATGTGGAGCTCCAGAAGAGCAATATCCTCCTCATCGGTCCTACCGGCTGTGGCAAGACGTTGCTGGCGCAGACGCTGGCAAAGATCCTGGATGTGCCGTTCTGCATCGCCGATGCCACGGCGTTGACCGAGGCCGGCTACGTGGGTGAGGATGTCGAGAATATCCTGCTGCGCCTCATTCAGGCGGCCGACTATGACATCGCCCGGGCTGAGCGCGGCATTGTGTATATCGACGAGATCGATAAGATCGCCCGCAAGTCCGATAATCCCTCGATCACCCGCGACGTCTCGGGCGAGGGTGTGCAACAGGCGCTGCTCAAGATCATCGAGGGCTCGGTAGCAAACGTGCCCCCCCAGGGAGGGCGCAAGCACCCGCACCAGGACTTCATCCAGATCAATACGACGAACATTCTGTTTATCTGCGGCGGTGCCTTCGAAGGGCTGGATAAGATCATTGCGCAACGCATCGGGCGCCATCGCACTATCGGCTTTCGAGCGGATACGACCGGCGGCCAGATGGATACGGCCGATTTGTTGCGTGAGGTCACGTCCGATGATCTGCTCAAATATGGAATGATCCCCGAATTCATCGGACGGCTGCCCATTCGGGTCACGCTGGACCCGCTGGACAAACAGGCGCTGATCCGCATCCTAACCGAGCCGAAGAATGCGGTGGTGAAGCAGTATCAGAAGTTCCTGGCGCTGGACAAGGTTGAGCTCGTATTCACGCCCGACGCTTTAGAGGCAACTGCCGATCTTGCCTTAAAGAACAAAACTGGTGCGCGCGGTCTGCGCACGATCATTGAAGACGTGCTGCTGGACGTCATGTATGAGATCCCATCGCGCACCGATGTAAAGAAGTGCATCGTTGATGCATCAACGATCCTGAACCGGACGAAGCCGGTGCTGATCACGCGCAATGAGCGCCAGATCGATCTGGAAGGAGAGACTGCCTGAAGCTCATGCCCGACCCCTCTGAGCTGTTGCCGAAGACAGACGTGCCACGGGGCGCCGCACGCGCGCGGGCGAATGAGTACGCCCTTCTGCCACTCAAGAACGTCGTCGTCTTCCCGCACATGACGATGACCCTGCTGGTGGGGCGCGGGAAGTCGATTCGCGCCGTCGAGCAGGCGGTACAGGAGGGGCGCCTACTTATGGTCAGCGCGCAGACCGACGCGGCGATCGATGACCCCAAGCCGGAAGACATCTATCGCACCGGCTGCATTGTCGAGCTCGGCCAGGTGACACGTCTTGCCGATGGCAACATGCAGATTGCCATTACGGGCCGCACCCGTGCGACGATCGAGCAGTATACCAGCACGGAGCCGGCGCTGCGCGTCCAGGTGCAGGAGCGACCGGACCGCCCGGTCATCGCAGCCGCTGCCGGTACGATCCTGACCGAAGCGAAGGAGCTCTTCGAGCAGTACACGAAGGTAGCCCGCCGTCCACCCACGGCGGAGGTGGTGAGCGCCGTCCTGAGCATCAACGATATCGGCACGCTGGCCGATGCCCTGGCGGCGCACTTGAGCCTGCCTGTGTCAGAGAAGCAGGCGCTCCTGGAGCAGTTCGATCCCCTGCGCCGTCTGGAGCGCGTGGTCACCATCCTCGCCGACGAGATCAACGCGCTGGAGGTCGAGCGCGACATCAAGCGCAAAGTGCGGGCGCAGATCGACAAGACGCAGCGGGAGTACTACCTGAAAGAGCAGCTCAAGGCGATCCAGGAGGAGCTGGAAGGCGGCGTCCAGAGCGAGATCCAGCAGTGGCGTGAGCGCCTGGCAGCGAAGCAACTCCCGCCCTACGCGGAGGAGAAGGTCAAGCGCGAGATCACCCGCCTGGAGCGCATGCCCCCCTCTTCGGCCGAAGCTGTGGTGCTGCAGAACTACCTCGACTGGGTGCTGTCGCTGCCCTGGAATGAGCGCACCGAGGACCGGCTGGATATTCGGATTGCCCAGCAAGTTCTGGACGAGGACCACTACGGCCTGGAGAAGGTCAAGGAGCGCATCATCGAGTACCTGGCGGTGCGCCAGCTCACCCAGATGCTGGCGGCGCGGGGACTGCAGGACGGCCAGCAGCGCGCGGAGGCGCGCGGCAAGGGCGCCATCCTGTGCTTCATTGGCCCGCCGGGCGTGGGCAAGACCAGCCTGGCCCGCTCGATCGCGCGGGCAATGGGCCGCAAGTTCGTGCGCATCTCGCTGGGCGGCGTGCGCGATGAGGCGGAGATCCGCGGGCACCGGCGCACCTATGTCGGATCAATGCCCGGCCGGATCATCCAGGCTATGCGCCAGGCCGGCACGCGCAACCCGGTCATCCTCCTCGACGAGGTAGACAAGCTCGGTGCCGACTTCCGCGGCGACCCGGCGGCGGCGCTGTTGGAGGTGCTTGACCCGGAGCAGAACAGCACCTTCTCGGACCATTACATTGAGATCCCCTACGATCTCTCCGAGGTGCTGTTCATCTGTACCGGCAACGTGCTCTACTCTATACCTCGGCCGCTGGTTGACCGCATGGAGGTCATTGAGATCGGCGGCTACACGGAGGATGAAAAGGTCGCCATTGCCCAGCGCTATCTTCTGCCCAAGCAGCTGCGCGAGCATGGGCTCGCGCCGGAGCAGGTGCATATTCCCGAAGCCACCCTGCGGCGGATCATTCGGGAGTACACTCGCGAGGCAGGCGTGCGCACGCTGGAACGCCGCCTCGCCGCGATCTGCCGCAAGGCGGCTCGCCAGGTGCTTGAGGGTAAGACCGGCACTATCCGGGTCACCAGCCGCCAGTTGGAAGAGTATCTGGGACCCCCACGCTACCGGCCGGACCAGGCGCTCCAGCCGGATACGGTTGGCGTTGCGATGGGACTGGCCTGGACCGAGCATGGCGGGGAACTCTTGCCGGTCGAGGTGGTAACGATGCCGGGCCATGGCAACCTGACCATTACCGGCCACCTGGGCGAGGTGATGAAAGAGAGTGCCCGCGCTGCCCTCAGCTATGCGCGCTCGCGTGCCCAGGAGCTCGGCATTGACCCGGAGTTCCAGGAAAAGGTCGATCTGCATATCCATCTGCCTGAAGGCGCTATTCCCAAAGACGGCCCGTCGGCCGGCATCACTATGGCGACGGCGCTGATCTCCGCCCTCTCCGGCCGACCAGTGCGCGGCGATGTAGCCATGACCGGTGAGATCACCCTGCGCGGGCGCGTGCTGGCCATCGGCGGCCTCAAGGAGAAGGTCATGGCGGCGCACCGCGCCGGCATTAAGACAATCATCATACCCAAGGAGAATGAGCGAGATCTGGTCGATGTCCCCGCGCGGGTGCGGCGAAGCATGGAGGTCGTCCTGGCTGAGACCATGGAGGATGTCCTGCGGGTTGCGCTGCGGGAGCGCCCTGCGCAGCAGCCGGTCCAGGTAGCTGCTATAGCTGGGGGTACGGCAGCCGACGATGACGAGACCGAGGCTCCTCCAGAAGGAAGCGAGCACATCGAGCCGGCGGTGACAGAGCTTCCACCGGCCCCGCCGGGCGAACCCCATCCGCCGGTGGTCTAGATCAGGCCTCACCTCTCTCTGTATTTCTGCAGCGGCGTGCATCAACCACGACGTTTTCTCGCAAGCATGTATTCCTAAGTTGTATTCCATATATTCCTGAGAGTTATATTTCTGAGTCATACGTGCTTGAGACCACCGCATGAGAATCATCGTTACCGGCGGCGCCGGCTTCCTGGGCTATCACCTCGCGCACATCCTGAGTGGGCGCGGCGAGGACATTCACCTGGTCGACATCGCTCCCTTCCACCCGGGGGATTACGTCGGCGCAGGACCAGGCCGGGTCACCTGGGAACACGGCGATGTGCGCGACTTTGCAGCAATGGAGCGCATTTTCAAGGGAGCCGATGTCGTCATCCATGCTGCGGCGGCTCTCCCCTTGTGGCCGGCTAGGGATATCTACACCATCAACATCACAGGTACCGGCAATGTGCTCGGCGCGGCGCGCCGGCAGAAGGTTGATCGTGTCGTCTTTATCTCCTCAACTGCTGTGTACGGCGTCCCGGACCATCACCCGCTCTATGAGGATGACCCGTTGATCGGGGTAGGGCCGTATGGTAGGAGCAAGATACGCGCCGAAGAGCTCTGCCGGGAGGCTCGCGCCAAGGGCATGGTGGTGCCCATCATCCGGCCCAAGACCTTCATCGGCACAGGTCGGCTGGGCGTGTTTCAGATCCTGTATGACTGGGTGGAGAGCGGCAAGCGCATCCCGATCATCGGATCAGGCAACAACCGCTACCAGCTCCTGGAGGTCGAGGACCTGGTCCATGCCATCTATCTGGCGGCCACCTGTCCGCCTGAGCACGCGAACGACACCTTCAACGTCGGGGCCAAGCGCTTCGGCACAGTGCGTGAGGATGTAGGCGCGATGTGCGCATATGCAGGCACCGGCGCGCGGGTCATGCCCACGCCGGCATGGCTGGTAAAGCCGGTGCTGGCCGTGCTGGAACAGCTCAGGCTTTCGCCGCTCTACAAGTGGGTGTATGGGACGGCCGACAAGGATAGCTTCGTGTCCACCGAGCGGATTGAGCAGAAGCTGGGCTGGCAGCCCAAATACTCGAACGCCGAAGCGCTGATTCGGTCCTACCAGTGGTATCTGGACCACAAGCACGAACTCGAGCAGGGCACGGGCGTCACCCACCGCATCGCCTGGGACCAGGGCGCGCTCAAGCTGGTGAAGCGGTTCATGTAGTGTTCAATACTCAACTCACTATTAGCCCTTAACACTGCCCAGGGTCAGACCGCGCACCACGATCCGCTGTGCCAGTGTATACATAATCACCGGCGGAAGAGCGGTGAGCATAGAGCCTGCCATCATTTGACCCCAGTAGAACACATCCTCACCGAGCATCTGCGTGAGGCCGACCGTCACCGTGCGGGTGCGAATCGAGTTGGTAAACACCAGCGCGTACAGGAACTCATTCCATGCCTGCGTGAACGAGAAGAGCATAACCACCATGATTGCGGGAAGCGACAAAGGAATGGTGATGCGGAAGAGTACCCCGAGCCGGCTGCAGCCGTCAATCAGGGCAGCCTCCTCAAGTTCCACCGGAATACTGCGAAAGTAGCTCACCAGCATCCAGGTGCAGAAAGGCAGGGTAAAGGTAGGGTACACCAGGATCAGGCTTCCCAGCGTGTCGGCAAGGCCAAGTCCGGCAACGGTCTGGAAGAGCGGAATGAACAGCAATGAGCTCGGGACGAGATAGGCCAAGACCAGGGCACGGGCCATCAGACGGCGGCCGGCAAAGTCAAGCCGGGTGATCGCGTAGGCTCCAAGGGCGCCAAGCACGATAGACAAAACTGTCGTTACCGTTGCCACGTAGGCGCTATTCCGTAACCAGATGCCGAACTTGCCTTTCATGAGGGCCAGATAATGCCCAAAGTACACCTCTCGTGGCCATAGAGTAAAGTCTTTATAGATCTCCTTGTTCGTCTTGAGCGACGCCAATATCATCCAGAGGAATGGGATGATCGTCCAAAGCACAAAGATGATGAGGGCCACATAGGCGGCAATCAACCAGCCGCGGCCAATGGGAAGGCGGCGGGCGCCGGCGGACTGCCGAGCACGGACTACACCTGCTGCCATGGATTACTCCTGCCGCAAGAGCCGGCGCGTCAAAAGATAGACCAGCAACAGATAGGCCGGCATCATCATCATGGAGATAGCTGCGCCTGCCCCGAGCTGCTTTCCAGGGATCGCTACTAGATACGAGAGCAGCGGCAACGTGGTCGTAGCGTAATTGGGGCCGCCGCCCGTCAGCACAAAGATCTGCGTAATGTTCGCCGATGTCCAGATCGTAGAAAGAAGGACCGTCACCAGCAGCACCGGCTGCAAGCCCGGCAACGTGATGTACCAGAAGCGCTGAAACGTTCCTGCTCCGTCGATTTCCGCAGCCTCGTACAGCTCCTGTGGGATAGCCTGCATGCCGGCGAGGAAGTTCATCGTCCAGAAGGGTGTACCGGACCAGATAAGCACAATCATGAGCGCCGGCAGCGCCAGCCTTGGATCATTGAAGAAGAGAATGTAGTCAGGCAGCACACCGGTGCGGGCAATCACGCTATTGATTGGCCCGGTGGTGTCAAACAAGAACCGCCAGACATAGGCTGAGACAACCGCCGGCACTGCCCAAGGCAGGAAGAGCAGGCCGCGCCAGAACGGCCGTAGCGGCAGATCCTGGTTCAGCACGCTCGCCATCGCCAGGCCAAGCACCAGCTTGCCGGCGATAGCTCCGGCTGTGAGGACAACCGTATTCACGGCTGCCCTGGCGAAGTGGGAGTTCGGGTTAGTCAGAAAGTTCACGTAATTACTGAGACCAACCCAGGTGCCCGACTTGCCAATGAAGCGCTCCTGGAAGCTCAGGAGGATCGCGTCGACAAACGGGCGTGCCAGCAGGGCCACAAGGATGATGACCACCGGTGCGATAAGCAGCCAGCCAAGCAACCAGTCGCGGCCGAGGAGGCGGCGTAGGCGTGCCTCAGGCGCAGCTGGTAGCGCCGCTGCAGGCCGGGCTCCGGCCGGTGCGGTGTCGCCCCCGGCGAGTACATCCGCTTTACTCTGCACCACGGCATTATCTCCTGGTGTGCTTATGCCCGAGGCTTAAACTTGTTATACGAATCCATCATCTCGTTCTGTGCCCACTCCTGCGCCTTCTCAATAGGCATGTTTTCGTTCAGAATCTTATTCATCATGTCTGAGAGGACAAACTTCGCGTCCTGAACGTCAGAAAGCCAGGGCTGTGGCGGCGCAGGCCAGACACGAATGCGGCCCACTTCAGCGATGTTCTTCATATCGGCGAAGGCGCTTTTCTGCCAGAATTCCGTCTTGAGGTGGTCACGATAGATCGGCACGAAGCGACCTTCTACCGCGGAGGACACACGCTTCAAGTTATCCGGTTGCAGGTAGTACTCGAGGGCTGAGAGGGCATACTGGGCGAGCTTTGCTCTCTTAAAGACCCCGAAGCCCGGCGCTCCGGCTTCAGCAAACTGCCCGTGCGTGCCCTTTGGTGGAATGGCAAGCCCGGTCTTATCCGCCAGTTCCTTATCATTCACCACCAGCCAGCCATAAATCGTAGCCGGGTTAACCGCCATGAGGGCGCGCCCTTTCTGATACGTCTCATTGTTCCACGAAGTCACCGTCTGTGCAAACGTATCAGGCGGAATGAGCTTCGCCTTCCACATCTGCACAATGACTTCAATGCCTGCCTTATTTGCCGGGTTTTTGATATCGGGCACGCCGCGCTCATCAGCGATACGACCACCGTATGCCCACAGGCAGGTAACAATATTGTTCACGTGGTCGCCCTCATGACCGAGGGCCATAGCATAGAGGTACGTACGCGGTGGCTGTTGAATCCTGGGACCGAGCTCAATCAGTTCTTCCCAGGTATTAAAGAAACGCCCGCCGGTATGTGGACCAATTACATCCTTGCGCCAGTGTGCCGGCCAGGGGTCGATAGCGTAAGGTGCAGCGAAGATCTTCCCGTCAGTCGCCGTTGAATTGGCAATCGCAACCTGGGGCATGCCACCGGCTTTGTCTTTGAACTTGTTCACCAGGGCCGTGAGATCCATCATCTCTCCCTGGCTGTACCAGTAGATCGTGTTTGCATTGTCGATCTCGGGTGGCTGGCCGGCTGCCACCGCTGCCGACTGCTTGGCGAGGTATGCCGGCGCGCCTGGAATAGATTGCCACTCAACCTCAATGCCATGCTGTTTGCCCCACTCGACGAAGATGCTCCCAATTGTCTCGTCGGTTACTGTGTTCCAGTTCGCTGAGAACCAGACCGAGAGCTTGCCGCCGACAGGGGCAGGCTTCGGCGCCTCGCCTGATGGCTGTGTGGCGCGGCTACATGCGGCAAGCAAAGAAGTGGAAGCAGCACCGGTGGCGAGGGCAAGCAGATCACGACGAGAGAGGGGTGCACCGTACATATAGCACTCCTTTGATACCATTGATATCATTGATACCATGAGGTACAAAGCTCGTTCGCCATCGGCCCCAACTCCGCCGGGCTCCTGTGCAGGCCACCAGGAGGAAGCCTCTTCATATTGTAGGGCCATTCAGTGGGGTGTCAAGTAAGAAAGTCTCAGCGGCCCGTCAGCGGAATGATATGCTGTTCAACATGGCCGTACATGGGGTCGGTTGTAGTGGGCGCGTGCCGCGCAGGTGTGTCTTCTGCGGCGGCCCGGCGCGCCGGCTGTGGTTGGGGCTGCGTGTGCAGCGTGCGAGAAGACGTTGGCTGCCGCCCCGGCGCCACGGCAGTGCTCCGCGACGGGACAGCCCCAGGCAGGAGAGGGTGCTGGCGGCGTTCGGGGCGGCGATCCCGCACGCGGCGCAGCTCTTCGGCCAGGCGCTCCAGGCTCTCCAGATTGTGCACCGGCAGGAAGTCGTCTACATACGGCAGCGCCGCGACCATGCCCTTGGTCAGTGGCTGGTAGGTCGGGCTGCCCAGGAGAGGGTTCAGCCAGATCAGCCGGTGGGACATGCGCTGCAGGTGCGCCATCTCTCGTCGCAGCAGCTCCACGTCGCCGCGGTCCCAACCATCGCTGATGATGAGGACAATGGCGCCGTGGCCCATCACTCGACGCGCCCAGTGCACGTTGAAGGTCTGCAGCGCCTGGCCAATGCGCGTCCCGCCGGCCCAGTCCTTCACTTCCCTGCTCACCCGCTCGATCGCCTCGTTCACCTGGCGCGTGCGCAGGAGGGGCGTGATGCGCGTGAGCCGCGTGGCAAAGGTGAACGCCTCGACGTTCTCCAGTCCCTGCCGCACCGTGTGGATGAAGTGCAGCAAGAGCCGTGCGTAGCGGTCCATAGAGCCGGAGATATCGCAGAGGAGCACCAGCGGCCGAGGCTTCGTTTTCGCCTGCTTGTGACGCCAGCGCAGCACCTCGCCACCATGGCGCAGCGAGTGCCGGACCGAGCGGCGCATATCCAGGTAGCGGCCGCGGCGTGCCGGGATCAGCCGGCGTGAGCGGCGCTCGGCAATGGACCAGCGCAGCATCTGCAACAGCCGGCGGGCCTGCTCGATTTCGTGCGGCTCATAGCGGGCAAAGTCCTTCTGCCGCAACGTCTCGGCCGCCGAGTAGCTCAGCAGGTTCTCGGGCTCAGGCTTCGTCCCCTTCTCAGCGTCGTCGCGGCCGCTGTCTTGCTCCTGAAGCTCCTCGACCTGGCGCAAGATCGGGTCGCGCCGCGGCGGCTGGGTCGCCGCGTCCTTGCGCTCCTCCTGCTGTGTCGGCTGCTGCGGGAGCTGTGGCGGCCCGGGCAGCCGTACATAGCGCAGCCAGAAATGCTCGAAAGCCGCATCAAAGCGCGGCAAATCGTCGCGGTGCGTGACCAGCGTCGTGCGGGCGGCGTAGTAGAACTGTTCGCGGTCGGTGACATCAATGAACTGCACCGCCTGCGAAAGGTCGATGAGCTTCGCCGGCACGACTGGCACACCATAGCTGCGCAGGACCCGACCGAAGGTGAGCAGATGGCGGAGCAGGGCACGGTCGCCACCAGGCGGCAAGACCAACCGCGGCTCAGCGTCCGGCGTTCTTTCCAGGAGATGGTGCTCGCTCACAGTTCGCAGGGACCCTCTTGCTGGGACTGGCGCAGCAGTTCCAGGAGCGTCTCGCTGCGCAGCACTTCGACCACGTCTTCCTGGTTCTTCAGCAGGCAGCCAATGGTATCGGCGACGTCGGCCTCGGTGAGCTGCTCCCGCTCCAGCGCCACCAGGGCTGAGGCCCAGTCGAGCGTCTCGGCGACGCCAGGCACCTTGTACAGCTCCATACGCCGCAACCGCTGCACGAAGCGGCAGATCTGCTCGGCCAGGGTTGCAGGCGCCTGCGGCACCTTGGTGAGGACGATTTCCAGCTCTTTCTCAAGCGATGGATAGTCGATCCAGTGGTACAGGCAGCGGCGCTTGAGCGCGTCGTGCAGCTCGCGCGTGCGGTTCGAGGTAATGATCACCGCCGGAGGATGCTTCGCCTTAATCGTGCCCAGCTCCGGGATCGTGATCTGGAACTCGGCCAGCACCTCCAGGAGAAATGCCTCAAACTCCGCGTCGGCGCGGTCGATCTCGTCGATCAGGAGCACCGCGCGGCGTTCGGAGGTAATCGCCTGGAGCAGCGGGCGGGCCACCAGGAACTCGGCGCCGAAGAGGTCGTGCAATGCCTGGGCGCGCCGCTCACCAGTGGCCTCCAGTAGGCGGATATGCAACATCTGCTTCGAGTAGTTCCATTCATAGGCCGCGCTGGCAATGTCAAGGCCCTCATAGCACTGCAGCCGGATGAGCGGCGCGTCCAGGATGCGCGCCAGGACGCGCGCCACCTCCGTCTTGCCTACGCCGGCCTCGCCTTCTAGCAAGAGCGGCTTCTTTAGTTTCAATGCCAGATAGAGCGCCGTGGCTAGACCGCGGTCGGCAATGTACGCCTGCTCGGCCAGCGCCTGCTGAAGTTCATCAATCGATGTAAATTCACGTGTCTCGGCAGTCGCCGGGCTGCCATCACGCCCGGCCGCCATTGTCGCTGGTGCTACCATCCGCCTGTCTTCCCTATTGCCCCAGTTTCGTGTCACAGTTGGTCATCCCACTCCGCCCGACGCGGAGCGGGCCATCCTCACCGGAAAGTATAACAGATGCATCTCATTGCGGCCGGGACAGGCAGAAGGTCACGCCCCGCGCAGGGCCAGGATACGCTCGATGACCCCGGCCGGAAGCGGGCCGCGCTCCACCCAGCGCAGCGCTTCACCAAGCTGGGCCGCGTCGGAGAAGCCGACCAGCACTGTAGAGACGCCTGCTTTGGAAAGGGCAAAGCGCAGCGCCAGCTCCACCGGGCCTTCAAGGCCGAGCTCGGCAGCAAGAGCCTGGAGCCGACGCGCCCGTGCCAGGTCGTCTTCGTACCGCTCGCCGGTGATACCGCCGGGCGGGCCGGCGTTCGGATGGCGCACGTCCGAAGCAGCCAGCGCCCCGGCCGCCAGCGGCCGGATCACGAGCACTCCTATGCCACGCGCTGCGGCCAGATCGATCAGGCCGCTGTAATCAGGCCCGCCCGGGTCGGCGTAGCCGGGCCACCCGGCGCTGGGGTGCAGGACGTTAAAGAATACCTGTGCCGTCTCGGCGATCCCTGCCTCGATTACCCGCCGAACTGCACCGGGGTCACCAGTGGCGGTAATGCCGATATGCTCGGCCAGGCCGGCGCGGCGGACAGCCAGCAGACCCTCGGCCACCGGGCCGAGCACCTGCTCGGGAGTGAGTCCGCCGTCACCGCCGGCCACTGTAATGCGGTTGTGGAGCTGTACCAGCTGCACACGCTCGCGCCGCAGCCGGCGCAGGCTCGCTTCCAGCGACTCCCGGATTGCGCGCGCTGCACCGGCGGTATCACCGGCCAGCGCGGGATCGAGGCGCACCTTGGTCCCCACGAGGACATCGGCAGCCTTGGCGCCCAGCTCGGCGAGGACTCGCCCCAGGTTCTCTTCTGAGCGTCCGTCTCCATAGCTCGGCGCGGTGTCGAAGTAGCAAACGCCGCCATCGATGGCGAGCTCAACGGCACGGCGTTGCTCGGCCGGGTCCCCGCGCACCATCAGTCCTCCGATCGAGCCGCAGCCGAAGCCAAGCACCGACACCTGCAGGCCGGTACGTCCTAATGGCCGGAGTTCCATATGCCGATGCTCCACCCTGCTCGTAGCAAGACATCTGCTCATAGCAAGACAAAAGAATCCCAGGCAATCACGCTGCTGCCGCAGTTGTCTGGAAGAGTGGCACAGTCTGCATGGCCAGCTCGCGCACGCGGCGCTCTTCCTCAGCCGTCAGCGGGCGTGGGTCCTGGGCCACCCGCAGCGCCATTTCCCACAGCTCGATGTGTCCGGGCGGGATCGCCGCCGTTACCGGAAGGGAGAGGGTAAACCGCAGCGCCAGCTCGGCGAGCTGCTCGTCGGTGATCGGCTCGTACCAGCACTTCCGCCACGGGCGCTGCTCGCGGGTAGTTCCCTCAGGCAGTCGAGTGCGCGCCATGCCTTTGAGCGCGAGCAGGCCGGCTCCGGCACGCTGCGCCGCCTCGACCACCTGCGGGCCAAAGTTGCCGCGTAGGTAGCTGGCGAAGTTGAACGGAAAGAGCACAGAGTCGAAGGGGAAGCGCTCCAGCAGCGCGACCGCCGCCTCAACGGAGTGCGCGCTGAAGCCGATGAAACGGGTCTTGCCCTGCTCGCGCGCTTTCTGAAAGACCTCCATCGCGCCGCCTGGGGCGAAGACACGCTCCACGTCCTCCAGGGTCGTCATAGCGTGAAGCTGGTACAGGTCGAAGTGATCCGTGCGCAGGCGCTGGAGCGAGCGGTCGAGCTCCTCCTGGGCACCGGCCGCGTCCCGCTTCGCCGTCTTGCAGGCCAAGAAGACGCTCTGGCGGTACGGCTGGAGCGCCGGGCCAAGCTTCTCCTCGGCTTCGCCATCGCCGTAGCTCGGCGCCACGTCGAAGTAGTTCACCCCGCGATCCACGGCTGAAGCGACCATCCGGTTGGCCTCCTCCTGGGAGTGGCCAATCACCAGAATGCCGCCGAAGCCGATCACCGACAGTCGCTGTCCGGTCCGTCCTAGCTCTCGGTACTGCATGTGATCCTCCTCCATGGGAGCAGTCGCGGCCATAGGTTGGACACGGCAGCAGCCAGACGCCGGGCGCTTTGATCGCAGCGCCTCACACGCCTTGGACCGCTGCGCAGCCATGCCCAGTGTACCACGACGGCCCCGGCGCGTCTGCAGTCCGCCGGCTTGACTTTCACGCCGCCGCGGACATACGATGCCAGCGGCCGGCCGGGGTGCGTGGCGGCCGGCCTGGAGGGCAGCAAAAATGAGGGTGTTGCTGGTCGGCGGCTCGGGACATGTCGGCACGTTCATTACACCGTATCTCCGCAAAGAGCATGAGCTGCGCGTCCTTGACGTGCGTCCACCAAAATACTCGGATATCGACTACATCGAGGGGTCGATCACGAACCCGGATGACCTGTGTCGGGCACTCGAAGGAATGGACTGCTTTATCAACCTGGTGATGAAGAGCGGGCAGGGCGGAAGCTCAACCGAGCAGTCGATCCCGGTGATTATCGACAACTACGAGGTCAACACGAAGGGCCTGCACCTCTTGCTGTACACGGCGCAGAGCATGGGGATCAAGCGCGGCGTGCACACGAGCACCATGAGCGTACACTACCGCAACCGCACCTGGTATCCGGCCGAAGAGCTAGTGCCGCTGGACTCGCCCAGTGTCTACGGCCTGACCAAGGGCCTGGGCGAGCTGATCTGCCAGTACTTTGCCCGCTGGTTCGATATGAACATCATCGCCTTACGTATTACCGGACCGCGCACGCGGGCACAGTGGCTGGAGGAGCGGCGCACGCCGCGCGCCTTCGAGAGTGGCCACCGCATCTATGTCACCGACGAGGAAGACCTGGCGCGCGCTTACCTGCGTGCCCTGGAAGTCGTGCAGATCGGCCATGGCCGGTTCGATGCCATCTTCATCGCCGGCGACGAAAACGAAGAGATGCATAATCTCACCAAGGCGCGATGGCTCCTCGGCTGGGAGCCGCAGGCACACCGCCTGCTCCAGCCCTGATGCGGTGGCTTCCGCAGGTGATCGTGCAGGCCGTGCAACATGACAGACACCACGGCGCAGTCCGGCGGCACCGTTCCTCATATAGTGATCGTGGGTGGAGGGTTCGGTGGGCTGCATGCTGCCAGAAGGCTGGGGAACGCGCCGGTGCGCGTGACCCTGGTTGACCGGCGCAACTATCATCTCTTCCAGCCGCTCCTCTACCAGGTAGCAACCGGCGGGCTTTCCCCGGGAGACATCGCCTCGCCGCTGCGTGGAGTCCTGAGCCCCTACAAAAACATCCGCGTCCTGCTGGCGGAGGCGGTGGACCTCGACCCGGCCCAGCGGCTGCTCATTGTGCGCAACGGGCAGCTCCACTACGACGTGCTGGTGTGCGCAGCGGGCGCAAGCCACCACTACTTCGGGCACGATGAGTGGGCTGCCGAAGCCCCAGGCCTGAAGTCGGTTGAGGATGCGCTGGAGATACGGCGGCGCATTCTGCTCGCGTTCGAGGCCGCGGAGTGGGAGCCGGATCCGGAGCACCGGCGCGCCTGGATGACCTTTGTGATCGTAGGAGGTGGGCCGACCGGGGTTGAGCTGGCCGGCGCGCTTGGCGAGCTGGCTCGCGGCACGCTGCCACGCGATTTCCGGCACATTGACACGCGGCAAACGCGTATCCTGCTGATCGAGGGTATGGAACGTGTCCTGCCAACCTATCCGCCGGACCTCTCGGCAAAAGCCGCAGCAGCGCTGGCCCGTCTGGGCGTCACCGTGCAGACACGCTCCCTGGTGACCGACATCCAGGGTGATATCGTCACCGTCCGCCAGGGCGAGCAGACCACGCAGGTGCGGGCGAAGACGGTGCTGTGGACGGCTGGGGTGCGGGCCTCGCCGCTCGGCCACCTGCTGGCTGAGCGTACAGGCTGTGCGCTCGATCGCGCCGGGCGCGTGCTGGTGCAGCCCGACCTGACCATACCCGGCCATCCGGAGATCTTTGTCATCGGCGACCTGGCGGCTTTCTTGCATCAGGATGGCCGACCATTGCCTGGGGTAGCCCCGGTCGCGATGCAGCAGGGCCGGTACGTCGCCGAGCTCATCCGCGCGCGGCTTCAGGGCAGGTCGCTCCCGCCCTTCCGCTACCGCGACCCGGGTAGCCTGGCCGTTATCGGCCGGAACGCCGCAGTGGCTGATTTCGGCCGTCTCCATCTCAGCGGCTTCCCGGCCTGGTTGATCTGGGTGTTCGTGCACATCGCCAACCTAATTGAGCACGACGACAGGCTGCTGGTGATGATCCAGTGGGCCTGGCACTATTTCACCCGCAAGCGCGGCGCGCGGCTGATCACTGGCTCACTCCCATTCCCGCTGCCCGCGCCGCAGGAGACTCCTGCCGGTACCGCCTCGGTGAACACGAGCCGCGAGTGAGCAGTCGGACTCGCGCTGCAGCGCTCACCGGCCGGTGAGGACACTTCTGGCCGGCGCAGGGTAAGCTGAACGCTGCGTGCATTAGCCCAGCAAATCGGACAGTGCGGGTTCGAGTTGCGGGAACCGGAACGCGAAACCGAGATCCAGCAAGCGGCGCGGCACGACGCGCTGGCTGGTCAGCAGGAGCAGCTCGGCCAGCTCTCCCAGCATGATGCGTAGCACGGGTGCCGGCAGGCGCAGCAGCATGGGCCGCCCAAGCACACGGGCGAGTGTGCGACTGAACTCAAGGTTTGTCACCTGCTGTGGCGCGCTTAGATTGAAGGGGCCACGCGCGTCCTGCCGCTCGATCAGGAAGCAGATCGCTCCGACTTCGTCTGCGATGTGAATCCAGGGGAACCACTGGCGGCCGCTGCCGAGCGGGGCGCCGAGAAACAGCCGGAACGGCAATGCCATGAACGGCAAGAGTCCGCCGTCATGGCTGAGCACCACAGCCGAGCGGATGATCACGCGCCGTACGCCCAAAGCTTCGACCGCCGCGGTGGAGCTCTCCCAGTCCACGCAGACACCGGCGAGAAAGTCGGTGCCTGGCGGGCTCTCCTCAGTCAACTCCGCGTCGCTACGGGAGCCATAGTAGCCGACCGCAGACGCTTGAATAAGCACCTGCGGCTTCTGCTGCGCGGCCTGGACCGCCTGGACAACAGCCTCGCCAGCGCGCACACGGCTCTCGCGGATACGACGCTTGCGCTCTGCCGTCCATGGCACCGGTGGGATGCCAATACTCGCCCCGGCAAGATTGACGATTGCCGTGGCACCATCGGCGAGCGCGCCCCATCCGGCAGCGGTGTGCCCATCCCAGCGTTCAACGCGTGCCGCCGGAGGGAGGTGTCTGGCTCGCTCCGGTGCGCGACTGAGCAGGACGACCTCGTGCCCACGGGCGATGAGCTCGCGTGCCAGTGCCCGCCCAATCAGGCCTGTTCCGCCGGTGATGACCGTACGCATGTTCGCCCTCCCTGCCGGCAATTATGGGGCACAGAGCCGTGGCAGGTCCAGGACCTAGAGCTAGGCGGGAAAGTACCGCTTTCTCCTGAGAACAGTACGCCGGTGCAGGCATCCAGGGAAAAGCACCTCTCCCCTCTGCAACACCGACTGGTAGGCTTGAAACGTGGATGTGTGCTGCCAGACACTCGGTGTGGCGGCACGCATGGGAGTAGCGGGAGTGTACAAAGGAGGCGACAGCATGTACGAAAGCGTGAAAACGTGGCTCATGCGTTTCGGTGTGCCCGCAGCCATCATGGCTGCCCTCGCAGTAGCCGGCGGCGCCGGCTTCAAGTGGTAGTTGCAGGATACCCTCCGGGCAGTGCGCTGGGATGCGGGAGGATACGGGCATGCACATCTGGATCAGACAGGGCGTGAAGTGGTAGCTCGTGGGTGGCCTCGCTGAGCTCCCCCGAGGTGCACGGGCGTACACACTGGCGGTCATTGCGACGGGGCTTGTCCTGCCGCTGTGCGCCACCGCCCTGCACCTCGGCCCGCACAGCTTGCCGCGGGACACTCCGTGGCTGTTGCTTTCCCTCTTCGCTGCAGCGCTGGCGACGGAATCGCGACCGACGCGCACAGCTGTAGGGCCCCAGCTCACCGTCGTCTCTGCGCTGTTCATTGCCGCATTCCTCCTGACCGGTGTGTAATCGGCCCGCTGGCAGTCTGCGCCGGCAGCGCGACGGTGGAAGTCCTGCAACGGCGGCCTCTGGTGCGCGTTGCCTTTAATGCAGCGCAGTATCTTATTTCGACGACTGCCGCAGCCACGGTCTACGAGCTGCTGGTCGCGCGGCTTGGAGCCGACTGGCACGTGGCGCTGCTGGATATCCGCGGGACCCCGCTGCTCGGGGCCTCCATCAGTGTCTACTTCCTGTTGAACTCCAGGCTCGTTGCCGGAGTCATTGCGCTCAGTCGGGGCCTGTCCTTCTGGCAAGTGTGGCGGCAAGCCCAGCAAGACATCCGCGTTCAGTATCTGGCGATGGTTGCCCTGGGCATCCTCATGGCGATGCTCTGGCCGCGCGCTCCCTGGACCTGACTGCTGGTGGGGCTCGTCGCCGCCGTCGTGCACCTGTCGTTTGCTCAGGCCGCACATCTCCAGCAGCGCACGGAGGAGCTGGCCGCTGCATCGGCTGAAAGTGACCGGCTCCGCGCTATGGCTGAGCAGCGCTTACACCGCGTGTCGATGGTGTATCGCTCGAGCGTGGAGCTTGTTGGAGCACAACAGGACGACACAATGCCCCGGGTACTGGCCGATATTGCCGCGCGGGCCTTCGGGTTCGACGCCGTGGTGGTGTGTCTGTATGAGCCAGCGCAGGCAAGCCCTCGGGTTGCGGCGGCCTGGCCCATCCTTCCTGCGGACGAGCGGGCAGTGCTGCGGCTGGTGAGCGACTCCCGGCTCACGGAACGGCTGCGTGAGGGGGAAGCCTGGTACGCTTTGCAAGAGGCAGACGGCCGGCGTGCTGGCGCAGCAGGGCTCCACGGCGTCAAAGCAGCGGCTCCTCCGACGGAGGAGGCGGCCGTGCCGTGGCCTGTGACGACGGTGTTGCCGCTCTTGGCCGGCGAGCACCTCTTCGGCATGCTGGTGGCGGGCTACCTGACAGCGCGTGACCTGGCCCTCCATGACCGGCACTTGCTCAGCATGCTGGCGCACCGGGGTGCCCAGGCGCTGCTACGCCTCAAACTGGGGCGTGAGGCCAGTGAGGTCGAGACCCTGCGCCGGGTTGATCGGGCACGTACCCAAGTCCTGGCTACCGTCTCGCACGAACTTCGTTCGCCGTTGACTGCAGTGGCCGGGTATAGCGAGCTGCTCTGCAGCGAGGACCTGTCGCCCCAGGAAGTGCGTGAGACGGCCTGGCACATCGCTGCCGACGCCCGGCGGCTCCTCTACCTGGTGGAGGACATCACAACCTTCTACAGGCTCGGATCCGCGGCGTTTCGGATCTTTCCAGAGCGCCTCGAGGTCGTGCCCCTGCTTGAAGAGGCACTTACCCTGGCACGTCCTGCTGCATCGGCCACTCGTCACCAGTTTGTCCTCGACGTAGACCTGGACCGGCCGCTGCCCGACGTATATATATATACCGACCGGGTACGGGTATTACAGATCCTCGCGAACTTGCTGAACAACGCAGTGAAGTTCTCGCCACCGGGCTCTACGGTGCGGCTGGGCGCGCATGCAGTCCAGAATCAACTCGTCTTCGAGGTAGAGGATCACGGCGCCGGCATTGCACCCGAAGACCTGGCGCGCATCTTCGAGCCCTTTTATCGGACAGCGCACAGCGACCGCCAGGCCATCCAGGGCACCGGGCTGGGTCTGGCGATCGTCAAGCGGCTGGTGGAGCTCCAGAACGGCAGCATTGAGGTGCGCAGCACGGTTGGCCTCGGGAGCACGTTCATCGTACGCCTGCCGGCGGCGACGGCCGACCTGCCGGGCAGCCCTCCCGTGCAGCCAGGCGTGCGACGGCGTGCCGAGGCTTCCGGCTGATCTACTGCTCCAAAGCACTGACCGGATGCTCGGGAACACCACCGCTCTCCGGGGAATGCTGCCCTCTTGAACACCGCATATCGGAATATTACACTGATGATGTGAAAAGTCGCTCAGGTTGTCTTGCGCGCTTCTGTTCCCTCTCTTACAATCCCGCCGGAACAACGCCTGGAGGGTGGGTGAAGGAATGCGGGATGGCAAGGAAGAAACGATTCTTGAGCCCGCACGCGCTGTTCCAGTGTATGGGCACGCGGATGTGCTGGTGGTAGGTGGCGGTCCGGCCGGTTTCGCTGCGGCTGTGGCGGCAGCACGCGCTGGTGCGGACACCGTCCTGCTAGAGCGCTACGGCCATCTGGGCGGGCTTTCCACCGGCGGGCTGGTGTGCTGGATCGATCGCATGACTGACTGGGATGGCCGGCTGGTGGTTGCCGGCATCGGTCAGGAACTCATTGAGCGCTGTGGTCAAGAGCACGCAGTGCTTGGTCCGCCGTGCGCCCTGTGGGGCGCGCGTGACCCCGACGCTGTGGCCTACTGGAGCATCCGCTCAAGCGCCCACCGCGGCGTGGTGACCTGGGCGCCCACGGTAGACCCAGAAGTGCTGAAATGGGTGTCCAACGACGTGGTGCGCGAGGCCGGTGTGCACGTGCTCTTTCATTGCTGGGCCGTTGCTGCGGTAACGGAGGCAGGCCGGGTACGCGGGGTCATCTTTGAGAGCAAGGAAGGACGCCGGGCCCTCCTTGCAGACGTCACCATCGACTGCTCAGGCGATGGCGACGTGTTTGCATCGGCCGGCGCGCGCTATGAGAGCGATTTCGATAGCACGACGATCCACGCCCGGGTGAACACGAGCTTCCGCTTCGGCAATGTTGATATGCAGCGCTACCTCGACTTCCGCCTGCGCTCCCCCGAGCAGCATAACGAGTTGATGCGCCGAGCTGCGGCAGAGGGCATCGAACTGCGTGTACATGCGACACCCTACGATTCTGTGGCACTCTTCATGACCCCCAAGTTCTCCGGCTACTCAGCGCTGCGGGTAGCCGACCTGACCGAGGTAGAATTTCGCTCCCGCGAGGCAGCCCGACGTGGCTTAGCATGGTTTCGCACTCACGTGCCCGGCTTTGAGCGCGCCTGGATTCTGGATACAGCCCAGCAGATTGGCACGCGGCATAGTCGGCGTCTGGTTGGTGTGACCAAAGTGACGATCGAGCACTGGCGCAAGAGCGGCTGCTACCCCGATTGCATCGGCCTGTGCCCTGGTCCAACGTCGGAGTTCCCCACGCTGGAGATCCCCTACGGCTGCCTGGTGCCCGAGCGGCTGGAGGGGCTGCTGGCCGCCGGGCGCAACCTCTCAGCCGATCCACCTTCGCACAATCCCCTGCGAGAGGTCCCGGAGTGTTGGGTGATGGGGCAGGCCGCCGGCGTTGCTGCCGCGCTGGCTGTCCAGCGCAGTGTTCCTGTGCGTAGTGTGCCCATCTATGAGCTGCAAGCCATGTTGCGCAAGCAGGGTGCCATCCTCGACCGTCCGGCCTAGCAGAAGCACGATGGGCACGTGCACCGGAAGTCTGCGTGCCTGAGCGCTTAGTCGGGCTCAAGTCGGCATCTGATCAGAGCATGGCAGGAAGCATGCAGTGAGAGAAGCTAGTTACTTCCTGTGCAAGACCTGGAAGAAAGGCAGCAGCCAGCACGTCGCTGTCTCTCGTTTTGCTCGTTATGAGCGTGCCCCAGGCTGCAGAAGAGCCCAGTGCATCCTCTGCCCCAGTGACGACGAGCATAGGGACGTTCACGGCTGCCAGTCCGATAGGGTTCTGCTGCGCCGGGGTGAGCTGGGCCTTCCAGTCCGCCGGGAGGTTCTGTACCCAGCCATTGTAGACCACCGGGATGGCCAGCACACCCTGCCCGCCCATGCCGGCGTTCCCAACGATCCGATCGTCGCGGGCGGTAGTTCCTGAAGCGACCAGCGCCACGCGCCCGGCGATCGTGGCGTCTGCAGGATCGCCATCATTATTCGGATCAGGATCGACAATGATCAGGCTGTTGGAGAACTTGCTTGCCACATAGGCGTAATAACCGCCACCCTTCTTTGCCCCGAACTGCACGCCGTGACAGCCTGCGTCGCAGGGCAGCATTGCGACGACCGTGTCGTCGCTGGTCTGCGTGATCGTAATCGTTGCCGTCAGCGTGTTGGCCGTGACCATGTACTTGCCATTGGGGCTCACCGGCGTCTGGATCGGCAGCCCGCCTACTGGTCCGGTGATGGCACCGCTCTCCGGGTCGTAGTGTTGCAGGAGATTGATAGTCTTGAGCACCGCCCCTGTCTGCGTGTTCAGCACCGTAATCGTGCTGTCGAGGAAGTTCGCCACATAGGTTTTGCTGGCGTCGGGCATCATGCCGGTGGCAATGGGATGCGCGCCGGTGCGGGTAATAGCGCGGATCGCATCCCGAGCGAAGTCGTAGATGGTTGAGTCAGTAGTAAAGGCATTGGGGGTCACCATCGTCCGGCCATCATGGCCCATCCAGTGTGCATGCGGATTGCCCCGCCCAATGTCGATCCGGCGCTCAACGCCGCGAGCCAGCGGGGCCAGCTCAACGACTGAGTCCGTGCGCTCGGCGCCGTTTAGCGTGACATGGAGCTCATCGGTATCGACCCGCGTCATCACATGAGCCGGGGCCTCCCCCACCGTGATGTTGTCGATCAATCGGCCGCTCTCACGATCGAAGACCGTGAGCTTCGTGTCGAACCACTGGGTCTGGTAGATGAGGCGCTGGTTCCGATCGGTCCACATGTTATGAGGATTGTTCATGTTGATCTGCGGCAGTGCCACCTTCCGCCTAGGCTGCCAGGTCGCGACGTCGATCGCGGTGGCTGTGCCGGGTTTGTTCTTGCCCGCCGTGAGTTCAAACTGTGTGTCGATCCATACCTCGCCGACCCCGGGCGTGCTTGGGACACTCAGCGGCGCGAGCGGGATGTCGTTGCCATAGCGGGCGTTCAGCACTGCGGGAAGATTGACCACTGTTCCGCCGGTAATTCTGACGTCAACGTCCGGATAGGTGACATGCCATGGCCTGGAGGATGTGTAATCCTGCCAGTTCGCCGGGTTCGTGGCAATGAAGAAGAGACGGAGCAAGCGTGTGGCGAGGTCGCTGCTCGTCTTGACAGTGAGCCCGTTCAGCAGCGAGATCTGCTCGCCGAGGTCCAGCCCGGCAGTGCGCGGATCGTCATTGATCACTGCTGCAAGCATGTACGGATGGATCTTACAGGTGAAGACGTAAAGGCCGGGAGTCGTCAGAAAGACCGACACGCTTCCCTTCAGCGGCCGGGTGTCAAAGGGCATGCCGGCTGCCCCGGTAGGGAACACCAGGCTGGTGATAGTGTGCACAGTGTTCGATTTCCCGGTGAACTTGACCTCCGCGCCCGGCCTGACCACAGCGAGCGACTGCGTGCCGCCGATGGGCCCGGCGGTATTCTTGAACCACCGCGCCGGCTCATCGGTGACCTCGAACAGCACTGTAGCCTCCGCATGCGCGGCGGGTGCGCGCAGCGCACCGTTCCACAGGACCAGGCAGGCTATGGCGGTGAGCACCCGCAGAACAATGAAGAACGATGGTGCATGGGCAGACAGAGAACGCACATGCATAGCTCCGGCTCCTTTCGCCCGTTCTGCGACGTGCCGCAGGCACTAACCAGCACCAGAAGAAGAAATACTTACATAAAATCTCAGAATATTTGTAAATTCTGGCGGGCTTCGCGGGTATATACGAGCCCATGGAGGCCGACGGATGTATGCGGCGGGTAGCTGACGGGGTCGGTTTTGAGGGGGCGGTTTTCGGTTTTGGGGTCGGTTTTAGGAGCGAGGCGCGTGTATGCCCTCCAGGCGCATCGATGGCTCACAAGGGGTTAATGGATATCTGGCACCGCCGCCCGAGGAGAAACCAGCCCTAGCTCGTCCAAATCACTATCAGGGCAGGGTCAAGGGGCACTTGGATGCGCTAGGTCCCGCTGATCCGGCCCGTCGGCCTGGGAAATCACGACGAAGTGCTCGCCGCCGTAGTGCCACACTGCGTAGGCGTGAGCCCGCGCTGCTCCAGCGATAAGCAGATCTGCCGTGGGCACACGCTGTCCCTGCTGTGCCAAGCGCTGCCCAATCTCGGCCGCGACACTCGCCTCATCCAGCCCAAGAGGGAGGAATGCTAACGCCGCAGATCTTCCTGGAGAAGGCGTGTCGTCTCAGGCCGGCGCGCTCCCAGAAGCAGTTCCACGGCCACGATAGCAACTGGAGCGACCTCGCCGTGTGTAAGGAGCTCCTGGAGCGCCTGTTTGACCCGCGCATCCCCGCGGGTGATAGAGCTTGATCCACGCCGATGGATCTACTAACGCCCGTTCCACCGCTAGCGCTCCGCTCGCAGCCGCCTGAGCTCCTCCTGGTTAAGCGCCAGCTCCACCGTGCCGGCATGCGCGGCTACGCGCGCCAGCCGCGCGCGCCGCACCAGCTCGCGCAGCGCGCGCTCAATGACCTCCCGCTTGGTGCGCACGCCCAGCAGCATGCGCGCTTCTTCGAGCAGAGCTGCATCTACATCAACCATCATTCGCGTCATGTCTGCCTCCAGAAGCCCAGTAAATGATACCGAGATCTATCCTCTGGTGGATACCTAAGTCATACACCATGCGCAGACACTCTATTCGCAGGCACTCTGTTAGCATGCTATGAAAGCATGCACCAGCAGGATACACTGGCCCGTGGTGGCGGGCACGCAACAGGCGGGAGGAACCGCCGATCAGGGCAGGAGCTAGCCGGCACGCCTGTGTGCCGGAACAGCGCCTGGCACGAGTACTGCCCCAGGTGTAGCCCGCATGAGGGCGCGGCCGAGCCGACGCAGGATGCGTTCGACATGGCGCTCGACTACGTGCTGGGTAAGCAGGCGCTCGAGGAATGGGAGCCCGCGGACACTGCCGCGCGTGCGCAGGATCAGGAGCGTTTACGGCATGCCTGCGGGGGTCACTCGCTCGCGAATTTCCCAGTGCGCCTCGGCGTGGACCATCTGTCCGGCAGGATGAACGATCTCCATGAACGGCAGGCTGATGCGCAGATCCGTTACTCGGCGTGCGCGCACGCCTACCTCATGCGGGGGCCGCACATGTGTGACTTCGAGCTCAACCACCCCGCTGATACGGGACAGGCCCGGCAGGGCGAGCTCGCACCGGCACTCATAGCGTTCGCCGGCCTGCATGCCGTTTATAGGCTTCTGACAGCCGGTGCCGGACCCATCCAGCCTCCGAGCAGCACGGAAGGGAGGCCCCAGCGCCTCCGGGGTGTTGTCGGGGTTGGTGAGATAGGCGTAGATAGTATCGGCGGGCTGCCTCAGCCCGACTAGCCGTCGCTCGACGTGCCATTCCATGAACAGATCCCTGCTCCGGTCAGGAACAGGCTCGCTTGGAACACGAGCCTGTTGCACAACGGTCCCGCGGTGTCCCATCGGCGAGCCTCGCCCACTCTACCGCCTCTGGATGCAGGGTTCCAAACGCGGCATCCAGAGCGGCTAGTCTCTAGCGGCATTGCAGGAGACGGGCCAGCTCCGCCTGGAGCGTTGCGGTGGCGTCTTCCGGCGTCAGGTGCGCGGGCAGCGCCATCGGCGTGCCGAAGCGGATACTCACGGGACCGGGCCGCGGACGCCAGGTGCCGCGCGGCAAGATGGCGTACGTGCCCCGGATCGCCACCGGTACGACCGGCACACGCAGCTCCCGTGCCAGCAAGCCGATGCCGGTCTTGAACGGCTGGAGCTCACCGGTAGGCGAGCGGGTGCCCTCAGGGTAGATGAGCAGGGACCAGCCCGCGTCCACAAGCTCGCCGCAATACTCCAGGCTCGCGCCGATCGCGCCCTGACGAGCGAACGGGAAGCTGTTCAGCAGGAGTGAGACGACGGCTCCTAACAAGGGGTCGCGATAGAAGTAATCGGCTGCAGCCGCGACGGCCACGCGCCGACGCAGGTGCGGCGGCAGAGCACGCAGCACCGACGGAGTGTCCAGGTGACTGGTGTGGTTGGCGATGAACAGCACCGGATCTGGAGCAAGAGAGCGAAGGTGCTCCTGACCAGCCACCCGGAAAGGCCAGCAGAGCAGGCGATGCAGGGGCCAGAGTATCGGCTCCTGGAGCACTCTGCGTGTGAGGCGCGCCGGCAGGCCAAGCGCCCAGCGCGGGAACGGCAGCGCGGTGGCCGGAGCCGGCCCCTGCTCTACCAGCGCGGCGAGCTGGGCTACAGTCTGTGCTTCAGCGAGCTGTCCATCGTCCATAGTGACGCCTAGCTCTTCCTCAAGGCGCAGGGCCAGCTCAACCCGCCCCAGCGAGTCGATGCCGAGGTCGGCGCCGAGGTCGCTCGTAGGATGGACCTGCTCACGCGGCACGCGCGCGATCTCTGCCACGATGCAAGAGAGGCGGGCCAGCCGGTCACCTGTGCTCCGTGACGCCGCGCTTTGCGGCGTCACCGGTGCAGTTCCCGACAGGGCAGCCATCACCTCGTGCCGCCTGATCTTCAGCGACGTCGTGCGCGGGAAGTCTTCGCCCGGCCACAGGCTGTGCGTGGCGATCCGCTGGTGCGGCGCCAGCCGCGCATTGGCGCGCCGCACCGCTGCCTCAACCTCCGCAGCGAGCTCTGCTTCGCTGCGCTCACGATGCCTGGACAAGACGACCGCATGCACGCGCTGCCCGCCGTCCGGTTCAGGCAGGCCCACGACCACACAGGCCGCCACCGAATCTTCTCGTTCCAGCTCGTGCTCAACATCCTCTGGATACACGTTCATGCCATTCGGCAGCACGATCATATCCTTCAGCCGGCCCTTGAGAGAGAGTCGACCAGAAGCGTCCTGCCATGCCAGGTCGCCGGTGCGGTACCAGCCGTCCTCGGTAAAGGCGGCACGGGTGGCCGCCTCATCTTGCCAGTAGCCCGGCGTGACGTTTGGCCCCTTTACCAGGAGCTCGCCCTCGTCGGAGATGCGCACCTGTACCCCTCTCACCGGCCGGCCCACAGATGTATGGACACGGTCGGTGAGCGTGTTCGTCGCCACGACAGGCGCGCACTCAGTGGCGCCATAGCCCTGTACAACTTTCACCCCGAGCCGCTCCCAGGCCTGGGCGAGTTCGAGTGGGAGGTATGCGCCACCACACATCACGAACTCCAGACAGCCGCCGAGACTGCGGTGCACCTGCCGGAAGAGCAGGCGGCGCGCCAGAACAGGCAGGTGCGCAGCAAGGGCGTGCAGACGCTGCCAGTCCTGCCAGCGGCCCCGGCGCTGGACCTCGCGCTCGATGGCCCGCAGGAGCATCTGCAGGATCGCCGGTACCACGACCATGGCGATAATGCGGCGCTTCTGGAGCGTGCGCAAAATCGCTCCGGGGTGCCGTCCAGGCGGGTAATAGATCGTTGCTCCGTAGCTCAGCGGAAGGTACAGACCGACGGTCTGCTCGAGCATGTGCGAGAGCGGCAGGAGCGAAAGAAGACGGTAATGGCGTCCGCGCGGGATGATGCTGTCCAGGGACGCTACATTAGCGGTGATGTTCGCATGCGTGAGCATCACACCCTTCGGGCTGCCGGTCGTGCCTGAGGTAAATACAATCTCGGCAAGATCGCCGGGCGCGGGGCGGTGCTCCACAGGAGGGCCGGGTTGATCAAACGGCAGGGAGCTCAGAGAAATCGTGCGGCATTCCGGTAGAGAGCGGACTGTGTCTACAGTCAGAACCGCGCGAGCCTGCGTTTTGGCGACGACGGCGGCAACGAACTCTTCGCTGCTGAACGGATCGAGCGGGACCAGCGCGATGCCGGCCAGCATGCACCCGAAATAGGCAGCCACAAGCTGCGGACTGTTCGGCGCCTGCACCAGCACGCGCTCACCCGGCTCGATCCGGTGGTCGTGACGCAGGTGGCGCGCTACCGCATGGGCAGCGCGCCACAGCCGCCGGTAGCTCCAGGTGTCCGTACGCAGGCCGGCCTGCATGGACAGCGCTGTGCGATCACTGTAGCCAGCAGCCGCGCCCTCCAGGAGCTCGATCGGTGTGTTCATGCCTTGTCTTCTCCTGATAGAGCTCTTGCCCTGCGTTTCCCGCGTCATTAGGGGCCTGACCCTCAGCCGTGGCTACCGGACCACTAATCGCAGGTAGTAGTACACCAGCGGTGCCACGACGATCAGGCTGTCGATACGGTCCAGCAGGCCACCGAAGCCCGGCAGCCAACGCCCCGTATCCTTCACTCCAAACTCGCGCTTGAGCAGCGATTCGAGCAGGTCGCCCCATACCGCTCCCAGAGCGACAACCGGCGGCAGTGTGACCAGGAGCCAGCCACGACCGGTCTCAGGCAGGGCAAAATGCATCAGGCCAAGTCCAACGTAGGCGCCCAGCAGGTTGCCGGCGACGCCCTCCCAGGTCTTATGCGGGCTCAGCACCGGTGCAAGCCTATGCCTGCCCAGGAGCTTCCCTACCGTGAACGCGCCCACATCGCTGAGCGCTACAGCGGGGCCAAGGGCGAGGACCAGTCCCGGGCCACCGTCTATGTAGGCGTGGAGCAGGAGCAGGTGTCCCAGCAGCCAGGGCAGATAGGCCCATCCCAGGGCGGCAAAGGCCAGATGGCGCATCCCGCTGCGCGCGTCCTGGCTCAGCAGCGGCACCAGTGTGCCGGCCAGCAGCAGGAGCGGTGGCAGCCCGAGAAAGGCCTCGCGCGAGACGAGGGCAACCGGCCCGGCCAGCAGACCTGTGCCAAGGAGGAGAAAGCGGTGTGCCCGCGGCAGCCCGGTTAGCCCGGCGTACTCCCGCAGGCCCTGGAAGACAAACGCGCTCACCAGGGCCAGCAGCGCCAGACTACTCCCCAGCGTAGCCGCCAGCCATAAGGGCCCGATAACGAGCCAGGTGAGCCAGCGCTGGAAGAGCGTGCGCCGCCACAGCTCGCCCAGGTGATGCCGCTCCACCAGGCACAGCACGGCAAACACCGCGCCAAGCAGGCTGCCCAGTGTTGCGGCGGCCGGCGCGAACAGCGTGCTCTCAAGTGGATTTGCCGGCGAGATGCCCATGGATACGCACCAGCCTCTGGATACTCGTGACGACCACGCCGGCCAGGACGATAGCCTGGAGGTAACTCAAGATCCCCAGGTCGTTTAGGATGAAGGCGACGACAGCGCCGAGAGCCAGCACGATCATGCGGTCGGCCTTGGCCATGATCCCGGCGTACTCGCGGGGGCCGCCTGCAGCCTTCGAGAGTACGCCCAGGTAGCTGGAGAAGAGCATGGCGGTGAGCGTCGCAGCGCCCAGGTAGATATTGCTATACGGAGCATAGGCGAGTCCGCCGAAGAGGGCGATGTCGGCCAGGCGGTCGCACGCTTCATTCAGTACTTCTCCCCACGGCCGCGCCAGGCCGGTACGCCGCGCTACCAGCCCGTCGAGAGCATTCAGGGCGGTCCGCCCCAGGGCAACAAGGGGCACCAGCACCAACAGCCAGCGCGGCAGGCTTGCGGCAAAGAACAGCAGCGCACCGCCCATGAGTGCGAGCGCGAGCGCGGCAAGCGTCAGCACATCCGGATGGACATGCCACGCCACCAGCCGGTCTTCTACCCCGCGCAGCGAGCGCTGGAACACCGGCTTGATGCTGTAGATACCCATCTCTGCTCCTCTGCATCTTCTCCAGCCCGCCCGGCGGCGTGGGAGAGCGTTGCCCCGCTTGGGCGCGTTGCCCTGCAAAGCTGTGCCGAATTCACTGCATGAGCTGCCACCAGCCGACGCCAAACAATCCCAAATAGAGAGCAGCCAGATACAGCCAGAAATCACGGATAAAGCCGGCGAACACGTGGCCGAGCAGCCGCGCCGCGAGGGCAACGAGCGCCATGCGTACAGCCCGCGCACCAATGAATAGCGGGATGGCCGGCCAGGGCGCGATGCCGTGCATCACGGCGACAAGAGCCCAGACTTTCAGCGGCACACCACTCCAGGGCTGAGCCAGCAATGCCGCAGCGCCCCAGGCGGCCAGGCTTGTCTGAGCAGCGGTGATCTGTCGCTCGCTGACCAGCGGGAGCAGCTGCAGCAGCGTGCCCGCCGGGTCGGGCAGCAGGGTGGCAGCCAGGTAGAGCGCTGTTCCACCGAGCGCTGATCCGGCAATTGCCGCCCCGAGCGGCACGTAGAAGCGCCGCCGGTTGGCGATGGCCATCGGCACAAGCAGAACGTCGGGGATGACAGGCCATACCATCGCTTCCGCAAACGCCCAGCCAAACATGAGCCATGTTCCGGCCGGGCTGGTCGCAAAGGCTTCCCAGCGGTCGAACGCTGCCCGGCACGCAGCCACGTGTGGCCTGCCACCAGGCCTGTCCACTTTTCCCTTCACAGACTTGCCTGGGCCCCTGCTTGCTCGGCGGATAGCACCGGTACGTCGCTCGGTATACCAGCTCCTTGCTTTGGAGAAGTGCCCCTGACCCATTTCTCCCTGCCCTTCTGCTCTCAGTTAATGCCGGTGGGAAGTGCCGTGAGCTTTACAAGAACTGCCATTTGCTGCCGGGGCCGGCGGCTACAGGAGTCTACGCTAGACAGGCCGACGCCACGTCGGTAGAGTTGGGGCGTCCAGTCCTCCGGCGCTGCGCCGGCCGCGTATGGGCCGAAGCAGCGTGGCGTCGGAGCTGCAGAACAGCGGGAGGAGGAACCACATGCGTGTCACAGCGGTGAAGACCTTCCTGGTGCAGCCGGAGCGGGCGAAGACCGTGCTGTTCGTGAAGGTAGAAACCGATGCCGGCATTCATGGCTGGGGCGAGGTGTACACCGTCACGGGACGAGAGCCCGCGCTGGAGCGGCTGACCCAGGAGCTCGGGAGCTATCTGATTGGGCGCGATCCGTTCCATATCAAACAGTTCACACGGGCGCTTTACCGTGACCTCTCGATCAAGCGTGGCAGTATGGACTTCTACTGCGCGGTGAGTGGCCTGGAGATCGCTCTGTGGGATATCGTTGGGAAATCCCTGAACCAGCCGGTGTACAACCTGCTGGGCGGGCCGTGCCGCAGCCGCATCCGTGTCTATGGCCAGCCATCTGGAGAAGGCGGCCCCGGCCCGGAGGGCCTGGCCCAGCGGGCGCGCAATACCGTGGCCAGGGGCTACACGGCGCTCAAGTTCGATCCTTTCCCCGGGCCGTGGGACGAGCATATCGACCGCGCAGCCGAGGACACAGCGGTAGCACGGGTGGCGGCGGTGCGCGAGGCTGTTGGGCCTGAGATCGATATTTTGATCGAAGTGCATCGCCGACTGGCGCCGGCCACCGCCGTACGTGTGGCGCGGCGGATCGAGCAGTACCGGCCGTTCTGGTATGAGGAGCCCTGTCCAGCCGAGCACCTGGACGCCATCGCTGAGGTGCGCCGGCAGATCGGCATTCCGGTCGTTGTCGGCGAGGCGCTGTACACGAAGCGGGAGTTCCGCCTGGCCTTCGAGCAGCGTGCCGCCGACATCATTAACCCGGACATCTGCAATGTAGGCGGGTTGCTGGAACTGCGAGAGATCGCCGCCATGGCCGAGGCGTACCTGGTAGCCGTTGCGCCGCATGGCAACAACAGCACGACGGTCGGGCTGGCGGCCAGTCTCCAGATTGCCGCCTGTATCCCCAATTTCCTGATCATGGAGTACCCCATGAGCTGGGAGCCGGTGGCAAACGAGGTCGCAGTGAACCCGCTCCGAGTCGAAGATGGCTTCATCGCTCTCCCACAAGGACCGGGCATTGGCATCGAGCTGAACGAGGATGCGCTGGCCCGCTACCCGTATCGCGGGCCGCAGGCGCGCCGGGTGCTCAGTTACGATCAGGAGCGCTAGAAGAGCAGCAGGTGGAAGGTGCAGCCCCTGCTGTATCCCCGGTAGGCGGGAGTGAGCGCGAATGTTTCGCTAATATACCGCTCATCGCCTGTTTACAGTGCTCTTATATTTGTCCGCGATACTTAGATCACCGGGGGCAGCCCTCGCTCCCCGCTTCAGCGAGGGCTGAGGATCGAGCCGGTTTTAGAGCGCCTGCCCAAGGTTGGGCATGGTACGGTTGGGCAGCGCGCCTATCATCGAACGAGTGCGTCCCTGGTAAGGTGGAAAAGCGCCGGCATGCTGCTGCGGCCCGACGAGGGTCCTGAAGTCGGACAAGGAGGAAGTGATGCCGATGTCGCCGAAACGTCTTCTCGTGGCGATGGATCTGTCGCCGCCGGGCGAAGCCAAGCTAGCGGTGGTTGAGGAGCACGCCCGCGCCCTGAATGCCGAGGTGCTCCTCTTGCACGTGCTTCCTGAGAAGGCCGCTCCTGAGGATGGCACTGTCTCGCCGGAGGAAGCCCGTGCCAGGGCATACTTGGACTCGGTTGTCGTGCGCCTGCGTCTCCAGGGGCTACGTGCCTGGTCGCTGGTACGGGTCGGACCGGTGGCGCCGACGATTCTCGCCGCGGCGCGTGAGTTTGAGCCGGATGTGCTGGTGATCGGGAGCAGCGTGCGAGGGGGTCTGGCGCGCCTGCTTCCGGGTAGCATCGCCGATGAGATCGTCCGTAATGCGCCCTGCCCGGTGCTGCTGGTGCGTCCTGCCTCAGACCCTGCGCCGGTACCGGCCGTACGCAGCTTCGGCGACGATGCTGCGCGCGCCGGCGCACTGGCCCCGCAACCGCTGGGCAATCGCACTGTGGAGCTCTCCCGGATCATCGGCAGCGTGGGACGACCGGCGGAGCTGGGCGCCAATTTCCGGCCCTTGCGGCCGCAGCCGCAGGACGAGCAGCGCTACCAGCGGATCCTGCGGGCGCTGGAGCGCGGGGAGACGCTCCCCCCGGTAGAGCTTTACAAGCTTGGGTACGGTTATTACGTGCTCGACGGCCACCATCGCGTCGCTGCGGCAAAGCAGCTTGGCCAGCTCTGGATCGATGCGCTAGTGACCGAGTTTGTGCCGGTGGCCGATGCGGAGAGCCAGCAGCTCTTCGCCGAGCGACGTGTGTTTGAGCAGGCGACCGGCCTGACCCAGATCGGCCTCGCCCGCCCCGGCAACTACGCTCGCCTGGAAGCCCTGATCCGTGAGTACGCCGCCGCCCATGGCCTCGCCGACCTGCGCGAGGCAGCAGCACGCTGGTATACGGAGATCTTTCGGCCGCTGCAGGTGCGGCTGCGAGCGTTGCGGCTGCACTTGTGTTTCCCCGGCGAGCGCAGCGCCGACGTCTTTGTGCGCCTGGCTGAGCACCGCCGCTGTGAGTCGGCCCGGCAGGGTCGTGAGCTCAGCTGGGACGAAGCCCTGCACAGCTTCGCTGCGGCGCAGCGTGCCTCAGCCTGAGTGGATTTTCCTCATCTGGGGCACCGGTGCCCCAGATAGCCTGGTCACCCTCTCTTTCCCTGCCAGTGCAGCCGCATCTTGCTCAACCGCACTGCGCCTCCTGCCGCAGGAATGCTTCGATGCGTGCGCGGATGGCATCGCGTACCTGCCGGTAGACAGCGAGCTGCTCCTCCTCGCTGCCGGTGGCCCTTGATGGATCGGGAAACGACCAGTGCAAGCGGTGCCTGCCGCCGGGGAATACCGGACAGACCTCGTTGGCGTCGTCGCAGACAGTAATCACTAATTCCCAGGGCTGGCCCAGGTACCGATCGAGCGACTTGCTGGTCTGCGACGAGATGTCTACCCCGGCCTCGGCCATCACGCGGATAGCCAGTGGGCGGACGTGCGCCGGCTGCGTACCGGCGGAGTGCACCTCGAAGCGATCCCCGGCCAGGTAGCGCAGCCAGCCCTCGGCCATCTGGCTGCGCGCCGAGTTATGCGTGCAGATAAACAGCACGCGACAGCGCGGGGTGGTCGAATGCTCGCTTCCTCGTTGATCCATCGCTTGCCTCTACAAGTGAGCAGGTCCATAGCTCTTTGATCGGTACTGAAGAGCGGTGCACGGCGGGCCGTGGGATAGTCCACCGTCTTGCCCGCCTGGCCCTACGCTGGCACCGGCGCTTCTTGTGGGAGCAGTCCCTCAGCCTTGAGCTCCTGCCACAGCGCCGCCGGAATAGGCAGGCGCATCATGCGCTCGTTCTCTTCGAGTTCGGCCACCGAACGGGCGCCGGTCAGCACGCTGGCCACAGCCGGATGTCCCAGGGGGAACTGGATCGCCGCCGCCTTGAGCGGCACACCATGGCGGTCACACACCGCCTTCAGGCGCAGCGCCCTGTCCAGCCATTCCTGCGAGGCCGGCCGGTAGTTGAACGGCGCGCCCGGCCGTGGGTCGGCCAAGATACCACTATTATAGACGCCGCCGATGATAATGGCGATGTTCTTCTCAACACACAGCGGCAGTAGCTCCGGTAGCGCCCGCTGGTCGAGCAGGGTGTAGCGTCCGGCGATGAGGAAGCAGTCGAAGTCGGCTGCCCGCGCAAAGCGTATAGGAATCTCGACCTGGTTCATTCCGGCGCCCAGCGCGCTGATGACCCCTTCGCGGCGCAGCTTGTCCAGCGCTGGATACGCTCCCTGCATCGCCTCGTCGAAGTAGTCGTCCGGGTCGTGGATCAGCAGAATGTCGATACGATCGAGGCCAAGTCGCTGCAAGCTCTCCTCCACCGAGCGCATCACGCCATCGTAGCTAAAGTCAAAGACCGCCTTGAGCGGCGGCGCGCCCTTAAAGAGTTCAGTGCCGCTATCGACACGCGAGGGGTCGGCGTTGGGGTCAGGACGGATCAGTCGCCCTACTTTTGTAGAGAGCACGAACTCATGGCGCGGGTACCTCGACAGGACTGCGCCGATGCGCCGCTCGGCAAGACCGAGGCCGTAGAGCGGCGCGGTATCGAACAGGCGCAAGCCGAGCTGGTAAGCGCGCTCGATCGTAGCGTGGGCCTCTTCGTCTGAGACTGGCTGGAACAGGTTGCCCAGCGGAGCACTGCCTAGCCCCAGGCGGGTCACCGTCAGGCGGGTCTTGCCAAAGGGAACACGTTGTGTTGGATCGATCATCTCTCGCGTCCTCTGTAGTGGAGCATTCGCCTGGTAGCGTTCACCTGGTAGCGTTTACCTGATAGTGTTCGCTCTAGTACCATCATCGTAGCAGGACGGGTCAGGGAGCGCTAGTGCGGTGACCTCTCCCCCGACCCCCCTTAAGGGGAGGGGGGAGAGGCCGGGAGTGCAGGAGGTCCAGGGATACGAACAGGGATGTGGTCCGGATATCAGCCGGAGGGGGAGAGCGGGCCGGGAGTGCACGAGGCCCGGGGCGTGCGCTGAAGGGGAGGGGAGAGAAGACGTGTGCAGCCCACCGTGAAGGGGCCGGCCTCTTAGGCACTGCACGCAGCACGTTGTAGAGATCACACCGTCCGCCGTACGTAACACGCCATGGCTGCGGCGGCTAGGAAGTGCAGGACCCCGGCCAGGAAGAGTACGACCGGGATTCCCAGCAGGCCGGCCAGTGCAGCTCCGGCGATCGGCGCAACGAAGGCGATGAGATTGGCCACGGCGGTATTGAGGGCTACGTATTGCGCGCGGCGTGCCGGCGGCGCAGTATGCAGCAGCCCCTCGAACAGCGTGACGTCAATGCCGCCGGCGAAGAGGCCCCAGAGGATCGCTGCCGGCACCAGCCAGGGCGCTGCCGTGGTCAGGCCGGTCATGACCGGATAAAGCCCGAGCCCTACCGTAGCCAGCACCAGCGCGCGTTCGTGGCCAAGGCGCGTGGCTGCCCAGCCCCAGAGCGGATAGCTCACGACCAGCGCCGCGTTGCCCGCGGTGGTGCGCAGGCCGATCAGGCTGTCCGTGGCCTGCAGGTCACGCACCCAGTAGATGCTGTACAGGCCGGCGGCCAGAAACATGCCCGCGCGCAGGAGGCTCGACCCGATGGTAAAGCGCAGGAACGGACCGCCCTCACGCAGGGGACAGAGCGCCTCTAGGATACGGCCGCGCCACGGGACGGTAGCCCCTCCCTGAGAACGGATCGGCTGGGCAGGAACGATCAAGCGCGAGTAAAACCACACGTTGAGAAGCCCGGCGACGAACGAGATCAGGAACACGAGCTGGTAGCTCAATGGAAATGGCAGCCGGTCGAGCATCTGTCCGAACAGCGCAACGCTGCAGGCAGTAATGAAACCCAGGAGCCCCCAGCGCAAGCCGTTGATGCGCGCGCGTTCGCGCGCCGGAATGGCCTCGGCAAAGACGTCCATCCAGGCCGTGTTGGCGATCGCGCCGGGAATGGCAGTGAGGGTCCAGATCACCACCACGGTCCAGATCGCTGCCTCGGCCGGCAGGAAGGCTGCGGCTGCGACCAGGAGATAGCAGAGGCGAATAAGCAGAAAGTGCCGCGTGCTCTGGCGAACAGGCTGGGTATAGCGCGCCGCAATTGCCCCAGCAGGCAGAGCAACGGCGATGGTCAGCAGAGCCGGCAGCGCGGTGAGCAGGCTAAGCGCCAGCGGCGATGCGCCTAGTCGGGTGAGATAGACGGCCAGAAAGGTGCCGATGCCTCCATTCACCACGCCGGCCAGCGCAGTCTGGAGCACCAGATTGCGGATATTTCGTGCTGCAATCTCCTCGGCCTGGGCAGCGTCACCTGCAGGCTGGACCGCCGCGTCGGCTCTCACGCCCCGCTCGCTTTCTTGGCGGATCATTGATTAATTCGCGCGCTACCGTTGTCCACTACACGCACTATACATGCCGCCTCCGCCGCTTGCACGAGGCGCTGAAGCCGGCGAGTGGGTGAAACACACCACGTCTTGACCGGCACATGCTGCCGGCCGTACACTTGCCGCGCAGGGTGCGTCCGGAGCCACTGACAAGCGTACCTTCCGAAGAAGTGCTACCGGCGCGGCCTGGAGGACCCGCTGGGACTGAAGTATACGCTGAGAGGAGTGGTTTCGATGACGGTGCAGTTTGTGCATCAGAGCTGGAGCCGACGCGCGTTCCTCACCGCCGCGGGAAGTGCGGTATCGGCGGGTACCCTGCTCGCCTGTCGACAGCCCAGCGAGCAGGGCGGAAGGGCGGCGGCCACCCCGGTGCGGCAGATCACGCTGACGGTGGCCCACGCCTGGGAGGATGCGTTCCTCCCCACCCAGGAACAATTCGACCAGGAGTTCATGAAACGGCATCCGAACATCAGGGTTGAGTTTGAAAACTCAGTGTTTGGAGAATTCCGGGCGAAGTACGCTGCTCGCGCGGCCTCCGGTACTCTGCCTGACTTGCTGTACACGCAGTATTCCTGGGCGCAGGAGTTCTTCCGCGCCAATATCTTCCGTAACTTGGAGCCCTACATCGCCAAAACTCGCGACTTTAACCTGCAGGACTTCACCCCGCCGTCGCTGGTGGCGTACCGCTACCAGGGAGCGCTGCACCTGATCCCCTATGATACCGGCCCGTACCTGCTCTGGTACAACAAAGACCTTTTCGATAAAGCCGGCATCCGGTACCCGAACGAGAACTGGACGATGAACGACATGTTCGAGGCGGCGCGGGCCATCACCCGCGGCGACGGGCCGGACCGCACTTGGGGCTTTGACAGCATGCCCGGCATCAACGCCCTGCTTGAGCCGAACTTCCTGCGGCCATTCGGTGCCAGCTGGATCGACCCGGCCGAGACCAAGATCACGCTGGATAGCGCTGAGATCGTTGAGACGCTGACCTGGTGGCTGGACTTTCGGCTCAAGCACCGGATCACGCCTATGCCGGAGGAGACGCGCGGCTTCGAGCGCGGCGCGTGGCTGGCCGGCCGTATCGGCATGATGATCGCCGGGTCGTGGCATGCCCCGACGGCCTCGCGCTTTGCCCAGTTCAAGTACGACGTGGCGCATTACCCGCGCGGTCCCAAGGCGCATATCACGGGAGCAGCGGGGAGCGGCTATGGCATCACCACGCAGAGCAAGGAGCCCGATGCAGCCTGGATTTACTTGAACGAATACCTGTCGAAAGAGGGCCAGGAGTTCATGTGGGGGCGCTCGGGCCGCGGCAGCCCGTCGCGCAAGTCAGCTTGGGCGGCGTATGAGAGCTCGCCGCTGGCACCGCCGAGCGCTAAAATCATCCTGCCCATCCTGACCAGCTACGCCGAGCATGTGCGCCCGTTTGGTCCCATGGCGCCGGAGATGTTCTCGCGGGCAGGGCCGATCTGGAGCCAAGCACTGACCGGCCAGAAAGCGATTAAAGAGGCACTCAGCGAGATCCGGCAGGTCATCGAGCCACTGCTGGCGCAGAACAGGTAAGTTCCGCAGGCAGCAGGATACGGAGGGAGAAGTGTGAAAGAGCGCGTGCGCGTGGCAGTGATCGGCGCCGGACGGATGGCAAATCAAGTGCACTATCCGTCGCTGGCGTCGTTTCCCGATGTCGAGATTGCAGCTATCTGTGACATCGACACCGAGCGACTGCACGCCACGGCAGAGAAATACGGGGTGGCGCGGCGCTATACCGACTACCGCCGCATGATCGAGGAGGTGGCCCCGGACGGTGTGTACGCCATCGGGCAGCCGCATATTATGTACGACATCTGGGTGTGGTGCCTGCAACACGGCTGTAATCTCTACATTGAGAAGCCGATGGGCCTGAGCTGGCACCAGGCCCAGATGCTGACGTACCTGGCGGACAAGCGTGGCGTCATTACTCAGGTGAGTCACCAGCGCCGCGCCAGCCCCTTACTCCGCCGCATGCGCGCGGCATGTCTGGAGCGCGGGCCCATTATTCATGCGGTGTGTGAGTTCTATAAGCACGGTCCCAGCCCGATGCTGGGCGCCCGCGACCGCATGCTGGATGATAGCGTGCACGCCATCGATACGGTGCGCTGGATGTGTGGCGGCGACCCCCGCGATGGCCGAACGGCTGAGGTTACCGGCATCGAGAGTCACTGCAAGCGCATTGGCACGCCGGATATCAACTGGATCGGCGCCACGCTCCATTTCGACAACGGCTCGACGGGCTACGTGCTGACGAGCTGGTGCAGCGGCCGGCGGGTGTTTCGTGTCGAGATGCATGCTCCCGGCATCTACGTAGATGCCGAGCCTGAGGGCAAGGCGTATCTCTATGCCGATGGCAACTACCAGGGCATCGAGTACGACGCGCGAGAAGTAGCCGGTAGCGAGCAGCTCTTCATCTACGGCGGCTTTCAGGCCAAGCATCGTGAGTTCATTGACTCGCTCAAAGCGGGCAAAGAGCTCACCAGCTCCCCATTCCGTGATTGCCTGAAGACCATGGAGGTGGCAGAGAAGATCCTGGCCAAGGCCCTGCTGGCCGGCGAGTAGACCTGTACGAATACGCTGCCGGATAGCAGAGCGCCGGCTCTTAGGCGGGCGGCATGCGCTGCCCGGCGAGAGAGGCGGGGACCCCTCCCCGACATGAGGAGGGGTCCCCGCCTTGCTCCTCCACTAAAACGTGTGCTCAGGATGCGCTGCCGTCCAGCCAGATCGTTTTCTCCCGTGCCGGAGTACGTCGTTTGTGCGGGATGTCTTCCGGGTATCCGACGTAGATGAAGCCCAGGATACGCCGATCGTCCGGCAGTCCCAGGAACTGGCGTAGCGGCGGGTAGTCGCGCAGGGCCCCGCTGCGGAAGTACGTGCCGATGCCTTTGCTCCAGGCGCCCAGCATAAACGCATAGGCGGCACCAAAGGTAGCCCAGAAGTCCTCCTCGCGCACCTCAGGATCCGCGGCCACCCGTGATGTAACGACGATGATCACCGGCGTTTGCAGTGTGGCACGATAGGCGATCTCCAGCGCATTCTGCGCCTGCGGCGAGTCGGGATCTGGCAGCCTAGCGCGGTGGACCTCGCGGCGCATCTCAGCGAAGCGGCGTTTGGCCTCGCCCTCCAGCACGAAGAACTGCCACGGCTCGGTCATCCAGTGATTCGGGGCCCACACCGCTGCGTCGAGCAGCTCTTCGATCACCTCTCGCGGGATGGGGTCCGGCTTCATGCGCGCGATGCTGCGGCGCGTGCGAATGACGTCAAGGACGCTGCGCTCGGTTGCCGTCATCTCTGCCATTGTGTTTTCCCCCTGCGGATAGCTTTGAACTGCCTTGCCGCATGCATGGTCCCTGGGCGGGGCGCGGCTTTCGTTTATACTACTGCGCTGAGGCTGTAGCAAGTGGCCTCCCCTGCGCTCGTGGGCGAGGAGCCCCGAGGTGTGTTCGATACGTGTTGATGTGTTTCAATGCGTAGTGATGTGTAAGACAAGGACGGAAGGAGCGCGGCAATGGAACCAAGCACTCCGGCGCGTTCGGGGGATGAGTGGGTGCTGGACCATCCGACCCTGCGGCGGTTCATCGAGTATGTGAACACGGTGCGTCGGCGCGAAACTGATCCGCAGGTGATTATTGCGACGATCAGACCGGCATTTGCCGAACTGCTGGCCGACCAGAGCTGGTTGCCCCAGCAGTACCAGGAACCGGCTGTGCGCAGTGGAATGGGCAGCGGCATCGGCACCTGGCTGCTCTACCGCGCTGCCGACGGTGGCTTGGCGCTCTCCTCGCTAGTCGTGCCGCCGGGAGCGCAGACGCCGGTGCACGATCATCTGGCCTGGGGCCTGGTGGGCCTCTACCGCGGTAAGCAGGAGGAAGAGGTGTTCGTTCGGCGGGATGATGGCACGCAGGAGGGCCGTGCTGTGCTCGAGCTGGCTGAGCGCCGTGTGCTCCGCCCGGGCGATTTCTACGAACTGCTGCCGGAGATCGACATCCATCGTGTGCGCACAATCTCGAGCATGACCTCGGTGTCGCTACATCTGCTGGGCAACGACATTGGCTGTATCTGGCGCCACCGTTTTGTGCCCGAAGAGGGGCGCGTTGAGCCATTCCGATCGGCCTATGTGAACGCGCCGTGTGGCGAAGACGAGCGCTGAAGCCGTTGAGCAGTTCTTGGACACAGGGTTTTTTCCGTCCCCGTCTATCTCCATGAGGATCAGGAGGATGAGGCCCGGACTGCCGGCGTCGGGCTACAGGGCTTGATGCGTGCCGGACCAGTCTCATAGGCTACCGCAGCAGGTACGGAGTAGGCAGACTATTCAGGAAGGGGTGGCACGGATGGCCAATGTCGTTCGGATGGGCGTGGTGGGTGCAGGAAGCATCGCCTTGCGCGGTATTCTGCCACATCTGAGCCAGTCGGACGTGCAGGATCGCGTGCGGCTGGCCGCGGTGTGTGATCCGGTGCCCGGGCGCGCTCGGGCAGCCGCTGAGAAGTTTAACATTCCTCAGGCGTTCGAGTCGTATGAGGACTTGCTGGCCTTCGGCGATGTGGACGCGGTGACGATTGCTTCACCTATCGGGCTGCATTACCAGCAGGGGAAGCAGGCGCTGCTGGCGGGCAAGCACGTGCATTTCAACAAGACGATGGCGACAACGGTGGCGGAGGCGACCGACCTGATCGAGACTGCTCGCGCCCGCGGGCTGAAGATTGTCGCCTCGCCTGGTGAGATGCTGCGCCCTCATAACCAGCGCGTCAAGGAGCTGATCGCTGAGGGGGCCATTGGCACGCTCTGCTGGGCAGCCTGCGGCGCAGCCTTCGGCACCTATCACGAGCGGGAATCGGTGCGTCAGGGCGAAGACGTGCTATCGAACATCGATCCGTCGTGGTATTTCCGCAAGCCGGGCGGCGGCCCGCTCTACGACATGACCGTCTACGCCTTGCACATCCTCACCGGCATCCTGGGACCGGCCAGGCGCGTCACCGCCATGTCGGGCGTACGCATCAAGGAGCGCGAGTTTCGCGGCCGCATGGTGCCGTGTGACGCCGATGACAATACCTTCATGGTGCTGGACTTCGGCGACGCGCTCTTTGCCTTCGTCTACGGAGCAGCGGCCGGGCGGGTCACTGAGGGGTTCCAGCCCAGCTTCTTCGGCACGAAAGGAGCGATTGTCGGCCTGAAGCTCAATGGGGAGCCGTTCGACTATCCTGGCCGCGCGCTGGCCGAGCAGCCGGGCGCTAGCCGGCAGTGGCTCCTGCCCCACGTGGTGGGCCCACACCGCGACATCCAGGAGGCGCACGTCTTTGAAGATATCATGCAGCTTGTGGACTGGGTCCGCGATGGCACGCCCACCATCGTGACGGCTGAGCACGCCCGGCATGTGATCGACATCATCGAGTCGGCTTACCGCTCGGCGGAGACAGGGCAGACCCAGACGCTCTCCACGACGTTCTAGCGGCGCGGCAGCGCAGCCGGCTCTGGGCGCAGTCTGTTTCCCTGGAGCGCCCGCCCGTTCCGGCGCGTATCAGGGAAAAACCCTGATCCCTCTTCCCTCGATCTGCTGCTACGATCAAACTTGTCAAAGCTGTACAGGCGGTAAAGACGGTCGAGCTGAAGAGGAGCTCAGGCATCGCGCGCATCGTGCCGAGCCGGTGCCGGGGCTCACCTCTTTGACTCTCTGGGCAGGCTGCGTTATAGTGAGCCCTGAGCCTTGACACTTTTGGTAGATTTGGTAGCTCTGGGAAAATTATGCGGGGCGGGGACGGCACGGGTAGTAGCTCGCATGTGGTTGTTGTCGGCGGCGGGATCACGGGGCTGAGCGCCGCTTTCTACCTGGAGCGCGCCGCCCAGGCGGCAGGGCTCCCGCTCCGGTATACCCTTATTGAGGCTGCGTCGCGGCTCGGTGGTAAGCTGCAGACTGAGCGGATCGAGCTGCCCGAACCAGGCGCCGGCAGCTTCCTCGTCGAGGCCGGACCAGATTCCTTTGTCACCAGCAAGCCCTGGGGCCTGGAGCTGGTGCGTGAGCTGGGGCTAGAGTCCCAGCTCATCGGCACGAATCCGGCGCGGCGCCGTGTCTACGTGCTGGTGCGCGGTCGGCCGTGCCCGATGCCGGAAGGCATGCAGCTCGGCGTGCCCACGCGCTGGTTGCCTTTCCTGCGCTCGCCGGTGCTGTCGCCGCTGGGGAAGCTGCGGGTAGCCCTTGATCTGATCATCCCACCCCGCCGCGGCGATGGAGACGAAACGCTCGGGAGCTTCATCCGCCGCCGCCTTGGCGCCGAGGCGCTGGACCGGATCGCCGAGCCACTGCTGGCCGGGATCTACAACGCCGAATCTGACCGGCAGAGCCTGCTGGCGACCTTTCCCCAGTTTCGGGAGATGGAGAAAACCTACGGCAGCCTGATTCGCGGTATGCTGGCGGCGCGGGCGCGAGCAACCGGGCGGTCAGGAGGAAGCGCCTTCGTGGCACTGCGCAGCGGCATGGGCGAGCTCGTCGTTGCCCTGGCAGCACGCCTCAACGGGCGCGTGCTGCTGGGGCGCCGCGTGGAGGGGATCACCTACCGATCCGGCACGGTGCAGCCGTACCAGGTGCACCTAGATGATGGTGAGGCGCTTGTGGCCGATGCTGTGGTCCTGGCTGCGTCGGCGCGTGCGGCTGCGTCGCTGGTGGAACACTTTGAGCCCGGGCTGGCGGCGGCCTTGCGACAGATCCGCTACGTCTCGACGGCCACAGTCTCGCTGGCGTATCGCGAGCCTGCCCCCGCTGCGTTCCGAGACGGGTACGGTCTGATCATTCCGCGAAGTGAGGGACGGCGCATTAATGCCTTGACGCTGGTCTCGCATAAGTTCGAAGGCCGCGCGCCGGAAGGATACCTCCTGGTGCGGGCTTTCGTGGGCGGCTCACGCAATCCACAGGTGCTGTCGCTCGATGATGCGGTGCTGGTGGCGCTGGTCAGCCAGGAAGTAGAAGCGCTGCTGGGTCTGTGTGGCGAGCCGCTCCTGGCGCGCGTTTATCGGTGGCTGGAGAGCTCGCCACAGTACGACGCCGGCCACCTCGACCGCGTGGCCGAGCTGGAAGCTCGGTGCCCACCGGGGCTCTTCCTGGCGGGCAGCTCCTATCGCGGGGTAGGGATCCCCGATTGCATCCGGCAAGGCAAGGAGTGTGCCCAACAGGTGGTACGGTTTCTTCAGGGCCATCGCAACACGATGGCTTCGCTGTCCCCGGAGACGGCGCGGACGTAAGCGACGCGGGCCGCGCTGGCGCGCGAGGAGGGGCTGTACAGAGCATGCCGGCGGGTGAGTGGCTCTCGATCCAGGAAGCGAGCGCGCTGCTGGGCGTTGCACCCTCCACCCTTCGACGGTGGGGCGACAGCGGTCGGGTGCGGATGAAGCGCACCCTAGGCGGGCACCGCCGCTTTGCCCGAGAGGATGTGATGCGCCTTGCCGGCCGACCTTCCGGCGGACCACTGGCGGTATCGCCTGTGCCGGTCTGGGATGTGGACGGGCGCGAGCTGGCGCGTCAGCCGTGGCATGACCGGCTGGCTGCCGGACCGCTGGCGGAGCGCATGCGCGGCCTGGGCCAGCGGCTGCTGGGGCTGCTGATCCAGTACATTAACCGTCGAGACGACGATGGGCGCTTTCTGCGGGAGGCCCGCACGGTTGGCGCCAGCTATGGCCAGCAGGCGCGCGCTGCGGGGGTGAGCCTGCATGACATGGTCGAGGCGTATCTCTTTTTCCGGAGCTCGTTCTCGCAGCTCGCCCTACCGCTGCCCGGGATCGCGCAGCCAACCGATCTGGTCGAAGCGGCTGCGCTGTACCGCCGGTTGTCGCGCTTCATGGATGCAATTTTGCTGGGTGCAATCGCTGGATATGAGGAGCAGGCGTCCTAGACGAAGACGGCCTGCTTCTGCCGGGGAGGAGAGGACGGTACTGTGCATCTGGTCGTGGTCGGGATCCACCAACGCACCGCTCCCCTGGAGCTGCGCGAGCGGCTGGCCTTCGACGAGGCCCGGCTCGCCGGCGCGCTGACCGCTCTGCGGGAGTACGCCACGGAGGGACTGATCCTGTCCACATGCAATCGCGTAGAAGTGTACGGCGCTCTGGACGTCGCACAGGCAGAGCCGCTCGAGCGTTTCCTTGCCGGGTGGCATGGCATGGCCCCGCAGGAGCTTGCGCCGTACCGCTACGTGCATGTCGATCGGGAGGCGGTACGCCACCTGTTCCGGCTGGCCGCCGGGCTGGACTCCATGGTGCTGGGCGAGGACCAGATTGTAGGGCAGATTAAAGCGGCTTACGCGCAGGCGCACGCGGCGGGCCTGACCGGGCACCTGCTCAGCCGCCTGGTGCATCGGGCACTGGCTGCCGGCAAGCTTGTGCGCACCCAGACTGCTATCGCCCGCAGCCATCTCTCGGTAGTGTCGGTGGCACTCGATCTAGCGCGGCAGTCCCTGAGCGGACTGGCCGGGCGGCATGTGGTTGTGGTGGGTGCAGGGCGTATGGCCGGGCTGGCGCTGGCGCACCTGCGCGCCGACTCACCACGGTTGGTGACGGTAGTCAATCGCACCTTTGAGCGTGCCCGCATGCTTGCCGAGCGATACGGGGCATCTGCGTGCCCTTGGGATGGCATGGAGGAAGCACTGCGCGGCGCAGATGTGGCCCTGGCCTGCACCGCCGCCCCTGAGATCGTTGTGCCCTATGAAGTTGTGGCGCGCGCGGTAGCAGGCCGCGCCAGTCCATTGCTCGTGCTGGACCTGGCAGTGCCCCGAGACGTTGATCCGCGCGTGGCGGCACTTCCCGTGGTACAGCTCTACGATGTGGATAGTATGCAGGCAATCTGCGCCGCCAACCGGGCGGCCCGCGCGGCGGAGGTAGCCGACGCAGAGGCGCTCATCGAGGAGGAAGTGCAGCAGTTTATGCGCTGGTGGGCGTCGCGCCGTGCCGTGCCGGCTATCCGTGCACTGCGTGCCCGTGCCCAGGCGATTGTGCAGGCAGAGCTCCGGCGGACGCTGGCGCGATTGCCCGATCTTGCCCCGTCCCAGCGGGCGGCCATCGAGGCGATGGGCAATGCTATCGTGAATAAGTTGCTGCACTATCCAATCGTGACCTTGAAGGATCCGGCTGCCGGTGTCGAACTCGCTCGGGCGGCCGAACGGTTGTTCCGGCTGGACGACTGTGAGGAGGGCGGCTGTCAGCGGATTTCGCGAGCGAGTTGAATAGAGCGCAGGAGGAACTAATACAGGAGTAACTCGAGGGGTACTATGCAATCGACCAGCGAGTCTTCTGCCCCGCGCGGGCAGTTCATCCAATTCATCACGTTCAAGGTGGATCCCGCTTGGCGGCGGCTGCCGTGTGAGGTGCGCGAGGAAGGGCGCGCTCAGTTCGCTCAGGTCGTGGAAGAAGCCGCGCCGGAGGTCACCACGTACAGCTATAGCACCCTGGGTCTGAAAGCCGGCGCCGACCTGCTGCTGTGGCGAAAAGCCGCCTCGCCAATCCCAGTCCAGGAGATGAGCAGCCGTCTCCTTCTGACCGGCCTCGGCCTCTACCTGGAGCCGGTGCACTCGTTCTATGGCTTCACGCGGCCGTCGATCTACACCCGGCGGCCCACAACCCAGGAGCAGGCCGTTGACGTTGAACAGCGCTGTACATACCTGGTGGTGTATCCCTTCACGAAGACCACCGAATGGTACCTGATGAGCAAGGATGCACGCCAGGGTATGATGAACGAGCATATGCGGATCGGCCACGAGTATGCCGATGTACGCCAGGTGCTGGTGTACTCCACCGGCCTGGATGATCAGGAGTTCGTCGTGGCGTATGAGACCGAGGACTTGCTGCGCTTTCAGTCGCTGGTGATCGACCTGCGCTCCACGGAAGCGCGGCGGTATACCCTGCGCGACACGCCGATTATCACCGCCATTCACCGGCCGTTGCACGAGGCGCTGAAGCTGTTGGGGTAAGAGCGAACGTTGAGCATTCGTCAGACGCGCTTCCTGCGGGCGTGCCGCGGTGAGCCGGCGGAGTGCACGCCGGTCTGGTTCATGCGCCAGGCCGGGCGTGCCCTTCCGGAGTACCGGGCAGTGCGCAGCCGCTTTTCGTTCATGGAGATCTGCCGCCGGCCCGAGCTGAGCGCTGAGGTGACGCTTCAGCCGGTGCACCGGCTCGGCGTGGACGCTGCCATCCTGTTTGCCGACATTATGACGCCGCTGATCGCCATCGGCGTAGAGGTCGACCTGGTCGAGCATGTTGGTCCGGTGGTCCACCGGCCGGTGCGCGAGCCACGTGATCTTGCCGCGCTCCGTCCACTCGTGCCGGAGCAGGATGTCCCGTTCGTGCTGGAGACCGTGCGGCTGGTCAAGCGCGAGCTGGGCGAAAAGGTCCCGCTCATCGGGTTCGCTGGGGCGCCGTTTACCCTGGCGTCGTACCTCATCGAGGGAAAGTCAACCCGCGCCTTCTCCCAGACCAAAGCGATGATGTACCGCGCACCGGAGCTGTGGCATGGGCTGATGGAGCGGCTGGCAGGCATCACCACCACGTACCTGGAGGCGCAGATCGCGGCCGGCGTCGATGCAGTGCAACTCTTCGATAGTTGGGTCGGCTGCCTGAGCCCGCGCGATTATGCGGCTTACGTGCAGCCGTACACCCGACAGGTGCTTGCGGCGCTGCGCCGCTATAACGTGCCACTGATCCACTTCGGCACGGAGACCGCTACGCTCCTGCCACTCATCAAAGACGACGGTGGGACGGTGATCGGGGTGGACTGGCGCATTCCACTGGACGCTGCCTGGGAGATCATCGGGCCGGAGCGTGCCATCCAGGGCAATCTTGACCCGGCGGTGCTGCTGGGGCCGTGGGAGACCGTAGCCGAACAGGCCCAGGACGTGCTGCGCCGGGCCTGTGGACGTCCGGGGCACATTTTCAATCTTGGGCACGGTATCCTTCCGGAGACGCCGGTGGAGAACCTGGTCCGGCTGGTGGAGCTGGTGCATCAGTATCCGAACCGCCTATGAGTTCGCCGCGTACAGCAACGCTTACGATCGGCACCCGAGGCAGCAAGCTGGCGCTGGCTCAGACCGAGCTGGTGCGTCAAGCGCTGGTCGCGGCGCACCCCGGCCTGGAGATCGCCATCGAGCGCATCCCCACGCGCGGCGATATCGTGCGTGATCGGCCGCTGAGCTCCGTTGGCGGCAAGGGCCTCTTTATCGAGGAGATCGAGCAGGCGTTGCGCGAGGGGCGGATCGACCTAGCCGTGCACAGCGCCAAGGATCTGCCCTCCACGCTTCCACCGGATATGGCGCTGGCGGCGTTCCCGCGGCGCGCCGACCCACGTGATGTGCTGATTTCTCGGGATGGACGTCGGCTGGCCGAGCTGCCGGCAGGGGCGCGGGTCGGCACCAGCAGCGTTCGACGAGCCTGCCAGCTCCGCCACCTGCGTCCCGACCTTCAGATCGAGAACCTGCGCGGCAATGTCGATACACGGCTGCGTAAACTGACAGAAGGCCAGTACGATGCCATTGTCCTGGCCGCTGCAGGCCTGGAGCGGCTGGCTGCGCTGGGCTATGCCACTGAGATCCTAGAGCCAGAGGTCATGCTTCCGGCGGTAGGACAGGGAGCCCTGGCTATCGAGGTGCGCGCCGGTGACGCCCGCACGGCGGCGCTGCTGCAGCCGCTTGATGACTGGGAAACCAGAGTATGTGTCACCGCTGAGCGCGCTTTTCTGGCCCGCCTGCAGGGAGGTTGCCAAGTGCCGGCCGGGGCGCTGGGGCGCCTCGACGGAGGCCGGCTGCTGCTGGCCGGCATGGTGGGCACCCCTGAGGGGCGGGTCGTGCGCGGCGAGCTGGCGGGCGATGCCCGCCGTCCCGAAGAGCTGGGTGTGCGCCTGGCCGAGCAGTTACTGGCGCAGGGCGGACGCGAGCTCTTGCGCCAGCGCGCCTAAGTGCATCGTTCCTTAAGTGTGGAACACCTCTTGCAGTGTGGTGTTGTAGGAGGTGTCCCGATGGCGATATACGTTCGCGAACTGACTGATGAAGAACGTGCCGAGATCGAGCGTCTGTGCCGCTCGCAGACAGCGCCCGTGCGAATGGTGCGCCGAGCTCGGATCATCAAGCTATCCGCGGAGCGGAAGACAGTGCCGACCATTGCCCAGGAGTTAGGTCTGGCGCCCCCAACGGTACGGGATGGGATACGGCGTTTCGACGCCCATGGGCTGGCTGGTCTTGCGGACGCCCCTCGGCCAGGACGTCCGCACATCTATGCCGAGGACCAGCGCAGTAGAGTAATCGCCAAGGCACGAAGCGTACCGCCCAAGCCAGAAGGAGACGACCTGCCACCACCCTGCCATTGGACGTTGGACGAGCTGCAACGAGAATTGAACAAGGAGGGCTTACCGATCAAGCGCAGCCAGATCAGGCGCATCCTGAAAGCCGAGCACATCAAGTGGCAGAAGCCACGCACCTGGTTGGAAAGCGATGATCCCCATTTCGCTGAAAAAAGGGGGCCATCGTTAAGCTTTATACCGAGCCACCCGCAGGGAGCACGGTCGTGCACGTAGACGAATTGGGTCCGGTCGCGGCCAAGTCCTATCCCAGCCCCTCGTGGTCGGACGACACGCATCGTCCGCCCTTCCGACCCGACTACTCGCGCCACGGTGATCTCTGGGGCTATGGGGCGCTTGCCCACCGGGAGGGCAAGACCTTCATCGAAACCGCTGATGTCCGCACCACAGCGTCCTGGCTGCGCTTCCTGGATGGCCTGGAGAGCTTCGTGCCGGAAGGTGAGGTCTACGTGATTGTCGATCCTCTGCCGCTGCACTGGACGATGGACACCATGCTCTGGCATTGGGGCCACCCGCGCTTCCACTGTGTAGCGGTGCCCAAGGCAGCGGCCTGGCTGAACCTCATCGAGGGGTTCTGGAAGATCCTGCGACAGCGCTCGCTCGCTGGCCGTGACTTCCACGATACGATTCAGCTTGACGCTGCCTTGCGGGCAACCGTGGCTGATTGGACCGAGCGTCCACCCCCCTTCCTGTGGGGTCGGGAGCAAAAACCGAAGCGGCATCTCAAGCGTACCTCTGTCTACCGGATTTAAGGAACGACGCACTAAGCGAGGGCACGTGGCGGCTCCTCTTTATGAGGGAACTCCCTCTTCCGCGTTGCGGGAGAGGGGCCGAAGTGAGGGTTTGCACATGGCATACACCGGCCTGCAACGTCCCTTAGCCGGTAAGCGCATTGCTGTGACGCGCGCTGAGGAACAGGCAGGTGAGCTCGCGGCGCGCCTGGAGGCCCTCGGCGCGGAGGCAGAGGTCTGCCCGACCATTGCGATCGCGCCACCGGCGGATTTCACGCCGCTGGACCAGGCCATTGCACAGCTCAACGAAAGTGTATATGACTGGGTCATCTTTACCAGCGCCAACGGCGTACGGGCGCTGCTGGATCGCATGGGTACGCTGGGGTACCCTACCAATGTGCTGTGGCGGTGCAGGCTGGGCGCGATCGGCCCGGCCACGGCACGGGCGCTGGCCAAGCACGGACTGACTGCCGGCTTTGTGCCCTCAGCGTATGTTGCTGAGGCCATCGTCGCGGAGATCGGCGACGTTGCCGGACAGCGCATCCTGCTTCCACGCGCCGATGGTGCTCGTGAGACGCTCACGGCGGGCCTGCGGGCGCGCGGGGCGCTCGTAGACGAAGTCGCTGCCTATCGTACGGTTCCGGGACCAGGCATCGGCCGTCTGTGGGAGCTGCTCCAGGCTAGAGTGCTCGACGCTCTCACGTTCACCAGCTCGTCTACCGTGCGCTATCTGCTAGACGGGCTAGCTGCGGCAGGCCTGCGCGACCCTGAGGTTGTGGAGCTTTTCAACCACACCGCTATCGCCTGCATCGGGCCGATCACCGCCGAGACGGCCCGCCGCGCCGGCCTGCGTGTCGATGTGGTGGCCGCTTGCCACACTACCGAGGGCCTGGTGGAGGCGCTGGTGGCCCACTTCGCCGGCGCTGTGAGCGTCGAATCAACCTGAAGATTGGATGTCTGAAATTGGTTCTTAAAGACCGGTACTGTGAGAATTGAGGCGTATCCATGGGCACAGTGGTACGCTCGGCTGAACTGTTTGAGGAAGCACAGTGGTACGCTCGGCTGAACTGTTTGAGGAAGCACAGCGGCTGATCCCCGGCGGCGTAAACAGCCCGGTACGGGCCTTCCGTGCCGTCGGAGGCGTGCCGCGCTTTATTGCTCGCGGCGAAGGACCGTACCTTTACGACGTAGATGGCAATCAGTATATCGACTACGTGCTGTCGTGGGGCCCCTTGATTTTGGGACACGCCCATCCGGATGTAGTGGCAGCCATTACCGAGCAGGCGCGGCGCGGCACATCCTACGGCGCGCCGACGGAACTTGAAAATGAGCTGGCGCGACTGGTCATCCAGGCGATGCCGGCAGTGGAGATGGTACGCTTCGTGTCCTCGGGCACAGAGGCCACCATGAGCGCGATCCGGCTGGCGCGCGCCTATACTGGGCGGTCGAAGATCATCAAGTGCGCCGGCTGCTACCACGGCCATGGCGATGCCTTCCTCGTGCAGGCCGGCTCAGGGGTGGCGACCTTCGGCCTGCCTGATAGCCCGGGCGTACCGCCCGGCGCGACCGCAGACACGATAAGTGTCCCGTACAATGATCTGGATGCTATTGAGGCAGCCCTGCGGCAGCATCCCGAGCAGGTAGCGGCGATCATCGTCGAGCCGGTGGCCGGCAATATGGGGCTGGTGCTGCCCCGCGAGGGATATCTGCAGGGCCTGCGCCGTCTGGCAGACGCTCATGGAACAGTGCTGATCTTTGATGAGGTGATGACGGGCTTCCGTGTTGCTTACGGCGGGGCGCAGGGCCGTTACGGCGTGGCCCCCGACCTGACCTGCCTGGGCAAGGTCATCGGCGGTGGACTGCCCGTAGCGGCCTATGGCGGCCGGCGCGTCATCATGGAACAGGTTGCCCCGGCCGGGCCGGTGTATCAGGCGGGCACGCTCTCAGGCAATCCGCTGGCCATGGCTGCCGGGATCGCCACGCTGCGGGCCATCAGCCATCCCGGCGTATTCGAGCAACTCGAAGCACTCACCACGGCGTTGTGCGACGGCTTCCAGCGCGCCGCCCGGGCCGCGGAGGTGCCGTTGCAGACCGCCTATATCGGCAGCATGTGGGGATTTTTCTTCGCCGACCAGCCCGTGACCGACTATGCCTCAGCAAAGCGAGCCGACACCGCGGTCTACGCCCGCTTCTTTCACGCCATGCTGGAGCGCGGCATCTACCTGGCGCCCTCGCAGTTCGAGACCGCGTTTGTCTCCACGGCGCATGATGAGACACTTGTGGCGCGGACTGTTGAAGCCGCGGCGCAGGCGTTTGCTGCCTTGCGATCATGAGGGCAGACCGCGGAACGCACACTCTTCTGTACACTTTTCTGTACTGCGACACAGCGGCACGCTGGTTCGGCTATGTGGGGGCAAGCGCCGCCTCTGCGCTTAATGCCCGTGGCATGACTAAGATATCCGATATCGACACAGGTGTAACGTGCGGTTGCATTATCTTGACTGGACGCGCGGCCAGCGCGATAAAGGGATAAAAGGTTGACCAGCTATAGAGCGCCAGCTGTCCTGGGATTTACAAAAGGAAGGGGCCATGGATATGGAAGGGACGTCGGTGCATGCGCATTGCTCTCGCCGTTCCCAGCGTGGTCTCATCCGCGTTGCCCTCGTTATGCTGGGGATGGCGCTTTGGTGGCTGGTCCTCCCGGCGGAGGTACACGCTGCCCGCCACACCTGTGCCAATTATCCCAACCAGGCTGCGGCGCAGCGGGCGTATCGGGCTGATCCTATAGGTCTCAGGGGGCTTGATGCCGACCGAGACGGCATCGCCTGTGAAAACCTGCCCGGCCCGTTTGACCTCGTGCCGGTGCGGCTGGTGGCAGTAGCACCTGTCCGGCCGGTTCTGCCACGCGCGGGCGCCGGTGATCTGAGCAGCTGGCTTGCCGGCGGGCTCACGCTGCTCACCGTGGGGCTGGGGCTCCGTGGCCTGGCTGCTTCCTTCCGTGCCGGCCGGCGTACAGGCAATTTTCGCTGAGGGGTAATGTCCGGCACTTGGTAGGGAAATCGGGCATCCTGAGCGCGTGGTGGACGCTCCCGCAGGCTAGGTTTTGACATAGCAAGTTCAGCAAGAACTCAGCGAGGGCAGGGTACCCGGCGGTGTGCTGGTCTAGGGCACTGACTGGCATAGCCGGAGTATCCTGTTAGTTAGGATTAGGTCTTTTTGTTTATTTTTTATATCTCTTCACCAAGCGGTGCGTCTGCGCCCTCAAACGGTTCCCTCTCTAAGCTACGATGTAAATGCTGAGCGACTCGGTAAACGCTGAAGGAGCAGGTCAAGGAGCAGGCCAATGACTGGCACGTACGGGGTTGGGGCCGAATGGCCGCCGGAGTGGTCGACGTCGACCGATCCAGAGACCGGCGTGGCTGTCCGCCGGCTTACAAATTATAAGGGCCATAGCCATCACTTTTACTTCACCAATCCGGGCTGGCACGCCGGTGGCCGGCGGGTCCTGTTCGGCTCCGACCGGTACAATCACACGAACCTCTTCTCCCTGGATCTGGAGACTGGGTATATCCGCCAGCTCACGGATCTAGATATGCCGCCCCCTCCGGCTGAGACGAGCTTCCTGTTCGCCTGCGTCCATCCAATACGAGAAGAGGCGTATTTCTGGCGCGGCCGGCGCTTGCTTGCCATCGATCTGGAGAGCTGTGCGCTGCGGGAGCTGTATGTCGCTCCTCAGCGCTTCCTCACGAATATTTTGAACTGTACTGCCGACGGGCGGTACATCTGCACCGGCTTGTATGAAGACCTGTCAGACCGCTTTCGTGTGGACTTGCTGCACGGCTACGTGGGCTTCCGCGAGTACTGGGAGGCGCGCCCGCTCTCCCGGATCATTCGTGTGGCTACGGACGGCTCCGGTGCCGAAGTCGTGTTTGAGGAGCGCTACTGGATCGGGCACGTCAACACCTCGCCCACGCAGCCTCATCTATTGACCTTCTGCCACGAGGGACCATGGGACCAGGTGGATAACCGCATCTGGGGGCTGGACCTGCAGACCGGGCGGGTCTGGCCAATCCGGCCGAGGCGCACGTCACGCGAGCGGGTAGGCCACGAGTACTGGCTGGCCGATGGTCTGCACATCGGCTACCACGGGCGCAGTGAGGACGGGACGGCGTTCTACGGCGCCATCCGCTACGACAACAGCGAGCAGATTGAGGCACCTATCGTCGGTGACTCCAGCCACTTCCATAGCAACAGCCTCGATCTAATCGTCGGCGATGGGAACGCGCGGCATCCCTACATTCTGCTGTGGCGCTACCGCGACGGCCGGTTCGAGGGGCCGCGCAAGCTCTGCCGACATCGCGGCTCGTTCCACGTGCAGCAGCTTCACGTACACCCGCGCTTCACACCTGACGGGCGGTCCGTGCTCTTCACGGCCGATCCCAACGGCTATGGCAACCTCTACCTGGTCGAGGTCCCGCCGTTCGAAAGTCTGCCTCCGGCTGCTTAAGGTCCCCCGGCTGCTTAAGGGAAGAGTGCTGTCAGCGCCCCTCTCCAGGGAGTACCCTAGCGCACGCTGTTCGGTGGCTCACCGCGGCGGTTCGCTAGGGTGCGCGGCAGCAGGTCGTAGAGCGTCTCGTGGCCGTGGAAGAACCGTTCCAGCTCATCCACCATCAATCGGAAGAAGCGCGGGCCACTAGCGGCAGTGACTCCAGCAATGTGCGGCGTCAGAAACACATTCGGCAGGTCCTTGATCGGGCTATCGGCTGGAATCGGCTCGGGATCAAACACGTCCAGCCCGGCCACAATGTCGCCGCGACGGAGCCGCTCGATCAAAGCGTCCGAATCGACGATTGCACCGCGGGAGACGTTTACGAAGACGGATCCGGGATGCAAGAGCTCCAGCTCACGTCGGCCGATCATCCGCCGCGTCGCTGGCGTGAGCGGTGCCAGGCACACCACTACGTCACAATGCGCGAAGACGTACTCGAGCGAGGTAAGGGTGAAGCCCAGCACATCGGCGATCTCTTTCGGGAGGTAGGGATCGTAGACGAAGATCGTGCACTGGAACGGCCGCAGGAACGAGATGAGCCGACGGCCGATGTGGCCACAGCCAATGAGGCCGACGGTTTTGCCCGTGAGCTCGCCATAGAGGTAGCCGAAGTCCGTGCGGGGACGGCGGTACTCCTTATGCTGGATCATGTGCCGGAACTGCTCGCCCGCGTTCCGCAGGGAGATCAGAATCAGGGCCAGTGCCCACTCGGCCACCGGATACGAGGAGCCCTGGGTCGTATCCACGGCGCGGATGCCGCGCCGCCAAGCCTCTTCCACATCGATGCGGTAGGCGAAGCGGTCGCCCTCGAGTTCACCGATGAAGCGCAGCCGCGGCGCGCGGTCCATTACCCGCGCGTCAATCCGTGGCGCGCCGTGGCACACCACGATGGCATCCGCACCGGGTGCGGCTTCGAGCAGCCGGGCCAGTGCATCAGGGTCCTCATTGGGCTCGACCCCTCGCCCGCCCTCGCATTGGACCCACTGCCAGATGGCGAACCGCTCCAGACGCTCGAGATCAGGCGCAGTGACATAGCGCTGGCGAACATCGCTGTTACAGGCGATAAGAACGTGCGGACGTGTCTCGGTCATAGTGCAGACCTCACTATGTGCTTTGTAAGATAGGCGCCGGTTCCTCCGCGGCGCCAGCATTGGAGTACTCAGATACTGGCAGGTACACTATGAGCATGCAACTGCAGCGCATTCGTGCTGTGCTCTTTGACGCCGGGCATACGCTATGGGACCTGGTGCCCGATCGCGCGGCACGCATGGCGGCGTTCGCGCAGGTGCAAACCCTGCTGGCCGAGTGCACCGGAGCAGCCGCGCCGCCGGCTGAGGTGCTCCTCGACGCGTATGTGACGGTGCTTGCCGAAATGAATGCGGCGTGCCGGCAGTCCGGTGACCTGCGCGAGGTGGCGTTGCGAGACGTGATCGACGCGAGCCTGCGCCGGGCCGGCGCCGTACTCCCGCCTGGCCGTACCGCGCTGCTGGACGCCCTCTGCGAACAGTATCACGTCTGCGAACGGACGTCGCAACGCCTGGCACCCGAGGCGGCCGCTGTGCTGAACCGGCTGCAGCAGGCCGGCCTGCAGCTCGCGCTGGTCTCAAACACTATCTATCCGGCGCGGGCACTCGAGGCAGACCTGGTACATATGGGGCTCAGAGATGCTTTCACCGCCCTGGTGTTCTCTTCTGAGGTGGGTCAGCGCAAGCCTGACCCGCGTATATACCGTACGGCATTGCAGTGCCTTGGCGTCCGTGCACCGGAGGCCGTCTTCGTCGGTGACCGGCTGATCGAGGACATAGGTGGACCGCAGGGGTTGGGCATGCGCGCCGTCCTGACGCGGCAGTTCCGCCGTGAAGAGCCGAACGGCGGTATCGTACCGGACGCGATCATTGACTCGTTGGGGGAGCTGCCGGAGATATTAAAGCGTCTCGATCGTCGCTAAATGCTGAGGCGATGCAAGTGCTGGTGGCCGGGCCCACGGCGGGTTGTCCCAGCTTCAAGACAGGTTACAATATCATCGGTATCCAGGCGCCGGCCACATAGCGCTGAGATGCCCGCTCTGGTGAAGGGGAAGCGGCCGGCCTTGGCCGCGTCGGTATTCGAGGCGGGAGGATCACAACGTATGGTAGCGTCGCAGGATCTGGGCTCTGGAGAGCAGATCCGCGTCCTGGTGGTCGATGACGAGGCCACGATCCTCGAGTTCCTCAAGGTGGGCCTCGGCTATGAAGGCTACGAGGTGCGCACTGCGGCGACGGGCTTTCAGGCGCTCGAGCGGGCACGCACCTTTCACCCCCATATTGTGATCCTCGACGTCATGCTGCCGGATATCAGCGGCTTTGAGGTCTGTCGTGCCTTGCGCAGCGATCTGTACGGCAACCCCGGCGTGATTATGCTTACGGCGCGGGAGAACGTGGATGACCGCGTGACCGGGTTGGAAGCAGGTGCGGATGACTACGTGACCAAGCCGTTCGCCTTTAAGGAATTGCTGGCACGCATCCGTGCGGTGCTGCGCCGACGCACCGCGCCGGTCGACGCGGCAGGCCAAGGGAACATCCTGCGCGTGGGCGATATTACCCTGGATCGTGATGCCCGCGAGGTAAAGATCGGAGATACGCCTATCAACCTCACGGCTAAAGAGTTCGACCTGCTAGAGATGTTCATGCAGGCGCCCGGCCGCGTGTTCGATCGGGATACGATCATTAACCGTGTGTGGGGCTACGATTTCGACGGCAGCGATAACGTCGTAGACGTTTACATCGGGTACTTGCGGCGTAAGCTGGGGGACAAGCATAGCCAGTTGCTACGCACGGTGCGCGGCGTCGGCTATGCATTGCGCCGCCCAGAGGGCGAGTAAGCGATGAGCGCGCTCTCAGGTCTCCTGCGCCGTCCGCGCAGTGTAGCCGGCATAGCTGCACCGATCCCGGCTCTCCTGGCACGCTCCATCTCTGTGCCGTTCTTTAATCGCCTGGCTCTGCGCTGGCGCCTAGCCCTGATCTCCTTCAGCGTCCTGGTGCTTCTCCTCGCGGTGCTCAACGCCTTCCTCTATGTGACGCTCCGCCATTTTCTATATGCCGAGCTGCTGCATGCCCTGGAGCTTCGCGCGCGCCTGCTCGATCGGCAGATCGACAATTTCGCGGCTACAGAGACGAGCCCAATCGGCGACCTGGTCCGGCTTACCGGCATCGTGAACCTGCGCTCGGTCGCCGGCGTCGAAGTAATTATCTACGACCGCAATGGCGAGGTGCTGGTGCGGTCGCGCGGGGCACCGGATACCTTACCGCCCTACGACGCCCGCCGCATCGGGGAGCTCACCACCAGGTATCCCGGCAAATTGCACGAGCGCTGGGCTACCTCGACCCGTGAAACATACGTCGGCATGTGGATGCGGCTTGATGCGCCGAACACGAACCTCGGCATGGCCCTGCTGGCTGTGCCGGCCGACCGCATCGACAGTACGCTGAAAACGCTCGTGCTGGTAATGGGCATCGGCGATGCGGTGACGATCATCCTGGCCATGCTCCTCCACGTGCCGTTAGTGGGCGCAGCCCTGCAGCCCTTGCGTAAAGTTGCCGCCACGGCCCGCCGGATCGCGAGCGGCGATTACTCCCAACGGGTCAACCTGGCCGGTTGTGCGGATGATGAGGTGGCCCAGCTTGCCCGCTCGTTCGATGAGATGGCCGAGCAAATCCAGGCTGCCTTCGAGGCGCAGCGCCGCTTCATTGCCGACGCTTCTCATGAATTGCGCACGCCCCTGGCCGCACTCGACGGCACCGTGGAGGTGCTCCTGCGCGGCGCCCTCAATGATCCTCCAACGGCGCACCGGATGCTGCGCATGGCCCACGCTGAACTTCAACGCATGTCGCGGCTGGTGAATGATCTGCTCACCCTGACGCGCATGGATGCCCATCCGGTGCTTAAGCGGCAGCCACTGGATCTGGGAGAGCTTCTTGACGAGGTCCTCGTCGAGGTCGCACCGCTGAGCCGCGGGCAAGAGGTCACTCTGCAGCGCAGTGGCGACCTCCGCCTTGTTGCCGATGTCGATGGCCTGCGCTCGGTGTTTGTAAACTTGATTGGAAACGCGCTGAAGTTTACCCAGCCGGGTGATCGCGTGGTGGTGCAGGCCCGACGCAACGGCGCAACCATCGAAGTCGAAGTGCGCGATACCGGGCCGGGCATCCCACCCCAGGACCTTCCGCATATCTTTGAACGCTTCTACCGGGCAAGCACCTCCCGCGCGCGCCAGGAGGGAGGCACCGGCCTCGGCTTGGCCATTGCCAAGGCAGTCGTCGAGGCTCACGGCGGCACCATCAGCGCGTCCAACCATCCCGAGGGCGGAGCCGTGCTCCGCGTTGTCCTGCCGGTTTCTCCTCCAAACGCTCCCGCTGCCTAGCGAACGAGCCGGGTGCTGCCGGACCGGCTTATCGCGTGCCTGGCTTAGTGGCACACGCTTCCCGCCTCGGTGTACCCTTCTCCCTCCCCAGAAGGTTCCTCCTGGACGTATGTCCTAGTCGATCCGGATATCTTTATAGGATCTTTACCTCTTCTTAGCGATTTCTTTCTTATCTTTCATCGCTCCTTTACGCAATGGCGATACCTTTACTATAGCTAAGAATAGTGTTTGCGTAAAAGTCGCTCTATGGACCCGTTCGCTGTTGGGCTGAAGTCAGGTTTTTCTATGGAGTTTCGTCAAGCACGTAGGCGCTTTGTTCAGCAGATCGCAGTATCAGGAGCTGCACTGGCCACGTGGCCGCTGTATTCAGAGAGAGCTGCCGCGGCGGATGTTCCACCGGGTCAGGCCGGGGTAGTCCAAACGCTTGCCAGCGCCGGCGCAGCTTATGTGCGCTATGATCCGGCTCGCCAGATATGGAGTATCGGGAACGGCAGAATTGAGCAGCAAACCGCCCTTACCGAGCGCGGCTATGTGCTCCAGGCGCTCGTTGATCAGATCGGCGGGCGCGCCTGGATCGGCGGCCAGAGCCGTGCTCAGACAAACGACCTGGCGGTGGACTACGGCGCCGGACTGGTGACCGGTGCCCAGGTGGCGCAGACCGATGTCGGTGGCCTGCCGCCGGATCCGGCTGGACGGCCCGGGAGGCTGCGCCTGGCACGGGTAGAGGCCGCTAGCCCGGAGCCCGATGCGGTTGAGCTGGTGCTCTGGTTTTCCGATGACGCGGCTGAGATAGAGATCGGACAGCACTACCTCTTGTACGACGGTGAGAGCGCACTCGAGCGCTGGATTGAGTTCGTTAACCGCAAGGCAGCAGCGCCTGTCCGGGTGACACGCCTGGACAGCCTGGTGCTCACCCTCCCTGAGGCGGGCAGCCCCTGGGATGCCTTGACGGTCCAGTATGACGGCCATGTCTCACAGGTGCGCCTGGCCGGCACTGTGCAGGCCACTGTCGAGGGACCTTCAGCCGGTGGCCCTGAGCAGATGCTGCCGTTGTTGATCCTGCGAAGTGCGGGCGCCGACGGCGGCCTGGCCCTGGGCATCGAGTGGTCAAGCGATTACGTGCTTGCAGCCGCTCCCGCCCCGGGCGGAATCACCGTGCGAGGCGGCCTGCGCTGGGACGACGACGGCGGCGTGGAGATTCCGCCCGGCGGACGGGTCGAGGGCCCTCGCGCCTTCGTGCTGTGCTTCCGCGGTGACTTCAGCGACGCGTCCCGCGAGGTACGCCGGTTTGCTGCGGCGCGCATCGCGCCCATGAGCGCGCGCAGCGTCCGCTTCCCCTATGTGACCTGGAATAGCTGGTTCGCCTATGGACGCAATCCCACGGCCGCGGAGATGCAGCGGGAGCTTGAGGCTGCAGCAGCCCTGGGAATTGAAGTCTTTTACGTTGACTACGGCTGGTTTCGTCTGAGCGGTGACTGGAGGCCCGATCCAGATAAGTTCCCCGGCGATACGCTCCTGCGGCTATCGCGGCGCGCGCAAGAGCTCGGACTCAAATTCGGTCTGTGGGTGGACTTCGGCGAGGCTCATCCGGAATCCACCTTGTTGCGCGAGCACCCGGACTTCGTCGCCCGCCAGCCGGGCGAGCCCTTGCGTGGTATCGACGGCCAGCTTCCACTCTGCCTGCATGCGGCCAAGGAATGGTTGAAAACCGAGCTGGTCCGCATTGTGCGCGACTATGAAGTGGACTGGCTCAAGTTCGACCAGCCGCTGATCGTGCCGTGTACGAACCCGGCGCATGGGCATGACACCGGCGTATCCGGCAGCCTCTATGCAAATACCCGGGCCTTGTACGAGATCCTGGCGCACCTGCGCCGTACCTACCCCGGCCTGGTCATCGAGAACTGCTTTAACGGCCCCGGCTACCTGGATTACGGGGTGATGCGCTACACAGACACGGCATGGCTCACCGACGAGGCCGGCAATCGCTATGTTCAGATGGCCGACCTGCAACGGCGTTTTGCCGCAGCCCTCTACGGCTTCCCGCCATTTTATCTTACGCAGTGGCTGGCTATTCCGCTGACCGACTCACCGTATATCACCGCCTATAACGCGGCCAGCACCATGTGCGGAGCGTGGGGGCTCTCGTTACAGCTGACCCAGCTCTCTATGGAGCAAGCCGCAACGCTGCGCACCCTGATCGCAGCCTATAAGCGCCTGCGTCCGCTTATCCGCCGTGGTACCATCGAGTTTCTCCGGCAGCCTGATCGCGCCAACGGCTGGTCTGCGCTGGAGTACCGCGCGGCCGACGGACAGCGCGGGGCACTGGTAGTTGTGCGACACGCCGCAGGCAGCGGGGCACCGGATGAGCCGAAGGAGGCGATCACGATCCCGCTCGACAGCCTCGTCCCAGCGCAGGTCTATACTGTGCAGACAGAGGACGGCACGTTCCTCGGCCGTTTTACCGGAGCACAGCTTCAGAACGGCGCATTACAGCTCGCCTTGCCCGGCCGTGGCCACGCTGTCCTCTTCTACGAGGCGGAGCCGCTGCAGAGCACGCTGCCACCTGCGCCGCGGCTGGTGCGGGTACAGCCGCTTCCCGGCGGTGGGATCCAGCTCGAATGGGAACCGGTGGAGGGTGCTATCGCCTATAACATTTACCGCGGCGTGCGTCCGACAATTCCACTTACGCCTGCCAACCTGTTGGTCGCAGTGGATGAGCCCCGCATCGTGCTGCCACGAGCCGCCACCGGCGTTGCCTCCTACTTTGCAGTTACCGCCGAGCTCCCGAACGGCCAGGAGAGCCCGGCACTGAGCGCCGGAATTCCCGCCTTCGGCACAGCGTGAAAGACGCCATAGGGGACATGACGGCAACAATATGGCGCCTTCTCTCCTACCAGTTCCCTCGGCCGGCAGGCTCGCTCACAAAACGCCGGATATAGGGCCTACGCGCCGCGCAGGACACAGAGCAACGCCGGGAGCTCCTGCAAGCTGGTAATGCGCGCACAGTCCACGGCGGTACCGTGGTAGCGGCCCAAGCGATCGAGCAGCACCGGAGTGATGCCGGCGCTACGGGCGCCGGCTACGTCTGCCTCAAGGCTATCGCCAATATGGATGGCTTCCGCTGGCTTCACACCGGCGCGGGTCAGGGCCAGCTCAAAGATCTCCCGCTCGGGCTTCTCGTAGCCAACCGCTCCAGAGATCACCACCGGATCGAAATAGGCGGCGATCTCGCGCTTCACTAAAAGAGCCTCCAGCCAATCCTCCCAGTTGGAGATGATCCCCATGCGGTAGCCCTGGGCATGGAGCTGCTTGATGACCGGCAGCGCGTCGGGAAACAGATGCCAGGTATCGTGGTGGAGAAAGCGCTCCAGACACGCTTCAGCAAGGCCGGCTCGCTCGGCATCGGAGAGCCCGGCTTCGGCCAGTACCCGATCGTACACCCATAGCCAGAAGCGCTGGGATGCCTCGCGGCTGAGCGTCCAGCGCTGCGGCAGGTCGTGCAGGCCCGCGCGCACCGCACGCCACACCGCCGGTTCAGCCGCAGCAATCCGCTCAGCCGGCACAGGTCTGCCGCGCTGCGCACATACCTCGGCCACGACGGCATGCCACGATGGCGGAGCATGCAGCAGGGTCTCGCCGACATCGAAAAAGATGAAGGGGAGAGAGCCGTTCAGTGAGACATTGGAGGAGCGTGCAGCTTCTCGGTTCATCGTCATAAATCGTAGCCCTACCGGCATCGCCTCAGCAAGTCTCCTTGCGCGTTGCAAGCGGGCAGTCGGCCGCCTCGGCTGCCAGGGCGGCGATACGCTCGGCAAAGCGCCTGCTGGTATACTCGCTGCGCACCCGCGCCGACGCGCGTGCAGCCATGGCTGCAGCATCGTCCGGGTGACGCAGGAGCTCAGTGATCGCGTGGCACAGCGCCTCAGGATCACGCGGCGGGACGGTGCGGATCTCCTCCGGTTCGGTGACATAATCGGACAGGCTCTCGCGGCGGGTGGCGATCACCGGCCGGTTCATGCACAGCGCCTCCAGCAGGGCGAAGCCCCCGGAGATGTCCGAGCCGGTGCCCTGGCCGTCTTCAAGCTGGGTCGGGATGACCACCAGGCTGGCGCGGCGGTAGAGCTCGCGCACGAGCGTGCCCGGCGCGTTATAGTGCGCCACCACATGTGGCGGCAGCTCGATGCCGGCCAGGCGTTCGGGGCTTGTGGCAATATGCACCTCGCGCCGCAGCGGACGCACCGCTTCGATGAACGTGCGGTAGTCTCGCGCCGGATCGCGCCCCACGGCGACGATCGGGCCATCCGGGTGAGGGGGCGTGTCGTTGGTGAAAAAGGGCGCATCGATGTTGAGCGGCACAAAGGCCAGCCGCTCTGGGGGAATGCCGCAGCGCTCGCGCAGCACGCGCATCTGGCCGCGCGAGATGCACACGATGCGGTCACAGCGCGGCGCGGCCAGGCGCACCAGCAGCGCCACCAGCCCACCCCGACGCAGCAGCGTGGTCAGGCGCTGGTTAAAGTAAAGCACCGGCGGCCGCTTCGGGCCGAGCAGCGTGCTGAGCAGGGCCAGCCCCAGGCCGACGGTGAGGAAGACAGCGTCATGCTGCGGGAAGAGCGGCAACGTGCGAAGCTGCACCGCCTCCGGGCCGAGCCGGCCGATGAGCCGGTAGACCTGCCGGCCCAGCGGTCCATACTCAGGCTCGTGCAGCGTCGCCTGCACGCCGATCTCGTGCATCCAGTTGTAGCCGAACAGCAGGTTGTCCGGCTGCTCGCCACGCCGCCATGCCTCCAGCAGGGCACGCTTGCGGGTGGAGTATACGTACAGCAGCCGCAGCATGGAATGCCCTCACCCTCGTCCCCATCTGTAGGGGCGAATAACCATTCGCACCTCCGCGAGGGCGAATAACATTAACCCCTACAAGGTGGGGAATGATCATCCACCCCCCACAGGGTAGAAAAGGATCGTTCGCCCCTCTAGGGTGGCGCATGGATGATCCGCCCCTCCGAGGACTTTGCCTCTAAGGGGGGAACTATGATCCGCTCCGTCCGGGCTGGAGTAACCGCCAGACGCGCACGACGCGCGGGCCGGGTGTCTCGTAGACGAGCTGTAGCCCGGCGCCACGCGCCTCCAGGGCCGGACGGAGCGGCGCGAACTCACCGACCATGAAGTCGAAGGCGTCCTCGACAATGTAGCGCGGCTCGCGCGCGGCCAGGAGCAGCTCCAGCTCCTCAGGCTCGGTGGAATAGCGGTACTTCATGGAGAGCCGCCCACCGTACACATACATCAGGAAGTCCTTGCGCGACAAGATCACTGCGTTCGGCTCGGCGTGCTCACGCAGCCACGCCGCCGCACGCAGAAAGCTTGACCAGTCCGCCTGGGTGGCATAGTACGTCGCCGGGTCGTCGCGCAGGTGGCGCAGGTTGTACCAGCTCTGCCGCGCATCGATAGCCAGCGATGGCAGGGCGCCGGCGAGTGTGACAGCGGCAAGGACTGCTGCCGGCTGTTTCACCGACGAGCCGAGCCCAAGCGCGGTAGAGAGGCGTGGTGCCAGCCAGAGCAGGGCCAGCACGACGTAGCAGAGCAGGAACGGCACGACCGGCACAATGAAACGGCCCCCGGCAAACGGCCAGAGCAGGCACACGATGCCATAGAGCGCCACATACGGCTCCACCACAGTCGGCCGCCGCAGGGCTCGCCAGAAGCCCAGCACAGCCAGCGCAAACAGCGGGATCGAGACGAACGGCAGCGCCCAGGCAAAGCGCGTGTCAAAGGCATCGGTGAAGTACGTGACCACGTTCTCGCTGATACGCTGGACGTAGTCGCTCAGGGCGGCGGGCTCGTAATTCAGATTCGCCGCATCTTTCCCGAAGAACTGGCCGCCGTAGACGGTCCAGCCTACCAGCAGTCGGTTACGCATCTCCCAGGGCAGAAGCACCAGCACCGCACCGGCGCCGACCAGGGCAGCCTCGCGGTAGCGACGTTGCAGGCCGAGCCAGAAGAGCGCAGCCGGTACGAGCAATGCGCCGGTTGTGCGTACGTAATACGGCACCGCCAAGACGGCGCCAACGAGCAGTGCCTGCCAGGGGCGTCCCCGGCCGGCGGTCCGGCGGAAATGCCATTCCAGGATCGCAAGCGCCGCCAGTGAAGCGAATAGGTATGGTATCTCGGACAGCACTTCAGTGGCGTACTTCAGCATGAACGGGTTCACCGCCGTCAACAGGGTGACGGCGGTGGCTACGCCACGCCCGGCGCGCTGGTGGATCAGGTGATACAGCAGCGGCAGCGAAGCAGCGAACAGCCCGACCGAGAGTGCCTTTACATACGGAACGGCCGCCGGCAGCGCGTTGACGGTGCCGGTGAGAAGGAGCACACCGGCGATGAGCAGTGGATAGCCGGGCGGGTACTTGGCATGCGGCCCGGCGGCAGGGTCGTTGACCCAGGCATAGCCGCGGCCGCTTGCCAGCGACTGGCCAAGCAACAGGAACTCGGCGTTATCGCCGAACTTCGGCGTCAAGTGCGGGCCGAGCTGCGCTAGTGCCAGCAGGATCGCCGTCAGAACGATGAAGAGCAGGTGATGACGCTGCAGCCGGCGCCAGAGGCGCTGCCTGCGCGAGAGCCGGGGAGAGTGCACGTCTCGCCGGGACTCGGCGGAGAGTAGCACGGCGAGGGCGGGCTCGAGCTTGCGCGCCTGGCCGTTCCGCCGCGCCAGATCAGATGTGCGCTTCACGTGCGTGCTCCGATCGGCTTCGCCGGCACACCGGCGACGATGGTGTACGGTGGCACATCCCGCGTGACGACGCTGCGCACTGCCAGCACTGCGCCGGTGCCTACCGTCACCCCCTGCAGGATCACCACATCGCTAAAGATCATTACGTCGTCGCCGATGCGCACGGGAGCACAGGTCTCCGGTGCGTCGAGCACGCGCACCGCCTTCGATGATATGTCGTGCGTGTGGCTGAACACAAGACAGTTCCGTCCCACGTGAGTGTCGCTGCCGACCTCTACGCCGCCGCTACAGTCGATATTGGCGTGTGCCAGGATCACCGTGCGCGGCCCGCAGCGAAAGTATGGCCGGTCGATGTGGGTGGTGCCCACCCCAAGCCGCACGTGTTCTTTAATCACGCAGTCCTCGCCGATATCGAGTTCCAGCCGTGACCAGAAGTAGAAGCCACGGCTGATCGACACATTACGACCAACCCGCACGTTGGGCAAGCGCCGCAAGGCCGCCACGCGCAGCGCACGCAGCGCCCGCCAGTACGGCCCGACCCGCGGGAAGTCGGGCAGCGCAAACAGCGCCCGACAGAGCGCCAACACGAGCAGCGGCGTCATTTTGTGCGGTTGGCCATGATTGGCACCGCGTCCCGACACATCTGCTCCAGGGCTTCTTTCGGAGACTTCTCGTTGCGAAAGACTGCCTGCGCGACAGCCTGCCAGATGTCCGGCGGTGTGTTCGACACCACCGCAACCTGCAGCTTGTCCTCGGACTGGGACGGCTCCATAGTGACCTTAATGTGAGGATTCCGCTGCATGAACATCTCTACACGTTCGCGGTGCCAGTCAGCGTATGCGCCCACCGCGGGCGCCCATAGCGTGATACTGGCCGGCCGTATCTGCTGGACTGCCTGGGCCGGTTCTCCCGGGGTGCCGGCACGCCGGGCGCAGGCTGCCACAGCCGGCATGGCTACGCCCCCGCACAGGGTAAGCACGCTACGGCGCGTAGAGAGTCTGATCGCCTGGTTCACAGGTAGCCTCCCTTCGCATGACTGCGACGCAGCCGCATCGTATGGCCGAGGCCGGCCAAGCTGCGCTCACTCGGGCGCCTGCATCGGGCGGCGGGCTGCTTCCCGCGCGCCGGTCGGCGCCAGTGCTTCGACGATCCGCTGCGCCAGCACGTCCAGGTCGTGCTCTTCCACGACGATCCGGCGCAGCCGCGCGCCCAGCGCCTCGCGCGACGCAGCGTCCAGCGTGAGCAGCGCTGCCAGCTTGTCCGCCAGCGCTTCCGTGTCGCGGCGCGGGAAGGTGAGCGAGCCACCGAGCACAGGAGGCAGCGGGCCAAGCCGCTCCTCGCCCAGCAGCGCCGCGAACGCCTCATTGCTGGTCAGCACCGGCGTGCCGCACGCCATCGCCTCCAGGACGGCCTTGTCCAGGCTACCGGTGTCAGAGCAGTTCACGAACACCCTTGCGCTGCGGTAGACCACCGGCATGCGCGCATGCGGCACTGCTCCCAGCCAGCGTACCCGTCCGGCCAGGTCCGGCTGCGCCGCGCGGGCCTCCAGCCGCGCGCGGTACGCTGCATCTGCGGCGACATGGACCTCACCGGCAACGTGCACCTCGAACGGCGGAACCTGCGGATAGGCGGCAAGCCGCGCCGCTGCATCCAGCACGACGTCATGGCCCTTGGTCGGCGAGATTCGTCCGGCAGAGAGCACCACCGGCGGCCCTTCAGGCGCAGGCCCCGGCGAGAAAGCTGTCGTGTCGATGCCATGGCCCAGGATACGGACCTTCCGGCTGGGCAGCCGGAAGCTCTCCCGCGATGCCGTCAGCACGACGTCCACCAGCGCGTGGGCCACGCGCAGGCGCCAGTCGACGCTGCGGTGGGTGTACCACAGGCCGAGCGGCACCCCGGCCAGGCGAGCGTACGGCGCGGCGAGGATGGCATAGTGCGGGCACATATGGGCCAGCACGGCGTCCTGTCCCTCGGCCATGAGCTGGCGCATAAGGGCATGCCAGCGCAGCAGCAACTGCGTCCTGGATACGCCGGCGCTCCGGCGCAGTGCAAACATGCGCACATTTGATGGCAGCGCAACGCGGCCTGTCCGGCCGGCCAGTACATCGAGCCGGCCGGCTCGAGCAGCGAGGTGCTCCAGCCATGTGTGCACGAAGCCGAGCACCCAGTCGTCCCGGTCAACCTTCTGCGTGATCAGCAACAGACGCATATGCGCTTGTGTCGTGCTTGACTGTCTTCCGCCACATTTTGATCACGCCGTCGAGGAGCTGCTGCCGGTCGAAGCGGGCCAGCACGCGCCCCCGACCGGCTGCCCCGAGCACCGCCGCTTCCGTCGGATTGTATAGAAGATAGCATATCCGCTCGGCCAGAGCGGCCGGATCGCGCTGCGGCACCACGAAGCCGCCACAGCCCGGCCCCAGCCAGTCCTCCGCACCGGCCACATCGGTGCACACCACCGGTTTTCCCGCTGCCAGCGCCTCGACCATGGCCAGGCTCGTGCCTTCGTAGAGCGAGGAAAGAGCAAAAACATCGCACGCGGCGAAGTACGCGGCGATCTGCTCGTGCGGCACTGCTCCGGCGAAGTGCACCGCCTCGCCCAGGCCAAGCCGCGCCGCCAGCGCTTCCAGGCGGGGTCGCAGCGGACCGGCGCCGACGATGACAAACCGCACCCCGGGCCAGCGCCTGCGTACCAGCGGCGCCGCGCGGAGCAGCGTGGCGAGGTCTTTCGCCGCCACCAGGCGCCCGACGGCCAGCACCAGCCGGTCATACCGGTTGCCCAGGAGCCGGGCTCTCAACGCAGCGCCGTCTGCCTCGGCGAACGGCCGCAGGTCGACGGCAACGGGCAGCAGATACACCCGCTCCGGTGGCAGGCCAAGGGCGATGACTTTCCGCCGCTCCCGACTGGTGCCGACGCGCACGCTGTCGGCGCGGCGCAGCAGCCACTTGGCCAGCGGATGGTACAGGTGATGCAGCGGATGCTCCGCACGCCAGTGCGGATTATCCAGGATGTCGGAGTGGAGCTGGAGGTTGAGCCGCAGGCCGCGCCGGCGCGCCAGCACGTATGCCACGACGCCGGTTAGCCAGGCGTCTTGCGCTGTAACCAAGTCGAATCGCTCCGCCGCGGTCAGGCGCAGACCTTCACGCAGCATGCGGGGGAGGAAGAGCAGGCGCGATCCGCCGATGGCGGTGATGGTGAAGCCGGGCGCAGGTGCGCTCTGCCGTACGGTAGGTGCGCCGCGCGGGGCCTTCGTGAGGACGGCGTACCGCTCCAGGCGTGCGGCGTACTCGCGCTGGCGCGCCGCGGCGTCGCCGCGGTGATCGCCGGTGGCGCCGGGGGCGATGGTAGGATCAAGGCTGAGCGAGAGCACGCGCATAGCCTGGTGCAGTGGCGATCTTTGTCCTTACACCGCGGACCGTGAGATGGTGCGGGCGAACGGACAACTACTCATACCGTCACAGATTGGGCCGCGTGACTGCACGGCGGCCCGCAGCCGTCCGGTGGAGCGCCGTGAGCTCGGCAATCGTCGTGGCGACCAGATTCTCCCAGGAAAAGCGCGCCACCTCCTGCCGCGCCGCGGCAGTCAGCCGCTCGCCCAGGGCAGGATCGGCTAGCAGGCGACGCACGGCTTCGACGATCGCATCGCCATCGTTCAGCTCGACCAGCAAACCGGTGCGGCCGTGTTCGATTGTCTCGGGATTGCCGCCCACCCGCGACGCCACTACCGGCACGCCGGCGAACATCGCCTCCAGGATCGTATGCGACAACCCTTCGTAGCGCGTGTTCAGCACAAAGACGTCGGCAGCGCGCAGGTAGAGCTGCACGGTATCGTGCGGCACGCTGCCGGCGAAGTGCACGCGAGCGCGCAACCCGAGCTCGTCCACTAGCCGTTCCAGCGCCGCTCGCTGCGGGCCATCGCCTACGATGACGAGCTGAGTGCCATCAGGAAAGCGTGGCACCAGGCGGATCAGCACGTCGATATTCTTCCAGGGGTATAGCCTGGCGACGGTCAGCACCATCGGACCGGCCAGCCCCAGCGCCTGCTTGGCTTGCTCCCGGCTTAGGCCACAGTCCCGCACCGCCGGCAGGGCGTTGTAGACCACGCTGATGCGCTCCGCCGGCACGCCCCAGCCTTCAACGATGCGCCCCAGGTAGCGGCTGGGCGTGATCACCCGGCCGGCGTTCCGGGCGGCCAGGCGCACCAGTGTGCGCACCAGCTCGACCCTGAAGGGGTAGCGTCGTGACTGAAACTCATCGATGCCGTCGGTGGTCCAGTTGTGCCGGATAGCGTACTCCCAGGCAAAATCGCCGACGATCTTGAGCGCCACAGGCTTGCGCAGCAGCCGCGCCGCCAGCACGCCGACTACTTCCAGGCCATTGACGTACCACACATCGAAGCGGCGCCCCAGCCAGAGCGCGGCCAGCAGCACGAGCAGCATGCGCAGCGGCATGGCGATCTGGCGTGACACCCGCCAGACCGGAAAGGGATACTGCTCGGGCAGCGGCGCGCCGGGGTGAGTGCACAGGACGCCAACGGCAAAACCGCGCGCGTGGAGCTCGCGGCCGATCTTGGAGACATAGGTTGCCGGGCCGCCGATGTCGGGCGGGAACAGGTTGGTGACGAGCAGGATGCTGGGTTTAGCGTCCATGCGGCCTCACGCCGAGGGCGCGGGCTGCGGCGGCGCAGGCGGAGTGGGCTCCGGCCGCGCCGAGAGCTGGATCAGCTTCTCGATGCTATGGAAAATGTGCCACTTCACTCCGCCGGAGTGCCACAGGGCGTCGCAGCCGCGACACGGCTCGACTTCCTGGGCGCGGCCCTCGACCTGGAGCCGGCGCAGCGCCTGCATGCGCACACCGTTCCACAGCTCGAGGAGGGGGGTCTGGCGCACGTTGCCCAGGATATAGTCTTCCGCGAAATCGGCGCAGCACGCCGGCACATCGCCGTTCCAGTACACCGCCATGGACTTCCACAGCCAGTTGCAGGGGTGGTATTCATGCCCGTACGGCTTTGCCTTGAACTTGTCGCTGTCCTGGAGCAACCCGGCCCAGCCGTGGGGGTAGATCGGATCCCACTCATCCACCGGCAAGCCCTTGAACAGGTCCAGGAACTCCTGTGGCACCCAGGGCGGCCGTGTGCGGTCGAACTCCTGGATCACCTGCATCACCACGTACGGATGCTTCACCCCGCGGCGCAGCTTCAAATGCAGGAAGTTCATGACGTTATCGAGCGTGCGCTCGTACTTCGCGCCCACGCGGAAGCGCTCGTAGATCGCCTTGCTCCCGCCATCGAAGCTGATGGTGAGCTTATCCAGCCCGGCGTCGATGAGCGCGTTCCCCTCGCCCTCGCGCAGGATGGTGGCGTTCGTGTTCACGTGGGTAAGGATGCCAGCCCGCTTCGCCAGTTCAACCATCTCCGGCAGCTTGCGGTGCAGGAGCGGCTCGCCGCGGAAAAAGAGATTGAACTCGTAGACGTGGCCCTTCGCCTGATCCACGATCTCTTTGTAGAGATCCAGATCCATGTACCCGTTGGTCTTATTCGAGCCGATGCTCTGCGGGCACATGATGCAGCGCAGGTTGCACCAGCTCGTCGGCTCCACGTGCATCTTGATCGGCGCGTAGGGCACACGGGTCGAGCCGCGCATCCAGTGATAGGCGAACCTGAGCGTGCGCGGCTTAAGCGCGGCCTTGTGCCGCCGCGGACGCGTGATCAGATGAATGGCGGTGTCGATACTGTTCATTGCGCTGCGGGCTCCTTGGGCAAGCGCTCCTGCTCCGGCCCGCCCTCCGCTTCCTCAATCAGCATCACCGGAATACCGTCGCGCACCGGATAGCGCCGCCCGCAGGCCTGGCACACGATGCGGTCACCCTCCAGCTTCACCTCACCGCGGCAGGCCGGGCAAACCAACAGTTCAAGCAGTTGCGGATCAACCATTGGTGTTTTTTACTGTCGGTTCTCTTGTGCCTTCAGGCTCGCTGAAACGATCACCAGCCACCTGGGCACTTTACACTAACAGGTGGACCAGGTCAAAAACCAGGAGCCCGGCGACCAGCGTGCCGAGTGCCAGCCACCGGCTCCGCCGGCCGGGCCAGATGAGCGCGGCCAGCCGCCGGGCACAGAGCACCAGCGTCAACTCCAGCGCCACGAGCACCAGGACCATGGCCGCCATCACTACAACGTGCGAAGCGTGGTAACGATACAGCCAGATGCTCCAGAAATCGAGGCCGAGGCCATACTCGGGGTGAGCAGGCTGTACGGCAATGCCCCAGAAGCGCCACGGCGGCGAGGCCAGGGCGCGCTGCAGCAGGTCGGTGCGGGCGGGCAGGAGCAAAGCGATGGCGTCGGAGCCGAGCAGCCACAGGTGCCCCAGCAGTGGACTGAACGGCGCCGCGAACAGCACGGCGGTCATGTTCCCTTCCGGCCAGCCCTCGCCATACGGAAAGTAATCGCGGCCGCCGTAGATCGCCCCGGCCAGCGGCAGCGACGGCAGCACCTGGCGGCTAAAGATCTGCAGATAGACATCAAAGTTCTTCGCCACGCCAAGGAACTGCACGCCGACGCCGGCCAGCACAAGCGCCGCGATGGCCCAAGCGCCCAGACGCCGCCACCTTCCCGTCGCACCTGCAGCCCGGCGTGCCTCGGCGAGCCACCACTCCAGCACCGGTGCAGCAAGCAGCATCAGGAACGGCACCGCCGGGACCAGATAGCGCGGGCCCCAGGCGTTACCCCCGTACCACACCCCCTTCATGCTGTACACAACAAAGTACATCGCCGGAACAGCCAGCGCCACCGCACCGGGCCAGCCGGTGCGTCGGATGAACGCTCGTGCACCGACGAGCGCCAGCACCAGCGGCGGGGCGTACAGGAAGATGCTCTTGCCGGGGCTGAATAGCAGTCCCTTGGCGCCAATATGGAACGGCAGGTCCAGCCACCCCCGCTGCAGGCCGCCCAAAAGGTCGGCGAAGAGGGTAGGGGCCAGGCCCAGGCGGCTGGAGAAGAGCCAGAGCGCCGGCAGGCCCACGGCAACGAACGGTGCGCCGAAGGCGACGGCGGCTGTGAGCTTCGCCGTAAACGGCAGGCGGCGGCGCCACAGCTCCAGTGCTAGCGGAAGCGCCAGAGCGGGCACGGCGATAGCAGTGGCATACTTCGTGGCGATAGCGAGGAGAAGAGCGGCTGCCGAGAGCGCCGGCAGGCGCAACAGAGGCCCCCATAATAGGCTCTGCCGAGCGAGCGGCTGTCCGGTCGCGCCCGCGTCAGGCACTGCGGCGAGAACCAGCAGCGCCAGGTACCAGGCCAGCAGCAGGAAGAGGGTGACCAGTGGCTCGGTGAAGTCGAGCTTGGCGTATGGCCAGGCCAGCGTGGCAAAGCCATAGATGAGCGCAGTGGCAACACCTGCTGCTTCGCTGAAGCCGAAGCGCCGGGCCAGGAGGTACACCAGCACCACACAGCCTGCTGTCACCACGGCGTTCATGGTTGAGTACACCAGCCGGATGAAGTAGTCCTCGTTCTCGCGAGGCGACCAGACACGCTGGCCGCTTTCCAGGCGCAGGCCGTGGCCGTCCGGCGCTTCCAGGTTCACCGCCCGCAGGTAGAGGTTGCCTTGCGGCGCGGTGTACTCGACCACAAGGCGGCGCACCTCGGCCGGTGCGAGGAGCGTGAACGTGCCGAGGTAGTAGTGGGCGCGCGGGGTACCGGCCCAGTGGCCAGCGATAGGGGCACGCCGGTGCCGGATCTGCGGGCGCACATCGGCGCGGTCGAAGGCCCATTCGGCAGTGTGCACACCGGCCAGCACCGGAAACGCCTGCTCGCTCCCGTCGGCAAGCTGCACCCGTAGCGTCGCCACCTGCATGCCCTGCGGGATCTCGATCGAGAGGGACAGGAACGAGACCAGGTAGAGGCGGGACGTGCGGAACGGCGCGCGCGGCGTGATGAGCATGCGCTCACCCTCTCGGCGGGCCAGCGCCGGGTACCAGGGTGCGTCTTCCGGCTCCGGCGCAAGCTCAGGCGAGATGGCGTAGGCTTCCGTTTGAGGTGGGCCCAGGGGCGGCCACTCCTCGATCAGGAAGCCCCCGGCCGGGCCGGGGAGCTCATCCCGCTGTGGTGCCAGTGCGGCCACCGCAGCCCCGGACAGTACGAACGGCTGACCTAGCACAGGCGTGAGCACGCCCCAGCGGGCGAAGCCACTCTTCATACGGTGAAAGAATTCGTGCTTGGGGTCGAGCAGGAACGAGCGCGCCATGCGGTAGGCGAACTCGCCATCGGGCGAGTAGCCATGCCCGCCGCCTGTGAGCAGATATGCCGCCAGACTGAACATAAACAGCAGCAGCGCCACGCGCGGTGGTGCGACGGGACGTGTCTTGGACGGTCCCGCGTCCCGGCACACGTCGATACGGGTGGCAAACTGCTGAGTGGCCAACGCGCTACTCCAACCAGATGCGCTCCACGGCGATGCCGAGGCGGCGGCGATCTGCCGAGCCGTTCAGCTCGGCCGGGCAGAACGTCTGGTCCATCAGAATCTGTAGCCGTATCTTCTCCGGCGCATCGTCGGGGAGCGGAAACGAGAGCACAACCCAATCCCCAGGATCGACGCTGAAGGGGTGCTCGATCCCGGCCACGCGCATGCGTCCGCTCACCAGGCGCCCCAGCTCATGCGGTCCAGAAAAGAACCGGATAGAGAGCCAGCGCTGATGCGGCTTACGCTTAAGCACGGCGCCGGCCTCGGCACCGGTCCAGCGCACGCACGGCGGCCAGCGCTCCAGGTAGTAGAAGCCGGGCCGTACCTGGGCTTCGTCGTTCACGCCCATGGTGATGTTGTCGTTCTCGATGCGCTCGTAGGCATGCACGTCTACGTACAGTTCCGACGGGAAGCGCATGGCCGGCCGGCCGGTGGCGTGGGCACGCACATGGATCACATCCATGAAGCGCGAAAGCCAGCCGCGCCGGGCGCACAGGCGCAGCAACCAATCCCATTCCCTGGGATGCGCGTAGGCCGGGTCGCGCACGATCCGCAGCTCTTCGATCGCCAGCCCGGCAGCCTCAAGCATTAGGACGATTTCGTTCGGAGCGAACTCACGGTTGTGGCGGGCGTAGGAACCGTAGCCCGAGAACGGCGGATTGAACCCGCGACCCAGCAGCATCTTCCAGAAGTTCTCCGCCCGCAAGGCGTTTGGCGTGCTCAGGATGAGATGCCCGCCCGGCTTTAAGACGCGGTGGCACTCATAGACCGAACGCATCGGATCATAGGTCATGTGCTCGATGGTCTCGCAGTAGAGCACCGCGTCGAAGGTGCGGTCGGGGTATGGCAGCGGCTCCAGGTCCACGTTCGCCGTATCGTACGTGAAGGTATATTCGATGCCATACCGCTCGGAACGCACCGTGAAGCGCCCGCCGTCCTGGTGGAGCCGCTCGGGCTCGTTCAAGAGCGAGAGTTCGTAGTCGGGGAAGTAGCGCTTGAGTAGAAGGGTCATGAAGTACGGGTGCGCCCCGATCTCCAGCAGCCGGCGCGGCCGGCCGGTCGGCGCCCACAGTTGCTCGGCTGTGGCCAGCATGTGCAGGGTCACCAGCATGCGGTCGAGCGCCACAGCCAGGTAGTTCTCGTTCGCTGCCCAGGAGAGATAATCGAAGCTGGTCAGATACTCAATGGCGTCCTGCCGGTCGATGCGGCGCCGGGTCGTCATCGTTCACCACTTTCCCCACACACTCGCTCTACGATCTCGAGGAGGCGCCGACGGAAGCGCTCGGTGCTGAACAGGCGGCTGCGCTCAATCGCCGCGGCGCTCATACGGGCGCGCAGGGCGTCATCTCGCACCAGCGCCCAGGTGCGGGCGCGCAGCTCGTCCAGGGAGTTCCAGTGAAACCCCGACACGCCGTGCTCTACCGTCTCGGTGAGGCCGCCGCGCCGGACCACCACCGGCACGCAGCCGGCCGCCATGGCCTCCACGGGAGCAATGCCAAAGTGCTCGCACTTGACCGGCTCTCGCGCCTCGTTCACCCCGTAGCCCGCGGCGTGCCAGTAAATCTTCGCCTCGGCGTAGAGCCGCCGGAGCGTCTCAAACGGCACATCGCGATGGATCCGGATAGGGAAGCCCTCGGCCTCGCGCAGCACCTGCCGGTAGTGCTCTTCGTGCAGCTTGCCGGGCGTGACGCCACCGGCCAGGTGCAACTCCCAGCCGGACAGCCCTTCGCGCAGCATACGCTTGAACGCGGCGATCATGGGCAGGAACTTCTTCTCATGGCTACCCACCTGGAAGCGTCCCACGCTCAGGATGATGTTCCGCTTGTCGCCCGGCTGATAGGCTGTCACATCAACCGGCGGATAGAGCACCTCGCCATCCTTGCGCCAGTAGCGCCGCGTCCACTCTGCTACAAATTCCGAAATCGGACAGAGCAGATCATAGGTATCTAGGTTTGCCAGTGACGGATTATCGCGCAGGCCTTGCAGCCGCAGGCCCCACTCCTTAAGTAGCCGCTCGAAGACAAGCTCGTAGAGCAAATAACGCACGCCGCGCACTTTCACCTTGGCGACGGCGATGCCCAGCTCACGGAAATCTTCCTCCTGGCCGTCCCGTCCCTGGGGATTGTACGTGTCTGACTCGATCACCAGCGTCACGGCGGGACGGCGCACCAGCTCGCCTGGGATGGTCAGATCGCACGGCACATAGTTGCCGCCGGTCGTGGCGAGCGTTGTGCTATGGATCGGGCAGTCTCCTACGCTAAAGCGCACCTGCGCCGGCGGCGCGCTGTTCGGCCGGAACGAGCCGACCATCAACCGTACCTCCAGCGGTCGGGCCGGGCGGAGCACCGGAATCTTCACCTCAGCGCGGCCGGCGGTCCAGCGGTACCAGCCGTTGCCAACCTCCTGGACGCCGTAGAAGCCATCGCCGTACTCGGGCACATAGAGCTCGCGCTGGATCCATAGCCCGACCCGTTTCTTAAACCGGGCCCAGCGGGTGTAGTCTACCGGAAACGGGAACCACACGAACATGATGCCGTGCCGAGCCCGGCACGGGATGAACGTCATGAACGAGGCGCAGATGAAGAGATCGTAGTCTTGCGTGAATTCGCCCAGCCGGTCGAAGGGGAGATCGGGCACGCAGCGCACGCCGACGCGCGAGAGATCCAGCCCCAGCTTCACCGCGAGCGCGGCGCGGTCCACCGGGCGGTGCGAGAGGAGCTCCACCTCGTGCCGCTCGGAGAGGACCTGTGCGGCGGTGCCGGCATAGCGTTCGCCGCCGCCCATGGTGTGCCACCAGCGATTGTAGATGCCGATCTTCATCGGGGGCCCTCACCCCCCGGCCCCCTCTCCTGCTGCATGGGAGAGGGGAAGAGCGCCTCTACACGGGTGCCTGCGGGTGCTATAGGAGAGGGAGCGTGGCCTACCTGTTCTACCGAAGAAGAGGGAGAGGTGACCCACCGCAGGATGTCGCGATCCGGCAGGCAGCGGGTGCGCTGCTGGATCTGCCGCTCGGCCAGCAGCCCGGGCAGGGCGGCCAGCACCGAAGCGTTCACCCGTGTCTGCAGCCAGGCGCGGGCCAGTACCTCACAGGCATGCGGTGCCCGTTGCACCAACGCCCGGACAGCACGGCCCCAGCCGAGTGCAGTGGAAAGCAGGTAGGTGCCCCACTCCCTGGCTGCCAGGCTGGCCGGGGCGTTCTTCAGGAGCATCAGCAGGCGGCTGCGCTCTACATTGTAGACAAACAGCGGCGACCACTCGCCGCTTGAGCCGCAGTGCAGGTGACGTACCACTGACTGCGGTACGTACAAGACCTTCCAGCCGTGCATGCGTAGCCGCCAGCAGAGATCGACGTCCTCGTAGTACATGAACATGCGTTCATCGAGCAGGCCCACCTGCAGGAGCGCCGCCCGGCGCAACAGCAGCGCGGCGCCGCAGGCGGAGAAGACCTCTTCGCAGCAGTCGTACTGCCCCACGTCCGGCTCAGAGAGCGCGATGCCATTGCGCACGATCGTGCCGCGGTCCCGCGCTGCTAGCTCCGGCAGCAGGAGGTGTCCGGCATGCTGGATGTACGGGCGAGCCTGCGCGGCCACGGCCTCTGGCAGCCGAAGCGTATACTCCTGCACCCGCGGCCCGACGGAGAGCTCAGCCACCGTCTCGTCCCCAGCGTATAGCGTCACGCGTACAGGCCGGCCGTCCGGACGCGGCGCGGCCAGACGCAACCGCACGACGGTGCCGGACGGAGACGGAACAGGGATGCGCAGGCCAGCCTGCGCCTCGGTCCAGCGGAAGCGCCGGCCCGGGGGCCCTTCCGGCGGGAAGAAGCCGTCCAGCGGGTCGGCCAGCTGCGGACCGTACGGCGAGTCTACCGTGGCGGCATAGAGCTGCACGCCCAGCGTACGGCCGTCTGTGCCCGCGCCGGCTCGTGCGGGCACGAAGGTCTCGCTCGTAAGCTGGAGGTCGAGCCGGTCGTAGAGATAAAGTAGCTTGGGGCAGCAGGCGGCCACGCGGGGATCGGCTTCAGCGGCGTCGACCAGCGGCGTAAGCCAGCCCGGGGTGACCTGTGTGTCGCTATTTAGCAGGACAACGTACTCGCCCAAGGTGGCACCGATGCCAACGTTGTTCCCCCCGGCAAAGCCCAGGTTGCACCCCGTCTCGATCACGCGCACCTGAGGGAACTCGCGCCGCACCAGCTCCGGCGAGCCGTCGGTCGAGCCGTTGTCCACCACTACGGCCTCGAAGTTCGGGTAGTCGGTCCGGAGCAGTGCCTGCAGCGTCGGTGGCAGGAGGTACCGGCCATTCCAGTTCAGCACAATGACCGAGACGCGCGGGAGGCTCATCGGCCGCGTACCCTCGTGACAATGCCTTTGAGGGCGAAGTAGAGCCGGAAGGGCAGCAGGCGGTGGTAGCGCTGCAGCGTGCTCTCCAGCTCGTTAATCCGAGCGTCCTTCTCCTGGACGATGCGGCGGATGTACTGGTCGCGCTGCAGCACCTCGTTGGCAAGATCGGCGGCGCGGCGCTCCGCCTCGCTGACCTGCCTTAGAGCCTGCGCCGCCCAGTCGTTCACCCACTCTTCGAACCGGCTACGCAGGTGCTCCAGGCCCAGCCGCTCCTCTGCCTCGCCCAGCAATCCCTCCTCGACGCCCAGAATGAACGCATAGCGCAGCACGGCGGTGTAGAACTCTTCGCGGCGCCGCAGGTTGGCCACCTCAGTGATACCGACCACGTCCCGTAGCTCAGGATGCTTCTGATAGAGCTTCACTGCGGCGCGACCGGCGGCGCGCTGGCGTTCGAGGAAGCGCTGCAGGTCGGTCGGATGATAATGGTACGTCACCGCAGAGGGGTTGTACACCAGCCGCACCCCGGCGCGCTCCAGCCGATAGCCTAGCTCCGTGTCTTCAAACGCCGCGTCGCGGAAGCTCTCGTCGAAGAGCCCCACCTCCAGCAGGTCGCTGCGCCGCACGGACACGTTCGAGGAATAGAAGTGGGTGAACGGTACGTGGTTCTTATCATGGATAGCCCCGAAGGCGAACTGGGCGCCGCGCGCCAGCACATCCAGGAGCGGTGTAAGCTTGAGCTCAGGATGCCAGGTAATATGTCCCAGCACTGCGATACGTTCATCAGAACAGGCCGTGTAGAGGCGGGCGTGCTCCATCAGGAGCTGCGGCGGCGGAATACAGTCGTCGCCGGTGAGCAGCACGATCTCCCCCTGTGCCGCACGGATACCGTGGTTGCGCGCCGCGGCGGGCCCGGCGCGTTCCTGGCGCAGCACGGTCAGTCGGCAGCCCAGCTCCCCGGCCAGCCGCCGAGCCAGTTCCGGCGTCTCATCCGCGGAGCCATCGTCCACCACGATCAGCTCATAGCGCCGGCGCGGGTAGTCCTGCGCGTCGAAGGCCCGCAGCGTGCGCTCCAGCAGGCCGGCGCGGTTGTGCGTGGGAATGACTACGGAGATGAAGGGAAGGCCCTCATCCCCCGGCCCCCTCTCCCACGCTGCAGGAGAGGGGGAGAGAGCCACAGCCTCTACTCTTGTCTCCTGCGCTGCTGAGGAGGAGGGGAGAGGCGCGTCTTCAACTTTCCCCTCCCACGCTGTGGGAGAGGAGGAGAGAGCCGTATCCCCCACTCCCCTCTTCTGCGCTGCGGGAGAGGAGCCGGGGGTGAGGCCCGTCAGCCGTAGTAGCAGCGGATAGAGCTCGACCATCTCCACAAGGTCGGGCAGCGAGCGAGGAGCGTCGGGACCGAAGACGATTAGGCGGGCCCAGTTATCGCGGGCGTCGGGACCGTAGCCATGCAAGCCCCGGAGCATGCCGCTTCGCTGGAAAAAGTTTGGAGAGATCATTACACCCGGGTCTGCCTGCCAGATCAGGTCGCCATAGCGCCGATCCGGCATGCGGAAGCGCATCAGAGCAAAATCGGCATCGCCCAGGAGGCGCCCACCCGGTAGGGCCGTGAGCGTCTGCACAAGTAGGCTCCGTGCACGCTCGTGCAGGATCCACACACGGGCCTGGGTCGAGTCAAGAAAGTAGAGATAGTCTCTGCCAACCTGCAAGGGGAGTTCGTGCAGCGCTGCCTCGGCATTCACTGTTCGCTCGACGGCCACCATGCCGTGGTCGCCGAAGATACAGCCATTTACTTCAGGGAAGAGTTGATGAAGGCGTGTATAAATCGCTTCAAGCGCTGCATCGATCTCACGCAAGACCTGGCGGCGTTCCGGCGAGTCCGGACCGTAGGTATGACCGGCCCAGTCCTGCTCAGAGAAGTGCAGGTATACTAGCGCATGGTCGTCGCGCACGCCGGCATAGAAGTCCTGCAGGAGCTTTTGGGTGGTGCCGTCGTGCAGGGGGTGGCCCAGCCAGAGCCAGCGTTTGCCGGCGGCGCGCAACGCATCGAAGAGTGTCGGATGCGGGCCTAGCGCACCTGGTTCCTCGATGTGCCTGGGTTGCCCGAAGGAGAAGTAGGGTAGGAGTGGTATCGGGATCTCTGCAGCGTGACCATACCGTGCCGAGGCACGGTGGCCGCGCCACGCTTCGACCCGACGCACCTCTTCGTTGATCTCCTCGCGAGACAGCGCGTCCAGCGGCAGGCCGGCGAACGGCGAGTGGTCGGGGTCGAAGCAAAACATGTATGCCACGCCGGACTGCTCCGGCCAGAGGCCGGCAAAGATAGCCGGCCACAGCAGGAACCCGAAACTCTGCCGCAGTGCTGCGCCAACCCCGCGCCGTTCCAGGCCGGCGAGAAACGGCGCGTCTTCAGGGGTGACGAAATCATAGCGCAGGGCATCCACTAGGACGGCAAGAGTCACGCGTGACATACCTGAAACCACCAGCGCACCGCCTCGGCGCGCGCCTCATCCCAGCGAGCGAGAAGAGCAGACGGGCGCGGGGCACCGGCACGCTGCTCACCGGGCAGAGGTGCGCGCAGCTCGGCCAGTCGCGCTTCGGCAAGCGTCAGTGCTGCCTCGTCAACACACCCGCTGGGATCCAGGGCACGCAGCAGGTGCCACTCGGCCAGCTCGGCCATGCTCGTCGCGCTGTGTGCCTCCCAGCCGTGATAGAAGCGATCAAAAACTGCTGCGTCATCCAGCGGCGCCGTCCAGACGTACAGCCAGCTTATGATCAGGTCTAATATACGCAGGAGGAACTCACGGCAGGCGTGCCAGTACGGCAGCGGCTCAGCGTTCGGCTCGTGCTGCGGGTCAAGCTTGCAGGCCAGCGCCTGCTGCACCAGGCGCACGTCGTCCGGGTGGTCCGACCACTCCTCGGCAAAGCGCGCGGCACGGTCGCGGTACCTGCTCGTATACCTTCCCCTGAGGATCAGCACAGCATCCATCGCTGCCAGGGCAGCCTTGGACGCGCCTACGTACAGGGCCTGAGACTCCGGCCCGGCCGGTGGCCTGGAGATGTACTGCGCGCGCATCGGCTCGAGCAGACAGACCATGCGGTTGAACAGCAGTGCCTTGGCTTCCACCAGGGGGATGTCCGCAGCCGCGAAGAGTGGCAGCCGCTCCAGCACCGCCGGATCGCCCCACACCAGGCAACTGCCGTAGCGCAGGTCGAAGTGCAACACCGTCGGCGGAAGCCAGCCCAGTGCATGCAGCGGGATATGCAGGAGGTCTATGCCCGGCACGCCAAGCTGCGCAGCCAGCTCGCTGCCCCATCGGGTGAGCCGCGCGCGCTCGATTGGCCGTGCGCTCACCAGCACGAAGTCGTAGTCATTGGCGGGCAGCATAGCGCCCTCACCCCCCGGCCTCCTCTCCCGAAGCTTCGGGAGAGGAGGAGGGAAAACGCCCCTCTCCTGCCGCGCTGGAGAGGGGCCGGGGGTGAGGGCTCCCTCCCCACGGCCGAAGGCGCCGGTGAGGATCACCGCGCGTAGGTCTGGCACGCGACGGCGCAGGAACTGCACGACCTGCTCAACGTCGCGGGCGACGCGCGGGGGCAGGGCTGCAACTTCGATGCCTATGGCCGGAACCGTACTAGGGGCAGTTACTCGATCCATGCCTCGCGCACGACAAGGCCAAGCTCACGGGTATCGCTGCTGGCGCCCTCCTGCGCCGGGATCAGCACCCGCGCTACCTCGATAGTTACCTCAACCACACGGCCGGTCGCATGCGGCCGGATGGGATACTCAAAGGCAGTGAAATGTGGCACAGCCGTGTGAATAGTACCGGCCTCCTCGCCGTCCACGAGCACGCGCCCCTCGAGGGGCTCATCTCGATGATTGGGCCGGCAGAGCGACAGGCCAAGCACGGTGGCACCGGGTGGTGCGGTCAGGTACAACGTAGCGCGCTTGCCCGTCCAGCGCACCGGCGGCGGCCAGTCCTCGACGGCATACCAGCCCTCGCCCAGGCACGCCTCGTCGTTCTTGCCAACGATCATGCGGCTGGGCGGCAGTCGCCAGCGCGCCGGGGCTGCACCGGACCGCCGAGTTGTCGGCGCCACACGCACCAGAGCATCTGTAGGCAGGCCAGGCACCTCCCACGTGTGCGGGATCGGCACAAGTCCATCATCAGAACTGCCTGCGGGCGAGGCTACCGTGAACTGCAGCACCCCGGCGCGCATATCGAACGGCGTGCGCCATGCCTCGCCAGGCCATACGCCGACCGTAAGCACGTAGTTGCCCTCCAGGAGCGGCAGCGACTCGTACCGGCACACGACCTCGCCCTCGCCCTCTTGCACGGACAGGCGAAGCGTGCTATCCGTGCTGGTGCCATGCACATACAGCCCATCGGCACGATGAATAGCGACGCCGAAGGTCACATCGGGACAGGCCACGGTCGCGCGGTAGCGCAGGCGCACCACCATCCCGTCGCCGGTGCGCCGCCGCGCGCCGGGCCGATTCGGCGCGTCTTCGATCTGCACCTGTTCGATGCGGATCTCCCCCGAGCCCCAGCGCGTCTCTCGGGGCTTAACCTCCACGGGCCCGGCGGCCCAGCGCGGCTGGGGCCGCGCTGGGTGAGCAGCGCGCTCGGCGGCAGCAGCTATCTCGTAGTGCTGCCGAGCCGCTTGCAAGTAGCGATGAACGACCCGCTCGGGCTCGCCATAGTCCCGCACCTCGCCGTGATCCAGCCAGAGCACCTCATCGCAGAAGCGCGCCACCGAGTTCATGTCATGCGAAACATATACCAGCGTCTTGCCGCGCCGTTTGAACTCGCTGAAGACGGCATAGCACTTCTGCCGAAACGAGGCGTCGCCCACCGCTAGCACTTCGTCGATGAGCAGGATATCCGGGTCTACGTGCACCGCGATGGCAAAGCCCAGTCGCATATACATGCCGGAGGAGTAATGCTTCACGGGCGTATCCATGAAGCGCTCCAGCTCGGCGAAGCGCACAATATCCTCGTAGCGTTCGGCCAGCAGGCGGCGGCTGAGCCCCAGAAAGGCGCCGTTCAGGAACACGTTCTCGCGGCCGGTTAGCTCCGGATGAAACCCTGCCCCGAGCTCCAGCAGCGCCGAGACCTTCCCGTTGACCTGCACCGTCCCCTGCGTTGGCCGCAGCACGCCGGAGAGAAGCTTCAGCAGCGTGCTCTTGCCCGAGCCGTTCTGTCCAATGATGCCCAGAGTGCGGCCGCGCTCCAGGCGGAAGCTCACGTCGCGCAGTGCCCAGAGCGTGTCTGGCTGCCCAGCCCAGCGCAGCAGTGCCAGGTCGAGCAGCAGCCGCTGCAGGCTGCGGTGTCGCTCCTGCCGCAGTACGAACTTCTTAGAGACATGGTCAAGGACGACGGCTACATCCGGTCGAGAAGCGGGCGCGGTTCGCTCCGGCGCAGGAGCCCGGGGTGCCGGCTCCGTTGTAGCCGGTGCCTCTGTAGCCGGTGCCTCGATGGGATGCAGGCGGGAGAGCGAGCGCATCATACCTCTTCACTGAACAACGGCGCGGTGCGGCGGAAGAACCACCATCCCAGGACCAGGAGCGCCACCGCCTCCGCTATCGTAATCAACGTCATGCGGATCGGCGGAATGTTATAGAGCACAATGTAGCGGTAGTCGGTAATAATGGTCGCCATAGGGTTCAAGATGTACACCCAGCGCCACACGTCCAGGCCAAGCAGGGACGGGTTCGGTAAGAGCTCGAGCTGGTAGAACACCGGCGTCAGGAAGAACCATGCCAGCAGCCCAACCTCCAGGAACGCCCCCGTATCGCGGAAGAGCACATTCAGCGCGGCGAGTATCAGTGCCAGCCCGGCCACGAACATCACCTGCAGGAGAATAATCGCCGGCAGAAAGATGATGTTCTGCCCTGGCGGCGGCGACCGCAACACGATTGCCAGCGCAAAGTAAACCGGCAGGGTGAGCAGAAAGTTTACCAAGTTGGCGATCACTACCGAGAGTGGAAGAACCTCTCGCGGGAAGTAGACCTTGTTAATCAAGCTCCCATTGCTGGTGATGCTGTGCATAGCACCGACAAGCGACCCGGCCAGGAAGTTCCAGCTTAGCAGGCCCAGAAGAGCAAACTGCGGAAAGTTGTCGATCTCGCGACGGGTCATCACGCGGAAAACCAGCGTGAACACCGCCATCATCAGCAGGGGATTGAGCAGGGTCCAGAAAAATCCCAGTACCGAGCCCCGGTAGCGCACTTTCAGGTCACGCGCGACCAGGTTGTACAACAGGTCGCGGTAGGCCACAAGTTCACCAAGCGGGCTGGAAGCGTCGAAGAGACGTGAGCGTGAAACTGCAAGCACGGGCTACCTGCACTGCAGTATGGCCTGCGTGTACACTAACAGCGGCCCTGGACAAGTTACTGCATACGTCCGCGCCGAAGCCCGGCACCATCGCGCGCCGGCACAGTGCGCTGCCGCTGTGCGGCGAGAACCGCGCGCCAACCTGACATTCTAGCACAGTGAGCCCGCGCTCCCAAGGCCGCTTCGCCCCCAGAGGTTGACGACGGGAAGGAAAAGCTGCCCTGGTTCTGCACGCCTTGCGGCGGCATACCATCATCTGTGCGGGCAAGGTGCAGCGCCAGGGCAAACATGCTACGCTGCATACGGTGTGGGCTTCGATCGCAAGGACGAGACCAAGGGGTAGACCTGGCAGCGCCCTCGTGCCGGGGAGGTATACACAGCGACAGGCGAAACTGGCATCCGACCGGTACGTCTCCACCTATGGGGTGTGTATACGCTGCGTTCAAGCACGGATACGCAGAGATGTTTGGAGAAGGGAGGGGAAAGTGCGTTCTCTCAATCGTCTTCTGGTCCTTATTGGCTTGATCCTCACACTCGTGCCGGTAGCCGGTCATGAGCCCCAGGCACAGGCTGCCCTGGCGGCCACACCGTGGCCAATGTACCGCCAGAACCCCCAGCATACCGCTCGCACGTCGGTGCTGGCCCCCCAGCTACTCAGTGTCAAATGGCGTTACGGGCTTACCGCTCGTTCGGACTCTAGCCCGGCGATCGGGCCCGACGGCACGATCTATTTCGGCGCTGACGATGGTAGCGTGTATGCGCTCAATCCCAACGGCACGCTGAAATGGCGGGTTAATCCGGAGAACAACACCTCAAAAGTGTATTCTCCCGCCATCGACGATCGCGGCCATGTACTGTTTTCGGTGGACAATGGCATCCTCTTTGCGCTCAGGCAGTCTGACGGCTCGGTTGATTGGAAGATCACGCACGATGCGGATATCAAGAGCTCGCCGAGCATCGGACCCGATGGCAGTATCTATGTCGGGACAGAGAACGGTGCCGTGATCGACCTGTATCCGGATGGCAGCCGGCGCTTCACGCGGCGAGCGACCGACGCCGTGCGTGGCGCCCCGGCGGTCGGCCCCGACGGCACGATCTACTGGGCCAGCAGGGACCGGCGCGTTTACGCCGGCAATCCTGCCGGTGGCGATAAATGGTCGGTGGCCCTCGACGGCGAGATCGTGGCCTCGCCGGCGGTAGACAGCGATAACACGGTGTACGTTGGCACGCGTCTGGGGAGCTTCTATGCGATCCGGGACGGCGCCATCCGCTGGCGCGTGCCAGTTGGTGCTGCCGTTGAAGCTCCGGCAGCGATCGGGCCCGACGCGGTGTACGTGGGGACGCTCGAAGGCCGCCTCATCGCCCTGAACAAGGACGGCGGGCAGCTCTGGTCCTTCGGCCCCATCGGCCCGGTTGTAGATGGCCCCGTCATCGCCGGAGATGGGACGATCTACGTCCCGTCGCTGGATAACCGCCTGTACGTGCTGAGCCCGACCGGCCAGAAGCTGGGAGATTTCTCCACCGGCGGAGGTATTGCGTCCTCGCCTGTCATCGGTGCGGACGGCACGATCTACGTGACCTCACGGGAGCAGGCGATCTACGCCTTGGGCGGCCAGCGCATCGTGGTGCAGCCGACGCCCACGCCCACCCCCGTGTTGGTAGCGCCGACGCCCACCCCCATTCCGACCGTCGCGCCGCCTGCGCCACGCATCACCGATCCCGTGCCGCCGGCGCCCGGCGCGCGCTACTTCCCCGAGACGGGACACAATGTGCGCGGTCGCTTCTTGGAGGTGTTCGATCAATACGGCGGGCTCTATACCTTCGGGTACCCGCGCACCGAGGAGCTCCGTGAAGAGGTCGATGGGGTCGTGCGCACGGTGCAGTACTTCCAGCGGGCGCGCATGGAGCTGTGGCCGGAATTTGCCGGTACCCCGTATGAAGTGCAGCTGACGCTGCTTGGCGATCTGGTGCTCCGCCAGCGCGGGCAGCTCCCGTAGCAGCCCAGCGGCTATCCCGGCTCCCTTCCCACGCCAGGGAGGCCCGACGGCATGCCGTCGGGCCTCCCTGGCTTCCTCTACAGGACAGCCTAGAGTGAGGCCTGCCGGCAAACCAACGCCCTCCATGGACGGTAGCGTTCACTCCTTAAGCGCGCTGCCGGAGTGTGCTGCCAGAAGTGTATTGATTTTTTTACCTGCTCTGGCTCCAGCACCTGCACACAGGCATGGCATCCTGTCGTTGAGACAGGCTACACTGACGGGCTACGCCGGATAGTGTGCCGAAAGTCGCTCAGGCAATACTGTGATAGAGATGTGATACAATCCAGGTGGTTTCACCGAGGGTGCGACTTCGTGCGTCGCGCTCTCGTACCGATGCTCTAACGGCCGGCCCGCCGGGCCATGGGGGAATACTATGCTGCAGGGGAACCGCTTGATCCGCGCGGCGCAGGAGCAATTGCAGCTCTCGGCTGCATCGCCGCGTGCCGACGGGCGTGTGGAGGTCGCGGAGGCAGAGATAGAGGAGTGGCTTGTTCCTGTGCCCCGCACGCCTCAGGGCGAGCAGCTCGCGCGGATCTTCCAGGGCATCCGGCTGCCGCGCTGGCGCCCACGGGTCTCCTCGACTGTGACCAGCTCTGATGGGCAGGTCTCCTCGGCCTTCCTCGGCCCCACAGTGCTGACTGAGGCTGAGGCCGCGGAGGAGCTGGCGTTGTGGGAAGCGGCCATCCCCGAACCGGACCCCAACTATGTGCTCACCGATGCGCACCAGCTCGCCGCCAAGATGCTGGCGGTGCGGCTCCGCCTGCGCAAGCACTGCATCGGGTTCTTCGGCGTACCTGGTACAGGCAAGAACACGCTGGCGCGCGAGGTCGCCGCGCTCTTTCGCCTGCCGTATTACTCCCAGGACCTGGACGCCAGCCTTGATTTGAAAGAGCTGATCGGGGGCACCGCTCTTGAGCACGGGCAGACGGTTGAGCGCATCGGCAAGATCACCTGGTTTGCCCAGCGCGGGGCGGTGATCTGCCTGAACGAGATCCAGGCCGTCGATCCCGAGATGCAGACGATCCTGCACGATATGATCGGCTCACGGCGCATCGCCATCCCGAGCATGGAAGGCAAGCCGCGCATGCTACCGGTGCACCCGTCCACGATCTTCATCGTGACGTGGAACCCCTTCCGCGGGCGCATGCCGGAGCGGGCGCTGCTATCGCGCCTGGGCGCGGTGGAGTTCCCGCAGCCGTCAGACAGCGAGGAGTGCCGGCTGGTGGCACGCATGCTGAGCGCAGCCGACATCGATGGGACAGGGCGGGAGATCCCGCCCTCCGAGGTGATCCGCGACCAGGCCCTCTTCCGCGACCTGCGCCGGCTCTACGAGCGCGAGGAGCTGGAGGTCTTCCCCGACCTGCGCTTCCTAGAGAATTTCGCGGCCTTCCGCCGCCTGCTCGGCGTGCAGGTGGCCAAGCAGACCCTGGTGGCGCTGGCGCCGCAGGTGCCTGAGGACCGCGAGCGGGCTCTGCGGCAGATCGAGCGGCTGGTCGCCAATCACTTCGGCGAAGCAGCCGAGAAACCGGCGTCGCGTTCGTGACGGAGGACGATGAACTACGGCCAGGACCGCAAGCGCTTCCAATCCAGTGCTTCCTTCACCGGACGACGCTGAGCCTGTGCCGCGCTTTGGTCTGTTACTGCGAAACGACATTGTGCAGAGCGAGGCGGTGCGCTCAGAGCTGGAGGCCTACGCGTTCGTCCGGCTCGGCCGCCGCGTGGAGGTGCGCTTCGGCCACGGCTTCGAGGCGACGTGGGACGACGCTCTGATCATTGACCCGCGCTGGCCCTCCCGCAACACACCGCCTGAAGACCGGCTGATCGCCTGTGAGGGCGGGCTGGAGCACCTGCTGGCGCATGCGCTGCATTTTCCGCGAGAGCTGCATGTCGCCCTGACCGTGTGGCCGGCGCCGTGGCGGCGCTATCGTGTCCCGGTGCTGAGCGAGGAGCCGCTCACCGGCGACGACATCCTGCACCGGTTCAAGACCACCTGCCCGTACCTGTACGCTCCCTCCGCCGAGTGGATGGGACTGGGCCTGGCGCGCTACTCCGTGCAAAAACGCACGGCGGTCCTCCTGCTCGTGAACCTGCTCGCAGATGGTCACGATGAACGGCTGCTCTACGCCGAGACACCCGGCGCATATGAGCGCATTGTGGCAGTGGATGGGCTGCGCCCGCGCTGGCTCACGCAGCCGGCCCGCGACGATCCCTGGTGTCAGCTCACCGGTGCGCTCCTGCTCCACGCCCTGCCATTGTATGAGCCACCTCTCGACCAGCTCTCACCGCGGGTGCGCCGGCTTTTCGAGCAGCTTGCCCCGCTGGTCGAGGAGGCTGTTGCCGGAAGCTACGCCGATGTCTTGCGCTGCGCTTTCCAGCTCGTGGACGTGTGTGAGCGCGAGCGCATCCTCCCACGTACGCCTAGACTCCGCCATCTGCGCGTCGGTGCCGCAGTAGGGCGCTGGACTGTCTGGGCGCCGCCCGGCTACGGCGACCAAGACGAGCCGGCCGGCATGGGCCCGGGATCCAACGGGCTCTCCCGGCGGGAGCTCCTGGAGTTCCTGCCTGAGCAGCTACGCCTGCAGGACGAGGCGCATCCGGCCGCACGTCCGGAGGACCGAAAACCGGGCGCACGCGGTGTTCGGCTCCCTGCTACTCAGCTGCCCAAGGAGTCTCCGGCGGCCGTACTAGAGCGGCGGCGGGCCATTGCGCGAGCGATCCTGGAGCGGCTGCATCCTCTCGAAGCGGAGCCGCGGTTCAGCTTTGGCGCCATCACAGCCCGGCTGCGCTCGCTCTTCTCGGCTGCGCCCGGCAGCGCAGCACAGCGCCGTCCGCCGCCCTCGCCGGAAGCAAGCGCGCTGTACGCGCGAGACCTGAGCGCGGTGCTGCCGGAAGTACGCGCCTTCGTCTCCCAGATTGAGCGGATCATCACCGAGCCGTATCAGACCCAGCGGTTCCAGCGGAGCGGGCGGCTGGACCGCAGCCGCCTGGTCGCGGCGATGCTGGACGATGAGCGGATCTACTGGCACCGCCGCCGCGTGCGCAAGCTGGACATCGCCTTTTCGCTGTGTATCGACACGTCTGCTTCGATCGCGCCCCAGGCTGCTGAGCTCCAGCGCGCTGCCATTCTGACGCAGGCGGCGCTGGAGCGGCTGCGCATCCCGTATGAGGTGCGCGGCTTCGGCGCGCACCAGATCTGCTACAAGCGCTTCGACGAGCACAGCCCGCACCGGCTTGGCGCGCTGGCACGCAACGTAGGCGGTGGCACGCCGATGCTGGCGGCGATCCAGCAGGCTGTGCATAGCCTGCAGGCTCGTCCAGAGGAGACGCGTATCCTCTTCGTCATCTGTGACGGCGCACCGTTCGAGCGGGCGAAGGTCGTGCAGGCCGTCCACGAGGCCCGTGCCCATGGCATCCGACCCTTCTGCGTCGTGCTCAACGGCGTCGAGGTCTCCGACATCTTCGGTGATGACTGGGTCGCCATCGAGCATGTCAGCGAGATCCCCAACGTCGTGGGGCATAAACTGCGTGAGAGCCTGCGCCACCATCACCATGCCTGAACGCCTGGCCCAGGGCGTTCACACCTCTGCTACGTCCGCCCCTGCAAGGCAGCTTCTACCTTCGGCCTAATCCGCTCCAGGACCGCCTTTGCCGGCTCTTTACAATCAACCACCGCCTGCATCTCAGGTGCAAAGATCAACCGAGCCTCTTCTGTGTTCTCCGTGAAGTTGTCGATTTGCGAGTAGCCCATGCCTTCGATAAACAGTCGCTGGTTCTTTGGTGGCTGGCCAGGTGCAAGGAAGAGCTCCGCTTGCTTAATCTTTGAAGGGATGAAAGCGTTGGCAGCGATGATACGCTGCAGTTCATCTTCCATTACGAACTCGAGAAAACGCCATGCCCAGTCGGGGTTCTTCGAACTCGTGGGAAGGCACATACCAACTAGTGAAACATTATTCAGATTTTTACCGGATGGTCCAGCCGGCATAGGACCTACGTCCCAGCGGAAATCCTTGATTACGCGCCGGAAATTCACAGCCTGGCCACAGTTCCCATAGAAGAACCCAAGTCGCCCTGAAGTGAAGAGCTGGAGCACGCTTTGTTGCCGAAGTGTGGCTGAATCAGGTGCAACTCCATACTTGCATGAGAGGTCAGCCAGCCACTGCGTCGCCCGCACTCCCGGCTCATCCGCTAGGATGAATCGCTTCCCATCCTTCGAGTAAGGACCATCGCCCCCAGTGCCAGCGGACCAGGTGCCTTCGCTACGCCCCTCAGTCCACAGCGCACAGCCCCATACAAGAGTCTGGTCGCCTTGCCGCGTCGTAATATACGTTGAGCATATTGCACAACCGTATCCCAATCCCACCATCGTGCCGGTGACCACTTCTGCGGGTCCCAGACCTCTGGTAGCAGTTTCAGCCCATGCTTCTCAAAGAGATCAACGTTATAGAGTATGCCGCGAGAGCGATTACCAATCGTTACATAAGTAAAGTGCCCGGTACCCCAGCCGAAGTTCCAGATATCAGGCCAGAAATCCTCCTTCTTCCAACCTGCCTGTTTGATGTACTGGTCCAGCGCACGTGTCCAGCCCTTTTTGTAGTATGCTACGTTGTAGTCATCATTGACTTGGATGATTTCTAGAGGCTCACCACCAGCCAGGAGTGCGCGAACCTTATCCTCATAGTTTGATGGTGTGTGCAGGAGAGTCACACGCACTTTTGGATGCTTCTCTTCCCACAGTACCTTGATTTTATCATACCCTACCTGCTCAGGATCGTCCCAGAAGGTCCAGCTCAGCTCAATGGGCTGAGCCGGCTCCTTCAGGGAGCTTTCCGAAGACGGCGCTTGAGCCGCACGTGTACAAGCAGCAAGCACGCCGCTACCTAGAATTGCGCTGACAGTTACCAGCCTGCGTCGGGAAAGCCTCTCGAGGGCTCTACGCATTTCATAGCTCCATACACAGCTTTGCTATACAGCACTTTGCCGCTGTATAGCAAAGCTTTACAAACGAATAAAACAACAGAGGTACGGCAGGGGGATGTCACGCGCTCGTGCTAAGATCCTCTTGAACTCTGGTCCCCCTCTCCCGAAGCTTCGGGAGAGGGGGATGGGGGTGAGGGCCTGCCTACCCCATGGCACGCTGCGCCGCCAGCGCCAGCGCCCGCCGCGTAAACACGCGCGTTAGGTGGGCGCGATAGTCGGCCGAGGCGAACAGGTCGCTGTTCATCTCGACCCCCTCAGCCGCGCGCTCCGCGGCAGCAGCGATGTTCTGCTCGGTCGGCGCCTGTCCCGTCAGCGCCTGCTCGACGCCGCGGGCACGGTACGCTTTCGCCGCAGCGCCGGTGATACCGACCCGCACGTTGCTGCAGCGGCCCTGCGTATCAAGGGCTACCACGGCCGCGACGCCTACCACGGCATATCCTGATGCCGGATGCGGATACTTCACGTACGCAGTGCCGCAACGCGCCGGCAGAGCCGGCACACGGATCTCGGTGAGGAGCTCGCCGGGCTGGAGCGCCGTGGTCAAGGCATCGATCAAGAACTCACCGATTGGGAGCGTGCGCTGCCCCCCCTGTCGCACCAGGGTGAGTTCGGCGTTCAGCGCCAGCATCACCGCAGGCATGTCGGACGCCGGATCGGCGTGGGCCAGCGCGCCGCCGATGGTACCGCGGTTGCGCACCTGCTGGTCGCCCACGACTTCAGCGGCTTCTCGCATGAGCGGAAAGCGCTCACGGATAAGCGCAGAGTCCTGCACCATGCGGTAGGTGGTGCGAGCACCGATCACCAGACCGCCATCGGCCTCACGGATGCCGGCCAGCTCCGGGATGCGACCGATGTCGATGAGCAGTTCCGGCGCGGCCAGCCGCAGCTTCATCAAAGGCAGCAGGCTGTGCCCGCCGGCAAGGACCTTGGCCCGCTCGCCATGCTGGCTGAGGAGCGCCAGGGCCTCGTCGAGCGAGGCAGGCGCCTGGTACTCGAATGGGCGTGGGAACACCGCAGTCACCTCCTTGCTCCCCTGTTATGCCGGCCTCGCCTGCCGGATCAGCCGCCAGATCTTCTCCGGAGTGGCAGGCATATCCACATTCCGGATGCCAAGCGGAGCCAGCGCATCGCAAATAGCATTGATGATGGCCGCGCTCGCCGCAATGGTGCCGGTCTCACCAACGCCTTTGGCACCAAGGGGGTTGTGCGGCGTCGGCGTCACTGTGCGGTCCAGCTCGAACCGTGGGAAGTGGCTCGCCCGTGGCACGGTGTAGTCCATCATCGTGCCGGTAAGCAGCTGCCCGTCCTCGCCATAGATAGCCTGCTCCAGCAGCGCCTGGCCGATGCCCTGGGCTACACCGCCGTGCACCTGCCCATCCACGATCATCGGGTTGATCACATTGCCACAGTCATCCACCGCGATGTAGCGCTTGAGATCAACGCGGCCGGTCTCGGGATCGACCTCGACCACAGCGATATGGGCGCCGAACGGATACGTAAAGTTCTGCGGATCGTAGAAAGCGCTCTCTTCCAGCCCAGGCTCCACTCCCGGCGGCAGGTCCCAGGCCAGGAAGGCAGCCAGCGCCACGTCCTGAATGGTCTTGGCACGGTCCGGCGCGCCGCGCACATAGAAGCGGCCTTGCTCGAAGACAATGTCTTCCTCAGCCGCCTCCAGCATATGGGCAGCGATCTTGCGCGCCTTCTCACGCACCTTCCGCGCCGCCAGAGCGACCGCACTGCCGCCCACAGCCGTGGTGCGGCTCCCGTACGTGCCCCAGCCCATAGGGATGCGCGCCGTATCGCCGTGGACAACCTCGATATCGTCGAGCGGGATGCCCAACTCGTGGGCCACGATCTGGGCAAAGGTGGTCTCCTCGCCCTGGCCGTGCGGATTGGCACCGGTGAAGACCGTCACCTTACCGGTGGGGGTCATCCGCACCACCGCGTTCTCCCACAGGCCGCCCTGGAAGCCTACCGCCCCGGCCACATGGGACGGCCCCAGCCCGCAGATTTCGACATAGGTAGACAGGCCGATGCCCATATAGCGGCCCTGCTGGCGCAGCCGCGCTTGCTCAGCGCGCGCCGCCTGGTAGTCCAGCATCTCCAGCGCCCGGTTCAGCGTCAGTTCATAGTTGCCGCTATCATAGGTGAGCCCAGTGCTGGTCGTGTAGGGGAACTCGTGCGCCTGGATGAAGTTCTTACGTCGCACCTCCACCGGGTCCATGCCGATCTCACGGGCAAACCGGTCGACCATCCGCTCGACCAGGAAGGTCATCTCCGGCCGTCCTGCGCCGCGATAGGCATCGACCGGTGTGGTGTTCGTCAGCACACCGATTGTCTCGCAGGCGATGTTGGGGATCTTATAGGCGCCGTTCATCATCAGGCCGCAGAGGATGGTGGGCACGCCCGGCGCCGCAGTCGAGAGATACGCCCCCATGCCAGCGAGGATGCGGGCGCGCAGGCCGGTAATGGTTCCGTCCCGCCGACCGCAGATTTCAACGTATTGCACGTGATCGCGGCCGTGTGTGGTCGCCATGTAATTCTCCCGGCGATCCTCGATCCATTTGACCGGCCGGTTCAGCTGCATGGCACAGAAGGCGATGATGGTTTCATCCGGATAGTGGGGGATCTTGCTGCCGAAGCCGCCGCCGATCTCCGGCGTGATCACGCGCAGCTTGTGCTCGGGGATGCCCAGGTCGCCGGACATAAGGAACCGGTGGATATGAGGGTTCTGCGACGTCATCCAGACGGTGAGCTCGCCGGTGCCGCGGTTCCAGCTCGCTACGCAGCCGCGCGTCTCCATCGCGTTGGGGATCAGGCGCTGCTGTACCAGCCGCTCCTTGACCACCACCTCTGCCTCGCTGAAGGCGCGGTCCACATCGCCGCCGCTGACCCTCCAGCGAAATACCACGTTGCCCGGGGCCTCATCGTGGAGCTGCGGCGCGCCCGGCTCGATGGCCTTCTCGACCGAAACCACCGCCGGCAGCGCCTCATAGTCCACCTCGATTAGTTCCAGAGCATCGTGGGCGGTGTAGCGGTCCTCGGCCACGACCACCGCCACCCCATCGCCCACGTAGCGCACGCGATCAATAGCCAGCGGGGGGTGCGGGGGGAGCTTCAGATCCGCGTTGGGGATCAGCCAGGCGCAGGCGATGTTGCCCACCTTGCCTTTAAGATCGGCGCCGGTGAAGACGGCCACTACCCCCGGGTGGGCGCGCGCTCGCTCAACGTTGATCGAGCGGATGCGCGCATGCGCATGGGGGCTGCGCAGGATCGCCGCATGCAACATGCCCGGCAGGACAATATCGTCGATAAACGTGGCCCGCCCGGTAATCAGGCGCGGGTCCTCGCGCCGGCGCACCGCGGCGCCAAAGATCTGTGTGACAGCCATTGCGGGGTCACCTCCTTCCCGCTTCTGCTCGATGCGGGTCGCGCCGCGCCCGCACGACCTGTGCCACCAGCCTAGCGCGGCGTGCCGGCCGGCTGGCGCATCGCTGCAGCCGCAGCCTGGACTGCCTTCACGATGTTCTGGTAGCCGGTGCAGCGGCAGAGGTTGCCTTCAAGCCCGTGGCGGATCTCCTCCTCGGTGGGATTGGGGTTTCGCTGCAGCAGCTCTGCAGCGGCCATGATGAAGCCCGGCGTGCAGAAGCCGCACTGCAGGCCGTGGTTATCCCAGAACGCCTGTTGGAGCGGATGCAGCTCGCCGTCCCGCGCCAGTCCCTCGATCGTGGTGATCTCGTGCCCATCCGCCTGCACAGCGAGCATAGTGCAGGACTTCACCGCCTGGCCATCGAAATGGATAGTACAGGCCCCGCACTGGCTGGTATCGCAGCCTATATGCGTGCCGGTCAGGCCCAACACGTCGCGTAAGAAATGCACCAGGAGGAGCCGGGGCTCGACCTGTCGCTCATATAACGTTCCATTGACACGAACCCGAACGGTATGTAACGCCATACGCACCTCCTCCTTTCCGGATCGGCCTTCCCCGGCCTCCTCCGGGGGAGGCCGGGGTGGCTTTGCGGGCGTCCTGTTCTACACCGGAACCGTGCTAGCTGCTACGGGCTGACTGGATGATCCGCCAGATCTTCTCCGGCTTCAGTGGCAGGTCAATGTGCCGGACTCCGAACGGACGCAGGGCGTCCACCACCGCGTTAACCACAGCGGGCGTGGAGGCGATCGTGCCGGCCTCGCCCACGCCCTTGACGCCGAGCGGGTTCGAGGGCGACGGCGTGACCGTCTCCGCCAGCTCGAAACTGGGGAGCTGCGACGCCTTGGGCACGGCGTAGTCCATCAACGTGCCGGTGAGCAGGTTGCCATCGGCATCATACTCAACGTATTCGTACAGCGCCTGGGCGACACCCTGCGCGACACCCCCGTGGATCTGGCCGTCCACCAGCATCGGATTGATGCGCCGGCCGCAGTCGTCCACGGCAACGTATCGCCGCAGGAAGATCTGTCCGGTCTCGGCATCGACTTCGACGATCGCCACGTGTGTCCCGAACGGGAAGGTGAAGTTCGTCGGCTCGAAGGTATAGGTTGCCTCGAGACCTGGCTCCAAGCCCAGCAGAGGCTGGCCCTGCACTTCCATCGCCTTGGCGATCGTATCGGTCGCGAGATAGGCGGCTCGTGCCACCTCTCGGAAGGACACGCCGCGATCCGGGGCGCCGCGCACATATACTCTTCCACCACCGAATTCAAGATCTTCGGGGGAGGCTTCCAGCATATGGGCGGCGATCAGCCGCGCCTTCTCCTTCACCCGCTCGGTGGCACGCAGCACCGCAGTGCCGCCTAACGCCATGGCGCGGCTGCCGAACGTGCCGATGCCCATGGGCACCAGGGCAGTATCGCCGTGGAGAACCACCACCTGGTCCAGGTCGACGCCGAGTTCGTCCGCCACCAGCTGGGCGAAGCTCGTCTCCTGGCCCTGCCCGTGCGGCGAGGTCCCCGTGAGCACCGTCACAGTGCCCGAGGGCTCCACACGCACCGTGGCGCTCTCCCACCCGCCGAACGGCATGCTGCGCGACGGCCCCATACCGCAGATCTCCACGTAGGTGGAGAAGCCGATGCCCAGGTAGCGGCCCTGCTGCCGGGCGCGCTCCTGCTCTTGACGGAACTGGGCGTAGTTGACCAGCTCGAGTGCTTTGTTCAGCGCCGCCTCGTAGTTGCCGCTATCGTAGTTGTAGTTGCCGGGCGTATGCCAGGGGAAGGCACCTGCGGGGATGAAGTTGCGGCGCCGCACCTCCACCGGATCGAGCCCCAGCTCTGCGGCAATCAGGTCCATCGTGCGCTCGATAAGGTAAGTCGCTTCCGGCCGGCCGGCCCCGCGGTAGGCATCGGTGGGCGTCTTATTTGTAAAGACGCCGATGTACTCGTACGCCAGGTTCTTTACCTGATAGCAGCCCGGCAGCATCACCGGTGTGAGCGTGGGGATGGCCGGCGTCAGAAGCTGGAAATAGGCCCCCAGGTCGGCAATCACGCGCACGCGCAGCCCCAGCAAGGTCCCGTCTCGCTTGACCGCGGCCTCAACGTAATCCACCTGATCGCGCCCGTGAGTGGTTGCCACCATGTTCTCCCGGCGCTCTTCGGTGAACTTCACCGGCCGGCCAAGCTGCATGGCGGCCAGCGCGCAGAGGATCTCTTCCGGATAGACGTTCAGCTTGGAGCCAAAGCCGCCGCCGACCTCTGGAGCAACGACACGCACACGGTTCTCCGGCAAGCCGATGGTATCGGCAATGCGTGTGCGGAGAAGGTGCGGGATCTGCGTGGAGGACCACAGCGTGAGCTCACGCGTGCCACGGTTATACTGCGCCACGACCGAGCGCGGTTCCATGGCCACTGGGATGAGCCGCTGATTGACAAAGCGCTGTCGGATTACCACATCGGCCTGACGGAAGGCCTCTTCGATATCTCCCTCTCCGCCGGTCGTGCGGCAGGCGATATTGTCGGGGAACTCGTCATACAGCCGCGGGGCGTCGGGCGCCAGTGCCTTCTCCGGATCTACCACCGCGGGGAGCGGCTCGTAGTCAACCTCGACCAGCTCGGCCGCATCACGAGCAAGGTAGCGATCCTCGGCAACCACGGCTGCCACAGGGTCGCCCACCAGGCGGACCTTGCCGATCGCCAGAGCGTAGCGCTCGGGGCGCTTCATGTTGTCCACCACCGCATCCACAGGGAGCGGTCGGGAGAGCCGCTTCACATCCTCGCCGGTCAGCACCAGCAGCACGCCGGGCGCCTGACGGGCCCGCTCGACGTTGATCGAGCGGATGCGCGCATGGGCGTACGGGCTGCGCACGATGGCGAGATACGCCATGTCTACGAGACGAATGTCATCGGTATACGTCGCCGAGCCGGTGATCAGGCGCGGGTCCTCGCGGCGCTTGACCGGTGTTCCTACCAGCTTGGGCGGTGCGATCGCCATAGGATCTGCCTCCTCTCGCGGCTGAAAGGATGTCCGTAGCTCCTGGAGCTACGGGGCTGTCGGGACGCAGTCCGATCAGACGGGCGCAGCCCGACCAGACGGCGTTACCCTTCCGGCAACGCGGCCACGCGACGCGCGACGCAGTCGAAGAACTGCCCGACCAGCAGACGTGCGGTAGCACCGACCAGGCGCTGGCCCACAGCGGCAATGGTCCCGCCTACGTGGACGTCGCCGGTGTAGGCAACCATCGTCTGGTCGCCTTGTTCCTGCAACGTGATCCTGCCTTCGCCACGAACGAAGCCAACGGTGCTCTTCGCGTCGACAGCCAGGATGTAGCTTTCCGGCGGCTGCGGATCCTTCACCTGGATCTCGCCCTGGAACGTCCCCTTGACCGCTCCCACGCCGGCGCGCAGGACCACCCGGTAGTGTCCGTCCCCGACGGATTGGAGTTCATCACAGCCGGGCAGGCAGCTCTGGAGGATAGCAGGATCCATCAGCGCGTCCCACACACGCTGTCGCTGGGCAGGGAAGGTATGACTGCCCTCGAGCTGCATGCCGGATCACCCTCGTGTGCTCATGTTCATCCCGGCCGGCCTGTGGCCTGGGTGTGATGTGCGCCAAGGAGAAGCAGTTCTTGTAGTTCCTACAGCACGATCTCGAGGCAGAACGCACTATATCACCATTGCATGCCGCGGTCAACGAGTGCGAGGGCATTTGTCGGGGCGTGAGGTGGAAAAAAGTAGCCCCAGCACTCGTTGCCCCTGCCGGAGCGCTCGCCTTCCACGCTATGCACTCAGCACCAGGTTGGTCAGCCGCTCGGCCTCGGCGAGGGCGTCGCGCACATCCCGCTCACCACGAATGGCCGCAAGCAACGGGGCGAATGGCTCGCGGGTCACCGCGGTGTAGCGCCGGTAGAACGGGTATGTCCGGCCTGTCTTAAACGCCTCAAGCCCGACCTGCAACAAGGGGTCTTTGCGCAGCTCGTCCTGGAACGCCTGCGTCTGGTAGTACGCCGTAAGCGAGGGCTCCCACTGCGCCTTCTGGTGCATCACCGTCTGGCCCTTAAGATCGACGCCACAGCGCAAGAACTCGAAGGCCATGTCCGGATGCTCGACCCCTTTGGGCACGCCCATCTGGTTCACCCACATGGCAGTAGCCGGCCCCTTGGTACTCGGACCGAGCGGCACCGGAATGACCCAGCTATCGGCACCGGAGGGGAACCAGCCAGGCGTCGCCCGCTCCGCTCTGGCAAAACCGAAGCTGCGGTCGCGAATAGCCGCCTTCTCAATACGGAAGATATTCACGTTTGGCTGGCGCAGGCTGTCGTCCCAGAGCGCGGGGTTGCCGTAGCGCTGGTACATCTCGCGCCAGAAGAACAGCACCTGCTCTGTCTGCGGGCTGTTGAACAGCGCTTTCGTAACCTCTGGGTTCTGCAGCTCACCGCCGTTGGCATAGATCCACGAGCCGAGCGTCTGCCAGGCCACGGAACTCATCGGATACCCTAGTTGGACATATTTGCCCTCAGCGTTGCGCTTGCTGAGCACCTGGTTATAGCGTGCCAGGTCTTCCCAGGTCCTGAGGTCCGCCGCCTTGGGATCCAGGCCGGCCTCCTGAAGCATGCGGCTATTTACGTGGATCATCTCGACATTGACGTAATTCGGCAGGGCGAACAGCGCTCCGCCGGCGGTGCGGTAGTCGTTCGCCACCGGGAAGTAGTTTGCCGGGGCAAGCTCTTTGTACTTGCGAATGAACTGGGTGAGCTCAGTCAACGCGCCGGCGTCCCACAGCTCGCGTGCCTCAAAAAGCCGCAGGTAGATTGCGTCACCGGCCGGCTTTCCGGCAGCGACGCTGACAGTGACCAGCTCAGGCAATCGCTCCACAAGCTGGATCTCTGCCTTGGAGCCGGGGAACTCATCGGCAAAGCGCTCGGCCATCCAGCGGTACCATGCGCCGATGGTCTCCTGCACGTCGGTATGGTCGTAGATATACCGGATGGTGACGGCTTTCCGCACCGGTCTGGGCGGCGTGGGGAGCTGCGGCCGGCGGCATGCCACCAGCGCCGGAACGGTACCAAGCGCCGTGAAGGACACCATCAAGTCGCGCCGGGACATCTGGTACATACGCATTGCTCGCATCCTCCCCTGGGGGTGTGCTCTCCGCCTGCTCTTTCCCCGGGCACGTTTATATCTCTTCGTCTACTCGTGCATGCCGGCAGCACTACTGATGTAGGAACATTGTACGGTAAAGTCGGTTGCCGGGGTAGTGGTGCACGCCGGGCCCCGAAGACGCAGAGTAAAATAGTTGTCGCGTATGGTTCAGGTAGCAAGCATGGTTCAAACCGAAGTGTTGCGTGTACATCCCACACGCCCGGCAGCGGCAAAGATCAAGCGTGCCGCTGCAGTGTTGCGCCAAGGCGGCTTGGTGGCCTTCCCGACGGAGACCGTCTATGGCCTGGGGGCGAACGCGCTGGATGAAAAAGCGGTGGCACGTATCTTCGCGGCCAAGGGGCGGCCGGCCTACGACCCGTTGATTGTGCATCTGGCTACTCCTGAGGAGCTGCCGCGGGTTGTTCGCGAGGTGCCCGAGCTTGCCTGGACGCTGGCGCGGGCGTTCTGGCCCGGGCCGCTCACGCTGGTGCTGCCGAAAGCGCCGAATGTGCCGCCGAATGTAACGGCCGGGCGCCACACAGTGGCCGTTCGCGTGCCCTCCCATCCGGTTGCCGCGGCGTTGCTCCGGGCAGCGGACCTACCGGTTGCTGCGCCCAGCGCCAACCGCTTCGGGCACACCAGCCCGACGACCGCCGCGCATGTCTTAGAAGACCTCAACGGCCGGGTCGACCTGGTGCTCGACGCCGGCCCGACCCCGGTTGGCGTCGAGTCGACGGTGCTGGACCTTACGGCGGAGGAACCCACAGTGCTCCGTCCGGGCGGAGTGAGCATCGAGGCGCTGGCCGCGGTGCTTGGGCGTCCGCCGCGCTTAGCCCACCCTACCGTGGTGGAGGGAGCCGAAGTCCCAGCGGAGGGGCTGGCATCTCCCGGCATGCTGGCGAAGCACTACGCACCGCACGCCGAGCTCTGGCTGCTGCTCGGGCCGCAGGAGGCGGTGCTGGCGGAGATGCGTCGCCGGGTCCTGGAGCTCGCCTGCGCCGGCCGCCGTGTCGGGCTGCTCGTTGCCGACGAGGACCGTGCGCGCCTAGAGGACGTGCCGGCGGTGCTTGTGTCGGTCGGTTCGGTGCGCCGTCCGGCCGTGATCGCTCGGCGGCTCTACACCGCCCTGCGCGAGCTTGATCGCCGCGCCGTGGAGGTCATTCTGGCCCGTGACTTTGGCAGCGCCGGGCTAGCGCTGGCTGTGCGTGACCGCCTCTTGCGCGCCTCAGGGGGCCGCGTGGTGTGGGTGGAGCACGAGGAGGGCAAAACTGGCTAAAACGCGCCCTTGCCGGTACATTGGGGTGTTTGCCGCACCTCTGCGCCGGGTGCTATAATCCCTGCGGTATTGCAGCCCACCGGCTGCAGAGAGTATGTTATGCCTTTCTGCTCCGCATGGCCGGCGGGTGCACGACGCCGGCTACCGTTGCCTTCTGGTCACGGCAGACGGGGCAAACCCGTAGAAAGGAGGGGCGTGCACGCGCGCGATTATGGCTGATCCGAGTCCACGTGACTATGAGCTCATGGTGGTGATCACGCCTGAGATGCCGGAGGATGCCGTCCCGGCGTTCCTGGAGCGCATCGGCGGATGGATCACCGACCGCGGCGGCGAGGTGCAGAAGCTGAACCCGTGGGGGAAGCGTCGGTTGGCCTATCCGATCAAGCACCACAAGGATGCCTACTATGCGGTCTATACCTTCAAGGCCCCGCCGTCCGCTATCGCTGACCTGGAGAACTCGCTGCGCATCTCCGAGGATATCCTCCGGCACATCATAGTGAAGCTGGATGAGTAGTATCACGCTTGGCGTCGTGATTCGTCGCATGAGTTAGGGAGATACGGGTAGTCTGAGAGGCCGGTGTGCGCATGCGCACGTGAGCCCGTGTCAACGCGAGGACGCAAGCACACTGGCGTAGGAGCGAAGTAAAGGAGTCGACGATGGCTGCCTCGCTGAATAAGGTGATGATTATCGGGAACCTCGGTGCTGACCCGGAGATGCGCTATACGCCCAGCGGGAGTCCGGTTACCAATTTCCGCGTGGCGACGACCCGGCGCTGGACCGGCCCGGATGGTACGCCACGAGAGGAGACAGAATGGTTTAACGTGGTGGCGTGGGATAAGCTGGCGGAGCTCTGCAACGAGTACCTGCGCAAGGGGAGCCGCGTCTACATCGAAGGCCGCCTGCGCACGCGCTCGTGGGATGGCCCCGATGGCCAGAAGCGCTACCGCACCGAGGTCGTAGCCCAGCAGATGGTGATGCTGGATAGCCGCCAGCGCGAGGCGCCGCCGGACGATCTGGACTATGGCCCCATGGTCGAGCCCGATGACCTGCCCTTTGATGGGTCCGGCCGGTAAAGCCGGGGCAGGATGCGGGTAGACCCTTGCAGCTGCACTTGCCGGGCCTGAGCTGGTCCAAAACCTGCAGCAAGGAGTACGTTGACGTTGGTTGAGCAGGAATTTCCTGAAGAGCAGGCGCAGCCTGCGGCTGAGGTTGCTCCGGCCGCGGCGGAGGCGCCTGCTGAAGCGGCTGCTCCGGCAGAGGGGCAGCAGGCCGCCCGCCGTCCGCGGACGCGGGAAGAGCGGCGCGAGTATTATCGCGAGCGCTCCTCCCGACGGAAGGTGTGTCCCTTCTGTGCTGAGCGCGTGGCGGTCATTGACTATAAAGACGTGGCGCGCCTGCGCCGCTTCTTGTCCGAGCGAGCGAAGATCGAGCCACGCCGGAAAACGAACACCTGCGCGAAGCATCAGCGCCAGCTTGCCAGGGCCATGAAGCGGGCGCGCTATATGGCCCTGTTGCCCTATACTGCCGAGCATATTCGCTTGATGGGCCTGCCGGAGTGAGTAGATACGCCGGCGGGTAGGCCATGGCCTACCCGCCGCTAGCTGCGTCCTGTTACTTTGGGGTACCCTGAAATCCGGGAGTGAGTGTTCCGCTTTCCCCTGTCTTCGGCACGATGCCTTTCCTTGCCTACACCGGCGGTGCTGCGGCTGGGGTGCGTGGGTGGCCGGCTCCTCAGATGAGCCGACAAGAGAGGAGTCGACAAGAGAGGAGCCGGCAAGAGAGGAGCACCGGCGGTGCTTAATCTGCTCCTTCGACGTCGCAACCAAGCGTCCACTCGGCAGGAAGCCGTGGCGTCGGGCCGCCCCACCCAGAAGCCGACGGCAAAACAACGCCGCAAGCAGGCGCGCCTTGAAGCGGCACAGCAGGCACGGATGCGCGCCGCGCACGCGCGTGACGGTCGCGCGTTGATCTTCGGGTGGGGCAAGCACCTCACGCGCAGCGAACGAGAGGCTTTGCAGCGCCGTCTGGCACTCCTCGGCGGCGTGCTCGTGCTCAGTCTTGTCGCCGTGATCTTGCTCGTGGCGTTCATAGCCGATGAGATCCTGCCGGGAATGAGCCCGGTGGCGATAGTGAACGGCGCTGAGATCAACCTGCGTACGTATGCGACGCGCTTGGGCTTTGAACGTAACCGGCTGCGCTATGAGTTCGAGAACTTGCAGGTGCTTGCCGCTACGCGGCCACAGGATGATCCGGTGCGCCAACTCGCCCAGCAGCAGCTGATCCAAGTGCAGGAGCAGCTCTTTAGCGTCACTGCGAATACGCTGGAGCTCTTGATCGATGAAGCGCTCGTACGGCAGGAGGCGAAGAAGCGCGGCCTGACCGTCACAAAAGACGAGGTCGATGCCGAATTACGGCGGCGTTTCACGTCCCAGGGCGAGGGTACTACGCCTACACCGTCGGCGTCTCCCACCCCTGCCGCTGCGACACAGGCGCCGGCAGCGATGCCTGATCAGCCTGATCAGCCGGGCGCAGCGGCTACGCCTGCAGCCGGGGTCATAGACCTTGTCGTGCCGACGCCGACCGCGGCGCCACGGGCGACCGCGTCGCCGTCGGGCAGCACATTCGAGCGCCGGCTTCGAGAATTCCTCCAGGCCACAGGAGTTTCCCAGGACTATCTGCGCCGCACGATCGAGGCTGATCTGCTGAAGGAGAAGCTGCGCCAGCAGCTGGCCGAGCAGATTCCTACCACCCAGGAGCAGGTGCACGCACGGCACATCTTGGTGTCGGATGAGGAAAAGGCGCGCGAGGTGATCCGCCGCATCGAAGCCGGGGAGCGGTTCGAAGATGTGGCGGCTGAGGTGTCGCAGGACCCCGGTACAAAAGATCAGGGCGGCGACCTCGGCTGGTTCCCGCGCGGCATCATGGTGACCGAGTTCGAAGAGGCGGCCTTTGCGCTGCAGCCGGGCCAGCTATCCAAGCCGGTGCAAACACAGTTCGGCTACCACGTTATCCGGGTGGACGAGCGGGCAGCCAGCCGTCCGGTCGAAAGTAGCCAGCTTGAGCAGCTCAAGCGCAACGTGCTGAATCGGTGGCTGGAGCAACAAAAGAACCCGCAGACCGTGCAGCGCTTTGACCTCACGCCGGGAATGGCCTGGGCCGACAAGCACGCCCCCAGGCCCAAGCTGTCGGGGGCCGGGACGAGACGGCGTTGATGCCCGGGCCGGCAGTGGCGTGACCATGTTATAATCGGCCGCGCCGGCTTGTGATAAGGAACCGGTCTACTGTTCGCCAGAGCAGATGCAGCGCTGCCGGCTGTGCTGGCACCACCAGTTGATTACACGTGAGAGAACAGAGAGCGGGGGTGACGAAAGTGGCTAGCGCGCGTGCGTCGGCGGAGCCATACGCCTTTTTCCAGGGCAGGTTTGTGCCGATCAGCGAAGCGAAGATCAGCGTGAGGACGCACGCGTTCAACTACGGCACCGGTGTCTTCGAGGGCATCCGCGGCTACTGGAACGCCGCGGAGGAACAGCTCTACCTCTTTCGTATGCGTGAGCACTATGAACGGCTGCGCCTTTCGTGCCGGATGCTGCGCATCGAACTGCGCTACTCGGTGGATGAGTTGTGTGACATTACCACCGAGCTTGTCGCACGCAACGGCTACCGCGAGGATGTCTACGTGCGGCCGCTCGCCTACAAGAGCCAAGAAGTGATCGGGGTGCGGTTGCACGACCTTGAAGATGACCTGTGCATCTATACAGCGCCGTTTGGACCGTACCTGGAGATTGAAAAGGGCATCCGCGTGTGCGTGTCGTCCTGGCGGCGTATTGCCGATACGATGATTCCGCCACAGGCGAAGGTGACCGGCCTGTACGTGAACTCCGCCTTGGCCAAGACGGAGGCGAACGAGGCTGGCTTTGACGAAGCGATCATGCTCACGCAGGAAGGCACGGTCTCAGAGGGCAGCGCCGAGAATATCTTTCTGGTCAAAGACGGCGTACTCATTACGCCGGCGCCGTCAGAGCACATTCTCATTGGCATCACCCGCGCCACGATCATCGAGATCGCCCGAGAGGAGCTGGGCATTCCCACGATCGAACGCCATATCGGGCGTGCGGAGCTCTACCTGGCCGATGAATGCTTCCTGTGCGGCACCGGTGCACAGATCTCGCCGGTAGTAGAGATCGACCGGCGACCGGTCGGCAATGGGGAGATCGGTCCGGTGACACGCCGCCTGCAGGAGCTGTACTTCGACATCGTGCGCGGGCGGAATCCCAAGTACGCGCACTGGTGCCGCGCCGTCTACCCTGCCCGGGCCGGCGCGGTGTCTTGACAAGCTTCCAGCCATGGCTGATCCAGCCATCACTGCCCCTGCTCCCTCGCCTGAAGCGCCTGTCTCGGAGCAGCAACCACGGCCTGCGTCGCTGGTACGTGACCCTGCGGCGATGGCCCTGCTGGCGCTGGCCCTGGCGGGTAACCTCGCCCTGGCAGCGTATTTAAAGTGGCGCGAGCCGTCGCTGCCGGAGCTGCTGCCGATGCATTTCAACGCCTACGGCGAGGTGGACCTGATCGGCGAACGGTGGGAGGTCTTCCGCTTCCCTGTGATTGGGCTCGTGGTGCTCTGCGCCAACGCTGCCCTGGCGGTATCGTCGGTGGGCCGCCGCTGGCCGCTGCCCCGCTTCCTGATGGCCGTGGCCCTGCTGGTGCACGGGCTCTTCTGGATCGCTGCACTGAATATCACGGGCTGGTTCGGCTAAACAGCCTTTGGACATCTAGACATCCTACGGGCGTGCTGAAGCGACGCAATGGTTGGGCAACCTGAGTGGGTACCGCCGCCGGCGGTGCAGCGGCTGCGCATCACCTTCGCCAAGGGGGAAGAGATCCGCTTCATCGCCCACCTCGACCTCCAGCGCACATGGGAGCGTGTGCTGCGGCGGGCGCAGGCACCGCTGGCATACACCGGTGGCTTCAATCCCCATCCCCGTCTCAACTTCGCAGCGCCTCTTGCCGTTGGCGCAACGGGCGAGCAGGAGGTATTGGATGTGTGGCTGCGCGAGCGGCGCAATCCGGCAGAGCTGCTTGAGGCACTGCGCCGGCAGGCGCCCACAGGCCTGCGCGTCCTAACGGTCGAAGAGGTGCCGATGGACGCCCCGCCGCTGCAGGCGCTGGTACGCGCCGCCGTCTATCGCGCTGAGCTATGGAACGACGAGCGCCTCTCGCGCGAGGAAATGGAAGAGCGAATCCGCGCCTTGCTGGCGCGGCAGCATATCCCGCGCCGGCGCGAGCGCGCCGGCAAGGCCGCTCAGGAATACGACTTGCGGCCGCACATCCTCGAGCTGGGCATACGTGAATGGGACGATGCAGCACAGCGCTGGTGGCTCCACATGCGGCTGCGCGCCGGCAGCGAGGCCACCGGCCGTCCACAGGATGTCCTGGAAGAGCTCGGCGTTGAGGCACGTGTGATCGCGCGTGAACGCCTGGAGCTAGCGGCCTAGGTCAGAGGGCCTCGACCGCCATCGCCACGGCCTCCCCACCGCCCAGACAGAGACACGCTAGGCCACGCTTCCCACCGGTCTGGCGCAGCGCATAGAGCAGGGTCACCAGCACACGGGCTCCAGAGCAGCCGATGGGGTGACCCAACGCAATAGCTCCGCCACGCACGTTTACCCGCTCCCAGTCCCAGCCCTCCGGCTCGAGCTGCTTGCCGTCGGCGAGGACCTGGGCGGCGAATGCTTCGTTCAGCTCGATCAAGTCGTAGTCACGCAGTGTGGTGCCGGTGCGGCGCAACAGCTTCCTGATGGCTTCGACCGGGGCGTCGAAGAGCCACAGCGGCGCAACCCCGGCGGTGGCGTAGCCGGTGACGCGCGCCAGCGGCATTAGCCCGCGCCGGCGGGCCTCCTCCGCCGCAACAACGACGACGGCGGCCGCGCCATCCGCGAGCTGCGAGGAATTCCCGGCGGTGACCGTGCCGTCTGCCTTGAAAACCGGCTGTAGGCGCGCCAGCGCCTCCGCACTAGTGTCCGCGCGCGGGCACTCATCGGTCGTGATGGTGGCCGGGCGGCCGCGGGCATCGATCGTCTCGACCGGCGCAATCTCCTGAGCGAAGGCGCAGGCCTGGATTGCTGCCACCGCGCGCTGGTGTGAGCGCAGGGCAAAGGCATCCTGCTCCGCGCGGGAGATGCCATGCTTGGCCGCGATGGCCTCTGCCGCACTGCCCATATGGTGGTTTTCCCAGGCGCACCACAGCCCATCGCGCAGCATGGCATCCTGGAGCTCAACGTTGCCGTAGCGGAAGCCCGTGCGCGCCTTGGGCAGCAGGTAAGGAGCCAGGCTCATGCTCTCCATGCCGCCTGCCCCGACGATCGCTGCGTCGCCAAGCTGGATGGCCTGGGCGGCCAGGATCACCGCCATTAGACCAGAGCCGCAGGCCTTGTTAATAGTAAGCGCACCGGTCGCGGGCGAGCACCCCGCACCTAATGCCACCTGTCTGGCCGGCGCCATGCCCACACCGGCGGCGATGACGTTGCCCATAATCACGCCGTCCAGGTCGTCCGGCCGGAGCCCGGCGCGCTCAATCGCCGCGCGCAGCGCGATGGCGCCGAGCTGTGGCGCCGGCACCTGGGACAGGCCCCCCAGGAATTTGCCAATAGGCGTCCGTGCTGCGCCGGCAATGACAACGTCTGAATTCACAGGCATATTCGGCCTCCTCCTCTCCTGGCCCTCACTGAGCAGTCCAGCCGCCGTCCACGAGCAGGGTATGCCCAGTGATCATGTCGGCAGCGGGGCTGGCCAGGAAGAGCACCGCCGCCGCAACATCCTCAGGCATGGCCAGCCGACCTAAGGGGATACGCTGCATGATGTACTCGTACATCTGCGGGTCGGACAGCGTGGGCTCGGTGAGCGGCGTACGCACGAACGTCGGCCCCACCGCGTTCACATTAATCCGATACGGCGCCCACTCGATCGCCAGCACGCGAGTGAGATTAATCACGCCGGCCTTCGCAGCGCAGTACGCCGCCCGATGTGGCATGGCGATCACCCCATTCTGGGAGGCGATGTTGATGATCTTGCCGCCCTGTCCCTGGGCGATCATCTGTCGCCCGGCGGCCTGTGCACAGAAGAACACGCCGCGCAGATCGACATCCAGCACGCGATCCCAATCTTCCTCCGTGACCTCCAGTGCCGGACGGGCGATGTTGATCCCGGCGTTGTTCACCATGATATCCAGCCGGCCGAAATGCTCTACCGCCTGCTGCACCACCTGCCGGATGCCGGGCACGTCGGTCACATCCAGCGGCAGGGCAATGGCCTCGGCACGGTACTGTGCACGGATCTGCTCGGCAGCTGCTTCCGCGCGCTCCATACGCTCTGGGAGCTCGGTGATCACCACCTTGGCGCCGGCCGCAGCCAACGCTTCCGCGGTTGCACGGCCCAGGCCGCTGCCGGAGCCGGTGACAATTGCAACCTTGCCATCCACACGCATACTGGGCACTGCCATCGTGCCAGACCTCCCGCCGCTCCCTTCCCAACCGATAGACCGGCCTCTTCAGGAAGCGTGCATCCACACTATAGCCCGTGCGCGGCAAAAGCAAAACCCGTGCTGCCTGAGGCGACGGGAAGCTCAGGGGCAAAGGCCTCGGTCACCCAGAGGCCGGCGTCGCGTGCCAGCTCACCCACAGGCACCTGCGTAACCTGCCCGGCTGCTGCCCACGGGGTATCCTCAACCCAGAGCTGGAACACGGCTTTTTGCGTGCGCAGCACCACGGCCGGTCCCATACGCGCCACTACAACGGGCAGACCGTAGCGCTCCAGCCAGTCAGACGGACGTGTCAGCGCCTCGCGCAGCACCGGGTAGGGGTCGAGCAGCTGCATGTGCTCCGCACCAGAGCCTCCTACCGGCCCGCTTGAAGGCGCACGTGGAATTTGCCAGAAGGCTTCAAGCCAGGGGTCCTTGCCTGCAGCTGTCAGATCTTCCATGACGCTTGCCGGCAAAGGAATCGTCTGGCCATCGCCATCCGGCCACACCAGCACGCCTTTCTGGAACACCTGCCGGGTGACGCCGCCGGCCGTGAAGCGCTGTGAGATGGGATACCCCAGACCGTCCACGCCGCCGTACCGTTGGAAGGCAGTCCAGGCTCGTCCCTCTGCATCGTCAACCACGCGGTAACCGGCTGCTATGCCCCCGCTGGTCTGGGTGAAAAAGCGGCCGCCGGGAATCTCCCAGTCGTCCGGCGCTGTGCGCGGTTCAAAGACGGCGATCAGGTGCACGCCGAGCGCCCGCCCCTGCGCGTTAAGGTCCATTCCCTCGCTGCGTACCCTGGTCGGCAAGATGCGATATGTCGTGCCCTCCTGCCGGAGCAGGCGTACCCGTGTCGCCTCGCCCTGCAGCAAGTCACGCGTTGGCGGGATCGAGACGATGAGCTCGACCATGCCTTCATGTGTCGGTGGAGACACCGGCGTGCCGGTTGCATTGTCATATGCGCGCACGTCAAACGCGAGAAGCGGCTGCACCGCGCTGGGCACCACACCCAGGGCAGCAACGTCAACCGGCAGCACGGCCACAGCAAGATCCCCGCCCGGCGGCGCCTGGACATCCGCCATAACACGTCCGCTGCCAACACTTGCCGCCACCAGGCCCCGAGCGCCGCCTTGCAGCACCTGCACCACGCCTCCCGCCGCAGCTACCTCTGCAGCCACCTTCGGATGGACCGGCGGGAGAGGAGCCGGAGTAGGCCCGCGCCAGAGCCGGCCGGCAGCACGCGAGGCGATCCACTCGTTGAGCACCGCCTCCAACTGCGCTGCCTGAGCGCTCTGCTCGACCAGGCGATCATGCTGCTCCGCCGGATCTTCGCGCACGTTAAAGAGCGCGCGCCTGCCGGTCTCAGTGTCGCGGATGAGTTTCCACTCGCGATGGATAATTGCGAGATAGCGGCCACCGGCCACCTCCGCGATGGCGAAGCGATCGGTTGCATCCGTCCCCTGCCAGAGCGGGCGCAGGGAGCGACCTTCCACACTAGAAGGGACCGGGATGCCCGCTAGGTCCAGGATCGTCGGCATGATATCAATCGTCTGCACCGCCGCGTCCACCTGAGCGCCAGCAGGAAGCACGCCCGGCAAGCGCATGAGCAGCGGAATGCGGACCGTCGGCTGATAGAGCTTAATGCCGTGGAACCACTCGCCGTGATCGCCGAATGCCTCACCGTGGTCCGCGGTCACGATGACCAGGGTGCGCCGGGTCAGCCCCAGCGTGTCGAGCCTGCTCAGCAGCCGTCCAATCTGATGATCTGTGAAGGTAATCTCACCGTCGTACGCCGCACGGATACGGTCTAGCTCTTCTGCGGAGGGCTGCCAGCCCTGGCCGAGCCGTCGCAGCGTGGCCAGGCTGCCATCCACACAGCCATCGCACCTGGGCGCATAGAGCTCGTCGTAGGGAGGCGGGGGCTCATAGGGATGATGTGGGTCCACGTAATGGACCCAGAGGAAGAAGGGCCGGCTGCGTTCTCTGGTCACCGCCTCAAGCCAGTCAAGCGCAGCGTCGGTGGTAACATCGGCCCGGCCATCTACGAGCGCTTCGACGTCTTCGCCCCGCTCCCAGGCCGCAGCTGCGGCCCCCGGGGGCAGGACCTCTTGCGTGCCGGCGCGCACATTCACGTTCTGGTAGGTCTGAAAGCCCTGGTCAAGTCCAGAAAGCGAGCCATCGAGGCTGAACCAGCTATAGATCCCGCCCGTGCGGTAGCCGCGCCCGGCCAAGACCTCAGCCAGCGTCGTTGCCCCAGGTGGTAGCACGTCGTGCAGGTGCACGCGCACGCCATGCGTGGAGACATACTGGCCGGTGAAGAGCGAGGCATGGTTTGGGTTGGTCTGGGGCTGCTGGGCGTAAGCATTGGTAAAGCGCACACCCTCAGCAGCCAGACGGTCAAGGGTCGGAGTACGTGCGCGTCCGCCATAGGGGCCGATATGATCGGCACGCAGCGTATCGACCGTGATGAGCAGGATATTGAGCGGCGCCGGCTGTGCCGGAGGCGCTGCAGCTCCGACGTCTCCCGGTTCGAGGGGTGATGCAGCAGCAGCCACGAGAAGAGCGAGGACAAGCCCAAGCAGGCGCATTAGAGTTCTCCTCCAGCCGTCACGTCGGCGCAGTCCCTCCCGCGATCGAGCCGCAGCACTACAAGCGCGCAGCCCCCGAGCAGAATGCTCCAGCCCAGCGTGCACACCCGGAACAGAATGACCGCAGAGGCAGCTTGCAGGGCCGGGACCTCCAAAAGGGCCAGAAGCGCAGTGCCGCTTGCCTCCGTGACACCCAATCCCTGCGGGAAGATCGAGACGCCGCCCAGAAGCTGAGCGATCGAATAGACAAGCAAGGCGGGGACAAGATGCCAGCCCTCCACATGGAGCGCCATGCCAGCAGCCACCAGTGTTCCGGCGCCAACCGCGACGGCAGGCAGCCCCATGCCAAGCCCCACAAGCGTGGGACGCACTGCCAGAAGGGTATCTGCATGGTCAAGGAGGGCCTGAAAGCGCCGACTGCGGATCAGTGGAAGGCACTGCAGCACTGGAGCACTGCGCAACCAACGCCGTGGCAGAGGAAAGAGCAGTGCCAGCATGAACGCCAGCACCGGGATTGTCACCGGCAGCACGACCGGCAGGAGCACAGGCACCCACACCGCAGCCAGAATCGCCATGAGCGCCAGCGAGGCGAAGTCCATCAGCGCTTGCAGCACCACCGTGGGAGCCGAACGCTCGAACGGGATACGGTAGCGCTCAAACAAGAGATAGCTACGTACAAGCTCCCCGGCCGGGGTGAAGGTGAACCACTGGCCGGCCAGATATGCTGCACATGATCGCCACCAGGACAGCCGCACCTTGCTGACCCGCAGATAGAAGTGCCAGCGCAGCGCCTTGAGAAAGTAGTACAGGGTGGCGAGGGCAATCATCACCGGCACATAGCCCAGGTCCGGCTCTGTACCGCTCAGCGCCTCGAGCAGATCCTCAAAGCGGTGTACCAGGATGCCCAGCACACCAATCACAGCGCCGGTGATGAGCGCCGTTCGCACGTGCCGGTGGCGCCACCACCGCCGCAGCGCGGTCGCGGCTAGAGGTCTGATGCGGGCACTCTCGCTGTGTAATTGCTCACTCACCGGTGTTCACCTCGCACCAGGAGCCGGACCAACACAGTGCTACAGCCGTGCAGCGATCGGCTGCATCCCCGCTCCTGCGCGCTATGAGGGCGGGCGGTCGGCTGCCGGCAACGGCATGCCTGCCGGAGATCCAATGCCCTCTGCAAGAACAGGAGCCGGCCAGGCGGAAAACTGCGCCACCACGAACCGCGCCGTCTGCAGGCAAAGATGGCCCAGCGCCAGTCCGGCCAGCGCGTCGGTAATCCAGATGGCACCGAAGTAGAGCATGGCGGCAGCTACGGCGGCGCTATACAGTACCGCGGCTCGCCCCAGCGGATGAACCGTTAGTCCGAGCGCTCCTGCCAGGACAGTTGCCAGCACCAGGTGGGCGCCGGGATAGGAGCTTACCATATCCAGGCGCGCTCGCCAGTCGTCGGTAGTGAACAGGTACGCTGGGTCATCGATCGGCTGTGGGCGCGGGTACACCGTACTTCCCAGCGCGATGCAGGCAGCTGCGAGCCCAAGACCCAGAGCCAGGGCCGCGCCTACACGGGCGACGTGGCCGCGGCCCCGCCGGGCGGCAAGCCCGAGGGCGAGGAGGGCCAGGAGCGGATAGCTGGGGAGCGGGCTCACCAGGAAGACGTAGGGCAGCCACGCCTGGTCCGGTCGAAAATGTCTACCTAGCAGGTCACGCGCCCAGAAATCAACGTTTTGCAAGATAGTGTAGCTCGGCCCCAGGCGCGGCTCGGTGAAGACCCAGCCAAGCGCCAGGGCAGTAGCAAGCACAATCCCCGTTGAAAGAACGATACGCGTCAGCCGCACAGGCAGTCGGTCCAGTTCCCAGTGGCCGGGCGCGCGCGGCGTGGTCAGCAGCAGACGTGTCGGCGCAACCCATGGAAGTCGGACAACGCCCTTCCAGGCCATCTGCACCGCACTGGTGCCCAAGAGCGCCGTGAGCGCGGCACCCGCGCCAATGATACCGCCGGCCACCACATCCGAGGGGTAGTGGGCACCCAGGTAGACCCGGCTGAGCCCGATGACCAATGCGTAGAGCAGCGCGCCCCACCGCGCCGCCGGCCAGAACCGCACCAGAATGAGACAAAGCGCGACAGTCTCGCGCATGTGGCCGCTGGGGAAGCTGGGAAACAGCAGCCAGGTCTCGCGCCAGATCGGATCAACCACGGCGGAGTCAAGTCGCGTGAACGGGCGCGGGCGCAGCCCTAGCTGCTGGTGCAGGTCATGGGTCACGGCCGAGGCCAGCGCCAGCGCTACACCGATACTCACTGCCGCCGGGAGCAAGGAGCTTCGTGAGCGAAGCCACAGGTAACCGAACAGCACGAGTGCGACATAAAAGTAGTCAGGGCCCGGGTCATTTAACACGAGGAAGAGCAGCCGAGTGAGCCAGGGGTGCTGGCGGCTGTTTACGCTAAGGTACAGCCGATCGTCCAGGGCCTGCCACGCCGGCGGCATGTTCAGGACGAACGCCCCAAGCTGGAGCACTGCGTACTGCAGGAGCCACCAGACCCCGAATGCCGCCAGGGCAAGCGCAAGCGCTGCGACGAAGGGCGCACCGGTGTCCTGTACTGCGCGCAGCACGTGCGCGTCCGCGGGACCGGACACCGCGCCGGACTTTTCTCGCGTCGCGCCTCCCGATACAGGGAGAGCAGACGTGCTGTCTTCTATCCCCGATGTCCCCGCGGCCCCCGCATCAAGTCCGCGTTTCCGATTGCCCTGCCATGCCATCCTGTAGCCATGCTCCTTGCACTCTGTACGTCACAAGGTTAGCATACGGACGTCCGTTTGTGCGGTCCGACAGCGATCGCTGCGTTCCATTGTGCAGGCAGCAGGGAGCGAGGGCTGCTCGGGAGGACCCAACGATGCACGATATCCAGCGTGTGCTTGCCGGGATCGATCCCGAGGCGCTGGCGCGGGATTGCCTGGAGTTCGTGGCCGTGCCGAGCGAGACCGGCCACGAAGGTCCAGGAGCTGAGTTCCTCGCTGACCTCATGCGCCGCAGCAGCTGGGATGTGCTGCTGGAAGAGGTCGCGCCCGGCCGGCCGAACGTGATGGCACATCTGCCCGGGCGGGGTGGAGGGCCATCTCTCCTGTTCAACGGGCACGTGGACACTATTCCGCGTGGCCGGGCGTGGCCGCCGCGACGGGAGGGAACGTGGATCTGGGGGCGCGGCGCTGAGGACATGAAGGGCGGGCTCGTAGCAATGATCCACGCGATACGCGCTATCCAGCATGCCGGCGTGCGTCTGCGCGGCGATGTTTGGCTCACCGGCGTGGTCGGCCATGAAACGCCCATCGGGAAGAAAGAGGGGCCAGAGCATCTTATCCGGCGGATCACCACCGGCACGCTGCGCCCCGACGCCATCCTGATCGTCGAGGGCCCGGCGGCTATCTGGTGTGCCAGCCTGGGCTCGACGGTCTTCACGATCACCCTGGATGCCGGCCGTCCGCCCATTCATACTATCAAAGTGCCATTCAAGCAGAACCCTATCCGCGCCCTGGCTCGGCTGCTCGATGAACTTGACCGGCTGGATGATCTGCTGGCCACGCAGCCGCCGCATCCGCTGGCCGGCTATGAGCAGGTGAACGTTGGCATCGTGGCGGCCGGCGATTACCCGAACCGCCTGCCGGTGCGCATCCAGGTCACCGGCACCCGTCGCTGGACGCCTGGACACACGGTGGACGATATTTACCAGGAACTCGAGGCCCTCGCGCACCGCGTGGCAGATCCCTACGGCCTGCTAAGCCGGGTCGAGCTGGAGGGCTGGCGCGAGCCGTTTGAGACCCCGCCCGATCATCCCCTGGTGCAGGCGCTGCGGCGCGCCGGCGAGCGGCTCACCGGACGGGCGCCCGACATCATCGGCATGGCCCTGGTCGGCGATGCCAATCTCTATGTGCGTGAGACCGGCATCCCCACCGTTTACTACGGCCCGGCCTATGAGACTGCCCATTCAGACGAAGAGCGCGTCTCCATCGAGCAGCTCACGCATATCGCGCAAATCTATGCCCTTACGGCGATGGAGTACTGCGGTGTGTATCCAACACAGGGTCTCGCTGCATGATCCATACACGGGGGCCATTCCGTGCGATTGCGCCTTCTGCGACAATGCGGAACCCACGCCGCTGGTAGAAGTGCACATTCTCTTCTGTGAACGTTGCCAGGGAGCAGGCTACTCCTCCCGCGTCAGCACGGGCGAAGATCGGCTGCATCAGCGCACTGCCAATGCCCTGCCGCTGGTACGCCGGGTCAACGCCGAGCCACGAGAGGTGCCACTGCCGCGATACATCGACGTGACGGTACAGCCGGCTGAGCTCAACGCCGGCGCGGGAGAGCCGCCAGAGAGTGCCAATGCCGAGCCGGAACGGCGTCCAGAGCCACCCGGCGCGCAGGGCACGCAGCGGCGTGATGCGTGATCGCCCGGGGGGAAGCCAGACGGCGACGCCACGCACCCGGCCCGCCGTAGTGTACACCTCGCCGAAGTAATACCCATAGCGGACGAAGTCGGTGCACCACGCGCCGAGCACGCGCCGGCGCCGCTCCGGGTCGGGCAGCACATACGCAAAGAAGGGATCAGAGAAGAACGCCCTTGCCAGCACCTCGCCGGCTTCCCGCATCTGGTTGGCTGTGAGCGGAACCGGCTCGAACGTGGACATGGAGCCCCAGGCCTCACCTTCCGCCCGGCTCTTTCCGGGGCTGCTCGCTCAGCCGGCTTGATCTGCCCGTTACCGGTGCTTGACCGGCTCTCGGACCAAGTATAGCTGGTCCCTGATGCCGGCCGCGCCGGCCCCACAGGTGAGATGACAGACCGGCTCAAGATCAGTACACTGTGCCACACAGGCCACCAGCTGGTAATAAGCCTAAGTGGTAGCCCTTTCGAGAAGTAGGCAGCCAGGAGGGTTGCAAGCCAATGCTTTCGCGTCGTGCGCTTTTCTCATCGTCCGTATTCAGCGCAGCTGTGCTGTTGGCTGCGGGGGCGGCGTGTCGCGGCCAGGCCCCAACACCGTCGGCGAGCACAACCACCACGCGGCAGCTTGGCCCTGCGGAGATCACGTTCCTCGCCTGGGCCGGGGCAGGCGTCGAAAGCGACATGTACCACAAGTTCGTCGCCGACTTCATGACCAGGTTCTCGCAGATCAAAGTCAACCTCATCCTGGAGGCAAACCTGACCGACGAGTACAAGAAGCTCGTCGCCATGGTCGCCGGCGGCGCGGCGCCCGACGTGGCCCAAGTTCATTACTCGAACGGCGTCGACCTGGCGGCGCGCAACGCTATCCAGCCACTCGACCAGCTCATGGCCCGCGACCGCATCAGCCGCTCCGACTACGTGCCCGGCGTGATCGATGCCTTCCAGTGGAAGGGCGTCCAGCATGCGATCCCCAAGGATAATGCTCTGCGCGTGCTGTTCTACAACATGGACATGTTCGACCGCGCCGGCATTCCCTATCCCGATGATACGTGGACGTGGGAGACATTCCTGGACGTGGCGAAGCGACTCACGATCGTCGAGGGTGGGGTGGTTAGGCAATGGGGCACCACGGACATTTTCTTCCAGATGAATGACTCGCCATCATACAGCCTGGTGCGTTCGTTCGGCGGGGACCTCTACAACCGCGACCTGACCGAGTTCACCATCACCCGCGACGAGACCGTAGAGGCGATTCAGTTCAGTGCAGATGTACGGGCAGTGCATCGGGTTGCCCCGGCCTCAAACGAACTGCCTGCGCCGGGTGACGCCTTCCGTAACGGCTTCTGCGCGATGAACATTAACTTCGCCCAGCAAGTATTCTTCCTCAAGCAGGAGCAGCGCACGTTCCGCTACGATGTCACCGTACTCCCGCGCGGGCGCGCCGGACACTTCCCGTGCGCCACCGGCAGTGCGCATGCTATTCCGGTGGGCGCCCGGCATCCGGAGCACGGCTGGGAACTGATCAAGTACCTCACTGGTCCGCAAGCGCAGCGTCAGATCACCGAGCTCAAGCGCTGGGGCTCTAGCCGAGTGGATACGCTCGAAGCGATCCTCCCCACTGACGGCGTCCCGAAGCACTTCAAAGAGGTCTTCATTGAGCCGCTGCAGGGCAAGAGTAAATGGAAGGTGATTGCCATCCCCATCCCGCCGCGGGCGCAGGAGATCGCCGAGCTCTATGACAAAGAGTTTGCCGACGTGCGCAGCGGGAAACGCACTGCGAAAGAAGCTGCAGCCGCCCTCAAGCCCCAGGTGGATGCACTGCTGCGCAGCAGCGGGTAGGGTGCGTAGAGCGTCCGCTCCGCTGTGGAGAGTGTCCGGAGTACGACTATTAGCAGCGATGACCTGTGGGTCACCAGGGTTCGAAACTCGCTGGGCCAAATCTGGATACGTTACATCCAAATACGTCGAGGAGGGCTGTTCGTTCAATGGCTACCGGTGTTCCGCCGCTCTCGCCTGAGCGAGAGGAATTGATCGCCTTGTATCGGGGCCTGCGCGTGACCGACGTCTGTGATGGCATGGACCGCTGCGGGCTCCAGGATGTCGGCTTAATGGACTGGGAGATCCGACCGCTGTGGCGGGACTTGGAAGGTTTCCGGCACCGCATCTACGGCTTCGCCCATACGGTGCGCTTTCGGCCAACGATGCGGCGTATGCCGACCGGCACGCCGGAAGAGATCGACCGGGAGATCTCGCGCTGGTACCGTGAGCTGGCTCGCGGTCCTATCGCCGAGCAGATCCAGCCCGGCGATGTGATCGTCATCGATGCCCAAGGCGTGCCGGAGACCGGCTTCATCGGCTCGAACAACGCCTTGAGCTGGATGGCCCGCGGTGCAGTCGGCGCAGTCACAAACGGCGGCTGCCGGGATACCGACGAGCTCATTAAAGAACGGGTGCCCGTCTATAGTAAGAAAATCTCCCGGGGCATCCGGCCTGGGAGGCTGGAGCTGGATAGCACAATGCAGCCGGTCACCGTTGGCGGCGTGTGGGTCCGCCCGAGCGACCTGGTTGTGGCCGATGGCGACGGAGTGATCGTCGTGCCCATCGAAGTGGCGCGGGAGGTGGCCGTGTGGGCGCGACGTGTTGCCGACGGTGACCGAGCCGGCCGCCGCCGCTACTACGAGATGCTGGGACTGCCGCTGGATGAGACGGTGAAGCCGTTGGGGTAAAGTTAAGGAGCACTGAAGATGGCGCTCAAGGTCGGGATCATCGGCTGTGGCGATATCGCGCTGAAGAACTACCTGCCCGGCACCAAGGCACTGGCCGGCACGGTGGACATCGTGGCAACCTGCGACATCGTGTACGAGCGTGCCGAACGGGCGCGCGAGGAGTTCGGCACCGAAGAGTGCCGCGCCTACGGCAGTGTCGAAGAACTCCTGCGCGACCCGGAGGTTGAGGGCGTGGAGATTCTCACGCCCTGGCCATTCCACTATCAGCTTGCCCTCCAGGCACTCCAGGCGGGCAAGCATGTGTACGTGCAAAAGCCGATGTGCCAGACGCTCGAGGAGGCGAACCGGCTGATCGAGGAGGCCAACCAGCGCGGGCTGGTGCTGGCCGCAGCCCCGCCAAACATGCTCAGCCCCAGCGTCCAGCGGATCAAGGCCCTGGTGCAGGAGGGCGTGATCGGCAAGGTGGCCCTGGTCTATTGCCACTCGTCCCATGGCGGCGCGACCGGCCCGGGCCGGCTCACTGACTCCCAGTGGTTCTTCATGCGCGAGGCGGGGGTGTGGACCTCGCTGGTGGACATGGGCGTTTACGGCCTGCATACGGTGACCGGTATCCTGGGCCCGGCCAAGCGCGTGACGGCTTTCAGCGGCATCGCCTTTCGCGACCGCACGTTCTTCAGCCCCGAGCGGCCGGAGCCGCGGCAGGTACAGATCACCGCGCACGATAACGGCATCGTGCTGCTGGACTGGGGCGACGGCACTCTCGGCGCGGTGGACGGCTGCTTCACTATGATCACCCGTGAGGGCCCGGGCCTGGTGCTCTATGGCAGCCAGGGCGTGATCAGCGCGTCCAGCTGGGGCGGCGCCACCTTCCGGCTGTACCAGCGTGACGAGGGCGGCCGTTATCCCAAGGGCTGGAGTCTGCTCGATGCCCAGGGCAACGTGGTCGCCACTGGTGAGGATGCCGGACGTGCCGGCCCAAGCCAGCAACGCCGCCGCGAGCCAGGACAGCCTTCCCCCGATATCGCTCACTGGGCTGAGTGTATCCTCCAGGGGAAGAAGCCGATCCTCAGCGCCGAGCACGCTCGCCACGTCGTGGAGATCATGGAGAAGGCAGTCATAGCGTCGCTGACCGGGCAAGCACAGGAGCTCACGACCACGTTCTAATTAAACGAGCTATCCGGCTCTATGCTCTGAGACGTCATGCTTCGTCCGGCGGTGGCTCCAGCACGGTGACGCCGTGCTCCTGAGCCAGACATGCGGCCGCGCCGGTCAACTGGTAGCCGCCGACGACCGGACGGGCAGAAACGCCGGCCCGGGCGAGCAAGCTGGCGCGTTCGATGGCACGCCGCATATCGTTCGGGCCAACCGTCCAGGAAAGCTCGGCCACCAGGTACACAGGCTCCGTGGTCTGCCGATCGATGCCAAAGACGATGAGGTCGGCTCGCTCGATCTCGGTGATCTCCTCGTCCGTGAGTGCTCCGCGCGCCAGGGCGTCGTCGAGGAGGCGGTATATCCCATCATCAGACGCCGGCCGAGGATGACGAACAACCGGGGCGAAGAAGCGGCGAATGTTCTCATGGTAGCGGCGCTCGAGATCGCTGCCCGTGAGCCGGGCGAAATTGCGCTCAAGCCTGCTCTGGCCCCGGGCCAGCTCGGCAACGATCTCGGCCAGGCGGCGTAGCTCTACCTCCGTGCGCGCCTGCGCTTCCGTCAGGGCATCAACTCGCGCGGTAAGCGTCTCCAGGCGCGCCTCCGTGCGCGCCTGCGCCTCGGCGAGCGTGGCCGGGGCCGCTTCCAGACGGTCCACAGGCTCGTTTATCGTCTGGGGCAGCCGCAGCAGCTCCTCGCTGAGCACCAGACGGCGGAGCTCGGCCCGCCACTCTGGATGCGCTTCGAGCAGGCGGACAAGATCGTATGTGCCCGCGCGGTGCTAGCGCTGCTAGAGCGAGCCTGGCCCCTGCCACGCTACACACGCTTCTCTCCCACAGCGCGGCAGAGGGCCCGAGGGCGAGGGGGCTTGTCTAGACCCAGCGCTCAATCCCGCCCCAGCGGTACGGCAGGCGCTGATCCACCGGCAAGAGCTTCGGGAAGGACTTGTGCGGCTCGGTCTGGTACCAGTAGGCCGTGCTGGACCAGTCGCCCTGCTTGTCGTTGGCATGCCCGTGCTCGATTGTCACCAGGATGGATTTCTGGAAGCGCACCGGGTCCTCGATGTGGAAGCGATACATCGAATGCTTGCCCGTGTAGTCGGGGTTGGTCTTGAAATGGTAGCCGTAGTAGGGCGTGCAGAAGGTGCGCTCCAGGCGATTGAAGTTCCAGGCGCCGCAAAAGTAGTCCTCCGTGCCGGTGCCGTGCAGGCTGGGCGGCCAGGGCTCGCCATCGATAAAGATCATGTCGTCGCCTTCGCCCCACCAGCCCGGCTCCGGCATATCTACGTCGAGATGGCAGCCCACATAGTGCCCGCGGCCCTCCGCTTCCAGGATAATGTAGTTATCGCGCCCGGTGGTGTTTAGACGCTGGCCTCGCTCGTCGTACCCGTCCGGCTCGCGCACGGTGGTGGGGTTCTCACGACGCCACTGGGCGTGGAAGCGCCCGTACTCGCCTTCCAGGCGATCATACGCTTTATTATCAATTTCTTCGTAATCAATGTAATAGTAGTAGATCACCTCGTCGTCGGTCTCGTTCTCGGCCTCGATCCGTGCTCTGGTAGCGAACGGCATGGGGAACCAGCAGTTGAAGCCGCGATCGAACATCTGCAGCGGGAGTGACACAAAATACGTCTTCTGCGCGTGGCCCAGGCCAAAGAAGTCTCCTACCGGCACTTCGACGCTGGGTTCGGGCTCGTTATCCCACCACATGCGCAGCACGATTTTACGCAGGTGGAACGGATCACGGCAGGCGATGGTCGTCCAAATGTGCGTGATGCAGCCCGCGCCCTGAATGTCGGCCAGGGTAGCGGTGCTGCGCGGCGGGATGTGCAGGCGGTCGTCGTTGCCGCCGGTGCGGTCGAAGCTGGAGATGCGCTTTGACCGTACATCGCGCAGCTCGGCCAGGTTACGTAGCGAAGAACTCCCCAGGTGCATGTGCTCGGCCACCTCCTTGTACGCTCTGCTTCCCCCTGCACGGCAGGCGCCGCACCGATGCCCGGTGCGGCGAGAAGCAGTATCACTCGAGTACTGCGTTCAGGTACTATACACGACGCAGGGAGCACGCGCCGCAACGTGTGGCACCGTCCCTGTCCAGTCTGTTGATCTGACCCTGTGAGGGAAGCCCAGATGCAGATCGGAGCAATCTTTCCGCAAACCGAGATCGGCACTGATCCGGCAGCCATCCGCGACTACGTCCAGGCCGTCGAAGCGCTGGGCTACGCGCATCTGGTGGCCTATGACCATGTGCTCGGCGCCAATACCGACACGCCAGAGCGCCGGGACCGGCGCTGGCCGTACACCTACCAGCACCAGTTCCACGAACCGCTGGTGCTGTTCGGGTACCTCGCCGCCATCACGCAGCGCATCGGCCTCGTGACCGGTATTCTGATCCTGCCCCAGCGACAGACCGCCCTGGTGGCCAAACAGGCCGCCGAGGTCGATGTATTAAGCGGCGGTCGGCTGCGGCTGGGCGTTGGCCTCGGCTGGAATGAGGTCGAGTACGAGGCACTGGGCGAGAACTTCCACAATCGTGGCCGCCGTATTGAAGAGCAGGTGACGGTGCTCCGGGCGCTCTGGACGCAGCCCCTGGTGACCTTTCACGGGCGCTGGCACCACATTACCGACGCCGGCATCAATCCCCTGCCGGTGCAGCGGCCTATCCCGATCTGGATAGGCGGCAGCGACGAGCGAGTGCTACGCCGCATCGCCCGCATGGCCGATGGCTGGATCCTGGTCGGCGCCCCCAGTCCGGAGACCGCGGAACGGATGAACCGCATCCGCGAGTACGCCCGTCAGGAAGGTCGCGACCCGGCAACGATCGGTCTGGAAGGCGCCATCGTCGTGCGACGGGGTGGTCCAGAGCAGTGGCGGCAGGATCTGGAGACCTGGCGCAGCATGGGCGCCACACATGTCTGCGTTAACACGATGGGAGCGGGCCTGCGCTCACCGTCGGAGCACATCGAGACCCTGCGTCGGGTAAAGCAGGAACTCGGCGTGTAAGTTGCAGCAGTGGGGCCGCTACGGTAGAGTGCAGGCGGCTCACCTCTCGCCAAGCTACAAGCTACGAACGATCTACGAGAGGACACATGCGCATCGCCGTCCAGCGTATCGACCTCTACGTGCTGAACATGCGGGCGCGCATGCCATTCCGGTACGGCATTGCCTCGCTCACCGCCCTGCCGCACCTATTCGTCTGCGCCGCCCTCGACATTGACGGCACACCGTGCACAGGCATCGCCTCGGATGGCCTGCCGCCCAAGTGGTTCACCAAGGACCCGGCTACCTCGTTTCAGGACGATCTGGCCGGTATGTTACAGGTGATCACGAACGCCTGCCGTCTCGCCCGCCAGGCCGGCAGCGCACCGTCCGTCTTCGACCTGTGGCAGCGGATCTACGCCGCTCAGGAGGAATGGGCACGCGGAACGGGCTACCCGCCGCTCCTGTGGGGCTTCGGGGTCAGTCTCATCGAGCGGGCGATCATCGACGCGTTCTGCCGTGTGACGGGCACACCCTTCGGCCGGGCGCTGCGAGCGAACACCCTGGGCATCCGCCTCAGCGCGCTCTATCCCGAGCTGGAGGGCGCGAGGCCGGCGGACTTCCTGCCACATACGCCCCTGCGCTCTATCATTGTCCGGCACACCGTTGGCTTGGCCGACCCACTCACCGAAGATGAGATCCCGCCGGCCGAGCGGCTGGACGACGGCCTGCCGCAGTCCTTGGAGGCATGCATCCGTGCGTATGGCCTCACCCACTTCAAGCTCAAAGTGCGCGGCACGCTGGACGCCGACCTGGAGCGCCTGGAACGCATCGCGGCCGTGCTCGAAGAGACATGCACCGAAGCCTATGCGTTCACGCTCGACTGCAATGAAGCCTATACCTCAGTCCAGGCCTTCCGTATGTTCTGGGAAGCGCTCGCCCGCAGGTCCAGCCTGGCCGGCTTCGTGCGTCACCTGCTCTATGTGGAGCAGCCCTTCCATCGAGATGTGGCGCTGAGTACGCAGGTGGCGCAGGAACTCCTGGCCTGGCCCGACCGCCCACCCATTATTATTGATGAGTCGGATGCAACGCCTGCATGTGTTCCAGCTGCGCTCGCGGCCGGCTATGCCGGCACGAGCCACAAGAACTGCAAAGGGGTGCTGCGCAGCGTGGCAGCAGCGTGTCTGCTGGCGCACCGGCGCCGCCACGATTCTGGCCGTCCCTATATCCTGAGCGGCGAGGACCTGGCCAACGTCGGCCCGGTGGCGCTGCTGCAGGACCTGGCTGTGGCGGCGAGCCTGGGCCTTGCGCATGTGGAGCGTAACGGGCACCATTACTTCCGCGGGCTAAGCATGTACCCGTCGGAGCTACAGGCCCAAGTGCTGGCCTGCCACGGCGATCTCTATCGCTGCCACGAGCGCGGCTTCCCCACCCTAGATATCCGGAGTGGCCGTATCCGGATAGATAGCGTGGTGGACGCGCCCTTCGGCCTTGCTTTTCTGCCGGATGTGTCGCAGTTCACCCCGCTGGACGCCTGGAGCTTCGCGTCGCTGGAAGCCTCCGGCCCGTAGGCAGTATCGTATTCCGTAGGAGTGCACGGTCCCGGCTGAGTAGGGGCACACGGCCGTGTGCCCCTACTCAGTAACACGCATGTCCTTAACCTTAGACCTTCAATCTACGGCCTTCTACGGCCTTCTAAAGAGCGAGCTAACTACGAGCTAACTAAAAGAGCGAGCCAACGAGAGGACGAGCGCGCGAGAAGAAACGAGCCGACTAGGGAGCGAGTCGAGAAAGGCGGTGGGCGATGAACACAGCAACGACTACTTCGGCTCCAGGCCCGGCCATCCAGACCACTGTTGTCGGCAGTTATCCCATGCCGGCATGGCTGCGTGTCTATCCTACGCGTGATAACCTGCGCGATGCCACGCTGGTGGTCGTGAAGACACAGGAGCTGGCAGGCATCGACGTGCTCAGTGATGGCGAGCTCTCCCGCTTCGACGTCAACCATCCCGAGACAAACGGGATGATTGACTACTTTGTCGGGCAGATGGACGGTGTCGAAACACGCATGGGCGCGGCCGAGGCCGAGGCGTTTGCCCGGCAAGAAGGCATGGCCTACCGCGTCCGGCCTGCCGGCGTGGTAACTGGCCCCCTTGGCCCGGGCACACTCGACCTACCCGCGGCCGCACGGCCCCTGCGTGCGCTCACTCGCCGCCGCATCAAGTTCACGGTGACCAGCCCGTACATGCTGGCGAAGGTGCTGCTGGACCGCTATTATCGCGACCGAGCTGCACTGTGCATGGCCTTGGGCGGCGTGCTGGCCGAGCAGGTGCGCGGCGTAGATGCCGACGTGATCCAGATAGATGAGGCGAACCTCACCGGTCATCCCGAGGACGCTGCGATAGCCGCTGCGGCGATCAACCTGGTGCTCGACGCCATCCCGCCGGGCCGCGAGCGGGCCGTGCATCTCTGCTTCGGAAACTACGGCGGCCAGACCATCCAGAAAGGGCACTACCAGGCGCTGATCGGCTTCCTGAACCAGCTGCACGTCGATCACGTGGTGCTGGAACTGGCCCGCCGGGGTTACGCTGAGCTGGAATACCTCAAGGAAGTCGAGCCGCGCATCGGCCTCGGCATCGGCGTGATAGACATAAAAGACCTCCAGATTGAGACGGCCGACGAGGTGGCGCGGCGGATCGAGCGGGCCGAGCAGGTCTTGGGGCCGGGGCGCGTGCGGTACGTGCATCCCGACTGCGGCCTGTGGATGCTGCCGCGGTCGGTAGCCGACGCCAAGTTGCATGCGTTGGTGGAGGGCCGCAACCGCTATCTCGGCATCAGCGGGTAACTCAGCGGGTACGTCCTCATAGGGGCGAAAAAATTCTTTCGCCCCTATGAACATGGGTGGTAGGCTAGCTCCACCAGTGCCCTGCAGCTGCCGGCCCTTTGTCCCTCGGAGGCAACAGAGGGCCGCGCCAACCTGATAGGGAGACGTCATCGATAAGCTAGAGCTCGTCGTATGAGGACGCACGATGAAAATCACGAACGTAAGAGCCTATCATCTCCCTGGTGTACGCTACCCCTGGGTGTTTCTACGCATCGACACCGACGCGGGCATCCACGGCATTGGCCAGGTCTCCAGCGGGCCCAACAGCGCCGTCGTCGCCGCGGCAGCCAGCCGCCTCGGACCGCTGCTGGTCGGGGAGGACCCCGCGCGTATCGAGTACCTCTGGCATAAGCTGTATGCCAGCTTTAACTCACTGGGCTCGCTCGGCTTTGTCTCCGCGATGATCAGCGGCGTGGATATCGCCCTGTGGGACATCCGCGGCAAGGCCCTTGGCCTGCCGGTGTATAAGCTCTTGGGTGGCAGGTTCCGTGATCGCCTGGTGCTGTACAGCAATGGCTGGTTCAGCGGCTGCACTACGCCCGAAGAGTATGCCCGCGCGGCCAGGAAGACGGTGGACGAAGGCCATACAGCCCTCAAGCTCGATCCCTTCCGTTATCGCCGGCCGGAGCTGGCCCGCCATGGCGCGAGCTACGATCCCATTGATGAGCTGGAGGCAGAGCAGATCGTGGCGGCCATCCGCGAGGCGGTCGGGCCCGGCGTGGAGATTCTCATCGACGCGCACGGCCGCTTCGACGTGCCCACGGCGATCCGCCTGGCCAACCGGCTGGCACCGTACCGCATCGGCTGGTTCGAGGAACCGGTGCCGCCGGAGAACTGGGACGCCCTGCGGCAGTTCCGCGACCGCTCGCCGGTGCCGGTGTGCGTGGGCGAACGGCTCTACACGCGCTGGCAGTTCCGTCCGGTCTTGGAGCAGAAGCTGGCCGACTACATCATGCCGGACGTCATCCGCACCGGCGGCATCAGCGAGCTGAAGAAGATCGCCACCATGGCGGAGGCGTTCTTTATCCCGGTGAGCCCGCACGATGCTACCGGCCCGATCACCATGATTGCCGGGGCGCACGTGATGATGTCCACGCCCAACTTCTACCGCCTGGAGATCGCTTACTCCGAACTTGAGCAGTACAACCGCGCCCTCACACCTCCGCTCGACGTGCGCGGCGGCTATTTCTACGTCTCAGATCGCCCCGGCCTGGGCCACGATCTGCGCGAAGACTACCTCGCCCAGGCTCTGCCGTTTTGACAGGTCAGCGGCAGCGCGCGGGAAAGACGGCCTGTCCAGAAGGACCTTCCGGCCAGCCATACGGCGACGAGACGCAGCCGGGTGCGGTGGCAGTACCTGAACAGGTTTTTTCTTCTGTTACGGATACGTCTTTTTTTTCGGTTGTTTACAGTTGTTTACAAAAGAAGATTCTAATGATAGACTACAGGTTGCAGCAGACAGCACATGCGTAGAACAGGCCGATGGGACACGCTTACCTGAGAGCCGCCCTAGCGCACAGGAAGACGTACTATGACTGAGACGGAACAAGAGTTGATCGCTCGCTGGATCGAGCCGGACCCACATCTTCCTGATCCTGCTGAGGTGCGAGTGAGGGGTACAGGTATTCACGTATGGGCCATTGTTGGACAATGGCAGGCCGCCGATCGTGACGTCGCTGCCGTCGCTCAGGATTACGAGCTACCCATTGAGGCGGTCGAAGCGGCGCTTGCCTACTACCGCCGGCAGCAATGCCTCATCGACGCACGCTTAGCTGCGAACCAACTCTCTGTGGCCTGACCTGTGGCGCGCCTGTATGCCGATGCCGACCTCTCCCGCGGGCTGGTGCTGCGCCTGCGTGCCCATGGCCACGACATCTTGACGGCGCATAACCCAGGTTTACAGAACGCTCCTGACCCACAGCACCTCCTATTTGCCGCTCAGAACGGGCGGACTCTGCTCACAAACAATGGCCGCCACTTCCAGTTGCTCCACATCGCCTGGCACTTGTGGTCCACAGCATGGGGTGTCCAGCCCCGACACGCTGGCATCGTGGTTCTGCCGCACTGGCCGCCGCACAATTTAGAGATGCTCGCCCAGGGCATAGACCAGTTCCTCGCCGCTACGCCAACGCTCGCTAACGCGCTCTACCAATTCGATCCACGGCGCGGCTGGGTTCAACTCTAAACAACACTTGGATTTCCAGCACCGGCTGCATGTTTGATCCCTGGCCGGCCTCTGTTTCGTTGACGCCCCCTTGCAAGGGGACTACAATCGGGGGTCGCGGCGAGCCTTGCACCGGCCTGCGCTGAGAAGCGGCGGGCAGGCCGGTGAGGCTTCGGATTGCGAACGACGAGGTAAGGAGGCAGCCTATGGCAGCCGGCGGCGATCCTCGCGGCAGGGTGCGCGTGGGCGTGATCGGCACGGGAGCGATCGCCCAGATCATGCACCTGCCCTACCTCAGCGAGCTGGACGACCGCTTTGCCATCACCGCCCTGTGCGATGTGTCGCCCGGCACGCTTGAGGCGGTGGCCGAGCGCTACCACGTGCCGCGCCAGGCATGCTTTACCGACTACCGTGAGCTCTGCGCAAGCGACCTGGTCGATGCCGTACTGATCTGCCCCAGCGGGTCGCATGTGCCTGCAGCGATTGCGGCGCTGCAGGCCGGCAAGCATGTCCTCATCGAAAAGCCGCTGTGCTACCGCCTGGACGAGGCGGACCAGTTTGTCGAAGTAGCCCGTGAGGCGCGGCGGCGTCATAGGGCCGTGGCGCTCATGGCCTATATGAAGCGCTTTGACCCCGGCTATCAGTATGGCCAGCGGCTGGTGCGGCCGCTGGCCGAGCAGGGTGACATCCGCTTTGTGGACGCCCGGCACATCCATCCGAACAACGACCTGTACATGGCGCACCATCCGGTCACGCGAGTGCGCGACGTGCCTGAGGCGGTCCGGCAGCAGGCAGCGCAGGAGCACGAGGCAGCGCTGGCGGCCTCGCTGGGGCCGGATGCGCCGCCGGCGCTGCGGCGGGCCTTCAGCGGCATGATGGGTTCGTCGATCCACGATGTGTACTGTCTGAGCGGGCTGCTGGGCCGCCCGGAGGAGGTCGTGGCATCGGAGGCCTGGGATGGCGGGCGCTGCTGGAGTGCGATATTCCGGTTTCCCCGCGGCGTGCGCGTGAACTACGCCTGGATCGACACGCGGCAGCTCCGCGAGTTCACACAAGAGTTCTCCTGCTTCGGTAGCGAGACGCGGATTACCATCACCTTCCCATCGCCGTTTCTGAAGTCGGCACCCACGATCGTGCGTATCCAGGGGATGGAGCCCCCGCCGGAGAACCCGGCGCCCTATGGCCGTCCGCCGGGCGAGCCGGGCTGGCAGGATCCCGGCCCGGCACACTGGGAACGACGCGTCACCGCGTCGTATGAGGAAGCATTCAAGCGCGAGTGGATCCACTTCCATGCCTGCATCAGGCAGGGTGTGGAACCACTTATTGGTCCGGAGGAAGCGCGCGCCGACACCGCTTTTGTCATCGAATGGGCACGCGTAACGAAAGCGAGTGAGTAATGCACGATGAGTAGCCAGCGGTGAAGAGCTGTTGGCAAGAGCTCATGGAGGTTGTCATGCCGGCGAGGATCTTCGATTGGCGAGATGATCCGATGGGGACGATTGTCGCGGCGCCGGAAGTGCGCGCTCGGTTCATGCGCTTCGAGCCCGGCAGGCCGCCGGGGAACTTCCACAGTCACGAGGAGTCCAACGCCATCGAGACGTTCGTGGTGCTGGAGGGCGCGGCCCGGTTCGACATTGAAGATCAATCGATTGTCGCTACGGCCGGGCAGGCGCTGGTGGTGTGGCCGCACGAGCGCCATCGCGTCTGCTGTGCCGGCAACGAGCCGGCGGTGATTTATCTCACCGTCACGCCGCATCGCCAGCCCACGCATACCTTCTACGACGAGCACGGCAACCGCCTGCCCACGCGCCCGGGCGTCACGAACCCGACCTGGTGCGGTGAGCCGGCGCTGAGCTCGCCGGAGCGGTAAGGCCACCCGCGCGTCTCTACGCCCGCCAAGCGGAGGGGCCTGCCGGTGCCCTGCCCAGAACGGTATCGTATAGACATGACATAGAATGGCGTGCAAAATCGGCGGTGCGTGATCACCGCGAGTATTCCCGCGTGTCCGCGTAAGGAGCAAGAAATGAGGCGAACGATCACCCGAAGGTCTGCCTTCCAGCTCGCTGCGCCGGCCTGGGGTAGCTTGCTGACAGCCTGCCGCCAGTCTGGCGGGCCCCCGCCAGCAGGACAGCCCACCGCGCTGGCCAGACCGCCGGTAACCATCGAAGTGCTGACGCGGCCCGGCGTGACCAGCCCCACCGGCCACAGCCAGTGGTATGCCACGATTACTCCCAAGCTGTTTACGCCGGAGACGAATATCACTGTGAACTTCATCGAAGGGCAGCCCAACGTCACGGAGAAGTTGCTGGTGCTAGCCGCAGCCGGCACGCTGCCGGATGTCTCCTGGTTCGGCATCGTGGCCGATGGCTCCGGCGGCCGCGAGGCAGCAGCCAAAGGCATCTTCAAGCCGCTGGACGACCTGGCGAAGAAGGACCCCAAATTCGACCGCACGCCCTATTTCAAGGCGCTGCTGGATGCCTTCACCGTAGACGGCAAGCTCTATGCCCTGCCCACGCACGGCCACTATGGCACCAACGTGCTGTACTACAACGCCAATTTGATCAAGGCCGCCGGCATCACTGTGCCGCCGGACGGAAGCTGGACGATTGACGACTTCATCGTGGCTGCGCAGAAGGTGGTGCGCAAAGAAGACGACGTCTGGGGCTACATGCCGGGCGGCGTCGACATCAGCGAATACGGGGTGTTCTTCGTGCGCCAGTTCGGGGGCGAGTTCCTGGACGAGGCCGGCCGGCGCTGCCTGCTGGATAGTCCGGAGGCCCGCGCCGGCCTGGAGTGGGTGTACAACCTCCAGGCCAAGTTCCAGACCATCGATACCCTGTTCCGCCAGGGCGGCTTCCGGCCGCTCTTCGAAGCAGGCAAGCTGGGCTTCTTTAACGCCACGCCCGCGGAGGTGGCGCTCTACAAGAAGCCGGGGCAACAGATCATCACCTTTGAGCTGGGCGTAGCCCTGTTCCCCAGGCATCCCAGCGGCCGGCGCGGCACGCAGGCGTCTGGCTCGGGCATGGGTATCACCGGCACACAGAAGCAGGAGGCCTCCTGGGAATGGATTAAGTTCATCACCAGTAAGGAGGTCGGCGTGCTGGGGGTGACCGAGGGGGGAGCCGGCAGCCCGGGCGGCCGCACCGACGTATGGAACGACCCGCGCTTCTTGGCCTTCGACCCCATCTACAGCACGATTATCAAAGCCTATCCCCAGGGAGCCGGGTCGCTCCGTCTGCCGGCGAACCACCGCCGCACTGAGCTAGTGCAGGTGGTGAACGAGGAACTGAGCCAGTACTTCCGCGGCAACACCAGCCTGACCGAGGCGACCGCCCGCGCCGTGCAGCGGGCCAACGTGGTGCTCAGCGCTTGACCGGCCCTCGCGGCAGGTGTACACTGCCGTTGCTTCCCTCCACAATAGACGCCTTAGGTGGAGGTTTCCTTCAACGGCGCCGATCTCGCCATCGGTGTTTGCAACGCAGCCGCCGGGGTCTGCCCCCGAGCCCCCTGCCGGTGTGCTGGCGCGGCTGGATTCGCTCATCCCCAGCCTGCGGGAGTCGGAGCGTAAGATCGCAGAGTACGTGCTTGCCCGTCCCGCGGAGGTCATTTACCTCTCCATCACAGAGCTGGCCGATCGGACTGAGACGTCCGAAGCGTCGGTGATCCGGTTTGCACAGCGCCTGGGGTTCCCCGGCTACGCCGCGCTGAAGATCGCGCTGGCCATGGAGCTGCGCGCGAGCGCGGCGCCAGACGAGCCCGAGCCGGAGACTGACATCGGGGCCATTAAGCGCAAGGTGCTCCAGGTGAACATCAAGGCCTTGGAGGACACGGCGCAGCTTCTGGACGATGCGGCGCTGGCACGGGCCGTCGAGGCGCTGGTGCGCGCCCGGCGCATCGAGGTCTACGGCGTGGGAGGCTCAGCAGCTGTGGCGCAGGACGCGGCCTTCTCCCTAATGCGGGTGGGCCTGCCCGTCGTGTGTATCACTGATCCACATATCCAGGTGATGTCTGCGGTGCAGTTGCGCCAGGGCGACGTCGCCCTAGCGATCTCGTTGTCGGGCAGCACGCGGGACACCGTGGAGGCTCTCCAGCTCGCCCGCGATGCTGGTGCGACGTGCCTGTGTATTACGCGCTACGCGCGCTCACCCATCACACACGTGGCACATATCACACTGCTGGCCGCGGCACGGCCGGCTGTGGTCGCAGGCTACCCCCTGCTGGGTCGCCTCGCCCAGCTGGCCGTCGTTGACGTGCTGGCGGCAGCGGTGACGCAGGCACGCGGCGACGCCAGCCTCACGGCGCTGGCGCGCGGCCGGCAGGCCATCAGCGCCAGTAAGAAGTTCTAGGCGTTCCCGAAGGCTCCTTCACGCCTGGACGCACATCCAGGCGCGAAGAATACAGACAATTGCAGGGAGGCAATGCAATGAAGGTCTCTATTCGTGTTGGCTTCCGGCGTGATGATCCGGCCGGCCCGCTCGACGGTGTGCTGCGCGAGTGCCACGAGATGGGCTATGACGGCATCGAGCTGATGCTCGATCCACGCTACCCGTTCACGTCTTCCGGGACGCGCGGCAGCCGTGGGCTGTGGTCGTCCGAGAGCATCACGCCGGAGTTGCGCGAGCAATTGCGTGAAAGCGCGCAGCGCCATGGCATCGAGATCGCCACGCTCTCTGCCGACTGGGCGTGGGGCTATGCCCAGTACAACCCACGCCTGTCCCAATGGGAACGCGGCGTGGAGCTGCTGCGCTCCGATGTGAACCTGGCGGCGGACCTGGGCGCCCGGGCCATCCTGATCCATGTCGGGGAGAGCCAGGGCAGCTGGGAGGAGATCAAGAGCATCGTTGCGCGGGTGGTCGAAGAGGGCGCCCGTCGGGAAGTGAAGATCGGCTTCGAGGCCGGCATCTTTGCCCGCACCGGCCTGGGCGGGCTGGAGGCGTTGATCCGGCTGGTTGATGAGCTGAACACGCCGTGGTTCGGGGTCTACGAGCACTGCTATTGGCCGCGCCGTCGCGAGATGCAACCCCATGAGGAGATCCGTATGATCGGCCATCGCATGGTGGCGTTGCACTCCAGCTTCCCCAGCGTGCAGATCGACTACCGCCAGATGCTCCAGGCTCTGCGTGAGGTCGGCTACGACTGGTACTGGGTGTTCGAGGTCGGCTGGGAGCAGGCCCGCCAGAGCATAGATGACTGGCGCTACATCATGGCAACCTATGGGGCATAGGGATGCAAAGCACACACACGTAGGGAGGCATAGCCATCGCGTAGGGAGGCGTAGCCATGGCGCGCAAAGTGAAGGTTGGGCTGGTCGGGCTGGGGAGCGTGGCCCAGCGCGGTATCCTGCCGCATACGTACCAGGAAGATGCTCGCCAGAAGATCGAGCCGGTGGCGCTCTGCGACGTGGTGCCCGGCCGTGCCGAGGCAGCGGCGCGGAAGTGGGAATGGCGTGAGGCGTATACCGATTATGACGAGATGCTGGCCAAGGCAGACATTGAGTGTGTGCTCATCGCCACGCCGATCCCGCTGCACTACCGGCAGGTGATGGCCGCGCTGAACGCTGGCAAGCACGTCTACGTCCAGAAGTCCATGACTACGACCCTTGCCGAAGCCGATGAGGTGGTAAAGACGGCCAGGGCGAAGGGGTTGAAGCTCTGCGCCTCGCCGGGCGAGATGCTCCGCCCGCCGTGGCCCCAGATTAAGGAACAGGTGGTACAGAAGGGCCTGCTCGGGCGCATCTACTGGGCCATCGCCGGGATGCAGAGCGCCGGCCACGAGTACGAGACCTTCCGCCAGGAAGACGATGTGCTCTCAAACGTAGACCCCACCTGGTATTACAAGCCCGGCGGCGGGCCGGTCTACGATATGACGGTCTACTGCCTGCACGAGCTCACCGGCATCCTGGGACCGGTCAAGCGTGTTTCGGCTATGTCTGGCATCGGCCTGCCGGTGCGCGAGTGGAAGGGCAAGCGCATCGAGGTCGAGATGGATGACAACACGCTGATCCTGCTCGACTTTGGGGACAGCACCTTTGGCTTTGCCTATGGGGCGAACTGCCGGGGCGGGGGGCTCCCGCGGCTAGCCATCTTCGGCAGCGACGGCACGGTCGAGGTCGCCGCATGGCGCGGGCGCCGGACCGCGACAGGAGCTGAAGGGAGCCGCCCAGGCAGCGGCGTGCGGGTGACCAGCCGGCATGTGCCCGGCGGCGAGCTGGAGCTTGAGCTGCCGGAGATGCCCTACCGCGTCGGTCCGCACCGCGAGATCGGCGAGGCCCACGGCTACGCCGATATCATGCACCTGATCGACTGCATCCTGGAGGGCAAGGACCCTATTCCCAGCGGTGAACACGCCCGGCACGTCATCGGGATCATCGAGAAGGCCTATCAATCAGCACGGGAGGGACGCACGATCGAGCTCACAACGACGCTGTAAGCCCGGCAGGGGCCGTGGGAATCGCACCTCGCCCGTGTGGCGGGCCTTTCCCCGGCCCCTGGGGTCGGTATCTAGGGAACAGCACCTCTACTCCTGGGTCAGCCCGTGTGCAAAGGAGGGTGCAATGCACGTCGATAGTGTGGAGACTATTGGAGACACACCGGCAGCCTGCGCGCTGTCGCGGCGGGCCCTGCTCATCCGCCTCGGTAGTGCCTCAGCCGGTCTGGCCCTGGCCGCGGCGTGCCGGCGCAGCGGGGAGAGCGAGGCGGTGCCACGGTATGGCGGAGAGACCCTCCTGGTGCGTGTGCAGGGCGGGGTCTCCGCAGAGGGCACCGGCGGGAAGTGGGACGAGGCGATGGCCGAGTTCTATGCGAAGTTCCCCAGTATCAGGACCGTCTGGGAACCAAACCCGCCCACAACCGACGGCCAGGACTGGGTGGTCAAGCTCAAGGTGGCCATGGCCGGCGGCACCGCGCCGGATATCTTTGCACCGTGGGGCGATCTGTATGCGCAATTCCTCCAGGCCGGGCAGATCTATAATGTCGAGCCGTTCACGCGCCGGCTGAAGCCCGCGGAGATCAACGACTTCGCCAAGTGGCAATGGGACGCCTTTGCCGACTTCGAGCCCGGCGTGCGGGTTGGCCTGCCACGCTATATTAACATTATTGTTTTGTATTACAACAAAGATCTCTTTGACCAGGCCGGGGTGAGGTATCCCACAGCCGACTGGACGATGGACGACTACCGCGAGGCGCTGGCCAGGCTCAGCCGCGATACCGATGGCGACGGCCGGCGTGACCAGTGGGGCGGCAAACTGTCGTACACAGCCTGGGACCGCTTCCAGCGCTACATCCACTCCTGGGGAGGGCGCGCTGTCGATCCCAAGGACAAGGCCGGCTGCCTGCTAGGATCGCCCGAGGCGCAGGCGGCTATGCAATGGCTCTACGACCGCATCTGGCGTGACAACAGCATGGCTCAGATCGGCCAGCTCCGCGATCTGGTGAACGACACCGGCAACTACGTGCCGTTCTACCAGCAGCGTATCGCCATGTCCGAGGAAGGCATCTCCGGCATCGGGCGCAGCTTCGCCGCCAACATCGAGCGGATCGGCGGCTTCAACTGGTCGATCATGCATGTGCCAAAGGGACCGGTGCGCCGCGCTACCCTGGGCACGACTGACGGCTGGGCGATGTGGAGCGGCACGAAGAACCCCGGCGCGACGTGGGAGGTGATGTGGTATCTGGCCGGGCCGACCTGGCAGCGCATCAACGTGCAGTACATGGGCCAGATGCCGGTGCGTCTGAGCGTGCAGGAGGACTACAAGCGCATCTTGCGCCAGCAGTGGCCGACCCTGGAGAAGGGAGACCTCGACGTGGCGCTGGAGGCGCAGCGGATGGGCTATCCGCGCGATAACGAGAACTTCACCGACCAGCAGAAGGCGATGGAGTACATCCAGCCCGCGCTCAATGCCGTCTTTCGCGACGGCACCCAGCCGGTGAGCATCTTCCAGGAAGTGTGCCGCCAGGTGACGGCGACCCAGCCACGGCGCGGTTAAAATAGCCCGACATGTGGGCGCTGGGAGGGAAGGATGCCGCCCAGCGCCCCTTATGCGGCCCAGAGCAGCAAACAGCTAGAGGAGTGGACGACCAATGACCAGTACACGGAAGCTCCGTTTTGGCATTGCCGGCATGACCAGCGACCATGTCTGGGCGATGGGCGACGGCTTAGCTGCACTCCCTGAGGTGGAAATGGTTGCCGGCGCGGAACCGTACCCGGAGCTGCGTGAGCGGGCGATGCAGCGCTGGGGCCTGCAGCGCACCTACGAGGATTTCCAGGCGATGCTTGAGCGCGAGGGGCTCGACGCGATCCTGGTGTGCTGCGATAACGCTGCGAAAGCCGACATCGCTGAGGTGGCCGCTCGGCGAGGGGTCCACGTCTACCAGGATAAGCCGATGGCAGCCACGCTGGCGCAGGCCGATCGTATTCTGCGAGCCGTGGAGTCCTCGGGCATCACCCTGATGGTGGCCTACCACTCGGCGTTTAACCCGATCTACGACCAGGTGAAAGGGCTGATCGCTACGGGAGCGATCGGCAAGGTGTACCTGGCGCGCGGGGTGACCGGCCATGCCGGACCGGTGGAGATCGGCTGCTCGAAGTATTTCTGCGAGTGGCTGTTTGATAAACAACGCAACGGCGGCGGCGCCTTTGTGGATGAAGCCTGCTACTTAGTAGATGCCTTTGTCGACTATCTCGGGCCCATCACCGAGGTAAGCGCCTTCACTGCGCAGATGGGCCATCGCGACTACCTGCCGCCGGACGTTGAGGATAACTCCGTGGCCATCCTGCGCTTCGCCGGCGGCGCGCTCGGGGTCATCGACGCCAAGTGGGGGCAGATCGGCCCGGCGCCGGTGCGTACGTCGTACCACGGCGTGCAGGGCACGATTACGAATGGCCCGGCCGGAACCGAGCTCTACAGCACGGCTGATCCGGCTGTGCCGGCAGGGTGGGAGCCCATTGAGCTGCCGGCACGTGCCGGCCGCTTCCGCGCGCCACCCAACCTGCGCGGCTGGCGGGCGCCTGGCGGACGCATCGCCGGGGCGGGCAGCGGCGGCCTGGAGCAGCGCTATTTCGTGGACTGCCTGCTTCAGGGTCGGCCAATTGAGGGCGCCGCCAGCCCGCGCGTCGCCCGCGACGTGCAGGAAGTGATCGAGGCCGTCTATCTCTCGGCAGAGCGCGGCTGTGCGGTGAAGCTGCCGCTGACCTGAACGCTCAGGCCGCCCCAGCCAGGCGCCGCAGTGTTTCCAGGTTGGGGCGGTCCGGCCCCTGGCCATCGTAGCCGGGCACTTCAAGGATTACCGGCAGGTGCTGCAAGGCGGGATGGTGCAGGATTACCCGAAAGCCACCCTCGCCGATGCAGCCACGGCCGATGTTCTCGTGGCGGTCGACGTTCGAGCCGCGCGGCGCCTTGGAGTCATTGGCATGCAGGCACCACAGCCGATCCAGGCCCACGGTGCCGTCAAGCTGCCGCAACGTCTCGTTCAGTCCCTCGGGGGTAACCACGTCGTAGCCTGCGGCAAACACATGCGCAGTATCCAGACATACGCCCAGGCGGGGATCGTCCAGTGCAGCCAGGATCTCTGCCAGTTCGTCGAAGGTGCGGCCGATGGTGTTGCCCTGGCCGGCGCAGGTCTCCAGGAGGAGCTTACTTGGCCCGTGGTAGCGGTCAAGGATGGAGCGAACGGCCTCCACCACGCGCCGGCGCGCCTGGGCAGGGGTCTGTGCACCGCCCGAGCCCAAGTGTACGATCTGGCCTGCTGCCCCGAGCCGGTCGGCCCACTGCTGATGGCAGAGCGCCGCCTCCACCGACCGTTGCCAGAGGCCATCGTTCTCGGAGGCAAAATTGAGCAGGTAGAGGCCATGCAGGTACACTGGGGACAGGCCGTGCTCGGCACAGCCGCGGCGGAAGGCCTCTACTTCAATGTCGCTGTGGCTGGGCGCGCGCCAGCTCTGGGGCGCCGCGGCAAAGATCTGGATACACTCGGCGCCGATCTCGACCGCTCGTGCCACGCCGCTCTTCACACCGCCGGGGACATGTGCACCGAACCGCATGCGCTGCTGCCTCGCTTTGCGTAAATATAATATAAACCGGCATGAGGACGACTACCCCTGGCGCGCTGGGGCGCGGGGCGGCTTCGGAGCAACGGAGAACGCCTGCTCGAAGAGCTGCGCCGCCGGGGGCAGGCCCTGCGAGCGGGCGATCTCGTGACCATTCACGATCAGAACGAACGTTGGTACAGTGCGGACCATATACTGGCGCATCAGCGCCCGGCCGACCGGCTCGCTCACGTTAACGCGCACGATGTGCAACCGGTCGCCGTAGCGGCGGGCGAGCCCGTCCACGACGGGCTTCATACTCAGGCAGGCCAGTCAATAGTCCGAGTAGAACTCCAGCAGCACCGGTTGCTTCGTACCAATGAGCCGGCGCACTTCCGCCGGTGAGCCCAGCGTGCTATGCCCACTGCGCAGTAGCAGAAAGCCGGCTACCTGCAGCAGCAGCACCAGCGGGATGACCAGCAGCCACCAATCCCGCAGGACTCCCGCTATCCCCAGGGCCGTCAGCGCCACGAGTATCGTAGCAGAGAACCAAATGTACGAGTAACGATTCACGAACGAAGGCATCGGTAGCCGGCTCCCCATTGAGCATGCGTACTCATCGCCTTTAAGTGTACCCGCGCGAGGCGGCGGCGCAGAAGTCCCCCTGGGCTACGACCGGTGCCGGTCCTGCCGCTGCAGCGGCGTGCGTGTGACCAAGCGCTCATGCGCTCACGTCTAGCGCATGACGCAACGCCCGACGGTAGCGGACAACCTCGGCTGCAAGGCGCTGCCGGTCCTGTTCATCCGTCACTTCCCAGAGCGCAAGGGTTGCCTCGCCCAAGGCCAGGGCCGCATAGGCCGGACGGTACGCTCTGGCTGCCTCAGTGAGTTCCGCCGCGCTTTCACCGGTGGCGGCCGCATACCGTCGCGCGAGTTCCTCCAGCACGCCGTCGCTCAGCTCATACTCGACGGCCGCGCCGGCTAAGTCCCATGCGCCGTCGGTCGGGCCGGGCAGGCGTAGCCCGTCACCATGGTCTACAGCATCGACTTTGCCATAGCGTGCGTGATGCGCCGCCGAGGTGCAGATCCACTCCCAGAGTTGCAGCCGGGCGTCGGCAACGACGGCTTCACGCAGCGGCAGCCGCTCAATCCGTCGGACCGCTACAGCCAGTCCCGGTGGGGAGGCGCCCAGCGCCTCGGTTGCGTTCTCTACCAGCATCTCTACAATGGGAGCGGGATCAACGGCTTCCCCGGTGCGGAAGAGCCGTGCTCGCGTACAAAGATAGCGGGCCAGGGTCTCGACGAAGGCAGTGTCGCTCCGAGCGGCCCTGCTCGCCGGCCTCCCCTCGAGCCATTCACAGGCCAGGAACCCTTCGGACCAGGCGATCACCGGAGCGCCGGCGCCTGCGTCTGCCAGCGCGGCTGCCCGAGCCACGGCTTCCTCTCCCCACCGCCCCAATCCGACATACCGGATGGCGTAGTGCCGGCCTTGCGCATCGCATCCGCGGTACTTGCGCCGCTCATGGCCGGGGCAGGTCGGCAGGCCGCGCGCGCCGGGGAGTGCTTCACGCCAGCGCCCGGCCGACAGGTCTTCCAGTTCACCGATGCCCAGCTGGGCAGCAAGCCGCGCCGGACGCGTGTCGGCGTGCGGCAGTTCCAGCTTGCGCGCCGCGGCGAACCATGCTTGTCGCTCCTCCGGCGCTAGCGGCATGCCCCACGTCCGGCTTGGTACGAGTACCAGGCGGCTATCTGGAAGACCTAACCCGCGCAGCCACTCCCGCACACACCACAGCGTCTCGCCGGTAGCGCCCGGTCCCTCATCCACCACCAGCACGTCGGCGCCGTCCCGTAGCCACGACCGCATGCGCGCCTCGAGCGCCGGTCCGGCGGCAATGTGCCGTGCCCCGGTCCGCCCGCGCGGCCGCACCGTCAGCGTGCGCTCGGTACCGAGCAGAGCAGCTACCGCCGCCGACAGACTGGTGCCGATGCTGCGCACGCCGACCACACCAGCGCGGGCTGCCGCCCGCTGGCCGGCCCTGTCCCGATAGGCTGCTGCGGCGGCAACATAACCTGCCGGATCGAGCGCGTAGTGGACGTAGCCCTCCGGCGGCGTAATCCAGATCGTGCGAGGCCAGGCACTGTCATCCAGCACCTTCAGCAAGCTGAGCGCGTGGGCAAGACCCGGCTCTACCGGCCGGCCATCGATAGCGGCGCAGAACGCGCGCCCGGCAGCAAGGGCAGCCGCCCGCAGCATGGCATCCTGTGCGCTCCAGTCATCCTGCTGCGGATAGGCAGCATCAAGCAGCCCTTGCTCCAGCTCACCGATTTCTACCAGGAAGCCGAGGGCATCCTTGCGAGCGGCCAGCACCGCCAACCGGGCCAGCTTCGCTGGTGGTGTCTCCTTTCGCCGGATGTCTCGATAGACGATCACAGGCTCTCCCCCGCTGCCGACCTCTAGCAAGTCATGTTCCTGCCCGGCCGAACCCATCGCATCGAACGCCTGAGGCCCCTGGGGAGCCTTTGCCGATCACGCCGGAACTCACCTATCTGCAGAGTGACCTAGGGTGACCTCTTATGGTGACCTCTAAGGAGCATAGCCGATGTCGCGCGTTCGTGGTACGCTCTCTCCACCCCAAACTCCAAGAGACTGGGCTGGAGAGAACCGATGACAGGAGGGTACAAAATGAGACTGGCAGGCAAAGTTGCGGTGATCACCGGCGCGGCGCGCGGGCTGGGGCGGGCCTATGCGCTGCATCTGGCGCGGCTGGGCGCCGACATCGTTGTCAATGACATCGACATGGAGGCAGCCAAACAGTACGGCGAGGAACTCACGGCACCGACGGTCATGGATGAGGTGCGCGCCCTCGGGCGGCGCTCGCTGGGCATTGTTGCCGACGTAACCGACCGCGCGCAGGTCAACCGCATGTTCGAGCAGGTGCTCGACGAGTTCGGCCGCGTCGATATCCTGATCAACAATGCCGGTGGGGCGCTGGTGCCCGGCCCGAGCTACGCCTCGGCCATGGAGGAAGAGCACGTCCGCCGGATGCTGGATATCAACCTCATGGGCACAATCTTCTGCTGCCAGGCCGCGGCGGAGCCGATGAAGCGGCAGCGCAGCGGCAAGATCGTCAACGTGGGCTCGCAGGCCGGCCTGCGCGCGCAGGGAGGAGGCGGGGGCACTGCCTACGCCATTTCCAAAGCCGCTATCCACCATTACACGCGCAAGCTTGCCGCTGAGCTCGGCCCCTACAACATTACCGTCAACTGCATCGCCCCGGGATGGATCCTTTCCTCACGTGCCATCGCCCAGGGGCGCAACAACCCGGAGGTGCGCGAGCGCCTCATCCAGGAGATCGCCCTGCGACGGCTGGGCACGCCGGAGGACTGCGCGAAAGTGATTGAGTTCCTGGTAAGCGATCTTTCTGACTACGTCACGGGCCAGATCATCTCTGTGTGCGGCGGGGTGTGCTTGTTTTAGCCGGCACGGGCGAGTGTCGGGCCAGGACAGCGCGTACGCCCATCTGCGATCGCGCTGTGAGGTGTGCTTGTTTTAGCCGGCACGGGCGAGTGTCGGGCTTCCCACTTGTGCTCACCCGAGCAGTCGCCTATAATCATGGAACACATGTTCCAATCCCAGGGCGGTCGTGCGACCTGGAGGGAGCAAGCGCAGGCGAGGGTGGACATGGTCGGGACACACCGACCGCGCCTTTGGAGAAACGATAGCAAGGAGGGAGCAGTATGGCATTTACGCTCGAGGACGTGCTTGCGGGAGTGCGTGCTTCTCGCGCGTTCTTCCTCAAGCACCTGGAGGGGCTGCGTGAGGACCAGTGGGACTGGAAGCCATACCCGGAATGCAAGAGCATCCGGGAGACGCTGGCGCACCTGATCGTCAACGACCGCGCCGCACTGGCCTCGCTCGAAAGCGCGGGTGAGCCCGATTACGATGGACTGCGTGCCGAGGTTGCTGCAGAAACCGGCAACGACTTAGACCGGCTGCTGGCTGCCTTGCGCGAGTCGCACGCCCGCCTGCTTGGCACAATCGAGGCACGCTACGCCGGTGCGCCGCTGGACACCGAAATCAAGATCTGGGGCAGCCCGATGAAGCTCGGGCGCGGCGTCGCCTATCTCTCGTCCGAGGACTTCTACCACGCCGGGCAGGTGGCGTTCATCCGCATGGCCACCGACCCGAGCTGGGACTACTACGGCTTTATCTACGGATAGGCACAGAGAGCGCCGCTGTTCCTGGTGCCACGTGTCAATCACGCTTCCGGCCGCTCAGGCGGATCAAGGCCCCAGGACAGCGGGCGCCGGGCATCTGGCTCGCCTGGCCCGGCGCCCGCCATGCTCCTTCAAGCGGGTTGCTCATCGCCGCGCGAACATGGCGTCCTGGCGATAGCCGTCGTGCAGGTCTCCGGTGTAGGGATCGAGCTGCGGTGATGTGGCGCGCCGGTTCAAGCCGGTCCAGGTGACGTTGATCGCGTCGTCCGGGCCGATGGCCAGGCCGGTGTAGTCTCCGTGGAAGACGTTGCAATCCTTGCCGCGCGCATCGGCCACTCGTCCATCGCTATAGCCGGCCGGGCCGCAGATCTTCGGCCAGCGGTCCTGCGGCACATACTGGCCGGCCCAGTGCGTCACCGAGATGTCAATATATTCATCCGGACCGAGCGGCGCTGCAGGGGCGCCCCCGATCTTCAGCATGTGATGGAACGTATCGGCTGGGGCAGCCGTGGTGTCCTGGTCCCAGGCTACCACCAGCGTGCCATCGGATTTGTAGGCTGCCCAGGGGAACCAGGCGTGGCCATCCAGGTGCTCAAGCAGCGTGCGCGGTCCCCAGGTGGCGCCACCATCCGTTGACCTGACATAATACACGTCCGTGTCGGAGCCCGGGCCGGCGTTGCAGGGATCGTAGTTCGGCGCCGTGCCGATGTTCAGGCTGCCGGAAGCAGTCAGGAAGCAGGGAATACCATCTTTCACGGTCGCTTTCGCGTTCGGGGTGCCGCGGTCGGCGAAGACGATGGTGATTTCCTTTGCATCCTTTGGGTTTACGACGATGTTCCCGATGGGGTTCCAGCGGAGTTGGTGGCCCCAGACGGTCTGGCGCCGGATCACGGAGAACGGCATGTCACTCAGGCCATCCTCCAGTTGCACTGCCGGCACCGGGTTGGTGAACGTCTGTCCGCCATCGGTTGATTTCACTACCATGATCTGGGTATCGAAATCAAACGGCACTTCCCAGGCCTTCTCGTTCTGGCCGTTGGCGAAGTGGACGTACACTGTGCCGTCGGGCGCCACAACCGGGATCGAGAACTGATCCTCGTCACACTCTGTGGAGCCCGCCGGCCCGGTGGTTTGGAATGTACAGCTTGGATGCGAACCGGAGATCTTCTTTGGCTCGGACCAGGTCAGTCCGCCGTCGTCAGAGAAGCTGAGATAGATCGGCGACTCGGCATAGTTGCCGTGCAGGTCGTTCAGGAAGCGGGTCGCGGTAAGGTACGCGCGGCCGTAGAAGGGTGAGCCAGGCCAGTTATCCACGGTCAGCCACGGCTTATCCCAGAATACGGCATTGTTGGCCGGGCCAATGCCGGTGCCTGTGCCCTTCATCACCGTGACCGGTTCGCTCCAGGTAACGCCACCGTCGGTAGAGCGGCTGACCGACACGTCGCCCTGCGAAACCCACGGACCGCTCTGGCCGCCGGTGTTTTCAAGCTGCGCCATCAGCACAACGGTCTTCCCTCGGTCGGGGCCGCTGCGCACCTTCGCCACGAACGCCGGCGAGGGATCGCCGGCGCCGTTACCGCTGCGCATGGGGATGTTCCCGTTGATCCAGCTCTTCCCGCCATCGAACGAGGTGAAGAAGCCGGTGGGCACGATGGCCTGGCGCGCGCCGGTGGCGTTGTTGAAGCGGTAGACGTACGCGTTGGATCCGGCAACGAGGTGCTGGCCATTGAGGGGGTTAACGGCAATAGCGATCTCGTTATCGGGCGCGAAGTCCTGGCCCAGCTCAGAGACGTTGCAGCTTATGTCCTTGAAGGTCGCCGGATCGCCGTTTTCACCGGCCCCGACCGAACAGCGGAAGCGCTCGATCTGCTCTTTGGAGAACTGGCCGCTGGTCATGCCGGGCCGGTCGGTGTCGAACTTCTCGATAGGAGGCAGCCACTTGTACTTGAAAAGATTCGGATCGACGTTAGGCTTATCCCGCGCCGCCGCCGGCGTAGCCAGAACGCTGCCCAGTGCGACCGTGGCCAGGCTGAGCCCGAGGGCCAGCAGCAGGCGCAACGACTGAGACACGCGCAGTTCCATTGTGCCCACCTCCGTTCAAGACGCCTCTGTTCGAGGACAATGTCGAGGCTGCGCAGCCTGATCAGGAGCCTCGCTCCACCTGCTGCCCGGCAGCAGGTAGGGCGCTGAGACGAAGAGCGTTGCGCTGAAGGAGCCGTCGGGGACAAAGGTACGCCGCCTCCTTCCGTTGCAACAACGGTCTGGAGACTGACCGGCTCTGGGCGAAAGGGCTGAGTATAGCCTGTCCGGAAGGCCTACGCTCTACCGCGCGAAAACCGCCTGTGCTGCCTGCAGGCCGGCTCCCGGCGGGCAGCGATAGCCCTGGCGGCGCAGCACCTCTTCGAGTGCCGATAGCACGAGCAGGACGTTCGCTCTGGTAGACGACGCGCCCATCAGCCCGATGCGCAGGATGCGCCCCTTCAGCGCGCCGAGCCCGCCGCCTACTTCGATGTTGAATTCGTTAAGGAGCGCTCCCCGCACGGCCGCTTCATCGATGTCGTCGGGCAGATACACTGTGGTGAGGACTTTCATACGATGGCCTTCCTGGGCGACCAAGCGCAGGCCCATTGCCTCCAAGCCGGCCTGCAGTGCCTCACCGTTGAGGCAGTGCCGCCTGAAGCGCGGCTCCAGGCCCTCCTCGTCGATGAGGCGCAGCGCCTCGCGCAGCGCGTACACCAGCAGGATCGGCGACGTATGGTGGTAGAAGCGCTCCGGCCCCCAGTACCGCATGAGCTCGGCGAGGTCGTAGTAGAAGCTCTGCACCGGCCGGCGGCGTGCGCGGATACGGCGCATCGCCCGCTCGCTGGCGGTGATCGGCGCAAGGCCGGGCACGCAACCCAGGCACTTCTGTGAGCAGCTATGGCAGATATCGACCTGCCAGGCATCCACCGTCACCGGATGCCCGCCTAAGGGCGTCACTGCGTCGACGACGAACAATGCCTCATGCTCGTGCACGATGCGGGCGATTTCATCGATCGGCTGCAGCACGCCTGTCGAAGTCTCGCCCAACACAATGGTTACGGCGCGCGTCGGGCCGGCCTGGAGCGCCCGGCGCACGTCGTCCGGCTCGATAATCCGTCCCCACTCCGCGTGGACGGTGTGTACCTCAGCTCCACAGCGGCGCGCGATGCCGGCCATGCGCTCGCCGAAGAAGCCATTGACACACACCACCACGCGATCGCCCGGCTCCACCAGGTTCGCCAGGGCCGCCTCCGCCCCGGCAAAGCCTGTACCGCTGATCGGCAGCGTTACCTCGTTGGCCGTTTGAAAGACGCGGCGCAGCAAGGCCTGCGTTTCATCCATCACGGCCGTATAGGCCGGGTCCAGGTGCCCCACAATGGGGGCCTGCAGCGCACGCAGCACGCGCGGATGCACGTTGCACGGCCCCGGCCCAAGCAGGATGCGCGCCGGTGGAGCCAGCTCGCCCGGCCGCACCTGTTCGTCCGTCACTGGCACACCTGCTTCCTCCTCGAAGCGCGGTTGTTCGATATCCAACGGGCTGATTGTAGGCGGAAGTGGGACATTTTGCAATAGCTCGTCGGCACCGACCATTTTATCCCGCTACCTGAAACGCGTTTACCGTATAATAGAGCCGCCCTATAATAGAGCCGCCCTATAATAGAGCGCCCTGAATGGATAACAGTGTCTGCAGTCGACTGTTTCATGCGAAGGCCACGACCAACCGGGAGGCAATGCCATGGAGCGCTACCATCCACCTGCCTTGCCGCGGCTGACGCGCCGTGCCATGCTCGGCACGACGGTGGTGCCGCCGGTGCTGGCGGCCTGCCGGCTTCCTGACGCCGGCAGGCCGGCTCCGGAGCAGGCGCCGCAGCTCAAAGGCAACATTGTGCTGCGCATCCTGATTAACAGCGCGCCGGGTCCGGAAACCGAGATGCATGACGCGGTCATCGCTGCCTTTGAAGAGCGCTTCCCCAACGTCAAGGTCGACCCCATTCGCGTCCCCAACGATGCCGAGCTAACCGAGAAGCTGCGCGTGCTGCATGCGGCTGGCGATCCGCCCGACCTCTACTGGAACCGTGTGCGCACCTCGCTCACCTTCATCGCGCCCGGGCTGACCATCGGCCTGGGGGCCTATATCAAGCGCGACAAGATCGACCTCAATGACTTCTGGCCCAGCGCCATCAAGGCCTACACCTGGAACGGCGAGATGCACTGCCTCCCTTCATCGGCCAGCTCCAATGCCTACTACTTCAACCGCCAGATCTTCGAGGAGGCCGGCGTGCCCACGCCCGACGTGCTGGTCAAGCAGGGGAACTGGACCTGGCAGACTCTGCTGGACGTCACGCGGCGCATTACCAAAGGCGATGATCCGCGCACCAAGGTGTGGGGCATCGAGCGGAACCTGGGGCTGATTTCGGCGGTGGCGCAGTTTACCTGGCAGAACGGTGGCAAGCCCTTCAGCGATGACCGCAAGGAATTCCTGCTACACGAGCCGCCTGCGCTTGAAGCCATTCAGTTCCTCGTTGATTTGGTGCTCCGCTATGGGGTGGCGCCGACCCCGGAGGAGCAGCGCGCTGCCGGCGCCGACATCTGGGTCAGCGGCCGGCAGGGCATGATCCTGGGCGGGCGCTTCTCTGTGCCGACGCTGTTGACCGTCTCATGGCCGCCTGGGATGGCCCTGGCCACCACCGGACCGAAGCGCAATGCCACCCGCGGCGACGATCTGGGCAGCAGCATCCCCAAGGGGGCCAAGCAGCCGGACGCTGCCTGGGAGTATGCCAAGCTGTGGTCGTCGCCGGTCGGGCAGGCCATCGTGATGCGCAGCGGGCGTTCCTATACGGCGCGGCGTTCCTACGCTCGCAGCGAGGAGATCAAGCAGTTCCTGCGGCCGTGGGAGGATCAGGAGACGTACTTTAAAGGGCTGGAGTGGACCGAGGTCTTCCCGATCATGCCGCGCTACCCGGAGGTAGTGCAGATCTTTGACAAGCACATGAATGCCATCATCAATCGCGAGCAGGGCGTGCGTGAGGGCATGCTGCGGGCTAAGAGCGAGATCGATCCGCTCTTGAAAGAGGGTTGGGGATAGTCGTCCCTCCGACCGTAGAGGGCGAGACCGTAACAATCACCACTCTAACAGTACCCAGGGAAATAGTACCCAGGGACTCAGCGCCCCGCGCGATCGGCATGGATCCTGCATCCTGCACGGCCGATCTCGCACAGCCGGCCCCGACACGTAGGGGCACGGCATGTCGTGTCCCTACGGTGCAGGACACTGACCTTGCGTTGTGATGCGAAGGGGGCATATAGTAGGGACACAGCATGCCCCCTACGGCGCACTACCCAACGATACCGGAGGCATAGCACCGCTGCGCCCCCATACGGCGACTATGCGAGACGCCGCTACGTTCGGATCGCGGAGGGAGCAGGGCAGTACCATGCCTCTCGTCCTGCCTTTCATACATCCTGCTCCTCGGGTGGTCTGGCAAGGGGTCCACGCGCCGCCTGCAAGGATATTCCCTTGCTGCGCCGGAGGGCCTGTGCTATACTCACCCCCGGATAGACAGGGCAGAGTAGCCTGTCTATCCGGCTCGGCGGGCGATTAACTCAGTTGGGAGAGTGCCACGTTTACACCGTGGATGTCGCAGGTTCGAGTCCTGCATCGCCCACTTTACAGCGGTTGAGCGTCGAGCGGCGCTGAGAGCTGCCCAGGTTGCGTGCCGGCCCACCGGATACCCGGTGGGTCGTGTTGTCTTTGCCTGGGTGGCGCGTCCAGGGCGAGCTTCTGGTTGACCAACTATCCCTGCTGCACGGTGGCCTCGCCTGGCAGCGTACATGGCTACTTTCCAGGCGTGCCGACGTGCCGGACGCTGAGGAGCACCTGAGTGCAACGGTCCTCCCATCACCTTACCTCGGCAAGGGGCTCGGCAGAAGGACTGGATCGCACCGCGGCCGAGAAGCTGGCTGCCTGGGTGTCTGATGTGCTGAGCCCGCCATACACGGCCGTGCCGGTCCTGCTGACGGTTGCCTACGTGAGCAGCGCAACGCTGCTCGAGGCTCTAAAGTGGTCGCTTCTAAGTCTCTACATGACGCTGGTGCCGGTGTACTTGTTTGTGCGCCGGCGGGTGCGGTCGGGCCGCTTTAGCGATAAACACCTCTCCCTGCGCGAGGAGCGCACGCTGGTCTACCTGCTCTCCGGCTGCGCCCTCTTGCTCTGTACAGTCGTTCTCGCGCTGCTCCACGCCCCCACGCCGTTGCTGGCGGCCTTCACCGCGACCCTACTGAGCAGCCTCGCTGCCGGAACGATCAACCTCTTCTGGAAGATCAGCGTCCATGCCGGCAGCATCAGCGGCAGCGCCACCCTGCTGATCCTCCTCATTGGGACGCGGGCCTTGCCTACGCTCCTGCTGGTACTGCTCGTTTGCTGGGCACGTGTCGTCCTGCGCAAACACACCGTAGGGCAGGTCGCGGCCGGGGCCGCGCTTACCCCCAGCATCACCGTCCTGGTTTTTAGCGCCTTCCGCAGCGCGGGATTGCTCTAAGCGCAGGAGTTGTGCGACACGACACAGGGCATACTACGCCCCGTGAAAGATCGCGCGAGGAATTTCTTCTACCCGATGGCCCAGGCCCGGCGCATTGAGGCTCTCGGTACGGAGCACGCCGTTGCGGCGCTCGAAGATCCCGGGGTGCACCGTGCGCTCGGGATCGGAGGTGTGCGGGAAGAACTGGTGCGAGTTAGCCTCAACGCCTTTCAGGGTATACAGCCGGGCGGCTAGCCCGACCGAATGGGTGAGGGCAATGCCGGGGTTTGTAAGATCCTGCACCGTGTACGGAATACCGGCGGCGCGGGCGCGCGCGGCGAAGAGCAGCGATGCTGAGTGTCCTTTGCACGCCTTGAGGGCGATGCCTGACCAGCCGAGCTCCATAGCCAGGTCGAAGTCTTCTAAGCTGGTCAGGCTCTCGTCTAGGATAACCGGCTTTAGTGCAGCCAGCTCCCGCATGTCCCAGCGATGAGCACGCAGGTCGCGCTCGGTGGGCTGCTCGACGTACAGAAGCGCGTCGTACGCCGCCTGGTCGCGCTCGCGCAGTCGGTGCAGGAGCTCGACCATGTAAGCCGGGCTCTCACACTGCTCGTTCGTGTCTGCGGTGAGCCAGAGCTCGCGGATGCCGCGTCGGGCCTGCGTCTCGCGCGCCACGGCGACCACATCGAGCAAGCGCTCCAGATCCCAGCGCAGGTCTGTGCCGCGCAACTTAACCTTGAGGCACGTCAGGCCGTCGCGGGCAATCCAGTCGTCGAGCGAGTTCGGCAGCCCATCCTGCGGATCAGTGTCATCCACCTCGCACCGGCGCAGCTTATCCAAGCCGCCGACCAAGTGGAATACCGGGAGTTCGGGCACAAAGCGCGGGCGGAGGTACTGGCTGATATACTGGCCGCGGAAGGCTGGACCGAGGTAGTGGCCGAGATCGCGGGCCATGTGCTCGGGGCCGTAGCCGTCGTACGAGGAGATGCCGTTCGCCTTCCCGAAGGCGTCGTGCAGGGCAGCATCGACCGGTGAGGCGCTGACGAGAGCAGCCAGGAACGGCAGCGGCTCGGCCAACGCGAGCTCTGTGCTCACCTCAGCGGTGAGCCGCCGCAGGTCGTCCTCCAGCTCGAGGAAGATATCGATGGGATGGGCATAGCCGGGATAGCCGGCGACCAAGCGGCAGTAGCGCTCGGTGAGCAGGCGCATGGCGCGCTCGCGCTCGGCATGGGGCACCCTGGGACTGGGAAAAGCCCAGAAGTCCATAAGGAACATGGCTCCCCAGCCGTCTGCCACCTGCCCGCGGCGGGTCTCCACGCGGGCGCGCACATGGCACAACAGGCATGCTTCTACGACCACAGCGCCAAACTTCAGTGGCGTACGCGCCCGCTCGTACGAGAAGTAGGGTGTGACCTCAAGGACGCGAACGTCGCTGTGCACTCAGATCAGCTCACCGGTGCGGAAGTCGTAGACACGCTTGATAATCGTATGCTGTTGCTGCTGCTGCCCCGCTTCAGCGGTCACCTCGCCGCGGATGTAGAGCCGCACGTCGCAGTTCGGGGGCAAGGTACGCTGTGTGTCAGCCTCCAGCTCGAACTTCCCGACCTCCGACGACTCCAGCACGCTCCAGCGGGTCCCGCTAAGCATGTTGAAGTGTAGCACCTGCTCCGGCGCGTTCGGGGCCGGCCGGTAGCGTGCCCAGGCCTCGACCTGACTCAGGTGGCCGCGCGGCCGGTCGGCGGGCGCCAGGTCCACCGTGATAAATGATTTACCAAAGGACACCGCGTGGCTAATGGTCGTCAGCATCCCCGCGCGCGCGGCGCCTGTAGAGACGGCCTCTTTTTTCACCACGACCGGCTTAACCTCGGCGAACTCCTGGTCCAGCCAGGCCAGCATCTCCTGGCGCTGGCGCTCTGCTTCCGCGGCAGCTTCCATCGCTGCCCGCTGCCGCTCCTCCCACCAGCCGAACAGCAGTCGCCGAATCGTTGCACCGATCCCACCCGTCTGTTGTGTTTGGGGCGCCTGCGCCTGCGAAGCCATCGTGCACCTCCTCACCGTTACAGCACGTGCCGCCCTCTGGCACCATCTCCCGGCACTCTGAGTATAGCAGTTCAGACGAGAGGATGGGGAACCGGACACAGTGGGACGTCGGCTGCCGGCGGCAACGCCGGCGCGCAGTCGCGCACGCCCAGCAGGTAGCGCACCGGGGCAAACGAACGGCGGTGCAGCGGGCTCACGCCCAGAGACAGGAGCGCGCGCACGTGCGCGGGGGTACCATATCCCTTGTGTGCAGCCAGCCCATAGCCGGGATACGCGGCGTCCAACTCGGTCATCAACCGATCGCGCAGAACCTTTGCCACGATCGACGCCGCAGCCACACACAGGTACGTCTCGTCAGCGTGCGCCGGCGCATGATACGGGATGCCGGCGTCTGGCAACGCCAAAGCATCGACCAACAGGAGGTCAGGCCGTACTTGCAGGCCGCGCACCGCCTCAAGCATGGCTGCGCGGCTGGCAGCTACAATCCCATACGCATCGATAAAGGTTGCCGGGCGCAGTCCAACGCCAACGGCAAGGGCTAGCTCCAGGATACGCTGGTACAATCGCTCGCGCTGGTGGGGGAGGAGTTGCTTGGAGTCGCGGACGCCCTGGAGCAACTCTGGCTGTAGATAGCAGCGCTCGGGCAAGATCACCGCCGCGGCCAGCACCGGCCCGGCCCAGCACCCGCGCCCGACCTCGTCCACTCCGGCGACAAACATCTCCTCCGCGCGCCGCGCTGCCTCCCAGGCCAAGCCGGGGAAGCAGCACAGTGCTGGCTCACTTGAGGGAGCGACCCTTCCTGAACGCAATAAAGCGGCGGACCTGGCCGCCGCCGTGTGCTCATCACTGCGCCGCTGCGCTATTGTTCCCCCCGCTCTTTTGTGGTCTGGGTTCCCGCAGCTCCTTGATGCGCGCCGCCTTACCAACGAGCTTGCGCAGGTAATAGAGCTGCGCTCGCCGCACCTTGCCGCGGCGGATCACTTCGATCCGCTCCAAGCGCGGCGAATGCAGCAGGAACGTGCGCTCCACCCCAATCCCATGGGAGATCCGGCGCACTGTGAAGGTGCGGCCTACCCCGGCCCCCTGCAGACGGATCACTACGCCCTCAAATGCCTGGGTACGCTCTTTGCCGCCTTCCACGATGCGCACGTGGACACGGACCGTGTCGCCCGGCCCAAATTCCGGCAGGTCCGTGCGCATCTGCTCGCGATCGAGCTGCTGGATCACAAGACTGGTCATTGTTCGTGGCCCTGAACTAGACAATTAGCGCAATTCCATAGTGTACGCGGAATAGGTGGCGAAACTCTCGCAAAAGTCGCCTTGTTATTGTAGCATGTGCATTGTAGCATGTGCTCGCGGCCGCCCCAAGCACAAGGAGGAGGTGGAGCTGGATGCAGACCGATGCGTCGGCATCCCTCCCCTGCGGCATTACCGTTCTATCCTGGCAGTGTGGCTGCCGGTGCTGGCATGAGTCTTGCATGATCCCAACAAAGCGTTTGCCTCACCACCGGCCCCGCCGGCGGGTTCCTCATCACCAGCATCAGCGTCACGCTAAGAGCACAGGAGGGTACGGTGACGTACTGGCAGGAAAGGCCCTTAGAGCAGCAGCGGAGAGACTCGGAGCTGATAACCGGTAATACAGGACAGGATGAAGCCATGACAAGTACGGACATCGACGGCGAAGAATTCCCCATTGAACTCACAGATGAGCAGCGTCAGGCGTTCGCGGAGTGGCTCAGCGAGCGGGTGGAGGGAATTCTCGCGCATGCTCCCGGACTGAGCGAAGAAGATCGCGCGCTTCTGCGCGAATACCTCACGACCACCGAGCTTGAGGACATTGTTTCCGAATGGCTGGACGCCTACTCCGACCCGGACAATCTGGCGGACCTGGCCGCGCAGTTACGGTCGGAAGAAGGCGAAGAACCCTAGGCTCCGGCGCGCTTAAACAGCTGCGTATTGTCCTGGTCGAACAAGCGTTTATCGTACAAGCGTTTAAGGAACAACCGGCGCCGGTACCTGCTCGATAGCGGCGCATTGCTGGCTCGCCTGGGGAGGTGCCGGTGCGCCGGTTGAGCTCCATGGCCTCCGCTTGCCTCCCCTCTCTCGCCGAGCAAGAGATGGCGACAGCCATCCGAGAAGCTGGGAGCGCTTCTCAGCATCACACAAGCCGGCAAGGCGGGCAGTGCAAATGCCCGCCATTTTGCGTACAATAGCCACGCTCCCGTGCTCCTCAACACGGGCGACCGCAAGACCCATTCGCCTGCGAGTTTGGACGAGAATGAGGAAGGAAGGAGGGTCCGTCACCATGCCGGCACGCAGCCCGGCGCGTCGCGCCGTGATCCTGGGCATGGATGGTGCCAGCTTTGAGCTGGTCGAGCATATGGTGAACGAGGGCCATGCACCGAATATCGGACGGCTGATGGAACGCGGCGCCTCCCGCGGCATGTGGGGCGTGTTCCCCACGCTCACCCCACCCGGCTGGACTGCCCTCACTACCGGCGCCTGGCCCGGCACGCATGGGGTGATGGACTTTAACATCCACCTGCCTGGCCGACACCTAGAGGACACAGAATGGGGCATCAACACTGCTCTGTGCCAGGCAGAGTACCTTTGGAACACGGCGGAGCGCGCCGGCCGCATCCCCATCTTAGTGAAGTGGGAGATGTCCTGGCCGCCTACGGTGACCCGTGGGATCCAGGTCGAGGGCACCGGGCCAGGGGTGAGCAACTATCACCAGATCGCAGGCTATCACCTCTTCACTAGCCGGCAGCGCCGCGGCGAGGCAGCCTCGCGCGATAGTCAGGCCGTCGATCCTAGCGCTCTCGCCGCGGCAGGCCGCACCGATCCGGTGGTGCTTCGGCCCGTCGAGCCCGGCACCTGGGTGCATTTGCCCCCCTCAGCACGGCCGCCTCTTGAAGCCGAACTCATCGTGCGTCCGCTCCATCGTGGCCAGCCGCGTATGCTGCGTGGCAAGCACGGCGAGCCAAAACGCTACTTTGCGCTCATCCTGGCGAGTGGCGCCGTCGGTTATGACCGCGTGCTGGTGACCCGTGAGCGCGACGCGGCTGCACCCTTGGCCGATCTGCGTCCACGGGCGTGGAGCGACTGGGTGCGCGAGGCGTTCACCATCGACGGAGCGTCGGTCGAAGGGCATGTGCGCTTCAAGCTGCTCGAGCTCTCGCCCGAGGCCGACGACTTTGCTCTGTTCCTGCCGCAGATCTGGCCGGTGGACGGCTACACGCACCCGCCGGAGATTGCTCACGAACTGCTGGACGCCTGCGGCCCCTTCCTGCAGAACCCGGCCCGCGACGCCCTAGGCCTCATCGACGACGATACCTACTTCGAACTGGTGGAGTACCATCTGCAGTGGCTGGCCGCGGCCTGCCACCATCTGGCCCGTACGCGGGCCTGGGACCTATTGTTCTGCGAGAACCACGTGCCGGATTACGCCAACCATTTCTTTGTTCCCCGCTGCGACCCCATCAGCGGGGCACCGCCGGACGTGGTCGAACGCTCGTATCGGGGCGTGGTGCGGAGCATGGAGGCGGTAGACCGGTGGGTGGGCCGTCTGCTGGAGCTCGACGACGGCGAGACGCTCTTTGTGTTGATTTCCGACCACGGCGGCACACCCGAACGACACCGCCAGACGCAGGTGGCCGATGCCCTGGCCCAGGCCGGATTGCTGGTCTACACGACTGATGGGACCGGCCGCCGCATCGATTGGGCGCGCACGAAGGCGGCGCCGGTGGGCTTAGTGCATGTGTTCATCAATCTCAAGGGACGTGAGCCCGAGGGGATCGTCGATCCGGCGGACTACACCACGGTGCAACGGCAGATCGTCGATGCGCTCCTCGATTATCGTGATCCGCAGACGGGGGAACGGCCGTTCGTGCTGGCGCTGCCGCGGGCCGATGCCGAAGCGTTGAACCTGTGGGGGGAGCTGGTGGGCGATGTGGTCTACGCCCTGCGGCCAGAGTACGATGGGGCGCATGGCAAGCAGCTACCCAGCGCCCGCTTCGGCTTCCTGGGTCAGCATTCGACTCTGGTGCTGGCCGGGCCGAACGTACGGCGCGGGGTGCGGCTGCGCCGGCAGGCCCGCTGCGTCGATGTTGCCCCGACTATCTGCTACCTGCTGGGGCTGCCAGTGCCGCGCCAGTGTGAGGGCGGCGTACTCTATGAAGCCCTGGAGGATCCGGACTGGTATTTGCACAACACTTAAACACGTAGCTCACTACTTAAACACGTAGCTCACTACTTAAACACGTAGCTCACTACTTAAACACGTAGCTTCACTTAAACTTGTAAACGCTTGTGAACTTGTAAATGCTTGTAAATATGATTTGATACGTAACGTAGGACTGGGATGCTGAACAGCGAGCTCCTGGACCTGGCGCAGCGGATAGGAGAGCGGCTGCGCGCCCGCGGCGAGACGGTGGCCGTGGCGGAGTCCTCGGCCGGCGGGCTGATCAGCGCAGCGCTGCTGGCAGTGCCCGGCGCCTCTGCGTATTTCCTGGGCGGTGGGGTCGCCTACACCGCCGCGGCAAAAACCGCCTTTACCGGCCTAGAGCCGGAGCAGCTCCGCGCCCCACGCCCGGCCACGCCCGAGCATGCCCTGCTGCTAGCGCATGCCGTGCGCGAGCGGCTGGGGGCGACCTGGGGCATCGGCGAGACCGGCGCAGCCGGCCCGACCGGCAACCGCTATGGCGACCCGCCCGGCCACGTCTGCGTCGCCGTGGTCGGCCCAATTGATTGGAGCGCCACTATCCAGACCGGCCTGACCGACCGCCTGGTGAACATGCAGCAGTTTGCCATGGCTGCGCTGCGCCTCCTTCTGCAAGCACTGGAGGAAAGCAGCGCGCAGTGAGGAGCCTTTCCGGGCGGGCGAGAAGAGCCAGGCAGCAGCCCCGTTCACGCGTTCTCTAGCGCACGCGGCGGAACTTCTGCACGCGCTGGCCGGCCAGGACCTCGCAGACATAGAGGTCGCCCTGGGAGTCGGTCCACACGCCGTGTGGGGCGACGAACTGCCCTGGGGCGTGGCTTTCCTCGCCGCCGAGCGTGGCCACGGGCTCATCCCGCGGCCCCAGGATACTCACCCGAGACCGCAGCTCAGCGATGTAGAGATACCCTTCAGGATCGATGTACAGGTCGGTCGGTCGGCGGAAGCCCGGCAACTCGCGCACAAACTCGCCGGCGGGGGTGAACACCTGCAGGCGCAGGTTCTCGCGGTCGGCGACGTAAATGAGCGGCTCAGGACCACGCGTATCGACCCATACGCTGTGCGGCAGGTTGAATTGGCCCGGCCCGTTGCCCGGCTCGCCCCAGGAGCGCATCAGGCGTCCGTCCGGCGCGAAGTGATGCACGCGTGCATTGCCGTAGCCGTCGCTTACATAGATGTCTCCGTTCGGGGCAACGGCAACATCGGTGGGACGGTTGAAGGGCTGCCCCGGTGCCCCCGGCTGGCCCGGCGTGCCGATCCGTAGCACTACACGACCGTCAGTGGTGCATTTCTCTACCACATGCCGGGCGCGGTCTACCAGGTAGATGAAGTCCTGCCCGTTCTCGCGCCTGATGTACAGGCCGTGCGCGTCTTGCAGGAACTCGTCGCCCCAGTGCGCCAGGTAGCGTCCATCGCGGTCGAAGATAATTACTGGATGAAGGCCGCGGTGGAAAACGTACACATGGTCCTGGGAATCCACGGCCACACCGGCCACCTGGCCCAGCGTCCAGCCTTCGGGCAGCCTCGGCCACCCCTCCACGAACTCGTATTGCCGCACTCCCGCACCAATCGGCATAGGTCCACCTCCCTCTTCGTTGTGGCACACCGCATGCTCGAGGCACCGTATGTTCGAGGAGCTCAACGAAATTCGAGGAGCTTCCCGAATTCCGTTGCCGCGCCGCGGGCTAGGTGCGTTTCCAGGGGGTCTTGATGGTAAAGCGCGGCGCCAGATCGTCAAGAATGGCGTCGAGCTCCTGGCGGTCGTAGTCGTCTAGCTCCAGGCCGGGCAGGCGCCGCAGCGGCGTGCGGATGATACCTCGCCGCCACAGGACGTCCTTGTAGACGGCCACGCCGAAGGCCGCCTCATAGTTGAGCAGCGGCAGCATCTCGCGGTGCAGGTCGCGCGCCTCGCGATGCCGCCCGGAGTCGAGCAGGTTCCAGAGCTGGGCGTGCACATCGGCGATCTCACAGGCGGGCATGGTCCCGCAGGCACCGCGGCGGTACTCGTCGAGCAGGTAGCGGCCGGCGCGCCCGCCCATGATGCCTTTACAGGCATCGCCGGCCAATTCGAGCGTACGGGTGATCTTGGCGCCGGTGCCCAGCGACTCTTCTTTGACGTACTGGACCAGCGGGATCTCGCGACAGAGCTTAGCCACGAACTCCGCGCTCATGGGCGTCCCAATCGGGCCCTCGTGGTTCTGGATGTACACGGGGATGCCCGCCGCCTCGGCCAGCGCTTCGTAGAAGCGGGCGATGCCGTCCATATCTAGATGCGGTTCATAGGGCGGCATGGCGATGACTGCATCCGCCCCGGCCTCGGCGGCTTCGCGCGCCAGCCGAAGCGCCTGCTCCGGCGTTTTGTCGCAGACGCCGATCACCACCGGGATCTTGCCGCCGGCCTCTTGGATAGCGACCCGTGTGATCAGACGGCGCTCGTCAAACGTAAGGGTCGTGAACTCGCTGGCGTTAACCGGTGTCACAATCCCATGCGCGCCGGCCTCGACACAGAACTGGATGACGCGGCGCAGGCTTGGCTCGTCGAGCCGGAGCTGCTCGTCAAATGGCGTGACCGGGATGGCAAACAGCCCGCGGTGCGGGCGATCTGAAGGCATCGATGGCATGCGCAGTCACCTATTCCCAAGGTTAATAACGAGACGACGTGGTCTGGCACCCGGCCGGCGGCCGGATGGCGCGCTCATGCTAGCAGTGCGCCCTGCGCGCGTCAACGTGAGATGCCGCTCGCCTTTCCCCAATCTTGACGCGCGCCGCGGTGAATTCTAGGCTTGTGCCCGCTGATAATGAAGGGTAGCCGGCTCACGCGCGCCTGCAAGTATACCTGGAGGCTAGAGACAATGGCTGAGCTTCAGGCAGGTCTCGCAGTGCAGGATATCACCCCACCCGTAGGCGTGCATCTGCAGGGCTATACGCGCGGCCCATCCACGGGCATGCGGGACCGGCTCCAGGCGAAGGCACTCGTGCTCGACGATGGCACGTGCCGCGTGGCCCTGGTCACAGCCGACCTGCTCGGCCTGGATGACGACCTGGTCCAGCGGGTGCGCGCTCACGTCGAGCAGCGCACCGGGATCCCATCGAACGCAGTGCTGATCGCCTGCTCGCACACGCACTCCGGCCCGGCAATCCAGACGCTTGGCTACCTGCCGGTGCACCCAGATTACCAGCAGCTGGTGGAAGAGCGCCTGGTCACCGTGGTAGGTGAGGCTGCTACAGCACCGCCGGTGGCCGTGCGCCTGGGAGCCGGCACCGGCGAGGTGCGGTTCAATGTCAATCGCCGCGTGCGCCGACCGGGTGATACGCCTATGCTGCCGAACCCGCACGGCCCCGCGGATCGCCGTGTTCGCGTCTTTCGGCTTGATCCGGCGGATGCGCCTGTCCCGCCGGGCACATTAGGTGGGGCGCTGCTGCCCCAGGCCGAGCCGGTGGCGCTGCTGTTCTCGTATTCCTGCCACCCCACGGTGCTGGACGGCCGCAACTTCCGCATCAGCGGCGACTACCCCGGTGTGGCGCAACGTTTCATTGAGCACGCCTATGACTCGGACGATACATCGCGCCGGCCGGTGGCCATGTTCCTGCCCGGCTGCTTCGGCAACGTGCGCCCGTATCTCCTGAACGCCGAGGGCCGCTTCCGTGGCGGCACCGACTACGAGCTCCGGGCGCTCGGCCGCATGCTTGGTGCCGAGGTGGTGAAAGTGGCCGAACAGATAACCATGGAGCCGGTCGAGAGCATCGCCGCAGCCAGCCGACGGGTATGGCTTCCCTACACCAAACTCCCCTCGCCGGATGCCCTGCGTGCTTTGCTCGGCACCGGCCCGCAGCAGGATCTCTTCGCCCGTCGCTTCCTGGAGATCCTTGATCGCGAGGGAAAGCTTCCCGAGGGAGAGGAGGCGACGATCCAGGTCATCCGGCTGGGCCGCCACTGGCTGGTGGCGACGCCGGGCGAGACCTTCCAGGAGATCGGCCTGAGCATCGAGGCCGGGCTGGTTGAGTACGGCCTGGCCGATCCATCCCGCGGGGACCAGGTCTGGGCGTTGGGCTACAGCAACGGGAACGTTGGCTATCTCTGCACAGCGCTGTCGCACAGTGAGGGCGGCTACGAGCCTGGCCGGGCGCACATCGGCTACTTGCGTCCGGGTCCCTTTGCGCCGGATGTCGAGGCCATGCTCATCTCAACCGCGCTTGATCTGGCCCGACAGCTTGGGCCCGCGCGCTAGACTTGACGGCATGTGCCCGTGCGGGCTATGCTCAGAGCGCACCGGCCCGACGAAATGGCCGGACGTATGGGGCAGGTTGGGATGACGACGTTCGACTGGCTTGTTGCTGCAGCAAGTGTGCTGCTTGCAGTCATTGCCATTGCCTTGATTGTGGCGATCTGGATCCCGCCTATTACCGGGCAGCCTGTAATCCCCATGGCGTAGATGCGCTTCCTCATCTGGCACGTCGACTCGTTTCGCAGCACCGTCACCCAGAGAGGGCGCTCCCCGCTCGTTGAGGAGGTCCCGCCGGAGGGCCGCACGACGGAAGTGGGGGAAGCCCTGCTGGTGCTAGCGAGCGTGGAGCGAGGTGACGAAGGCGCGCCCCAGACGGTGGCGGAAGGCGCGGCAGCCGAGATCGATGCGCTGGCGCGGCAGTTGAAGGTGGGAACCATCGTGCTGCATTCGTTCGCCCACCTTTTCGCCGAGCTCGCCGCGCCGGCCACTGCGGTGGAGGTGCTCGATTTGCTGCGGGAGCGCCTGCAGCAGCGTGGCTACGTCGTGGCGCGCACGCCGTTTGGCTGGTTCAACACCCTGGAGATCAAGGCGAAGGGCCACCCACTCTCACGGGTGGCTCGCACGGTCCGGCCGGATCTGCCAGCCTCGGGGGCGTACTAGAACACACGCTTGCTCACATCGCGCTGGCCCTTCCCCAGGCCCTCCGGGTTTACCACTGCCATACGCTCGTTGCCGCGCACCCGCACCCAACCAATAGCTGATGGGGTGGGCTCTGTACTCGTGGTCACCTGGGCAAGGAACTCATTGTGACCGACCCAGCCCGGGTAGATCGCGATCACGAGATCACCACGCCGGGCATCGGCACTGTGCCGCTGGTAGAGCATGCGGAGGGTGTTGGCGATCTTCTCGTCGGTTGGGTTCCCACTTCTGCTGTAACCAAGGTAGGCGTAGCGACCGTGCCCTTCCCAGCTGTAGGCCAACGTCACCGTCAGCTCGTTCGGGTTGCCATAGATATTAAAGCGATCCCGTAAGGGTGTGGCGATGATTACCACAACAAGCAGCACGAGTGCCAAGAACACGCTGAGGACGATTACCGGCGTACTCCGGAACACATCAAGCGTCGACGTGCGCGTAGCCGTTGCCATACTCTCCTACCACCGGTGAAAGTGTCGCAGCGCCCCTTTTATTGTTTTTTCTTTGTTTTCCTAATCGCTCATGCACTATCGCCGATCACCCGCGGATCGTCCGCTGAGCAAGGCGTCGAAGTGCCAGAGAACGGTGCTCGCTCCCTATCGACGCTATTCACACTGCCACGTCGGAGAGAGCAGCCGCTCTGGAGCCCCCTCCACTGCCATGCACTATACCATAACCCGCAGGGCGATGTGGCGCGCAGGGCGCCGGCGCTGTAGTGTTGGGTGAAACTTTGCTGAAAATCGCTTCTGCGGGAAAGCTCCAAGGCTCACCTGCACCGTATACTACTCCAGGTAGGGCGGGCATGTCTACCGGGGCGGACAACGGACCCGTGCCCCAGAGCGAGCGCATACGCACGGAGGACGGCGATGGACGCGATGCAGCGCTACCTCGTTGAGGAGGAGGTCGAGCACTACCAGCATGGGGAGATTACCCATGCAGAGTTGACTCGGCGCGTCACCCTCATCCTTGGTAGCTCGACACTGGCGCTGAGTGTCTTGACGGCCTTGGGGTGTGGCACCCCGCGTGCAGCAGCACCGCTCGCAACGCCGGCACAACCGTCGCCTACTCCCTCGCCTGCCGGGCCGGTAACGCAACCCGGTGTTGCAGTAAGCCCGGATGATCCCGACATCGAGGCGCAGATGGTGACGTTTCCCGGCGAGGGCACGGAAGTACTGGCCTACCATGTGCGCCCGCGGGCAACCGGGGTCTACCCGGCCGTGATCGTGATCCATGAGAACCGCGGGCTGAATGAGCACATCATGGATGTGACGCGGCGCTTCGGGAAAGAGCGCTTCGTTGGTCTGGGCGTAGACCTGCTTTCACGAGAGGGCGGCACAGCCCGGGTCGCTAACCCGAATGACGTTCCCGGGGTGCTCGCACGCATTGGCCCAGACGCCCAGGTGCAGGACTTGCTGGCGGCGGTGCGGTATCTCAAGACGCTTAATTTTGTCCGCCAGAGTGGCTTCGGCGTTGTTGGCTTCTGTTACGGCGGTGGGATGGCCTGGCGCCTGGCCACCAAGAGCCCCGATATCAAGGCAGCGGTGCCATTCTACGGGCCTAATCCTCCGCTCGAGGATGTGCCGAATATCGCCGGGCCGGTACTGGCGCACTATGGCGGTGAGGACCCGCGCATCAATGCGGGTATTCCGGCTATCGAGCAGGCAATGAAGGCCGCGAACAAGCAGTTTGAATACTACATCTACGAGGGCGCGCCACACGCCTTTCATAACGATACCGGGGCAAGCTACCGGCCCGAGGCCGCCAGACTGGCCTGGCAGCGTACCATTGAGTTCCTCAACAAACACCTGCGTGGCTAAAGAGGAGTCATCGCACTCCGCCGTACCGCGGGAGCGCCGGCATGCTATAGTTACATGGGTATGCCCATGGGTATGCCGGCGCGGGTGGTTGCACCTGCGCCGAGAGAGGCTATTCCGTAGCCTAGGGTGACAGACGCGTGGCGAAGACTGGGGCGCGCACCGGCACGCAGGCGCCGGTCGCGTCCGACCTCCCACATCTGCCCGCCAGGCCGGAGCACGAGCCAGCGGTCGATGTCGCACGCATCGCCGCAGCGGTGACCGAGATCCTTTACGCCCTGGGCGATGATCCCCACCGGCCGGGCTTAGAGCGAACGCCTGAGCGAGTGGCGGCCTTGATCGCCGACCTCTTTGCCCGGGCGCACTGTGATCCCGCCGAGGTGTTGATCGGCGAGACCCTTGCCCCTGAGCAGGCCGGGCCGGTGCTGGTGCGAGACTTGCCGTTTACCTCGTTCTGCGAGCACCATCTGTTGCCGTTTCGCGGCCGTGTCCACCTCGCCTATATCCCGTGCAGCCGGCTAGCCGGCATCGGCGCGCTGGCGCGCGTTGTCGATGTCGTGGCCTACCGGCTGCAGATCCAGGAGCGCCTCACCGCGCAGCTTGCCGACGCGATCGAACGCGGCCTAGAGCCGGCCGGCGTGGCTGTGCTGGTCGAGGCGGAGCACCTGTGTATGATCCTGCGCGGCGCTCAGAAAGAGGGCGCACGCCTGGTGACGACCGCCTTCCGCGGGGAGTACACACGCTCGCCTGAGCTACGGCGAGAGTTCTTAGCTATGGTCCAGCGCCGAGACCTGTGACCGAGACCTGAGACCGCACCCGGCGCTAGCTGCTCTGTGCCAGCGGACGCTCGATCTCTACCGCAACGGTGGAAAGCACACTGCCGCGGATAGGCGCCCACGGCTTGGCTACGCGCACGCGCACGGTGCCGCTCCGCCCATGGCCACACGCCGCTTGCACCCGCGCCGCGATCTCCTCAGCCACCGCCTCAATCAGGCGCCTGCTCGGGCCCTCCACGACATCCTGCACGACGCGGTAGAGGGTCGCATAGTTCACCGTCTGGGCCAAGTCATCGCTGCGCCCGGCTGCCTGCAGGTCAAGTTCGACCTCGACATCAACGACGAAGCGCTGCCCCAGCTTCTGCTCTTCGGGGTGCACGCCGTGATAGCCATAGAACTGCATGCCTTCTAAACGGATCCGATCGCCCACCACAGTCCTCCCCTCTGGACCCAGAAAGGCCCCTCCCAGATATGACTAGTGGCCTATAGCGGCACCGGCATTTTTGGCCGGTCTGGTACAATGGCGTTGCTCGTGCCCTGGCAGGTGCAGTATACCGCACGGGCGCGAGCGGCAGGGCGCACAGAAGAGGCCGGACCCATGGGTGTGAAGAAGATCTTGCTCGCGGACGATGATCGCCATCTGCGCAAGCTGGTGAGCGCAACTCTGGAAGGTGACCCCGAGTATGTGGTTCTGCAGGCGTCGGATGGGGCGGAGACGCTCGAGAAGGCGCGCCGCGAACATCCCGACCTGATCTTGCTGGACGTCTCCATGCCGCACATGAACGGGTTCGAGGTGTGCCGGCAATTGCGAGCCGACCCGGCCACCGCAGATATCCCCATTGTGATGCTGACTGCTGCGGCGAACGCGGCCGATCGCGAGGCCGGCCGCGCGGCAGGGGCAACTGACTACTTTGTCAAGCCGTTTAGCCCGCTCAGCCTGCTGCGTCGCGTCAGCGAACTCCTCGGTCGAGATACCGATCTCCCACCGCTTGGCCGTGGGTCACCCCATGTAGGCTCCGGCTCCGGCAGCGCGCCCGGCTCACCTCTGACGGCAGGGGGCACATGAGCGACGCAAGACTGGCACGGGATGAGGCTGGCCTTCCGGGGTTCGGGGAGACGGATGGGCAGCTGCAGCATGACACCGTAGCGGCACAGCTCGCCGAACTCGAGCGGGCGCGTGAGCAGGCTGTACTGTACGCCCGCGATCTTAGCCGCGCCTACCACGCTGAGCGCGAGCGCAGCCGTGAGCTTGTTGCCGCCCTGCGGGAGCTCCAGCACGCCCATGCCCAGCTCAATCAGGCACACGATGAGCTCAAGCGCACGTATGACATGACCCTGCGGGCGCTGGTCACTGCCTTAGACGTGCGCGATAGCGAGACCGAGGGACATTCTGAGCGCGTCGTCGCCTACGCGCTGGCGCTGGCAAAGGAGATGGGCTGCAGCGGCGAATTTCTCGAGCACCTGGAGCGCGGCGCCCTCCTCCATGACATCGGGAAGATCGGTGTGCCGGACGCCATTCTGTGTAAGCCAGGCCCCCTCACCGAGGAGGAATGGGTGATCATGCGGCGCCATCCTGTGCTCGGCTATCAGATGCTGGCCGGCATTCCCTTCCTGGAAGAAGCTCGCACGATCGTGCTCCACCACCAGGAGCACTATGACGGGCGCGGCTATCCGCAGGGGCTGCGCGGCGAAGAGATCCATCTCGGTGCACGGATCTTCGCCGTGATCGATGCCTTCGATGCGCTCACCCATGGCCGGCGCTACCGTCCTGCCGTCAGCGACGATGAGGCCGCTGCCGAGATTGCCCGGTGTTCCGGCACGCAGTTCGATCCTCAGGTCGTGCAGGTATTTCTGCGCATCTACCGAAAGTTGCGCACCCTGCCCGTGCAGCGATGGGTGCAGCGCCAGCCGGATCCGGCGAGTTGAGCGCTCACGGAAGCCCAGCCTTTGGCGATTGAACGGGTGGAACGGAGGACAGGCCGGGCTCCTGGAATTCGTAACGCATGTGCAGCCTCCCACCGCCAGGCCGCCCGGCCTCGAAGAACCCTGCCCGGCGAAAGAGGGCGGGTGAACCCATCCACCGGTAGCTGCCCGTAGGGTGTTCCATGGGATAGCCTTCGACCGCCGCAGCGCCCTGTGAACGTGCGAACTCGACGGCTGCCTGGAGCAGCTTGAGCATGAAGCCCCGGCCGCGCACGCTTCTATCCAGGAAGAAACATACGACTGCCCACACTGGCTGACCATCGCTCCGCTGGAGGACGCGTAGGACGCGCGAGCGCGCAAGTGCAGTGTAGGTTTCGCGCGGGGCGATTGAGCACCAGCCGGCCGGCTCGCCGTTGATGTAGCCGAGGACTCCCACGGGCGTTCCGGCCTGAACCAGGCGATGAAGCGCTTCTTTCCGCCCGGCCGTCTTGAGATCGTTGAAGGCGCGGCTCGGCGCGCGCCACCGCATGCACCAGCAATACCCAGGATTGCCATGGTGTTCAAAGAGGCGGACCAGATCTGGCCAACGATCCCGGTCAACCGGGTGGAACTCCATCTCAGGCACTGTTTCAGCCTTTGCCGGCATCATATTCTTTTTCTTTATTCTTTCCTCCCTATTACCGGCGCATACATTGCAATGTTTGTATATATCAACTAAAGAGTATATAGAGAGTGCCCATGCAGCGAGAGCACGTCAGTGTCTTGCGGTGCCCCACCCGGCGCGTCTATGATGTAGAGAGTAGGGTAGTAGCTTCGGATATATCACCGGTCGCGGCTCGCTACTTCCGTCTTGCGCGTGCTGCGCCCAGCAGTGCCGGCGCACCACGCGGGGAGTAGCGCGCACCAGCCACGGCACTGCGAGGACCGTAGACCCAGCGAAGGGAGGCAACACTTCATGCGGGTTGGCATCAATGGCTTCGGCCGCATTGGCCGGCAGAGCTTCCGGGCGATCCTCGAGCGCCATGCGCAGGAACTCGAGGTCGTTGCGATTAATGACCTCTTTGATACAGAAACGAACGCGCACCTGCTGCGCTACGATTCGAACTACGGGGCCTTCCCCGGCACGGTAGAGGCGCGCCAGGACGCCATCGTCGTCAACGGCAAGGAGGTGCGTGTCTTCGCCGAGCGCGAGTGGACCAATCTCCCCTGGGGTGACGTGGGGGTTGAGCTGGTGATCGAGGCCAGCGGCGTGGGCACAGCGCGCGAGATGGCCGAGAAGCATCTGAAGGCAGGGGCGAAGAAGGTCCTGATCACCGCACCGGCCAAGGGAGAGGACATCACGATTGTCTTGGGTGTAAACCATACGCAGTACGACCCCGAAAAACACCACATCATTTCGAATGCATCGTGCACTACGAACGGGCTGGCGCCGGTGGTGAAGGTGTTGCTCGATAACTTTGGCATCGAGCGCGGTATGATGACCACCGTCCACTCGTACACCAACTCCCAGGCGCTGCTCGACGTGGCCAAGAAGGACCTGCGCGAGGCCCGCGCCGCTGCGCTGAATATCGTGCCTACCTCCACCGGCGCAGCCCGCGCGGTGGCGCTGGTTCTGCCCCAGGTCAAGGGCAAGGTGGATGGCATCGCCTACCGCGTGCCGACGCCGACCGTCTCCATCGTGGAGTTCGTGGCGAACCTAGAGCGTGCAACCACCGCCGAGGAGGTGAACAACGCGCTGCGGCGTGCTGCCGAGGGCGAACTGAAGGGCATCCTCGCGGTGACGGATGAGCCGCTGGTGTCGATGGACCTCAAGGGCAACTCCCATTCCTCTATTGTCGACGCCATGCTCACGATGGTCATCGGCGGCACGCTGGCGAAGGTTGCCGCGTGGTATGACAACGAGTGGGGGTATGCCTGTCGCGTCAGCGACGTGGCAGCGATGATCGCTACGAAGGTACCGGCGCGCGCTTAGCAGCCTGGCGCCCGGGCCTCCCGAGCGCAGCCGGGGGAGTGGCCTGCCGGCCACTCCCCTTTCGTGTCTTTCTACCATGCCGCCGATGCTACGGTGGCAATGATGCGTGAAGGAGCAGCTCATATGAGCAAAATGAACAAGAAGACCATCCGTGACGTGGATGTCGCGGGCAAGCGCGTGCTTGTGCGCGTGGACTTTAACGTTCCCCTGGAGGGTGGGCGCATCACCGATGACACCCGAATTCGGGCGACCTTGCCGACTATTCAGGAGTTGCTCCAGCGCGGGGCGCGCGTGATCCTGATGTCGCACTTGGGACGTCCAGATGGAAAAATTCGTGAAGAGCTCCGTCTAGCGCCCGTGGCCGAGCGGCTTTCCGAGCTACTCGGCCGGCCGGTGCGCTACGTGCGCGACTGCGTTGGCCCTGAGGTGGAGCGGGCAGTGCAGGAGCTACGCCCCGGGGAGGTGCTGTTGCTGGAGAACGTGCGCTTCTATCCAGAGGAAGAACGCAATGATCCCGAGTTCGCGCGGCGGCTGGCCGCCCTGGGGGACCTCTTCGTTAACGATGCCTTCGGCGCGGCGCACCGGGCGCATGCCTCGACAGAGGGAGTGGCGCACTACCTGCCGGCCGTGGCCGGGCTGCTCATGGAGCGGGAGCTTGAGTTTCTCTCGCGCACGCTGGAGCAGCCCCGGCGCCCTTTCACCGCCTTGATCGGCGGGGCCAAGGTTTCAACGAAGATGAAGGTCCTCGAGAATCTGCTCCAAAAGGTGGATCGCCTGCTGATTGGCGGAGGCATGGCCAACACCTTCCTCAAGGCCCAGGGCTACGAGGTCGGGCGCTCGCTGCTGGAGCCGGAGTTCGTGGACTATGCCGCCGGCCTGCTGGAGCAGGCCCGACGGCGTGGCGTGTCGCTGCTTCTGCCGGTCGATGTGGTCGTGGCGCCGGAGCCTAAGCCCGACGCGCCACGGCAGGTAGTTGACGTTGCCCAGGTGCCATCAGATATGATGATCCTCGATATCGGTCCGCGCACCGTAGAGCAGTTTGCGCAGGCGCTGCGCAGCAGCGCCACGATCCTGTGGAACGGACCGGTAGGCTTGTTCGAGGTCCCCCCATTCGATGCCGGGACGCGGGCCCTGGCGGAAGCCATTGCCGCGGCCACGCGCGCCGGGGCTGTGAGCGTGGTGGGAGGCGGCGACACCGTTGCCGCAGTCGAGCAGATGGGCCTGGGCGCGCAGATGACCCATCTGTCTACCGGCGGAGGCGCCGCGCTCGAGTTGCTGGAGGGACGCGTGCTGCCCGGGGTAGCGGCACTACAGGATCGTGAGACATCCTGAGCAGGAGCACTCCGGACAAATGTGGACCGAGTTGTTCAAACTTGATGGCCGGGTCGCAGTCGTCCCAGGCGGCAACGGCGGCATCGGTAGCGTGCTCTGCCGCGCGCTGGCAGCGTATGGCGCCGATGTGGTCATCGCCGGCCGTCGGTTCGAGCGCTGCCAGGATGTGGCTGCCCAGATCGAAGCAAGCGGCCGGCATGCCCTCGCCGTGCGTGCCGACCTCACCCGCCCGGAAGATGCTGAACGATTAATGACCCAGGCAGTCGAGCGCTTCGGCCGCCTGGATATCCTGGTCAACTGTGTCGGCGGCAACGCTCGCTTTCCCGCGGAGGAGTATCCGCTTTCGGAATGGCGGCGGATCCTCGACCTGAACCTGACGACAACGCTTTTAGCCTGCCAGGCCGCCGCCAGGTACATGATTCCCCAGCGCTACGGCAAGATTTTGAATATCTCGTCCGTTCGCAGCCTGCTCGGCATCCACTCCGGCTACAGCGCCTACTGCGCTGCGAAGGGCGCAGTGAACATGTTAACGAAACAATTGGCTACCGAGTGGGCCAAATACGGCATCACTGTGAACGCCATCGCGCCGACGTTCATCCGTACCGAGCAGGTTGCGGATATGCTCTCCGACCAGGCGTTTTACGACTCGTTGGTGCGGCGTATTCCGCTCGGCCGCATCGGTGAGGTCGATGACCTGGTTGGGGCAGTGCTGTTCTTTGTCTCACCGGCGTCGAACTTCATCACCGGACAAGTTCTCTTCATTGACGGCGGACTGACCGCGTGCCAGTAAGGGCATAGTGTCGCGTACTCACATAACGAATAACCTGCGCCGAAAGGCGGGCACACTCAGCCCATGGTGGGGGAGTGAGACTACGCCTCTTGTCCTAGTCTCAGGGATGTGCCTAGGCCATTTGGGTAGGTAACGTGCTATACTGGCCCAAGTAGTTGGGCAGGAGCTGTTGTCCTGTGGTATTGGATTAGGTTACAAAAGTATGTTTTATATGCCAAACCATGGTTGCTAAGGGATGACGAGCCTGTAAGCTTGCGTTCGCGCCAGGCTGCGGAGTGCACGGTGACCCAGACCAGCCGGAGAGGGAGCTTCGTTATGGTGAGTAGTCGTGACGCGTCGCCGGAGGCAGCAACGTTTGGAGTATTCGGCGAGGGCGTATCAGCTGCACTCGAGCAGGACGAAGACGCACGCAGGCTCCTCATCGCAGTTGCAGACATCCTCAACAGCACGCGCGATGTCGACGCTGCGTGTGTCGCCACCCTCGAGGCGCTCGCCCGGTATGCGGCATCTGACCGAGCTTTTGTGATCCTCTGGGACCTGCTGAACCCCATGTTCACGATCCGTGCGGCGACCGGACTGCCACGCGATGTGGTCGGCCAGGCGGTGCCGGCGGAAATCGTGTACCAGGCGGCCGGACCTCGGGCGAGCGTGGTGCCATCGTCCCTCGAGCCGGTGCTCCTCGGCGCCGCAGCGGAGGCATGCGTATCGGCAGGGATCGACGTGGGCAAGGGCAGCGTGCTGGCCATCCCGCTGCGGGCCGGTAATCTGCTGCTCGGCGCGCTGGTCGCTGCCAGGCCTCCGACAAGCGGCGCGTTCGTCGAGGCAGAGATCTCCTTACTTTCGGCAGTCGGCGACCAGCTTGCAGTGTGCCTGTTTCGCAACATGACGTTCCGGCTGGCACGCCGCGTGCTGGCGCCGCTTGCCGCTGATGCACTGCGCCACGATGTCTATGAAGCTGCGACGCTGCTGAAAACCGCCCTGGAACTGATCGGCCCGCACCTCTCTCAGCCGTACCGGCACTGGGACGGCGTGTGGCTGCGCGACCACGGCCAGCGACTCCATCGCCTGGTCGCGGGCCCGCTGCGTTCAGCCGGACGGCGCCGCCAGGTCGCGCACCTGGTCACGCCGGCGGTGTTAGCGGAAGTGTGCGCGGAACGGACGGTCAGGACCATCCAGTTCACCCCTCCGGCAACCGTCCGGCAGCCCGGCGGTGAGAACGCGGCGAGCTTGCCCACCCATCTGATCCTAGCGCCTGTGCAACTTCCCTATGACGGCGAGGCGGTATTCTGCTTTGCCAGTCACCTCCGCGCCCTTGCCACCGACCTGCAGCTCGTCCATGCCTTTAAGCTTGAAACTGAGATCATCCTGCGCAACGCTGAATCACACCGCGCGACTGCCGCACGAGCGTTGATGGCAGAGCGGGCCGGCATTGGCATGGAGCTCCACGATGGCCTTGCCCAGTCGCTCTTCTCGCTGCAGCTCAAACTTGCCGAGCTCCGCACGCTTATTCCTGAGACTGCTCAAGCTGCACGCGCCGAACTGGCTTCCGTGGTTCTGGACCTCTCCCAGGCCATGCACGAGCTACGGAATGCGATCTCCGGTCTGCGCTATGCCCTTCCTGAAGGGACCAACCTTGATACGGCCATCCGACGGTATGTGGAGGACTTCAGCGAGAAGTTCGAAATTATGGCCACCTTCCGCCGGACCGGCCGGCGCTGGAAGCCGTTCCGCGATGTGGAAGTACATCTCTTCCGCGTGGTGCAGGAACTGCTGACCAACGTGCGCAAGCATGCTGCAGCCACCGCTGTGCAGGTGCACCTGCATGTAGGAGCCCGTGAGCTCCGTCTCACGGTCACCGATAACGGCAAGGGTTTTGATCCGACCCGTGAAATCCATGATACTACTGAGCACTTCGGGCTAACCGGCATTCGCCACCGTGTGGAGCGCTTTGGGGGGACACTGACGATCTCCACCCCAGAAGGTGGCGGCACCGAGGCGAGTGTGCGGATTCCGCTGCAGCACGTGCTCGAGCATGAGTGAGACCGTACGACGCAAGGAACAGCCAGATCCACGCAATCCAGGAAGTCCGTGAGCCGGCGCAGCCTGCGCCGCCAGAAAGGAGCGCTCTATCCTGGAGGGACTTGCATGGCCAAGACGCGCGTCCTCGTCGTAGACGACCATGCGCTGGTGCGTCAGGGCCTCGTCAATCTGCTCGCCAAGCAGGCAGAGATTGAGGTGGTCGGCAGTGCCGGCAGCGCGCAGCAGGCCATCGAGCAATCCCGCGCGCTCATGCCCGATGTTGTGCTGATGGATATCAGCATGCCGGATATGAGCGGGATCGAGGCCACAGCGCGGATCACCGCGAGCTGTCCGACAGTGTCCGTCATTCTACTGACCGCCTCCGCCGACGAGCTTGATCTGTGCCAAGGCATCCAGGCCGGCGCCTCAGGGTACCTGCTCAAGGACACGTCGGTTGAGCGGCTGGTCGCGGCGATCCAGGGTGCTCCGCGCGGGGAAGTTCCCCTCTCGCCACAGCTTGTCCCGCGCTTTCTAGAAGAATTCCGGCGCCTCGCAGTCCTGGCCCCGGCCGAACCGGAACACGCAGCGTCGGCCGGGCTGTCGGCACGGGAGCAGCAGGTGCTCCGGTTGCTGGCGGAGGGCCTAGAGAACCATGAGATCGCCCGCCGCCTGCATGTCAGTGAGAAGACCGTCAAGAACCACGTGCGCTCCCTGCTGCAGAAGCTGGGCCTGCGCAACCGCACTCAGGCCGCTGTATATGCGGTGCTCAACGGGCTGGCCGAGTCGCCGGCCACACGCTGATCCGGCGGCGCAGCATGGCGCTGTTATACGCGCTGCAATGCCGTGCGCAGCTGCTCGATCAGCAGCGTAACCTCTTCATCCGTCAGGTTCACCGGATTGATGAGCAGCGCGCCCTCTGCTGCAGCACCCTCTCCTACGGCAACGACGGGATCGCCATCCAGCAGCCGGTTGATGGCATCAAACGCGGTGAAGCCAAGCCAGGCCTCGTCGAGCTGGATCCGGGCCAGAGGATACCGATCGGGCGGGTCGCCGACGCTGACGGTGACACCCGGCACCCCGCGCAAGGCCTCAGCTACCCGCTGCACAATCGCTCGCCAGCGCGCCCGTTCGGCAGCATGGTCACGCTGCACGTAGAGTTGCAGCGCAGTGATCAGGCCGACAATCTCCTCGCGGCCAACTTTCATCGGCCGGCCGATGCCCTGCAGTGGTGGCCCCGGCAGCACACCGGTGTCCAGTAAGCGTGCTCGCCAGGTCCACGTTTGTGGGTGCACATCCATGTCCTGGTGCTGAAGCGCTACCGACAGGATGAGGTCCCGCCGGCCGGCCAGGAAGCCGGAGCACTGGGGCCCGCCAATGGCCTTGCCGCCGCTAAAGGCTACCAGATCGGCGCCCTGGGCAACGAACGTGCGCAGGTTCTCCGGAGGCGGCAGCGCGCCGGTTGCATCAACAATCACTGGCACACCATGCCGGTGGGCTATTCGCACGACTTCGTCGAGCGGCAGAGCTCCAGGCGCGTGCATAGCCGTCCACGCCACCGCCGCGGTGCGCTCGGTGATCGCTGCTTCCAGCTCCCAGGGCTGGGTCGGCCGTGGCGCCGGATGCCCGATGCCTCCGACCTCAACGAGCCGGACGCCCACAGTACGGATGGCGTGGTCATAGCTGTGGCGGTGCTGCCGCTGCACGATCACCTCGTTCTTCATGCCGGTGGTGTCGGGCAGGCGGTCCATTTTGGCGATATCCAGCCCGGCCACGCACGCGGCCGTGCCCAGGAGCAACCCTGCTGCAGCACCGGCAGTCACATAGCCGGCTTCAGCGCCGGTGATCTCAGCGATGATTTCACCGGCGCGCTCTTGGAGGTCCTCCATGCGTACAAACCACCGCGCTGCCTCCGCCATTGCCGCCAGCACTTCGGGGGCCATCCGCGAGCCGCCGAGCCGCGTGAGTGTGCCGGCCGCGTTGATGACAGTGCGTACGCCTAGGCGCTCGTAGATGGTGCTCATCGCCGGCTCCTGCGCGTTGTGCCTCTTCATCCAGCGGGCTCTTTGCAGGGCCATCATGCCATGGCCGTATGCACCGGTCAACAGGTACGCGGGCACTCGCATGACGGGGAGCTCTTGCACGCCGAGCCTTCATCTGCTATACTCACTGATACTTAGTATCATTTACAGTTACTTCTGCGCCAGCGCAGGGTCACGGGAGGAGCATGTGGTCAGCCACGAGCAGCTCGTGCAACGGGTTAGCCGGGCCGGCTACCGTATGACAGCGCCGCGGCGAACGATCCTGGAGCAGATCGCTGCCTGCGAGGGGCAATTCACGGCTTCAGATGTGCTGCAACGCGTCGCCATGGTGGCGCCGGATGTCGGCCGCGCCACCGTGTTCCGCACCCTGGAACTGCTGCTGACCTTGGGCGTCTTAGAGCGCGTGCATACCGGGGACGAGCGGCGGGATACCTACGTTGTGTGCCGCGATGGCCATCACCACCATCTCATCTGTTCCGTCTGCGGCACCGTAGCGGCGACGACCACCTGTATGATTACCGAGGCGGTGGCAGCAATGGCGCGCCAGGCCGGCTACCAGGTCGAGTACCACTGGTTGGAGATCGTCGGCCGCTGTCCACGCTGCGCACAGCCGGCGGCATCGAGCATCTGATATCCCTTACTCTATCTCTAAGAGTTCTAAAGAGCTCTAATAAGAGCAAGAGCTAAATAAGAGTTCTATTAAATTAGATCTAATTAGAACTAATTTAGAACTCTTAGAAAAAGAGCGGAGGTATGACGGATGTCGCATATCCACATCCCAGACGGCGTTTTGCCGCTGTGGATTGTTATCCTGGGATGGGTGAGCACGGCAGCCCTACTGATCTGGTGCGTCCGCCAGGTACGCGCAGATGATCTCCAGCGCCGCCTGCCCTTGCTGGGGGTCATGTCAGCGTTGATGCTCGCCGGCATGACACTTGAACTTGTGCCGATTGGCTACCATATCAACCTGACGGTGATCAGCGGCATTGTTCTCGGTCCAGTCCTGGGGTTCATCGCCGCCTTTATTGTGGACTTGATCCTGGCACTCCTGGGCCACGGCGGGATCACGGTAGTCGGACTCAACTCCCTGGTCATCGGCGCAGAGATCGCTTTGGGTTATTTCTGGTTTCGCACCCTGCGCGCCCTGCTGCGCGACCGCGCTGGACCCGGCCTGACTGCCGGTCTAGCGACGGTGTTAAGCCTGTTCATCAGCACCTTGTTGATGATCGGCATCGTGGGCATATCGAACGCAGCTGCGTTTCAGATGCCTGAAGCCGGCGCAGTTGAGGTGGCGCCGGGAACGCTATCGCTCCGGAACCCCTTCAGCGGCGGCGTGCTCTCCTGGGAACTCCTGAGTCCACCGGAACACGGCGCTGAGCGCCAGCTTGACCTGGGCACCTTTGCCTTGGTTGTGCTCGGTCTCGGCGTGATTGGCTGGCTCATCGAGGCTGTGCTGACCGGCCTGATCGTGCGCTACGTCGCTCAAGTGCGCCCAGATCTGATCCGCCCGTTGCGGGAGCCGGTGGCAGCGCAGGGCTGAGCTGCGCCCGGCAGGGTCATGCGCACTGCTCGAGAGAAGGTGCCAGACGATGGACATCGCCGCGATCGATTACTGGGCCACCAGCAGGCAAAGCTATCTGCACCGCGCTTCGGCGCCGGCCAAGCTGCTGGCCGCTGCGCTCGTGCTGGTAGCCATCATCGTGACGAACGACCCCTTCCTGTTGCTGTCTATCTATCTCACCGCAGCCGCAGCGGTGATCGCCACGGGGCTGCCTGCCTGGCATGTGATAGGGCTGGCTGCATATCCGGCGGTGTTTGCGTTGCTCTTCGCCCTGAGTCGCTGGGACGGCACACTGTACACTCCGGCCGTGATCATCCTCAAGGCTCTGGCCGCCGCGCTCGCCGTCGTGACCGTCATTGTGACCACGCCGTATCCCCAGGTCTTCAGCGTGCTCCGTCGGCTGCTGCCCGGCGTCGTCGCCGATGGGCTCTTCCTGACCTACCGTGCGCTGTTCATCTTGCTAGGACTGCTCGATGACCTGCTCATCGCACTGCGCCTGCGGGGGGGACTCTCGCGCCGCCGGTACCTGCAGAACAGCCGCAACCTGGCGATGGGGCTGGGGCTGCTGCTCGTGCGGACCCTGGCGCTCTCTGAGCGGCTATACGATGTGATGCGGGTGCGCGGCTATGCCGGACGGCTCGCCGGCAGCGATGGCTGGCGGCGCTTCAAGCCCGCTGATCTTGTGCCGCTCGGGTGGAGTCTCCTTATCCTGGCGACCGCCGCATCCATGCGACTCAATCCGGCGCTCCTCATGTATAACGGCTACGCAGTCCTTGCCGCGCTGCTGCTGCTGGCACTCAGTATCCTGACGCGGTGGCATCGCGGTCGGCTGGTCTGGAGACATGTATGATTTCCCGTAGCGTGCTGAACACTCCTCCTGCATCGGATAGCTCCGCACAGGGAGACGAGCTCGTACGGCTCGAAGCGGTCCGCTTCACCTATCCGGACGGCACACGCGTCTGTTATGAAGGCTTGCCGTTTGTCGTGCACCGCGGCGAGCGGGTCGTGCTGCTGGGACCAAACGGGAGCGGCAAGACGACGCTGCTCTACCATATCTTGGGGCTGCTGCGCCCTGACGACGGATTGGTGCGCGTCTTCGGCGTTGATCCGGCCCGCGCCTTCGAACAGATTCGGTGGCGTATCGGCGTCGTACTTCAGAACCCGGATGAACAGATCATCGCGCCGACGGTAGCCGACGACATTGCCTTCGGGCCGCGCAATTACGGCCTGCCGGAGGATGAGGTGCGGCAGCGCGTCCGCTCGCTGGCGCAGCAGTTTGGCATTACCCATCTGCTCGACAAAGTGCCGCATTACCTTTCCGGCGGCGAGCGAACGAAAGTGGCGCTGGCCGGCGCCCTGGCCATGTACCCAGACCTCTTAGTGCTGGACGAGCCATTCGAAGGCCTGGACACGCTGGCCAAGAGCGAGCTAGCTCGCCTGCTCAGTCACCTGCACCGCCGCCATGGCACGACGATCATTGTGTCCACACACGAGATTAACCTGATCCCGGAATTCATCGATACAATCTATCTGCTGGCGCGCGGTGGCCGCATCGTTATGCGCGGCAGTCCGCATGAGCTCTTGGCCCGGCCTGAGCTACTGGCTGAGCACCACCTGGAGCCGCCGGTGCTGGCACTCCTCTTCGACGCGCTACGTCGGCGCGGCATCCCGGTGAGCCCAGCCCTGACTGTTGAGGAGGCGGTGGAGCAGCTCATGCGGTTCGCCAGCGGCACAGCGGTGCCGGGCCGCTAAAGGTCCGCGGGATGTATGACCGAGCCTACTACGCCGCACGGTACCGCTACCGCCCAACCACTCCCTATTATTGGTCCACGCGCTACTACGCGCGGCTGCTGCAGCGCCATCTGCGGCCTGCCGCCGGCACGCGCCCGCGCGTGCTGGAGGTCGGCTGTGGCGTCGGGCATGTGGCACACCATCTGAGCCGAGCGTGCTCAATTTACGGATTGGATATCTCCACCGTCGCTCTGCGCGAGGCTCGCCGGGTGGCGCCTGCCGCGCACCTCGTGCAGGCCAGCGCCGAGCGGCTGCCCTTTGCCGCGGCGAGCTTTGATGGGGCCTTAGCCAGGCATGTCCTGGAGCATCTGTCTGAGCCGCAGCCGGCCATCGCTGAGCTCCGTCGCGTGCTGCGGCCGGATGCGTCACTCATCGCCGCCATGCCGAACCTGCGCAGTGTGACGCGGCCTCTCAAAGGCGCACGCTGGATTGGGTGGCGCGATCCGACCCATGTGAGCCTGCTCACGCCTGCCCAATGGCAACAGTTGTTCGAGCGATCTGGCTTCGTAGTGGTACGCTGCTGGAGCGATGGGTTGTGGGACGTCCCGTATCTGCCGTTCGTGCCCGCGTTGCTCCAGCTTCCCTTGTTTGCACTGCCGGCTGCACTGCAAGTGCTCACCACAGGCAGCTTTCTCCCTGTACCCTTGGGCGAAAGCGTCATCTTCCTTCTCCGCGCCGGTCGAGCATCGCCGGCCGGAGGCACATAATGCGATGCGCCGTCCGCCTGCTGTGGGGATGGTGTGGCCTGCCTGCGCTCGGCTTCTTCGGCAGCACCGCCGCAGGGATTTTGGCAGCAGCCCAGCCGGCGGCTGTTGTTGCCGGCTTTCAGCGCGCCTGCACGCTCATGGGTGCACGTGCGCCGACGGGAGTGGTTCCGGCCGCGGTGCCGTCGGCACGGCCGGGATGGGCGGAAGCTGCCGGTCCCGATCCCGGCAAATGCCCCGGGACAGTAAGCAGGACATTACCCCTGCGGTCGCGCTCGACGGCGCGGGCCGGCCTGAGCCAGCCGCGAGCCCGTGGCTACGCTCTACGGGCAGGTGAGTCGCGCTCAGGGCTAGCAAGCGCTGGAAGGCACCAGCACCTGGGCGAGCACGGTAGCAAGATCGGCCGCACGGTAAGGCTTGCTGAGGACGCCGCAGAAGCCGTAGCGTGCATAATCGGCCATTACCGGATCGTCTGAGTAGCCGCTCGACACAATCGCCCGTACAGCGGGATCAAGCTCTCGCAGGCGGCGGATCGCCTCCAGGCCACCTATCCGTCCCGGCACGGTGAGGTCCATAATGACGGCGTCAAACGGCCGCCCGGCTTCATGCGCCTGCCGGTAGCATTCGACCGCCTCCGCACCGTCGGCGGCCTCTGCAACTTCATAGCCAAGACGCTGCAGCAACCGTCTGACCAGCGAGCGCACCGCCGCATCGTCGTCCATGAGCAGGATGCGTCCCCGACCTGGGACCGGTGCCGGCTCAGACGCCTCTCTCACAGGCGCCAATGCCGCTCCGACACTATCTGGCAAGGCCGGCAGGTAAACCGACATCGTTGTGCCCTGTCCGGGTGTCGATCGGACAGCCACATGGCCGTCATGCCGCCGCACAATTCCCTGGACCACTGCCAGCCCTAGTCCGCTCCCGCCGGCGCGGGTGGTGAAGTAGGGGTCAAAGATTTTCGGCAGGTGCTCGGGAGCGATTCCGGTTCCGCTATCCTGCACCTGGATCCTGACGTACGGTCCATCAGGCAGCGGCAGACCCCACGCAAAGCCATCTGTGCCGCGCTGCACAAGCACGTTCTCCGCGCGCACCACAACGCGTCCCCCCTGCGGCATGGCCTGCCGTGCATTCAGGGTGAGGTTGTGCACAACCTGGCCAATTTGTCCTTCATCTGCCTCAACCGGCCAGAGGTCCGGTGCAAGGTAAACATCGCACTGCACCCCCGAGCCGCGCGTGGCGAGCTCTGCACTCTCACGCACACCCGCCTGGAGCCACACTTTTTTCTTCACCGGCGCGCCGCCTTTGGCAAAGGCGAGTAACTGGCGCGTGAGCCCTGCGGCGCGCTGGCAGGCCTGCTCAGCCTCGTGCAGTGCCTCATCAAGGGCGGTGCCCGGGGCGACGGAGAGCCTGGCTAAAGAGAGGTTCCCCATGATTGCCGCAAGGAAGTTATTGAAATCGTGGGCGATGCCGCCGGCAAGCACGCCCAGCGACTCAAGCTTGGCCGCCCGTAGACGCTCCTGTTCCAGCGCGGCTTCCTGCTGTTTGCTCTGCGTGATGTCTACCATCACCCCTCGCAGCTTAACCGGCTCGTCGTTTTCCAGGATTACGGTGACGATGTCGCGCAGCCAGACTACCCGTCCATCGGCGGCAATCATGCGGTATTCAAAGGTGTGAGGCCGCTTCTCTGCCGTGGCGCGCATGCAAAAGTCGACTGCCCAGCGGCGATCCTCAGGATGGAGGTGATCGCTCCAGAAGGTGGGCTCCGTTAGCCAGCGCTCCACGGGATAGCCAAGGATACGCTCTGCCTGCCGGCTTACAAACGTGAATTGCAAGGTACGCGCATCGCCCTCCCAAACGATGCTGTCCAGCGTCTCGATGAGTTCCTGGTATCTGCGCCGCTCACGACGCAGCTCATCCTCATCGCGGGCCCGCTCAATGGCAATGGCAGCTAGGTAGGTGGCGATCTGGACGAGTTCCCAATCATGCAGGTCCGGGGCGCATGGCTCGCCATAATACATGGCGAATGTTCCCAACACCGTTCCCTTGGAGGAGATGATCGGGATGGACCAGCAGGCGCGCAGCCCATGAGCCAGGGCAATCTCCCGCCAGGGCTCCCAGAGCGGATCGCTCGCAATGTCGGCCACGATCACCGGCTCGCTTCGGTACGCCGCCGTGCCGCACGAGCCGGCCGCCGGGCCGATAGCAACTCCGTCGATAGCGCGGCAGTAGCTCTCCGGCAGGCTTGGGGCTGCACCATGGCGCAGGTGCCGGCCGTCCTCGTCGAGCAGCAGGATTGAGCAGCGCGCCCGAGCAGAGAGTTCCTCTGTCGTGCGAGCAACCATTTCGAGGATCTCGGAGAGTGGAGCGCCGGTAGCAATACGCTCCAGCACACTCTGCTGCGCGATCAAGACCTCCTGTGCTGTTTCCAGTTCGGCAAGCCGCTCAAGGAGTGCTTCATAATCCGAGAGATCCGTAGGTGTATCCATAGACGTGTCCATAGATGTATCCATACGGAGATGCATTCCTCGTTGTGACTTAGTCACCGATTTGGAACTTCGCCATCGAATAGAGTGGCCTGGCTACCGAAGGCGGGCTCCCCGGTGACCCCATTGTAACCGGCCGGGAATAGGGCGATGGCACTTTTGGTACTAACGGCTGCGTTGGCCTGCCTGCTGGCCGGCGCTGCCGGCGCAGCCCGCTCCGGGCGGGCAGCAAGCGCCTGCCTGCTGTACAATACCTCTGTACAGAGTATCTAGACGGAGTAGACAGAGCATCTGGACGGAGCATCTAGGGTCTGGTGTGGTTCCGCCACGTGCCATGCACGGCTGGCGGCCGGCTCTGAGCAACGCGTCAAGCAGTACAGGTTGGCAGGGCTATGGAACCGCTGAGCAGTGACGAAATCCGGCGCCGCTTTCTGCGCTTCTTCGAACAGCGCGGGCATCTGATTCTGCCGAGCTCGCCGCTGGTGTCCTACGATGACCCCAGCGTGCTCTTCACCACGGCGGGGATGCAGCAGTTTAAGCCGTACTTCACCGGCGAGAAGACCCCGCCGGCTCCGCGCATCGCCACGGTGCAGAAGTGCTTCCGCACCGCCGATCTGGACGATGTGGGCGATGCCAGCCACCTCACCTTCTTCGAGATGCTGGGCAATTTCTCCTTCGGCGATTACTTCAAGAAAGAAGCCATCGAGTTCGCCTGGGAGCTGGCTACGCGCGAGCTGACGGTGCCGCCGGAGCGCATCTGGGTGACGGTGTTCGGTGGCGCCGAGGATCTGGGGCCGGATGAGGAGGCTGCCGCGTACTGGCGCGCCATCGGGGTTCCTGAGGAGCGGATTGTGCGTATCCCCGGCTGGGACGACAACTGGTGGGGGCCGACGGGAGACTCCGGGCCGTGTGGCCCGTGCTCTGAGCTACAGTACGATCGCGGCCCCGAATTTGGCTGCGGCCGGGCCGACTGCACGCCAGCGCATTCCTGTGGCCGCTTCCTGGAAGTGTGGAACCTGGTATTTAACCAGTATTTCAGCGCGGTGCCGAAGGACAAGCTGACCATGTCGGCGCTCACGCCACTGCCGCGCACGGGCATCGATACCGGCGCCGGGCTGGAGCGCTGGGCGGCCTTGCTGCAGGGCACTCCCAGCGTCTATGAGACCGACCTCTTCCGGCCGCTGGTAGACAAAGCCTGTGCATTGCTCAACGTGACGTATGGACAGGATCCCCAGGTCACGCGCGCCGTGCGTATTATTGTAGAGCACACGCGTGCGGCCAGCTTCTTAATCGCCGATGGCGTGGTACCCTCGAACGAGGGGCGTGGCTATGTCCTCCGCCGGATCCTGCGCCGCGCTATCCGGCAGGGGCGTCTGCTCGGTCGCGAGGAGCCGTTCCTCGCACCGATCGCCGAGGCAGTGATCGCCCGCATGGGTGAGACCTATCCCGAGCTGGTGCAACATCGCGAGCTGATCACGCATACCCTCACGCAGGAGGAGCAGCGCTTCGGCCAGACCCTGGTCACCGGCATGAACCTGCTCGAGCAGCTCCTGGACACGCTCGAAGCCCGTGGCGAGAAGGTAGTGCCGGGTGAGCGGGTGTTCCAGCTCTATGACACCTATGGCTTCCCGCCGGACCTCACTCGAGATATTGCCCAGAGCCGCGGCTTTACGATCGACGAGGAAGGCCTGCGCCGGGCACTGGAGCGCCAGCAGGAGCGCAGTCGCGCCGCTGCAGGGTTCCGCGAGCGTGAGTACCTGCCGGAGATCGGCACCCGCAGCATCTTCGTAGGCTATGAGCCGCCGCTGGTGCGCCGCTCACGGGTGGTCGGGCTGTTAAAGGGGACCCAGCCGGTGGAGCGGCTCAGCGCCGGTGAGGAAGGAAGCGTGATCCTAGCTGAGACGCCGTTCTATGCCGAGGCGGGCGGTCAGGTCGGTGACACGGGCGAGATCCGCGGGCCGCAGGGCACGTTTGCCGTCTTTGACACGCAGTCGCCAGAGCCCGGCGTGATCTTACATATTGGCCGGATGCTCACCGGCTCACTGGCGTTGCACGAGGAGGTCGAGGCGGCCGTGGATGTAGAGCGGCGCCTGGATACTATGCGCAACCATACGGCGACGCATCTACTGCATGCTGCCCTGCGGCAGGTGCTGGGCTCGCACGTACGCCAGGCAGGTTCGCTGGTGCATCCGGAACGCCTGCGCTTCGACTTCACCCACGGCGCAGCGCTCACGCCGGAGCAGATTGAGGCGATCGAGCGGTTGGTGAACGCACAGATCCGCGCCGACCTGCCGGTCGAAAAAGAATGGATGGACCGCGAGGCCGCGCTCGCCAGTGGGGCCATGGCGCTCTTCGGCGAGAAGTACGGCGAGCGCGTGCGCGTGGTCACTATTCCCGGCTTCAGCAAGGAACTCTGCGGCGGCACGCATCTCACGCACACCGGTGAGATCGGCTTCTTCCTGATCACCCAGGAGACCAGCATCGGTGCCGGGGTGCGCCGGATTGAAGCGCTCACCGGCCGTGGGGCTGAGGAGTACGAGCGCCGCGAGCGGCGGCTGCTGCAGCGGCTGTCCGCCGCGCTGGCTGCTCCAGTAGATGCCCTAGAGGAGCGTGTAGCGCAGCTCCAAAACGACCTGCAGTCGCTGCGCCGCCAGCTCGCTCAGCAGCAGCGTGAGGCGCTCCAACGCGAGGTGGAAGCCCTGGCGCAGCGCGCTGAGCAGGTGGGCCCGGCGCGCGTGGTGGCCGGGCGTATCACTGTCACTGATCCGGCGCTTCTGCGCGAGGCGGGAGATCTGCTGCGCGGCCGCCTTGGAGAGCAGGCCGCGGTGCTGCTGGCCGCTACGGCTAATGGCCGGCCCACCTTCCTGGTGATGGTCACTCCGGCCCTGGCCAGCCGTGGGGTGCGGGCGAACGAGATCGCTCGCGAGGTGGGCAGGGTCGCGGGCGGTGGTGGCGGCGGGTCGCCGGAGACGGCGCAGGCCGGCGGCCGCGACCCCCAACTCGTCGACGTCGCGCTGCAGCGCGGGCTGCAGCTTATCCGCGAGCGGCTGGGAGCATCGTGAGCACGGCGTGCGCCGCGCAGAGCCTGGACCGGACCGGCAATGGGTGCACTCCGCTCTCTTTTTGACCGTCTACCCCGTCTTGCTCCCGCGCGCGGGCGGCGTGCTCAACCGGCGCGCGCGGAGACGTCCGGGCATCCTGCGGTCTACGCCGCGCTTGACGTCGGCACCGAGGTCGCCAAGGCGCTTGTGTTCGAGACCCACGACGGCGAAGGCGTGGTCACCGGCGCCGGCCGGCAGCGTCAGGGGCTTGCCGATATGCACGGCGGAACCATTACCAACATTCGTACCGTCGTGGCCAACTGCGACGCTGCCCTAGAACAGGCGGAGCGGATGGCCGGTGTCTCCCCCGAGCAGGTGGTGATGGGCATCGCCGGAGAGCTGGTGCGCGGCGGGGCAACAACGGTCTCCGTCGAGCGGTCTCGTCCGGAACAACGGCTCAGTCGCAGCGAGCTCGAACGACTGGTTGAGCAGGCACAGCAGCAGGCTCTGCAGCAGATCAGCAGCCGGCTCGTCTGGGAGACCGGACTGCGGAAACTGGACGTGCGGCTCGTCGACGCTGCCATCATCGAAATGAAGATCGATGGGCACAAGGTTGCCGATCCTATCGGCTTCCAGGGCCGGCATGTGGAAATCACGGTCTTTAACGCCTTCGCGCCGCTGGTCCATCTCGGGGCCCTGCAGAGTGTGGCACACGACCTGGGCCTCGAACTCTTTGCCATCGTGACGGAGCCCTATGCTGTTGCGCGCTGTCTAGCCTCACCCCAGGCGGTTGAGCTCGGAGCGATCTTTCTTGATATCGGCGGGGGCACGACGGACATCGCTCTGGTGCGCAACGGCGGCATCGAGAGCACCCGCATGTTTGCGCTGGGGGGCCGCGCCTTTACGAAACGCCTGGCCCAGGTGCTGGAGCTAGACTTCGACCAGGCGGAGGAACTGAAACTTCGCTACGCGACGGGCGTTCTTGAAGACGTCAAGGCAAAGCAGGTGCGGGAGGTGCTTGAGGCCGACACCGAGGTCTGGCGCAGCGGCGTCGAGCTGGTGCTAGAAGAGCTCGCCGGTGATGACGTGCTGCCGCCGCGGTTCTTCCTGTGCGGCGGGGGCAGCCAGCTGCCCGAGATCAGGCAGGCGCTGCAGAATTATCCCTGGACAGAACGCCTCCCCTTCGCCCGAAGACCGGCCGTGCGTCTCATCCACCCGCGCGACGTGCGTGCGGTGCGCGATGCGACGGGCCAGCTCCGCAGCCAGCAGGATGTCACGCCGCTGGCGCTGGCGTACCAGGCCGTGGAGCTCGAGCAGGAGCAGGATACCCTGGACGACGTACTGCAGACCGTTATACGCTGGCTGCGCCTGTAGCGGAGCACCCGGAAGCGGCCTGGCTGCCTCGATCGGACTGCCATGGAACAGATCATTTACGTTGACCCCGACGACGAGATTACCACGCTGCTGGAAAAGCTGCGGCGCGCTCGTGAGAAGGAGATCGTGCTGGTTGCCACAGAGCGGACGCGCGCCCTTGAGACTGTGATCAATCTCCGGTTGCTGCAACGGCGGGCCCAGGAGATTGGCGCGCACGTCGCCCTCGCAGTGGCCGATCGAAATATCCGCCAGCTTGCCCAGGAGCTTGGTTTTACCGTCGCAGCCTCGCTTGAGCAGTTGCGCGACGCGCTGGACGCTTCCCGCCCGGCGGCAAGCCGGCGTGCGCGGCGCTGGCCCTGGCAACGGGGGTCCGCCGCTGCGTCCGACAGCACGCCGGAGGCCGGAGCAGAGGGTGCTCCGGCCCCCGGCCCCGGGCACACCGGCTTTGGACGGCGTGCAGTACCCACAGCCTCGCGCCCCGCAGCCGCAGGCCTCCAGAGCGAGGCCGCCGCGCCGGCAGTGGCCGCGGCAGCGCCGGCCCCTCGTCGCGCGTCTCGCCAGGGGAGTGCATATAGTCCATACCAGCGAGCCGGTCAGGCGCGAGCCGGGTTCGGAGAGACAGCGGCGCGCGCTGTTCCCCGCCGTGCGGCTATGCCTGCCTGGGAAGCCAGCGAAGATGATGAAGCATACGCTGCCCCACCCCGGCATCCCCGCGCAGGGGCGCGTCTCGTCCGCCTCGTCGGAGCGATCGTCGGGGTGCTGGTGCTGCTCGCACTTACCGCCGGCGGCGCAGCAGCCTACTTGTTCTGGCCGAGCGCCGACATCACGCTGACTCCGGCGATCGAGCCTTTTGAGATTAAGGAGGTCATTACTGCCGATCCACAGGCGCGGCGGGTGGAGGTTGAGACGAGCAGCTTCCCTGCACGCATTGTGCAGGTTGAGGTGCGCGACGTCTTTCGGGCAGAGACGACCGGGAGGAAGGTCGTGCCTGATGGCAAAGCCCAGGGCCAGGTTGTCTTTGTGAACCAGACCACCAACTCGGTCGAAGTGCCCCAGGGCACCATCCTGGCTACCGCAGAGAACGTCAAGTTCCAGACCGTGCAGAAGACGACGATCCCGCCGACGATCTTTGCCGGGCCGGAGCAGCGCTTCGGCACCGGCCGCGTCGGCATCATTGCCGTCGAGGGCGGCACGCAGGGCAACGTGGACAAGTACAAGATCACGCGCATCGAAGGCGATCTGGCAAGCAAGCTCCAGGTCATGAACGATACGCCGACCAGCGGTGGATCGAACCGCACCGTGCGCTACGTCACGGCGGAGGATCGCCAGAGGCTGCAGAGCGAGGCGCTCAAGGCCCTGCGAGCCCGCCTCGATGGGGAAATCGCCAAACAGTACAATCCGGAGAAAGAGACGCTGCTCATCTGGCCCGAGCGTGGTGGCCAGAATCCAGCTGTGATGGAAAGTACGTTCAACAAGAACTCGGATGAGGAAGCCGATCGTCTGGAGCTCACCATGAAGCTTCGCCTGAGCGCCACGGCGTTTCAGGGTGATCATGTCAATCAGCTTATGACCGAGCTTCTGGCGAAGCGGTTGGGACAGGCCAAACCCGGCTACCGGCTGCTGCCTGACAGCGTGAAGCTAGGCGTGCCCGAACTGACGCGCATCGAGCCGAGCGGGGCAGTCGTGCTCACCGCTGCTGCGGCAGGACAGGTGACAGCGCGAGTGGATGTCGACCGCGTGCGTGAGGCGTTACTGCACAAGTCATTGCCCGAGGCGGAACGGTACCTGCGCAGCCTGCCGGGCGTGGCCTCCTACCGGCTTGAGATCCAGCCGGAGTGGTACCACGCGATGCCGCGCTTCCCCTTCCGCATCAGCGTACGGGTCGAGCCCTCCCGCCAGCTTCCGGCATGATTATTGCCGCTCTTGATCCCGGCGAACGACGCATTGGCATCGCCATCAGCGATCCGACCGAGACGCTGGCGACGCCGCTCACGACGCTGGAGCGGCGCTCCTGGGCGGAGGATCGCGAGCGCCTGTGCCGCCTGCTGCGCGAGGTGGGCGCTGAGCTCGTGGTGGTGGGCGTCCCGCTGAACGCCGACGGCACAGAAGGCGAGCCGGCTCGCCGGGCCCGGCGCTTCGGCCACCGTCTCGCCAGCGCGTGTGGGATACCCGTGGTATTCTGGGACGAGTGGCTCTCCACCCAAGAAGCGCAGGAGGTATTGATCGCTGCCGGCAGGCGCCGAAAGGATCGCCGGGCCAGGCTGGACGCTGCGGCGGCGGCGATTATTTTGCAGCGGTTCCTCGACGCCCGTGGCCGGCATAGGACAACAGAGGAACCCGACGGAGCAGACCATCGCTGCTAGGTCTCGACGATGGGAACGATACCACCCACACGACGCACACGCCGACTTCCGGCTCCAACAGGTCCCAGGCGGCAGGGCCTCCCGGTGCGAACCTTCCGGCTGATCTTTTTCGCCGCCCTGGTAGTCCTGCTGAGCCTGGGCACCGGGATCTACCTTGGTGTTCAGGCGCTAGCGCGCGACTTTGCCGGCGCGCCGGCGCCCTTCACGCTGAACGCGCTCGCCGGTCCCCCCAGCGACAGTAGCGAACCAGTCACGTTTGTGGTCCAGCCGGGTGAGACAACGACGCAGGTGGCCAATCGCCTTGCGCAGCAAGGATTAGTCCGCTCTGCGCTGGTATTTCGCCTGATGGTCAAGCAGATGGGAGCGGACGGCAAGCTCCAGGCCGGGGAGTACCAGCTGCGCCGGAACATGTCCATACAGGAGATCATCGCGACGCTCCAGCGGGCCGTGCTGAAAGATTACCCAATTACCTTTATAGAAGGACACCGGCTCGAGGAGTATGCCGAGACAATTGCCGGCCGCCCGCCGCTCGATCCGAACGAGTTCCTTATGCTGGCCCGCAGCGGTGAGTTTGCCTTCGACTTCTTGTCGTCTCGCCCGCCAGGCGCAAGCCTCGAGGGCTACCTTTATCCCGATACCTATCGCGTCACCGAGCGCACCACGACGCGCGAGCTCATTGAGATGATGCTGCGCCGCTTCGGCGAGGTGTTCACGGCGGAGATGCGTGAAGAAGCGCGGGCGCGCGGGCTGACTATCCACCAGGTGCTGACGATTGCATCTATTGTCGAGCGGGAAGCAGTCGTCCCCGAGGAGGCTCCGCTCATCGCTGGGGTCTATTACAACCGGCTCAGCCGGGGGATGCTCCTGAACGCTGACCCGACCGTCCAATACGCGCTTGGCTATCAGGAGGCCGAGAAATCGTGGTGGAAGCGGCAGCTCCTGTTTATTGACCTGGACGTGCGCTCGCCGTATAACACCTATCGGAATACCGGCCTGCCGCCCGGGCCGATCTGCAATCCAGGGTTGCGCTCGATCCAGGCGGCGTTGCGACCGCAGGAGACCCAATATCTCTACTTTGTCGCCCGCGGCGATGGCACCCATGTCTTCGCCCGAACGCTTGAGGAGCACATCCGCAACCAGCAGCTTTTTCAGGGAAGATAGGAAACGTACGATGACTGCCTCTGCTCCCACGCTTGCCCGCGTCCAGTGCCTGCGTGCCCGCCTCGCCAAGGAGGGGCTTGACGGCATTGTCATCTCGCAGCCGGAGAACCGACGGTACCTGTCAGGATTTACGGGCAGTGCAGGCTATCTCCTCATCAATCAGGAACGGGCCCTCATCATCGTTGACTTCCGGTATATCCAGCAGGCAGCCGAGCAGGCTCAGGGCTTCGAGGTCGTCAAGATGGAGCAGAGCTACTTCCGCGATCTGCTGCCTGAGCTGGCGAGCGAGCTGAGCATCGCGCGGCTGGGCTTCGAAGCGCTAGATGTGAGTTATGCTACCTATACCGACTGGCGCGAGGCGCTGAGCCGGCAGGGCGATGGCCCTGCCGTTGAGCTTGTACCGACGCGAGGATGGGTGGAAGCGCTGCGCGCCATTAAGGACCCTGCTGAGCTCGCCGCGATCCAGGACGCCATCAAGATCACCGATGATGCGTTCCTCGAGGCCCTCTCCTGGCTGCGCCCCGGGCTCACTGAGAAAGAGGCCGCCTGGCGGCTCGAGAGCTCCATGCGACAGGCCGGGGCCGACGGCGTGGCGTTTCCGGTCATCGTAGCCGGCGGGCCAAACGGGGCTATGCCGCATGCCATGCCCACCGACCGGCCACTCAAAGCAGGGGAGCCAATCATCATCGATATGGGCGCGCGCCTGCACGGCTACTGCGCCGACCTGACGCGCACGGTCTGCTTAGGCGAGCCGGATCAGCGCTTCTGGGAGATCTACTCCATTGTGCTGGAGGCGCAGCAGAAGGCCGAACGCGAGGTGCGTCCCGGCATGACCGGCCAAGAAGCGCACGCCATTGCTTGGAACTATATCAATGAGCGCGGCTACGGAGATGCTTTCGGTCACGGCTTAGGCCATAGCCTGGGGCTGGCCATTCATGAAGAGCCGCGTATGTCGAAGACGTTCACTGGCACGCTCGAGGCAGGCGTGGTGATCACCTGCGAGCCGGGGATTTACATCCCCGGGTGGGGCGGAGTGCGCATCGAGGATATCATTGTGCTTGAGCCCGGCGGGGCGCGCGTGCTCACCCGTGCGCCCAAGGATCCGGTTATCCGCATCTGATCTGTGCTCTCTGCCCCGGGGCAGCCAAAGACGCCGGGTCCAGCAGGAGACGTTCTGTCCCGGCGGTGCGCTGCATGCAGGGAATGCATCAAGCAGGAGGGAGCGTAGCGACGATGGTTGAGACCCAGCCTCCGGCGGTGAGAGAGGGCGAGCCGGCCCCTGATTTCACCCTTCCGTCAACCACCGGTGAGCCGATCTCGCTCTCGCAGTTTCGCGGCAAGAAGAACATTGTCTTGTTTTTCTACGTGCGAGATGATACGCCGGGTTGAACCAACGAAGCGACCCAGTTCCGTGTGAACTTGCCTGCCTTTGAAGCGCGCGACACTGTGGTGCTTGGGGTGAGCCCGGATGATCTGGAGTCACACCGGCGCTTCAGCGAGAAGCTCGCGCTGAATTTCCCCTTGCTCAGCGACGAGAACAAAGAAGTCGTCCAGCGCTATGGCGTCTGGCAGCTCAAAAACGTCATGGGCCGGCAGGCCATGGGGGTAGTGCGCACGACGTTCGTCATCGATAAAGAGGGCATCGTGCGCAAGGTCTACCCCAACGTGAAGGTAGAGGGGCATGCTGCGGAAGTGCTGCGCTGGATCGAGGAGAACCTATAGCCTATAGGTTGTAGCCCTGGGCGAGCTTCGCTTTCACCCCGGCCCTTCCCAGTACGAGGCGTGACGCGTGCTATAGTGAGCGCGCTTCTTCGGGAGGCCACGGTTCCAGCTCTTCGACCGGGCGCGGCTCGTCGAAGCGCTGGAACCGTGGGTACTTCCGTGCGGCATCATAGCGATACTCCGCCACAGCGAGGTTGTTCAAGAGCATCGCCACCAGCACGCTTGCCCGGGGATAGCGCTTGGTCAGATCAGTAAGTGCCTGGTGGAGCAGCCGGCGCTGCCCCTGCTCGCCTAAAGCATGCCACCGTTGCTCGGCGCTGGCGTCCAGAGCCACTAGGAAGAGCGTGGCCGCGCGCACGCGCTCGGCGTAATCGGGGTCCGGCTCCTGCCCCGCTGTCCCACCCCCCTCCTGCGGCACAAGGGTGAGGAAAGCGTCCAGCAAGAAACCGCTCGCTTTGTGCTCGGCAGCGATCTCTTCGGCCGCCCGCGCGGCCGCGGTGTTATTGCCCGACATGGTCTGTCCACTGGCCTCGAGTGATCGGTCTTGACCCTGGCCGGTCGAACGCCGCTCAGCGTGGGTTCACCGGCCGAAGCACGGAGCGCCCCAGGCAGGCGGCGCTCCCGGCCCACCGCTGCGGCGCGCCCCGGACGCTACAGCCGTCTAAACCGGAGCACCAGTGGATCCAGCTGGCGGGCCATCTCTAGCAGTGTGGCACGCAGCTCAGGCGGGAGAGGCGGCACCGGAGGTCGTGTATAGTCGCTGCGCAGGATGCCGCCCTCTTTCATGAGCACCTTCGTCCCACGCAGGCCGCAGAGCTTGTTCTCGAAGCTGATCAGCGGCAGGAAGCGCTCGAAGGCGACACGTGCTTCTTCCCGCCGGCCCGCCATGTACAGGTCGAACACCTGGCGGAAGAGCTCCGGGATCATTCCGCCGGGCATCGTTCCCGTAGCTCCGGCATCCAGATCATAAAGCAGCGTAATGCCCTCTTCACCGTCGAAGGCACCCCCGACGTGCTGCTTGGCCATCTGCAGGAGCGCGCGGATTTTCAGCGCCGCCGCAGCCGATTCAATCTTAAAATACCGCAGGTTCGGTAGCTCTGCTGCCATACGCGCCAGCAGCTCGGCCGAAAGCGGCACGCCGCTCACCGGGCTGTCCTGCACCATGATCGGGATACGCACCGCCTCAGAGACCGTGCGGAAGAAGGCGAACACGCCCGCATCATCGGGGTGGAGCGTGCCGTGATACGGCGGCATCAACATCACCATGCTGGCGCCGGCAGCCTCCGCGCGTCGGCTACGTTGGACAGCTATATGGCTGCTGTAGTGGCTGGTGGTCACAATGACCGGCACACGTCCGGCCGTGTGTTCCAGGATCACGTCAATCAGCCGGTCACGCTCGGCATCGCTGAGCGCCCACTGCTCGGAATAGTTGGCCAGGATACAGAACCCATGCACCCCGGCTTCGATGAAGAAATCCACAGCGCGCCGCTGGCTCTCCAGGTCGAGCTCTCCGTAATCGTCAAACGCTGTGGGCAGGATGGGGAAGACCCCCGCGTAGACCGCAGGCTGCGCGCTCATCGTGTGCACTCGCTTGATTCGCTAGGTATGTCAACACATCACATGCTAGGAGATCGCAGGGGCGCGATGCCCAGCGTCGCGGCGACGTGCTGGAGCTCTCGCAGGGTGTCGGCCGGGACAGGGATACCATCGCGGCTGCGCTGGGCGCGGGCGCAGCGCTCAGGTTCGCCAGGCAGCAGCACCTCAGCCATGCCGGGCGCGGCGGGCAGGGCTTTGAGCGCTGCAGCCGCGCTTGCCACACCCGCGCAGTACGCCTGCGCGTCGCCGAAGGCAGCCGGATCGATGACCAGCATGAACGTGCCGCCGATGCGGCCATCGCCGTAGGCACCGCTCAGCCCACCCAGCATCGCCGCCATGAGTGAGAGGGCCGAGCCCTTATGCCCGCCAAAGGGATGCAACGCGCCGCCGCGAAAATAGTCGTTTGGATCAGTGCTTGGCCGTCCATCCGGCCCTATCAGATACCCCTCGGGCAGCGGCTCGTGCTTCGCCCGCGCCACCATGACCTTGCCCCCAGCGATAATCGCCGTAGCGAAGTCCATCATGAGGGGCTGGCCGGTCTCCGACGGAATAGCGATCGACCAGGGGTTCGTGCCAAGCCCGCCGGCGGCAGCACCGAAGGGCACCACGCTGCGGGCGCCCTTGCCGGCGCTGCCGGCACAGAGCAGCACGACGTAGCCCCGCCGAGCCCCTTCCTCGGTATAGGCGCCCAGGCGTCCGATATGGCCGCACCGCCGGATCGCTACCGCGGCCACACCGGCATCACGCGCTCTCGAGATGCCATGCTCAAGCGCAAACGCCGTAGTGGTATGGCCGAAGCCTCCGTTGCCATCCACCAGCATGCTAGCCGGCCTCTCGCGGGCCACGACCGGCCGCGCTGCCGGATCAAGCGCGCCGCGGCGGATGGCCTCGATGTACGACGGGATACGCAGTACCCCGTGCGAATCGTGACCGCACAGGTTGGCATCAACGAGATGGTCCGCCACATACGCAGCGATATCCTCCGGCGCTCCGGCCGCCTGGAAGGCTGCCTGAGCGAAGCTGCGTAGCTCATGTGCTGAGAATCGATACATCTGCTCCATTCCCGGTGCACCTCCTGGCCGCGGACTCTCGGCCGTATCCTTCGGCAGCCCGGCGCGGCGTAGCATGGCAGAGCGCGTGCGCTCTGTCAACTGCGCCGTCCGATATGCCCGCATTGCCGCCCGGTGGAGGGCACTACGGGAACAGATCGGTGCTGAGGTACTTCAGTCCGCTGTCAGGACAGACTGTGACGATAAGCGTGCCGGCGGGGAGCTCGCGCGCCAGCTTCAGGGCACAGGCAACGTTCGCTCCAGACGAGAATCCGGCGAAGATGCCTTCCCGGGTAGCGAGCAGGCGAGCCGTCTGGATAGCCTCGTCGTCGGTGGCAGTGAGGAACCCGTCCACCAGCGAGGGGTCCCACTGGGGCGGGATCATGGCGTAGCCGGTGCCCTGGATCTTATGGCTGGTATTTGTCACTGGCTTGCCCGCGATGAAGGGCGCTGAGGCCGGCTCCACAGCAAAGCACTTGATATTCGGGTTATGGCGCTTGAGGCAGCGAGAGACGCCAATGAACGTGCCGCCGGTGCCGACCGCGGCGACGAACGCGCCGACCTGCCCTTCGGTCTGTTCCCAGATCTCCTCGCCGGTGGTCAGTTCGTGTGCCAGCACACTATCCGGATTATAGAACTGGTTGGCGCGGAAGGCCCCAAGTTGCTCGGTCAGCTCACGCGTGCGGCGATCTACCGCCTCCAGGTCCTCTTTCGACACCTGGCCGGGCCGTGGCGTGCCCACTTGGGGCACGAGTTCCACCTCAGCGCCGAGGGCCTGAAGCATGCGGCGGCGCTCCACGCTGTTTCCCTCGGACATCACCGCGATCAGGCGATAACCCTTGACCGCGCAGACGACGGCTAGGCCGGTGCCCATGTTGCCGCTGGTAAGCTCGATCACCGTACCGCCGGGCTTGAGCAACCCCTTGCGCTCAGCCTCTTCGATCATGCGCAGCGCCACACGATCTTTGATGCTGGCGCCGGGGCTGTAATACTCCAGCTTGGCGGCCACGCGGCAGGGCAGCCCGGCTGTCAGACGGTCAAGCGCCACCAAGGGTGTTTTTCCAATCGTCTCCAGCACGCTCCCAGCAATGGGCATCGCTCTCCTCCGAGCGGGGATGGTAGCCTGATTGTAGCGAATGAGGCAGCGGGAGGTGCAAGAGCAAGAGCGGCCTGCCCCGCTCAGCTGCGCCGCTCGACTATAACGCGCGGGTCCGCCTCAGCCGGCACGACTTCGCCGGCAACGATCAGCTCCGGCACTGCAGCGCGGGCGCGCTCGACGTCGTCCGGAGAGACGGCCAGGACGTAGCCCAGGCCGAGGTTGAACACGTGGCACATCTCCTCAAAGGAGACCCGGCCGCGCTCCTGGACGAGGGAAAAGATCGGCGGCACGGGCCAGCTACCATACCAGAGCCGGGCAGCAAGTCCGACTGGGAGCATGCGCGGGATGTTGTCGATCAGGCCGCCGCCGGTAATGTGCGCCATCCCCTTGATATGCACGCCGGCTTCACGCAGGCGGCGTATCTCGAACAGGTAGCAGCGGTGTGTGCGGAGTAACTCCTCGCCCAGCGTGCGGCCGAGTTCGGGCATGTACTGATCGTATGGCACCCCCGCAAACACCCGCCGCACCAGCGAGAAGCCATTGGTATGCAGCCCGTTCGAGGGCAGACCCAACAGCACATCGCCGGCCTGGATCGCACAGCCATCCACGAACTCCGCCCGCGCGACGGCTCCCACGATGCAGCCGGCTACGTCGTACTCGCCGGGAGGGTAGTGGCCGGGCATCTCGGCCGTTTCTCCTCCCAGCAGGGCACAGCCCGTCTCACGGCAGCCACGCGCGATACCTGAGACAACCGCCTCGAGCACCACGGGATCCAGCCGGCCGCATGCAACATAATCTAGGAAAAAGAGCGGGCTGGCACCCGTCGTGAGGATGTCATTCACTGAATGACAGACCAGGTCATAGCCAACCGTGTCGTGGATACCTGTGGCGAATGCCACGCGCAGCTTCGTGCCCACGCCGTCGATACTGGCGACGAGGAGTGTATCTGTGCCCAAGCCCGCAGCCGCAATGGAGAAAACGCCGCCGAAGTCGGAAAGCGCCCGCTCAACCCCGGGCACGAACGTGCCCCGGGCCAGGTCCTTGATGCGGCGCACCAGCCGGTTCTTGGCGGCGATATCTACACCTGCAGCAGCGTAGGCGCTGTGCGAGCGCGACTGTGACTCCATGGCGTGCACAAGCCCTGAGCGCTTGTTTTTTCCACTCCAGGGCAACCGCCCTGCGATTTACTCGGTTAGCGCTTTTCGGAGGTCCTCTCGCAGCCGCCGCGCAGTCAGGCGGACAATGCCAAGGCTCTCGACACGGTCGCTCACTACAGCCAGCAGAGCAGCATCAGCCACCGGCTCGACCACCACGAGCCCTTGCTCATACTCCAGCGCGGACTGAACCAAGCGGCCACACCCGATCTCTCGTCCCAGCTCCTGGGCCGGCACCGCCCAGCTCGATGCCATCGCCCCGAGGGCCTCGAGATCGACCTCTGCATCGGGACGCGTCACCCCGTGGAGCACGAGACCATCAGTGCCGGCCAGTACGGCAGCAGCCACCCCCCGCACCCGTGTAAATCTCTCCAAGAGCTCCTGTAAATCGGGCATGCCTCCTCCAGACGTGCTGTTAGCGTGATTGTGCCGTCAGCTCAACCCCCACGCCAGGACGCTCAAGAACGAACTTGTCGAGGTGGAGCTGGACCTGGATCGGGTAGTTCCCGGTAAAGCACGCGTTACAGAACATGGCCTCAGGCAGACCAATGGCCTCGATCAAGCCCTCTAGGCTCAGATAGCCAAGCGAGTCAGCACCGATATGGCGACGGATTTCTTCGACATCCATGCGTGCGGCGATGAGATCTTTGTATCCGGCCAAGTCCACGCCCAAGTAGCAGGGGTGCCGCAGCGGCGGCGAGCTGATACGCACGTGCACTTCCGTGGCGCCGGCGCGGCGGAGCAGCCGTACCAGGGGCGCGGTTGTGGTGCCGCGCACGATGCTATCGTCCACGACCACGACGCGCTTGCCACCCAGCACCTCCGGCAGCGGATTATACTTCAGGTCTGCCGCTGCCTGGCGCATGCTCTGTTCCGGCTGGATAAACGTGCGGTGGATGTAGCGGTTCTTGATCAACCCTTCTGCGTATGGGATACCCGATTCTTCGGCGTAACCAAGCGCAGCCTGCGTGGCAGAATCCGGCACACCGATGACGATATCGGCGTCGGCAGGATGCTCGCGGGCGAGCCGGCGCCCCATCTCCTTGCGCGCCAGATAGACGCGGCGGCCTTCGATCAGGCTGTCCGGCCGGGCAAAGTAGATGTACTCGAAGAGGCACATAGCGCACTTCGTCACCGGCTGCACCTGCCGCGCTCGCATACCCAGAGCGTCAATCACGACCATCTCGCCCGGCCGGATATCACGTACAAACTCGGCGCCGACGGTCTGGAGCGCGCACGACTCCGACGCCACCACCCAGTGCTCGCCCAGACGCCCCAGGCACAGCGGCCGGTTGCCCATAGGGTCGCGCACGGCGATGAGCTGGTCGTCCGCCATTACTACCAGGCTGTAGGAGCCCAGCAGACGCGGCAGGCTACGGGTGATGCGCTCCTCCCAGGTACGCCCGGGCGTCGAGGCGAACAGCGCGGCAATGAGAAAAGAATCGGAAGTCGACTCGAACTCATAGCCGCGCTGCTCCAGCTCCTCGCGCAGATTGAGCGCGTTCACCAGGTTGCCGTTGTGCGCCAGCGCCAGACGGCCGAACGGCCCGCTCACGACGTACGGCTGAGCGTTCACCAGACGGCTGGCCCCCGTCGTGGAGTAGCGTGTATGGCCGATAGCGATGTGGCCTCGCAGGTGCCGCAGGCTGTCTTCATCGAACACCTGCGCCACCAGACCCATCTGCCGGTGCAGATGGATGCTCTCGCCATCGAAGGTGGCGATGCCGGCGCTCTCCTGGCCGCGATGCTGCAGCGCATAGAGACCGAAGAACGTCAGGCGCGCCACATCACGCCCCGGGGCATAGATACCGAACACGCCGCACTCCTCATGCGGCCGGTCGTCGGGCAAAGCTGCTGGTGAGACCGGCATCTTCAGGCCGGCTTCGCCGCGGATCTCCCCCATGTGCGGTCCCTCGTCTCTCTGTGACGTCGCTCAACGCGACTGTGCAGGAACTCGCGCGCCTGCTTCCGGACCCTTTTGATTATGCCAGCTTCGACCTCTGGAGGGCCAGTACACCCTTATGACAGGCTGGGATGAAGGCCGGTGCGCCAGCGCTCTTCCATCACCGGCACATCCACAGTGAGCAGCCCGACGATCTCCAGCACCGCACCCCCAACGGTGCCCAGGCGGTAGCAAGGCACGCCATACTGCCTGGCCAACGCCTCAAACTCCGCTCCATGTACAGGCGCCACGGAGACGACAATGCGTGACTGGCTTTCGCCAAAGAGCACCGCGTCGGGGCGCAGCCCAGCCCATGCCTCTGGCAGCACGATCTGTGCGCCCACGCCGCCGGCAATACAGCTCTCCGCCAGGGCCACGGCGAGACCTCCGTCGGAGCAGTCATGCGCCGAGCGCAAGAGCCCCAGGCGAATGGCCTCTAGACAACACTGCTGCACCGCTCGTTCGAGGGGCAAATCCACCCGCGGCGGTAACCCAGCTACCAGGCCGTGGATGGCTTCCAGATACGCCGTGCCGCCCAGCTCCTCCTTTGTCTCGCCGAGAACGAAGATCACATCGCCTTCGTCCTTGAAGGCATGATCGCAGCGCCGGGAGCGATCGTCCAGCAGACCAAGCATGCCGACGATCGGCGTGGGGTAGATAGCGACATCGCGGGTCTCGTTATACAGCGACACGTTGCCGCTTACGACCGGCGTGCCCAAGGCCTCACAGGCGCGGCTCATTCCCTCGATGCACTGCTGGAGCTGGTAATACACCTCAGGCTTCTCCGGGTTGCCGAAATTGAGGCAGTCGGTGAGGGCGAGCGGTCGCGCCCCGACGCACACCACGTTGCGTGCCGCCTCAGCGACGGCCGCCATGCCGCCGGTAAGGGGATCCAGGTAGCAGTATCGCCCGTTGCAGTCGGTGGCAAGCGCAATTGCCTTCTTGGTGCCCTTAATGCGCAGCACCGCGGCATCGCCACCGGGGCCCAGCACAGTGTTTGTCTGGACCATGTAATCATATTGCCGGAACACCGCCTCCTTGGAGGCGATGTCAGGCCAGGCCAGTAGCCGGAGCAGCACATCGCGGTAATCGGCCGGAAGGGGCAGGCCATCAGGCGTCCAACGCTGGAGCTCAGCCACAACCGGATCAAGGCGTCCCTCGCGCACGTACTCCGGCGGCTGGGTAAACAGCCGGGCCGGCACCTCAGCCACCACCTGCTCCCCGTCCTTGACCCGTACCATACCATCCGACGTGACGCGGCCAATGATGTCCGAATGCAGGCCCCAGCGCTCGAAGATCGCCCTGACCTTGTCCTCGCAGCCTCGCCTGACGATCACCAGCATACGCTCCTGGCTCTCCGACAGCATGACCTCATAGGGGGTCATGCCCTGCTCGCGCCGCGAGACCTTAGAGACGTCGATCTCGATGCCCACACCGCCTTTGCTAGCGGTCTCAACCGACGCGCTGGTCAGGCCGGCCGCGCCGAGGTCTTGCATGGCGACGACATAGTCGGTCTCTAGAAGTTCCAGACAGGCCTCGATCAGCAGCTTCTCTAAGAAGGGGTTCCCCACCTGCACGACGCCACGGTGCGATTGCTCGGGGTCCTCGACTGAGGCGAAGGTTGCGCCGTGGATGCCGTCACGGCCGGTATCCGCGCCCACGAGCATCACCACATTGCCCTCGCCTGCAGCGCGCGCCCGCACCAGCTTGCGTTGCTCGATCAGGCCCACGCACATGGCATTGACCAAGGGGTTGTTCGAGTAGCGCGGCGAGAACAGCACCTCGCCGCCGACCGTGGGCACACCAATGCAATTCCCGTAGTAGGAGATGCCGCCGACGACCCCATGGAACAGGTAGGCGTTCCTGGGATGATCGAGCGGCCCGAAGCGCAGCGAGTCCAGCAGGGCGATGGGCCGCGCCCCCATGGTGAAGATATCGCGCACGATCCCGCCGACGCCGGTGGCTGCTCCCTGAAAAGGCTCGACTGCCGACGGGTGGTTATGGCTCTCGATCTTGAAGACGACTGCCAGGCCATCGCCAATATCGACCGCGCCGGCGTTCTCCTCACCCAGCCCGACCAGCACGTGGGGAGCCGAGCGTGGGAAGCGGCGCAAGAGTGGCTTCGAGTTCTTGTAGCCGCAGTGTTCGCTCCACATGGCGCCGAACATGCCGAGCTCGACCGCGTTAGGCCGACGCCCCAGCTTCGCGCAGATCAGCTCGTACTCCGCACGAGTGAGGGCAACCTCGCGCAGCACCGCATCGGTCACCTCTACCGGCGCCTGTTCAGCCAAGGGATCCCCACTCCGTTCGACCGTCTTCATGGGCGTACCACCGTTCCTAGGCCGGCCACGCCGGCGGCACGCAACACCTGGGCCATGGCTAGCCCTTGCCAGAAGGCCAAGCCGTCTGTTCCGCCAAGCTCTGCCTCGCTGCAGCGCTCGGGGTGCGGCATCATCCCAAAAATGTTCCCCTCGCGATTGCAGATGCCGGCGATGTTTCCCAGCGAGCCGTTAGGATTGGCCTCACGGGTGATCCGTCCGGCGGCGTCGCAGTACCGGAAGACAATCTGGCTGTTGCGCTCCAGTTCCTCCAGCGTGGAGGCCGCAGCGAAGTAGTTTCCATCACCATGGGCGATCGGCATACGCAGGACCTGTCCACGACGGTAAAGGGCCGTGTAGGGGAGCGCATCGTTCTCGACACGCAGGTGCACCCACTGGCAGCGGAACTCCAGGCTGTCATTGCGTAACATCGCTCCGGGCAAGAGCCCGGCCTCCAGCAAGATCTGAAAGCCGTTACAGATGCCGATCACCAGTTTTCCACGCTGGGCCTCCCGCTCGACGGCGGCCATGACCGGCGAAAAGCGGGCGATGGCCCCGGGGCGCAGGTAGTCGCCATGCGCAAAGCCGCCCGGCAGCACGATCACGTCGAACCGCGCTAAGTCGGTTTCCGTATGCCATACATACTCGGCCGGCTGGCCCAGCACGTGATGCACTACCCAGAAACAATCATGGTCGCAGTTGGTCCCGGGAAACTGGACGATGGCAAAGCGCATAACTCTGGCTCCATCAACGCTTTATGGGACAATCCATGAGACGCTCTATGAGACGCTCTCTGCGATGCTTCATACCTCATTGACGTCGTAGGTGAACTCTTCGATCACCGGATTGGCCAGAAGCTTCTCGCACATATCGTGCACCTGCTGCTCAGCAGCAGCACGGTCCGCTGCTGAGAGGCGCACCACGAAATACTTGCCGGCACGCACATCCTGCACGTGAAAGCCTAGGCGCTCCAGCCCGCTGCGGATGGTCTGGCCCTGGGGATCGAGCACCGCAGGCTTCAGGGTCACGTGGATGCGGGCAATGTAGCTTGGCACCGCTTACTCCTCACCGATGTCGTCGGGACACAGGCAAGCCCAGGAGAGGATCTCCCAGGGGGCTCTTCATCCTTCCTCGCTCGTCAGCCGGCGCAACGCCTCCAAATACTTCTCTGTGGTCCGCGCCACCACCTCTGGCGGAAGCTCCGGTGCAGGCGGCTCGCGGTTCCAGCCGATCGCCATCAGGTAGTCTCGCACATATTGCTTGTCATAACTCTGAGGCGAACCACCCACGCGGTAGGTCGCGGCATCCCAGAAGCGCGATGAGTCCGGAGTGAGCAACTCATCGATGAGGGCAAGCTCGCCGTCAATAAAGCCGAACTCCAGTTTTGTATCCGCGATGATGATACCGCGGCGGGCTGCGTGCTCGCGGGCGAACTGATAGACGGCGATGCTAGCCTCCTCAAGCCGCGCCGCCAGGGCAGGGCCAACCAACCTGACGAGTTCTTCCTCTGTAAGCGGCTGGTCGTGCCCGGCCGCCGCCTTCGTGGTAGGTGTAAAGATGGGATGGTCCAGCTCCTGGGCCTCCTGCATGCCGGGCGGGAGCGGCCGTCCGTGCACGGTGCCGCTGCGCCGGTACTCTGCCCACGCCGATCCGGCCAGGTAGCCGCGCACCACGCACTCCACGTCGATGCGCTGTGCCTTTCTCACCAGCATCGCCCGCCCCGCAAGCTCGGGGAACCGCTGCAGCTCCGGCGGGAACTGGGCGAAGTCGGCAGTGATCAGGTGGTTCGGCACGAGATGACGGGTGCGCTCGAACCAGAAGGCTGAGAGCTGCGTCAGCACGCGCCCCTTCTGGGGGATACCGGTCGGCAGCACGACGTCGAACGCCGAGATCCGGTCGGTTGCCACAAAGAGCAGGCGGTCTCCCAGATCGTAGATGTCGCGGACCTTGCCGCGCGAATACAGTGGTAGGTCGGGCAGACATAGCTCAAGGAGTGGGACAGGCTGGCCTACCATCTTCACACCACCGGTGTCGGCGCTCCTGCTATTTCTGGCTGCCATCCTGCGATTCTCCTATAGGCCAGTGTCCACAATGCCGACGAAAATACCGCGTTGAGCGTGCTGATAAACATTGCGTAAATGACGAGCCCCAGCGCAACCACGAGAAGCAATGCGATCACTCCCATGCCCGGTTCCTGCATGCCGGTGACCATGGCAAAGGGCAGTGCCACAAGCGCGACCGGCAGCGCCACCACGATGCCAACCAGGAAGCCAATAGCGATCCAGATGAGGCTCAACAGCACGAGCTCCCAGAAGCGGGCACGCAGCAGCGTCCAGCCGCGCCGGATAGACTGCCAGAGCCCCAGGTTCTCTAGTACCACCGCCCGCTGTGCCAAGATGGCCAGAACGCTAAGCAAATACGCGACCACGATCACCAGACACACTGCCGGTATGCCAAGACAGAGTAACGCCAGCAGTGCCAGAACGCGCGGCGCCTCCAGCTCCTGCGGCCCGGTAATGGCAGCAATGAACGACGCAAGAGCACCGCCAAGCAAGATCAGCACCGTGAGCAGGAAGGGCGAGAAGACCAGCAGCGCAATAAAGAAGAGCCGCCACATACTGCGCATGCCGGCCTCCAGGCCAGCACTGAAGGAGAGCGGAGCCCCGCGCTCCACCGCGTCCACGAGATAAATCAGCGCCCCCTGGCAAACAGCACCGACCAGTTGAAGCACAACGGCCACGATCAGCGCAAGCACAAGCAGCGTGATGAGGAGCGCGACGATGCCCTCCGCGCGCAGCGTGCGCACAAGATCGATCAGCCATGGCGGTAGTTCAGCGGTGAACTCCGGGGTGGTCTCCCGACCACCTTGCCTGCCACCGAAGCCTGAGATCGGCGGGCTACATGCTCCGCCGTGACCGGTCAGCACCAGCCCCAGGCCGAGCCACCACAGCACGCGGTGCTGCAGCGTAATAGAGAAGGCCCGGGAGACGATCTCACCATAATTCATGCCGGCAAGCTAGCTTTCTGAAACGCATGTCCTGCGTGACTCAGGAGTGCTCAGCCCCTCTCTGCACGCCCAGCCAGACACGCGCATACGGGCTCTTCCCCCTCGCAGTCCGGTGCCTATTCCGCCTGGGGACCCGACACGCTGCGCAACCGCGCCCTACTTCCCCAGCACCCGCGCATAGATCTCGTCAATGTGCAGCAAGTGCGGCCGATAGTCGAACAAGGCCTCGAGTTCTTCACAGGACAGCAGCGCCCGCACCTGCGGATCGTTTTTCAGGAGATCGAGCAGGCTGCAGCCCTCATCCCACACGCGCGCCGCATAGCCCTGCACGAGGGCATACGCATCCTCGCGGCGCATTCCCTTCTCGACCAGCGCCAGCAGCACACGCTCCGAATAGATCAGCCCGCCAGTCAGGTCAAGGTTACGGCGCATACGCTCGGGATACACGACCAGCCCGTCGAGAATGCCGGTGAGCACGTGCAGCATGTAATCCAGCAGGATGCAGGCGTCCGGCAGGATAATCCGCTCGGCCGAGGAGTGCGAAATATCACGCTCGTGCCACAGCGCTACGTTCTCCAGGCCGGTCATAGCATAGCCGCGCACCACGCGGGCCAGTCCGCAGATACGCTCCGCCCGCGAAGGATTGCGCTTGTGCGGCATAGCCGAGGAGCCCTTGCGTCCGGCCTCGAACGGCTCCTGTGCCTCCAGGATCTCCGTACGCTGCAGGTTCCTGATCTCCGTGGCGATCTTCTCCAGAGTGGCGGCGATCACCGCCAGCGTACAGAGGTAGAACGCATGTCGGTCGCGTTGCAGGATCTGGCTCGATACCGGCGCTACCGCCAGGCCCAGCTTCTGGCAGACGTACTCCTCAACGAAGGGGGGAACATTGGCATGCGTGCCGACTGCACCGGAGACTTTCCCCACAGCGATATGCCGGCGGGCTAGCTCCAGGCGCTGCCGGTTGCGCCGCATCTCGTCCAGCCACAGGAGGCACTTCAGCCCGAAGGTAATCGGCTCGGCGTGCACGCCATGGGTGCGGCCAATCATCACGGTATCTTTGTGCTCGCGGGCCAGCCGCTCCAGCACAGCGTTCAGCCGATCGATCTTCTGCAGCAGCAAGTCGGTTGCCTGCACCAGTTGCACCGACAGGCCGGTATCTACCACATCCGACGAGGTGAGCCCCAGGTGCAGGTACCGCCCTTCCGGTCCCATCTGCTCGGTGATCGAGGTAAGGAAGGCGATCACATCGTGATCAACAACCCTCTCGATTTCCGCCATCCGCTGAATGTTGTAGCGAGCGGCACGGATGGCCGGCAGTGCCTCGCGCGGGATACGCCCGAGCTCAGCCCAAGCCTCGCAGGCCAGCACCTCGACCTTCAACCAGGCATCTAATTTATTCTCGGTGGACCACACGCGCCCCATCTCGGGGAGCGTATAGCGTTCGATCATCCGTGTACCTCATCTCCTAGCTCCCCCGCAAGCGGGGGAGGGCCGGGGTGGGGTCTACCCCAGCTCCCGCGCGGCGATATCTCGCCGCATGTGACGGCCCTCGAATTGCACGCGCTCGGCGTTCCGGTAGGCTTTCTCGCGGGCCTCGGCCAGGGTCGCCGCCACAGCGGTAACGGTCAGCACCCGCCCGCCGGCAGTGACCAGCACCTGCGCCCCATCAGCAGGGCGCAGAGCCGTCCCGGCGTGAAAGACGAGCACGTCGGGCTCGATCTCAGCAAGGCCGCGAATGGGAAAGCCGGTCTCGTACTGCCCGGGATAGCCACGCGAGGCCAGCACCACCGCGCACGCCGCGCCCGGCCGCCACCGTACGAGATCATTCGTGAGCTCGCCGTTCAGGCAAGCCAGCGCGATCTGCGCCAGATCGCTCTCCAGCAATGGCAGCAGCGCCTGTGCCTCCGGGTCGCCCAAGCGGCAGTTGAACTCCAGCACCTTTGGGCCATCGGCGGTAATCATGAGACCGGCATAGAGCACACCGACGAATGGCCTCCCCTCGGCGGCAAGCCCGGCCACTGCCGGTTCCAGAATCTCCCGCTCGATGCGCTGCCTGAGCGAGGCGTCTGCAAAGCCCGGGGGTGCATAGCTCCCCATCCCGCCTGTATTCGGTCCCTGGTCGCCGTCCAGCAGGCGCTTGTAATCGCAGGCGAGTGGCATCGTCACGTAGTGCCTGCCGTCACAGAAGGCAAAGGCCGAAACCTCGACGCCCTCAAGATACTCTTCAATGACCACAGTCTCACCGGCCGCGCCGAGCACGCGCTCCTCCATCAGCCGCCGCACCACGTCAAGCGCCTCGTCCTGGGTCATGCAAACGAAGGCGCCCTTACCTTGCGCCAGACCACTCGCTTTCACCACCAGCGGCGCGGGGTGCCGGATAATGTAAGCGCGCGCTTCCTCCGGCGTGTGGAAGGTGGCGTGCCGTGCGGTGGGAATACCATGGCGCTGCATGAAGGCCTTGGCCCAGGCCTTGCTCGCCTCAATCTGCGCAGCTGCCTGGGTTGGGCCGAAGGCGCGCAGGCCCACCTGCTGGAAGGCATCGACGATACCTAACCCCAAGGGGTCATCCGGGCCAACGAAGGTGAACTCGATCCGATGGGCGACTGCCCAGTCACACAGGGCGGAGATTTCGGTCGCCTTGATAGGCACGTTCTCGGCGATCGCTGCAGTGCCGCCGTTGCCGGGGGCAACGAAGAGGTCGGTCACGAGCGGGCTTTGCCGCAGCTTCCAGGCGATGGCATGCTCGCGGGCGCCGGAGCCAATCACCAACGTGCGCACTGCGTGTGCCTCATTGGTCCTATCACGCGCTCTGGTTGTTTTGCACTTTGGTTGTCTTGGTGGTTGTATAGCGGGCCGGGGTGGCGCATGCTGCCACTCCCTAAACGAGCCGACCAGACCGAGAGCGCGTTTGTAGTATACCGCACGCTGAGAGGTGGAGGCAATACAATTTTGACAAAATGTCTTGACAGAATTGTGTGCATCCTCCGGCACGAGCGGCCGTGTCTAGTGCAGGGAGGTGTCCGCCCTGAGTGGGGCTGCAGCCTCAGGCTGTGGGCTGGAGCGACTGCCCGGCACGCGTCGGTGGGAGAGGGTCTCGCGCATCCACGCGGCGGCAACGGCACCGGAGGTAAAGGTGAGCATGGCCACGGCTCCGATTGTCCAGCGCAGTCCGAGGGCATCGGCCAGCACACCGGACAGAAGAGCGCCGATAGCATAGCCGGCGTCGCGCCACAGGCGGTAGACACCCACCGCCGTGGCCCGCCAGGAAGGGTGGGCGACATCGCCGATGGCAGCCAGCAGGGTCGGATAGACCATCGCTGTGCCGGCGCCAAGGAGCAGCGCGCCGGTGGCCCAGAGCGGCACGCTGGAGCTAAGAGCGATCAGCGCAATGGCGGCGGCCTGCAGCCACATCCCGCCCACGATCAAGCCCTTGCGGCCCAGACGGTCGGAGAGGGTCCCGGTGGCGAGCTGGAGGATGCCCCAGCTCGCCGGATAGAGCGCGGCCAGCAGCCCGACCATCTCTACCCGCAGGCCGGCTCCAGCAAAGAGCAGCGGAAAGAGGCCCCACGCCATGCCGTCATTCAGGTTGTTCACCATACCGGCCTGGCTTACGGCGAAGAGCGTGCGGTTCTGCCAGCTCGTGGTCAGGAAGACACGCCAGAACTGTACCGGTGTGTCGGTTGTGGCCTCGGCCTTGCCGGGCGCCGGGGGAAGCGGAGCGGGAGTCGGAGTGCCGGCAAGTTGCGCCTCATAGCGGGCGTGGCCCTGGGTCTCGCACACGCATACCGCGCAGAGGAGCAGACCGGCGAGCGCAAGGGCAAGGCCGAGCAGGAACGGGTACGGTCGCAGCCCGAACGCACCGGCGAGGTAGCCGGCTGCAAAGGCTGCGCCGGCCACGGCCACGTACCCGGCGAACTCGTTCAGGCCCATCGCCAGACCGCGCCGTGCCGGTCCCACGAGATCGATTTTCATGATGATCGTGGTGGACCAGCACAGCCCCTGGTTGATGCCCAGCAGCACGTTCGCCGCAACGACCCACGACCACGAGGGCGCCCAGATGATCAGCGCCGGGACCGGCAGCCCGGCCAGCCAGCCGGCAACCAGCACAGCCTTGCGCCCGATGCGGTCGCTTAAGCTCCCTGCCGTCAGATTTGCCAGGGCCTTGGTAAGACCGAAGCTGACAATGAACGACAGGATGGCGCTCTTCGAGGCCAGAGCGAAATCCTGCTCCGCCAAGAGCGGCAGAATCGAGCGTTCCAGCCCGACCATGCCGCCGACGAAGGCATTGACCACGACCAGCAGCGTGAACTGCCGCCAGTTGGCGCGCAGGCCAAGCCGCGGCGGCTCACCGTACACGGACATGCTCGTGTGCTCCGGCGGAGCAGGCGCGCAGCGTCAGGGATCTGAACAGGCGCCGGCTGGCGCACCCAGCACAACGGCGTGCCGGCGGATAGGGTCCACCTGCGCTAGAACGTCACCACACGGTCCGCCGCCGCAACAAGCTCAGCGAACTCTTTAGGCGTGGTGAACCTTGCGTTCTTGCCCTGCAGATCGGCTTCCGTCACCCCACGGGCGACTGCGCAGCCCCCTCAAACATGGATCGGTACCTGATGCTGGATCAGGCCTGCCAGGACCTGGCCAACAGGAGGCCATCCTACGGGGACCGTAGCCTTGGCTACTTCATCCTTCATCAGGACCACAGCGTCGCCACTGAGCACGATGGTCGGCTCATGTCCGGCCTCGATTGCCCCCTGCGCCGTGAGGAACGGGATCACGGCATGGGTGGGGCTCTCAGAGCCGAACGTACCTACCGCCAGGACCTTTGCCACGGTAACGCCTCCTCTCTAAGTCTAAAAATAAAAAAATCCGTTGACAGCTCACCCTACCCCCGGCTTGCGCGCGTAGATGTTCACCCCCTTGGTGCCGAACTCTGCAGCGCTTGATTCCGAGGGAGCGCCGCTGAACACGTCGTAGCGTTCAGCGGCCACGCGCACGTGCTCAAAGCCGGCCGACTCAATAATTGCTACCGTCTCTGCTTCCAGCAGAGCACCGGCAATTCAACCAGTCCATAACGAGATGTCTTCTTTGGCGTCGTCAGGGATGGCCTCTTGCACGATGATATCTGCGATCTGCATGCGGCCGCCCGGCTTGAGCACGCGGTAGATCTCGCGATAGACAGCTTCTTTATCAGGGCAGAGGTTAATCACGCCGTTGGAGATAACCACATCGGCGCAGGCATCGGGCAACGGCAGTTCCTCGGCCAGCCCCTGGCGGAACTCGACGTGCTGGAGCCCGAGCAATGCGGCGTTGACCCGCGCCTTCTCGACCATGGCCGGGGTCATATCCACACCGATCACCCGGCCGGCCGGACCGACCTGCTGTCCCGCCAGGATGGCGTCCAACCCGGCGCCAGAACCCACCTCCACGACGACCTCGCCGCGGTTAAGCTGGCCCAGAGCAAAGGGATTGCCCACTCCGGCGAATGATTCCACGACCTGGTCGGGCAATGCGTCGATCACCGTGCGGTCATATCCCAGCCTGTCAGCCACCAGACGACCAGTGTGGAAGTGAAAGCCCTTGGTTGGACAGACAGCGACGTCCGCATATTCTTCTTGAATAGCACGGCGGAGCTGTTCCAGATCGAGACGAATGTTGAAGCTCAAGGTACTGTTCTCCTTTGCGCACGATACCGGACGCGCATGCCACCGGGCACACCTGCTGCCGGGGCTCACTACGAGACCGGTGCAACCGCCATGCTCCCGCCACGCCGGTTCAGGGCCCGGATGCGCTCGTAATCAACTGGCTGGGGCAGAAGGCCGGCCAGCATGAAGGCCACGAACTCCTCCCGCGAGCGCGGTTGCAACGCCGGGTTGAAGAGGCGTTCGTAGCCGATGGTCGAGCTGGGCTTGGCGGAGAGCCCGCGGCCGCAAACCGAGCCAGAGAAATGCCCCGGATAGATCTCTACCCAGTCTGGCAGCTTCAGCAGCTTGCCGAAGAGGCTTTCGTAGAGCTGCTCTGCCAGCTCGCGGGCAGCCCCCTCGCCGTGCAGGTCGGGCCGGCCGGCGTCGCCGACGAAGAGGGTATCGCCGGTAAGTACCAACCAGGGGGCATCGCCGCGGGTGTGGTCGACAGCGACTAAGCAGATGCTCTCCGGCGTATGTCCTGGGGTGTGCAGCACCTCGAGCGCATCGTTCCCGATCTTCAGGCACTGCCCATCGCGCAGCGGGGTGAACGGGAAGCCGCCCTCGGCGGCCTCATGCAGGCAAAGCAGGGCCCCGGTGCGCTCAGCCAGCTCGCGTGCGCCAGACACATGGTCCGCGTGGGCATGCGTGTCAATCACATGCGTGATCCGAAGCCCTGCCCCCGCAGCGATACCCAGGTACTGCTCGAGGAGGTCCGGCAACGGATCGATGACGGCGCAACGCTCTTTGCTCACACAGCCAAGGAGATATGAAGCGCAGCCGGTCTCCGGCCGCAGGCTCTGGCGGAAGATCATCCCGCTCCCCCTCCAGGATGTCGCCTGCCCGCTCGAAAGGCCAGTCATCACCTACCTCGACGGTAGGACGGGCTCATACTCACTGTACGCCGGTCCGTCTGCGCCGTCCAATACATACTTCGATACGACGGCATAACTTCTGGGTTATAATGTGGCCAGCAGTTCAGGAGCAAGGTATGCGCAGGTTCAGCTTCCATCAGCTTGAGCTCTTCTACACTGTGGCCCGCCAAGGCGGCGTGACGCGGGCGGCCGAGACGCTGCACATCAGCCAGCCGGCGGTGTCAGCACAGCTTGCTGAGCTCGAGCGCGCCTTGGGCGTTCCGCTGCTGGAACGCCTGGCCGGTGGCCGTGGCCTGCGCTTGACGGAAGCGGGGCTGCTGGTCTACGAGCACGCGGTGCGCATCTTCGCCCTAGCGGAGGAGCTGGAACGCGGCATCGCCGACCTGAAGGGCCTGCGCAGCGGCCAGCTCATTGTCGGAGCTTCGACCACGCTGGGGGAGTACGTGCTGCCGTCCGCGCTGGGACGCTTCAAGGCGTGCTACCCTGGCATCATGGTCGACTTGAAGATCTCGAACACCAGCCGCATCACCGAGCTGGTCCGCCGTGGCGAGCTGGACCTTGGCTTCGTCGGAGAGGTCACCGACTCAGCGGAGCTGACCGTTGAACCCTTTGCTGAAGATACCCTGGTCGTCATCGCCGCGCCGCACCATGGCGTGGTGCGGCAGCCGGCCTGTACGATCCATGACCTGCAGCGACACGGCTTTATTGTCCGTGAGGCCGGCTCGGCGACGCGCAACGTGGCCGAGCGCTATCTGCGTAGCCACGGCGTGGAACTCCAGATCCTTATGGAGCTTGGCAGCAACGAGGCGGTCAAACAGGCCGCGGCTGCTGGCCTCGGCATCGCTGTACTCTCGCGCGTGGCTATTCAAGTTGAGCTGCGTGCCGGCACGCTGCGCGAAGTCCCCGTCCAGGGCTGGAACTGCCGCCGGCCGCTCAGCATCATCTACCGGCGCGACAGGAAGCTGAGCGCCGGCGAGCTTGCCTTCCTCGAGATCGTGCGAGTACCGTAGCCGCACGGAGGGCTCTATGGACAAGCCTGCGTTCCCGAACGATCCGCGCGCTACCCAAGCCGCCCGAACGGCGCCGGCGCCGGGGACCGGAATGGCTCCGCTTCCGGCCACGACGATTGTGCTCTACAGCGTGGCCAACGCCGGGGCAAACATGGTGTATGCCTTCGCCAACACGGCGTTCCCGCTCTTTCTGGCGACGTATCAGTTACCTAACCTGGTGATCGGCTTTCTGGCTCAAGAGCGCTCCTTCGTTGGCGGCTTTGTCCAGCCGGTGGTAGGTGCTATCTCCGATCGCCTGCGCGGCAATCCGTTGGGACGGCGCAGGCCGTTTTTCCTCATCGGTGTGCCGTTGACGGCGGCGTCGCTTATTCTCCTGTCGTTCTACCCTCCGCTGTGGGTGGTCGTCGTCTTACTCACGGTCTTCTCGTTCTTCCTCGCCGTGGCCTATGATCCTTACCTGGCCCTGCTGCCAGATATGACCCCGCCGGAGCAGCGGGGCCGCGTCGGCGGCGTAATGGCCGTCTTTAACATGCTTGGACAGGTCAGCATGCTTCTCCTGGCGATCTTCCTCTGGGACAGGAACCCCGCCCTTGTTTTCTGGCTGGTGGCTGTCGGGCTGACCGGCACCTTTGCAATCACCTTCGTAAGTATCAAAGAACCACCCCCACCGTCTGAGCCCCCGCGCGCTCCCCTGCGCTACGACCCGATCGCCTACGTCAAAAATGTGCTGCAGTACCGCGAGCTCAGCAAATACGTCTTAGCGACGTTCTTCTTCTGGTTTGGCACCGGCGGCGTCGTGCCCTTCCTGACACGCTTCGGCGTGGACGCACTGCATCTGTCTGAGAGCCAGTCGTTTATTCCGGTGCTGCCCGCCGTGCTGGGCACGGCCATCTTTGCCGTGCCCGCAGGTCTTGCAGCCGAGCGGCTGGGGAAGAAGCAGGTGCTGCTGGCCGGCTTACTGCTCTACGGGCTGGTTGGTGTTGTCGGTGCGCAGATTGTGCAGGACCTGACCCAGGCGCTCATCATCATGTCGATCATCGGGCTGGCGAATGCCATTACCACCGCCCTGATCTTCCCGCTGCTGGCGGATCTGATGCCGCCTGAGCGGGCAGGCGAGTTCACCGGGCTGGGGTCGCTGGTGTGGTCGCTGGCACAGCCGATCGGCGCAGTTGGCGCAGGGGCAATGGCCGACGCCATGGGCACGCTGCGCGGCGCCTTCCTGGCCGGCGGCTTTTCCGTGCTGATTGCGTTTGCGTTGTTGCTGACTGTCCACCCAGAACGTGTGCGACCCTCGCGCGCAGCGGCCGTAGGGGCGTAATCCGCGCGCGTAGCTGTGCTCCGGGCAGCAAGTTGCGAGGATGCTGCATCAGCCTGTAGCATATCTGCCAACACACCCGCAGCACACATGCGGAGGTTCCCAGTGCGTATCGGGGTCTGCGCGCCGCTCCAACAGGCACATCTGGTCGCTGAGCTCGGCTTCGACTTCATCGAGCCGCAGGTCGCCGGAATGATGCAGGCCTATCCCTCGGAGGCGGAGTTCAACGCTGTGCGGCGTGAGCTGGAAGTCAGCGGCATCCGGGCTGAAGCATTCAACGTCTTCCTGCCAGCCGATCTCAAGGTAGTTGGCCCGGACGCGCGCTACCATGAGCTACGCGCCTATGTGGAACGCGCTTTCGCCCGCATCGAGGCGCTCGGCGGCCAGATCGTCGTCTTTGGCAGCGGGCCATCGCGACAGATCCCGGAGGGCTTCGCCAGGGACAGAGCCCTCGAGCAGCTGCGCGAGTTCCTGGCCATGGCGGGTCCGCTGGCCGGGCGGCATGGGATCGAGATCGCCATTGAGGCGCTGCCCACGTGCAACGCCATTCGCACCGTCTCTGAGGCAGTTGCCCTGGCCAGGGACGTGAACCACAGCGCGGTCAAAGTGCTGTCTGACTTCGGCCACGTGATCACTGGAGGCGAGCCGCTCACCCACGTTGCCTATGCTGCGCCCGACCTGGTTCATGTCCACCTGCGTGATCGCGGGGGCGGGCCTCCGGGCACAGGCGACTTTGACTACCCCACGTACTTCCGCCTGCTCAAGCAGGTACGTTACCGCGGCCGTCTCTCCATAGAATGCCGCTGGGCCGACCTGGCCGCGCAGGCGCGTGCGGCCATCGCGTTCGTGCGCCGGCACTGGGAGCAGGCGTAGAGACGCCCCAACCGGTCAGCGGCGCGGGCGCGGCTGTCGGGGGCGCGAGCGGCCCGGCGGCAAGCCCATCTCTGCCTCCGGCTGCGTCTCATACGGCAAGTAGCTGGCTGCCTTGACCGGAACATAGGGCGCTAGGGCCAGCTCTAGGCGCATCCACTCGTCCAGCGAAAGCGTCTCGGCCCGCCGGGAAGGGTCGATCCCCGCTGCAGCAAGGGCCTGCTGGACGATCTGGGGGGCGAGCATCAACCGTCCGCGCAGAGCGTTATGGAGCTGTTTGCGCTTCTCGGCGAAGCCGGCGTTCACAATGCGTAACAACCGTGCCAGATGATCGCCCTGCGCGAGCGGCTCCGGGTAGGGGACCAGCCGCACTACTGCCGATTCGACCTCCGGTGGTGGTACGAAGGCGCGCGGCGGCACCCGAAACAGAAGCTGGGCCCGGGCGTGCAGCTGCACGAAGATAGTAAGGTAACTCATACTCCCCGGGGCTCCGACCATGCGCTGCGCCACCTCGAGTTGCACCATCACCACCATCTCGCTGGGGCGCGGTGGCGTCGAAATGAGGCGCATGACCAGCGGTGAAGCCACGCTGTAAGGGAGATTGGAGACCATTTTATAAGCGCGGTCACCGACATAGGATGACAGGTCGAGAGTACGGGCATCCGCGTGCACGAGCGTTACGTTAGGCGCCGCGCCGAAGAGCTCCCGGAGCACGCTGAACAGTCGCTCGTCGACCTCGACCGCGATCACCCGGCCGGCCAGAGCAGCCAGCCGCTGGGTGAGCACACCGAACCCGGCGCCGATCTCCAGGACGGTATCGGTGGGCTGGAGCTGTGCTGCCTCGACAATCCGCTGCAGCACGGCACGGTCGACCAGGAAGTGCTGACCGCGCGGCCGCCCGCCGCGGATGCCGTGGCGTTGCAGCAGCGCCCGGATCTGCCGTGGATCAGTGAGGTCGGGAAGCGTCGTGAGCGGTTCCATAGGTGACGCCGGTAAGACGTGCCTCGGGCGCGCTCAGATCCTTGCAGAGGGGGCCCAGCGCGCCGCTGCTACTCCAGAATATACACGTCTACCATCCGGCGTCCGAAGTTAAGCGCTTCCTCCGCGGTGGCGAAGCCCACGTCGATGCGCTGTCCAACAATCGCGCCGCCGGTATCCCCGGCGATGGCGAAGCCGTAACCGGGGATGTACAGGCGTGTGCCGAGCGGGATGACGCGCGGGTCAACGGCAACGACGCCATAGCCGGCAGGCAAGCCGCTCGCCGTTACCCCGTACCCCGGGCTACCGGGACTCTTCCCAGTGCTGCGCGGCCCCGGGTCATAGGCCGTCGCCAGCATAGTAAGCACCGCTCGCACGCGGCCGAGCTGGGGCAGGCCTTCCGGCTGGGCCTGCCCTTCAGGGGGGCGAATGCCAAATGCCAGCACCCGGTCGCGCGGCGGCTCGATGAGCGTCTCTGAGACTACGGAGCTCTCTACCTCCTGGCCATCTTCGAAGCGCCGACGTACCACCAGGCGTACAGTGCCGTTACGTCCGGCCCGTACTTCTCGGACCTCTCCCTGAGGGAGGGATGGATCGGGCTGCCAGGATTCCCCGAAGGGACGCTGCTCAAGGAGTTCTTCCACGACCTCCCAGCCCCGCACAACGCGCACGCGCGTGAGCGCCTGCACGCTGGCATCCAGGGCCGGCTCAACTCGGTCAAGCGGACCGAGCACAATCCCTTCGGCGGCAAGGAGCTCCGCAACGCTGCTGGCACGGGTACGCACCACCCGCTCCTGGCCGTCGTGGATCAGGAGCAGGCTGGGGGCGCGGCTGATGAGAATACGTAGCCCGGCCACGGCCGGTGCCTCAGGCGGTGGCAGCACATGGTCGGCGCGGTCGATCTGCACGCCGGCCTCAGCGAGCACGGCGCCAACGGTGCGCGCCGTTGTCTGCACCGGGATGCGCAGCCCCCCGTCGATGATCTCTACGGGCACGGCTCGCGCTACCATCAGGCGCAATGCCTCCTCCGTAGACGTGTCTGCACTGTCCGCATGTGCGACCGGCGGTGCCAGGCGCGGTCCTCCCCGCCCGCTGGCCCGGCGCGCCGGTGACCCAGCAGCCAATCTTGCGACTTGCCCAAGAGCCTGGTCCAGCGGCTGATCTAAGGGGAGGGGGGTCACTCCAAGCAGCACGCGGTCATCCGGGGCAAGGCGGACACCAGCGCGCGCCAGGGCATCACGCAGCGTCGGCGCATCGCGCGGCAGAAAGAGCACGCGGCCATCCAGCTCAAGGGTGACCGGCCGGCCGTCGCCTCCTCTGGCCGGTCCGGCATGCCAAACTGACATGCGCGGGGATGTGGCCTGGATAGAGCCGGAAGAACGATCCTCGCTCTCGCTACGCCGAGCCGTCACCGCGCCGGCAGAAGAAAGGGAATCACTGGAGATCTGTGTCCACGACACTGGGGCAATCAAGGACAACAGTGCTGCAGCGATGGCGACAAGCCCAAGCCATCGGACTTGCCAGCCGCGCAGGGCATCGTTCGGCAGGGGAACACCAGGCAACGGCGTGGTGGAGCCCGGCAAGGAGGCTTGCTGTGCCCGCCGAGAGGCTCGCTGTGCCCGCCGACCGGAAGCCCCAGAGGCGGTTGGCTGCACTCCTCACCTCCTGTCTATCTCCGGCAATGCCGTGCAGCCAGGCGCTGCCGGATCCAGGTTTTTGGCTGCCGGCCAGACGGACCGGCAGGAACCGCTGCTGCATGATAGCGCATTTCTTGACAGATTGTCAGGTCCTGGAGGGCAATCTTATTGGTGCTTATGGGACATAATATAAGGGGCCGGAAGGCGCAGTGGATGCTTAGGCCGGCGCCGGCATAGGCGAAACCGGTCCGAATGCGTTGTGTGGCGCGCCGAGCTGGTGCTATACTAACAACATCTACAGCGTGCTCCGGAGACCTGCGCTGGGCTACCGGCGCGCATGCAGTTCCGGCGGGGCCGGGCACGCATGAAGCTGGTGGGTAGGATGGTGGTCAACCCGGCCGCGCGATCGGCGCTCCGCGAGATCCTCGAAACTGTTCTCCTGACGCTGGTTATCTTTTTCGGTGTTCGGCTGGTGGTGCAGAACTTCAAAGTCGAAGGCTACAGTATGGAGCCGACGATGCACACCGGCCAATACCTCTTGGTCAATAAGGCCGCCTATCTGCTGGGGCAGCCTCAGCGGGGTGATATCATCGTGTTCCGCTTCCCGCGCGATCCCTCGCGCGATTTCATCAAACGCATCATTGGTCTGCCCGGCGAGACCGTCGAGGTGAAGAACGGGGTTGTGTATATTAACGGCGTGCCGCTGGATGAGCCCTACATTCGTGAGCGGCCGGCTTATACCTACCCTCCCAAAGTTGTCCCCAAGGACCATTACTTCGTGCTCGGGGACAATCGCAATAACAGCCACGATTCGCACACCTGGGATTTCATGCCACGCGAGTATCTCATCGGGAAGGCGTGGTTCACGTACTGGCCACCGCGTCAGATTGGTCTAGTCCAGCACCAGGTAAAGGGTGCCGGGCTACGCGAGACGGCAGTTGAACAGGCCCGCCCGGCCGCTTGAGTACGGCGTCCAGAAACGCTATCCGGCAAGGCTCTGGGTGAACAGCACTGGGGTGACGGCTGTACCACTCTATACTCTGTTCTATACTCTGTCTTCAGGACTCCTGAACGCCCGCGCGGCTCCTTGCTCTGCTTGACCGGCTTCCCCAGCAAGGGCTAGAATCAACAGTGAATCTCATGCAACCCAAGCAGACATCCGTGCAGGGATGTCATCGCACGCCAGCGAGGGAGTGAGCGCCCTCCGAGCATGTCTGGAGCAAGAGCGGCTCCCAAGCGCTGGCGTTTTGGTTCACGGAGGTGGAATGGTCCAGACACCGACGAACGGCCCGCGCCAGGGTAGTCCGCTAGGCCAGCTGCTGAGCGAGTACCTTACGAGCGCCGGCGCGACCCTCCAGCCGACTGAGGTCAGCGCTCTCCGCCGTTTTCTGAACTGGTGCGGCTTCAAGACGCCGGCTGATCAGGTCCGGCCGCAGCATATTGTGGAGTTCTTTCAGTCCCAGAACACCTCCCTGCCGCTCCAGCCGCGGCCCTATCTGACGCTCATCAAGAACTTCTTTGCGTTCGCTGAGGCCCAAGGCGCTGTGACGCAGAACCCCGCCTCGAAGGTAGTCCTACCGCGCCAGCCTAAGTCGGCCGACGTCGGCTCCCGAGCCGCCCGGCGTGCCCAGCGCCCGGCGCCGGAGGCCGTATATCTCACGCGGGCTAAGTACGAAGAGATGCAGGAGGAGCTGCGCCGCCTCAAGCAAGAGGAGCGGCCGCGCATCGCTCGCCTGATCGAGATCGCCCGTAAAGACGGGGACTTGCGCGAGAACGCGGCCTACCATGATGCCAAGGAGCGCCAGGGGCAGCTCGAAGCGCGCATTCGCGAGCTCGAGACTAAGCTCAAGCTCGCTACCATCATCGACGAGCAGGTCGAGACAAACGGTGCCAAGGAAGTCGTTGATATTGGCGCGCGCGTCGTCCTGCAGGACTTGAAGTACGGCGGGCAGACATCTTATTATCTGGTTGGTCCGGATGAAGCGCGTCCGGCCGAGGGGAAGATCTCGTTCCGCTCACCCGTCGGCCGTAGCCTGATGGGCAAGCGTGCCGGAGATGAAGTCGAGGTAGTTACGCCGGGCGGGACCGTCCGCTACCGCATCCTCGAAGTGGGGTACGGCACCAAGTGATACAGTTCATCACCACAGCGCTGCAAATTGCGCTGGCCATCTTCGGCGCGTACATGCTGGCGCTGTGGCTAGCAATGATCTTCTGGACTTATCACGACATCCGCGCGCGCACACAAGATATTTATGTGCAAGTCTTCGCGGTGGCCCTCGTCGTGGTCTTCAATGTCCTGGGCCTGCTCCTCTACCTCATGCTTCGCCCGAAGGAGACCATCGCCGAGGCGTACGAGCGCTCACTGGAAGAAGAGGCCATCCTTCAGGAGCTGGAGGAGCGGCCGCACTGCCCAAGCTGCCACCGCCGCGTCGAGAAGGACTTTATCATCTGCCCGGTGTGCCAGACCCGGCTGAAGCAGCAGTGTCTGCACTGCGGCCGTTTGCTCCAGCTTGACTGGACGGTCTGCCCATACTGTGCGCGTCCGGCACCCGTCGCCCCGGGCGTGGCGGCACCGGCAGATGAGCTTGCGCCGGCGCGGCCCGCCGCCCTGCGTGTGCGCGCGTAAGTCGCAGCCCCGGCCTTAAGCGCGGTGCCGGTGCCCTGCTGGGGCAGACGGCGCCGGATCGCACTACTCAGCTTCGTCACGCATGTATGGGCTGGCCGGTCCAGGGACCAGTAAAGGGAGACGATGGCCCGAGTTCGTGCCAGCGTACCTGTGTGCCTGGCTGCTGCCCCGGCTCTCCGTTCCCTCTACAGCGTGCACGCTGCAGCGACCGGTGCAGCGGGCCTGATCGTTCTGGGCGCGTGGTGCCTGGCCGTTGTCCAGCGCGGGCGCTCGCCTATTCCGCCTGCAAGCCTCACCTGGACCCTGACAGCCACCGGCTATACCGTCGCAGCCGCGCTCTGGTGGCTGGCAATCATGGCGGCATTCGCTAAGGCCGGCCGGCTCGCCCGGCCGGTCGCCGCCTGGTATGCGAGCGCAACATTTACCCCATGGCTGCTGCTTGGTGCACTGGCAGCCCTCCTCTACGCCTCGGATACCGCGTACCACCTCTTTCGCACGCTGCCACAGGCTGCAGGGCTCACTCTAGTGCCGGCGAGCCTGCCGCTGCTCGCGCAGAGTGCGTTGCTCGGATGGTGTGCGGCACGAGCGCGCGCAGCCTGGGCGAGCCGTCTCCGCGGCGCTGCACCGGCGGTGCTGGGGGGCGCACTGTTCCTGCTGTACGTGGCGACCTCAGGCGGGCACCTGTACAGCCCCGATGAGCGCACGGTTTACGCTACAACCGTCGCGCTGGTGGAGCACAGGAGCCTGGCCATTCGTGATCGGGAGCCGTACCCCCTCAAGGAGCTGGGCCTGGGTACAACTCGCCGCATCAGCGAGGACGGGACATATTATGGGTATAGCAAGTACGGGCTCACAACAGCACTGCTGGCAGCCCCGCTCTATCTGGCGGCAAAGCTCGCAGGCGTGCACCCCATGCCGTGGTCGCCGCGCTTTCCCTTCCCCGATCATTCGCTGCCGCCGGTCACGTTGGTGATCAACCAGGGAGCGACGGCGCTCAGCGCGGCGCTGCTCTTCGCGCTGGCACGGCGCGCAGGCTATAGCCCTGCGGCAGCAGCGTTTGCAGCCGGCGCCTATGCGCTCGGCACGATTGCCTGGCCCTTTGCCAGGACGCTCTTTACCTTGCCACTGGCCGGCGCGCTGCTGGTGCTGGCCGCCTGGGCTCTGCTGCGCGCGGCAGAGCTTGGGAGCACACGGGTGTGGTATGGGCTGGCAGGCACCGCGTTCGGGCTGGCCATCGCCACGCGCTACGAGCTGGCCCTGATTGCTACCCCGGCGATGTTCATACTCTGGCCCTGGCCATCCTGGTGGCGATGTAGCTCCCCAGCGGGGTGGCATGGCCGGAGCGCCGCGCTGGCGGCCTTCACGATACCGCTGGCAGCGATTATGGCGTGCCTGGTGCTCTGGCCGAATGTGCTGCGCACGGGCTCCCCCTGGCAGGTAGGCTACGGCGGCCAGCAGACTTTCGAGGCGTTCTCAGCGAAGCCATACCTGGGTATCTTCGGGCTGCTGTTCAGCCCCGGCTTTGGCCTGCTGGTGTATGCGCCGCCCGCGCTAGCCGGGCTGGCTGCGCTGCCGGTGCTCTGGCACGATTGCCGCCGTCTGGGCGCTGCCGCGCTCTGGCTTTCAGCCGCAAGCGTTCTCTTCTACGGAGCCTTTGACGTGTGGTACGGCGGCTTTACCTGGGGGCCGCGCTATCTGCTTACCACCTTACCCTGGATGTGCCTGCCGCTCGCCGGATTGTGGGATCACGCGCGCCGGAACGCGCTCGGGCGGATCTGGCTTGGCGGCATCGCTCTGGGAGGCGTGGCGGTGAACGTGCTGGCTGTGCTGTTTGACTGGAACCGTGGCTGGCTGGACCACTGGACGTTGAACGCCACGCTGACACAGATCATGTGGCAGCCGAGCTGGTCCGGTGTGGCGGCGCACCTCCATGTGCTGCGTGACTGGTTCTTCCAGGGGCAGGGCGGCATCGACTGGTATCTTGATGCGGTGGCCGGAGCACCAGCAGTACTTGCGCTGCTGTGCCCGGCTGCTGCACTGGCTGGCATGCTGGCCGGCGCCTATATGACTTGGGAAGACGGGAAATAACCAGCCATGCCGCAGCTAAACGTGGCGCCGGGGCCGGCTGAGGTGGGCGGTACATCTGCACCGGAATCTGCTGGTTGGCCCCTGCAGGGAAAGCGCGTGTGGGGATGGGCATCCGTGCTCGCCGGGATCGCAGCACTGGCGCTCACACTGCGGCTGTGGAACGCTGCGAGCTTCCCCATTTTCTTGGACGAAGCGTCATACAGTCGCTGGGCGCACGACATCTGGGCCGCGCGCACCCGCCGTGCCCTTCTCTTGCCGGTGCGCGATGACGGCAAGACGCCGTTGTTCTTTATCATCCAAGCACTCGGCTCCGCCCTCACCGGCGATGTGCTGCAGGCCGGCCGCGTGCTCAGCGCTGCCTCCGGCACTGTCACGGTCGTGCTCACCGGCCTGCTGGGCGCGCGCCTGTACAGTCCTCATCTAGGGCTTGCTGCGGCAGCGTGTTATGCCCTGCTCCCCGCAGCCGTCCTGCATGAGCGTCTGGCGCTGCCCGATACGCTGCTGACGGCCCTGAGCTCAGGCCTAGCACTGGCTGCGGCCACGCTGGCAACGGCACAGACCCCATCCCGTGCCGGCCGATACGGAATGAGCGCACCGCTGGTCGCGGGCATCATGTGTGGCTTGGCTGCAGTCAGCACTAAGGCGAGCGGCGTAGTTCTGGCCCCATACGCACTTGCTGCGTGGCTGGCATGGGCCCTCCCGCGACGTGAGCGGCGGCTCGTTCCAAAATGGCGGGATGCCGCCCTGGGGGCTTTGGCTCTGGCGCCGTTAGCTGCCTACGCCGCCTGGTCATACGGCCCCTGGGGCGAGCCGGTGCGCCGGATGGCTGCCCTGCACTCGATCGAACTCGGCCACCTGCTTGATCCGCCGCTTGCCGACTGGGCTGAGAACTTTCGCCGAACGTCGTCGTACGTGGCAGCGTACTTACCTGGTCTGCTCTGGCTCGTCGCACTGGTCGGGCTTGCGCTGCCCCTGTGGTCAAGGCGCCGCGCCGACGTCTTCCTGGCGCTGTGTGCCCTGGCCATCGTGCTTACGGTGGCCGTCCTTGGACGCAGCATCTTCTCGCGCTATTACCTCCCGGTGCTGCCCTTTCTCACGCTGCTAGGAGTGCGCGCAGCCATCGAGAGCGGCCGCATGGTCGCAAGACGTCTGGTCTGGTGGAACTATGTCCTGGCAAGCGCAGGAGCCCTTGGCCTTGCGTTCTCTGGGCTCTTGGCACTGCGTCTGACCTGGGACATTGTCACGCATCCCGAGGCCGCAGCGCTTGCGCCGCACGATCGCTTCCAGTACATCTCCGGCTGGCCCTCCGGGTATGGCCTGGCCGCGGCAGTACAGGCTGTGCGCGCCGATGCAGCCGGCCGGCGCGCCTTCGTGCTCACCGACCACTACATCGGCCTCCCCCGTGACTATGTCGCCGTGGCCCTTGCCGGCAACCAGCAGCTCACCCACTACGTCGAGGGCGGCATCCTGTGGGGTGATCGCGCCGCCCTGCTGCGCTGGCGCTCGCACGGCGTGTTGCTCTATATCATTGCCAACCGCGGCCGGGACAACGTCGAGGCGCTGGAACGCGCCCTGCCGGACGCCACGCTGATCGGCCGGTACCCCAAGCCTGGAGGCACGAGCGAGTACGTGGTCTGGCGGATTGACGTACTTTCTGGGCAGACGTGAGGCTGCAGCGCTCTGGGCGTATAATGTAAGCGTGCCTAACGAAGCCTGAGCTGCACGTACACGTAAGACGGGGAGCGACCATGGCAGTCCTGGCGCATGAGCGCCTGCATACCAAATATGAGCTGATCGTCGGCCTGGAGATCCACGCCCAGCTCTCGACGAAGAGCAAGATGTTCTGCCGGTGCAGCGCGGACTACGCCGACGCACCGCCGAACACGCTGGTCTGCCCGGTCTGCATGGGCCTGCCGGGCTCGCTGCCGGTGATTAACCGCCGCGCGGTCGAGTACACGATTATGACTGCGCTGGCGCTCAACTGCGAGATCGCTGAGTTCACTAAGTTCGACCGCAAGAACTATCCGTATCCCGACCTGCCGAAGGGCTACCAGATCTCGCAGTATGACCTCCCGTTGAGCCGCAACGGCTGGCTCACTATCGAGGTGGATGGCCAGAAGAAGCGCATCGGCATCCGGCGGGTGCACTTGGAGGAAGACACCGGCAAGCATCTGCACATCACCAACGAGATGGGCGAGTCCTATAGCCTGGTGGACCTGAACCGCTCCGGTGTCCCGCTGATTGAGATCGTTACCGAGCCGGATATTCGCTCGCCGGAGGAGGCCCGGCTCTTCTGCGTGAAGCTGCGCCAGATCCTGCGCTACCTGGGCGTCTCCACCGGCAACATGGAGGATGGCGCCCTGCGCTGCGAGCCCAGCGTCTCGATCCGGCCGCGCGGCGAGACGAAGCTCTCACGCACGCGGGTAGAGATCAAGAACCTGAACTCGTTCCGCTCGGTCCAGCGCGCCATCGAGTTCGAGGCCCATCGCCTGATGGAGCTCTTTGAGCAGGGCATCAGCGAGATCACCCAGGAGACCCGCGGCTGGGACGAGGAGCACGGCGTCACGGTGCCGCAGCGCTCCAAGGAATTCGAGGCCGACTATCGCTACTTCCCAGAGCCGGACTTGCCGCCGCTGTTTATCAGCCGCGAGTGGGTCGCTGAGATCAAGGCGCGGCTTCCAGAGCTGCCGGATGCCAAGCATGCCCGCTTCATGGAGCAGTACGGGCTGTCTGCCGCCGACGCCACAACGCTCACGTCGTCGCGGGCCCTAGCCGACTTCTACGAGGCGGCCGTGCGCGCATGTAATGCTCCCCGCGAGATTGCGAACTGGATCCTGAGCGAACTGCTGGCACTCCTCAACGCACGTCAGATGGAGATCGAGGACTCGCGGGTCACACCGGAGTATCTCGGTGAGCTCGTGCATATGATTCGCTCCGGACAGATCTCCGGTCGCATTGCCAAGGAAGTGTTGGTTGAATCGTTCAATACGGGCAAGCGCCCGGCCGATATTGTAAATGAGAAGGGCCTGCTCCAGATCAGCGACGTTGCCGAGCTGGAACGGGTCGTGCACCAGGTGCTCGAGCAGAACCCCAAGCCCGTGGCGGACTATCTGAGCGGGCAGACCAAGGCGCTGGCATTCCTTGTCGGCGCGGTGATGAAAGCGACGCGGGGGAAAGCCAACCCCGCCGTGGTGAACCATCTCTTGACTGAGGAGCTTGAGCGGAGGCGAGGGACAGGATCGTAGATGCGAAAGGTGCCCCAGCAAGGCAGGCTGTGCAACTCATGGCGCAATGGCGCGCTGTGCACGCGAGGGACTCACCGACGAGACTGAGCTCAACGAATGAGCCTGCACTCAATGACGAGGAGGAAGGAGTAGATGGAGACCCTGCAGCGCACCGCGGTAGCCCAGCCGGAGGCGGCAAAGCAAAGTGCGCTTGACGTGGCGCTGCGTCAGTTCGATATGGCAGCGGACCGGCTCGGGCTCGACGACGATATGCGTGTGGTCCTGCGGAGTTTCAAGCGCGAGCTTACCGTACATTTCCCCGTACGCATGGATGATGGCCGGCTGCGTATCTTCACCGGCTATCGCGTGCAGCATAACCTCGCGCGTGGCCCGGCAAAGGGCGGCATTCGCTATCACCCCAGCACCGATCTGGACGAAGTCAAGGCGCTGGCCATGTGGATGACCTGGAAATGTGCCGTAGTCGGCATCCCCTATGGCGGCGCCAAGGGTGGCGTAGTCTGTGACCCCAAGCAGCTTTCTCTGCATGAGCTTGAACGCCTGACCCGGCGCTACGCCACCGAGATCTCGATTCTGATTGGCCCGGAAAGCGACATTCCTGCCCCTGATATTGGCACCGATGCGCGAACCATGGCCTGGATTATGGACACGATCTCGATGCACAAGGGCCATACCATGCCGGCCACGGTGACGGGCAAGCCGCTCTCCATCGGCGGCTCGCTGGGCCGGCGTGAGGCAACCGGCCGTGGCCTGTCGTACTGCGTGCAGCGTGCCTACCAGCGGCTGGGCAAGCAGCTCGAAGGGTCCACGGTAGCGATCCAGGGGTTCGGGAACGTCGGCTCTGCCGCTGCTGAGATGCTGCACGCGCTGGGCTGCCGCATCGTGGCCATCAGCGATGCCGAGGGAGGTGTGCTGAACTGGCGGGGCATTGACCCACAGCGTGCAATTCGGCACCGGCAGGAAGCGGGCCGGGTCGGGGGCTTGCCCGGCACCGAGCCTATCTCGAACGCCGAGCTTCTAGAGCTGCCGGTAGATATCCTGGTGCCGGCGGCGATCGAAAATCAAATCCGCGCCGACAATGCCCCGCGCATTAGAGCGCGCATGATCGCCGAGGGTGCCAACGGCCCGACCACGCCGGAGGCCGACGCCATCCTGCGCGAGAAGGGCGTCTACGTCATCCCCGATATCCTTGCCAATGCCGGCGGCGTCACGGTGTCGTATTTCGAGTGGGTGCAGGACCTGCAATCGTTCTTCTGGGACGCCAACGAGATTAACTCACGGCTGAAGGCGATCATGGACCGCGCCTTTGACTCGGTGGCGGACATGGCTGAAACCCACAACGTTGACCTGCGCGTGGCAGCGCAGATGCTGGCGATCTCCCGTGTCGCCGAGGCGACGCGCACGCGCGGGATCTACCCGTGATGTGCGGGAGGCAACGCGCATCACGGATAGCGCACTCCTAGCGCCCATGTGCCAAGGCTCAGATGTCAAACGCTCAGCGACCTGCTCCTGCTCACTTCCCCGGCAGGCGCGTCCTGCTCTCCCCGCATAGCATGGCGTATGGGGGCGAGGCTGTAGCGCGGCTGGATGGTCGGGTCGTGTTTGTGGCCGGGGCGCTGCCCGGCGAGCAGGTCGAGGCGGAGGTCTTCGAAGAGCGCCGCAGCTTCTGGCGAGCGCGCACGGTGCAGGTGCTGCAGGCGGCTCCCACGCGGGTGGAGCCGCCGTGTCCCATTTTTGGGGCGTGTGGCGGGTGCCAATGGCAGCATGCCGCCTACGAAGTACAGCTTGCATTCAAGCGTCACATCTTACAGGAGCAGCTCGAACGGTTGGGGGGATTGCGTGGGGTGATCGTCCATCCGACGATCCCGCTCGGCACCGACGAGCATCGGCCCTCGCCTGCGCCGGACGGCCCCTGGTACTACCGCAATGCGGCACGGCTGGCGGTGCTGCCGGATGGCAGCTTGGGCTATCGCCGGGCTTACAGTCACGACCTCGTCGCAGCAGCGCGCTGCTGGATCGTGCGGCCGGTGATCGATGAGGCCCTGGCGCCCCTGGCCGGTGTCTTAGGGCGGCAGCCGCCTCACATACGTGAGGCCGTCGAGCAGGTCACGCTGCGCTCGGGTTTCGCGGGAGAGGACGAGTGCCTCGATGTGCTGTTGTTGCGCCGTGCGGGCTCCAGTGCTGAGTTGGACCAACTCGCCCTGGCGATCGTCCAGGATGTGCCTCGGGTGGCCGGCGTCTACGAGCACCGTGGAACACCCGGTCCGGCCCGATCCCGCCGCGCTGGGAGCGACACGCCGCTGCCCGAGCCATATGAGGTCCCGGCGCCGGGGGGCCGGCTGCGACGGCTGGCTGGGGAACGCACGCTCGAGCAAGTCGTGCTAGACAAGCACTTTCAAGTCCCGCCACAGGCTTTCTTTCAGGTGCAGCGCGAGCAGGCCGGCACGCTCGTCCGGCTTGTGCTGGATTGGCTCCAACCGCGGCCGGACGATTTTGCCCTCGATGCCTACTGCGGAGTGGGGCTGTTTGCCTTGTTCTTGGCGCCACACGTGCAGGGCGTCTGGGGCATCGAGGCGGACGCCGAGGCTGTGCAGGCGGCGGGAGAGAACCTGGCGCGGGCCGGCATGCTAAACGCCATGTTTACAACCGGCAAGGTCGAAGAGGTCCTGCCGCTGGCAATGCAGCAGGAACCACCGCCACGGCTAGATATTGCCGTGCTGGACCCACCGCGCGCCGGCTGTGCTGTCCGTTTCCTTGACGCCCTGGCTGCTGCCGGCCCGCGCCGCATCGCTTACGTGTCGTGCGAGCCCAGCACGCTGGCCCGTGACCTGCGCTACCTCCAGGAGCGTGGCTACCGCACGGTCGCGGTCTGGCCGGTGGACATGTTCCCCCAAACCTATCACATCGAAGCCGTGGCCGGTCTGGAGCGCGCCGGCTGAGCGCAGTTGGAGGGCTGCGCGCGGGTTTCCGGGATGATAAGTAGGCCGTCGCTTCGGATACTTCCTGGTCGTGCTCTGCGCGCACCTGCTCACAGCAGGTACGGCCGCCACTTCTCGAGAATCTGCCACACAGCAGGTTCGGCGTTGGCAACAGCTTGACGGGCACTCTTCCTGCCGGAGAGGATGTCCCTCGCTCATCCTAGAGGCCTTGACCAGAGGCCTTGAAAAACGATTCCCAATCGATAGCCTCGCCAGGGTATGGAGGGACGCCAAAGCTATGCGCAGCGCGCGGCCTAATCTGCTCTATATCCATTCAGACCAGCACGATCCCTACATCACCGGCTGCTATGGCGATCCGTACGTGCAGACGCCGCATCTCGACCGCTTGGCAGCGCAGGGCGTGCTCTTTACAAACGTCTACTGTCCTTCGCCACTGTGTGTGCCCTCGCGCATGGCCTTGCTCACCGGCCGGTATCCGTGCGACATCGAGGTCTGGACGAACGAGCATATCCTGGACTCCGGCATTCCTACCTTCGCCCATGCGATGGGCGCGGCCGGATACCGGCCGGTCTTGATCGGCCGGATGCATGCCCTGGGCCCCGATCAACTGCACGGCTATGTCGAGCGATTGGTCGGCGACCACGGTCCCAATTATCCAGGCGGGCGACCGGTGGACCATGGGATCCTGGCCGGCACCGCCGGGCCTGCCCGCGTGAGCCTGGAGAAGTCCGGGCCCGGCCAGAGTGCGTATCAGGTCCATGATGAAGACGTGGCGGCTGCGGCGGTGGACTATTTAAACCGGTTGGGGGTGCGCAAACGCGCCGGCCTGCTGCGCGAGCCTTTTAACCTTTCGGTCGGCTTTATGCTGCCTCACCAGCCGTATGTTGCCCGCCGTGACGATTATGCTCGCTATGAGGGCAAAGTACCGCCGCCACGCTGTCCTGAGCCTTTCTCGGAGCGACTGCATCCCTACATCCGCTGGTGGCGCACCCGCTGTGGTATCGAGCAGGTGTCCGACGCGGAAGTAATGCGCGCCCGCACAGCGTACTACGCGCTGGTTACGCGGCTCGATGCCCTGATCGGCCAGATCCTGGACGCGCTGTACACCAATGACCTTGCAGAGAATACGATCATTCTCTACTCCTCAGACCATGGCGAGCAGTTGGGCGAACACGGGCTCTGGTGGAAGCAGACCTTCTACGAGCATGCAGTGAAGGTGCCGGCGATCCTGGTCTGGCCAGGTGTGCTGCCGGCAGGCATGCGCTGTGAGCGAGTGCTGAGCGCGCTGGATCTCATCGCCACGTTGCTTGACGCTCTCGGCGCGCCGGCCCTGCCACACGGGCGTGGCCGCAGCGTGCTGCCGCTGCTGCAGAACCCTGATCACCCCTGGGACGATACGGCATTCTCTGAGCTCTGCACCGACGAAGGCTGGTACATGCGAATGATCCGCCGGGGGAACTGGAAGCTGTGCTACTACCATGGACATAAGCCCCAGCTCTTTGACCTGGCGCGCGATCCGGAGGAGCGGTGTGACCTCGCCCAGGATCCAGCCTGCCGAGAGATCCGCGCGGAGCTGACGCAGCGAGTCCTGGCCGGGTGGGACCCCGAGGCGATCGCCGGGCGCATGCAGGCCAAGCGTGCTGATCTGGCCCTGCTCAGGGCATGGGCACGTCGGACACAGCCACCCGACCACTACCGCTGGACGCTCCTTCCAGAGATGAACCGCTTAGAGACATAACCACACGTTACCGGTGTTGCATGCGGCAGGCAAAACGGCTACGCTAGCGGCACCTCACAGCAAGCGCTGCAGGCAGGTGCTTGTCGGCGCACGTGCCCAGGCAACGACAGCTCTGGAGGGCATATGGCAAAGATCGCGTTCCTCTCGAGGTGCGCCGCTCCAAGGAGTATGCCGCACGGACCATCCATGCGATAGAGACGGACACGCCCTGCTGTATCTATGGCAATGTGCGCAACACCGGGCTTATCCCAAACCTTCCCGATGGCTGCTGCGTTGAAGTGCTATGCCTGGTAAGCGGCGCAGGACTCCAGCCCTGCTATGTTGGTGCTCTCCCGTCGCAGTGTGCCCCTCGTATGTCAGACGAACGTCTCCATGCAGGCGCTGACGGTGCGTGCTATCCTGGAGCGCAAGCGCGAGCATGTCTACCACGCCGCCATGCTCGATCCGAACACAGCGGCGCACCTGACCCTGCGGCAGATTCGGGAGACGCTCGATCGCCTCCTAGAGGCGCAGGGCTCGTCCCGCCGCTCCACTGAGCGCGCTCATCATGGACGTTGTGCAGGATGAAAAGACATGCACAACAGATGCGCTTACAATATGCACGAATTCTTGATCTGGGCCGGCATAGCCACACTACCGGATGATAGAGAAGTAACACCCTCACCGGGTAAGCATAGATAACTAAAAGGCGTTCCGCATACCCGTAGAGAAGACAACATTTATGGAATGCCGACGCATAACCATATACGGCTTCGAGTACACAATACAGTTTCAAGTACATAAGTTTCAAATGCAAGGGAAGAAATCTGCTCAATCCGTTCCCATAATCCGTTGACGGCGTCTTCGTTGACCGCACGCCTCCGGGAGGCCGCTACCCATGCCGCGACCGAACGTTATCCTCATCCTGGCCGATGACCTGGGCTACGGCGATTTCGGCGTCTTCAGCGATGGCTCACCACGCACGCCTGTCCTGGATACGCTGGTGCGCGAAAGCGTCGTGCTCACGCAGCACTACTCGGCGTCGCCGGTGTGCGCTCCGGCGCGGGCCACGCTTCTCACCGGCCGCTACCCCCATCGCACCGGAGCCATCGATACGCTGGAAGGCCGTGGGCTGGACCGTCTGGCCCTGCGTGAAGTGACGCTGGGCGATCTCTTCAAGGCCGCCGGCTATGCTACCGGGCTGATCGGCAAGTGGCACCTCGGGGCGCTCGATCCGCGCTATCACCCGAACCGCCGCGGCTTCGACGAATTCGTCGGCTTCCGTGGCGGCTGGAGCGACTATTATCAGTGGCGCCTGGATTACAACGGTACTTACCGCCGCGCCGACGGCCGGTACCTGACCGATGTCTTCACCGACGAGGCCATCGACTTCATCCGGCGGCACCGCCACGAGCCCTTCTTCCTGCACCTCGCCTATAACGCGCCACACTTCCCCTTCCAGGCGCCGGAGGAAGACGTCAGGCCGTTCCGTGAGACCGGCCGCTTCACCACGGCCCTCAGTATTCTCTATGGCATGATCTTCCGTATGGATAAAGGGCTCGGACGCCTGCTCGAGGAGCTGGACCGGCTGGGGCTGCGCGAGAACACGGTCGTGCTGTTCACCAGTGACAACGGGCCGCAGATGAGCGGCGAGGGCGACCAGTCGATCAAACGGTTCAACGCGCACTTCCGCGGCTCGAAAGGGAACGTCTTCGAAGGGGGGATCCGCGTGCCGATGGTAGTGCGCTGGCCGGCCGGTGGCCTGGCCGGCGGGCGCATGGTGCACGAGATGGTACACTTTGCCGACTGGCTGCCCACACTGCTAGCCATGGCCGGCCTGGAGCCGCCCCGCGAGCTCAAGCTGGATGGGTGCAACGTGTTGCCCGTGCTGCGCGGCGAGGACGGCAGCGTGATCGCTACCCGCTTCTGGCAATGGAACCGCTACACGCCGCTGGTCACCTGCAATGCGGCAATACGCGATGGAGCATGGAAGCTGGTACGGCCGCCCATCCGCGAAGCTATGCAGGTGGCTCCGGCGGACCTGGAGATCGACCGCCGACTGAAGTATGATCCGGAGAGCATCACCGACATCACTCGAGATCCGGAGCCGGAGCGTCACGTGCCGCCGCCTCCACCGCCGTTGCTCTTCAACATCGAGAAGGATCCCTACGAACAGCACGATCTGGCGGCCACTCACCCCGACCGAGTGGCGGCGATGCTGTGTGCCCTGGAGACTTGGTTCGAGCAGGTCGAGGCCGAGCGCCGCAGCATCTGCAATGCGCAGTGACGAAGGCGAAAGGCCCGCACTGATGGAGGCGAGGCACGATGACGCCTGACGAATACATCGACCAGCACCTGAACCGCTACCTGGACGAGACCATCCGGCTGTGCCGGCAACCCAGCATTTCGGCGCGCAATGAAGGTATCGCTGAGACCGCCGAGCTGGTCGCTGCGGTACTCCGGGAGCATGGCTTCACGGCACAGGTGCTCCCCACGCCGAATAACGGCTATCCGGTGGTGTACGCCGAGGCGGAGGGGCGCCGGAACGATCGCACACTCCTGTTTTATAACCACTACGATGTGCAGCCGCCCGAGCCGATAGAGCTCTGGGAGACGCCGCCGTTTGAGCCCAGCATCCGGGATGGCAAGCTCTTCGCCCGCGGCGCAGCCGACGATAAGGGACACATCGTCAGCCGCCTGGCTGCGCTGGACGCTGTGCGGGCAAGCCAGGGTGCACTACCATGCCGAGTGAAGTTCATCATTGAAGGTGAAGAAGAGATCGGCAGCGTAAACCTGGCGGCGTTCGTGCGGCAACAGCGCGCGCTGCTGGCCGCCGATGCTTGCATCTGGGAGAGCGGCGGCGTGAACTACCAGGGCCAGCCGGTGCTCTATCTGGGCATGCGCGGCATCTGCTACCTGGAGCTTTTCGTAAAGGTGATGGACTACGACGCGCACTCCGGCTTCGGCGGCTCGCTGCTGCCCAACGCCGCCTGGCGGCTGGTCTGGGCGCTGGCGTCGCTCAAAGGGCCGGACGAGCGTATCCGCGTGCCCGGCTTCTACGACGCCGTGCGCGAGCCCACAGCCTACGACCTGGAGCTGCTGGCGCAGCTTCCCGACGACGAGGAAGAGATTAAGCGAAACTATGGGGTGCGCGAGTTCCTCAAGGGGCTCACCGGCCTGGACCTTAAGCGCGAGCGCGTGTTTAGCCCGACCTGCACCATCTGCGGGCTCACGGCCGGCTATCAGGGTCCAGGCAGCAAGACGGTGCAGCCCTGCCAGGCCTCTGCAAAGGTAGACTTCCGTCTGGTGCCCGACCAGGACCCGCATGACATCGCCCAGAAGGTGCGCCGGCACCTGGTCGAGCAGGGCTTCGGCGAGGTGCGTGTCACAGAATACGGCCTGGAGCACCCGGCGCGCGTCGATCCGCGCCATCCGTTCGTGCAGCTTGCTGCCGAAGCAGCGGTCGACGTATACGGCCGGCGGGCGCTGCTCTCGCCTATTACGGGTGGGTCTGGGCCGATGTATCCCTTTGTGCACGACCTGGGCCTGCCGGTGGCTACGCCGGGCATCAGCTACCCCGGCACGCGCGCCCACGCGCCCAACGAGCACTTCCGCATCGAGGACTGCATCAAGGGGACGAAATACGCAGCCCGCATCATCGAGTGCTTCGCGGCCACATGAGGGCAGCCACGCGCCATGAGCCGCAAGGTAGTGATCGTCGTCTGGGATGCCTGCCGGCCTGATTTCATCACGCCGCAGGAGACGCCTACTCTGGCGCGACTGGTTGCGGCAGGGGTACAGTACACCCGCGCCTACACGGTGTTCCCCAGCGAGACGCGGGTGGCGACGGCATCGTTCGCGACCGGCGCCTACCCAGAAGTCCATGGGATCACGGCGAACCGGATCTACCGGCCGGACGTGGACTCCGCTGCGCCGTTGAACACCGGCGCCCGTGAGGACCTGCAGCGCATCGAGGCTGCTGCGAGCGGTCGGCTGCTCGATGCCCCCACACTGGGCCAGGCTATCGTGCGTGCAGGCGGGACATTCCTTGTGGCATCAGCCGGTTCTCCCGGCAATGCTTACCTATTGGGCCATGGGTCAAGCGGGCTGGGCAGCCGCACGGTCAACTGGGGCTTCGTGCTGCCCGAGAGCGAGCAGGAGCGCCTGAGAGGGCGGTATGGTCCGGCGCCTGCTGCCGCTGTGCCCAACACCGCCGTGTGCGATTATATCTTCAAGCTCTTTTGCGAGGAATTACTTCCGGCACTTAGGGCGCCGGGGCCGGCGGCGGCTGTGCTCTGGCTCTCCGATCCTGACCACACCATGCATGCGGCCGGCATGGGCTCGCCTGAGGCGCGGCGCGCTCTTCAGGAGAATGATGCTCGTCTAGGCATGCTCCTGGAGCGTCTGGCGCAGCTTGGGCTGGCCGTGGACGGCGGGCAAGATCGTGGCTGCGACCTAATCATTGCCTCCGACCACGGCTTCTCGACCATCCGGCGGGGCGAACCGCCCGAGGCAGTGCTGCGCGAAACGGGACTGGCTGAAGGCATCGACTACGTCGCCGCGGCCGGGGGCATCTGGCTGGCCGCGCATGCACACCATGCCCTGGCGGAGATCGTCCGGCTGTTGCAGGCCTGCCCGAGCTGCGGGAACGTGTTGGTACGGCCCGGGGCCAATGGAGAGGTGCCACCCGGCGCGTTTTCCCTCGACGTCGTGTGCGCCGCCCACCCCCGGGCTGCCTCGATCCGTTACAGCCCGTCCTGGGACCACGCCGCTAATCAGTACGGCGTGCCCGGGCGGGTCTTCGTGCGCAGCGCCAACACCGGCACACACGGCTCGCTCAGCCCCTATGACATGCGTATCACGCTCGTGCTCTCCGGGCCGAGCTTCAAGCGCGGCCTGGCGTGTGCTGTCCCCGCCGGCATCGTCGACATCGCGCCGACGGCGCTGCATCTCCTCGGCCTGCACCCCATCGGCCAAGGCCGCGTGCTGGCTGAAGCACTCACCGGCGGCCCGGATCCGGCAGCGCTTCCGGTGCACGAAGAGCGCCTGCGGGCCGAAGCCGCTTTCGATGGCGTGCACTACTCCCAGGAGCTCCGTCGCCGGCGGGTAGGACGGCACATATACCTGGAGGCAGGCGAGGCCCGGCGCTAGCGCGTCGATCCTGGCTGTAGCCGCCGATTTACGCACGGACCATGACAGTCTGGAATAGTAGTAGGGGGCCAATGTGGGTAGGGGTGCACGCTGCGCCGGGTCTTCCCTGGAGAATTTCCGGCGACACCTACGGTGTGCCATGGCAGGCCGGTAGGGGCGCAAAGTCGTTGTGCGCTGGTCTCATCGGGTAGGTACGAGAGAGCGGCTGTGCGGCACCGTCCGCACCACGACGCAAGACCGGTGTCGTGTGAGTCGTGCGCGGTAGGGGCATAGCAGGCTGCGCCCCTACGGCACGCTCCTTCCCGATGCCTATCAATCTACTGGCAGATGAGAAAAGAAGAGGCGTACAGGGTCGGTTGCAGGGGCACGGCAGGCCGTGCCCCTACGGCTTGCCGTGCCTTCTCCCGGTGAGGCTTGGACCCGCACGCAACGAAGTGAAGGCGTGCATGATCGTCGTAGGGGCGCAGCGGCGCTGCGCCCCTACACCTATCGGATTACACGTTCCTACAGGCGTTTACCTCCGCCTGGAGGCCCAGTACTGGTCGAGCGCAGCCTGCGCCTGCGCTGCGGCTTCCGTGAGCGCCTGGCGTGCGTTCTTCTGCTCGTTGTGGACCTCGTTCAGAGCGTTTGTGTAGATACGCATGACCTCGTCAGGCACGTACGCGGCCGGGCGCGTCCAGCGCGCTTCGAGCACCTTAATGAAGCGATCGAGGTAGGGGTTATTCTTCCGGTAGTCCGGGTGCTCGTTCATCTTACGGATGGGTGAGAGCCGGTTCTGCCTGAGTTGCAGGTATCCGCCGCCATCTTCTTCCGCGGTGAATTTCTTTACCACCAGCCAGGCCGCGTCCTTGACCTTCGACTGGTTGGACATGCCCACGCCCCAGGCCTGGCGGTGCGGCAGCGCCATCTCGGCTCCCTTTACGGGCGGCATCACGCTGAACATGCCCATCCGGAACTCCGGCAGGCGCACCCACAGCTCGGCATACTGGATCGTGCCCTGGATCATCGCCTCGTTGCCGCTGGGGTTTAGCTGCGCCTGGCCGGGCGAGGGAAATCGCGCGATGCTGCTGATCTGATCCTGGATCGCCTTGCCGCCGTTAACACGGTTCCGGAAGTCCACCATCCACTGGAGCGTCTCCACCGCGCCACTGTCACCGAAGGTGACCTTGCGCGCGTCGGGCGAGAACGCGGCGAGCTTGCGCGTGCCTAGCCAGGTCTCGAACACCGGCGCTGAGTTAATGGACATGAAGAAGCCCATACGTACCAGCTTGCCCGCCTCTACCACCAGCAGCTTCCGCGCGGCATCCTCCAGATCGGCCCACGTGGCCGGCGGTTCCTTGTCGAAGTCAAGGCCAACGGTCTCCAGATGGGACTTGTCGGTGTAAATAATCCAGGGCATGTTCGGCAGCACGTGGGGCAACAGCCAGGTCTTGCCATCCAGCGTGCAGCCATCGATATCGGCCTGATACCAGGTGTCGCGCGGCACCCGGTCGCGGCGCAGGTAGGTGTCCAGCGGGCTCAGCGTCTCGTTCTCGGAGAAGAATGGCAGGTAATCGGCGTAGAGCATAGTCACATCAGGGCCCACGCCGCCAGCGAAGGCCGCCACCAGTTTATCGACGGCCTCGCGCTGCCAGAGCAGCACCAGCTCCTGCTGGATCTGGATCGTGGGGTACAGCTTCTGAAAGCGATCCACGATCTCGTCCACGATCGCCTTGCGGTGCTGGTCCCATGGATGCCACATCACCACGGTCGTATTCGTGCTCGGTGCCTTGACCGGCTGTTCGCCACCGGTGTCGGCAGCCGGCGCGGCCGGCACCTGGGCGCGGCAAGCCGCCAGAACCGTCGCCGCAAGGCCGGCGATCGCCCCGGCCACACGCCGTCGAGTCCAGGAGACAGTCGTGTGCATCAGAGATACTCCGGCCATCGCCTCGCTCCTTGCTTGTTCTCTATATTTTCTATATTTATCGCGCCGCTTTCCTGTATGCGTGCATGACGACAACTCGGCCCCATCACACGGCACGCTCTTGCTGCGGTCGATACGGACACAACCCCTCCCGCATCATACCGCGCGGGGATACAGCACACAATACGGGCGGCGCCGTTCAGCGTCTGGCTCGTAGCAGGTGTAGTAGCACTCGGCAGTAGTCGCCCAGATCGAGCCAGTTCCTTAGCTTATGCTCCTCTTCTGATCGGGCTGCGGCCCGCTGCCGGCTCCAGGTGAGGACCGTGTTGACGAGGAAGGCGAGTACTAGCAGGATGATGCCCGGCGCAATGGCCTGGGCTCCCCCGCCCGGCCTCGAGTACTGTCGCCGTCGTGAGCATGCGGGTGAGACCGGCGATACTGCCGCGCACCATCAGCGAGGCACCGACCTCTGAGATGGCCCGGCCGAATGTCACGGCCACGGCCACGCTCACCGGTCCTCGGGCGGCGCGCAGCACCTCTCAGAGGACCCGCACGATCACGCCGGAGCCGGCTACGGATGCCGTGCTTGCACCGCGGCGTATCTCTGCCCTACACTGACCTCAAACGAGAGGAGGGCGTACATGACTGGCAACGCCCATACGTCATACGAAGCCTTGGTTGCACTTGACCGCGCGCACCTGCTCCATCCGCTGCATCATCCCATTGACCACGCCGAGCCGCTCATCTTTGTCCGGGGCGAGGGCGCACTGCTCACTGATGTGCGCGGCCGGACGTACATCGATGGCCTCTCTGGGCTCTGGAATGTCACCCTGGGACATGGCCGCCGTGAGCTGGCCGAAGCGGCGGCACGGCAAGCGGAGCAGCTCGCCTTTACCAGCGCGTACGTCGGCGCCTCCAACGTGCCGGCGATCGAGCTGGCCGCCCGTATTGCCCATCTCACACCGCCGGGACTGCGCACAGTCTTCTTCACCACCGGTGGCGGGGAGTCAAACGACAGTGCCCTGAAGACCGCGCGCTACTACTGGCACCGCCTCGGCAAGCCGCATAAGGTCAAGTTCATCAGCCGCCGCCTGGCCTACCATGGCGTGACCATCGGCTCCATGAGCGCGACCGGACTGCCGGACTACTGGACCGGCTTTGAGCCGCGCACGCCGGGGTTCATCCACATCATCCCGCCATACCCGTACCGCTCCGCCGGCGATGCCGCCCAGGCGCTCGAGGAGGCAATCTTGCAGGAAGGCCCGGAGAATATCGCTGCCTTCATCGCCGAGCCGGTGCAGGGCGCCGGCGGCGTGATCGTGCCACCAGACGACTATTTCCCGCGCGTGCGGGAGATCTGCACAAAATACGAGGTGTTGTTCATCGCCGACGAGGTGATCACCGGCTTCGGACGCACCGGGAAGTGGTTCGGCATCAATAACTGGGACGTCGTGCCTGACATAATCACGTTTGCCAAGGGCATCACCAGCGGCTACCAGCCCCTCGGCGGTATGATCATTCACGAAAAAATCTACGACGTGATCCTGAACGCTCCACCCGGCGAGCGCTGGATGCACGCCTACACCTATTCAGCGCACCCAGTGTGCTGCGCCGTCGGCCTCGCCACGCTGGATATCTTGGAGAAAGAGCGGCTGATCGAGCGGGCCGGGGAGCTCGGCCGGTTGCTCCACAGCGAACTCGAGCGGCTGTATGAGCTCGCGCATGTGGGGGAGGTGCGCGGCCTGGGACTAATGCAGGCGGTTGAACTCGTCGCCGACCGGGCGACAAAGGAGCCGTTCCCGCCGGAGCGCAGGGTGGGCGCCCGGGTGCTCCGCGAGGCCATTGCCCGCGGGTTGTTCACCCGTGTCCGAGGGGACGTGATCCTGCTGGCACCGCCTTTCGTCACGACCGAGGAGCAGATCCGGCAGATCGCCGCCATCCTGCGCGAAGCGATCCAGGCGGCTACCGCTTGAGATGGTACGGCACGTCGGCGACCACCACGCCCGGCTTAAAGAGCAGAGCGGCCTTGATCCGCAGCGCTGTTTGATTGTGCAGCAAAAGCTCCCACCAGTGGGCCGGCACGTACTCCGGCAGCACGACGGTGATCGGGTTGGGGCCGCTCTGCTCTTTCAGGGCCTCGATATAGGCGAGCAGCGGCCCAATCAGCGAGCGGTAAGGCGACTCCAGGAGCACCAGGGGCACATCCGGTACCCAGCGCTGCCACTTGACCCGTAGCGCCTCCATCTCCTTGGGATCATCCGACACGTGCACCGCGATCACAGTGTCGGCGATGGACCGCGCGTAATCGAGCGCGCGCAGCACCGGCTCGTTTAGATCGGCCACTGGAACTACCGCCGTCGTGCGAATGCGCCTGGGCGTGGCATCGACGACCACGATCTGGTCGGCGACAGCCTGGTAGTGCTGATAAATGCCGCGCATGATCAGGACAAGAACAGGGATCACCAGGATAACCATCCAGGCGCCCTGTTCGAACTTGGTCACAGCGATGACCAGCAACACGAGCAGTGTGGTCGTGCCGCCGACCAGGTTCACCAGCAGGCTGCGCCGCCAGCCCTTGCCACGCTCGCGGTACCAGTGCCGCACCATGCCGAACTGCGATAACGTGAAGGACAGGAACACGCCCACGGCATAGAGGGGGATCAGGTGGTGCTCGCTGGCGCCATAGGCCCACACCAGCAGGGCGGCTAGGATGCCCAATACCATGATCCCATTGGAGAACGCCAGCCGGTCACCGCGGAAGGCGAACTGGGTCGGCATGAACTTGTCGCGGGCCAGAATGGAGGAGAGCCGAGGGAAGTCGGCGTAGCTCGTATTTGCCGCCAGCACCAGGATCAGCATCGTACTGGCCTGGAGCACCAGATAGGGCACCCCTGTCCCGCCCAGCACAGTGCGGCCGATCTGCGAGAGCACCGTCTCCGTCTCGCTGGGGATGGCCTGGAGCTGGTGCGCCAGGAAGGCCACGCCGAGCGCCATAGAGGCCAGCAGTCCGGCCATCCAGGAGAGGGTGATGGCTGCGTTACGTGACTCCGGGGGCTTGAACGCCGGCACACCGTTGGCCACGGCCTCGATACCGGTCAGGGTAGATGAGCCCGAAGCAAAGGCGCGCAGGATGAGCCAGAGCGTCAGCGGCTCACTATGAACATGGGCAGGCGTTACCCCCTCCACCACCAGCGGCTGTCCTAGGAAGACCGTGCGCACGATGCCGACGGCAATCGTGCCTAAAACCGAGAAGATGAACACATACGTCGGCACAGCAAACAGCGCGCCGGACTCGCGAATGCCACGCAGGTTTGCCAGGGTAATCAGCGTAATAAAGGCAATGCCAATCGGCACGCGGTGGACGTCAAGCTCCGGCCAGACCGAGACGATGGCAGATACGCCGGCGGAGATGCTGACGGCGACGGTGAGCACGTAGTCAACCAGCAGGGCAGCGGCAGCGACCAGGCCGGGCAGCACTCCCAGGTTGTCTTTGGCTACAATATAGGAGCCGCCGCCGCTTGGATAGGCGTAAATCGTCTGGCGATAGCTCACCGCCACAATAATCACCAGCACCGCCACTGCAAGCGTGATGGGAACTCCCAGGGTCATGGCCGCTGTGCCGGCGGCCATGAGGGTCAGCAGCACCTGCTCGGGACCGTAGGCCACTGAGGACAGGGCGTCAGACGAGAACACGGCGAGGGCGCGCACCTTATCGAGGCGCTCGTGCACCTCATGGGCCGTGGCAATTGGCCGGCCGATCACAATGCGCTTAGCCTGCGCCAGGACTCGGGCGATCCCGCGCCGAGGGGTATACGCCTCGGGGAGAACCGCAAGATGCCCCGGCCCAACATGGCGGAACTCGCGCGGATGCGGCCGCACGATCCGCACGTAGGTGCCACCGGGGCGCGTGCCTCTTCGCCGCTCGCGCCAGACCAGCTCAGGATTGGGCCGTCCGGTCTCTACCGCAGGTCTGGATGAGGCCGTCTCGCCGGGGGGTGGATCGGTTCTGAGCGGCGCATCCGCACGCTCATCAGGCTCCGAAGACGGCGCTTCAGCCACCTGGGACGATGGCTGCTCAGCAGCCGCCGGAGGAGTGGTATCGACCTCTTGACGGCCTGCATGCTGCTGATTGCGATGCCGCTCGCGAGGGATGATCAGCGGCTTTGTATGGTGATGGGGCATTGGCACTCAGCCTCCTGAAGCGGCCGACGAGGATGCACCATCGGCTTGAGGCTCGCGCGCCGAGGACTCGCTCGTGGAGGAGACCGGCTCGACACGCACCGCCGCTGCCAGCTCGCGCCCGAGGTATTGCAGGGTCTCCTGCGTTCCGACACGCACGACCACCGGCCCGTTGAACGGCAGCACCTGCACCACCTCGATGGGCGTGTCGGGCACAAGCCCGATCTCGCCGAGATACCGGAGCAACGCCGGGTCGCGATCCGGCACGCGGCGCACAATCGCCCGCTCGCCTGCGCTCAACTCGGCGAGCCTGACCACCGGAGGCTCGTGAATGATGCCCTCCTTGGTGGGAATGGGATCGCCATGGGGATCGGTCGTCGGATGTCCGAGCTTCTCAGCGATGCGCTCTTCCAGCTCCTCAGAGAGCACGTGCTCCAGCCGCTCGGCCTCCTCGTGCACCTTATCCCACGAGAGGCCCAAGAACTCAGAAAGGTACAGCTCCATCAGGCGGTGGTGGCGGATGACTTCCAGCGCGGCCTTCCGGCCCGCAGGCGTCAGCTCCACACCGCGGTAGGGCGTGTGCTCGAGCAGGCGGAGCTGAGCCAGCTTCTTGATCATATTGGTCACGGAGGCGGGCTGGACATTCAGACGCTCGGCAATGGCCTGCGTGGTGACGGGCTGTCGCCCCTTCCGCTCCTGGCTCAGCTCATAGATCGTCTTGAGGTAGTCCTCGTCGGCCTGGGTAAGCATCTCGCCGGCGCGGACCGCACCGGCCTGCGCCGGTTCCTTTCGCAGCGTGTTGATCGCAAGCGTCCTGTTCAAGATATTCTGCTTCAAGCTATTCTGCAGATTCAAGGTATTCTGCAGAAAAAGTGTAGCCCGCCGGGGCAGGCGCGTCAAAGGGGGAGGACTTCAGCTCATGAGCCGGCGAGCTCTGCGGCATACGCAAAGAGGGCGGGCGTCCCACCGGTATGCACAAAGATCACGCTCTCGTCCGGCCGGAAGACGCCGGCACGCACCTGCCGGATCAGCCCGCTCATCGCTTTGGCGGTATACACTGGATCGAGCAGGATGCCCTCCGTGCGGGCGACGAGACGGAGCGCCTCGACGGCATCACCGGATACCTTGCCGTAGCCTGGCCCGAGCTCGCTGTCTTCGTTCACGATGTCCTCGGCTGTGACATGCACCGCAAGGTCCAACAAGCGTGCCGCATCGTTTACGATGGCGGCGACGCGCTCGCGCCGCTGTGGACGCTCAATCGGAGTATAGCCGACCACAGTCCACGGCCGGCCCAGGGCCAGGGAACCCAGTACGAGTCCGGCCTGAGTGCCGCCGGAGGAGGCAACGAAGATGGAGCGCGGGGCGATGCCGACGTGGCGGCATTGCTCATCGAGCTCCAGCACGCATCCTGCATAGGCTGCTGCGGCGAGCGCAGTGGCATGGGGCGTCAGGCTGACCTGAACGGCGCGGCGGCCCTGGGCATGGAGGGCAGCGGTGACTTCAGCCGCACGAGCAGCGATACTTTCCAGGGTATCCTCCTCCACCCGCACAATCTCGGCCCCAAGCAAGGTATCTAACAACAGATTGCCCTGGAGTTGATCCGCCTTCTCGCCACGCCCCAGCACGAGCACCGCGCGCAGGCCGAGCCTGGCCGCGGCCGCTGCGGCTTGGCGGCAGTGGTTTGATTGGGCAAAGGCGCAGGCCACGATTGTATCGGCGCCTTGGCGCACAGCCTCCGCGATGGTGAATTCCAAGATCCGCGTCTTATTCCCGCCAAAGGCCAGCCCGGTGAGGTCCTCCCGCTTGACGAAGATGCGCGGGCCACCGAGCGCGCGCGTGAGATTTGGCGCCTCGTCCAGCGGCGTCGGCAGATGAGCCAGACGCACCCGAGGCAGGCGATCAAGACGCGCCTGCAGTTCACTGGATGTTACAGGAGCAGCGACGTGTGCCATAGCTCAAGCTCTCCTTCATTGGTCGACAAGCCTCTACGCTCGTACCCGGCAGGGCCGACGGGAGTCCGCGGTGCCTCTCTCCCACGCCCTGCATGGTATGTTACACTGCTGCATGAAGGCAAGCGGGCACGCCCATTACGACAGCAGGTGCGATCGCCATGGGGACGGTTTACCTGGTCTGGCAAGACGAAGAGTATCAGGGTCCGGACGGGCAGGTGCGCACGGCCCGCGTGGCATGGCTGGCGCGCGATGTTGCCGATGAGGAAGGCGTGCGCCGGCAGTATCTGGCGTATCTTGGGCGCCGACCGATGGTTACCGCTGACCTGATCTGGGAAATGCGGGAGCTTTACCCGGATCTGGAGATCGACTGGGATGCCATTCGCCAGGAGCTGTGGCGGGCGGCAGTGGTGACCGATGTTCGCACCCTCACCGACGACGAGCTGGCGACGCGCCTGCGCGCCCTATCGCGCGAGCGGGGGCTTTCCCTGCTCGATCTGGGCGCGCACATCAGCAGCACACGCAACGTTGTGGCCGAGCTCGAGCACCTGCTCCGTGAAACGGCCACCGTTGCCCGCATCGAGCGCACATCAGGGTCTATTTACCGCTACATGCGGGAGAAGCACCCCGAATACGCCTACTGCCTGCTAAAAGTGCGCCTGTTCCTCGAAGGTCGCTGGGCCGAGCTTGAGGCGGTGAAGGCCGCAGAACCGGCCGGCCTGGAGGCCGGCCTGAACGCGGCCGGCTACTCCGAACAACGGCGGTTCTACGAGCGCATGCTGGCGCGCTATGAGGCCGGTGCGCCGCTCATCGAGTGAGGCACCGTCTCACCGCCCCCTACTTCTCCGAGCCGCCGCGTCCAGTCCTCTGGCCGGACTCCGGCGCTGCTCCGCCGGGCGCCGGCTCACCGGTAGTATCCGTGCCTGCCGAGCCGGCCGGAGTCTCCTGCCGCTCGGCGCGCGCCTCAGGTGTGGACTGCGCCTCTGCAGCGGCTGCGCGCAACCGCTCGGCCTTCTCCTCCGCGCTGCGGCGTCCTTCTTCCCATGCCCGCTTGAGCTCATCGCGGGTCTCCTGCAGAACCGCCGTGGTCTCGTTCATGAGCGAGGTGAGGCGAGCCTGCATCTCAGTGATGCGATCGCGTAGCTCCCCATCCTCCATCTGGCGGCTGAAATACGCCCCCAGAGCAAAGCCGGTGATCAGGCCCAAGATGAAGCGCAGCATCGATTCCTCCTACCCAGAGTGACCTCCCTGTGGCTCTATTGAAGCACAGAGGGCAGCGCCGGTCTACAGTACCCATCGGGTTACAGCCCGCCGCGCTCGGCAATAAACGCCTCGACCTCGGCCAGAGTTGGCATATCATTGGCACACGCCGGACGGGTAACCACAATGGCGCCTACGGCATTTCCCATCCGCGCGGCGCGATGCCAGTCCCAGCCCTGTAGATAGCCATAGATCAGCCCACTGGCAAACGCATCTCCGCCGCCGAGCACATTCAAGACCTGCACCGGAAACGGCGCAGCGTCGATCACCCGGCCATCAGCCGTGTACACGGTGGACCCATGCGCGCCGCGCTTCACCACCAGCGCGCGCGGGCCATAGTGTAACAGCCGCCGGATCGCCTGCGCGATATCACCTGCCACCCGAGGGTCGGAGACCTGCGAGTAGGTGATCGTCACCGGCCCGGTGCCGGCCGCGGCCTTTACTTCATCTTCCGTGCCAAGGACGATGTCGGCGAGCGGCAGCGTCTGGCGGAGAACCACTCCAAAGGCACGCGGGTCATGCCACTGGTCGGCGCGGAAGTCGATATCTAGAAACACCGCCACTCCGGCGGCCTTGGCCAGTTCGGCGGCGTACACGGTCGCCGAGCGGCTAGGCTCCTTGCTGAGGCCGGTGCCGGTGATCAGCAGGGCCCGACTCTCAGCGATCGGTGTGGCCAGAACATCGTCGATAGTTAATTCAATATCAGCGCAGTTATCACGATAGTACACCAGTGGAAAGCGGTCTGGGGGCTCGATGCCGAGCAAGACGGCACTGGTGCGCTTGCCCGGCTTGCGCGGGATGAAGCGGGTCTCGACACCTTCCCGTTCGAGAAAACGCAGGATGAAGTCGCCCACGGGATCGGCGCCCAGCGCTGTGAGCAAGGCGGAGCGCAACCCCAGCCGTCGCGTGCCCACGCTGATGTTCGTCGGACAGCCCCCGACGTACGCCGCAAAGCTGGTAATCTCGGTGAAGGGCGCTCCAATATCATTCGAATATAGGTCAATCGACGATCGCCCCATGGCGATCAGGTCGTAAGCTGGGGCAGGCATACGCACCTACCTGTCTTGAGCGTATGACGGCCAACGCCTAGCGCTCACTGCCACCGGCCACCGCCGGCTTACGCCAGTTCATCAGCGCGGCGTATGCCGGATCGACCTGGAAGTTCCAGGCGCGTGTCGGCCCGGCCATGACGTTCAGATAATAGCACTCGTGGCCCGGCATAGCTGCCACCGTATGGTACCCGCGCGGCACTAACACGAGATCCCCATTGCCCGGCGCAACAGCCTCATCCAGGCTTCGGTCGGAGGTATAGACCCGCTGCAAGGCGAACCCTACAGGCGGCCGGATCTGGTAGTAATACGTCTCTTCCAGGGAGCTTTCGCGCGGTGGATCTTCCGTGTCGTGCTTGTGCGGTGGAAAGCTCGACCAGTTGCCGCCCGGCGTATACACCTCGACCAGGATGAGCCGTGCTGCCGGCGCCGTCGGGGGAAGCAGGTGGTGGATGTACCGATAGGTCTGTCCCTCGCCGCGATGCTCGGCCACGATCTCATCCGGCGTGATCAGCCGAGCCGGAGGAGACGCCTCCGCCGGCGCGCCGGCTACTGCTAAGTGGAGTTCCGTGGTCGCCTGTACACGGTACACCGTACCGGGCGGCAGCACCAACACGTAAGGAGGAAAGCGATCCCACACGTCGCGACGGCGGCCGACGTCTTGGAAAGAGAAGTCCCCGGCGGTGATCGTACACCGGCCGCCGAGGGCGATCAACGCAACCTCCCGGCTGGCCGTCTTGCCCTCCAAGACCATGCCGGCGGCCAGCCGGTAGGCAGCGAAGTCAATGTACTGCCAGCCGGCATCTTCCGGCGTGACCGCCACAAACTGTCCATCCGGTGCAGGCGCTGTCCGCTGCCGTCGAAGGAGTGTCATCTTCCCTCTGCCGAAATTGCAGCCGGCCCGCTTCGCTCCGGTCATTTTGCTACTGCATATTGCAATCTGCTTTTTTGCGAATTGTACTGCATAGCCGGCAACCCCACAATCATGAATGGCAGAAGCGCGCCCTTGCGCCGGCTTTCTGCCCCCAGTTCTGTGGACACGCTGTGGCGTACACACTGTGGCAGGGGCGCACAATACTGGCGGCTCACCGGCGTGCGGTCACGGATGCCGGACGCTGCGCTGTGTTGACATGCCTTGCGGCGGGTTACTACAATGGGCGATGGCGACTGCGCGGGGAGCGCAGTTTGCCCATGAGAGGCCAGACGGTTCTATCCTCTGCCGTCTGCCGTCACGCCCTATACCTCGCAATGCGGTCATCTCCGAGCAGCGCCCAGAGGACCGCATGAAAGGAGTGCAGTATGGCCTACGAACTCCCGCCTCTGCCCTATCCCTACAATGCCCTGGAGCCGTACATTGATGAGATGACCATGCGGCTCCACCACGATGCGCATCATGCGACCTATGTCAATAATGTCAACCAGGCGCTCGCCAATTACCCCGATCTCGCCGCCCTACCCATCGAGGAGCTGATGCGCAATCTGGATCGGGTGCCGGAGAACATTCGCACGACGGTGCGGAACAACGGCGGCGGCCATGCGAACCATAGCTTGTTCTGGGTGATCATGTCCCCTCAGGGCGGGGGACAGCCGAGTGGCGAGCTCGCCGAGGCGATTAACCGCACCTTTGGCAGCTTCGATAATTTCAAGCAGCAGCTCACGCAGGCCGCACTGACCCGCTTTGGGAGCGGCTGGGCCTGGTTGAGCGTGGATGCCAACGGCAACCTGGTGGTAGAGAGCACGCCGAACCAGGACACGCCGCTGATGGAGGGCCGCACCCCGATCCTGGGCGTGGATGTGTGGGAGCACGCGTACTATCTCAAGTATCAGAACCGACGCAACGAATACGTGGCGGCCTGGTGGAATGTGGTCAACTGGCCGGAGGTGGAGCGGCGCTACGCGGCCGCCCGCGGACGGTAAGCCTTCCCTGCCGGGGCTACCGGCCTGAACGGGCGCGCGGGGCGAGGCATGGACGCAGCCTCGTCCCGCGCGCCGTTCTGTGCCGCCGGAACTGCACTGCCTACGTCGCGCCAGGGGGCGCGCGGGTGTGACCGGTAGATAAGCTTGGGGAATATCAGACGACATCGCACTCCGGGAGGCGCCTCAGGTGGCTGGCATCCGTCCGTTTCGTGCAGTCCGCTACGACCCCGCCCTGGTAGGCGACCTGGCGGATGTGCTGGCCCCGCCGTACGACGTCATCTCACCTCAGCATCAGGATGAGCTTTATGCGCGTAGCCCCTTCAACGCTGTGCGGCTCGAATTCGGCCGTGAGGAGCCGGACGATGCGCCGGGCCGGGATCGCTATACCCGTGCTGCGGCGCAGTACCGCGCTTGGCTAGCGCAAGGCATCCTGCGGCCGAATGGCACGCCGGCATTGTACGTTTATGAAGAGCGCTTCAGCTACCTCGAGGTGGAACGCGTCCGGCTGGGGCTCTTCGCCGCGCTGCGGCTCGAGCCGTGGGAGGCGGATGTCATACTGCCACATGAGCATACGCTGCCTAAGCCCAAGGCCGACCGTCTCAACCTGCTGCGCGCCTGCAAAGCGGTATTCAGTCCGATCTTCCTGCTCTATGAGGACGGAGGCGAGGTGCGCTGCATCTTGGAGGCCGGAACCGAAGCGGCTGCTCCGCTGGTAGACATCCGCGTCGAGCCCGGGGCAGTGGCGGAGGCGGCCGAGCGTCACCGCGTGTGGGCGCTGGATGGCCCGGCGGCTGAGCAGCTCCAGGCGTTCTTTGCGGGAAAGCGGCTGTTCATCGCCGATGGCCATCACCGCTACGAGACTGCGCTGGCGTATCGTGACGAGCGGCGCGCCGCGGATCCGGCTGCTCCGCCGGTGGGCGAGGCACCATACGATTACACGCTCGCTTACCTCGCCGACTTCGACGATCCGGGGTTGACTGTGTTGCCGATCCACCGGCTCGTCCGTAACGTGCCGGATCTCGATCGCCAGAAGCTCCTGCTTGCGCTCGAGCGCTCCTTCTCCATCAAGATCCTGCCGATTGCCCCCGGCGAGTTCTTACGGCAAGCGCTGGCTGAGCTACGTCGGGCCGGACAGAACGGTGCCCACGCGTTCGGCCTCGTCGGAGCAGCGCCGCGCGCTATGCACCTGCTCACGCTCCGTCCTGCCGCGCACCAGGCCTGGCTGGCCCGCCCCCTCACGGGCCATTCCGAAGCATGGCGCCGGCTGGACGTCAGTATTCTGCACACACTGGTGCTGCGTGAGTGCCTGGGGTTAGGAGACGAGGCCGTTGAGGGTGAGGGACAGGTGAGCTTCACTCGTGACGCTGAGGCCGCAGTGCTGGCCGTCGAGCGTGGAGAGTATCAGCTTGCTTTCTTGTTAAACCCGACCACCCCGCGCCAGATTCGCGATGTGGCGCTGGCGCACGACCGGATGCCACAGAAATCGTCGTTCTTTTGGCCGAAGCCCCCGGCCGGCCTGGTGTGCCTGGACTACGAGCGATCGCTCTAATCCACCTGCAGTGCGCGTTGCACATGCCCGAGGCCGCGCCGGATTTTGGCGAATAGTGAGCACAGGAGGTCTGGCCTGAACACGAAGCTTGCCGTGCCGGCCGGCACGGCTGTTCCATCCATCCCCACTGCGCGCGCTATGGTCCTGGATCGCTGGCTGCTTGTGCTCTTGTCGCCGCTCTTCTTCTGCTCGGGCGCAGCCGGGCTGATCTACCAGGTGCTGTGGGCGCGTCTGCTGAGCCTGACCTTCGGCGTGACGGTCTACGCCGTGAGCACAGTGCTCGGCGGGTTTATGGCAGGGCTGGCCTTGGGGAGCTGGCTCGGTGGGCACTACGCCGCCCGGCTGCGCCGGCCGCTGGCGGTCTACGGTGTGCTTGAGCTTACCATCGGCGCGGTGGGGGCAACCACGCCGTGGCTGCTCTCCAACCTGCCGCTGCTCTACCGCAACGTTTATGGCTTTCTCGCCGAGGACTACGCGCTGCTCACCCTGGCACGGCTGCTGGTGGCGTTGACGTTGCTTGTGCCGCCCACAACGCTGATGGGGGCAACCCTGCCGGTCGTGGTGCGCTCCTCCCTCGGCGGCACGGTCCTGGCCGGGCGTGCCATCGCCCTGCTTTATGCCGTGAACACTCTCGGCGCGATGGCCGGCGCCTTCTGGACCACGTTCTACGGCGTGGGAGCCCTGGGGATCAATGGGGCGATCCTGGTGGCCGCCGGGCTGAACATCCTTGCCGGCTTACTTGCCCTGCTGCTCTCCTGGCTCGGTGCGGGACATGCTCAGCCCGGGGCGGTTGCGGCCGTGGCTGCAGAGCACGAAGCCGGCACCGGGGGGCTATCTCTGCCTCGCCCAGTTATCACGACAGTCTTCTGGGTGATGGGGCTTTCCGGCCTCTGCGCTCTGGCGTATGAGGTAGTGTGGACGCGGCTCCTTGCCCTGTACAACACGACTGTCTATGCCTTTGGGCTTGTGCTCGTGCTGGTGCTTTTCGGCATTGCTGCCGGAAGCTACGTGATCAGCCCGCTGTTGGGGCGGCGCTGGAACTGGCCGGCCATGTTCGCCGCCCTCCAGTGTGGTATCGGACTGGCTGTGCTGGGCGGGCTGGCACTTCTTGAGCATAAGGCGTCCCTGATTGGCTGGCTAGCCGCCCAGCCGGGCTTATATCCGCTGGTTTCGAGCAACGCGCGCATCTTTGCGCTTACGGCGACGGCTCTCGTTTTACCCGCATCGCTGCTGATGGGTCTGTCGTTTCCCGTCGGCGCCCACATTTACGCCGCGGCGGCCCCGGAGCCGGGGGCCGTAGCGCGGCGTCTGGGCAATGTCTATGCGCTGAACGTCTTCGGCGCTATTGCCGGCTCGCTGCTGGCCGGCTTCGTGCTGATCCCCTGGCTGGGCAGCCAGCGTGCGGCCCTTCTTCTGGCCGCACTCAGTATGCTCGGGGGGCTCAGTGTGGCGGTGCTCGCCATGCCACCGCTTCCATTCGGCATGCGACGGCAGCCTCAGCCGTCTTCCGTTCAGACGGGCCGGAGCCGAAGCCGGCTGGGCTTCCTATATAGCCCGGCGCTGCTCCTGGTCTGTGCCGTCGCGCTGGTCGGGGGCCTGCGTCAGCGCGAGCTTGTCCTGACGGTGTTCCGCGACCTTGTGCCGGATGGGGAGGTGCTGTGGTTCGAGGAGGGCGTGGAGACCACCGTCGTGACGCTGCGCGCACCGTCGGGCAACCGGGTCATGTACATTAATCACCAGCACCAGGCCGACGATGGAGGCAGCGCGCCCTACCACCGTCTGCTGGGACATCTGCCGGCCATCCTGGCACGGCAGCCCCGTCGTGCGCTTGTCATCGGCTTGGGGGGTGGAACCACCGCCGGGGCACTGGCGCAGCATCGCATGACGGTGGACGTCGTTGAGCTCTCAGATAGCGTCGTGCGTGGGGCTGCGCTGTTCCGACACGTTAACTACAACGTCCTGACGCAGCCCAACGTTTATCTACGGGTAGACGACGGCCGGAACTATCTCCTCCTTACGAACCGCCGCTACGATGTGATCGTTGCCGACATCACTCGCCCGATCTACGCAGGCGCAGGGAATCTCTACTCGATCGAGTACTTGCGCCTGGCACGCGATGCCTTGACCGACGAGGGGGTGATGCTGCACTGGCTGTGGCACGAACTGCCAGATCAGCAGTATCGCCTGATCATGCGCACGTTCCTGGAGGTGTTCCCCTATGCCACGCTGTGGGCCGACGGCACGCTCTTGATTGGCTCGCGCACTCCTCAGCGCGTGACCCCGGAGGAGCTCCAGGCGCGGCTGGCGCGGCTGCCCGGCCAGGCCGCGCTGCGCGATATCGACCTGACCACCGCCGAGCAGGTGCTCAACCTGTTCACGGCCGATCGCACGGAGATGTTGCAATTCGTCGGTGAAGGGCCGGTGCTGAGCGACATGCGGCCGTATTTGGAGTACTACCGCAGCCTGGGGAACGATCGCACGCCGGCTGACCGCAGCCGTTTTAGCCGCGATCCACGCCGGCTTGCCCGGTCCTGACCCGGCGTGCCCGGCCTGCTCAGGAAGTAATCTCCCGGTACTGTTGCCGGTGCCGCTGAGCAAGGAAGGGAGTCCGGCCGGCACCGGGGTGGCGTCATAAAGAGCGCGCAGTTCTGGCGCAGGGAGGACAGGATGACTGCACCGTCAAACCCGACCGCGTTCGCCTATATCGGGACCTACACCAGGCAGCAGCCGTTTATGCAGGGCCGGGCCGAAGGCATCTATGTGTGCCGGCTCGACCTTTCCAGCGGCGCTCTGGAACTCGCGCATACCACGCCTGATGTGCCGAACCCTTCTTTTCTGGCGCTGCATCCAAGCCGGCCGTACCTCTATGCGGTCAATGAGCTACCGGAGGTAGATGGTCAGCCCGGCGGTGCGGTGAGCGCCTTTGCTCTTGACCCAGCTACCGGAGCCCTGCAGTACCTGAACCGAGAATCAACCCGCGGCGCCGCCCCCTGCCACCTGAGCGTAGACCAGACCGGGCGGTTTGTGCTGGCGGCAAACTACGGCGGCGGGAGCGTCGCTGTGCTGCCCATTCTGGACGATGGGCGGGTCGGCCCGGCAACCGACTTCGTGCAGCACCAGGGCTCCAGTGTCAACCCACGGCGGCAGGAGGGACCGCACGCCCATGCCATTATCCTGGATCCCTCCAACCGTTTTGCCCTGGCCTGTGACCTGGGCATTGACAAAGTGCTGGTGTATCGGTTCGATGCAGCGAGCGGCAGGCTCACCCCAAACGACCCACCTTGGGCACAGGTGCAGCCCGGCGCGGGGCCGCGCCATCTGGAGTTCCATCCCAACGGTCGTTACCTTTACGTCATTAACGAGCTGGGTTCAACCGTGACGGTGTTTGCCTGGGATGGCGAGCGGGGGACACTCGAGGAGCTTCAGACCATCCCTACGCTGCCGGAGGGGTTTACCGGCACGAACCATTGCGCCGACATCCACGTCCATCCGTCCGGCCGGTTCGTCTATGGCTCCAACCGCGGCCACGACAGCATTGTTATTTACGCCGCGGATACGCAGCGCGGCACGCTCACTCTCGTGGGGCATGAGCCGACACAGGGGCGCACACCGCGCAACTTTGCCATCGACCCGGCAGGGACCTTCCTCTTTGCGGCCAATCAGGCAACCGACACGATCGTCACGTTTCGCATTGACGGCGAGGCGGGGAGGCTTGTTGCCACCGGACACGTGGTAAGCGTGCCGACACCTGTTTGTGTGAAGATCAAGCAGTCAGTGTAGGGGAGGCAGCCGCGCGATGTAGGCGCGCTCGAATTCGCCCGAGCAGGCGCCGCGCCGGGCCAACGGCCGCCAATCCCAGGCCGCTGAGAGCAAGCAGGGTGGTTGCGAGGGAGATAGCCAGACCTGCCTGGAAGGACGCAGGGCGGTAGATGAAATCGATGGTGTGCCGGCCGGCCGGCACTTCAACGGCGCGGAACAGGTAATCCGCCCGATAGATGCGGTGCTCTTTGCCATCCACCAGCGCCTTCCAGCCTGGATAGTACAGGTCCGTCAGCAGGAGCAGGCACGGACGTGTCGCGTTGGCTTCCAAGCGAACGGTATCGCTCTCATAGCGCACCACCCGTACCGTGCCACAGTCGCTGGTGGATTCGGTGCCGTCTGGCCGGGTCATCCGCACCGGCTGCGCTTCCGCGAGCTCCACTGGAACGTACGGCGTGAGATCAAGCGGCTCTTCCAGCAAGACGACGCGCTCAGGGTCGAAATCACCGTAGGCCATGCGCCGCAGCACGCCGTAGCCCGGTCGCTCGATAATGGCCGACGGAACCAGAAAGGCGCGCGGGAGTACCGAGAGATTTTCGTACACACGAACCTGTTCGTCCTCATAGACCTGCTTCAACCGCTCGGTGCCGCGGGCGGTCAGCGAATAGACCCGCAGCGAGGAGGGCTCTCCGGTCGGCATGCTGTACAGGGCCATGCCGAACACTTGGATCTGCGCCGTCGGATGGATGAAGCGGAATACCACGCGGGTCACCGTCATCTGCCGGCCCAGATCTAGCTCGCCCACATACAAGTGGGCCGGGAACTCGCGCCCGCGGCTATCACGCTGCATCACCGTGCTGGCGATGCGGGCCAGCTGGTGCTGCACGCGCGGCTTGACATCCTCGCGCTCCCATGCCCACTCGGCGGTGTGCACGCCGGCCAGCACGGGCAAAATCATCCGTGCCCCGCCGGCATCGTACACCTGCACCTCAGCCACGCGCGTCCCTTGCGGCACCTCCACGGACTGGCGCATCACCGAGATAATTCGCAGCGATGAAGCCGGCACGTTGTTCAGGCGCCAGCTTGCAATCGCCGCCGGGTTCCTGCCGGTGCTGTTCACCAGCGGGCGTCGCACATCGTACGATGTGAGCTCGAACGAAGGCATAGGCGTGAACTGGGCGCGCTCAACGATGTAGCGCACGTTGAACAGATCGAGCAAGCGGTTCTCGTTCTCCTCTACGATCGCCGTGTACTCCGCGTGGCGCTGTGGCTGCAGGCTCGCATAACCGCTCGCTTCGGCCATTGTCAGCGGCAATAGCCGATTCGGTTCATCGGGGGTCTTCGGCCAGCTATACACTCGCCAGAGGCCCCGGTGCTCGGCCAGGAACCTGGTACTGCCGGCGGACGGCCAGAGGTCACGCAGCGGCATAGTGGGATGGAAACTGCGGGCGAAGGCGGTGAGGTCTACCGCGACGATGCCGACGATAGCGATCCGCCAGAGCCAGTGCAGCGCGCGTAGGCGTTCCCAGAAGATGAGCAGGCCTACCGAGGCAAGGAGCAGGGCAAGCTGCCGGTAGATTTTTGGCTGATCCAGGTCAAAGGCGTACGACAGGTGATAGTACACCTGCTCGGCGGTGAGCCGCCGGTCCAGGCCGCGCAGGCTCATGAACGGTTGCACTATGACCCGCATGACCAGGTCTTTGTGCGTCTCGATGTATGCATCCAGCACCTGCAGCCCCACCGGTAAGGCCATGGCGATGACCTGCAGGCAGAGTAGCAGTCCCAGCAGCACCGCCGGAGCCAGAGGCTTTCGTTCTGCGTGGCCGGCAACAGGACGCAGGTTCTGGCTGAGCCACTTGGCGCCGTGCGCTGCCAGGACGGCTACACTCACCAGGAAGAGATACGAAAACCGCCCCGGCGCCCGCAGCGAAGAGAAGCCAGGGAGCTCAGCGATCAGACGGTGTATCTGCCAGGGTGACCACTCGCCCTGGGCCAGCACCAGCGCCAGCACGCCCAGGAGGGCGAAGAAGAGCACCTGGGAATGGCGCCGGAACACCAGGCCCACCATTGCGAGAAGCAGGGGCATGATGCCGGCATAGATGGCAATCTCCCACAGCGACCACGGCCCCCAGTACCTGCCTGCCTCTGAGAAGAAGAAGGGGAAGAGCAAGGTGATGAGATTGATCGCCGGCATGGAGTACTGCGTGGCGAACTGGTAGGGCACACCGCTGCCGCGGAACGAGAAGGTTCCAAGCTCGTACAGGGGGAGGAGCTGGACTGCCGCGAGGCCCAGTCCGGTCCCGACCACGATGGTAAGCGCTGCTGCAGCAAGGGCCGCTCGACCAAGCCCGGCGCAGGCTGCGGTGCCCAGGCGGCGCAGCAGAGGTGACGATGACAGCGCACGAACCCCACGAACGACGTGCCTGGTACCGGCATGTGCAAGGAGCCGATGTGTTCGTATGAACCCAAGTCGGCGGTGCAGCAGGCAGGCGATAGAAGCCAAAAGCGCTGTGCCCTTCGGGATGGCCACGGCCGGCCCAGCCACCGGGCCGACAAGCACGCGGTAGGCCGTATAGAGCCCGATCACGAGCAGGGACATCAGCACGACCTGCACATGGATCGCCAGCGCCATCATGCCAAGTGCCAGGCCACCGCATACGAAGTACCCATACCGGCGAGCGTGCGTCCGTCGTAGCCCAAGCTCAATGCAGGCGAGGACAAGAGGGAGCCACACCGAGGAGTTGGCAATGTTCATATGATGGAGCTGCGCGACGGAGAAGCCGCCCAGCGCGAAGGTCAGTCCACCCACCAACGCCGCGAAGCGGCCTAGACCACAGGCCCGCACGAAGGCGAACATGCACAGGCCGGCCAGCACGAAGCGGAGGATGCGCAGGTAGACGAACGCCTGCTCCACCGGCCACAGGCGCAGGGCAATCAAGTGCGGCGGGTAGAGCGTGCCGGCTTCTCCGTCGGCAAAGAGCGGGTAGCCGCCGAAGATCCAGGGCGACCACAGCGGCAGTCGCCCTTGCTTCAGCAGCTCCGCCAGCCGCGCGATCACTGGGAAGTAAAAGATCCGCGTGTCTTCTTCATAAAAGAGACGTCCCTGCCGGAGCGCTTCAACCTGGAACCATGCGGTGATGACTGCCAGCAAGACCAGACAGCAGAGCTCACGCATGACCGGGCTGCGTACCGCCAGCCGTAGGGCAGCGCATGCCGTTACCCAGAGTGCGCGAGCGCGCCGAAGCCACTCCGGCGCGCCATACATGCTGCGCCGTCCCGTGCCCTGTCGCCCCGGTGGCTGAGTGCTGCCGAGCCGTTCTTCAAGTAACATAGATCGCCTGGACGAGCCGGCAAGCGCTGCCGGCCGTTAGGGCTTCTGAGAGGGGCGCCGCGCCACTGCGATCACCGAGAGGCCGGCGGGCAGATCGCCCCACCGCAGAAGCTGTGCTTCAATGCGCAACGGCACGTGGAGCAGCCGGTTGATCACAGGATGAGCCGGCTGCACGTCGGAGCGCGCGCGAGTGCCGGCGACCCCTTCAAAGAAACGCTTTGCCGCGGCGATGGGGAGCAAGAGCATGTTCGCATAGCTCAGCCGCTCCACCACGAAGCCGGCGCACTCCAACTTTCTGCCGAGCTCGCCGCGCGTGTACCGGTGGCGGGTGTGCACTGCGCGATCGTGTGCGCCGCGCAGCCGGTCATACGCAGGCACGCGCACGAACAGCACACCTCCCGGCCGCAGCACGCGGTAGAACTCTCTCAGCGCAGCGACGTCGTCAGCGACATCAAGATGGTAGATGACATCAAAGCTGGTGACAAGATCGAAGACCCGGTCAGCGAAAGGGAGCGCAGTGACCGATGCCCTGGCCAGGTGGAGCGCTGCGTCACCCTCGGCGCGGCGCCGGGCGTACGGCAGCGCAAACGGCGAGAGGTCTACGCCCCAGACGTCTCCGAAGCGTCGTAAGTATGGCAGCATGCCGCCAGTGCCACACCCGGCGTCGAGCACGCGCAGCGGGCTGCTTGCAGCGGAGATCCCACAGGCGCTAAGCAAGGCCAGCGTGATCTGCCGCATACCGGTGTACCACCAGTGGAAGTCCTCCAGGCGGTACATGCGATCGTACTCGTCACGCTCCATCGGTCAAACGAGCCCCTTCATCCTCAGTCCTCGCTCCCGAAGGAGGGGCGATAGCGGGGAAGCCCAAAGGGCAACGCCGGCCAGTTCACGCCGCTTGCAGCGCTCAGCCCCTGTGCATAGGAGCGAAAGGTGCAGCGCCGGCATGAGCGCCGGCGTGGTGTACTCAGCCCCTGTGCATCGTAGCGTAAAGATGAGGAAAAGGGAAAGAAAAGCGGTTCGAGATTTGCCCTCCAGCTTGTAAGACCTCGGCCGGGTGCCACGCACTCCTGCCCGGGGTGAAAGCTGGCGCATCTACTCCGACCGCGGGCCACCACCGCGCGGGCCCTGTCGGCCAGGGGGTCTACCGCCGCGCCCTCCTTCACCCTCCCGACGGCGGCCCGGCCGCAGCAGGGCCTGCATCGCTTGGGAGATCAAGCCATACGTATCCTCCCCGGCCCGCACGTCGGCCGTCTGGCGTACCTGGGCCATCAAGCCGAACTGCTCGGCCAGATTGAAGAGCTCAACCGCCCCACCCAGGGCCAGAGTCCGCAGCGGATCATCGGGTGGCTTCGTCCTGATCTGCTCCACGGCCCGCCGGATCTGATCGGCAAGATACGAAACCAGTCCCTCTTCGGATAGCACATCGGCCTCAACGGCCGCCTCCTCTTGCTCCTCGTTCTCCGTCTCCTGGGGAAGCTGTCCGTTGGGTCCGTGGGTTGGATCTCCACGCCGGTCATAGCTTGGGCCTTCTGCGTCGGCAGTCATCGTGGCACCTCATCTAGCAGTTCCTAATTGCGCCTTGCGGCACAGTAAGCGCGCCCTCATGGTAGCATACGGCGCACCGTATAACTGCTGCGGGAGGCGGTACTGAGCACGGGCGACATCCGGCGTATCCAGACAATGTCCTACCTCCTGCCGGGCAAGAACCGCGCGCATCGCGCTATTTGGATCTATTGACACGCGCGGCCGGTGCAGACTACGTTGAGGCAAGCGGAATAGGACATTTGTTCGCCCTGGATGGCCGGCATCGTGTTCTGCATGGAGCTTCGGTGGCGTGCCTTACTTCACTTCTCACTATGACTTCGGCATACCTAGCTCCTGAAGGATTCGAGAGCACGAGAGGGCGCAGCTACCTTGCGCTCGACGTGCTACAATGGCCCGGCCCCGAAGGGGATACGCGTGGAGCCGCAGAGCCGGTCCTGCTGGCAGCAGGGATCCCTCGGACCGTGGACCACGGAGAGGCGGCCTGCTGCACGAAGCGGGAATTATCTCCCGCGCGGTAGAGAGATGTGTGATGCTGGAGGGTAAGCGACATGGACATCGACATCGGCATTGCGGGATGGGCACTGAATGGCGAGATCTTGCGGGAAAAGACGCTCACGCTGCTGGAGTTCCCGGCGGTGTGCCGAGAGTTCGGGGTGCGCACCGTCGAGCTGGTCTCGTCGTTCTTCGCCAGCCAGCATGCGAAATACCTGAACGAGCTGCGTCGGGCGCTTGAAGATAACGGACTGAGCGTGCGCAACATCGCCGTAGATATGGGCAACATCGCCGGCCCAGATCCGAAGGAGCGGCGCACCGACCTGGAAGCACTCAAGCAGTGGTTCTATGTCGCCAGTGCTATCGGCTCCCAGGCTATACGTATCAACACCGGACACCCCAATCCGGGGGGTGGCTGGGTGCCGACTGAGCCGGTGCCACAGGAAGCCCTGGATCGCGTCGTTGAGGGATACCGCGAGCTGGTCGAGGTGGGCCGCCAGGCCGGAGTGAAGCTCCTCATCGAGAACCATGGCGGGATCTCGGCTGATCCAAAGAACATCGCCTACATCCTCGAGCAGCTGGACACAGAATGGTTCGGCACGTGCCCCGATACAGCGAACTTCCCGATTCCCGACACCTGGGAAGAGGGCATGCGCATTATGGCGCCACGGGCGTTCTCGTGCCACGTGAAGGTCTTCAGCTACGATCCGAGCGGCCGGCAGCTGCGCATCGGTCGAGACGGCCGCGTCATCGAGTATGACCTAAAACGCGCCCTGCAAATCCTGAAAGACGCCGGCTACCAGGGGCCGCTGTGCATCGAGTCCGGTGCCTCGGCGACCGAGCGTGACAGCATCCGCGATGCCATCCCGTATGTGCGTGCGCTATGGCAGTCGTTGAGCTAGGCACGCTCCCGCGGGAGTGGCACCTGACACGCTGGTGGCTCGGCGCCGCCGGATGCAGGTTACAGGACACGGCCGGTCGCTTCGTCGTGGTGCTGCATCCAGGCCATGCCACTGGCGCGGCCGGGCCGGACTTCCGCGGCACTGTGGTACAGATCGATGGCAGGATTGAGCGGGGGGATGCGGAGCTGCATGTGCGTGCCTCGGACTGGCTGGCACATGGGCACCAGCACGACCCGGCGTACAACGGGGTGATGCTCCATGTTGTCTGGCTGGATGACGTGCCGGGCGGCGTGCCTTGCGAAGATGGACGGCATGTTCCTGCCGTCGAGCTGCGCGATCTAGCGTCGGAGCTGCTTGAGGCAGGCACTGGACCGCCGGAGCCCTGCCGGGAGCTTACCGAGACCTTCGAGGGAGCAGCACTTGCTGCGCTGCTCGACGAGCTGGGCAACGCACGCTTCGATGAGAAGGTGGCCATGTTTCAGGCCACGCTTGAGGCCGGCACGGATCCTGGGCAAGCGCTCTATGCCGCCATGCTGGAAGCGCTGGGATACAGTGCGAACCGGCGGCCCTTCCGACAGCTTGCTGTGGTTGTGCCGCTGTGCCTGGCGGAGGAGGCCGTGCGTGAAGGGAAGGCAGGAGCGTGTCGTGTCGCCGTACCGAACCAAGAAGACGAGGGGGAAGTGCGGCTGCGCGGGCTCCTGATAGGGGCGGCCGGCCTCTTGCCATCCCAGCGGCAGGGCATGGCCGGCCTTGATCTTGCTGCCTCCCTGGAGGCGGCGCAGCTGGAACGGCACTGGCTGGAACTCCACGCGCGGGTTGCGGCGATGCCACTCACGGCCGGGGCATGGCGGCTCTCAGGCGTGCGTCCGGCCAACGCGCCACCCCGCCGCATTGCCGCGGCCGCGGCCTTGCTGGCGCGTGCACATCCAGAGGGGTTGACACGCCGCATACGCCACATCTTTACCGCTAACGCCGCCGCGCCGGCACACATCGTGCAGCACGTGCTTGAGTTCCTCACTGTGCCGGCAGCCGGCTTCTGGTCGCAGCACGCCGACTTCACCCGTGGGCAGGAGGGAGACCAGACGCAGCAACCTGCAGGTATCCAAGCGCGCACGGCTCTGATCGGGACAGCGCGAGCAGCAGAGATCGCCGTGAATGCTGTGCTGCCATGGGCAGCTGCGGCAGGATTGACAGAGGGGGATACCGGCCTTCTCGAACGGGCCCGCCAGACTTATCAGGCCTGGCCAGGCCTTGCGCAAAACTCGATCGCCCGGACCATGCTGCGGCTGTGGTCCGGGCGCAGCTCGCTGCCGCCGGTGCGCTCGGCGAGGCGGCACCAGGCTCTCCTGCATGTCTGGCGACACTGGTGTGCGGAGAAGCGGTGTACCCGCTGCCCTATCGGCATGCGACTGCTGGCGCAGGGCCTGGCCATTCGGGTGACCGGCTGAGGAGCCGCCCTACCACCCGGCTGCGGCGACAACCTTGAGTGCCTCGCGCAGCACCGCCGGCATATCCTGCTCGGTGGGCGTTGGGGTCAGTGTCGACCCAATGCGGAGTGCGGTCTCAACACTGCCGAACTCCTCACTGAGGCGGATAGTGCGCTGCACCCGCCGGCGCAGGTCGAAGATGCGCCGTGCACGCTCGAAATCACGCTGTCCTAACGCCATGCGGTAGCGCTCGGCCAGCTCGTCCTCGTAAGCCTTGAGGCGGCCCAGCTCTGTCTTGTACGTTGTATACATCAGTAAACCTCCCTCGTTGGAGTGCGCCACCCAGGCCAGCGCTGGCCTGGGTGGCGCTGCTGCACCTAGTCTCTCGACCAGTGCATCCCACCGATAGCGATAAATGTGCGCGTTGACTCGACGACCGGGATCTCCTGGATCTTGTTCATGATCAAATCGTCGAGCGCCTCCTGATTGGGCACCTCGACCTTGGCGATCACATCGGTCTCGCCGTAGATGGCGCTGACCTCGCGCACGTACTCGTACTTGCGAAGCTCTTCGAGTAGGCCACCGACGTGCTTCGCCGGCACGCGGATGAGCACATATGCCAGCATCGGTCGCTGCTCCCCATACGCCTGTCCATCACCCAGGGCCCTGCCCAGCCCAGCGAGAGTCGGTGGCGGATTGACCACGCGCTCCTGGATGCGCCATACGGTCGGCACGCCGGCGATATCTTGCTGCAGGAAGGCCCGGGCCAACACGTCGTACACGTCGGCCTCGTCGGCGGCGCGCAGGCGCACCAGCATATTGGCGTCGGCGGCGTAGAGCGCCGCCGCCTCCTCGACCTGCTCAAGCGAACGCAGCAGGTCAAGGGTATGGCGCAGGCGGCGTTGCGGCACTGGGAAGAGCGCATAGGCGTGCTGCCGTTCGGCGCGCTGGGCGAGTTCAGCTGCCGCCTGCAGACTGTAGCCGCGCTGGTAGTACCGCCAAATCGCCTTGATGCGTGCGACATCTGCCGGGCTATAGTCGCGCCGAGCAATGCGCTGCTTTGGGATCTGGGTCGGGCGGATATAGCCCTGCGCCTCCAAGTAGTAGACGAAGCGCCTGTTCAGTCCCTCGACCTCGCGCAGCACCTGCTCCAGCTTCATAGCCCTAGGCCGACGCTTCCTCCCGCTCACAAGTACAAGTACGAATTTGTACTTACACTTTAGCGCATCCTGCCCTGGGGGTCAAGGGGAGATGCCGGTCGCTTGCCAGAGGTGCTCGGTCGTTCTGCCTGCGGCCGGGAGCCGTCCTGCCGGGCATCCGGGGCTCCGCCCGGCGGTCCGGCTCAGGCGTTCCATCTTACTTACTGGCGCGCTCTGCCTGGTCTTGTTATAGTGGGGTACCGGCAGGGAAGTACTGAACATAACTTAACCGAGTGGGGGGCTCTAGAGCATTCACGCGATCCTTGCACCATCCTTGCGACATCCCTGCGACATCCTTGCAATAGGGGCAATAGGGACGATAGGGACGATAAAGACGATAAGGGCAATAAGGAGGCGCCTGTGGAGCGCATCGCATTTATTGGCGGAGGATTCATGGCCACAGCCATGATCCGTGGGCTTGTGCGTGGCAAAGTGATTGCGCCGGAACGAATCTGGGTCGGCGAGCCGCTGGCGGAGCAACGCGAGCGGCTGGTACGTGAACTCGGCGTGCATGCAACGGCAGAGAACGCGGAGGCTGCCGCCGACGCGCAGGTGGTGGTGCTGGCAGTCAAGCCCCAGCACAGCGAGGCCGCGCTGGCCGACCTGCGGGGCAGGCTTGCGCCCGGCCAGCTCCTGCTCTCGATCATGGCCGGGGTGCGGATTGCCACTATCCAGGCCGGGGCCGCACACCGGCCGGTCGTCCGCGTCATGCCGAATACTCCGGCCCACGTGGGCAAGGCGATGTCGGTCTGGACCGCCGCCCCGGAGGTGACCGCCGAGCAACGCGCCTGGGCGCAAACGATCCTGCGGGCAATCGGCGCAGAGGTCTACGTAGAGAACGAGCACTACCTGGACATCGCCACCGGCGTGAGCGGGAGCGGGCCAGGCTACGTCTTCCTGTTCATCGAGGCGTTCATCGACGCGGCGGTGCGTGCCGGGTTTACCTGGCCGGTCGCCCAGGAACTGGTACTGCAGACCATCGAGGGCTCGGTGGCGCTGGCGCGGGAGCTGAAGCTCCACCCGGCGCAGCTTCGCAATATGGTTACCTCGGCAGGAGGCACCACAGCGGCCGGCCTCTACGAACTCGAGCGGGCCGGCCTGCGTGCTGCCCTGGCCGACTGCGTGATGGCCGCCTACCATCGCGCCGTCGAACTCGGTCGCGAGCCCCAGTGACCGGCCATGAGCACTGACCGGCCCGTATCCCGCGCTCGGCCTGCCTCGCCCGAGGGCCCGCGACCTGCCCCGCCCGCACTGTGGCCGTCGCCGCCGGATCGTCCGGTCGGCAGCAGGCTGCTTGGCTACGTTCAGATGGCCGCTGCTGCGGTTATCTGGGGCAGTGTGGGTCTTGTCGTACGCTCCGCAGGGCTGCCTGGGCCAGTGACGGCATTCTACCGGGTTTTCTTTGCCGCTCTGGCCCTGGGCACGGCCTTGGCACTGGTGCGCCGGGACTTGTTGCATCCACGCGGCCAGATCCAGCTTTTGGCGCTCCTGGGCCTGCTCCTGGCCGGCGATTGGGCCAGCTTCTTCCTGGCTATCCAGCATACGAGCGTCGCCAGCGCTGTGCTCGCCGCCAGCACTGCCCCCGTGCTGGTCGCCGTCTTTGCGCCCTTTTTGCTTGGAGAGCCAACGCGGCGGACAACCTGGCTTGCCCTGGGCCTGGCCTTCGCCGGTCTGGCCGTGTTGATTGGGGGGGCCGGGCCGGGCGGGCGCGCCCAGCTTGGAGGGGTGGCGTTTGGCCTTGGCACGGCCGTCTTCTACGCCCTCCGCACTGTGCTCTCGCGCCGCGCCGGGCGGCACCTGCCAGCCCTGACGACGGCGTTTTACAGCGCCGCCGCGGCCAGTGTGTTCCTGGCTCCAGCGCTTGTGCTACTGCCTCATCGTGTGCGGCTGGATACTTGGCCCTGGCTGGTGGCGCTGGGCGTGGTCCATACCGCGCTGGCCGTCTCGCTCATGATCAGCGCGCTGCGACGCATCTCTGCCCAAGCCGCCAGTGCGCTCAGCTACCTCGAGCCGGTGAGTGCGGCCGTGCTGGCGGCCCTCTTCCTCGGCGAGCCGCTGACCACGGGAGTGCTGGCCGGCGGCGGGCTGATCCTCGCCGCAGGCGCCCTGGCCGTTGCCGGAGAAGAGCACGGGCGCCGGACTCAGCCGGCTGCGGCCCAACCCGTTCTCCGCGAGTAACGCGCAGCCGGCCCCCGAGCTAGCTCCCTCCACCCTCCGCGCGCCCGGGCCACTCCTGCCGATATCTTGTGCATATTGCACAAACTGCAGCAGTGAAGTTTTGGCAAAACGGACGATGAGCCGTCGTCGTGCTCTTGCTACGATTGCTTTCGTGGGAGAGTATGGGCTGCATCCGGCCGGCGTCGGGGTGTAATGCCGGCCGGTGGATGGGCGGCTTGCCGGCTCTAGCGCGCCCCGCCTGGCTACGGTGCACAGGCGTACCGGAGGCGTGCTCGTGCGTGCGCTTAAAGCCCTGCCGGGTCTGATCCTGCTTGGTATCGTCGCTGTACCTGCCTATGCGGCAGAGACCCCGTCGGCGGCGGAGATCGCCGCTGCAGTCGACGCGGTGTGGGTGCTGCTGGCAGGGGTACTGGTCATCTTCATGCAGGCCGGGTTCGCTCTGCTGGAGGCCGGCTTCACGCGGACGAAGAACGCCGCCCACGTCGCCGGTAAGAACATCATTGTCCTTGCGGTCGCGTCCCTGGCCTTCTGGGCGGCAGGCTTTGCCATTGCCTTTGGTGCCGGCACGCCCCTGTTTGGATTGAGCGGGTTCTTCCTCGGTGCGCCCGGAGATGATCCGGCCCGCACCTTCCCCTCCCTCGCCACATCGGTCGTGCCGCTGGGAGCAAAGTTCATTTTCCAGGTAGCCTTCTGCGCTGTGTCGCTGGCGATCGTATGGGGCGGGATGGCCGAGCGCACGCGGCTGGCGGTCTATCCGCTCTTCGGTCTGGTCTTCGCCACGCTGATCTATCCGGTGACGGCGCACTGGATCTGGGGTGGCGGCTGGCTAGCCGGTCTGGGGATGCAGGACTTCGCTGGCTCCACGGTGGTGCACCTCCAGGGTGGGACTGCGGCACTCATCGGCGCTCTGCTGCTGGGCAAGTATAATCCCGACGGCAGCCCGAACGTAATCCCGGGGCATAACCTCGCCTACGCTGTGCTGGGCGTGTTCATTCTCTGGCTCGGCTGGTTCGGTTTTAACCCCGGCTCCACGCTGGCAGCCATCGGCGGGTTCTTTGCCTACGTCGCCCTCACCACGCACCTTGCGGCAGCGGCCGGAGCGTTGGCCGGGCTATTCGGCGCCTGGATCTTCCTGGGTAAGCCCGATATCGGCATGATGTTGAACGGTGTCCTGGCCGCGCTGGTCGCGATCACTGCCTCTTGCGCCTACGTCGAGCCGTGGGCCGCAGTGGTGATCGGTATCGTGGCCGCCCTGGTTATGCTCGGCACCGTGCGAGTGGTGGAGTACCGCCTGCGCATCGACGATCCGGTAGGCGCTTTCGGGGTGCACGGCATGGCGGGTGTCTGGGGCACCCTCTCCACCGGCCTCTTTGCCGCCCCGCACTTGGTCACGCAGCTAGGAATCGGTCAGCCAGGTCTCTTCTATGGCGGTGGCCTTACCCAGCTCGGTGTGCAGGCGCTGGGGATCCTGGCTGCATTCGCCTACGTCGCCGCGGCATCGTTTGTTACGCTCTGGGTGCTCAAGCGAACGATTGGCCTCCGTGTAGCGCCGCGCGAGGAGCTGGAGGGCCTGGACCTGGCCGAGCATGGCGTGGAGGGTTACCCGGAACTGCCGACTGAGGTGCTCCATCCTCCGTCTGGCGTCCTGGTTATCCGGACCGCGCAGAGCCCATAAGGCCTGCGCCTGGCTGCATCTCCGGCGGGAGGTGCACCATGATCTCGGTGACCCTGCGGGAAAACCTCGCCTTCACCTGGCAGGGAGCGGCGAGCACGCCGCGCTACTTCTGTGATGTCGAGCTCGACGCCACGCAGCCGCACCGCGTGACCCTTCCTGTGTACTGGCGCCCCGGCCCATCTCCAGCGCGTCCAGAGCTCTACGTCGCCGATGTGGCAGGCTGGCGACTGGAGTGCGGGAATATCTTCGCTCTGCGCCGCGAGGTGCTGCGCACGCTGCAGCACCTCCAGCGCTACGATGCTCTCCCTGAGTACTTCTTCGTGGTGGGGAACGACAGCCAGATTGCGCCGGTGTACCGCGTGGAAGGCCGGCTCCGGACCCGGCTGCGTGGCAGCCCGATTTTCCTGGCTCCGGATATCGGCACCTTGGCGGTGAGCGTACGCCGCTACCTGAGCGCCGACCACACCTCGCCGGACGTTGTGGTGGCGCGCGTCTCCCGCACAGACCTCCAGCTGTATGAGCCGAGCGCGATGCTTGAGGCGGAGGGGCGCACACCGCTCTGGATCCCGGTCTATGTTGAGGCCGGCTCCCTCCTGGCTGAACACGGGGGCCAGGTATTTCCAGCTCAGCCGCTGTCCTATACCTTAGAAGGGTTACTGCAGCTCAGGCGCGACGTAGCCGCGCACCTAGTCCGATGCGGGCTTATCCATCAGTCGGGCCAGCTGCTGCTGCGGCTCCCTTCAGCGCGGGTGTTTGAGGAGCTCCGCGCGGCGCTGCCACCCAGCGAGTACGTGCTGCACATCTCCACGAACGGCGCTCGCCGACCTGTTGCAGTGCATCGGATCGGGCCGGAGTTCGTTGTGTGCCACACACCCGGCCCAACCATTGCGGTCGGGGAGACTTTGGAAGAGCTCCGCCAGCGCCTGGGAGCATCGCTCGCTCACTCCAGCAGTGACGTGCCGGCGATGGCGCAGCGCTCATAGCGTCGGTTCCAGAGCAGCACTTCTCCTAGAGGTTCAGGAGAGACCAAGGAGGCCGGCATGGAGCTATGGCTGATCGTGATCGCTCTTGCGATCATCGTCCTGGTCATTGTTGGACTCATCGCCCTATGGGCGGCGCGGTACGTCAAGGCCGGGCCGAACGAGGTGCTGGTCATCTCCGGGCGGCAGCGCACTATCGTCGATGAGACCGGCCGGCGTCAGACGGTGGGGTACCGGCTGGTGCGGGGCGGCACCTTCGTCTGGCCGATCAAGGAGCGAGTGCAGCGCCTCTCGCTGGAGCTTCTCACCCTCGACGTGCAGGTACCGGATGCATACACCGCCCAAGGCGTGCGGATCATGGTGGAGGGTGTGGCCCAGGTCAAGGTGCGCGGTGACGATCGGTCGATCGCGATCGCCGCTGAGCAGTTCCTGTCGCGCTCTCCCGACGATATCCGGCGGGTCGCGCACCAGGTAGTGGAGGGCCACCTGCGTGCAGTACTGGGCACCGTATCGGTCGAGGACGTGTACCTCCATCGCGACGAGATCGCGCGGCGCGTGCGGGCTGCTGCTGAGGAGGACCTCGGGCGTATGGGGCTAGAGATCGTGTCCTTCACGATCCATGAACTCAGCGACAGCGAAGGCTACCTCGAAGCACTGGGTCGGCCGCGCGTGGCCCAGGTGAAGCGCGATGCCGCCATTGGCGAGGCCAAGGCGCAGCAGGAGGCCGAGCATGTGCGCTACGCGGCCCAGACGGAGATCGAGGCGGCGCGGCGAGATTACGAGATCAAGAAGGCCACGTTCGACGCTGATGTCGCACGCCACCGCGCCGAGGCCGACCTCGCCTATGATCTGCAGCGCTTCCGTACGGCCCAGGCAGTCAAGCAGGAGGAGGTTAAGGTCGCTATCGTAGAGAAGGACCTGCTCATCCAGCTTCAGGAGAAAGAAATCCAGCGCCGTGAGCGTGAATTGCAGGCGACGGTGACGCGGCCGGCTGAGGCCGAGCGCCAGCGCATCGAGCTCCTGGCCCAGGCCGAAAGCTATCGTCGGCGCGCGGAAGGCGAGGGCGAGGCAGAGGCGCTCCGTGCACGCGGGCTGGCCGAGGCAGAGGTGACCCGCGCCAAGGGGCTGGCCGAAGCCGAGGCGATGCGCTACAAGGCGGAGTCCTGGGGGCTGTATAACGAGGCCGCCATCACAGAGATCGTTGTCAACGTGCTGCCGAAGCTGGCCGAGGCGGTGAGCGCGCCGCTGGCTAAGACCGACCGCATTGTCATCATCGGCGGGAGCGACGGGACGGTGGGAGCAAACCGCCTGACACGTGATATCTCGGACATCATTGCCCAGCTCCCCACCATCGTCGAGGCCATCAGCGGCCAGAAGCTCAGTGAACTCATCGAGCGGGCGCCTGGCTTGCGCGGCGCGCCTGCCCGCGCCGACGGCACCAGCGCTGCCAGCGCGTCCCAGACCGCGGCGTGAGCCTGCATATTCCCGGTAGTCCCCAATACTCCCAGGAGTATTGGGGTGTAGACCTGCCGGCCTACTCTCATTGAGCCGGACCCTGGCTCTGGACGCTCCGGGGCATGCGGCAGGTTGCCTGGCGCGATACGGCTGCGTTATGATTTGCAGTGGTTACCCCTATGCCTGCTTGCCCGGCCCAAGAGCGTGCCCTGCGGATGGCCGGCACGCTGGAGGGGCGGGGTAAAACGAACCTTCAGGAGGGACTGGCGTCATGGCCGAAACAGCCGTCGCAGCGAAGGTCCGTCCGCTCGGCGATCGAGTGGTCGTCCGGCCGACTCCTCGGGAGGAAACCACCAAAGGTGGCATCCTGCTCCCCGATACCGCCAAGGAGCGCCCGCAGGAGGGCGTGGTCCTCGCCGTCGGCAGCGGCCGCGTGCTGGAGAACGGCAAGCGTGTGCCGCTGGAGGTCAAGGAGGGTGACCGCGTCCTGTACGCCAAGTACGCCGGCACCGAGGTCAAGATTGATGGCGAGGAACTCCTGATCATCAGCGAGAAGGACATTCTCGGTATCATCCGCAGCGAGTAGCGGTGTGTGCCGCATCAGGCGACCCCAGAGTACCTGCTCGCAGTGCCGCCCCGGCCTATTGAGGCCGGGGCGGCACCGTTCTGCCACAAAGACGCGTCCGCCGGACCTGAGACAGCGTGGAGCAAAGGCGCGGCTGCGCCTGGACGCGACATATTTCGACGAGTAAAATACCTTCGTGAGGTCGGCGCTGCCGGCACGAGGATGCGCAGGAACGCTGAGCCCAAAAACCAGAAGGGAGTGTCGCAGGATGCCACGCCGTCGCGCCTTGGGGGCCTTCCAGGCCGTTACGTCGAGCGTCCAATCGGTGGATCGTGCGCTGCATCTGCTCGAAGTGCTGGCCGCAGCGCCCGGTGATATGGCCGTGAAGGACGCAGCACGAGCAGCGGGGCTGCATGTCTCGACGGCGCACCGCCTGCTCACCGCCCTGATGGCGCGCGGCTTTGTGGATCAGGACCGGCACACCGCGCGCTACCGCCTCGGGCCAAAGGCCGTGGAGATCGGCCATGCTGCAGCCGCGCGCTGGAGCGATGTCCGCGCGCTGGCCCGCCCGGAGCTGGAAGAGCTTGTGCGCCGCCACAATGAGACTGCTAACCTGGTCTTGCTGCACTCTGACGAGGCCGTCTACGTGGATCAGGTTCCTTCCACACACATGATCCGTATGTTCACGACCATTGGCACGCGCGTGCCGCTCCACTGCACGGGCTGTGGCAAAGCTATGCTGGCGTTCCTGCCGGAGGCAGAGGTCGAGCGGATCATTCAGGTGAAGGGGCTGCCGCGCTATACCGCAAACACGATTACGGATGCCGCCTGCTTGCGCACCGAGCTGGAGACGATCCGCGCTCGCGGATATGCGATCGACAACGAGGAGCGTGAGGAAGGGGTACGCTGCGTGGCCGCGCCGATCTTCCGCTACCCCAACACTGTCATCGCAGCGATCAGCATCTCCGGCCCGGCCTCTCGGTTAAATGAAGAGCGGGTGCGCCAGCTCGCACCGGAGCTGGTCGAGGCAACTCGACGGATCTCCGCCGCGCTGGGCGCTCAACTGCCGAAGTAGGTTGCTGCCGCCCCGGCCCGCCTCAGAGCAGCGCGGTTTCCGCCAGAAGTTCGCCGCGGGCAAAGCGCTCGATGCTCAGCGGTGTGATGTCCAGCAGCGACGCCGCACCCTGAAGGATAAGCTGTGCGAGCAAGCGCCCTGTGGCCGGGGCGTGCATCACGCCGTGTCCACTGAAGCCATTAGCAAGATAGAGGCCCTCGACCCCGGGCACACGGCCTAGAACAGGATGGTGGTCCGGGGTGACCTCGTACAAGCCAGCCCAGCAGCGGCGCGGGCTGATCTGGGTCTGCCGCAGGCAGGGCAGGCGGCGGTAGGCCAGCGGCAGCATGCGCCTGAGCCAGCTTACGTCGAAGTACATGTTGTCGCCGTACGGCTCCGCTGGGTCGCTCCAGAGCAGCAGCACCCCGCCTCCACCTAGGTGATCTTTCCGGAAGTGGAAGCCGGTACCCAGCTCGATCACCATCGGGGTCTCGTCGGGGAGACTGGGAAGCGGCTGAGTGCCGGCAGCCTGACGGCGGAGGGGCTCGACCGGAAGTTCGATCCCGGCCATGCGGGCGATCTGCTTGGCCCATGCACCCGCCGCATTAACGACGCAGCGCGTGGCAATCGTTCCCCGGTTCGTGACCACGCCACACACTACGCCATGTGCTAGCTCAATGCCGAGCGCCTCGGTATCCAGCCACACCTGGGCGCCCCGCTCCACCGCTCGCTCGGTGAAGCCCTTAAGCAGGCTGAGCGGCTCGATGAAGCCATCGGTCGGACAATAGCTTGCGCCGACGACATCGTCGGTATAGACCTGCGGAACCAGGGCGCGCACCTCGTCGGGACCGAGGAGCCGTACCGTAGCGAGCCCGGCGCGGTGCTGCAGGGCCACCAGGGTGCGCAATACCTGCATCTGTTCGTCCGAAGTGGCCAGGAAGAGGTACCCATAGGGACGGTAGTAGGGATCAACGCCGGTTGCGTCCTTAAAGTGGCGGATGGCCTCAAGCGAGGCAAGGGAGAGCTGGATGTTGATGGGAGTGGAGAACTGAGCACGGATGCCTCCTGTCGCTCGCCCGGTCGACCCCAGGCCCTGCAGGCACTCGCGCTCCAGCACGATAACGTTGCGGCATCCAGCCTCTGTCAGATGATAGGCAATACTTGCACCGATGACGCCACCACCGATGATAACCACATCTGCAGTAGCGATAGGAGAGCTGAGATGTGCAGCCATAGGCGCGCTCCCTCCAAGCCGGCTCGCGCACAGGTTCACATAAGTTACGGGATCCGGGCGTCCACCGGCCGCGCGCGTGGGTGTGGCACAGCCCTACAGGAAGCGTAGCCCGGTGGCGAACAACACCACTACAAGGGTAGGACGGAGCGCTTGTTCCGGCAAGCGCGTGCTGAGGCGGCTGCCGAAGAGAACGCCCGGCAGGGCGCCGATCAGCAGATTCAGGCTCACTCTCAGGTCAACTGTGCCGGCCTGCCAGTGCGCCAGGGCCGCAACCACCACCAGGAGGCAGGCGTGAACCAGGTCCGTGCCGACGATAGCGCCGGCCGGAAGCGCTGTCAAGCTGGGGTAGAGTCTGCGGCAGCGCCGGTGCATATATAGTTCGCAGAATGGCACTTCTGCGACATAGTAAAGCTCTGCATCATCAGCGCTCAGTGCTAGAGCGCGAGGCGGCCGGCACGGCCATAGCAGGGGTAGATCGACTCGGCTCTGACGTACTGTCTGGATACCGGGAGCCAGTGGAGGCGCAAGTCCGGATAATACATGCCACTAGGAGGACCAATGATGGCTGCGTCGATGACCGTGCCGGCGGCGCCTTCCTCCGTACCACGGCGGCGCTTTACTGTGACCGACTACCACAGAATGGCCGAGGCGGGAACCCTCGGTGAGGATAACCGTGTCGAACTCATCGAGGGCGAGGTGCTCCAAATGGCGCCTATTGGTCACCGCCACGCTGCTACAGTGATGAAGCTCGGCATTGCCTTCGCGCCGCTGGTTGCTGCCGGGGCAGCCGCCCCATCTACCCAGAACCCTTTGCTCCTCGGCCCGCACAACGAGCCCCAGCCGGACTTTGCACTCCTGCGCCCGCTGGTGAGCCGCTATGACGCGGCCTTCCCAACGCCGGCCGATGTGCTCCTGGTGGTGGAAGTAGCTGATACATCACTCACCTTCGACCGTGACACGAAACTTCCCCTCTATGCCCCGAGCGGCATCACCGAGGTCTGGCTCATTGACCTTGTCCATGAGCGCATTGAGCTCTGGTTCGATCCCACGCCTCAGGGCTATCGTACGATGCGCGTCGCTTTGCGCGGCGAGACGATCACGGCGCGCGCTTTCCCAAGCTATACCGTTGCTGTTGATGCCCTCCTCCCGGTCTCGTAAGCCGCTGCGGGCGGTCCGGAGGACCCCCAACCGCTGGTAGCCGGTGGTAGAATGAGGGAGAACCACAAGACAACGAACAGGCGCGCAGCTCTATACGGCAAGGCAGGCAGAGGACACATGCCCCGTCAACGGTCTTCATGGCGACGATATGAAGAGCGCGCCTATTCCCACGTGCAATACGACCGACCCATGCCCTCCTGGAGGGGGAGACAGAATGGCAACCGAGCCGGCCAGGAGCACGCCACCTGCTGGTACTACTGGCGCACCGGCACGTCGCGTGCAAGCGATCTACCATGACGCATCTGCACCGGAGCTACTGTGCCGCTATCCCAATGCGCCCATCGTCAAGCTTGTGGCGAAGGGCGACCGCGAGGTAACCATACTGCTGCGCGGTGAGCCAGTGCGTCTGCGGGTGCCGAACGCGCAGATGGCAATCGTCGGGCGAGATTATCTTTATATCGAAGGTGGAGTGGACGACGGCCTCTACCTCGTCGGGGAGGAGTAAACGCTCGCCCGGCTCCTCCCGTGGCCTTTCACTCCTCATCATCCTCGAGGAGGAGCTGCCGGTAGCTCCGGCGGTAATACGTCAGGGGCTTGCCTCCCGGGCGGATGCGGCAGGATTCCACCAGGCCCAGGAAGATCGTGTGCGTGCCGGCATCGCACGTCTTGGCCACACGACATTCCAGAAACGCCAATGCGTCGGCAATGGCGGGCGGACGATCATCCTCGCATAGAAAAGGTGGGTTCCCCTCGAACACCGGGGTCCCAGCGAAGTGGACGGCATAGGCCTGCTGGGTCGAGGCGAGGATATTCACCCCGAAGCGGCCCGCCCGCAGGATGCGGTCGTGGGTGCGGGCCTGCTTGCTCACACACACCAGAATAGTTGGGGGCTCAGTCGAAACACTGCAGAAGGCGCTTGCCGTCATCCCGTGCGGCACGCCGTCAACGAATGTGGTCACGACGGCGACCCCGCTGGCCCAATGGGACATGGCCTCGCGGAATGTCTCCTGATCCACCGGCATGCCAGCTCTCCCTACACGCCGGTCCCGGCAAAGGATTCCCAGACCTCCGCGCGGCCGGCGCTTTGAAGTCTACGAAACCGCTCTCTGAATAGCAAGCGGAGGGCGTCCCACCTCCGTTATGTCAAAGTTTATATTTACATTACTTATATTACATCTACGTTAGGAGTTCCCAGACACGCTCGTTTGCTCTGTCTCATGGGCAGCGTGTCTGGGCGCTGCTTACCAGCTCAGGCCGGCACTTCCGGCCCGGAGGTTCAGCGGAGCAGCGTCTCAGGGCAAGAGCACGGCACAGTACCCGGCCGGCGCAAGGGTGGAAGCGAGGCTCTGCGCCGACCGGGATTCCTCGGGACTGCGCGGCCTACCAGCCTTTAAAGGGCTGCAGCGGGCCCGTCGAACGCCAAGGCTTCACTGCCGGACTCCTGCTGCACGGGCTCCTTGTGACTGCGGCGGAGCGGCACTTCAGGCAAGAGCAGCACGATTCCCCAAGCCAGCACCAGCGCCACCGTGCCCACGGTGAAGACCTGAGTGATCGCCATGTCTAGGCTGAGGCGCAGGGCCTGCAGCACCTGAGTGAAGAGCGCCTGCCCCTGCGGCCCTAGGGTGGCAAAGCTCTGCTGAAGCCTCTGCGTAGCCTCAGGCAAAAGCAGCGCCTGTGGGTTCTGGATCTGCGCCAGTCGTTCCAGCGGCATAACCTGCGCGAGCTCCGGCGGCAGGGTGCGCTGGAGGTGATGCCGGAAGGTGGTGGACATCACCGTTCCCAGGACAGCGACACCGATGGTGCCGCCGATGGAGCGGAAGAACTGCAGACTGGCCGTAACCTGCCCCAGCATCCGGAAGGGGAAGGCGTTCTGCACGACGATGGTGAATATACTCATCATCCGGCCCATGCCCAGGCCGGTGATAACCATATTGCGCACCACCACTGCCTCGGTCGTCTGGGTATTCATACGCGAGAGCAAGAACATGCCTGCGCTGGCAATGGCCAGCCCGGTGAGCGCCAGGGGCTTGTACCGTCCAGTGCGGGCGATGAGCTGTCCACCGATGATACTGCTCACGATGAAACTCAACATCATCGGTGTCAGCACCGCCCCGGAGCTCGTGGCGCTACGGCCAATCACCCCTTGCACGAAAAGCGGCAGGTACATGATTGCTCCGAAGAAGCCACCGCTGAGGAGGAAGCTGGCCAGCACCGAGATGGCGAAGATACGGTTGCGGAACAGGCTCGGGCTGATGATCGGCTCGGCAGCGCGACTCTCGACGAAGAAGAACAAGATGAACATCGCCAGCGAGAGCGCCAGCAGCCCCATAATCTGCGGCGAAGCCCAGGCATACTCGGTCCCGGCCCAGGAAAAGGCTAGCAGGAGTGGCACGGCTGCGGCAACTAACGTGGCAGCACCCAGGTAGTCGATCTGATGCTGCCGCTGCCAACTATGCCCGGGGAGGGCAAGCCCAGCGACCAGCAGGGCCACAGCACCTACGGGCAGGTTCACGTAGAACGTCCAGCGCCAGCCCCAGGTATCCGTGATCCAGCCGCCGGCGGTCGGGCCGACGATAGAGGACAGGCCGAACACTGACATCATGACGCCCTGCCATTTGCCACGCTCGGCCGGCGGGAAGATATCGCCAATGATGGCCTGCACGATCGGCATGAGGGCGCCCGCGCCAAGGCCCTGGATAGCACGGTAGAGGATCAACTGCGTCATGCTCTGGCTGGTGCCGCTGAGCGCGGAGCCGAGCAGGAAGATGAGCATGCCTCCCAGGAAAAACGGGCGGCGGCCATAGATATCAGAGAGCTTGCCATAGATCGGCACCGTCACGGTGGATGCCAGCATATAGGCGGTGAAGACCCAGGCGTAATGCTCCAGGCCGCGTAGCTCGGCAATGATCCGTGGCATGGCCGTACCGACGATAGTCTGGTCCAGTGAGGAGAGGAGCATGCCGAGCATCACGCCTGCAATGATGAGGATCAGCCGACCGCGGCTCACGCGCTCGCGCAGCGTCTGCGGTGAGGCGGGCGGTGCCCCTGGTCTGGTAAGTGTTTGAGCCATCCTATCCCCCTCTAATCCTCCTTACCCTACTTTCTCCCTTGCGCCTGGCTATGCTCCCTGGCTGGGTAAGGAGCCTGAAGGCTCTGCCTGGCGCTCCAGGGTGGCTGCCTCGGCCAGGGCGCGCAGGCCGCGCGCCAGCGCGGCGCGATCCTCCTTGGTGAGGCGTGCGATCCATTCGCGCAGTCGCTCACGGTTGCCATGGCGCAGACGGGCGATAAGCTGACGGCCCTGCGGACTCAATGTGATGAGCGTGCGACGACGATCGCGCGGGTCCTCATGGCGTTCAGCGTGTCCCTGCTGCACCAGCCGCTCGACAAGGAGGCTCGCCGCCGGCAGGCTCACGCCCAGTGCCCCGGCCAGGCAGCCTACTGATAGGAGCTCCTCCTCGCTCAGCACGACTAAGGCCTTGAGCTGCGCCATAGTCAGATCTATGTGGAGCCAGTCAGGTGCTGTCGCAGTGCGCAGCGCGTGCAGCACGCGCTCATAATCCTGTAGGATATCCTCGATACGTTCCGCGCCGGCGCCCTGACCCGCTTCGACAGGACGCCGGGCTCCCTCTCGCTCCGACCGGCCCATACACAGCCCTCCAGTGCGATGCTTTAGTATAGCATAATAGTTTAGTTTAGCAAATATATTTAGGGAAACTTTACTTGTGGGCGGTGGCGTAGGAAGAGCAGAATGTGGAGGCGCGCCACGCGCTGGGGGTCACTTGCCGGTTAGGGCTGCCTGCGGTAACCTTCGAGTGTTGGGTCTGCCCCCAGGGGTCGACGAAGAGCCGGCCCGGGCTGCAGTGGCACTGCGGCCCAGAGGGCAGCGGCCTGCCCAGCAGGCTTTCCTTTGCACTATTTTGCGCACTATTTTGTGCACTATAGAGAAGGGGCGCAGCGCCGCATCCCTACACCGGAAAGGGAGTGCAACGAGCGACGATGGCGGCAGAGGAGCGACCGCGGATTTTACTCATCGACACCCACTCGCTGGTGCATCGCGCCTTCCACGCTGTGCCGGCCGTCTTCAGCACCTCGCGCGGCGAGGCGACGAATGCCGTCTATGGCTTCACCGCCATGCTGCTGAAGGCGTGGGCAGAGCTTCAGCCAGACTATATCGCCGCTGGCTACGACCGGCCGGCACCCACTTTCCGGCACGCTGTGTACGGCGAATACAAGGCAACACGGGTCCCCATGGATGAAGGCCTGCGGTCGCAATTCCGCCGCGTGCGTGAGGTCCTGGAAGCGTTCGGCATTCCGATCTACGAGCTCGACGGCTACGAAGCAGATGACGTACTGGGCACGCTGGCGCGCCAGGCCGTCCAGCGCGGGCTCGAGGTCTACATTCTGAGCAGCGATAACGATGCCCTGCAGCTCGTGGATGCGCACGTGCGCGTAGTGCAGCAGAAGCCGCGGCAGCCAGACCTGGTGATCATGGACGAAGCTGCGGTGCGGGAGCGCTTCGGCGTAGCGCCGTGGCAGCTCCCCGACTACAAAGCGCTCGCCGGCGATGCCGCGGACAACATCCCGCGAGTGCCGGGCCTCGGGGAGAAGACTGCCGCACGGCTCATCGCCCAGTTCGGCAGTATCGAGGCGCTGTACGAGAACCTGGCCCTCCTGCCGGACAAGCTGCGCACCGTGCTCGAGCAGCACCGTGACCAGGTATTTCAATCAAAAAAGCTGGCAATGATCGCCACCACTGTGCCCGTGGAGCTCGATCTAGAGCGTTGTCGCGCCGGCCGCTTCGAGCGCGAGCGTGTGCTGGCGCTCTTCCGCGAGCTGGAGTTCAAGAGCTTGGTGAGCCGCATCCCCCAGCCGGCTCAACCCGGCATCGAGGAGGTAGCTGTCGCCGCGGAAGCGCATGCAGGTCCCACAGGCCCGTACACTCGCTCCTCCCAGGCAGACGGTACAGCGCAGGGCGAGGATGCACCTGCCCGCGTGGAAACCCGCCCCGCTGTGCGCGGCGCTGCACCCACGCCGATACAACCCAGCCTGTTCGCCCCGGTGGCTGTGCACGCGACGCCGGCTCTGCAGGATCTCTCCCAGACCATCGATTGTGTTCGTGCCTTGCTCCGGCGACCCGAGCGCCCTGCGGTAGCGGTCTATCCTCTCCTGGTGCACCGTGGCTCAATCAATTATGACGTGCTTGGCCTGGGGCTGGCCTGGCCTGAAGGCGACGAAGGGCCATTTATGTCATGCTGGCTGCCGTTTGAACCGGCGGAAGAAGCGCGCGCGGTAGCGCGGGCGCTCCTGGAAGACGCTGCGCTCCCGAAGGTCTATCATGATGCGAAGACGGCGCTGGTGGCCCTGCACGGGCAGCAGATCCAGCCGGCTCCACCGGCCTTCGACGCCATGGTGGCAGCGTATCTGGTCAATCCAGCACAGCGCGCCGTCAGCCTGAAGGACCTGGTCTTCGGCCAGCTCGGGGAAGAGCTTCCTGACCCGACGGCCGGGCTGGGGCGCGGCAAAACCCTGGCCGACCTGCCGCCGGATGTCCAGGCACACTACGCCGCCCACGCCGCCACTGCATTGCTACGCGTCCGTGCGGGTCTCGAGCAGGCGCTGCGAGAGCGCGGCGTCGAGACCCTCTACCGCGAGCTGGAGCTACCGCTTATCCCAGTGCTGGTACATATGGAGCTGCGCGGGGTGCGGCTCGATACTGCCTTGCTGGCCCAGCTTTCTCGGGAGCTGGCCGAACGCATTCGCGAGGTCGAGCGCAGCATCTACGCCGACGTCGGCCACACGTTCAACATCAATTCGCCGCAGCAGCTCGGCACCGTGCTGGCCACTGAGCTCCGCCTGCCTCTGACCAAGCGCACCAAGACCGGCTGGTCCACCGATATGAGCGTGCTGGAAGAGCTACGCGGGCTGCATCCGGTCATCGAGAAGATCCTGGAGTACCGCCAGCTCACGAAGCTCAAGTCCACCTACGTGGACGCCCTCCCCGCTCTGATTAATCCGCGCACCGGGCGGCTCCATACGTCGTTCAACCAGACGGTCGCTGCCACCGGTCGGCTGAGCTCGTCCGACCCGAATCTCCAGAATATCCCGATCCGCACGGAGCTCGGGCGGCGCATCCGGCAGGCCTTCATCGCCGATGAGGGTATGGTGCTGCTCTCAGCCGACTACTCCCAGATCGAGCTGCGTATCCTGGCACACGTCACGCAGGACGAGAACCTGCTGGCTGCCTTCCGCGCCGGCGAAGACATCCATACCTCGACTGCCGCAGCCGTCTTCGGGGTGACGCCGGACCAGGTGACCCCAGAGATGCGCAATATTGCCAAGCGCACGAACTTCGGGATCATTTATGGCATCAGCGACCATGGCCTTTCTATAGCCACCGGCATGAGCCGGCGCGACGCCGCCGAATTCATCGAGCGCTACCTGGCACGCTTCCCCAGCATCCGTGCATATATCGAGCGCACCATCCAGCAGGCCCGCGAGCTGGGCTATGTCTCCACTTTGCTCGGCCGTCGACGCTACCTGCCGGAGCTCCACTCCAGCAACAGCGTGCTGCGCCAGGCAGCTGAACGGATGGCGATCAACCATCCCATCCAAGGCACCGCGGCGGACATCATCAAGCTCGCCATGGTGCGCATCCATCGAGCCCTGCACGAAGAGCAGGTGCCGGCCGAGATGATCCTACAGGTCCACGACGAGCTTGTCTTCGAGGTCGCGCGCGAAGACCTGGACCGCCTAGCTCGCCTGGTGCGCCCGATCATGGAGCAGGCGCTGCCGCTGAGCGTTCCGCTGGAGGCCGACCTCGCCTGGGGGCCGAACTGGCAGGACCTGGTCCCGCTGGAGCCCGGTTAGGCGACGCGGCCGATGGCGCCCTGCTCGCTGCGGGTGAGCACCTTATCGAGGTCGAGCAGGATAATCAGCCGGTCGTCCAGCTTGGCGATGCCGCGCAGATACTCGGAGTCGACCGTCGTGACCAGAGACGACGGCGGCTCGACGGCGCCGGCCGGCACGCGTAGCACCTCCGAGACCGCATCCACGATCATTCCCACGGTATGGGCGCCGATCTCCACGACCACGATGCGCGTGGCCCGTGTGGGCGCGCCGGCTGTCTGGCCCAGGCGCCTGCGCAGGTCAACGACGGGAATCACTTTCCCGCGCAGGTTAATCACCCCTTCCACGAACTGCGGCGCCCGCGGCACCGCAGTGATCGTCTGCATGCGGATGATCTCATGGACCTTGGCGATGTCCACCCCGTAGGCTTCGCGCCCAAGCTCGAATACCACCACCTGCTCTTCAGTGTCTGCTCCCATCCGTTCCTCCCACACCCTAGCCTAGCGATGTACGTGCCTTTTCAGGGTCATGCTTCACGATAAGTCATGTCTCACACTAAGTATCGACCAATGCACTCCTGCGCGACGAAGCGGAAGGCTTCCGGATAGGAGGAGACTGGGACTTTCGGGCTACGAGGACCGGCTTCACCGGTGCAGCTCGTCCAGGCACGCCTCAGCGATATCCAGCATAGCGTCCAGTTCGGCACGGGTGGTCACCAGCGGCGGGGCGAAGACGACGAAGTCGCGGCCGCAGCGTGCCAGCAACCCGCGCCGGCGCGCCAGGCACTCAAAGCGGGCCCCGGGACGCGGCCCGCAGACAGCGGGGTCGAGGTCGAAGCCTTGGAGAAATCCGGCGCCGCGCACGTTCCTCACCCCTGGAAAGCGCGCGGCGAACTGCTGGAGCCTAGCGGTGAGGTGTGGTGCCAGGGCAGCGACATGTGCGATGAGACAGCGCTCCTGCAGTTCTTGGAGCGCGGCCAGGCCGGCCGCCGCAGCCACGGGGTTGCCGCCGTACGTATGCCCGTGGTGGAACTCGCGACGCTCCTCCGGCCTGCCGAGGAAGGCTGCGTACACGTGGGGCTGTACCAGAACCGCCGCCAGCGGTGCATAACCGCCGGAGAGTCCTTTCCCACAGCAGAGTAAATCCGGCATAACACCGTAGTAGTCTGCGCCAAAGGGCGTTCCCAGGCGGCCGAAGCCGGTGATGATCTCGTCGAAGATGAGCAGTACCTGGTGCCGGTTACATACCTCGCGCAGCAGGTGGAAGAACTCCGGCGGCGGCACCGTGAAGCCGGCCGACGACACCGACATGGGCTCCATAATCACCGCCGCAACGGTGTCGGGGTCCTCTGCTTCAATGGTGCGCTCCACCAGCCGCGCACAGGTGAAGAGCGCCTCAGGCCTGGCGCGGCAGGCATCGAGCGAATGGCCAAAGGGGCAGGCGCGGCAGTCCGGCGGGTGCACATGCAAGAAGCCGGTGCCGAGCGGCTCAAACACGCTCTTCCGCTCCCACCCACCCGATGCCGAGAGCGCACCCATCGTGGCGCCATGATAGCTCCCGTAGCGGGCGATGATCTTGTACTTGCGCGGATGGCCGCTCTGCACGTGGTACTGCCGCGCCAGCTTCATAGCTGCTTCGGTCGCCTCCGAGCCACCCGAAAGCAGCTTGACCGCGCCGTCACGGAACGGCGCCGGGGCAAACGCAAGAAGGGCGCGGGCGAACTCCAGCGCCGCCGGGGTGGTGCCGTGGAGTGGAGGGGCAAAGGCGAGCTGCTCAAGCTGAGCGGCTATGGCGGCAATGACCCGCCGGTTGCCATGTCCCAGGCCGGCCACAAACACGCCGGAGAGTCCATCGAAGTAGCGGCGGCCGCGGTCGTCCCAGAGATAGACCCCCTCGCCGCGGGTGATGATGAAGGGGTCCTCGGCGAAGGTCTGCATCTGCCGGAAATCCAGGATGACCCGGCGGAGTAGCTCGGGATCATACCGGGCAGGATCGGACTGTCCAGGGGTCGCCATGGCGTCTACTCCCTGAGAAGACTTACCTGCGCTCCCAAGGGGGGCATCGTCACCCCACTGCTACGTCGCCCCTACTCTTGCCCAAAGCCTGCGCATAAGAATGAACACTTTAGGCATGAAGGCTGCTGTTCTCTTGGGGCGCGCCAAGTGTCCCTGGCCATCACTGATCGCTCTATGCCAGGCCAAGAAGCTCACCCCAGGATAAGACAGGATAGGAAGAGTATACTACGTGCTTGAGAACGGGACGAGCGGAGCGCCGCCAACGGATGAGCAGTGGCGTGCTCTCAGCACTGAGTAGCGCGAGCGTTCTGCCGCGCTTCTGCCTTTGCCGGCGCACTACTTTCTAGTGCACACCGAGTATACTGGGGCGGAGATCGAGCGCACTCTAGAAGTTCGCGGTTGAGGGAGGGCGACGATGACATGGAAGAGCAGCTCCGTGACACGCCGCGGCGTCCTTAGCGCTGGCCTGGCTCCACTGCTGGCCCTGAGCTCTACGGCCTGCAGACAGCCGGCCGGCACAGGCGGCACACCGGCACCAGTCGCGCCGGCAAAGCTGGTCCACCCTGTGCGCCGGCCGCCTGATGACCGGCTCTTCAAACTGCGCGAGGAACTGTACGCAGACTTTATGAAAGAGTTCCCCCAGATTCAGGTCGAGCTGGTGGGTGGCATTGACCTGAAGCCTCAGCTTGTGACGCGCCACGCGGCCGGTGATCCGTACAGCTTCGTCGAGAACGACTGGGGCACGTGGACCGATCTGGCCGAGGCTGGAGCAATCATTGAGCTGAGTCCCTTCTACAAGAAGGACAAGATTGACCCCGTTCAGACATTCATCCCACGCAGCGTCGAGGTAATGAGCCTGGATGGCAAGATCTATGGTCTTCCAGTCAGTGTGTCTGCTGATGCGCTGGCCTACAACCTTGACCTTTTCGACGCGGCCGGGGTGAAGTATCCGCCGGTGAACCCTGATGACAAGAGCTGGACTATGGAGGCTTTCCTTGAGGTGGCCCAGAAGCTGACTAATCCGCCGCAGAGCTGGGGCTTCAGCGGCGCTTTGAACTGCTTCAACGTCGGCGGAGTCACGGATGGCACGTACTTCGGCATGCCGGCCTGGGACGACAGCAAGAAGAAGGCGCTGATGGATACCCCGGAGTTCCGCCGCGGGCTGCAGTACTTCCTCGATCTGCTGCATCGCTATAAGGTCCAGCCGACTGCTGAAGAGCAGGCCGGCCTGACCGCCTCGCTTCCGCGCGGCACCCACCTGTTCCTCACCGGCAAGATTGCTATGGCCGGGTTTGTGTGCTCTGGAGCCAGCAGCAGGCGCCCTTCCGATGGGCGCTGGCCACCATCCCGTACTCCGGCCCCGGGAAGAATATCTCCGCACGCATGTGGCCGCACGCTCTGCACATGGGCGCGGTGAAGCACCAGGACGCTGTGTGGGAGCTCTTCCGCTGGATGATCAAGCCGGAAAACGGCGGCCGCTACCCCCTTGCGGCCGGCCATTCGGTGTCGCCGCTGCTGAAGCCAGGCGCATCCGACTTCGTCCAGCGAGAGCGCTTGCGGGAGACCGGCATCGATCCCAAGGCGTTCCTGCTCCAGGTACAGAACACCCTTCCATCGGCGTCAGGGATGCTCAAGTACCCCGGCTGGCCGGATGTCGCGGCAGAGCTCACGCCGAAGTACACCGAGTTTCGCCAGCTTCAGCTCGGCACGGCTGAGTACGCCCGCTTCGCCAACGAGACCATCGAACGACTGCTCATTCCAAAACGATAAGCGTACATAGGTAACATCGCTAATTCGGGAGCAACGGTCGCCAACCACAGCGCCTGGGCGGCAGGGTGTCGTTGTCCATCCGGAGTTGTCCGTCCAGATCGGTCGCCTCTTGGGGCACCGCGCCGACACCATCCTGTACCCCGTATGCCTGTATGGCAGGCGAGGAGCTGGATCCGGCAGGAATCTGCCGCCAGACGCTGTCCATATGCCACGCCGGCGCTCTGTGTGCCCGCTTTCTACGCCCTCTTATGGGAGAAGGATGTCGTTACCCCTCCGGGCTTGACGTCTGAGCTCAGAAACCCGCCGGCCGCTCCCCCTCATCCGCCGACAGCCCCTCCCTCATGACTTCAAGCCGTTCCCGTAATCGGTTGACAGCCCGACCCCCATCCGCTGACGGCGCCGGCTTCCTGCAAGGCGCCCAGACCGGTGGCAGAGGGCCGTTACAGGCCAAGCTGGGCGAGCTCCAGGTTCACCCGCTGGGTGACCGCATCGAGCGCATCTTTGGCGGAGAGCTGGCCCTTCCGGACCAGATCGACCGCAGCGATGAGCTCATCCCACAGGCGCTGCGCTGCAGGCATGATCGGACGGTGCCGTGAAATTGGCAGCAAGTCGAGGAAGACCTTGACGCGCGGATCTTGGGCTTGCTGCCGCCAGAAATCGCTTCCCGCCACGTGCACGCGCACCGGCAGGTTGAAGGTGGTCTGGGTCCACAGGAGTTCGCCTTCGTCACTGCCCATGAACTTGATAAAGTGCCAGGCGGCTTCAACCTGCTTGGCGCCGCGCGGAATGATGTAGCCAAAGCCTCCGGACCAAGTACTCGTCGTGCTGCGACCCGGTGCAGGGGGCAGAGGCATCACGGCGTAGTCGATCTGGGGAGCCAGGCGCGCCAGGTCCTGGATCAGTGTCTGGGTGGTGTGGAAGAAGCTGACGAGCTCGCCGATGAACGCTCCACCTTGGACGGTGCTGAAGGTCGCCTCGAAGGCACGCAGGCGCTCATCACCGTAGCGGCGGGCGTAACTAGCCAGCCATTCCAGTGCCTCGATGTTGCGCGGATGGTTTGCTGTGCATCGCCTGGTCTTCTCATCGTAGAACTCGCCGCCAAAGAGCCAGCCCCAGGTGTAGAAGTGGCTGTTGCCGATCCAGGGAATGAAGCCCACCCGCGTGTAGCGATCGCCTTCCTGGCGGGTCAGGCGCAGGGCCTGCTGGTCCAGCTCCGTCAGCGTGCGCGGCGGCTGCTCAGGATCGAGTCCGGCGTCGCGCAGGTGGGCGCGATTGTAGTAGAGAGCGCGAACACCGGTCTGGTAGGGCAGGGCATACAGTTCGCCGTTATAGCCGGCCTCAGCCCAGGCAAAGGGATAATACTCCCGCTCGGTGATGCCGTCGCGACGAGCCAGCCGTGAGAGCGGTGTGAAGGTGTCTTTGATAGCAAACGAGGCGATCATGAAGCGGTCGAACGTGGCGGCGTCCGGCGGTGCGCCTGAAGCGATAGCGGTAATCGTCTTCTCGGGGACGTTCTGCACGTAGGGCGCGACCGCGGTGGTCACCGTCACGCCCGGGTTCAGCGCCTGATACCGCTCGATCATGGCCGTCTGTGCCTGGAGCGCCGCTCCAGTAGCGGCGGCGCTCCAGTATTCAATCGTGCGCGGGACCGGCAGCACTGGTGCTGCCGGCTCCTCGCGCGGCGGCCCGCCCTGTGCGCGCGGCCGGCAGGCTGCCAAGCCGCCTATTACACTGAGTGGTAGAGACCCCAAGAACACCCGGCGCGTGATACGCGTGTGCGTCTCTAATCGTGTCTTCACCATCTTGCCCATGCTTTCTTTCTCCTAATCCCAATTCCTACCGCATCCCACTTTCTATCGTTGCATAAAGAGAGCTGCCCGCCTACCGCTGCAGAAGGGGCTACGGTCTGCAGGTACCACTCTGAGCCCTGTGCGAAGGGCCGGCTTCCGGTGCGATCAATCATCAGCATGCTATGGGCTTGTGTTAGCGTCAAGGGAGAGCAAGGCAGGCTATTGCAAAATGCGCCGCCTCGGTGCATAGTAGGGCTACGCTGCCGGCACCACCGCTACAGGCAAAGATGTTCGTATGTCCCGCTGACCCGAACATCGTGCGAGAGGGCAAAGGCGAGGCGAGGAAGGAGGAACGTACCATGCCGGTAAAGACCCACCGCGTGGCCATTGATCCATCAAAGCCGCTGGCTGCCCAGCCGGAGACCGGGCATAACCGCTGGCACGAGGCGCTCACGCCGGTTATCGAGGTCGATCCCGGCGACATTGTGGTGCTGGAGACACGCGATGCCTTCGATGGGCAGCTCACGCCGGGATCGAGTAACGCTGCTGCCGGCCGGCTCAGGCTCGGAGTAGTCCATCCGTTGACCGGACCGGTCTTTATCAAGGGCGCCCAGCCCGGCGATCTGCTCGAAATCAAACTGATGGACATTGAGTGTGACCCGTGGGACAACTGGGGCTATACTGTCGAAGTGCCGGGCTTCGGCTTCCTGCGCGACCTCTTCCCCGATCCTTATATTGTTCACTGGCATCTTTTCGGTGACTATGCGGAATCGCCGCAGTTGCCCGGGGTCCGCATCTGGCGTGCTCCCTTCCCCGGCATTATCGGCGTGGCCCCTTCAACGGAGCTGCGGCGGCAGATCGCCGCACGGGAAGCGGACCTGGCCAGGCGCGGCGGATTCGTCCTGCTGCCTTCGCCGGAGGATGCCGTACCGGCCGGCGGCCCCATAGCCGAAGAGGGCCTGCGCACGATTCCGCCGCGGGAGACGGCCGGCAACATCGATATCAAGCAACTTACGCCGGGCGTGAGCATGCTGGTGCCGGTTTATGTCGAGGGCGCGCTGGTCTCAGCCGGCGATGTACACTTCGCTCAGGGGGACTGTGAGGCCTGTGGCACCGCGATTGAGATCCGCTCGGCACTTCATCTACGCTTTCGCATCCACAAGGGCGAGGCGGCCAGACGCAACATCCGCGGCATCCAGTTCTTCCGCGACGAGTACTTCGCCCGGCCCGAGCTGGCAGCGCCGCGGCGGTTTTATGCTACCACCGGCATGTCGGTGCGTCCCGATGGCGTGAACGAGTCCGAAGATGCGACGCTGGCGGCACGCAACGCGCTGTTGAGCATGATCGAGTACCTGGGCACGCGTGGCTTCGACCGGCAGCAGGCGTACGCCATCTGTAGCGTCGCCGTCGACCTGCGCATCAGCCAGCTCGTCGATGTGCCGAATTTCATCGTCACTGCGCTGCTGCCGCTTGATATCTTCGTCGGGTAGATGTTCATCGGTAGATGTTCGCCGGGTAGATGGAGGAGACGCAGTAGGGATACTGTGCTCGGTTGCCCTACTGACCCGGCACATACCACTCGAGGAGTACCGTGATGCGCACGATTGGCATCGGCTCTCACGCGCTTTCGCGCAATCTCTCACGGCGCACTCTTCTTGCATCTACGGGCGCGCTCTCGCCGCTCCTGGTAGCTACGGCGGCTTGCCTGCGCCGCGCCGGCCCGGGGACTCCCGCGGAGCAGCCAGCATTCAAGGTCGGCAGCCGCCCGGTGGAGCTGCGACTGCACGTGCGTTCCGGCGCTGAGCAGGATACCCTGGAAGAACGGCTGCCCATCTTCGAGCAGCAGTTCAAGGGGGTGACGGTTAAGGTCGAGGATTTCCCGGGCGGAGAGTACCAGGCGAAGATCGTGGCGCTCTTTGCCGGCAATGCGCTTGGCGATGTGCTCTGGGGCGGCAATGCGCAGAGCCAGTCGCTACTGTGGGCACATATGGGAGCGCTGCGCGCCGTGGACGATCTCGTACGCGCCGACAAGCTCGACTTAAACCAGTACTATACGGCATCGGTTGAAGGTGGAAAGCTCGATGGCAAGCTCTACGGCTTGCCGTTCAAGCTGCACCCGAGCTTCTGTATCCTGTACCACAATGCCTCGGCCGTCCGCGAGGCTGGCGCGGTCCCGCCGGAGGCGAACACGACATGGGAGCAGCTCATCGAGCTAGGCAAGCGGCTACAGCGCAGCGAGGGCGGCCAGGTGGTACGCTGGGGGCTGCTCATCCCCGCCGGCAGTCAGCCGATGCAATTCTTCGCCTGCTGGGCGCGCTCCTGGGGCACCGAAGTCTACAGCGAGGATGGGAAGAAGGCCCTGCTCGATGACCCGCGCTTCCAACAGGCTATGCAGTTCATCCATGACCTGATGTTCAAGCATCAGGTCTCGCCCACGCCTGAGCAGCTCAGTAAGCTTGGTGGCACCGACAATGCCTTCCTCGCCGGCAGCATCGGCCTGTTCCAGGGGGCGTCGTCTCAGAAGGGGCTGCTGCCGCGCGTCCAGGGCAAGTTCGAGATGTCGAACTCGCTCATGCCGAAGGGCCCTGCAGGCGTGCGGGGCAGCATCGCAATCAGCGACTATATCCATGTGAGCACCCAGACGAAGTTCGTCCCGGAGGGTTGGGAGCTCACGAAATTCCTGACCGACAAAGAGACCGGCATCCGCCTGGGCGAGGGTCGCGGAGGAGCCTCCGGCACCTGCGGTGCGCGGCCGGATGTCTACCGCAGTGAGCGGCTCCTGGCAAACCCGCTGCACCGGGTTGTGGCTGATGCGGTGGACCAGGTGATGCCGTTTCGCAACGCCTGGAACTTCCGTGGCGCTGAAGCCGAGCGGGCTATGTACACCAAGCTCAACGAGCTCTGGAGCGGTGCGGCCGCCCCCCACCACGGCATTCTTCAAAGACTTGAACACGCTGGTGCAAGTCGTTCTTGATCAGCCACGCTAGCAGGCGGCCGGTTCTGAGCAGGCGGGCGGAACCGGTTTTGCATGCCGGCCGGGTGAACGCTACACTGTAACCGATCACCAGACGGGCACGAGATCGAGCGCCCGCCGCGGCGGGCGCGACGGTCGCGGCGGGGCATGGAAGCGTGACATCACCACGACAAGCCGGCTCTAGTTCGGGTGTATCAGGAGCGCGACGGCTTGCGATCGTTATCGCGCAGGTGGCGCTGGCGCTGATATTGGTGTCCGGCGCGATGCTCCTGGTGCTGGCCGGCCTTGGGCGCGTGCCCGACGAGCCGGCCTGTCGCTGGGCCTGGCACATCCGGTGGCTGTACCACGCGCCACCGTTTTTGCCGGCGACGTTCTGCGCGGTGTTGCGCGGGTTTTATACCATGCTTGGTGGGCTCTGCGCAGTCGGGGCCTTCCTCGCTGCGAAGCAGGCCGTTATCCAGGCCCGAGATTGACGTACAGGCGCGCGCTGCTATGCTCAGAAGTGTGGCGCGGGCCAAGCCTGCGGCCGGGCTCGCTGCACGGAGGCAGCCGGCAGGCGCAGAAAGGAGAGGTTGACGTGGCGGACCGAGATGAGGTGCAGGTAGCACGCTGGGGCGCGATCAAGGAGCGAGTAGGTGCCTACCTCCGAGAACTGCGTACCGGGGGCGCCCAGCGCCGCTCGCAACCTGAGCTGAGCCAGGCGCGGCTGTCCGGTGACCTGGAAGATCTGGGCTACCACGTCACCCAGAGTATGATCTCCCGCTATGAGCAGGGACAGCTCGATGCGCCGCTGACCCTAGAGCGGCTTGTGGGCTGGGCGCTGTGCTGTGCCTCGCTCTCTAGCCCGGCGTTTCGGGAGCTGCTGGCGCTGGCCGGGTACTACCTGCCGTGGAGTGACGAAGATCTACGCAATTTCGATGCAATGCTGCGCCATTATCGAACGCTGCCTTTGCCGGACCAGATTGTCTTTCGCCGCAAGCTGTTGTGGCACATTCTGGGGATGCGCGAGGAGACCGAGGCCGCGGACCAGTGAGTTGTTGGGATTAAGCCCGGCCACGGGAGCGCGATGATGAGCCGAAGCGCTGTCCCTGAACCGCAGAAGACTGTCGCTGCCATCACGGAGCGGCTCCGCCGCTATGCCGCCTCTGCTGAAGCGCTGAACCTGCCCGGCGCAGCAAATCCCGATGCCGCGCGGGCGTGGCTCGTCCGTCGCACGCTGGAGGAGATGGGGGTACGCTGCGAGGACTCCCCGGCGCTGCAGAATCTCAAAGGCTTCCTGATCGCCTCACCGCGGGGGACGGAGATCGTCCTCTCGGCGCAGCTCTCCGACAGCCAGAAGCTCTACCTCTATGCGCACCTGCTCGCCCATGCCGTGCTGGACCACCTCGACGGGGCCTTTGCGGCACGCTTTGAATACGTCGAGGGACGTGAGCCGGCGCACATGTCGGCACGAGAGCGCCAGGAAGAGCTGATCGCCGATGCTATTGCCCGAGCGATCATCAAGGGCAGGCTGGACACTGCGCCGCGGTTTGCCTACGATCTTACGGCGCGCCGCCGCTCGCCGCTGGCCGCGACCAGCCTCCCCGGCCTAGGCCGGCAACTGTTGCTCAGCATCATCCATCACACGAGCATGTTGCTGTACTGGCGCTCGCCGCGGTACCGGCATCTGCGGGCGCGGCCGCTGGTCAGCCGTCTGGCCGGCTATGTGAACGAGGTGCTGGGCGGTGAGCCGGTAGCAGTGATCTAGTTACCGTGCCTGTATCCGCCGACCCAATCCCATCTCTAAGAGGACGATCGCACCCAGCCCAATCAAGGCATGGACCCAGCGTACACCCTCGGGTGCAGTGGCGCGCACCAAGATTAAGAGGCCAATAAGGAGCGCGATGCCTCCAGCTACCACGCCTAGCCAGCGGAGCTGCGCACGCTGGTCCTGCGCGGGGGTCGGCAAACGCAAGGTCAGCGCCAGCATCAGCAGCACAGTGAGCACGCCGAGAATGAGGTGTACGGCTCGGATCGCCGGCTGGCGCAGGTCAGGTGCGAGCAGCATGGCAGCGCCTACGAGCACCAGCAGCAACGCAACGATGCGTAGCACGACCTTGAGCCACATTGCCGGCACGCTCCCGGTGTAGCATGATATCGTACGGCAGCATACCCGGCTGCGGGCCGGCGATGCAAGCCGCCTTGGGCGGCTGCGCCGCGCGCTGCTATAATTTGTGAAAGAACGCGCAAAGCTCAGGGGGGAGCGCGAGCCGGAGGCCCGGAGGGCTGGATCATCTGGATCATTCGGAGGAAAAGCAGGTCAATGAAGAGGTTTCGCTATCTGGTCGGTGCTGGAGTGCTGGCGGCCGGCGTAGTGCTTGCCGCCTGCGGCGGTGGTGGCGGTGGGGGCGCAGCTCAGGAGCTCACCGTCACCTCCGAGACGGGGTTCAAGTTCGTTCCAAACTCATGGACGGTGAAGGTGAACCAGCCCGTCAAAGTCACCCACGTGAACAAAGACCAGGTCGTCCATGACTGGGTAGTCGATGGCATCGATGGGAGTGTGAAGGTCGAGGCACAGCCGGGCAGAACGGTCAGCAAGACCTTCACACCGAAGAAGACGGGCACGTTCCAGGTCTACTGCGCCCAGCCCGGCCACAAGGAGGCCGGGATGGTCGGCACGCTCACGGTGCAGCCCTAAGCGGCAACACCGAAATCTTGAGACGGCCCTTCCTGGTCTCCCAGGCCGAACCGAAACGGCTACTGCAGTGAAGCAGGCAATCCAGGGGCGCGGACCGGCGCCCCTGTGGTGCCATCCTCTCGTCCTCGCTGCCACGTTGCGTCTGCGGCACCGATACGCTACAGTGTCTGGTGTTGTGCTGTTCTCTCCTGAGCAGCGTGGAGTATCCCCATGAGGACCCTGGGCTGGGGTATCATCGGCTGTAGCGAGATCGCCGCGAAGCGTTTTGTCCCTGCAGTCAATCAGATTCGGGAGGCCCGCCTCGTCGCAGTGCTCAGCCGTGATCTCGCTCGTGCCCAGCAGTTCGCCGACCGCCACGGCATCGAGCGCGCGTACGCCGACCGGGCCGCATTTCTGCGTGATCCAGAGGTCGAAGCGGTCTATGTGGCCAGCCCCCCCTACCGGCACTGCGCTGAGGTGCTTGCGGCCGCGGAGGCGGGCAAGCATGTATTATGTGAAAAGCCGCTGGCCCTCACTGGCGAGGAGTGCCGACGCATGGTGGACGCCTGCCGGCGCAACGGTGTACGCCTGGCCGTCGCCTATCCGCGCCGGTACTATCCCAAGGTGCAGAAAGCCCGTGCCCTGCTGGAGGCGGGCGCGATTGGCCAGCTGGTGGCAGCGCGGGTCTTCCTCGCCGGGTGGTACAACCCCGATCCCAGCGAAATCAGGGCCTGGCGGCTGGTCAAGGCACTCGCCGGCGGAGGCCCATTGATGGACGTGGGCAGCCACCGCCTGGATCTGCTGGCCTATCTCCTTGGCGAGCCTGTGGACGTGCTGGCGCTGGCGGACCGGCTGGTACACCGCTATGAGGTCGAGGACTCCGCCGCGCTCCTGCTTCGCTTTCGCAGCAACAATCACCTCGTACAAGTGAGCGCGGCCTTCCACTGGAACCTGGGTGTCAGGCGCGACGAATTTGAGCTGTTGGGAACCCAGGGGAGCATCTCCCTCACGCCGCTCGATGGCCCGGACCTTGTGCTCCGCGTGGGGCGAGATGAGGAGCGCGCCTCGTTTCCACCCGCCGCCAACGTCCAGCTCCCTCTGGTGGAGGATTTCACGCGCCGCGTCCTGGCCGGGCAGGATGCCCGCTTCCCCGGCGAGGAAGGTATGAAGGCCTCGCTCATGATCGATGCTGCCTACGAATCGGCACGCACCGGCCGGCGGATCGAGGTCCCACCTGCGCCACCGGTGCCGGAATAGAGGCCTGCCGGGCCCCCCGACCTTTACTCAGGCGGCACAATGGTTCGGGGGAGGACGCCCTCCAGCTCCAAGAGGAGCCGCTTCATCTCCAGTCCCCAGCCATAGCCGGTGAGCGAGCCCCCGATGCCCACGACGCGATGACAGGGCACGATCGGTGCCAGCGGGTTATGGTGCATGGCCTGGCCAACGGCCCGCGCTGCCCGGGGCGATCCCACCCGGTAGGCAAGCTCGCTATAGCTGACCACTTGCCCGCGTGGCACCACTCGGCACAGGAGTTCAAGAACACGGCGCCGGAACGGTGGCTGGCGAGTCAGATCGACCGGCACGTCGAACTCCACCGGCCGCCCGGCATAGTAGTCGCGTAGCTGCTCAGCCGCACGCCGCAGAATCCCATCGGGCAGGGCATCGGCATCTTCGATGCGCTCGAGGCGCAGATGCTGGGCTGCGGCGGCATCGTGCAGCGCGTGCTCGGCATCAGCGCGCGCCGGCAGCGGCCGGGTGCTCGCCGCGACACCGCGCTCTGTCGCAGCCAGGCCGACCCAGCCCAGGCGAGTATATACGACGGCTCCGGCGGCCACGTCTGCCGGCTCCGCTCCGGCGCTTCGTCTCTTACGTTTTATTGTTGCCATCGGTGCCCCCTGCTACTCGCTGTCCTTCGAGGGCAGGTAGGTATGTAAGCCATGCGGTGATGGCCGTGCGCAGCTCCCGCGCCGGAACCTGCTTCACCACACACCGCGGCAGGGCCTGCAGGAACGCCTGTCCATAGGCTTTGGTGATGACGCGGCGGTCGAGCAGCACCACAACGCCCCGGTCGGTGCTGCTGCGGATCAGCCGGCCAAACCCTTGTCGCAGACGAAGCACTGCCTGCGGCAGGCTGTACTCGTAGAACGGGTTCCGCCTGCGCTCGCTGCGCGCGGCAAAGAGCGGGTCGGTGGGAACGCTGAACGGAAGCTTCACAATGACCAGGCAAGACAGCGCCTCGCCGACGACATCCACGCCCTCCCAGAAGCTACTCGTGCCCAGCACGACCACGGTGCGATCACGGCGCAACCGGTCGAGCAAGCCGTCCCGCGTGCCGTCGATTCCCTGGGCCAGCACCTGGATGCCTTCCCGACGCAGCGCCTCTCCGAGCCGGCGGCGTGCCGCCCGCAGGGAGGCGTGTGACGTAAAGAGCACAAGGGTCTGCCCACGCATGGCGCGGCAGATGTCCAGCAGCGCGTCTTCGGCTGCCTGCTGGAACTGAGGGAGCGCCGGATCCGGCAGGTCTGCCGCCACACAGACCAGGGCCTGGCGGCGGTAATCAAAGGGTGATTCCAGAGCAAGCGTGGGCGTATCCGGCGGCAGGCCAAGCTCGGACAGGAAATACTCGAATCGGCCGCCTGTGGAGAGCGTGGCTGAGGTCAGCACGACCGTCTTGCGCGGGACAAAGAGCTTCTCCCGAAGCAGCGGCCCGACGTCGAGCGGGACGGCGCACAGCGCCGACGAGACGCCGTCGCTCTCTACCCAGTACACCTCAGCGCTGGATGGCCGTTCCACCGCGTTCTTCGTGCGCTCAAGGATCTCCTCAAGCAGGCGGGATGCCCGCACCAGCTCGCCGACCGCGTCCTCAGCCACCTCTCCCGCTCCATCCGCGAGCGGCTCGACCAAGTCGAATAGTCCGCGCAACGCGCGGTTCCATGCGGCCAGCAGAGTCTCGAAAACCTGCCAGGCCTGACCGAGCTGCGCCCACTCCGGCCGGCGGCGTAGCTCAGCCGTTACCCGCGCTTGTATGGGCTCACGCGACCCACCCCGATCTGACTGCATAGCCGGAGCGGAAGCCCCGGCAAGGGCCCCTACGGCTTCGAAGAACGGCTGGGCAGCTCGGCGTACCTCAAGCAGGCGACGGCGGAGGTCTGCGACCTTGGTACGTACATCGTCGTCTGGGAAGACATTCGCTACCCACGCTAAGGTCCCTGCCGTGGCATCGTCGCCGCCCCGGCCGAGCAGCTCATCGCAAAAGCGGAGAAAGGCGCGCTGCTCAAACCGGAAGCTGAACGCTGCCGTCGCTTCGTCGGCGAGATGGTGCGCCTCATCAACAACTATATGCTCGTACTCGGGGAGCACGCGCCCATCCTGGGCAAGGTCTGCCAGAAGGAGGGCGTGATTCACTACGATCACGTGCGCGGCTTCAGCGTGAGCGCGAGCGCGGTGCACGTAGCAGGGACCGTCGGGCCCAAAGCGGCAGCGCCGCCCGGTGCACGTGCCCACCTGCGCCGCCACCGCGCTCCAGCGCGCTTCATCGCCCTCGTCGAACGCAAGCTCGTCGCGATCGCCCGTCTCGGTCTCTTCCAGCCAGACCAGTAGCTTGGCAATGAAGCGCGCTGCTGCCGGATCGGCGCCGGCTTCGGTGCGGTAACGCAGCAGGCGCTGGCGGCAGAGGTAATTGGCCCGTCCCTTGAGCAGTGCGACGGAAAATTCCACCGGCAGCGCACCGCGGAGTTGAGGGAGGTCTTTGAAAACGAGTTGCGCCTGCAGGTTTTTGGTGTTCGTCGAGACGACGACCCGTCTGCCGTTGCGCACGGCATAGAGCAGGGCCGGCACAAGATACGCCAGGCTCTTGCCCGTGCCAGTGCCCGCTTCGACTGCAAGCGTCGAGGCGGTATTAAATGCCCGAGCGACCGCCTCAGCCATGGCGAGCTGGGACGGGCGCTCCTCATAGCCGGGCAGGCGCACAGCCAGGCTCCCACCCGGACCAAAGAGCCGCCTCAGCTCGGCCATCCGGACGCGCTGCGTGTCCCGCACCGGCTGGAGCGGGAGCGGGGTTGCCGGTCGCGGCCGCAGCCCCGTGCCCTTTTCATCGGAGAAGGCCCGCCGCGCCTGTTCGCGCAACACCAGCTCAAAGAAGGACCGTCCCGCCCAACTCTGCAGGCCGGGCAACTGGAGCAGAGCATCAAGGGTGTGGGGCTGGAGGGCAAGAGCCCGCCGGAACAGCGCCAGGGCCAGGGCCTGGGCGTGCGCAAGCCGGTGTTGCGGGGCGTTCAGCTCGGCAGGAGCAGGTGCTGGCAGGCCACAGCTGTGAAACGCCGTGGCGGCGTCGCCGCTGCGCGCCGCAGGATAGAGCACGGCAGCGACCTCCAGCAGCGGCACAATGCGCGCCGGTGTGTCAGGCAGGCCGGTCCCAGCCACGTCATCGGGCGCAAGGCTGAGCACGAGTGCGCCCGGCGCAGCGGCTGCCGGGTCCGGCCGGCTTTGCTCGCCAGATGTTCCATCCCATCGCCACTCACCGACGAGCGCACCTGTGGCGTCAAAGGCACGTCCCCATACGCGGGGTGCTGATCCGCGCGCGGCACCAGACGGCAACGCCGCAAGAGCAAGGAAGACAGGTTCTCTGCTGCTCACACTGACTCCTGACAACGTGGGGGATCTGGAGAGCAGCGCGCCAGTTCCTGTAAACGCGGCAGAGCGCAGCGCAGCGCACGAGCGCGGTGACTCACGCGATTCTTTTCCTCTAGGGAAAGTTCCGCCATGCTGCGCCCGAGTTCGACGACCAGGAAGACCGGGTCGTAGCCGAACCCGCCGCTCCCACGGGGAGCATCCAGGATGCGTCCTTCGACGCTTCCATGGAAGGTCTCCACCTGTACCGTGCCGTCCGGTGAGGGCAGCGCCAGAGCCACTACGCTTCGGAAGCGTGCGGTGCGTCGGTCCGGCGGCACGCCTTCCAGGCGCTCTAGCAGCCAGGCGATCCGATCGGCGTCGCTTGCGTCCTCGCCGGCAGCGCGCCTGGAGTGCACACCGGGCGCGCCACCAAGGGCATCGACTTCAAGCCCCGAGTCATCGGCGAGGGCCGGCAGCCCTGTGGCCAGCGCTGCTGCGCGCGCTTTCTGGATAGCGTTCTCTTCGAACGTGCGGCCGGTCTCCGACGTCTCCGGCGCATTCGGGAACTCGGCCAGGGAACGTATACGCACGGCCTGGCCCAGCTCAGACAGGATGGCCGCGACCTCGCGCAGCTTGCCGGGGTTGCGCGTGGCTACAACAAGTTCCATGGTCAGGCACTACCGTTCCACCCTGTGGTTGAGCACGGCACGAAGCCGGCACCGTACCGGCTCTCGTAAGTGTAACACAGGACACCCAGAAGCAAAGGGAGCAGTATCTAGTATTATTGTAGTATTGTTAGAAAATATGGAAATGAGATAGAGGCCACGCGTCTATTGCCTGCCGCGCACTGACAGGCACTGCCGCAGGCGTGTCCCTCGCGCCCTTCTCCTCAAGCACGCAGGCCCGCCAGGATCGCCTGGACCTCTGTGTTGCTCACTCCGAACCGGCGCAGGGCGTAGCGGGCCATCTCCAGGGCCAGCTCCTGTTCGCCAAGAACCACCTCGTCCACTCCTTGGGCCTGCAGGTATGCCCATTCGGAGGGGCTATGGGTGCGGGCCACGATGGAAAGCTGGGGGTTGACCCGTCGGGCGAAGTCAACGATCTGGCGCGTGGCGAGCGGATCCGGGATGGCGAGACGAGCAGCCGGGCCTGTGGCCGATGCACGCGTTCGAGAAGCAGGGGATTTGCTGCGTCGCCATACAGGGCGGGAATCCCCCGTCGGCGCAGCGCCTCAACGATCTGCCGGTTCTGCTCGATAACGACGTACGGAAATCCCCGCCGTTCGAGGGCCGCGGCGATCAGGCTGCCCACTCGTCCGTAGCCGCAGAGCACCGCATGGCCGCGCATCTGGCCCTCGGCGGACTTCTCCGGAAGCGAAGCCAACTTCGCGGCACGCCCATCGGCCAGGGTCCAGAGCCCCTGCCACCGGCTCAGCCAGGCTTCAAGGAGCCCCAGAGCGCGGAACACCAAGGGATGGATGATAATCGACAGAAGTGCGCCGGCAATGATCAGGCCATAGCCATCCTCCGGCAGGAGGCGGAGCGCTAGGCCGAGTTCAGCCACAATGAACGAGAACTCCCCGATCTGGGACAGGCTTGCGGCGACAATGAGTGCCGTGCGCGGAGGGTAGGCCAGGGCGAGCACGGGTAGACCGGCAAAGAGCGCCTTTCCCAGCACGATCAAAAGCAACAGCACGGCGATCTGTCCCGGAGCGCGCACGAGAACGGTAGGATCAAAGAGCATCCCGACGGAGACGAAAAACAGCACGGCAAAGGCGTGGCCGAAGGGAAGCGCCTCGGCCGCGACCTGATGGCTCAGATCGGACTCACTGACGACCACACCGGCCAGAAATGCCGCCAAGACAAGGGAGACCCCGAAGAGGAGCGTAGAGCCGACGGCCATGCCGAGCGCCATGGCCAGTACGGACAGAATAACTCGCGCGAGCCGGTACGGGCTACCTGAACCAGCACCCAGGGAACGGCCCTGGCGCCCACAAACAGCATTAGGAGAATGAAATGATAGGAGAATGAAATGAAAAGAAAGGCCTTGCCGAGCGCCATGCCGAGCGCCGGCAGAAGCCCGGCAATACCGACAGGCTGGGCGTCGGCGAGGCCGCCGGGACGGACAGTGCTGCCCAGCAGCATAGCGAGGGAGGGAAGCAATACCAGTACCAGAACAGTGCGCAGGTCCTCAACGATCAGCCAGCCCACGGTGATCCGGCCGTGGATCGTGTCGAGGAGATCACGCTGCTGCAACGCCCGCAGAGCTACGACCGTGCTGGCTACAGAGATGGCCAGGCCCAGCACAAGCGCAGTGTCGAGGCTCCATCCCCAGAGATGACCTGCTGCCGCTCCCAGGACGGTTATGATCCCGCCGTGAATGAGTGCTCCCGGCACGGCAACAGCGCGCACGACGGCCAGGTCGCGTAGCGAGAACTGCACGCCCACGCCGAACATGAGCAGGATCACCCCGATCTCGGCCAGCGCCCGTGCGCTCGCGATGTCCGCCACGAAGCCCGGCGTATGGGGGCCTACCGCAATTCCCGCCAGCATATACCCGACGAGCGCCGGCAGGCGCAGACGCACGGCTACGAAGGCGCTGAGGAAGGCCGCTACCAGCGCCACAGCCACGTGGACTAAAAGCTCAGGCAGTCCCATCTGCGTCTGCTTCCCCTTGGCGGTGTTCTCGCCTGCTCCAGCATGTTCGGCCGCCGTCGTACTCCAGCCCATGCAGCTATGTGGCCCTAGTATAACGCAGGGCTGTTGCGCCCCCGGGTAGCATGCATCGACCGGCCCTGGTATAATGAGCACTGCCGGCTTTGCCGGGGCACGGAAGCTCAGACGCTCCCGCTCCTTCGAGCCGGTGTTCCCTGAACGGCCTGCAGGCCGGTCTGCTCTACCATCACCCGGTGCGTTAGAACACCTCAGGACAGGCAGCCTGCTCGAAGCGGTTCTGTGCAGCATGCGGTGCAACGAGATGTCTGATTCAGACCCAGAACGTAGTCGCGCGTACGTACACGAACCCACACGGAACGGGAGGCTGCCGTCCCCGATCGGGTAGCCTGACCTGCCTCCGATGGACTGGCCCATCCCGTGCCGTGTGGCACAGGATGTTGCTCCCAGTCGTGCCAGTCTATTTAGGAGGTAGACGCTGTGGCTACCGAGCAGCTCGATGTGCAGGCGCTCCAGGCCGAACTGGAGACTGCCCTGAAGGAACGCCGCCGCGACGGTGTGCGCGCGGCGCTGCGTCAGATGCCGTCTGATGACGCAGCAGATACCCTCATCGCGCTTCCCCCTTCCGATCTCGCAACAGTCGTCACACTCCTTGGCCCGGACGAACTGGCCCATCTCCTCCGGCGTATCCCTCCGGTAACCGCTGCCCGCCTTCTGGACAAGCTCGGTAGAGCGCAGGCGGCCGACGTGCTGGAGGAGATGCCGCCGGACGAGGCCACCGACGTGGTCGAAGAGCTCGACCCTGCCGAGGCGGAGGCCATCCTGGTCGAGATGGAGCCGGCCGAGGCTGAGGAGATCCGCGAGCTCATGCATTACCCGCCACACACAGTCGGCGGACGCATGACTCCGGAGTTCGTCGCTATCACCCCAGATCTCACTGTCGACGAGGCCTTGGCGGCGTTGCGCCGGGTAGCCGCAGAGGCAGAAACGATCTACTACGTTTATGTCGTTGATCAGCACGATCACCTGCTGGGGGTCCTCAGCATGCGCGACCTCGTGCTGGCACGGCCGGGAGCCTCTGTCCGGGACGTGATGGTGGTGAATCCCGTGAAGGTGCGGGCCACCGACGACCAGGAGGTGGCCGCGCGCCTACTGGCAGAGCACCGCTTTCTGGCTATCCCGGTGGTTGACGAGCAGGACCGGCTGATCGGCATCATCACTGCAGACGATGCCCTGCAGATCGTAGAGCATGAGACAACCGAAGACATCGAGCAGCTGGGTGGCTCACGGCCGCTGGAGCAACCATACCTGAGCGCCAGTCCATTCCTGCTCGCGAGAAAGCGGATCGGCTGGCTCCTACTCCTCTTCCTGGCCGAGGCGTATACCGGCACGGTGCTGCGCCATTTCGAAGACGAGCTGCAGCGGGTCGTTGCGCTGGCCTTCTTTATCCCGCTGCTCATCGGGACCGGCGGCAACACCGGCTCGCAGACGGTGACCACAGTGATCCGCGCCATGGCAGTCGGCGAGGTAACCGTGCGCGATTTTTTCCGCGTCTGGCGAAAGGAATTCGCCACTGCGCTACTCCTCTCCGCTGCCATGGCGCTGGCTACCTACGTGCGAGCGTGGACGCTTGGTGCCACACACGTTGGGCTGGTGGTCGCCCTCTCTGCTGCGGCCATCGTGGTGTGGGCCGCCACTGTGGCGGGCATGCTGCCACTCCTCCTGCGCCGCCTGCGCATCGACCCGGCGGTGGTATCGGCGCCCTTAATTACCACCCTGGTGGATGGTACTGGGCTGGTAATCTACTTCGAGATCGCGCGCTTCCTGCTCAAGCTGTGAACGGCGCGCTGAGCCGAGGCCGGCGGCCTCGGCTCACACCTGGGGTAGCATGGCCAGCGCCCGGTCGATCGCCTCCTGGGGGTACTCGTAATCCTCCAGCTTGCCGGCCAGGTAAGCGTCGTAGGCGGCAAGATCAAAGTAGCCGTGACCGCTCAGGTTGAACAGGATCGTGCGTGAGCGGCCCTCCTCGCGGCAGCGGATCGCCTCGTCGATCGCCGCCTTCACTGCGTGGGCGGCCTCGGGCGCCGGCACAATGCCCTCGGCGCGGGCAAACTGCACCGCTGCTTGGAAGACGGGGTTCTGCGGGTAGGCCGTTGCCTCTAGCACGCCGTCGTGGTAGAGCTGACAGACCAGCGGCGCGTCGCCGTGGTAGCGCAGTCCGCCGGCATGAATGCTCGGCGGCACAAACGTGTGCCCAAGCGTATACATCTTGACCAGCGGCGTAAGCTCGGCTGTATCTCCGAAGTCGTAGACGTAGCGGCCACGAGTAAGGGTCGGGCAGGCCGTCGGCTCCACCGCCAGCGCACGCAGATGCGGCGTTTTCCCCGTCAGCTTATCCATGACGAAGGGAAAGGCGATGCCGGCGAAGTTCGAGCCGCCCCCGATGCAGCCGATGACAATATCGGGCCAGTCGCCGGCCTGCTCCATCTGCTTGCGTGCCTCCAGGCCGATCACCGTCTGGTGCAGGAGCACATGGTTCAGCACCGAGCCCAGGCTGTACTTCGTGTCGTCGTGAGTGGCTGCATCCTCCACCGCTTCAGAGATCGCAATACCCAGCGACCCGGGGGAGTCGGGGTTCTGCGCCAGGATCTTCCGTCCGGCCTGGGTCCTGTCGGTAGGACTGGCATAAACCGTCGCGCCGTAGACCTCCATGATCGAGCGCCGATACGGCTTCTGATGGTAACTGACCTTAACCATATACACGGTACAGTCGAGGTCAAAGAAGCGGCAGGCCATGGCCAGGGCGCTGCCCCACTGCCCGGCGCCGGTCTCAGTGGTGAGGCGACGGGTGCCTTCCTGTTTGTTGTAGTAGGCCTGAGCGACTGCAGTGTTCGGCTTGTGGCTGCCGACCGGGCTCACGCCCTCGTATTTGTAGTAGATCTTTGCCGGAGTCTGCAGCGCCTGCTCGAGGCGGCGAGCGCGGTAGAGCGGCGTGGGCCGCCACAGACGGTAGACCGCGCGCACCGGCTCGGGGATCTCAATCCAGCGTTCGGTGCTGACTTCCTGCTGGATCAGGCTCATCGGGAAGAGCGGAGCCAGGTCGGATGGACCGATCGGTTGTTTCGTGCCCGGGTGGAGCGGTGGAGGCGGGGGTGTCGGCATATCTGCAATGATGTTGTACCAGTGCGTGGGCAGATCGTTCTCTGAGAGCAAAAATTTCGTTTGCGTCATAGGTGTACCGTCCCCTACGTCTGCATCTGATCGTGATCAGATCGCCAAAGCAGCCGTGTTAGGAAACCGCGGGTACCGCGCCCGTTACCTGACCCATCCGGCGGAGTTAGGACATGGAAAGGTGTGAGGCATTCTACCGCGGTGGCGCGCAGTGCGGCAAACCGGCGCAACGCCGTGGTATCCTGGACACAGGCGTTTCTTCCAGCCCTGGAGGCCGAGTCGGTCGCCTATTACTCCTCCGTGCCTCTCTCGTGCCCCTCTCCCCTCTATGGAGGAGCCGATATTTTTAGAAGCCGATAAAGATTGAAGAGCCGAGTAAAAACGAGTAAAAAAAGGAGGAGCGGATGCCACAGCCAGAGGAGCTCCGCTGGGAGGTGCTTGAGCATACGGCGGACATCGGGATCATCGCCTATGGTCGTGACCTGCCGGAACTCTTCGCCGCCGCAGCCACGGGCTTGAGCGCCCTGATGGCCGACCTGAGCACCGTCCAGGAGCGGCTCTCGCGCGTCCTCGAGGTATCCTCGTCATCGCCCGGCGACTACGCCGGGCTGCTGGTGGACTGGCTCAGCGAGCTGGTGTATCTGTTCGATGCCGAGCACCTGATCTTCCGGCGTTTCGACGTTGAGCAGGTGAGTGACCAAGGAGTCCGGGCGACCGCCTATGGGGAACCGGTGGACCCACAACGCCACGTACTGGGCACCGGCATCAAGGCAGTTACCTACCACGCGCTCGAGGTCACGCAACAGCCCGACGGCACCTGGCGAGCCCAGGTTATTTTCGATGTGTAATGTTTTTTTTAAAGGGCGGGGGAGGAAGACCTCTCGCCCGGCCCCTCCCCTACAAGGGGAGGGGAGCTGAGTTCGGTGCGCGATGTCTCAGGCCTCTGCGCCCTTCCCCTGTGAGGGGAGGAGGGACCCCTCCCCGGCCCCTCCCCTGCAAGGGGAAGGGAACGGAAGGCAGGAGGTTGCTTTACACTATTGCTCTGTGCATAAGCAGAGCGAGGATACCACTGGAACGTTCGCGTTGCCCACTGCCAGGAACTCTCTTCCCCTGAAAGGGGAGAGGCCGAGGAAAGCGCTGAGACCTGGTACCGAGGCGATCCTCCCTCCTCTGTGAGGGGAGGAGTCAGGGGCGGCTTCTGGCACTACGCTCGAACCTACTCCCCCTCTCCTGCAAGGGGAGGGACTGGGGAGGGGTCCCTCTTCTACTGCCATCCTTACCCACTCACCTCGGCCAGCACCTGTTCCAGGATGTCTGCCCCCAGCATGGCCTCCTCATGGGTGATCACGAGCGGCGGGGCGATGCGCAGGACGTTGCCATAAAAGCCGATGGGCGCGATCATCAGCAGGCCGCGGCGGTAGCAGCGTTCCACAATCTCCCTGGCCGTCTCAGGAGCAGGCTCGCGGCTCTCCTTGTCCTTGACGATCTCCAGTCCCAGCACCAGGCCCATCCCGCGCGCCTCGCCCAGCACGCGGTAGCGCGCCTCCATTGCTTTGCAGCGCTCCAGCAACGCGGCTCCCACGCGGGCGGCGTTCTCCACCAGGCCTTCCTGCTCGATAATCTCGATATTTGCCAGCGCCACCCGTGCGCAGAAGGCATTGCCGCCATGCGTGCTGGAGATCGAGCCGGGTGTGAGCAGATCCATGACGCGTGACTCGCCGACCACGGCCGAGACCGGCACAGAGCTCGAGATGCCTTTCCCCAGGCAGAGCAGATTCGGCGTGACGCCAAAATGTTCAAAACCAAACATCTTACCGGTACGCCCGAACGACGCCTGGACCTCATCGATGATGAGCAGCGCGTCGTGCTCGCGGCACCAGCGCTCCAGGCGCTGGAACCATTCCACCGGCGGGATAATCGAGCCGGCCGCGCCCTGGTATGTCTCAACCAGGACTGCCGCGATGCGCTTCTCGCTCTCGGTCTCGATGACCCACTCAAAGAAATCAAAGCACTGCATGGTGCAGGCCGCCTGCATGCGGCACCACGGGCAGCGATAGCGATAGGGGAAGGGCGCGAACACCACGCCCGGCAGGAAGGGGCCGAAGTCGCGCACGCCGGGACTGGAGCGCTTGCCATTCAGCGAGAGTGCGCCGTACGTCCGTCCGTGGAATGCCCCGTGGAACGCCACAATCTCGTACCGGCCTCGCTCGGCGCCGTACTTGCGGGCCATCTTCACCGCCGCCTCGACGGCCTCGGCGCCGGTGGTGAGGATGATCGCCTTGTCCAGGTTCGGGGGCGTGATCTCCACCAGCTTGCGCGCCAGGGCCGGCCGCCACTCATTCGCGAAGTCGTAGCAGTTGGTGACCAGGCCGGCCTGCTCGCGCATGGCCGCCACCAGTTTCGGGTGCGCATGGCCCACGTTGGTCACCAGCACCCCTGAAGTGAAATCGAGGAAGACGTTCCCGTCAACATCCTCGATCCAGACGCGCTCGCCGCGCTTCCAGACGATGGGGACCTCTTCGCTCATCGAGCGCGGCTCATAGCGCTGGGAGTCGGCCAGATAGCGCTGGGCGTTGGGCCCGGGCAGTGCGGTCTTAATGATCGGTCGCATGCTGTCCTGCCGTCCTCTCAGAAGATCAGTCAGACGCTGAGTGGGTAAGAAGTTAAAATTGACTTTCGTGGGTCAGCGTGAGATAGCCACTTCGGCGCGTCTCAGTATGGCAGAGACTGCCTCGACGTTCAACGTGCCGGGCGCTTCTGTTTACGACGCAGATTTACCCCTGTGAAGCTGAAGTCGGAAGGGGGTTCCGCCCCTCCGACAGGATCGCTCCATGAGGGCAGCTTCCACGAGGCACCTGAATGGCTGTCACGCCGGTCCACCCCACCTGCGTGGGGCTTATACGCTGCCCTGTCGCCCTCTTACGACTCACTACCCATCGGCTACACTGGTCAAATCAGGGTCACCAAGTCAATGAGGTTATCTCGTAAAGACCAACACGGTCAGAGGTGGTGACCGGCAATGTCCGACACTTTGGGTGGGTTCGGGGCCTGGAAGTCGAAAATTGGCTCGGCTAAACGGTCTACCCCCGACCTTTCGCCGCCCGGTCAGCGCTGTCTACGGCCTTGGCTCGCCCATTGCCGGCTCCAGGAGCTCGCGCAGGGCGTACATGTAGTACGTCGTGGCGGCCTTGAGTTTCTGCCAGCCAAACGGACCGCGCGTGCCGAAGTGGGTCTCGATGGAAAAGACGCCCTGGTAGCCATCCTCGCGCAGGCGGCGGATGATCTCTGGCCAGGGCATCACGCCCTGCCCCAGCAGCATGTGCCGCCGCGGCGGAGGCTCCTGGCCAGGAGGCACAGGCGCTGCGGCGCGCTCCTTGACATGCACGTTGCGCACCAGCCCGCGCACGCGCTCGTAGCCGTCGGGGAAAATCGGCTCGTCCCAGGTCCAGCCATTTGCCACGTCCCAGGCGACGGCCAGGGCCGGACTACTCACGGCATCGATGATCAGGCGGATTTCGGAGCAGGTGCCGCTGTGTGTGCTGTGCTCCGGTTCAAGCGCCAGATACACTCCCTCTGCCTCGGCCTTACGTGCGGCAATACCGAGCCGCTCGGCGATCTCCGGCAGGCGCTGCCGCGTGCTCTCACGCACGCGCACGTTCGAGCGATCCGGGTTCCAGAAGGGGAAGATGCGGATCACGTTCGTCCCAAAGAAGTGTGCCAAGGCGATCAGGTTGTCCAGGTAGCCGAGGTGCACGGCGTATGCCTCATCGGTCATGTCACACTTGCCGAACGGCGACTGGATGCAGCCCATACGGAGCTCGTAGCGCTGCATGATCTCGGCCATGCGCTGCCAGTCATTGCGATCCATCACCGCGCAGCTCTTGCCCCAGGCGTTACGGATATCCACGTAGCGCAGCCCGGCCTCATGGGCCGTGCGACATGCCTCCTCAAAATCCTGCGAGATTTCATCGGTGAACACAGAGGCATCGAACATGGTGGCTCCTTCGCTCCTGCGCGGTGTCTCACACCGCGAGTTCCCACAGATGCTCGGCGCGTTTGACCACCGTGCGCTCGTCAAGCTTCTCGAAGCCGCGACGCAGGTAGCCCTCGATCGAGCAGCCCTCCAGCACGCGGATCTCCTGCTCGTAGGGCGGTGGAATGACGAATGGCTCGATCTCGCGCACTCGCCGCACCGCCTCGGCCGCGCCCAGCCGGATAAGCTCGCGTGCACGCTGCGGTGAGAGGTGCAGGGCCAGTTCGATGCCCAGACCGATCTTCGTCTCCACGCCCACAATGCCCGGCACCAGTGCCCGTGCCTCGGCCACAGCCTTATCATCGCCGGAGATGAAAATCGTAGGCACGCCGAAGCTGCCGGCCAGCGCCGCGCGACAGCCGAACTCGCCGTAGAGCACGCCGTTGATCTTGTAGTACTCGACCGTGCGTGAGGAGTAGGTGTGGCACAGTGGTGCGTTGGGCGTGCCGGCCATGGCATGCTGCCCTACGAACAGCAGGCCGTCGAAGCTCTCGTCCAGGTAGTACGGCGGCCGGATCGGCCCGCGGCTGATCAGCCGTGCCTGGGGATGGAACTCCAGAATATCAATACCACCCGTGCCGTGGCCATCCCAGACAATGATGTCGGCGTCAGGATCTACATCCAGAATGCCGTCGATTGCCGCATTGACCTCCCAGGTGAGCAGCTTCATCGCCAGCGGCTTGCCCGGCGCATCGGGCTCACGGGTCTGGTCCCAGCGCGAGACCATCGCCGCGCCTTCCAGATCGGTCAGGATGTAAAACTTCATCGCTCTCTACCCCCACGCGTAGCTGGTGTTCTGGAAAGAGAATGCCCTGGTTCCAGCATGCAATCACTCGCTCGACGGAAGCCCGAACAGGATCCAGCCCGGCCGTGCCGGATCGACGCTGAGCTGAGCCGGCACAAAGCCGCGCCGACCGGTCAGTGCCTGGGTGATGGCCCACTTGCTCAGGCTCTGCACCCGCTCCATCTGCATGATCTCGTCGAGCGAGAAGTAGCCTGCGCCGGTGACCTCCTCGCCGTCACAGCGTGGTTCGCCCTCCAGCGGCTCCAGCCGGAATATGATGTACACGTTCGTGCTCGGTCCCCCAACGGAGCCGCCGATGGAATGGCGGAAGCCCAGCACATCCAGCACGCGGGCCCTCACGCCCGCTTCCTCGTACACCTCACGTTCAACGGCATCGATGACCGTCTCATCGTGTTCGGCGTAGCCGCCGGGAATCTGCCACCAGCCGCGGCCCGGCTCCAGGCCGCGGCGGATCAGCAGGGCCTTGCCGTCACGAATGACCACACCGCCGACGCCGATGGAGAACTCTCCGAAGAAGATGTAGTTACAGGCGGGACAGGATGGCCGGTCCCGGCCGCCGTTAGGGAGCAGGATCAGCTCGGCCGCACATCGCGGACAGAACTTCATAGTGTTCATAGCAATCCTCCCCCCAAGCCCGCGTGCCTCTACAGGCAGCTCACGACCGTCCAGCTGCGGCGCGACCTTTCTCTAGGGTGGAGAGGTCGCGGCCGGGGCCGGGCATCAGGAACTGGAAACCGTCGCGAATACGCTGCTCGATATTGGCGGCGTTTGCCTGCGGCGAGCCGTAGGGGACGCCGTAGCGGCGGCAGGTCGCCACCGCCTCCTGCACCGCCGCCTCGACCTCCGGCGTGCGCACGCCCCGGTAGCCCATGGACACCGAAAGATCGCTCTCGCTGATCAAGATAAGCCCTGGCTTTTTCACCTCTGCCAGGATGCGCGGCAGGTTCACGATCGCCTGCTCCGTCTCGCACTGCAATACCGGCAGAATCTCGCCCTGTGGATCGAGCGGCCAGACGTCTGCCCGCTCGAAGTACTCCGGCTGGGTGAGGCCCCAGTAACGCATGGCGTTACCGGGCGCGTGACCGCGCCGCCCAACCGGCTCGGCATCCGGTGCGCCCTTCGCCTGCACGTAGCGGGACGCCTGCAGGGCATGCCACGCATCCTCCACAGTATTGATCATAGGGAAGACGATGCCGTAGACACCGATATCGAGCACCTGCTTGATGATCCACTCGCTGTGCTCGCGGCCATTCACCGGGATACGCACGAAGGGCACCACCGCCGGCGCCAGCGTGCCGCTTTCCAGGATCTGCCGGCGGTTCAGCATGAACTGAAGTGAGAGGCGCAGGTCGCCGAGGTCGAAGGGGTTATGCTCGAGCTCATACACTACGAAATCGTACGGCGAGGTGGAGATCCACACCGCATCGGGGATCGCGCCCGCGGGCAGAAAGCAGCCGAAGGCGACCTGGCCGGTTTCAAGCAGGCCAATGACTTTATTCAGGCGGCCGATTTCCATGGCGCGCTCCTTGCCGGATATCTTCGCATATGACATCGTGGCAGCAACAGTACGCGCATAAGTGGCTCGGCGGTCCCACCGGCCGGGCTGACAGTATAGCAGGCCCGAACGCGCGGTGCTTGCCCTGAAGCAGCGCGCCGGTATGGAAGAGTGCAGTCCGGCCTGAGGTAGAGCTGCGAGCCAGCGTCTGCACCGATACGTAGTGCACGCGGCAGGATCACTGCATTGCCTAACCGTCAAGGAGTTGACAGGCACCCTAGAAGCACGTAGTATATGCGGTGAGGGTGCTTATTGTTTTCTCAAACAAAGGGCGTGTTGTTGCATTGCACATGATCAAACGAGATCACCCTGGGATGAAGGAACAGCGATGGCAGATGTGGCAGCCCCTCCGGCCGTAGCTGCCCAGAAGGCGGCGAAACGGCAGCGCCGTCTCAGTCTGGAGGCAATCGAGGAACGCTGGTTCTATGTCTTCATCTCACCATGGCTCATCGGCTTCGTATTGTGGACTGCCGGGCCGATGGTTGCCTCGGTGATCCTGAGCTTTACCCGATATGAGATCGTCCTCCCACCCCAGTGGATTGGCTTCGATAACTTCGTGACGATGTTCACGAAGGATCCACTATTCTGGAAGGCCCTGAAGGTAACCCTGCATTACACAATTCTGTCGGTGCCTTTGAGTGTCATCTTTGCAGTCCTCATCGCATTACTGCTTAACCAGCGCCTACCCGGCCTATCTATCTGGCGTACTATATACTATCTCCCCTCGATTACCTCGGGTGTAGCTGTAGCGTTGATGTGGTCCTGGGTCTTTCATCCGAACTTCGGCCTGGTGAACTCGGTGCTCTGGATGCTTTTCAGGATTCAAGGACCGAAGTGGCTGCTGGACGAGGCCTGGGTGATCCCGACGTTTGTCATTATGGGCCTGTGGGGTTTTGGCGGTCCGATGTTGATCTATCTCGCTGCGATGCAGGGCATTCCCACAGAGCTCTATGAGTCGGCCGAGCTTGACGGCGCGAACATCTTTCAGAAGATCAGGCATATTACTATTCCGCTTATTACTCCAGTTATTTTCTTCAACATGGTGATGAATATCATCGGCTCGTTCCAGGTATTCACCAACGCATTCATCATCACCGCGGGAGGTCCAAACTACGCCTCGTATTTCTACTTGTTGCATCTCTATTCGAATGGCTTCCAGTACTTCCGCATGGGCTATGCTTCTGCCCTTGCTTTAGTACTGTTCGTCATCATCATGGCGTGCACGTACCTGGCGTTTCGCACATCGCGTTACTGGGTCTACTACGAAGTTGGCCCGCTTCAGGCTGGCAGGAGGTAAGTACATGGCTGCAGGGGTACAGGTCACGGCTGCACGCCGAACGAGCACCCTGGCACTGCTAACAAGCAAGCGCTTTCGCTCGGCTCTATGGATCGCCTTCTGCACGGCGGTGGTTGCGATCGGGTCGATTTTCATGCTCTTCCCGCTGGCGTGGATGCTCTCGACATCCTTCAAGGCGAGCGGTGATGTCCTGCTCCTGCCTCCGAAGTGGGTTCCGGTGCTCGAGTTCGAAGCGCGCTGGCAGAACTACCCTGAGGCGCTCTCCTTCATTAAGGCCGGTCGTGTTCTGCGCAACACGTTGACGATTGCCCTAACCACTATGGTGGGCGATACCCTCTCGGCGGCGTTGGTGGCGTACGGTTTCGCGCGCCTGCGTGCGCGCGGCAAAGACTTCTTGTTTGCTATTGTGTTGAGTACGCTGATGCTGCCGTACTATGTACGCCTAGTGCCTGAATTCCTGCTATTCAAGCAGCTTGGCTGGGTGAACACGTTCCTGCCACTCATCGTGCCGAGCTTCTTTGCCGGTCCATTCAACATCTTCTTGCTGCGGCAGTTCTTCACCACCATTCCAATTGAGATGGATGATGCGGCTAAGATCGACGGGGCCAGCTACTTCCAGATCTTCTGGCGTATTATTGTACCGTTGTCCTGGCCGGCTATTGCCACGGTGGCAATCTTCTCCTTCATGTTCCACTGGAATGATTTCTTCCGGCCGATGATCTATTTAAGCTCGGCAAGCAAGTGGACGATTGCGCTTGCTCTCCGCAACTTCGTCACTGCTTATGGTGGCACGCCGTGGAACCTGCTTATGGCAGCATCGATCGTAGCGCTGCTTCCGACGCTATTGGTCTTTTTCGTGGCTCAGCGCTACTTCATTCAGGGCATCGTCGTCAGTGGGGTGAAGGGGTAGTCCACGTGCGGGAAGGCACAAATGAGCCAGTGAACACGCAGCATCTGCCTGAACTACAGGCAAGGCTGGAAAGGAGTAGTTGTATGTCTGCTCTGGTCACACGACGAATCCTTATCGGCAGTGCTACGCTGGGGATCGCCAGCGGGATGCTGGCGGCCTGCGCGCCCGGCGGTGGAGCCGCCCGGCCCGGTGGGGAGGGTGAGCGAGAGCTAAGCGGTGAGGTGAAGTGGCTCGTGCGCGCTAGCCCGGCGGAGAACAAGGGCCAGGAAGAAGTGTTCGAGCCGATGATTAAGCAAAAGTACCCGAAGCTTAAGATCGAGCGGATTGTGGTACAGGGTGCTGACTATATCCCGAAACTAAATACGATGGCTGCAGCTGGCGACCCGCCTGAGATCTGGGGCTTCGGGGGCAACTACATCGACTACTGGGCCCGTGGCCTGCCGGAAGACCTCACTCCCTATATTACGCGCGACAAGTGGAATGTCGAGGAGTATTTCCAGCCAGGGTTGATGAACATCTACAAGATCAATGGCAAGTACTACGGGCTGTCGCAGCTCACGACGTTTGGCACGCTGCTGTTTTACAACAAGAAACTCCTAGATGAAGCCGGTCTGAAATATCCGCCGGTGGACTGGGAAGATACGTCCTGGACCACCGACAGGATGCTCGAATACGCGCAGAAGCTGACGAAGAACCCAGGCACACCGGATGCGGTGTATGGGATCAACTGGGGACCTTGGATGCCCCATGGTGGTGCCTATGTCTTCGGCGGTGATGCGTACCTGCCTGAGCATTACACTGAGTTCATTGCCCAAAAGACGCAGCTTGACAGTGAGGCGTCGCTGGCAGCGCATGAGTTCCGCCAGGATCTCATCTGGAAGTACCGCGTTATGCCCAGCCCAGCCGATATCCAGGCTGTAGCAGCCCTGGGCGATATCTTCAAGACCGGCCGTGTAGCTATGGTGAAGACCGGCGGCTGGGGCTTCTGGGTGTATAGCGATATCACCGCCTTCAAGTGGGGCGTGGCAGCCATCCCGCGGAATAGGTCAAACAAGAATAACAACTACAACGACTTCTGGATCATGGGCCGCCAGGCCAAGAACAAGGCGGGCGCGTGGGCGGTGATGCGTATCCTCACTAGCGAGGAAGCCACAAAGGCGTATAGCCAGCTCACCGGAACGCCGCCGACGCCGCGCGCCGTGCTCGATGCCTGGCTGGAAAAAGTTTCACAATGGACCGGTATGACGCGCGATGAGCTGCGTAAGGTGACCACCGGTGCCATTGACCCGAAGCGCTCGCAGGAGAGCCCTGATCACCTGTTCTTGCAGTTCCCGCGCATTAACACCACCTACAACCAGGAGGCCGACGCCATCTGGCTGAACAAGGGGCCGGCGCGGCAACTCATCCCGGACATTAAGAAGCGCCTGGATGAGGTCGTGCTGGATATCTATAACCAGTTTAAAGGCCGCCTGCCCAAGTAAGCGCCTGCCCGATATTCTGCCGGCACTGCACAGGGTGCTGCCCGCTTGTTCTCGGTCCGACGGGCAGCACCCTTAATATCTGCCCGCCTCCTTTAACACCACCCTGCCTGCTCGCGCCGGCGAAGCTGTCTCAGAGCACAGGCATGGAATATGCACCGGCTGTCGGTGCTGTGACTGTCTAATGGGGCTACAGCGCCACACTTTCGATGATAAGAGGCCGGCCTGAGAAGCAATGCACACCAACCGGCACATGCTGCCTGTCATGGCGGTAGATCCGTCCTCCACGCCACCGGTAGCCGGCCGGCTTATCCGGTTCCCTGCCGGGCTCTTCATCCACACCCTGTATCTTTTGCCATCCACATTCCTGGCGATCATGGCCTACTTACATCGTTGGGTCGCTGAAGATGCCTTCATTGACCTTCGTGTGGCTCTCCACCTGATATCGGGTCTGGGTCCACTGTATAACCCAGGCGAGCGCGTCGAGGCCTACACGAACCCGCTGTGGATCGCGCTGCTGGCGCTCTGGGGCCTGACCGGACAGCCTCTCGAGACCGGTGCTGTGGCGCTGGGCCTCGGCTGCTCCGTGGGTGGATTGCTTGCGACACAGGCCGGAGCCAGCGTGCTTATCCGGCGCCTCGATGATCCTCTTACTCCCGCCGGCGCACGCATGATCTTGCCCTTCGGCACCATCGTGCTCGCTGTCCTTCCGCCGATGTGGGACTTCGCTACCTCGGGTCTGGAAACCGGATTAACCTTCGGCTGGCTAGGCCTGACATTCTGGCTGGTAGTGCAGGCTGCGGACTCGCCTATTTCTTCTCCAGGCCGGCACCTGATCCGCCTAGCCTATGTAGCAGACCGTCCCCAAAGGGCACATTGGTTGCCGGCAGCAGCCGTGGTCGGGCTGGGTCCGCTGATCCGCCCGGACCTGGCGCTTTTCAGCGCGGCCTTCCTGCTGGCCCTGATCCTCAGTGCTCTGCAGGCGGCGGAGAGAAAGCAGGTTATAGCCGGTTCGCTGAAGATGGCACTGGCAGCCGGCGCGTTGCCGCTGGCCTATCAGCTCTTCCGCATGGGCTACTTCGCCACGCTCGTGCCGAATACAGCCCTGGCAAAAGAGGCCGGCCTGGCTAACTGGTCACAGGGGATGCGGTATCTCACTAATTTTATTGGACCCTACCAGCTATGGGTGCCACTGGCCCTGCTCTCCACTGCGTGGGTGGCGCAGCTGTGCCGCGCGCTGCAGCGCCGAGATCGGACCTCGACCGTGCTCATACTGGCACCGTCCTTTGCGGCCGGGCTGCACGCTGCCTACATCGTAGGCATCGGTGGAGACTTCATGCACGCCCGCATGTTGCTGCCTGCGTTGTTCGGTCTGCTCTTGCCGGTTGGGGTGACACGGCCGATAGGGCTTTTCTGGAGTTTCTGGGACAATATGTTTTTAAAGCGGCGAGTGCTCTTCTCATCGTATGGGCGGCGGTCTGTAGCCTCTGGCTGCGCATGCCCTATGGCAGCGTGATCGGCGAAGATGGAATTGCTAATGAGCGGACCTTCTACGCCAAGCATGCCGGGCATGCTAATCCGGTCGTGCTCGATGATTACAGGGCAATGACATGGGTCCAGGATGGCTGGATGCTACGCCGACGTGCCCAGACCGGCACTGGGAGCACAGTACCGGCAGCGCACCGCGCACTCATGCTAAACAGCCAGGCGAGCTGCTCCGGTACTACAGTAGAGGTGCAGCGATACGGCTGCACGGAGAAGCCAGAAGTACCCCGTGAGTTACCACTGGCACCCGGCGCATATCCAAACGCCCGCCTCGTAGTGATCAGACGCAACATTGGTCTTGTGGGCTATGCAGCCGGGCCACACGTCCATATCGTTGACCGCTTTGGTCTTGCCGACCCGCTGGCGGCGCGCCTGCGTCTCGAACGACGCGGGCGTCCCGGACATGAAAAAGCCCTTCCAAACGAATGGGTCGTTGCCCGCTTTTCTGCCCCAAATGTCCAGCAGGAGTCCCCGGCAGAGGCAGCTGCCCGCGCAGCTTGGGCGTGTGGAGATCTTGCTACGCTGCGCCAAGCCATCGAGGAGCCTCTGAGCCTCAGGCGGTTTCTTGAGAACATGCGCCTGTCGGTGCAATTGACCCGCCTGCGCATTCCAGCCGATCCAGAGCAGGCCCAGCACGAGATATGCAGGCAGGGATAATCTTATGCTCCCCAACTATGAACGGAGGACACTCAGCCGACGGCAGAGGTATACTGGGCTGGTCCAGATGATTGTCCTTGCTCCCTCATCGCGACCAGCTCAACACACCGGGCGCTCGCTTACTCCAGCGGGACGCCTGATACGACAGGCTGCCGGCGCTCTGCCGATCCTGATACCCCCTGCTATCCTGGGGACGATGGCCTACCGGCGCCGCTGGGTGACCGAGGACGCTTTCATCGACGTGCGGGTGGTGCAGCACCTGCTCGCCGGATACGGGCCGGTGTTCAACGTGGGCGAACGGGTGGAGGCCTACACCAGCTCGCTGTGGGTCGCGCTGCTGGCGCTGTGGGGCGGCCTGACCCGACAACCGATCGAGGTCGGCGCCGTAATCCTGGGCGTACTGTGCTCGGCAGGCGGGGTGCTGGCCGCCCAGGCCGGGGCCCTGGCGCTTGCGCAACGACTGTGGCACCCCGATGAGAAACAGGACAGGCGGTGGGTTGTTGTGCCGCTGGGCGCCGCGGTCGTGGCTGCGCTGCCTCCGATGTGGGACTTCGCCACGTCGGGTCTGGAGACCGGTCTTATCTTTGGCTGGCTCGGGCTTTCTTACTGGCTGCTTGGGCGGGCTGTGTTCCCCCGCTCCGCCTGCAGTGCAGGCAGCCCGGCGGCCGTCGGCTACGCGGTGCCGCCAAGCATCACGGCGATGGTGGTCGGGCTGGGCCCGCTGATCCGCCCGGACCTGGCGCTTTTCAGCGCAGCCTTCCTGCTCGTGCTGCTGCTCCAGCCCGTACAGACGTCGCCTCGCCGGGGTATCGTTGGGGCAGGGCTGCGGCTGATCTTGGCTGCTGGGGCGCTGCCGCTGACATACCAGCTCTTCCGCATGGGCTACTTCGCCACGCTTGTGCCGAACCCGGCGCTGGCCAAGGAGGCCGGGCTGGCCAACTGGTCGCAGGGGTGGAGATACGCCGCCGACTTCGTGCAGCCGTACAGGCTGCAGCTCCCGCTGGCGCTCCTGCTGGCCTGGTGGGGTGTCTCCATGGGCCGTGCCGGTCGCTGCCGCGACTGGGCGGGCCTGATGCTCCTGGCTATGCCGGTCGCAGCAGGGCTGCTCCACGCTCTGTATGTCATCCGCATCGGCGGGGACTTCATGCATGGACGGTTGCTGCTGCCGGGCCTGTTCGGCCTGTGCCTGCCGGTGGCTGCGACGTGGCTTCCTGCGCCGGTGCAGAGTGCACGGGCTGCGCTTGCCGGCTGGTTGGCCGCCACGCCTGTGCTGGCCTGGGCGGTGGTCTGTGCGCTGTGGCTGCGCATTCTATATACGTCCCAGATCAACCCATACGGCATCGCCGACGAGCGCGGCTGGTATCTCCGCCAATCGCGCCATCCCCACCCGATCACCGCTGCCGACTATGCCCACATGGCGTTCGCAGTGGATGGTCGCACGCTGCGGGCGCGGCTGGGAGCAGCACCGGATGCCAGCGCCGGCCCGGCAGGCCCGTACTACCGCGTGCTCTTGCTTGACACCGGCGATGAGGAGTATTCGCGCTTACCGCCGCATCTCATGATGACCTTTCCCTTACGGCCGGACGTCCATCCTACGATCCTGCTTGTAGCCGAGCGGTGGAACATCGGGCTGGCCGGTGTGGTTGCCGGACCGCACGTTCACTTCGTGGACCGCCGCGGGCTCACCGACCCATTGGCGGCGCGCCTGCGCCTGGTCAAGCGCGCCCGCCCCGGTCACGAGAAGTCGTTGCCCAACGCCTGGATCATGGCCCGCTTCGTTGACCCGGAGCAAGCGCCCGCCCTTACAGCGAGTGTGGCGGCAGCGCGCCACGCCCTGGCCTGCGGCGATCTGGCAGGGCTCTTGCGCGCCGTGGAAGAACCGCTCACGTTCCAGCGTTTCGTGGCGAACATACGCCTCTCCTGGCGCCTCACCCGGCTGCGTTTTGCCGCCGACCCGGCCGTCGCAGCAGCCGAGCTCTGTAGAGGAGCCTGAGACCGGGCCCTATGCTCGCTCGAGCACCAGGCTCACTCGCGGCAGTGGTGGAAACAAGAAGATACCGGCGCGCAGCCGCCGCGCATGGGTGAAGCCGGCCGCGCGCCCGAGCTCGGCCAGCGCCGCCTCGTCACGCAGGGCGTAGATGCGCGGTGCACGCAGCAGCACGCGGGCAACCCACAGATAGCTAGACAGCAGGGCGGGGTGTGGCGGGGCGAATTCCCAGATCAGCAGCCGGCCGCCCGGGCGCAGTACCCGGTATGCCTCACGCAGCAGCGCCAGCACATCTGTGTCGGACAGGTGCTTGAGCAGATGTGAACAGAGCACTGCATCGAAGCTTGCGGTGCGAAAGGGCAGGGCGGTGCCTGAGGCATGGAGCACGAAGAGCACCCGGTCGAGACTGCGCTGCTGCAGGGCCCGCCGCGCTAGGCGCAGCATAATCGTGGAGACATCGATGCCGGAGCTGCCGGCCGCCAGCGGGACACGCGCCGCCAGCCGGATCAGCAGGCTCATCTGTCCGCAGCCGATGTCGAGAACCCGCGCCCCCGGCTGCATCGGCAGAAGCTCCGGCAGATGGTCCACCGGCGTGTTGATGAGCCGGACGCGTTCCGGAGCGAACAGCCAGCGCAAAAAGGCCCCGCGCGGTCCCCTTCCGCCCACCCAGCGGTCGTACCCGGCGTGGGGCGTGTTCAAAGTCCTCTGGTCAGGCCGTCTCCAGACGCGGCGCAGTCCCGTCCTCAGAGATCTCGGCGACGACCCAATCGCCGCGCGGATACTGCCGCTTCGCCTGCACCAGGGCACGCTCTGCCTCCTCCCGGCTCGGGAAGCCGAGCGTGGGCGTGCCCGGGTTAAACCACTCGCGCAGCCGTCGGCTCCAGACACCCCATTGGCGTGTAACCGTCTGTGCGCTCATGGCTTGTTGTGCATGTCCTCCTGCTGCTGAGCCTGTGCGATCGTCTGATGGCGCAGCGCGACCAGTGCGTCGCTGAAGCACACCGGATACTGTGGCGTACCCCGCTCAAGTAACTCAGCGATCGCCACGCGAGGGCTCTCTCTCCTTGGCGGTACTCCTGGAGCTTACCGTCCCTGCTCCTCTTGCGTCAGGGGACCTTGCTCACGCAATGCCTGCTTGATCTGCTCGGCGATGTCAGGCGGGAACCACGCCTCGATGGTGTTCTCGAGCTCGTGCGCCAGCAGCAGATGGTAATGCGCCTGCCACTCCTCCCGCGTGATCACACCACGGCTGATCAGAAGTTCGGCCAGCGCCTGAAACTGCAGATAGCCCGTGATCGCCTGCCCCGCTACCGCCACTGCCAGCCGGCCCACCGGCCCCAGCTCGTGCAGTTCAGGCTTGTCACCTTCCATACCCTAGCTCCCTTGCAGAGCTTATTCTCCTGCAGAGCTTATTCTCCGCGGAACTCCGGGGTGCGCTTCTCGAGAAAAGCCGCCATGCCTTCGGCGCGGTCGCGTGTGGTAAAGCAGAGCGAAAACAGGCTCATTTCAAGTGAGCTAGCTGCCTCGCGGGATGGCAGACCAGCTGCGACCAGGGCACGCTTGGCATAGTGCACTGCCAGTGGAGCCTGGGCAGCGATCTGGTGGGCGAGAGCCCTCGCCTGGGACATGAGATGCTCGGGCTCAACCACCAGGTTGACCAGCCCAAGACGCAGCGCTTCCTGCGCGTCGACAAGCCGACCGGTGAAGATCAGCTCACGCGCGATCCCCGGGCCTACTATACGGGGCAGGCGGAAGGTCGCCCCCCAGCCGGGCAAGATCCCCAGTTTGACCTCCGGCTGGCCCAGACGCGCGGTGGTCGCGGCGATGCGAATGTCGCAGGCCAGCGCCAGCTCACAGCCGCCGCCAAGCGCATACCCGTTAATGGCTGCAATCACCGGCTGGGGCAGGTCCTCGATCATCGCCATCACGCGGTGGCCCAGGGCGGCATATGCCCGTGCCTCCTGGGGGCCCTTCGCCGCCATAGCTCGGATGTCCGCGCCAGCGGAGAACGCCTGTGCACCTGCCCCGGTGAGGATCACAGCCCGCACTGCGCGGTCTTCCGCCAGTTCCGTTAGCCGCCCGGCCAGCCGCTCCAGCATGTGCTCGTTCAGGGCATTGCGTGCGGCCTGGCGGTCCAGCGTCAGCACCGCCACCGGCCCATCACGCTCCAGCAGAACGTCTCCATCCGGCACTTCCCGCGCATGCCGGGCGACCGTTTCCTCTGCCATCGCAGGTCATCCTCGTCGTGTCTTTCGCTGTCCAGCCGGACGGCAGCCCGGTTCGCATTATACACCTAGGCTGCCGGGGCCGGCTCCAGCGTGGCCACGTTCTCGATGTGCTGGGTCTGGGGGAACATGTCGATCGGCTGCACCTCAACGAGGCGAAAGCCTGCGGCGAGGAGCAGCTTGAGATCGCGCGCCAGCGTTACCGGCTCGCACGAGACATAGATGACCTTCCGCGGACGCAGGCGCGCCAGGGCATCCATGACCTCAGGCCGGCAGCCGGGGCGCGCCGGGTCCAGCACCACCGCGTCGACGCGCTCGTCGAAGGAGGCCAGCACCTGCTCAGTCTTCCCCTCGATGAACTGCACGTTCTCCAGGTCGCGTGCGTTGTACCGAGCATCCTGCAGGGCAGCGTAACTCTCCTCGATGCCGGTGACACGCCGCACAAACGGCGCCAGCAGCACGGCAAAGGTGCCCACCCCGCAGTAGGCATCTATGATTTGCTCATCTCCCTGCAGCTGAAGCCGATCCAGCACAACGAGCGCCAGCACTTCTGCCTGCGCGTGCAGGCCGTCGGAGCGCAGCAAGGGGCTAGGACGGTGCAACACCCCCTCCAGCGGTCGTGCGTCGGGCTTGGTATTCACCTGGAAAAAGGAGGCCGCCGAGATGCGGAAGCGTCGGCCCAGCACCTCTTCCTCAAGGAAGGGCTGGCCGGTTTCAATCAGGTGCTCCACGTCGGGCACGCGCGGCTGGATCAAGAATTGGCCGGTGCGGATGCCATAACGTACAGCTACCTGATGCAGCCCGCGGGCATGGCCCTGAAGGAGCGCCAGGGCCTGGTTAATGAACGGGTGCATGATGAGGCAGGCATCGATTTTCATCGGCCTGCGGCTGTGTGCCAGCGTGAAGCCCAGAGAGCCATCACGCATCGCTGAGAAGCGCGCGTGATTGCGGTAGTGCCAGGGATCCGCCATGCCCACGACCGGGCGCACCAGCTCAGCAAGCTGGGCGCGCGGCAGCCCGGTCATCTCCAGGACGGAGATGACCTGCTCTCGCTTCCATCGGAGCTGGTACTCGTAGCGTGCGTGCTGCCACTGGCAGCCGCCGCAGTCTCCGAAGTACGGACACGGCGCGGCGACGCGCTCGGGGGCAGGCCGCAGCACCTCGATCACTTTGGCGAACGCTTCGGCATGGCCCTGTTTGTACACGCGCGCCACCACCTGCTCCCCCGGCAGTGCGCCCAGCACAGCCACCCGCAGATCGCCGTACAGACCGACGCCTTCGCCAGAAGGAGCGATCTCTTCGATATCAAGTGTGATCGTCGGAGCAATACCAACGGGTCGAGCCATAAGTATCCACGTGCAGTGCCCGCCGTCACCTATCATTGATCAGGCGGGGGTAACGCCTCAGTATTTCCTTAAGTACTTGCACCATATCCGTGCCGGCCTCACGTGCATCATGCATGCCACTCTTGCAGGCCCGGCGTGATGCCTCTCCTCTGAACCAGCCCCAGCAGCGTCCAGCGACAACAGTGTCCTGCCAGAGCCTCGCTGCCGCCAGCGTTGTCGCAGCGCCGGCCGCGTCGATGAGCACGTCTATTGCCTGGGGATGCCGGCCGGGCACGAAGCTCTGGTGGAGCTCGTCCGAGATAGCATACAGCACGGTGATGACAAAAGCTGCCGCGAGCCGGCGCCTGTCTGGCCGTCTACCTGCGGAGAGCGCCCGCAGCCACAGCAGCGCCAGGATCCCGAACTCGCTGAAGTGCGCGCCCTTCTTCAGCAGCAGATCCAGCCACGGCTGTGGCGCGCTGGGAAGGTGCGGGCGAGCGGACAGGGCGAAGATGATCGCCATCCACACGAGCGGTGGCACCCACCGCCACACCCACGCCCGGCACGCGTTCAGGAGCGACACCGTCGCTGGTGCGGTAAGCGAGCGGGCGAGGCGAGAGTGCACCCCTGGTAATCCTCTAGACGGGATCAATGAGGCGAGGAGCAAGTGCGGCCGTGCTAGAGCTGCATCACGGCAACCAGCTCGCGCACGGCGGCGGCAGAGCGGTGCAGGGCTGCCAGCTCTTCGGGCGTCAGCTTGAGCTGAATGATTTCTTCCACACCCCGGGCGCCCAGTTTCACCGGCACACCAACGAACACGCCGTCGATGCCGTACTCGCCCTGCAGATAGACGGAACAGGGCAGGATCTTGTGCTTATCGAGCAAGATAGCCTCCACCATCTCAACAACAGCGGCCGACGGCGCATAAAACGCGCTGCCCGTCTTCAGAAGATTCACGATCTCGGCGCCGCCATCGCGCGTGCGCTGGACCAGACGGGCGATCGTTTCCGGGGGCAGGAGCTCCGGGAGCGGCACCCCGGCGACGGTAGTGTAGCGCGGTAGCGGCACCATCGTATCGCCGTGCCCGCCCAGCACGTATGCCTCCACGTTCTCGACCGACACGCCCAGCTCCATTGCCACAAAGGTGCGGAACCGCGCGCTGTCCAGCACGCCGGATTCGCCGATCACTCGCTCGCGCGGGAAGCCGCTGACCTTATACGCAAGCTGTGCCATCGCGTCGAGCGGGTTCGTCACCATCAGGATGATACTGTTCGGCGACAGCGGGGCAGCGGCCTCGACAACACCGCGCACAATACGCATGTTAGTCAGCACCAGGTCATCCCGCGACATGCCGGGCCGGCGCGCTACCCCTGATGTAATGACGATAATGTCTGATCCGGCGGTCTCTTCATAGCCGTTTGTGCCGATGACCTTCGCATCGAAGCCGACCACCGGGCCGGCCTCCATAAGGTCCAGCGCTTTGCCCTGGGGCAATCCCTCGACGATGTCGACCAAGACGACATCGGCCAGGTTCTTCTCGGCAATACGCTGCGCTACCGCGCCGCCGACATTGCCGGCGCCGATCACCGTTACCTTCTTACGCATCCGTCGCTCCACTACCTTTGCAGTGCACACCCTTGCAGTGCTTGCAGGGCACCCTCACTCTGCGGCTCCACCGCTCGCTCTGCCCACACCAGTGGCGCCCTTCTCGCGGTGCACGGCGTTCTGCATGCCGGCCAATAAGATAGCACTTCATTTCAGAAGGCGTCAAACAGTTGCTCTCGCCCTGAGTACCTTGTGCTGTACACGCGCAGCATGGGCGTGCCGGTAGGCATTGCCGGCAGAGGCCTGCCCCTACGATAGATGGGCCGGGGTGCGGCTGCGCCGCCACTCCCACAGCGACGGGTGGGTCAGCCAGTGGGCAAGGTGTAGCAGGACACTCAGGAGTACCGTGCCGGGACCGAGATGTTGCACCCGGTAGATCGGGCGTTCAGGCGCAATCAGCGCATCGAAGATCACGCGGCGGTGCCATGGGAACATGTTACGAGGCAGGCGCGTCACCGGAAAATACCGCGAGACGACGACCTCATGGCTGCCGGTGATGCTGCCACCGACCGGGCGGCAGAGGAATGCCGGGGAACGATGCGGACGAAAGCCGGTGCGTTCATACCACCCGATCTGGCGTAGCACCTGGACGCGCACGCCGGTTTCTTCCTCGACCTCACGAGCGGCGGCCTCGTGGAGCGGTTCGCCCGGCTCAGCGTAGCCGCCGGGGAGCTCCCAGAGACGCGGGCTCTCACGCATGGAGAGCAACACCTCGGCGTTGCGCAGCACGACTGCCTGGGCGATCACCGGCGGCTCGCGGCGGCCCTCGGCCACGCGCAGCGTCGGGCCGATATAGCCGCCCCAGGCCCAGCGAGCCAGCCGGTGCAGGGGCGGCGGGCCGTGGCGGTACAGCACCAGAAACAGCACCGAGAGTGCCCGCAAGCCCCAGCCACGCCCGCGGCCAGAACGCGGCCTTGTCACTGCCTCCTGCTCTGTCTGACGATCCACCGGAACGTCAGGCCGCTCTGTCCACCCATGGCCTCGATCGACCACCATCTACCGAACAGCATCTACCTACCGAACAGCATCTACAGTGTCGACAAACCGCCGCAGATGGAGCTCGAGCTCCGCCGCCACATCGGGGTACTGGTCGATGACGTTCCGCTGCTCGCTGGGGTCACGCGTGCGATCGTAGAGCTCCGGCGGCCGGCTGCCATCGATCGGCAGCAGGTAGCTCCATTCGTGAGTGCGCACAGCCCATTCACGGTTCCAGTGGCCGCCGAAGACATAGTCGCGCACCTTATCCACCTCGCCGCGCAGCAACGGCATCAGGCTCTTGCCCGTCAGGTGCACCCGCTGCGACGCTGCCGGGAGGTCCTGAGGAAAGATCGTGCGCGCCCGCTGGTTCGGCGCCAGGTAGGTAAGCTCAAGTGGCGTAGGAATGCCCAGCGCGTCCAGAATGGTGGGCATCAGGTCAACCGTCTGCACCAGCGCAGAGATGCGCCGGCCGCGGCCGATTCCCTCTGGATGGCGGAGGATCCACGGGACGTGCACCAGCTCCTCGTAATCCCATGGCCGCGCCTTGCGGATGATGCCGTGCTCCCCGAATGGCTCGCCATGATCCGAGACGTGCATGATCAGGCTGTTGTCGTACAGTCCCAGGTCGCGGATCCGCTCCAACAAGATGCCAATCCACTTATCCACGAACGTCACTTCGCCGGCGTAGAGCGCCTTGGTGTGCCGCACTTCCTCGGGGGTCATATAGCCTTCCACCGGCCCCGGCACCGGATCGATCAGCTCCTGTCCCTTATAGTCAGGGTCATACATGCTACGGTATGGTTCAGGCGGGTCCCAGGGCTCGTGCGGGTCAAAGCAATCCACCCACAGGAACAGGCGATCCTTCTGTGTCTTCGTCACGTGTTCCAGCCAGCGGATCGCCTCTTTGACCACGCGGGCGACGAAGTAGTCTTCTTCGCATTTCCGCACGGAGATGTTCTTCATATACTGGGTGAAGCGCGGAAGCCAGAGGTCGTCGCTCTCGTTGCCCGTGCCGTGGCGCAGGCGGTGGTAGGTAGTCACATCGACCTTAAGATCAGGATCGACGATCCACGGATCGTACTCCTGGCCGCGCACCCACACCACGGTATCGAACCCACGCCCGCAGTTGTAGACAGGTTTGTGCATGTGGTAGGTATCGCTGATCAGGGCGCTGGTATAGCCCTTGTCCCAGAGCACCTCGGCCAGCAAGTAGTCGGAATTCTCAAACGGCTGCCAGCCGGCGCGATGAAAGTGATAGCGGCCGGTCCACCAGGCGCGCCGCGTCGGCATCGTGGGGAGATTCTCGCTGTAGGCGTGCTCAAAGACGGTGCCTTCAGCAGCCAGGCGGTCCAGATTTGGCGTCTGGACATGCGAGCCGTAACACCCCACATGGTCTGCCCGCAGTGAATCAGTCACGATAACGATAACATTCATGCTGCTTACCCCGTATACCTCGCTATTTGTTTAAAGGCAGCTTGTTTAAAGTTTGTTTAATGAGTTTTTGTTCAATTTGTTCAATATTTGTTTAAAAAAGGATGGAAGCGGATTCTAGTGAATGGACTCTCCTTTCAGGTGTTGAGAGCACGGTCCTGAGCCTCTTTGTTCATTCTGTCAACGAGTTACGGGACGGATTACAGGGAGCCTATCTCCTGGCCGGCGGCACGCCTTCGGATCTCTCCGCGCTCCAGTTCCCCACCGGCTCAGCAGGCGAGCCGGTGGGGAAGACCGACGATACAGCATCCCGTTCCCGAAATCTGTTGCCGGCCCTGTGCATCCCTAGATGGCGCTGTCCCCCACGTCTGAATCTTCGCCTCCGGTCTTCCCGCCTTCACCCTCGAGGTCGTCGGGCATCTCGCCGTGCTCCATACGCTCGACCATCTCATCGAACTCAGGCGGCAGGTCCTCGCCCATCTGCTCACCAAGCTTGCGCGCCCAGCGCGCCACCGAGCGAGGGTCGTTCTCATCGATGTCGCCCAGGCTCGAGGGGTCGGCCAGTTCCTCCAGACGGGCTTCCTCGGACTTCAGGGTAGCGAAGCGGGAGATCAGCCGCCGCAGCTCTGTTCCCCCACAGTGCGGGCAGGTCGGCGTAGCCGCTGCGGCAGCGCTGAAGGTCAGGAAGAGATGTTGTGAGCGTCGGCCACATGTTGCACAGCGGTATTCGTAGATAGGCATTGGAACACCTTGTAGCTAACACCCAATTAGCCAACACCCAACGAGGGACTTGCCTCTTGGGAAAATATAAGCATCACTAGTTACGCCACAAACATTGAGCATTACACATTACTCTTCGCTCTCTTCCGCCACGAAACTCGTCCCAACCGGCACACCAGTAGCGAGCTGAAGGAGGATAGCATGCGAACGGCGGCCGTCGGCAATGCACACCCGCGCGGCCCCCTGGAGGGCATGCAGGCATGCGTCCACCTTTGGGATCATCCCGCCCGTGATAACGCCGTCGGCGCGCAACTGCGCCACCTCACGCGGGGTGAGCTGGGACAGCACACGACCGTCGGCGCCACGCACCCCTTCAACATCGGTGAGGAAGAGCACCACCGCCGCCTGCAATGCTCGCCCAATGTCGCCGGCCACCGTGTCGGCATTGATGTTGAGTGCCTCACCGTTCGGTCCAGTGCCGATCGGCGCAATCACCGGGACGTACCCCTCGTCGCACAGCGTGCGGAGCAACGCGGCATTGACCTGTTCAACCTCGCCCACCAGGCCGAGGTCTGGCACCGACTGTTTGCGTCGGGCGCGTAGTAACGCCCCATCGATACCGGAGAGGCCAAGCGCTTTCACGCCGGCGTGGTTGAGCAGGGCCACGAGCTCCTGGTTGACCTTGCCCACCAGCACCATCTGCGCTACTTCCATAGTTTCCGGGTCGGTGACACGCAGACCGTTGACGAAGACTGCCTGCTTGCCGATGCGGTTGAGCCACTCGGTAATTGCCGCACCGCCTCCATGGACGAGCACCAGGTTGACACCCAGCTTCCGCAGGCAGGCGATGTCCTGGAGCACGGCCTCGCGGTGTGGGAGGGCGCTGCCGCCTAACTTCACCACCACGTAGCGGCCCACCAGCGCGCTGATGCGCTCCAAGGCTGCCGGCAGCGCATGTTCGCCGGCAAGGATAGCAAGAGAAGCGTGCACGTCTGTGATCATCGCAGCCTCTTAGGGACCCTCACCCCCGTCCCCTCTCCCCAAGCTTGGGGAGAGGGGAGTGCAGCAAGTGCGCAGTGGCCTGCCGGATGGCACGCTGCGTTGGATGAAGCCCTCCTGGCTCCCCTCTCCCGCGTTGCGGGAGAGGGGGCGGGGTGAGGGCGTCTTACGTGGTATACTCGCTGTTCAGCGTGACGTATTCCTCGCTTAGATCACAGCCCCAGGCTGTGGCCTCACCGTTACCAAGATGCAGGTGCAGCCGCACCTCGACCTCCCGCTGGTTTAGGTAGCTAGAGACCGCTGCGGCATCGAAGGTGAGCGAAGCACCGTTCTCGACCAGCTTATACGGGCCGATCCAGATCTCCAGGCGGTTGGGATCAAGGTCGGCTCCCGAGTATCCGGCGGCGCAGGCGATGCGTCCCCAGTTTGGATCGTTCCCGTGGATGGCAGCCTTGGTCAGGGTAGAGCCGGCCACGCTGCGCGCGACCAGTCTAGCATCCTGCGTGGTGGCGGCACCCTGCACATGGACTGCGAACACTTTCGTGCCACCTTCGGCGTCGGCCACAATCGCCTTGGCCAGGGTCGTGCAGATATGTCGCAGGGCCCGAATAAACGGATACGCATCGGGGACCGCCCCGGAGAGTGGCAGTCGGCCAGCTGGCCAAGCCGCGCCATTGGCCAGCAAGAGGACCGTGTCATTCGTGGACTGATCGCCGTCCACGGTGATCATATTAAACGAGTCGTTCACCGCCTGGCGAAGCGCCCCTTGCAAGAACGTCGGGTCAGCCGCGGCGTCCGTTGCAAGAAAGCACAGCATGGTGGCCATGTTTGGATGGATCATCGCCGCGCCTTTACACATACCTCCCAGGCGCACACGGACGCCGCTCAGCTCGACCTCGAGGGCCGCTACTTTCGGACGGGTATCGGTGGTCAGCATGGCCTCAGCGGCATCCTGGCCACCCTCGCGGGTAAGGGTGAGACGAGCGATCCCTTCCTGCAGGCGGTCCATGGGAAGCTGTACGCCAATAATGCCGGTTGAGGCCATCAGCACCTCACGCTCGGCCAGGCCGAAGCGCTCGGCGAACCAGCGCGTGGCCTGCTTGGCGTTCTCCAGCCCGACAGGTCCGGTGCAGGCATTCGCATTGCCCGAGTTATACAAAATCGCCCGCACCGGGCCGCCGCGTATGCGCTCCTGGCACAACAGCACCGGCGCCGCCTTCACCTTATTCGACGTGAAGACACCCGCGACGCTGCACGGCTGCTCAGAAAGCACTGCCCCCAGGTCTTTGCGCCCGGAGGCCTTAATACCGCAGGCCAGCCCTCCGGCCAGGATGCCGTGGACTGCCGTGATGCCTCCCTCAATCTCTCGCATAAACCCTCCTCCCCCTCACCAACCGGTTACCTCGGCACAATGTCGGCTCTACTCCTGTGCACGGGTCCAGTAGCCAGAATGGCGGCGGCCCTACCGGCACAACGGTAGGGCCGCTGGCGCCGCAGAGCGCGCGCTCTGCGGCGCCCGACACGCTCTTCGTGCAGCGCAGCTCTAGGGGAACACCGGCGCGAGCAGAAGCCCTGTCTCCTCAGGCAAGCCGGCCATCAGGTTAGCGTTTTGTAACGCCTGTCCGGACGCGCCCTTAACCAGATTGTCCAGGCAGGCCACCACCACCAGCCGGTTGCTCTTCCGATCCACGGCCGGGTGGATCAGGCAGAAGTTCGAGCCCCATGTTGCCTTTGTCTGCGGCGGCTGGTCGGTGATCTGCACGAACCTGCAGCCGGCGTAGTACTCGCGGTAGAGGCTGCGCAGCTCCTCGGGCGAAGCATCCCGGCGCAGCCTGGCGTAGGCCGTCGTCAGGATACCCCGCGTCATCGGTACCAGGTGGGTGACGAAGGTTACCGTAATGGTGCCATCGCCGCCGGCGCGCCGGCTTACCTCTGCGAGCTCCTGTCTGATCTCCGGCGTGTGCTGGTGCCGCCCGATACGGTAGGCATTGACGCTTTCGTTGACCTCTGAGAAGTGGTTCTCCAGCCGGAGCGTACGCCCACCCCCTGAGACGCCGGACTTGGCATCGATGATGAAATCCGGCTCAACCAGCCCCTCCGCCAGCACCGGTGCCAGGGCCAGGATCGCACCCGTCGGATAGCAGCCGGGGTTCGCCACCAGCTTTGCCCGCCTGATCTCCTCGCGATGGAGCTCGGTGAGGCCGTAGACCGCACAGGGCAAGAGATCCGGCGCCGGGTGTGCCTCGCCGTAGTATTCCTCGAACTCCGCCGGGTCCTTCAGCCGAAAGTCGCCGGCGAAGTCAACAGCCGGGATGCCATCATGAATGAATGGCAGCAAGGCCTGCGCCGAGGCCGTGTGCGGCATGGCCGAGAAGACCAAGTCAACCGGCGCCTCGATCTCAGGCGTGAGCACGAGGTCGGCCAGGGAGGGACGCGCCGAGTAAGCCAGCGAGGGGAACACATCACGCAGGCGCTGGCCGGCCTGGCTGCGTGCCGTCGCGGCGACAAGCTCAAACTCCGGATGTCCTGCCAGCAGTCGCACAAGTTCAACACCGGCATAGCTGCTGGCGTTCAGGATGCCTACTCTCATGTATCGTATGCTCCCTCCCCGAGCCCCTCCGTCCAGGCGGCCCTCACCCCATTATGTGCAGCAGCACGCGCTAGCGTGCCTCATTGTACTAACCGCCCGGCCAAACTGCAAAGCCGGCGACAGCAGCTTACGCGCGGAGGATCGCCTCCATAGCCTGCTTCATGTCCTGGAGCGCCTGCCGCACCTCCTTCTGGCCCGACATGGCTGCATTCATGTTGACCGCCAGTGGACTGTCGGCCCGCTGGAAGAGAACATCATACTTTTCATGGTACGGCGCACGCCCCTCGAGCATCGCTTCGACCAGCCTGGCTAGTTGGGGATTGGCGCGCGTGTACTTGTTATCGAATTGGTCGAGGCGCATCGGCAATTCATAGAGATTGGCGAGCACGAGCTCCACCTGAACGTCGTCACTGAGGAACCACTGGATGACTTCCCATCCCTGCGCCCGGTATCTGGTGGTCGCGCTGAGCCCGATCAACTCCCCGCCAAGGAATGCACTCGTCTTGCCTGTGCGCGGCGACCGCGGCATAGGCTGAACACCGTATTCGAGGAGCGGCGCGTTCTGGTTCAGCCAGTTCATCGAGCCCATGCCGGTATGAAACATCGCGATCTGGCCGGCTACGAACTTGTCTCGAGCGCTGTAGGGGGTAGCAGAACGGACCTCATCAGGGGTGGCACGGTAGCGCTGCGCCAGGTCTACCCACAACTGCGCCGCCTCCTGGAACGGCGGCTGATCGACAAGTACCTGCCTGCCATCGGGGCTGAGAAGGTCTCCGCCGTTCATCCAGACATAGGGCATAAACGTGTACATATAGCCGCCGCCGCTCCCTACGCTCAGGCCAATGCCATACCGATCAGGAGGGCTGGTAACCCGGCGAGCATAGTCGACCAGCTCGTTCCATGTCGGCACACCCTGGGACGCATCGATGCCGGCCTGTGCCAGGAGTCCCTTGTTGTAGTACAGAAGCGAAGGCCCACCCGTGAGCGGGACCGCATACTGCTTCCCACCGCTGGTGCCCAGCCTGGTAATCGCCGGCACCAGCTTATCTTTGTACGGCAGCGCGTTGAACTCTCTGGTAATCTCTGCGTAGATCCCGCGCTGTGCCAGCAGCGGCCCCTGGATAAGGTCAACCGTTGGGATATCGGGCAGCGACCCACCAGCCGCGGCCGCACTGATCTTATCCACAAATTGGTCGCCGGGGATGTTGGTGTATTCGAGGGTTATTCCCTTTGCCTTCCCAGGTCCCTCGTTCCAGATATTGAGTGCCACAGCGATATGATGCGTCGGCCCCAGCCGTGTCCAGAATGAAAGCGTGACCGGCGCCTGAGGAGATGGCTGCGGCCCGGCGGTCGTTTGCCCCGTCTCACGTGGCCGGCATGCGGCAAGCGGGCCCGCCATACTGCTCACGAACGCCAACCCAGCTAGTGCCCTTCGCGTTACGCCTCGCCATGTCTGCGCAGCCATCGCCAATCCCTCCTGTGGTACGAGTGACTAGATGGGGTATGAGTGACTAGAATCTCACCGGTTGAATTTTCTCAACGAGAGACCTTCCATAACAACTGAGACAGCCTCCTCCGGCGCAATTGCCGGCAGGCGCACCCACACGAATGCTCCCTCACGCCACCAGACCGTCTCTGCTTCCGGACCCGGCCCGATGCCACGCGCCAGGGGTGCAGCCGACGCACCCCGACGAGCCAGCAGTACAACGGCCGGATCATCAGGCAGCCACACACGTAGGAGAATGGTTCGCTGAGCCGGCCGGCCCGTGTAGCGTCCGGATGCTGCGCCAACCTCGATCTGGAGGCGTTCCCTCTCAGACACACAGCGCAGCGGGGTGACACAGCACTCGCCCTGCCGGTAGCGGTTCGTCACGCCATCGTCTTCATAGAGTTCTGCCTCAGCGTGCCTGCCCGGCGCAGGGGGATAGACCAGCAGGGTCAGTTCGTCCAAGGGGCGCTCATCGCTGCGTTGCATCACCGGGCCGGTGGGTATCAGCGCGCCACCGCGCACGAACAGCGGGATAATCTCCGGCGGTGTTACCACCGACACCCCCGCCGGACCCTCATAGCGGGCGTGCGTCCAGAAATCGTACCAGGTGCCTGCCGGCAGGTACACCGGCCAGTGCGTTGCCCCAGGGCGTGTCACCGGGGCAACCAGCAGGTCGGGGCCGAGCAGATACTCGCTGCCCAGCTCCCAGACGGCCGGATCGTCGGGATAGTGGTAGACCAGCGGACGCATGAGCGGCTCGCCACGGGTGTGTGCGTACCATGCCAGCGTATAGAGATACGGCAGGAGCTGCATGCGCAGCTCGGCATAGCGCCGGCAGATCGCCTCGACCTCTGGTCCGTGCGCCCATGGCAGGTGCTCGCGCCAGACCCATCCATGCGACCGAAAGAGCGGGCACAGCGCCCCGAACTGGAACCAGCGGGCATAGAGCTCCCCACTCTCCGGCAGCGGATGGAAGAAGCCGCCGATGTCGGTGCCCCAGTACGGCACACCCGACATCGCCGTATTCAGGCCCAGCGGCACCTGGGCCTCGAACGTGGCAAAGGCGTTGTTGATATCGCCGGACCAGGAGGCGGCGCCATAGCGCTGCATGCCTGCGCCGCCCGAGCGGCAGAGCATCCAGGGCCGGTGGTTGGGACGGTCGCGCGCCTCACCCTCAAAGAACGCGCGCATGCGTAACAGGTCATAGACGTTATGCAGCAGCCTGCCGGGGCCGCCATGCAGCTGCGTCGCCATCGGGGGACCCTCGCCGCCATCGAGCCACCATCCGGCGATGCCGAGCTCAACCAGGTGGCGGTGCTGCTCCCACCACCACCGGCGCGCTTCAGGGTGGGAGAAATCGAGATAGCGCTGGCCTTCGGCAAAGCTCTGCGGCCGTCTCGGTTCGCGTGGGTCCGGCCGGCTATAGGCAGCATCGAGCAGGTAGCCGCGCGTTTCTGCCTCAGCAAACTGGCGAGCCTGCGGATGCAGCACCGGATATTCGTGCGTCACCACGCGGTAGTGCAGCTCTTCTTGAAGGTCACGCAGGAGCCCCGGCGGGTCGGGCCAGAGCTCCGGCTCGAAGTCGAGGTGGCCCACCCCGATGTTCCAGCTCTTCGCCTCGCCGTAGGTTGAGAGGAAGACCAGCGCATCGCACGGGATGCGCTTCTCCCGCAGCGTCCGTGCGACCCGGCGGATCTCCTCAGTGCCCTGCCAATGCCGCGTCGACTGGATGTAGCCGAGTGCCCAGCGCGGGGGCAGCGGCGGATAGCCCGTGAGCTCCGCATAGGCGCCCAGCACATCGGCCGGAGCCGGCCCGGCCAGAAGGTAAAGATCGAGCGTAGAGGTCTCGGCTTCGTAGACCAGGAACCCGCGGGCGCCGCTGCCGACGTCCAGGCGAGCAAGGGCGGTTGTGTCGAAGAACACGCCGAAAGCCCCACGCAGCCCGATGCCCACGAGCAGTGGCACAGCCATATCAGTGCCGGGACCATGGCCGGCGTGGCTGTTCCACAGGAGACGTGAGGTGCCCAGGCGCTCGAGCTGTGCCCCACCACCGCCTTGGCCCAGACCATAGAAGTGCAGCTCATCCTGCCCCGCCCGCGTCAGGCGCAGGCGGACCCGTGCTCGGCGCTCCCCAGTGACCGGGTCAATAGCTTCCTCTCGTGCCACCCCGCTCTCCCGCGTGGCCAGGAGCGGCCGGTCTGGCGGCGAGGCATAAGCCAGGCGAAATGGCTCGGCCTCGATCTGGAGCCGCGCATAGGGCGTAGCGATCTCCCACCCGCGCTCGGTAGACGTGATGCTTGACTCAGGCGGCTCTCCCGGCCACTCCCGCAGGCCTACGTAGCTCGCCTCCGGTACCTCAGGCGGGCCAAAGAGGCGGACCCGCAGGATACGCGGCGTGCAGAGCTGGATCGACACGGGCCCGTAGGCAGTCTCAAACTGAATGGCTCCGGCATCGCTGGCCATATAGGGCCTGCTCCTACAGAGTGATTATTTCCCGCTGCGCGCCTCCTCTTCATCGAGCGCCTGATTAGCGCGCGGCACAGCCTCCTTGAGCACAGTAGCAGCCGTGGCCCTGCCAGACCAGACCTGGTTTAAGGCCTCATTGAGGATGGCCGAGGCGCGGCGGATACCGACCACCGGGATGTCGGCGTAGCCGTACTTGACCATGTACTCGACCAGGCGCTCGTACCCCGGCGGATGCACCTCGGGGTTCAGCCACCGCTGAATGCCGCTGGGGCTCAAGAGCGTGGTGTGGCTGGGGTTCCACAGCCCGGCCCACACGAGCGGGAGCTGGTAATCGTCCGTGTTCAGGAAGCGGAAGAGTCGCCAGGCCGCCTCCGGCTTCTTCGTGTCGCGCCAGATGCCGGTGGTCGAGGAGGTCATCGTCGTAGCCGGCCGCTTGAGCTTGGGCAGCACGCCGGTACCGTACGTAAAGCCCATCTTGGCCAGGTCGAGCAAAAGCCAGTTGCCGCCCACCAGCATGGCGAAGCGCCCGGACGCCAGGTGCTGTAGCACGGTGCCGCCCTGCATCTCGGCCGGCGTTGCCGAGACCTGGTGGGTGAGGGTAAGGTCGGCCACGTGCTGGATTGCCTCGATCGCCTCTGGGCGGTCCAGCGCGTAGCGCAGCGTCTTCGGGTCGATGATCACGCCGCCGTTGGAGACCACCGCCGGGCCATAGGTGCCGGTTGGCCAGTGGGCGCCAAAGCGCTCGGTGACGGTGCCGGTGCGCACCGTGAGCTGCCGGGCGTACTGGATGAACGGCAGCCACTCCCAGGCCTTCTCGGCATCCACCGGAGGCGGCATCACACCGGCCTTGTTCAGCACCTCGACGTTGTAGTACAGGATCTGCTCCTGGGCGGTGGAGCCGATGCCGTACCACCGCCCCTTGTATGTCGAACGCTCGCGCTCGAATGGCTGGATGAAATAATCGGGCTTGCCCAGCAACGGGTCTCTGGCAAGTGGGTCAGTTATGTCGCGTAAGGCGCCGGCCACAATATAGTCAGCATAGAGCGCACCGCTCACTTTGAAGACATCCGGCGCCGCCCCGCTGGCGAGCATCGCCTGGAGCTTGTTGTCATAGTCCTCCGGCGTGTGGATATACTCGACGCGGATTTTAGGCTCCTGGGCGTGAAAAATCTCCAGGCCGCGCTCAATGGTCTCTTTCTCAAGCGTGCTCCCCCAGGCCATCTTCTGCAGCCGCACAATTCCATCGGCATCTGCCTCGCGCTGGAGCGCGGCATCCCCCACTGCTGTCCTGCTGTCCGGCGCGGGTGCACGGCAGGATGTGATAAGCAGGCCGGCCGGGCTGAGCCCTGCCGACCGGGCGAGCAATCCGCGCCGTGTCAGGGGCAGCGTACCTGAACCCTTCTGGCGATCCATCGTAGCCCTCCATGATGTGACCACGTTGCCGGCTCCATGTGCCGAGTACTGCGATCATACGAGCGCCGAAAGACCGCGTCAAACCGACGTCTTGACAACGCGAAGGCCGGTTTGCTTCTATGAGGTGGGAAGGTCATGTGCAGCGTGCATCTCAGCGGGGCCGGCCTGCCCTGCCGGTGAGTTCCTGGGACGGGCACGTGGCCGAAGGCAAGCTAGCAAGTAACAAGCTAACAAGTAAGGAAAACTAAGCAGGGAGACACGCAATGAGCTACGCCTACCATATTCCGGAGCGCGAGCCTGTGCTAACCTATGGCCCGTGGCATGAGCTGGCCTGCGACGGTGGCTGCGGCCGGTCGCTGGGGGCGCCCGACTATGAGACGCTGCAGGAACTCTACTACGCCCAAGGCTGGCACCCCCTCGCCGGCAGGCTCGACGAAGGCTCCCGACACTATTGCCCGCAGTGCTGGACCCAGCGTCAAGCGACCGTGCACTGATAGGCACCGGGATGCGCCGCCATCCTCACCGTGCACCCTTTGAGTGCACGCTGTGAGACGCACTGTCCGAGTTTCCCTCCTTTCCCGTCACCCACGCGGTGTCTCACTTTTCCTGCTCGGGTGCACGCCGTGAGACACACTGTCCGAGTTCCCCTCCCCTGAGAGGGGAGGGGCCGGAGGAGGGCTGCTCCATTGGATGTATAAGACGCACTGTGCGGGTTACGTCAGGTCCAGCACAGCGCGGAGCAGGCCCATGAGGTAGCCGGTGGAGTAGGCCCGGCCGCGCGGCGCCCAGCCGGTGTCGCCGACCATGTGGGGCACGTGGTCGTCGATCAGACAGCCGGTGAAGCCGACCTCTTTCAACGCCCGCATCACCTCGGTGACGCGCACATTGCCCTCACCAATGAAGCACTCAGCGAAGTGCCCGTCGGTGCCCTGTACGTCCCGGAAGTGGACGTAGACGATCTGGCCGCGCGGGCCGAAGTGACGGATGCCGCGCAGCACGTAGTCATGGCCGCCCATCTCTGACCAGCAGCCGACGCAGAAGAGCAGGCCCCAGCTCGGACTTTCGACGATGTGTGAGGCCCGCTCGAACGCCTCAAAGCTGCTGAAGATGCGCGCCACGCCGCCGATGTCAAAGCCCGGTGGATCATCGGGATGCAGTGCCAGGCGCACCCCTGCCTCCTCTGCCACCGGGATCGCTGCCTTGATGAAGTACTCGTAGTTGGCCCACATCTCCTCCGCGGTGAAGACGCGCCCAAAGGTGAGCGGCCGATCCTGCGCCAGCTCGATATCGAATGTCGTGACTATTGCTCCACCGCGGCCGGGCTTTCGGCCGGTGCGGTAGAGCGGGTCCGGCCGGAAATTGTAGGCCAGCACCGGGATGCCGGCACGTCCCACGTTCCGGATAGTAGCGAGGACGTTCTCCAGCTCCTCGTCTCGCCCCGGCAGGCCTAGGCGCACCTTATTCCAGAAAGCATGCGGCATGTTCTGGATCGCCTCGATGCGCAGGCCGTAGCTTTCGACCCACTCGCGCAGCTGCACGAGGTCTTCGTATTCCCAGCGCCGCTCGCCGGGCAGCCGCGCCGGCGTGGCCAGGACGACACCTTCACAGCCAAGCTGCTTAGCAAACACGAGATGCTCATCGGTTGCATCGCTTGGTAGCCCAATCGCAACCCGCATGTGGTCGGCCATCTCTCGCTCCCCCTTCACATAAGCGATACATAGACTCGCGTGCAGGGCAGGAGTATAGCACGTGCTCGCACCATGCGTTGCCCATCTGCCTGCGCTCGGCTAGAATTCAGGCGGCAGCACAAGGAGGCATGCCGGGATGCTGCTAGCGATCGACATAGGCAACACGAACATCGTGATCGGCGCCTATGACGGCACGCGCCTGCTGGCGAGCTGGCGCATCGCGACCGATGTCCAGCGCCAGACCGACGAGTACGCTGTGCTGTTGCGCGGTCTCTGCGAGCTACGCGGGATAGCGCTCGCACAAGTGCGTGGCGTCGTGCTGGCATGCGTCGTGCCGCCGCTTACCGAGACCTTTCGCACCCTGGCGCGGCAGTACCTGCACGTCGAGCCGCTGGTGGTTGAACCCGGGATCCGCACCGGCGTGCGCGTGCGTGTAGATAATCCACGCGAGGTCGGCGCCGACCGCATCGTCAACGCCCTGGCCGCCCAGCAGCTCTACGGCACTCCGGCTATTGTGATCGACCTGGGCACAGCCACCACCTTCGATGCCGTCTCCGCCGAAGGCGATTACTTGGGGGGAGCAATTGCCCCGGGCATCCTGGTAGCGCTCGAAGCGCTGGTCGGGCGCACCTCGCGCCTGCAGCGCATTGAGCTGGCACGGCCAAAGACCGCTATCGGGCGGAATACCGTGGCTGCTATGCAATCAGGCCTGCTCTTCGGCTATGTGGGCCTCGTGGAAGGACTGATCGATCGCTTTCAGCAGGAGCTAGGTGGAAACGCGAAGGTGATCGCCACCGGGGGCCTGGCGCATCTCATCGCCGCGGAGACACCGAAAATCCAGGTGATTAATCCTGAGCTTACGCTCGAAGGGCTTCGGCTTATCTACGAGCTCAACCGGCCATGACGCAGGAACGCCTCGCTTCTTCGGCACATGCCACTGGGCCGCTGGCCGGACGCGTGATCGTGCTGGGCATCACCGGCTCGATCGCCGCATACAAGGCTGCGGGGCTGGCAAGCACGCTCACGCAGATGGGCGCGGAGGTCCATGTGATCCTCACCGAGGCGGCTACCCGCTTTGTCACGCCGCTTACCTTCCAGGCACTGACACACCGGCCGGTACACACCGACCTATGGGCGCCCGATCCCGCAACAGGTGTGCCGCACATCGAGCTGGCCGAGCGGGCGGAGGTCCTCGTGGTAGCCCCGGCCACGGCCGCGACGATCGCTCGCCTGGCGCAAGGCCTGGCAGAGGACTTCCTCACCTGCGTGGCGCTGGCAACACAGGCGCCGCTGGTTGTCGCGCCAGCGATGGACGGGGGCATGTTCGAGCATCCGGCCACGCAGGCGAACCTGGCGGTGCTGCGCAGCCGTGGCGCGCTTGTCGTTGAACCCGAGGTAGGCCATCTGGCCTCGGGGCTGACCGGCCGCGGCCGGCTGGCTGCGGAAGAGCGCATCATCGCGGCGATCCGTCAGGTGCTGGGGCGCCGTGGTCCGCTGGCGGGTGTCCGTGTGGTGGTCACTGCAGGTGGCACCCGTGAGCCTATCGATCCGGTGCGCTTCATTGGCAACCGCTCCAGCGGCAAGATGGGCTATGCGCTGGCCGAGGCCGCCCGCGATCGGGGGGCCGAAGTAACCCTCATTACCGCCCCGACGGCGTTGCCGGCCCCGGAGGGCGTGCACGTCGTCCAGGTAGAGCGAGCGCGCGAGATGCAGCGCGCCGTCATAGAAGCCTGTGCGAACGCCGACGTGCTGCTCATGGCTGCCGCGGTGGCCGACTACCGCCCGGCCGAGGAGGCCCCGCAGAAAATCAAGAAGACCGGCCAGGAACTGACTATCCGCCTGGTAGAGAACCCCGATATCCTCAAAGAGCTGCCGCGCGGCCGGCTCAAAGTCAAAGCCGGCTTTGCTGCGGAAAGCGAGGACCTCCTGGCCAACGCGGCTCGCAAGCTGGAGGCCAAAGACCTGGATCTGATCGTGGCGAATGATATCACCGCGCCGGACAGCGGCTTCGGAACCGACACCAACACGGTGACGCTACTCTTCCGCGACGGCAGGCAGGTGCCGCTTCCCAACCTGCCCAAGCGCGAAGTTGCCGAGCGGATCCTGGACGCTGTCCAGGAGCTCCTGCAACGCTAAGGGCGAGCAGGGCCCCGCTCCGCATACTCTTCCAGTTTATACTTCAGCCTCGACCCGCACCGTCTCACCGGCCCGGACTGCGCGCAGGAGTGTCGGATCGCCAAGCACGCGGCCCAAGACATTCACCGGGCTGGCCGGGCGGATCTCGCCGCCGCGGCTGGCCGGGGTGGGACCAAAGAAGATGCAGAACGCCTTGCCCGGCGGCCAGTAGCCCAGGTCGCCCAGCGCTACCGTCTCCTGCGCGTTCTCTTCGGAGAGACTGAGTGGGATCGCGAAGTAAATCTCATCGCCCCACGTGGCCGCGCGCGCCTCGATAGGCAGCGCCTGCCAGACCGCCTCGGCTGTGCGACTGTCGTTCAGCTCGGCAGTGACGCTCACCGAGCCGGCAGTGATCCGTATTCGTCGCGCCATTTGCTGCTCCATAGGGTTGATGCTGTTGTGAATAGACGGGCTTGGCTGCGTACATGCTCGTCCAGTGCTGCCGGCAGAGGATCACGAGGCGAAGCCTGCAACTGGAGCCTGCCACTCCGGCAGGCCATGCCCGGCTATGGCCCACTGTGTCATCCGATGATGGCCTCAGGGGCAATCACCGGAGCCGGCAGGGCACGCACAGGAGATTACTCACGGGGCAATCACGGGGATTGCCCCTACGGTACCTGCCTCCACCGCCCGTGCCGGCGCGGGAGCTACAGCCCGGCGGATTGCAGGGCTGTGAGAATGAGCGCGTTCAACGCCGGAATGGCGAGCAGGGCCACCAACGGGGAGAGATCCATCATGGCGATCGTGGGCATAACACGGCGGATGGGCGCCAGCACCGGCTCGGTTACATCCACCAGAATGCGCATAATGGGATTATTAGAGTATGGGCTGACGAACCAGGAGAGCAGTGCACGCACGATAATACAAAAATAAAGCACCGCAAAGAACGTCGAAATCAAACAGCGTATTGGCGTAGTGCAGTCAACCAGATCAAAGCCAAACATTCAGTGTCGCTCCCCAAAGATGGCCCGGCCCAGCCGAACCATAGTGGCGCCTTCCTCGACCGCCACCTCGAAGTCTTCGGTCATGCCCATCGACAGCACATCCCAGCTCGCCTCAGGCACCGCACGCCGAAGTTGCTCAGCCAGCTCCCGCATGCGGCGGAAGTGCGGCCGCACCAGCTCCGGGTCCTCAACCTGCGGGGCGATCGTCATCAGGCCGCGCAGGCGCAGATGTGGCAGTGCCAGGATACCGCGGGCGACCTCCGCCACTGCCTCTTCGGGCAGGCCGAACTGTCCGGGCGTGCGCGCCAGGTTCACCTGGATCAGCACGTCACAACTTGTGCCCGCGCGGGCACAGCCCTGCTCGAGCGCCTGCGCCACACGCAAGGAATCAATCGACTGCACCACGCGGAAGAGCCTCGCGGCCAGGCGAGCCTTGTTGGTCTGGAGGTGTCCTACTAAATGCCAGGTCGAACCGGCTACCACGCTGGGGTCCAGGACGCCCAGCTTCTCTTCTGCCTCCTGCACGCGGTTTTCGCCGAAGTGCCGCAGCCCGGCCGCGTACGCGGCCTCAACCATCTGTGGCCCGAAGGTCTTTGCAACGGCGACAATGGTAATTGCCGCCGGGTCGCGCCCGGCCCGCGCCGCCGCGCGGGCAATGCGCTCCTGTACCGTAGCGATGTTGGCACGCAGCCGCTCGACCAGCGTTGGAGTCCCAACGGCCATGGCACCCGCTCCCGTGCAACGCCGGCATGACGCCTACATCATACCACGGTGGGTCGTCAGGCGAGAGCGCTGATGGGACAGACTGTTCCTGGTGCTGCCGGCAGTCCACGCGCCAAGATAAGGGGGCGCTTACGGGACGGTGCTGAGAGCGCAGGTAGTCGCAGAAGTGGGAAGCAGGAACGAACTGGCAGAGCAAACGCATGCGCAGGCGATCCGGGCGCGCGTTGACGAACTGCTGCGCCGGCCGTATTGGCGGGGTGATTCGCCGCATGCCGGGTTGCGCGCCTGCGCTCACGCTCTCGCGCATAGTTTGCCGGTGATCTGGCTCGTTGAGCCGAGTGGGGGGTAGGAATAGTAGGAAATTAGGAATAGGAAGAGGGGCTCACGCGGCACTCACCGTGAAGGGTGGCTCCTTACGCGGCCGGAGCAAAAAGGCTGCTACAATCGTGCTATGCACTCATCTGTGAAGCACAGTATGCCGGCGAAGTTCGCCGCCCTTGCCGCCGCGGTGCTGGTCGCTTGCAGCGCCGCACATGGATCGGAGTTCTCGGGCGACGGAAGCGAGGGACAACCCCCACCAGTCAGTCAGGCCGTTCCCTCTGAGCAGGCCGCACCGCCTGCCACGTCCTCTAGTACTCTTACGCCGGCGCCGGAGAACGAGCCACAGGTGATCGAGGCGCTGTTGTCCGAGTACACGATCAGCCTTTCGGTCCTGAGTGTGCGGCCGGGCAGGGTACGCTTCGTCATGCAGAACGTTGGCGCGCGGCGCCATGACCTGCGCGTTCAAGGAGAAGATTTCGACCAGAAGTCGGCGGTGCTTACGCCCGGGGCAAGCGGCGTCTTCGACGTGACCCTCACCGAGCCCGGCGTCTACGAGGTCTTCTGCGACATTGGGAACCACCGCGACCAGGGCATGGTCACTACGCTGGTGGTCTCCTCTGAGGGGTAGCCTACGGTAGCCCCAGAAAACGCTCGAAGAAGTCGGGGAAGGTCTTGGCCACGCAGCCGGGGTTAAGAATGCGCACGCCCGGCACGCGCAGGCCCACCAGGGCGAAGCTCATGGCCATACGGTGGTCGTCGTAGGTGGCCACCTCGCCGCCGTGCAGCTTCGAGGGGAAAATACTCAAGCCATCGGGGAGCTCGCGTACCTGCGCGCCGAGCTTCTGCAGCTCCGTAGCAAGCGCAGCCAGGCGGTCGGTCTCTTTATAGCGCATGTGCGCGACGTTACGAATGTGCACCGGCGCGCGGGCGAACGGAGCGATGGCCGCCAGGGTCTGCGCCACGTCAGACATGTCGCTCATATCGACCTCGATGCCGCCCAGTTCGCCCGTTCCCTGCACCTCCACGTAGTCGGGGCCACGCACGATGCGCGCGCCCATAGCTTCAAGCACGTCCAGCAGCCGGATGTCGCCTTGGGCGGAGGCAGCGGTGAGGTGGCGCACGCGGATACGTCCACCAACCAGGGCGGCCGCGGCGAAGAAGTACGATGCGTTCGAAGCATCGGGTTCAACGTCGTAGACACGGCCACGGTAGCGCTGCCGGCCAGAGACGCGAAAGAAGGCAAAGCCGTCCCGCTGCATGGTGGCCCCGAAGGCGCGCATGGAGTCGGCCGTGAGGTCGATGTAGGGCTTGGAGACCAGGTCGCCCAGCACCTCGATCTCGATACCGTGGTCGGTGCACGGACCGACCAGGAGCAGGGCAGAAAAGAACTGGCTGGACTGATCGCCGGGCATGCGCGTGCGGCCGCCGGGCAGGCCATCGGCCCGCACGATTACCGGCGGGCAGCCGGTACCGAGCTCAGAGCGGGCGTCCACGCCGAGGTCGCGCAGGCCGGCGAGTAGCGGTTGAATGGGGCGCTGCCGCATGCGCGGCACGCCATCGAGCCGGAAGGTCCCGTGGCCCAAGCCCAGGTACGCGGTGAGGAAGCGGGCTGCTGTGCCGGCGTTACCGACGAAGAGCTCAGCCTGCGTCGCCGGGAAGCTCCCACCCTGCCCCTCGACGGTAAAGGTACCGGTTGCCTCGTCGGCATGGACGGCGATGCCGAGCCGGCGCAGCGCGTCGCACATATAGTAGGTATCATCGCTAAAGAGCGCCTGGCGCAACACCGAGCGGCCTTCAGCCATAGCGGCGATGAGCAAGGCACGATTGGTATAGCTCTTTGAGCCAGGCAACGTGACATCGGCGTCGAACGGTACGGTACGCACCGGAATGTCAATGTACGGCTGCATGGCCGGCAATGCCTGCATCGCTCCTCCTCTTGGTGCTCCAGCATCTGTGTTTGTTCAGGCACAAGAATTGTTCAGGCACAAGAACAGGCCGGCGCGCCTACTGGCGCGCCGCAGAGGCATAGAGAGCGCAGCGGCATCCTGCAAGGAACGTGTGTATGCGGTAGCCAGATCACGACTTTTGTCGCGGCCGGAAGAGCAGCAGGAACAGCGGCCAGCGCAGCCGGCTCCATGCCGCGACCGCCTCAGCCTCCTCGTGCTCCGCCGGCAGATGGTGGCTGTACGTCGTGCGCGCGTAGGTCTCGCCGATGGTCTGTACTTCGCTCACGCGCACCGGGACGAGCCCGAGCGCATGAGTGAGCGTACTCACGCGGCCGTCTCGCTCCGCTGCTTCCTCGAGCTTTGCCACTAGGTAGCGGGTGTACTCCAGCGGCGTCTGCGACGGCAGCGGCGGCACCCCCAGCCAGCCGGCTGTGCGGACCATCGCGCGGTAGATCGCGCGGATACGCTCGTGGGGCGGCAGGCGGTTCTCGCGCAACCTGTTGAAGAGATAGTAGCCGCCGGCCGCTAGGGCAGCCAACAGCAGCACCGGTAGCCACGGCACGCCGGAGGTCCTGCGGACGGTGCTTACCGTCCCCACATCCTCAGGCAGCTCATCGCCGGGCAGCCGATCGATCGGGACGCCGCTCAGGTCGCCATACTCGTCGTACTCCTCGTACTCGTAGCCCAGCCCAGTGTCCTCGGGTCGGATGATGGCCGGCCGGTACCCCGACGGCTCATAGGCAATCCATCCGTAGCCGGGGTAGAACACCTCCGGCCAGGTATGCGCGTCCTCCTCGGTGACGACGTACCGCTTCGAGTTCTCGTCATACGTCCCTGAGAAGTAGCCGGTCGCAAGCCGCGCCGGAATGCCCAGGTGACGCAGCATCACCACCATGGCCGAGGCCGTGTAATCGCAGAACCCGCGCTGTACGTCGAAGAGATAGTAATCCACCGCGTCGCGGCCAGAAGGCGGCGGCTTAATATCCAGGTCGAACGGGAAGCGCCGCAACTGGCGCTCGATGGCAACGGCCTTGTCGTGGGGGTTCGTCGCCCCGGCAGTCCATTGTTCAGCCAGCTCAGTGACACGGCGTGGCAGATCGGGCGGCAACTGCAGATACCGCTCCATGCCCGGCGGATACTGGGTGCTGGCGTTGCGCAGCTCATTCGCCGAGACGGAGGGCACCATCGCTTCGACCGTGTACTTCGTCGGCCCGCCGAAGATGCGACGTGCCCGCAGCGCCGAGAAGTCGGCAAGGTTCTCCAGGGCCTCGCGGGAGGACGTCTGCACGCGGTAGGGCCGGTTGAGCCGCACAGGCTCATCTGGTACGAAGTACAGGTCGTTGCGCGGCACCAGGGTTTCGATAGTAACCGTCACCCGGCGCCGGCTGAGCCAGTTCGCCTGGCTCACCGGCTGACTGGAGGGCCGGTCAAGCAGGGCGCGGTCATTATTCCGCCAGGTACGGCCGGTATACGTGTCGTAGGTAATGCCTCGCCAGTAGAGCCCCTCTGAAGACTGAGCGTACAGCACGACCTTCTTGGTCAGCCGCACGTTCCCACGGAGGATCAGCGTGCTTCCTGAAGCAGCGACGTCCGACGATGGGTTCGGGTTCGTCACGCCGGAGAACAGGCGGTTGACAGCGTTTTCCACCTCAGCCCACTGGTCGCCCAGATACTGCCAAAAGGCGACCGCCAAGGGGTTGTTTACGGCTCGCGGCGCGGTGGTGGAGACCGTTCCAACGAAGAGGATGATAACCAGGCTCCACACGACGATATCGAAGAAAAGCTCCGGCGAGTAGTCCAGATTGAGCCGCTCCCAGCGCTGGCGCAAGGACACGATCTGCACCCGTACCATGAGCAGCAGCAGGGCGGCGAGGAACAGGAAGAACGGCCCCTGCAGCGGGCCGATGAAGGTTAGGTTCACGGCCAGGGCGATGCCCGTGGGCAGCGCGGCCAGCACTGGATCATGCCACCGGTACAGGGCAAAGGCCGCGAACGAGCCCATGCCCCAGGCAAGCGCGGCCATGACCATCACGAACATAATATTGTCCGTGCTGGCTTTACCGGCGACGATCACTTGCACCCATTCCACGACACGCTGCCATGCCCCGGCTGCGTTGGCCCCAGAGACCGCCAGCGCGCCGGCGATCGGCGGCGGGCCCACAGGATGTCGCATCCAGGCGATACTGGCGTTCACCAGGTCGGCCAGGTTCGCAAAGAGTGCTGCACCGGATGGCAGAACCTCGCCGACAAAGACAAAGCTAAAAATCGCCCCGGCAATGCCCCCGACCACCACCGCTACCCAGGCCCGCATGCGTGTCTTCGCCAAGAGCAGCCCGGCGAGCACACCGAACACGGTGGCCGGGTACATAATGCCTGTTCCCTCGACCCATTTGGCATCGTCGATGGACCAGACGGCCGCGCCGACCATGATCGTGACCAGAAAGACGGTCAGCCAGCCTTCTTCGAGTCGAAACCAGGATGTAAGCCTGCCCATATGACTGCCCCGCGCTTCCCGTTAGCTCCCGCGCACGATGCTACATCCCGCGCACCAACCGTCCCAGGATCACTGCGCCGCGCTCGGCACCGCGGCGCTTCTCCTCCACCTCGCGCTTGGTCAGAGCCAGCGTGCTGAAGTGCGCGCCTCGCTCGACGACGCGCGCCACCAGCCCGAGGCGCAACAGCTCCATTGCCAGCGTCTCCGCCTTGCCCTGTCCGCCGAAGGATTCGGGATCGAGCAACACAGCAGCCGGTGTAAGGTTCTTGTTCAAGAGCCCCACCGCCTGATCGAGCCAGCTCCGGTCAATCGATGGGGTGATGATGACCACGCTCATGCCGCGGCTCAGGCCCACGGCCGTGTCCTGGATCACCTGCGCCAGCGGCACCGTGCCATCTGCCGTCACCGTGGCGAGCACTTCCAGCAGGCGCCAGAAGTGCGTCGTGCCTTTGTCCTGTGGGATCACGTGGCGCTCGCTACCATAGGCAATCAGGCCCACCGACTTGTTTTCTCGGATCGCTTTGTTGATGAACGCCGTGGCGAGCTTCACAGCGTACTCTTCGGTGGAGTCGTCGCCCTCGCCGAGGTGGACATCGCGGTGGAGATCAAGGATGATCCAGACGTTGCCGGCCGGCTCAAGGTCGAACTCGCGCACCTGGAGTTCACCACGGCGGGCGGTATGGAGCCAGTGCACTCGCTTCAGGCTATCCCCCGGGGCATAGGGACGCACCGTAGCTGCATCGGTGGTCATCTGGTAGGTGCGGGCGCTTGAGCGTGAGCTTCCCTGCACACGGCCGGACGGCAGCTCAATACCGGGGAGGTCCACGATCGGCGGATACACCACGAAGGAGGCGGCGTGGCCGACGCGCACAATCCCAGCGAAGATGCCGAACGGATCGCCGGTGATGATTTCGAGCGGGCCAAGGCGGTAAAGGCCACGCCGCCGGCATACCACGCGCGCCGACCAGCTTTTTGAGCGCCGGCCACCGAGGTTCTCGACGATGCCGGCGTTGTAATCCGGTAGGTTTGAGCCATCGCGCACTTCCAGCCAGAGGGCCGGCAGGCGGCTGGTGTTCGTAATCTTAAACTGCTCGTGGATCACATCCCCGGCGACACACCATTTCGTGAGCAGGTGCCGTTCGACGGAGAGGTTGTCTACGAGCTGGCGGGTCCAGATATACGACACCAGGGCCAAGGCGAAGAGGGCGTAGAACATGTAAAAGAGCACCGTGCTGGACGCGACCAGGGCAACGACCAGCAGGATGCCGGCGAGCACGAGCACCAGCGGCTTCTGCAGGATAACGGCGCGCTCTGGCACGTGGGCCTCCTCACGATTCGGGCCTCAGGACAACATTAGGGCCAATGACTAGGACCAACGAACATCGGGACCACCCAGACAGCGTACAGCGCCCGGCAGCGCATACCCCACCCCATTATCACTGGGGTAGCGCTCAAAGTATACCCAAAGAATGGCTAGGTATAAAGCAGCGCGGGCCGCGGCAACCGCGCACTTCCCGGTTGACATTTCGCACCGAAGGCGGTAGCATCCCCTGCGAAGATGTCTCCAGGGCGCCGCACCTCGGCTGCGGCGGGCATTCACAGGGTTGCCTGATCCCGGGAGTGGTACACCTATGGGTTCGAGCGCCGGTACGTCTCCCTCCTCTGGTGCTGTGCCCGCTCCGGTGCGGGTTGTTATCGCCGATGACGAATCGATCATCCGCATGGACCTGCGCGAGACCCTCACCGCGCAGGGCTATCTGGTCGTGGGCGAGGCCGCAGATGGCCGGAGCGCCGTGAACCTGGCCCGCGAGCTTCGTCCAGATATTGTGATCATGGACATCAAGATGCCGGGCGACGTCGACGGCATTGAGGCAGCGCGCATCCTGACGCGGGAGAAGATCGCGCCCGTCCTGCTGCTCACCGCCTTCAACCAGAAAGAGTTAGTCGAAGGCGCGAAGGATGCCGGGGTCGTCGGCTACCTGGTCAAGCCGTTCCGCGAGCGTGATCTGGCGCCGGCGATCGAGGTGGCCCTGGCACGCTACCGCGAGTTCCTGGAGCTCGATCGCCAGGTCGGCGACCTCAAGGAGGCGCTGGAGACACGGAAGCTGGTGGACCGGGCCAAAGGCATCCTGATGGACACCCAGGGCCTGAAGGAGGCCGAGGCCTTCCGCAGGATCCAGAAGCTCAGCATGAACTCGCGCAAGTCAATGCGTGAGGTTGCCGAGGCGATCCTGCTGGCGCACGAGGTGCGGGAGATCAAGTAGGGTGGATGGCCCTGCCCCGACGAGATGCCTGGGCCAATGGGCACAGGCACGGTGTAGGGACAGGCGCTCGGGGGGAGACCTCCCCTCTTGTCGCTGGCCGGGGGCCTGTCCTCATCGGCGGGCATCCTGAAGGGACGGGTCTATAGCCCTACACAGCGCTCCTCAGCACCGGATCACGGCACAGAGAGTGATTGGCGAGAGAGTCGCCGCCCCTGGGGCCTCACAGCAGGTGGCGCGCTCCAATCGACGCCCCGGGCGGGCTGCCGTTCTGCTTCAGCAAGCCGTCGATGCCCTCGCCCTGCTCATGCTGCTGGCAGCCTTGCTGGCAGCCTACCACTGGTTGCTCTCCGGACGCCTCATCCTGGGGAGTTACGATGTTGTGTCGTATTTCTACCCGTACCGCGAGTACGCGGCGCGCACCTTGCGCAGCGGCAGGCTCCCCCTCTGGAATCCCTACCTGTTCGCCGGCGCGCCGTTCCTGGCCAACATCCAGGCAGCTGTCTTCTATCCGCTGAACTTGCCCCACCTCTTTCTCCCGACCGGCCAGGCCCTCTCTGTGGTAACCCTCATGCATTTGTACTTAGCTGGGGCCGGCACCTACCTCTTCGCCCGCACGGCCTGTGGCATCGGCCAGGCCGGCGCATTGGTCGCCGGGCTGGCCTTCATGCTCGGCGGGTTCATGAGCGCACAGGCCGGCCATGTGAATCAGGTGAGCGTGGCCGCCTGGCTGCCATGGCTGTTACTGGCATTCGAGCGCGCCGCCTCGACGCGGCGCCTGCTCTGGGCGGTCGCCGGCGCGGCCGTGCTGTCGCTTCAGCTCCTGGCCGGCCATACGCAGGAGGTTTATCTCAGCCTGCTGGCGCTGGCCGCCTTCGCCGTGTATCTGGTGCCGGTGGCGGCATGGAGACATTGCCGGTGCTGGCGTCAGGTGCCCGGGCCGGGCCGAGGGATCGCCGCCATGCTGCGCGGGCACGTTCTCACCACCGTGCGCCAGTTCTTTCTCCAGGGAGCAGTGAACGGGCTGGCGCTGGGCATCATCGGGGGGCTGGCGGGGCTGCTGGCGGCGGTGCAGCTCCTGCCCACCATGGAACTCTCGTCGTACTCGATTCGTGCCGGCGGCCTCACGCTTGCCGAGGCAGTGTCGTTCTCCCTGCCACGCCGCGAGCTCGCGCTGGCTCTCCTGCCTGGCTACGGAACACTGCCGACCAGCAACGAGTACCTGGCCTACATCGGCGCCGCCGGGCTTGCCCTGGCGCTCCTGGGAGCGCTGGCGGCCCTGTGGCGACCGCTTGCGTTGTTCTTCTTGCTGCTGGCTGCCTTCTCGCTGGGCATGGCCTTAGGGGCAAACGGGCCACTGTTTAGCCACGTCTTTGCGGTCCTGCCCGGCATGAACCTGTTCCGTGTCCCTGCCCGCTGGCTCTTCCTGTACGCCTTTGCCGTGGCGCTCCTGGCCGCGTACGGCGTGGATATGTTCCGGCCATGGCCGACGCGGCTACGCCGGCTCCAGAGGCCGTTGCTGCTCCTTGCCTGCGCCGCGCTGGCCGGGGCCATTGTTGCCGCCCAGGCATGGCTCCAGGGGCACGAGGCAACCTGGGCTTTGCCACCGAGTGCCGTGCAGCTGCGCTGGCTTCAGGCCGCCGGCGCAGCTGCGCTCCTGCCGGCGCTTGCGGCACTTCCGTACGTACGGCGCGCGGCGGGCCCTATGGCGGTGCTTATCGTGGGTGCTGAGCTCCTGGCGGCCGGGGCGCCGGCCACGTACCATATGCCCACCCCGGCGGAGGCGCTCCAGACGGCTCCGCCGGTCGAGGCTGCACTGCGGCTGCCACCCGGCAGCGGCCGCGTACTGAGCATCGCCGACTCATCGTTCCCGCTGGCCGGCGCCGAGGCCCGCATGGCGGCCATTCAACAAGAGTTTGGCCAGGAAGCTGCAGCGAACTACCTGGTGAATACGAAGTATCGGCGCATCGCTGCACCGAACCTGCCGCTGGCCTATGGCTATGCCACGCTCGACGGCTACGACGGCGGCGTGCTCCCATTGCGCAATTATGTAACGCTCAAACGACTGGTCGTGCCGCCGGCACGCGACCATCCCGACGGTCTCTTACGCTTCCAGCTCGATGGGGTGCAGGGGCTGCCATACCTGCGCGTGCTTGAACTGCTCAACGTACGCGCGCTGGTGAAAGACACGCTCGAAGACCTGGTAGTAGACGGCGTGCGCTACGACCTTACCGGTGGCGTAGTGCTCGGACCGCGCCGCTGCCGCGACGGCGAATGCAGTGCCGGGAGTACCGCCGGCTCGATGCTTCCTCTTCAGCCGGAGCCGCTCGCTGAATACCGCATCGCAGCCCCTGCCGGGACCTTCAAGCGTATCGGGCTAATTACTTACCTGGAGGGCGCGACGGCGCTCTCCGATGGGACGCCTGTAGCGCTCCTCACCGCTGTACCGCAGGGCGGAATGCCGTCGGCCAGTGAGGACACGCCGCCGGACTATCAGTACCTGCTGGTCGCAGGCACAGATACGGCTGAGGGACGCTATGCGCAGCCTAACCAGCCTGCACCAGCCCATCGGCAGCCGCGCGTCGCCGGTCACTGGAAGGGAGAGCCTCAGGCAGCGTACTATGCTGCCGGCTTCGATCTGCCCGAGCCGACAGCCCTGGAGCGTTTGGAGCTCCGGTATTTGGCGAGCAAGGGACGGCTGGTGGTGCGGGCGATCGCTCTTGTACCCGAGAGCGGGCCAACCGGTTCGGTCCCGCTAGTCCCTGTGCCGACCGGCACGCTGCCGGTGCGCTACGATGGTGAGGTGCGGGTTTACACGATCCCCACAGCGCTTCCGCGCGCGTTCGTCGTGCCATCGGTGCGTCTGGCCGCGCATGATCAGCAGGCGCTCGAATGGCTTGCTGACCCGAACTTTGACATTCGTCGCACTGCTATCTTACCTGCCGAGGACGAGCAGATCCCGGCACGTCTTGGCCTGCGTGCGGCATTGGGAGAGTTGATGCGCCGGCCCTCGCTGGAGAGGCTGCGGCAGGCTGTGAGCGCTGCGGCAGGCGCACTGCGCGCTCGGCTGGCGCCGCGGTTGCCTGCAGGTGGGGTGCCCGGGCCCGAGGTATGGGAGCAGCTACGCCCTGCGATCCCGGCCAGGGCTGACGACCCGCCGGAGTATCGCCTAGCAGGAAATTCCGGTCGCAGCGGCCTGGCGCGCATCCTGTTTTATGAACCCGAGCGAGTGGTGGTGGAGGTCTGGGCCGAGGAACCGGTCTTTCTTATCATGAGCGATGCCTTCTACCCCGGCTGGGAGGCGACGATAGACGGTCAGCCGGTGTCTGTGCTGCGCGCGAATGTGCTGCTGCGTGCCGTTGCAGTGCCTGCCGGCGGGCACATGGTTGAGTTCACCTATCGCTGTCGGCCGCTGGAGGCCGGTGTGCGGCTCAGCATGGCCGGACTATTCGGCCTTCTCGCCTCTGCGCTAGCGCTCGCATGGTGGCGCCGGTAAGCGCTCTCCTCAACTTAGCTTATGTTTAGCTTACCTAAAGCTTGCATTATGGCTCTCAGCGGCATGATTTGACCGTGCCGGGGCGCCCTCCTATAATGGCGGCCGGCGGGATATAGTTACCCAGGCTAAGTATCCTGGCCGGCGTATGAGCGAGAGCACCGGACCTGAGGACCTGGCTATCGTTTGCGGGACACGGCTGGCTGCCCTGCTCCCGCGCCTGTCGCGACTGCTGGCGCACCAGCTGAAGAAGCAGGAGCTGCCGGCTGGGCTCTCTGTCCCGCAATACCAAATGCTGCGCGCACTGCGGCGGCGTGACCGCATGCCCAGTGAGCTGGCACGGCTGTTTATGGTGAGCATGCCCACGGTCACGCGGGCGGTGAACGCGCTGGTGGCGAAGGGGCTTATCGAACGGCTGCAGGACCCCGAAGATGGCCGCTCGGTACGGCTGCGCATTACTGAGGCCGGGCTGCACGCCTGCGCCCTCGCCGATAGCCTGTCCAGCCGGACGGCCGCGCGGCTGGTCGAAGGTCTGGATGAGGCGGCACTGCGGCGCATCCTGGCTACGCTGGAGGACCTTGAGCGTGGTATCCCGCAGCTTGTGGGGCGCGCCCCTGCGATAGAGCGGGATGCGAGCCTTGAGCCGGCTGCTCCTTCTGCGGGGACGTAGTGCGGACGTAGTGCGGACGTAGTGCATACGAGGCCGGCCTCGTGCCCCGGCACAGGCTGGTTCAGTGCAGCACGCTCTGGTGTTGGGGACCGGAACGAGGGCCTCGGCCAGAGGAACGCCGTGTACTACCATGCTTGACTACTGCCACTCCTACAACGATGCACGGCAACAACACGCGATACCAATGCACAAATGGAGGGAGTCCGACTGAATGCCTGCTGGGAGACCGGTTTTACGACGCTCGGTACAGGTCCTCGCCGCGGTGCACGCCCTGGCGGCGTGGGTGATGCGGCGTTCGGCTCGCCGCCGGCAACCCTCGCACGGAGGCCTCGCGGTGGCGGATCGCTCCTCTGACAAAGTGTATCCCTGGTTCTGGCCGCGCCATCCTATCGAGCGTACGGTGCTCGTGTTCGCGGCCATCGGTACGGTGCTCGTTGCCACTGTGTGGGCGCTCCGGTTCAGCGCGCCGCAGGCCACCGCGGCACCGCGGGCGCGGACGGTGCCGGTCGGCCGTGGCGACATCGTCGCCACCGTCGTTGCAGCCGGGCAGACGGTTCCTACCGCCCAGGCCCGCCTGGCTTTTCGCACGACGGGCCGGCTGCGCGAGCTGCACGTCCAGCTCGGCCAGCGCGTGCAGGCCGGCGATGTGCTGGCCCGCCTAGACACTGCCGATCTGGAAGCGCAGCTGGCGCAGGCAGAAGCAAACCTGAAGATCCAGCGGCTGCGGCTTGAGGCGCTCATGAGCGGCCCGCGGGCCGAGGAGGTTGCTGCCGCCCGAGCTGCCTATGACGCTGCGCTGGCAACCTACGAGCGTGTCAGGCAGGGTCCCACGCCTGCAGAGATCAAAGCTGCGGAAGCTGCTGTGGAGAGCGCCCGCGCTCAGCTTGAGAGCGCTCGTGCCCAGTTCCTGAGCAAGAGCCAGGCACCGCTGCCAACCGACTTGGAGGCAGCCGTGGCAGCTGTGGCTCAGGCGCAGGCTGCGCTCGATGCCGCTGAAGCGGCTTACCAGCTCAAGCGGCAGTCGCCGACTGTGGCAGACTTGCGCGCGGCCGAGGCGGCGGTGGCCCAGGCCGAGGCCGCCGTGGCGAAGGCGCAGGCAGAGTACGACGCCAAAGCCAGCAGCGATGCCGTTGCCGCCGACCTGAAGAAGGCAGAGGCCGACGTTGCCGCGGCGGAGCTGGCGCTAGAGAACGCCCGCAAGAACCTGGACGAGCTGCGCCAGAAGCCGCGGCCACAGGATGTACAGGCCGCTCAGGCGGCGGTCTATAAGGCTGCCGTCGCCCTGCAGAAAGCCGAGGCGGACCTGTTTGCCGCCAGCGGCCGGGATCAGCGCACCCGCGCGCCGCTAGAGCAGGCGGTGGCGCAGGCACGCGCAGACCTGGCTGCAGCCGAAGCCAACCTGGCCAAAGTGAATGTCCCGGCCAGCCCTGCAGAGCTGGCGGCGGCGGAGACGGCCGTCTCCGCCGCTGAGGCGAACCTGGCGGCAGCGCGGGCACGGCTCGAGTCTCTCCGCAGCGGAGCCGACCGGGAGCAGGCGCGCCTGAACCTGGAGAGTGCGAAAGCTGCCCTGGCCAGCGCCCGCGCCCGCTACGAGCAGGTCAAGGCCGGACCGACCTCGGCGGAATTGGTGGCTGCAGAGCAGCAAGTGAACAGTGCGCGAGCAGCGCTCGCCAGCGCACAGGCGCGCTTAGAGTATGTGCGCTCTGGAACTCCGGAGGCTGAGCGGGAGGCGGCGCGGCGCGCCGTCGAGGCCGCTGAGGCGAACCTGGCGGCCGCGCAGGCGCGGCTGGAGCAGGTGAAAGCCGGGCCGTCGGAAGCCGACTTGCGCGTGGCCCAGGCAAATCTCCAAGCTGCGAAAGCACAGATGGACGCCAAGCTGGCCTCGATCACGCAGACCGATATCGCCCTTCAGATGGAGCAGGTGCGTCAGGCCGAGGCAGCCTACCAGCTTGCGAAGTGGAACCTGGAGAACGCCACGCTGACGGCGCCGTTCGACGGTGTGGTGGCTGCGATCGGTGCCAATCCCGGTGAGATCGTCACCAATACAACGCCGGTGGTGACGCTGGTGAACTCGTCGGAAGTGCGCGTAGATGTGATGGTTGACGAAGTCGATGTGGCGCGGCTGGACGTCGGAAAGGAAGCGATCATCCAGCTCGATGCCCTGCCGGGCAAGCAGTTCCGTGGCCGGGTGGTGGGCATCTCCCCCAACGCCATCATGCAACAGGGCCTGGCAAGCTACCTGGTATCCGTGGCCGTCGAGGGCGAACAGCTTCCGCCGCGCGCCGGACTTGCCGCCAGCGTCACCATCATTACCGAGAAGAAGAGCGGTGTGCTCACGATACCGAACCGAGCGTTGCGTACAGTGGGGAAGAACCGTCTTGTAGAGGTGTTGCTCCCCAGTGGGCGCACCGAGACACGGACGGTACGGATTGGGTTGAGTAACGACCAGGTCTCTGAGGTGCTGGAAGGCTTGAAAGAGGGCGAGCAGGTACTGATTGCCAACCCGACGCCGGCATTCCTGCGCAGCCTCTCTGACCAGGTGCAGTCTGCACAGGCCTCTCAGCCGTAACCGGCCTGAACCATGTGGGCATGACTCGTTTTCTCCTTGCTCTGGCACGCCGAGCCGCAGTAGGCGTTGCGCTGGCAGTGTTTCTCTTGCTGGCGCCTCTTCCTGAGCTCGCAGGCGCATGGGAGCCTCTGCGGCTCGGCGCGGGGTCGTTGCTCTTCCTGCTCGCGATTGGCAAGGCATTGTACGACACATTCTTCTATGACCACTACTGGCCGTAAACGCCAAAGGTGGTTCCTCCCTCAGCGCAGGTAACTACAAGGCCGCTGGGAAGTAGTTTTCCGATGGCATACGGCGTGCCACTGCCTTCCTCTGCCTGGGAGTTTCCCTCAGTTCTGTTTTATTCTGACTGATCCATGAAGAGCACCGGAGCCGGTGCTCCCGGATAGAGGCATGAAGCGATCCACCGGATCAGAGCAAGAGGCTCGCATGCACTGGATTCTCGTGCTCCGCAACACGGTGCGGGGATTTAGCGAGGATGCTGCGGCGGAGATGGCCGCAGCGATGACCTATTTCGCCGTATTTTCACTCTTTCCGCTGCTGCTCCTTATGGTTGCCGTCGGCAGCCTGGCGTTCGACTCCGCGGCCGCGCAGGCCTATGTCGTGAACATGGTAGTGAATGTGCTCCCCCAGGGAGAAACTGCGGTACGCGAGGTGATCGAAAGTGTGATCCAGGCCCGCGGTCCGGCCGCGGGCCTGGCCGCGCTGGGCCTGCTGTGGGCCTCGCTGGCATGGTTTGAGTCCGTCGATCGGGGCATCAACCGCATTTGGGGCGTGGCGCGGCGCCGTCCCTTCCTGAAGGCGAAGCTCTATGCCCTGGCTATGGTCGCGGGCGCCGGGCTAGTGTCGCTCGCCTCATGGATCACCACAGCAGCCCTCCGGCTGGCTCAGGCGCTGGCACGCGCTCTACCGCTCACGGTACCGGGCGAGCTTCTGCTCTGGGAGGCGCTCGCCGCGCTGGTAAGCGTGGCGCTCATGACCGGGGTACTTGCTGTACTCTACCGGGTGACGCCGTTGCGCCCGATCGAGTGGGCGGACGTACTCCCAGGGGCGCTGCTCACAGCGCTGCTCTGGGAACTCGCCCGCTACATGTTGGCGTTCTACCTGACCAGTGTAGCGAACTACGGCGCCATCTATGGCCCGCTTGCTGCAGTAATTGCCCTGCTCTTCTGGCTCTACGTTGCCCACGTTATTGTCCTCGCTGGCGCTGAGTTCACCTACGAGTGGACAAAGGCGCGCCGCGGTATCCTCACCGGCGAGCTCCCTCCTGTTCCTGACCGGGGCTGGGTTCCTACCCCGAAGTTCACCCGCTAGGGCGTGGCATGGTCGGAGCACCTGCGGGCCACGTGCCGGCGCGCGATCCCCAGACGGGATGGTGCTTTTGGCGAACTCGATCTGAGCGCGCAGCCTATCGGCTCCGGTGAAAGTGCAGGAGAGCGGTGGCCACAGCCTGCTGAATGACTTCCAGTAACTGCCGGCCACGCTCGGCGTTCGCTAGCTCCGAGCGATCGGTATAGCCGTCGATGCGCTGCATGCTCAGATGCGATTGTGTGAACATGCTCACCGTCGTCTCCGGAAGCGCCCCACGCGCGACCGGCTTGGGCGGCGCCGGCCGGTTCCGGTCCACCAGTTCCCACCGCAGGTGCATAATCAACGACGCCTCGAAGTCGCCCGCGTGCCCGGGGATCCGGGCAAGGTCGCGGCCCGCCTCAGATTCACGGAGCTGTTGCATCGCCAGGGACCAGTACGAGGCTGCGCCGGTAAGGACATCATGCCGGTTGCTGACCTCGCGGGCCGCCATGCGGATCAGTTCGTCGTTGCCGCCATGGCCGTTCAGGTAGAAGATGCGCCGGAATCCTGAGCGCACGGCGCTCTCGCCTAGGTCCCGAAGCACCGCCAGCACAGTCTCGGCGCCCAGCGAAAACACGCCGGCGTAGGGGAAGTGATGCGGCGAATAGCCGTAGGGCACGAGCGGAGCGACGATGATCGGCGCGTCTGGCTGTTCCGCCGCGACGCGCTCTGCCGCCCCGCGCGCCACTGCCTCGCAGATAATGCAGTCAACGGTCACGGGCAGGTCTGGCCCGTGCTGCTCTACTGCAGCGATAGGGATCACCAGCGTCTTGCCGGCTGCGCTCTCGCGCACTTCCTCACGGGTCATGTCTCCGAGTAGCACCTTCGCCATGGTCCTGCTCCTCTCCAGGCTTCCCAAAAATCCTGGCAGCGCTCAGCCTGTCGACTTACGGATCGCACGGGGCTCCGGCAGTGCCGGCAAAACACGCCGGCGCGACGGACCGGCCACCCGGCACGGCAGTATAGACGTGACTGTCAGCCAGTGCAACCGCACAAAAAAATCCCCGAAACTCGTCACGAATCGGCCGATTTTTTAAGAGTCATTTAAGAGCTACTCTGTATGCTAGAGATAGTGATGGCGCCCGGCCGGCGGGGCAATCAGCCGGCGAAGAGAGTACGGCCCGATCTGGCCATGGAGGTATAACGTATGCGGCATCTTCTTCGACTTGCACAGATCAACCCCATCTACTGGCGTGCTGTTTTGGTTCTGGCGACCCTGGCGGCCGTGGCCCTGGGCATCGGGGCTCCGGATGAGTCGACGTGGCCGTAAACAGGCGCATGGGGTAGTAGTGTGATCCTATGGCTGGCGCTGGTGATTGCAGTGGGCATCGGTCTGCTGCGCGGGGGAGCACTGGCGGGGCTGGCCAGGCTGCAGCTGCGGCATGCCTGGCTGGTCCTGCCGGCTCTTGCCATGCAACTGTATGCAATCTTTGCTCCGGTCATGCCGGGTCCTCTGGAACGCTGGCGCCTCCCATGGATGGGGGAATACGTGTGGTACGGCTGGCCGGCCACACTCGTGACCGGCTCGACCGTCCTGCTGGCAATCGTCGTCCTGCGTAATCTCTCGGTCCCTGGCATGCGCCTTGTCGCTGCCGGACTGGCCTGCAACCTGCTGGTGATTGTGGCCAACGGCGGGTTGATGCCGGTGGCGCCGCAGTCGCTGGCAGCAGCCCGCCTTATCGAGCACGCAGACGCGATAGTGCTGGAAAGTAAGCGTCCCTCTGCGAAAGACGTGGTCCTCCGGCCGGAGGACACTCGCTTTGCGATCCTCTCCGACTGGCTGGTGACCCCGCCCGTGCCTCGGCGCAAGATCCTCAGCATCGGCGACGTACTTGTTGCCGTCGGTCTCGGGGTGGTGGTGGTGAGAGCGATGGAAGATACCGGGCGTCGCACACGGCCTGCCAGCGTACCGGCAGGCATGGCGGTCGCTGCGATGGAGGATTGAGAAACATGTTGCCTGACAAGCTATCGAGCGCGCGGCCGGGCACGGCGGGGCCGCATGCCCCTCTACCGGTTCTGCCGGCCGGTTCCACCGGCGAACTCCAGCGGCTTCTCCAGGCCTTGAGCGGTGAAGTGTGGCGGCTGCTGCGGCCAACCGCGGTTGATGTTGTGCTGCTCGCTGCAGCCATCGACCGCACGTTCTGCACTGCCTTGTTGATCAGCCCACGCACTGCCCTGCTGGCTTTCCGGTCCGATCCAGATGCAGTGCTGGGTGGACGCAGTAAGCTGGCACGCCTGGGCCCAGTCGTCCACCGGCTGTCTGACGAGGAGATCGACGCGCTGGCAGCGATCAAGGCGACGAGCCTCGAAGAATTTGCCGCGCAGGCTCTGGCGCTCACCGGCGAGCTGGGTCCGGTCGAATCAGAGCGTCGCGCTGCTGCCGGCCTGCCCGTTCCCTGGCAGCCCCTGCCCGGCCTGCCGGCCTCAACGCCTGCCGGCGACCATGTAACTACCCCTGAGGCGTCTGCGCCGGTCCAGCGGCGCCGAACCAGGGTCATGCGGCTGCGGTTTATTCGCGGCAGCGCTGTGGGTGCAGCGAAACAGCCTGATCTGCGCCGCACTGCCTCCAGCCGCGCCGGCTGGCAGAACACACTTCACAGTGCAGCCCCTCATCTGCCACCCGCACGCGGGGCATCCCAGTACTAGGACTTTGAGCGGGGTGCGGCCTCTCCCCTGTGTGGCTGCTCGTACCGGTGGAGCGCCCTAAGATATACTAGTATGGGCCGCTGCGGGCACAGCGTGGTATCACATCGCACCCTGTGGTGTGGTAGAGCGCGCTCGAATGCCCCATGGCTCCGAGTGGCCGGTCAGTGACGCGACTGCTTGCGCAGCCATTTCAGCTCATCACCACTAAAATTGCCGTCCCACCCGCACGCACCCAGATCGTGCGGCGTGAGCGTGCCTTCGCGCTCTTACACGAGCAGCTGGACCGCCGCCTGAACGTCGTGCTCGCTCCGGCCGGGTACGGGAAGACCTCGCTGCTCGTTGACTTTGCGCATGACTGCCGCAGCCGGGGAATCCCGGTGTGCTGGTATAGTCTCGACGAGCACGATGGTGATCCCCTGGTATTCCTGCGTTACCTGACTGCCAGCCTGCGCCGGAGCTTCCCGCACTTCGGTGCACGGACCTCTGCGTTGCTGGACGAGACGCGCAGCGCCCTGTCACCCGATCCCAGTCTTGCGTTCTCAGTGCTCGGCACGCTTATCAGTGAGATCGACGAGCAGATTGCGGACTTCTTCGTGCTCGTCCTGGACGATTACCACACCTTGCCGCCGGATAGCCTGGTCCACACGCTGATGGGCCTATTCCTCACACATCTCCCGGCAGCGGCCCATGTGGTGCTCGCCACGCGAGCGTTGCCGGAGCTCTCCGTGAGCAGGCTGGTGGCCGACGGGCAGGTAGGCGGCCTCAGCCTGCGCGATCTGTCGCTAAACGCGGCAGAGGCGCGTGCGATCCTGCGTGTGCGCGCCGGTCTGGAAATAAGCGAGCAGGAAGCAGCGGAGCTGGTGGAGGAGAGCGGGGGATGGGTGCTGGGCCTGCTGGCCTGTGTGCGTGACCGCGTGCCACTGAACCATGCGGTGCGTGCCCTCTCTGCCGCGAGCGGTGCTGCAGCGCTGCATCAGGCACTGGCCGAGGAGACGCTGGCCCGTCTCTCGAACGAGGAGCAGCGTATTCTGTACGCCGCCGCCCTGCTCGAGATTGCGCCTGCCGGCCTGATCGACCAGGCACTGGGGACCCTCGAGACCGCCGCCCTGCTCCGAAGGCTCTCCGACGAGACCCCGTTCGTGATGGCGCTTGAAGAGCGTCGGGACGTATACCGCTTGCATCAGTTGTTTCGCGAGTATGCCATACGCCGTATTGAAACACGATTCCCGCGCCTGCGGCTGAGAATAAGCCGCGCCCTGGCCCGCGCGGCGCAGACCGAAGGGAACGACGACCTGGCGATCAGGCTCCTGCTTGATGCTCGCGACTACCCCGGCGCTGTGCGGCTCATCCGGCGACGGATCGAGGAGCATCTCGCCGCGGGACGGTATGCCCTGATCAGCTCGTGGCTTGATGCCCTGCCACCCACAATAGTTGAGCAAGACGCCCGCTTACTACTGGCGCGGGCGCGGGTGTGCGCTTTCCGCGGTGACCGTTACGGCGCTCTGGAGCTGGCAGAACAGGCAGCGCGCCGCGCTGAGGGAACGGTTAAAAGCCTTTATATTCGTGCCCATACTTTCGTCAGTATTGTCCTATCCGGCTGCGGACGGCCGAAAGAAGGCGCCGAACGAGCACAGCGGCTCTTAGCTGAACCAGCCGTGCGTCGGGATCCACGTTCCCTAGCCGACGTATACCGGGCTCTAAGTATCGCTGCATACGGGGAGGAAGACTATACCTCTGCGCGAGATCATATGGAGCGAGCGCGGTCACTCTACGAGCAACAGGGGCGCCTCTATGATGTTGCAGGTGCTCTCAATCAGATTGGGGCGTGTCACAACCAGCTTGGACGGCCGCAGGAGGCGAGCGTCTTCTACCAGCGGGCCCTGGCACTACGCGAGCAGATCGGAGACCTTGCCGGTGTAGCCACGAGTTGCAATAACGTTGGCCTGTTGGCGTATCAGCGCGGCGAGTATGAGCAGGCCCAGAGCTACTTTGAGCGGGCGCGCGACATCGCACGTAGACTGGGAGCGCTCCGTACCCTCGCATATACCTATGCGAACCTGGCCGACCTGTACCGCACTACCGGGCAGCTTGACCAGGCGCATTCCGCCTATGCGCAGGCAGCGCAGACTGCCCGCGAGGCCGGCGAACGTACCCTGGTTGTGTACTGCCAGGATGGCCAGGCGAACACCTACGCCCTGGAAGGCCGCTTCGAGGAGGCGGCGGTGGTGCTGGCGCAGGCCCGTCAGGCTGCCGAAGACATCGGGTCGACGCGTCTCCTGGCACGGGTGACCGTCAGCGAGGGAGCGCTGGCGCTCCACCGCGGCGCCCTGCACCTGGCGCGTGATCTCCTGGAGCAAGGCCGCCGTCGCGCTGAGGAGGTCAAGGACCGCCGTCTTGAAGGCCGCGCCCTGTTGCTTCTGGCGGAAGTGCACCACCGTCTGCACCGTGACCGCGAGGCGCTGGACTATCTTGACCTGCTGGCGCGCCTGGCTGCTGCGCTGGGCACTCGCGAGTTCATTGTTGCAGAGGGAAAGCGGATTATCCCGCTCTTGCAGCATGCCGCGGAGCAGCGTCCGGCAGAGCTCGTCTTTTTGCGGGCGCTGGACGAAATTGACGCCGCGGCGGCCGCCGCAGTACGGGCTGAACTGGCACGCCGCGCTCAAGAAGAGCAGCGGTATCCGCGGCTGTTCTGCTGCCTGCTTGGTCCGCCAGAGGTCTACGTCGAACAACGGCGTATTGATGCTGAGGCCTTCACCGTTGATCGCGCCCGCCTGATGCTGCTGTACCTGGCGCTCTTCCCTGCCGGGCGCTCACGAACAGACATCCAGGAAACGCTGTGGCCGGACGTCGATCCGGCAGCCGCGGCCAGCCGCTTCCATGTCACCCTCTACCATCTTCGTCGCGCCCTCTTCCCGGACGTCGTGCTGAGCAGGAGCGGCTGGTATCGCATCAATCCGGCCATTGATGTGAGCACCGATGTTCAGCGCTTCCTCCAGCACCTCGAAGCATCGAACGACGAACGGCTTTCCCCCGAGCAGCGGATAGCCGAACTGCGCGCCGCGGTTGAGCTGTACCGCGGCCCGCTCTTGCCCGACCTCGATGTCGAGCCTGTTCGCGAGCGCCGAGCCGAACTCGAGCACAGGTTTCTAGAGGCTCTGAGCCGTCTTGCCGAGGCAGCCTTCGAGGCCCGTGAGTACCGTCGCTGTGTGCAATACTGCCGCCGCATGCTTGAGATCGATCCGCATGCAGAAGCGGCGCACTATCGCCTCATGCGGTCGCTCTCTCAGCTCGGCGAGAACCTGGCTGCCCTGGCCCACTTCCGCCAGTATGTGCGGGCATTGCAGCGCGAAGACCCCGCAGCTTCGCCCTCTCCCTTCCTCCGGGAGCTGTACCAGGAACTCCTGCGTCTCGAGCGCCAGCGTAGCCGCCAGGGCGGTGCCCTTTGATTGTTCGCCGAAAATCGGATACATATTAGTGCGGATGCGGGTCCTGTCCCCTTGCCTTCTCCCGGTGCTTTGAGCGCTCGCTAGACCGTGCTTCTCCCCGTCCCTGCGAATGGTGTATGAGGGAAGAAGCGAAAGCGATGCGTTCCACGGGCAGCGGTATCAGGGCAGGCAAGGGAGCGTATGCTGGTTGTCGATTTGCCTGCTGAGCCTTGGGAGAACCGGTAGTATTGAGCCAACGTACGTGCTGATAGGTGGTTATCTATGGTGAAGACGCGAGAGCGAGAGAAGGTTGCCCTCGGACAAGAGGCGCGGGAGAAGCTCAAGACCGGCGCGGATATCATGGGGCGGGTGTTGCGCGTGACTCTAGGGCCGGCTGCGCGCACGGTCGCCATCGCCCCGCTGGTGAAGTCTCGTGCTCCGGAGGTGCTGCACGACGGCGCAACGATCGCCCGCCGGATCATCGAGATTCCGAACCGGTATGAGAACGCCGGGGCGATGATGATCCGGCACATGGCGTGGCGGGTGCGCGAAGAGGTGGGCGACGGCGCAGCCACCACGGCGGTGATCGCACAAACGATCCTCCACGAGGCGCATCGCTGCGTGGCTGCGGGCGCCAACCCGATGCTGCTCAAGCGTGGTATCGAGCGCGCCCTTGAGGTGGCAGTCAACGAGCTGCGCGCCATGGCCAAGCCCCTCGAGACCGAGGAGCAGATCGCGGCCATCGCTACCGCCTCGGCCGGCGATCCGCGTATGGGCAAGCTGATCGGCGAAATGCTCAGCATCATCGGTCACGACGGCGTGATCCTGGTCGAGGAGAGCGCTGCGACCTTCATGGACCGCGAGTATGTCGAGGGGATGCGCTGGAATACCGGCTACGTCTCGCCGTATTTCGTGACCGATCCAGACCGCATGGAGGCGGTCATCAACAACCCCTGGATCCTGGTCACCGACACGAACCTGGAGACGCTCGAAGACGTCCAGCCGATCCTCGAGAAGGTGCTGAAGGCCCGCCAGGAGATGGGCATTCCCAAGAACGAAGGCGGCCTGGTGATCATCGCCAACGAGATCGAGAAAGATGCCCTGGCCACTCTGACGGTGAACAAGGAGCGCGGGGTGATGCCGATCCTGGGCATTAAGGCGCCGGGCTACGGCGATAACCGCGTGCGCATCCTCGAGGATATTGCGTTGCTCACCGGGGCGAAGTTCATCTCGGAGGATGCCGGAGAGCGCGTGTATAATGCCACCCTCGAACACCTGGGCAAGGCCCGCCGTGTCTGGGCTAATAAAGACACCTTCACCATTGTCGGCGGGCAGGCGGATCAGGCAGCCATCCGCGCTCGTGTGCTCGAGATCAAGAACCAGCTGAAGGGCGTGGGCACAAAGGAGAAGCTCTCGGATTACGACCGGGAGAAGCTGCGCGAGCGTCTGGGGAAGCTGACGGGTGGCATCGCCATCCTGCGTATTGGGGCGCCGACGGAGCGTGAGCTCCAGGAGAAGAAGCAGCGCGCCGAGGAGGCGGTCGCCGCCACGCAGGCCGCCGTGGAAGAGGGCGTTGTGCCCGGTGGTGGGGCGGCTTACCTGGCCTGCATCCCCGCTGTGCTGGCCATCGAGGCGGAAGGCGACGAGCGCATGGGCATCCAAATCATGGCCAAGGCGCTTGAGGCGCCGGCCTATTGGATCGCGTGGAACGCTGGTGCCGATGCCCGCGCGGTGGTGACCGAAGCTAAGCGTCTTGGACCCGGCTATGCCTATGAGGTTATGAGCGGCAAGGTCATGCGGATGGAAGACGTCGGCATCCTTGACCCGCTGAAGGTCGTGCGCGTGGCGCTGGAGACCGGCACCAGCGGCGGGGTGATGATGCTGACCACCGAGGCGATCGTGCTCACCAAGCGTGACAAGAGCGGCTTTACCAACGTGAGTTTGAATCCGTAAGTTGGGGGCCAGAGAGGATGGTGACGATGGCGACCTCAGCGGGAACTTCCGCCGCCGCACCCGAGAGCATCCGGCGCACCTGGCGGCGGGTCGGCTCGGTCCTGGGTGGCGGTGGCACGGTGCTCGCCTTGGCCACGACGCCGCCGGGGGTGTCACCGGCAGAGCTTTACGCCGGCACTGCTGCCGGCATCTTCCGTTCCCAGGATGGCGGCGCCACTTGGTCGCTCGTGACCCAGGGCATTGCCGCTCCTTATGTGCAGACGATAGCTATCTCGCCGAACTTTGCAAATGACCACACGATCTTTGCCGGCGCCCTTGGGAGCGGCGTGCTGCGCTCGATCAACGGTGGCCGCGACTGGTATCCCCTGGAATTCTGGTCCGGCCCGCCGTCGGTGACGGCTATTGTGCTGTCCCCGAGCTTCGCTGTAGACAGCACCATCATCGTGGGCACGCAGAGTGACGGAGTGCTGCGCTCCACGAATGGTGGGCGTACCTGGGCCTCAGCGAACTTCGGTGTACAGGATCTTTCTGTGCTAGGGCTGGCGATCTCGCCCAACTTTGCGGAGGACGAGACCGTTTTCCTTGCTACCGGCGATGGGCTGTACCGCTCCACCAATGGCGCCCGTGCCTGGCGCCCCGTCACCGCCGGCCTAGAGGAGGTGACCGTCCAGACGGTAGCGGTGTCGCCGTGCTTCGCCGAGGACCGGCTGGTCTTCGTCGGCACGGAGGACGGCGGCCTGTACCGTTCGACGAACGCCGGGCAGAGCTTCCGTCCGGCGAACAGCGGCCTCGGTGATGATCGCTCAATTAACTGCATCCTTTTTGCCCCAGACTTCGAGACGAGTGGCGAGATGTTCGTCGGCACCGCCGACGGGGCAATCTTCCGCTCGACCGACCGCGGGCAAACCTGGCGCCAGGTCGCAGCGGACCTGGCTGCGGTGATGGCGCTCGCCGCCGTGCCCGTCGAACAGGGTACGGCGGTGGTGGCCGGCGTGCATCGTGACGGCTTCTATCGCACGCTTGACCATGGACGGACCTGGGAGCATGTCACCGAGGGCCTAGCCGCTCGCTCGGTGCTCTGCCTGGTGCTGTCGCCGGCGTTTGCCACCGACCAGACCATGGTCTCCGCGAGCCTGGAGGACGGTGTACTGCGCTCTGTTGACGGTGGAGCGACGTGGGAACAGACGGTCGAGGGCCTGCCCGGCCTGCAGGTTGCCTCGCTTGCCATCTCGCCGGCGTTTGCGCAGGATGGGACGCTCTATGCCGCGCTGCCCCAGGGAGTCTTTCGATCGACTGATCGCGGCGACACCTGGAAGCCGTGCTCCGGAGCAGTGGCAGAGAAAGACGTCAGGCTGGTGGCCGTCTCACCCGATTTCGCCCGTGACCGTCAGGTGATCGCGGCGCTGGCCGACGGTACGCTGCTGCTTTCACGCGATGCCGGCGAAAGCTGGGATGAGCTCCATGGGCCGTTTGACGGCGAGGAGATCGTCGGCGTGGCGTTTAGCCCGCGCTATGCCACAGACCAGACCATCATTCTGGGCACCTACCATCAATCGCGCCGGCTCCAGGACCACCGCACCAGTAAGGGAGCCGGTCCCGGTCCGCGCGCCGGGGTGGCGGTCTGGAAGTCTACCGATGGCGGGAAGAACTGGATCCGCCTCCTGGAGCAGGTCACCTCAGCGCGCTGGGTAGCCTTCGCGCTGCCGGAAGACTACAACGGCCGCGCTGAGACCCATAACACCTTCTTTATCGCCATTGGCACGCATGTCTTCCGGCCAATGTGGCGCTCGAAGGACCTGTGGGCCAGCGAGGGCGTCGGCAGCCCGACCACGGCTGTGTTAGGGCTGGCTATCTCGCCGGGTGGGGTATGGGGCCGTACCCTCTACGCAGCTACGACGAGCGGCGTCTATGTCTCTACCGATGAAGGGCTGACCTGGAAGCTGCTGGGCGACGGCCTGGGTACGACCCCTACCGTGGCGGTAGTGCTCTCGCCCACGTACAACGACGACGGCCGCGTCTACGCCCTGACCCTGGGCGGCACCCTCTACGTGCTGGACCGAGAGGCGAAGACATAGCGCCCTGTACCGGCCCCTCTGCCGGCAGGGGAGGATGGCAGCGCTATCCTGTGTTCGTACGGGCGTGGCAGTGCCACGCCCGTACTGTATTCGTGGGACGTGGCAGTTCAACCATGCCTACGCTAGGGACGCGGTGGCACCGCGCCCCTTTCTGTCTTATCCACTGAGCATATGCGGGACAAGCCGACGGCGGGCCAGGACACGGCGCAGTGCCAGCATGGCCGTGTAGGTTGGTAGCACACACACGCGCGCCCCCACCGGTGTGCGCTCGACGGCAAGGTCGAACGCCCGCTTGAGGTCCGGCTCCAGGTGAACTTGATCCGGCGCAAGGCCGGCGTATTTCAGCCGCAGGGCCATATCATGGGCGCGGATGCCGGAGACAATGACCCATTCCACGCGCCCGGGCAGCGCTTCAAAGTCCACGTCCCACAGCCACGATACATCACGGCCGTCTGCATCTAGGTCATTAATAACGATCAGCAGCCTGGCGCCGGGAGCACTCTGCAGATCGGTGCCGAGCGGAAACAGCGTGCGCAGCACCTCGTTGAACCCCACTGGATTTTTTACCAGGAAGATAGCGACTTGCCGGCCACGAATCTCCAGACGCTCAGCGCGGCCGAACGCCGCGCGGAAGCCCTGCAACGCTGCAGTTGCCTGGGAGAGCGCAACACCACAGGCCAACGCGGCACTCACGGCAGCGAGGGCATTGTAGGCGTTGTACAGGCCGGGCACGTTCAGGTGCAGCGGGACCGTCTCGCCACTGTGCTCAAGCGCCAGCCTCACCCCGTCGATGCCGTCAAGCTCAATCCACCGCGCAGTCACCTGCGGCTCGGGCGCGACGAAGGAGCAGTGCAGACAGCGGTAGGCACCCAGGTGCGAGAGATACAGTTCGGTGTAGCAGAGCGGACTGCCGCAGCGCGGGCAGTTTGCCGAGTCGGCCGCATGAGGCAAGCGCTCCAGGGCATGGCGGGGATCCCGCACAGCGTAGAAGAGGGCACGCGCGCCGGGAGGAAGTGCTCCGGCCAGCGCGGCCAGACGGGGGTCGTCGCCGTTGATCACCGCTGTCGCGGCCGGCGGCAGCGCATGCAGTGCATCCCACCAGCGACGGGCGATGGCATCTACCTCACCGTACCGATCGAGCTGGTCGCGGAAGAGGTTGTGCAGCACAACCACCCGAGGGGCGAGGGCGCGGATCGCATGCGGAAACGCCGCCTCATCCAGCTCCATCACTGCGACATCGGCACGCAGGCGGCCGGAGAATGAGGCTGCCTGCACTAACCGGGACGTAACCCCGCTGAGCAGATTGGCACCCTCCCGATTATACACTACGCGCAGCCCGCCGCGCTCGAGCGCGGCCGCAAGCATGCGCGCCGTAGTGGTTTTGCCATTCGTACCTGCAACGAGGACGACGCCGTGCGGCAGCCCCGCAGTGAGGCGGCGCGCCAGCGCCGGATCAAGCCGCTGTGCGACCACCCCGGGCAGCACCGTACCACCGCGGCCGATGGCGCGCAGGCCGGCATACACGGCTTTCCCTGCCCACAGTGCCGGCAGGCTATGGAGAAGCATGGCCTGTGGCTGCTTCCTCCAGCAGGTACATTCCCCTGTTCCGCTCGGTGACGAGCGCACGTAAGACCTCGGTGGCCTGGTCAAGCAGCGCAGTGCACTCAGCGTCGTTCCGGCCATAGGCCACGATGTCCACCGGCAGGCCGGTCTCGGTGCGCATCGCCACATATGCTTTCAGGTAGGTGCGTGGCAGGCGCTTCATCACCTCTTGCAGCAGCGGCGCGACCTCGGATTCGAACATTTCCACCAGGACGCGACGGGCCGTACTGGTGGTCTGGAAGATCTCCGCCAAAAGGCCGCGCAGGTGCGCCTCGAAGATCGCTTCCATCTCCAGGGGCGGGCCGGGCATCATGTAGATCGTGGCCTGCTCGAGCTGGACGCCAATGAGCGGTGCCCAGCCGGCCGGGTTCTCCCAGACGCGGGCTCCCTGGGGCACGCTGGCCATCTTGCGCATGCCGGGCGTAACCTGGTCGTCGCTGGTGATATTGCGCCGCTGCTTGAAGCGTTCCAGAGTAGGAGCATGCACCACGATGGGCACGCCCAGCAGCCGGGCCACGCACTCGACGGTTAGATCGTCGGGCGTAGGGCCAAGCCCGCCGGTGATAAGAATCACGTCGGTGCCCCGGCGAACGGAGTCGGCCAGCGCGCGGGTAATCTCCTCGGGATCGTCGGGGAGGACAGTAATGCGGCGCGGCGGCGCGCCCATACGAGCAAGTTGCTCGCCCAGCCAGAACGAGTTCGTGTCTCGGATACGTCCAATCACAAGTTCAGTGCCGATGGAAAAGAGCTCAACGATCTTGGGCGTGTACGCTTCGCTTCCCACCTCCATACTCCTCACAGACAGCGTGGCGCACGAGCGTCCCTACAGCGCTTGTCCCTGTGCCTGTAGTGTACCTCAGGGCAAGCATCGACAGGAAACGGCGGCGATAGGCTCGCTGCCGACCGGCTGATATACTACTGAGGATGCTGGAGAGCGCAAGACTCTTGGTGTTCGTGTTTTACGTTTAGCGAATATGCTCTGCTCCGGCACTCGTCCAGGTACCCGGCGTTCCTGAAGCCCAAGCGCCAAGGAGGTACGGTGGATGCAGACCCCGATCCAGGAATATATGCTTTCATCTCAAGTGTGCACCATTAGGCCGAGAGTAAACCGTCGCCGGGCGATTGCCCTGTGCAGCATGGGAATCGCGACTGCTTGGGCAAGCGCCTGTCGCGCCGGCGCGCCGGCTCAGCCGGCAGAGCAGGCACCGGTGCAGCGTGCTGTGTCCGGCACTTTACTCATGTGGTGTAATCCGGCCTTCCCCTTCAGCGAAGATGTGGGCGGGGAGATCGCGCAGGATTTCACCACACGTTACCCGAACGTACGGTTCACTGCCGAAAATGTGCCGGGGAATATGGTCGAGAAGCTTACGACGGCGGTAGCCGGCGGGGTGCCACCCGACTTGTCCCACGTCGATATCTATACTCCTGCATCGCTGGCTGCGAGCGGAGCCATTATCTCCCTGGAGAATTACCTCAAGACCTCGCGCGAGCTGAAGAAGAGCGACCTCTGGCCCACACACGTCGCCGATTGCTCATACAATGGACAGCTCGTCGCAGTGCCCTTTGGTCCAGACCTGCGGGTGCTTTACATTTACAAGAACCACTACGATGCCCTGGGGCTGGACGTCACAAAGCCCCCGCGCACGTGGCCCGAGTTCGAGGCGGTGATTCAGCGAGCGCTGCGGCGTGATGCCACGGGTCGCATCGAGCAGCTCGGCTTTGATCCCTTCCTGGGGAGCGGCGGGGTGCACCGCTGGCTAGTTCCGTTCTGGCAGCTTGGTGGCGAGACCCTGAGCTCTGATGGCACGCGCGTCACGATCTTCAACGACTATGGCATTCGCGCTATGGAATGGATCATGCGCATCATCGACATGCAGGGCGGCTATGAACGGGTGCGTGCCTTCCAGGAGGGCCAGCAGGCCAATGCCCTCTTCATCAACGGACAGGTCACGCACTACTACGCCACCTACGCCGAGCGCGCGCAGGCGTTCGAGAAGCAGGCGCCACAGATGCAGTTTGGCTTTACGTACTATCCTGTGCCGCAGGGCGGCCGGCGGGCTAACTACGGCGGCGGCTGGGCCATGCCGATCTCGCAGGGGGCCAAGAACCCCGATGCGGCCTGGGCCTTCCTGGAGTTCTTCTCCTCCGACGAGAACAACCTGAAGTTCGCCAATCGCTACGACCGCATTCCCATTCGCATCGCCACTGCCCGTTCAGAACGCTTCACCCGCGGCGACCCCTTCCGTATCCTGGCTGCTGAGGAGATGCAGTACCGCCGCTTTGTCATCTCAGCGCCCGGCGGGGCGGAGATCCTGCCCATCCAGGCCACCATGGTCAACAATATTCTGCAGGGCAAGCAAGCTATCCGTGATGCCCTCCGAGAGGGTCAGGACCTGATGCAGCAGGTGCTGGATAAATACCTTCGGAAGTAGCCGCCTGCGCGGAGCGGGAGCGACATGGGAGGAGCGCCCGCACCCCGGCCCCTTTGTAGAGCAAGTGGGGCCGGGGTGCGGGCGTGCCCCAGTGTGCTACCACCGCACGCGGTAGCGCAGGTACAGCTCGCTTCCCTCCCGATACAGCGATATGAGATCAAGCGGCAGGAGGTGGCGGGCAGGGAACCCCTTACCCTCTACAACGGTTCGTGTGCCCGAGCTGCCCTTAAGCTTCGGCGCAATTGTCAGGAACAGCTCATCAACGCATCCGGCATCGAAGAGGGTGCCGTTCAGTGTAGCGCCGCCCAAACAGCACAGGCTGCGAATGCCCAGCTCCTGCCGCAAGGCGCGCAGCATTGTCCGAGCATCGATAGATTCGTCGCCGACGATGAGCACACGTGCCCGCGTCTGCAGCTCTTGCAGGCGTTCCGGCGGCACCAGCCGCGTGGTGCAGATCGCCACCCGTTCCGGCGTCTCCTCCAGCAAGCGGGGTGTGCCGGAGAACTGCGCCCGGCTGGTGACAATGATCCACCACGGCTCGGGGCGGACCCCGCGCGCCGCGCGCTCCGCACGGAGCTCCGGCGTCAGCGGCGGATAGCCCGGATTGTCCTCACGCACGATGCCGGCACCAATTAGCACCGCATCCGCGCGATTGTTGAGACGCTCCATTAACGCGTGGTCCGTGTCGCTGCCGATCAACCAGGTCGTGCCGCTTTCGCCGATCACGGTCTTGCCATCGACGGTAGCAACCATGTTCACCAGCACGTAGGGTCGCTCAGCCGGAGGCTCCGGCAGCCGCAAGTCATCGTAGATCGCCCCGAGCACGACGGGACCACACGGCGCCTCGGGCAGGGTAAGGTCAAACAGTCGTTCGGGCATTCTCGCTCCTTATTGCTCGTCTTGTTCGTCGTCTTGTTTATCATTAGAAAATCTTTGTCGGAAGATCCTACACTATCGAACGATCTCGCCGAACACACGAGTGGTCGCTCAGCATCCGTTGGTATTGTTTCAAATCCGCCGGGCTTGCCCGGGTACAGGCTGTGCCTGCGACATCCGAGCTGTGCCTGGACGAGACATGCTCTTTAGTACGGAGACGCGTACAGAGACGGAGACGCGTACGGAGACGAGGGAGGGCCAGGACGCCACTCCCCCAGCACCCTACACATTTTCTCTACAGCACCGCACAAAGTAGAATAATTGCGCCTTGTCGTGCGTTCGTACCGGGAGATAGCGTTTTATGCAGGGGTGGATCGGGTACGCAGTACCGTTGGCGGCAGCGCCCGGCAACGGTGCTGGCGCAGGCCGGCGAATCTCCAGGCGCGGGCCATCCCGCTTCGTGTGCAGGGCGGACCTGGGTGCAATCCAGATCGAGGTGCACATGCCTGCTCGTCGCCTGGCTCGTGAACTGGCCACGCTCTTTCCTATCCAGGCTACTGGTCCATCGCAGGAGCGCCCTCCACACCCGGCGCCAAAGCCAGCGAGCGTGGTCGCGTCGGCGTCCCCCATGGCACCCCCACGTCTGTGGGTCCGCCGCACCACTCGGCGCACGCCATGCGTCCTGTGTGGTGCCCGCGCGCCCGCTCGTGACAGCTTTCTCATTCTCCGTGACGACGGCATGGCTCGCGTTGCCTGTCATGCCTGTGAGCTGTTAAGCTGCCTGGAGTGGCAGGTCTCTGATCTAGCCCAGCATACCTTGCCGGCACAGGGCTATCTGCTGGTGCATGCTGCAGTGCTGGTGCGCCACGGTCATGCGCTGCTGCTGCCGGCGGCAAGTGGCTCGGGCAAGAGCACCCTTGCGGCTGCGCTGGCGCTGACGGGCTGGCGCTACTGGTCCGATGAATTCGCCGTGCTCGATCTCGCCGCCGGTGTGGTGCTGCCGTACCGCAAGGCGATCACGTTACGCGCCGGCGGGGCCGAGGCGCTGCACCAATTCGCCGCGGCACACACTCCTCTGGGGCAGCTTGCGCAGCATGTCGGACACCAGGCCATGCGCTTCAACGGCGAGCAACTGCGCTTTTGGCTGCCGCCGCAACCGGCTGACAACGGCGCTGCTGCCCGGCCGGCGTGGCTGGCGTTGCCGATGTTTGAACCCGGTGCTGAGCCTGCCCTGGAGCCCTTAAAAGCATCGGTCACGCTCGAGGCTCTGCTTCTACACAGCCTTTCCCGCGGTGCTGAGCTCGGCCGACGTCTGCCTCGGCTTGTGGAGATCGTCCGGCCTCTGGTCGGAGCACGGCTGCGCTACGCCGATCTGGCGCAGGCCGTCTCCCTGCTTGATCGCCTCTGTGGCTCAGCGGGCGATGTGCAGTCGGCTGGACCGGCTGCCGATCCCATGTCGAAAGGAGCACTTCCATGACTGATACGCTGACCACGACTGATACACTGACCACCGGGAAAATCGTTGTTCAGACCGAGAAGGCAGCTGCACCGATCGGCCCGTACAGCCAGGCCATCAAGGCCAACGGCTTTATCTTCGTCGCCGGGGAAAAAGGGATCGATCCCAAGACAAATCAGATCGTCCCCGGCGGGATTGCTGCGGAGACCCGGCAGACCCTCGAGAATATCAAGAATATTCTAGAAGCTGCTGGCTCCTCGATGGACAAGGTCGTGCAGACCTTTGTCTTCCTGACCGATATCAACGACTTTGCTGCGATGAACGAGGTTTACGCCGAATATTTCCGTGTGCAGCCCCCTGGACGCACCACCGTAGCTGTAAGCGCCCTCCCCGCAGGAGCGAAGGTCGAGATTACCGTGACCGCACTGGCGTAGGATGCAGAGAGGATGCACGGCCTGATCCTGCTACGGTGCAATGGGATGCATGGCACCGGCGGGACGGCGAGCATCGTAGGCATCCTGCACGCGCTGCAGGACCTCGAGGGCTGGAAGAACGCTCTCAGCGCTAATTGCCGGCGGCCGCTGCTCGCGAATGGCGTTCACGAACTCGCGGTCCTGCAGCAACGCTCCATTGCGCTCCTCCGTGGTATGAACTGCGGGGTCGTACAAGATCCCGTGACGGTGGTGTAGCCGGTTCTCCGTAATCAGGAAGGTATCCTCTCGCCCAATCAATAGGTAATCATACAAGCTCAGGTGTGAGTTGTAAGACATATTCACTGAGGCAAGCTGGTCCCGCGGTGTGCGGATCAGCACGCTTAAGTCCATGGGAATGCCCATCTTCTGGTCCGGCAGGGCTACATGTGCCGTCACCTCGACCTGTCCCGGCTCCGTGATCCCGAACATCCAGAGCACCATATCAACGGCGTGGCAGCCGTGGTGCCATAGCAGGTTATCTGTCCAGCTTCGGCGATAGCCACTCGCCCCGACATTCTCGCGGCGGAGGAAGACATAGCGGGCGATGATGTTATGCAACTCCACCGCGCCGCCGGCGATGATCTCGTGGGCCCGCCGCATAGCAGGGTAGTACCGGTGGGTGTGGGCAACCATCAGTACCCGTCCCTGCCGACGGGCAAGCTGGGCGAGGCGCCGACCCTCTTCAAACGACATCGCCAGGGGGATCTCGCAAAGCACATGCTTGCCCGCTCGGAGCGCCAGCTCCGTTTGCGCAGCGTGCTGTTCGCTGGGCGTGCACAGCACAACCGCTTCAATCTCGGGATCAGCCAGTGCTGCTTGAAGATCGGTGGTGTGCCGTTGAAAGCCCCACTGGCGGGCAAAGGCCTCTGTCCGGTCGGGCAGGCGTCCGACTGCGGTATGCAGCCGGTGGCCTTCCTGCTTGAAGATGCGGGCATGGCTCTGCCCGGTCATGCCGTACCCGACAATGCAGATGTTCATACGCGGCTCCTCATCACCGATGCGTCCCTCTCCGGGCAGCATACTCTGTAGCAGAGAGTACCGGGAAGTCCTCCGCATTGTATCAGGTGCGCGGCGCGCTCTGTCGACCTCTATCGGCTAGCTCGCCGTGAGCGCGTGCATATTCAGGGCATCGCTGCCGACTTCGGCACCGAAGATCTGGCTGTGAGCGTGTATCTGGGAGTTCTCAACCTGCCTGTATGCGGGAAGTCGAGCACGCACTTCCTGGTACACCGAGGCGTGAAGGGCAGACCTTGTGGGGAAGTTCTTACTGTACTACGACGATTTTCCCCTCCATGCCCTCATGCAGGTCGCAGAGGTATGGGTACTCGCCGGGGGTATCATACCTGCGCTGGTACTGCTGCCCCGGCCGGATCACTCCGGAGTCATAGGTCAGGTCCTTGGCAACGACGGTGTGATCGTCCCTCCCAACGTTAACCCAGAGGACCGTAGTACCCGGCGGCACGACGAGCTCCACCGGAACGAAGTAGTTATCCTCCATCCGCACCGTCACTTCCCAAGGAAAGCGCTCCGTATTCAGACGCTGCTGAACACCGAACGGGCCGTTCACCCAGGTGCGGAAGCCATCGGTGAACGCCGTCCAGTTGTCAGACTTGCGCCACACCATCAAACCCCTGGTAGTGCGCTGCAGCGCGTCGCCGTTTTCGGCGAAATGCTGGTCTTCTAGGCAGTCGCCGACAATTTGCGAGCCAATCAGATCACGCAGGGTGGCAAAGCCCAAAATAAACCGGCAGGAAGCCTGAGCCTGTGCCTGTGCCGGAGATACGCTCAGGAGCGCCAGGTTCAGCGTTATGAACACCGTGCGACAGAACTGCCTCAAGAGCTTGCCTTGGCACACTAGCATTGTTCAAGCCTCTCATTCAAGCAGGCACTGAGATGGACGAGGACAGTATGTTGGTACACAGGCGCTTTACTGTACTACAACGATCTTCCCCTCCATGCCCTCGTGCAGGTCGCAGATGTATAGGTACTCACCGGGGAATTCGAACAGGCGCTGCCAGCTCTGTCCAGGCTTCACCACACCGGAGTCAAAGCTCAGGTCTTTCGCCACGATAGTATGATCATCGGTACCGGCGTTCACCCAGGTGACCATCGTCCCGGCCGGCACGACGAGTTCCTGCGGAACAAACACGTTATCCTCCATGCGTACCAGGAATGGATCGGCGGGTTGCATGGGCGGTGCCACCTGCTGGGCAGCCCCCTCCCCAGCCGGCGGGGCCTCCTGCGCAGCACTCGATTCTTCAGCCGGTCCCGCGGAGTCATCGGCCATGACGCCGGACAGGAGCGCGGCCGAGATACTCAGTGCCAGCACCAGCAGTAGGACAGCCGCCGGCATAACATGCCTGCGTACATTCAGGTTCAGGATGGACATAGGCTCTCCCTTCGTTCGCTTCTGTTTTGGCGTCGCTCGGCAGCCACGCCTTCACCAGGTTAAGCGTCCCCAGGCTCTGCGGTCCCTGGCTATCAGGTATACGGTTGGCCGACAAGGACTAGATTGCCGGCAGCGGCTGTGGCCCTCAGCGCGCAGCAGTCCATGCGACCTTGCTGGTCATCTGCTGCTGGGCGGCCCGCCACTGCATGGTGTACAGCCTATAGTAATACCCTTCCTTCGCCAGGAGCTCCTGGTGAGTGCCTTGCTCGACGATCTGCCCTTGACGGAGCACGATGATCTTAGTCGCGCGGGTGATCGTGGAGAGCCGGTGGGCAATGACGAACGAGGTGCGGCCCTGGAGCAGCTTCTTCAGAGCCTCCTGGATGAGGAGCTCCGTCTCCGTGTCAACGCTGGCGGTTGCCTCGTCAAGGATAAGGATGCGCGGGTCTTTCAACAAGGCGCGGGCGAACGACACAAGCTGGCGCTGGCCCACGGAGAGCTGCGTGCCACGCTCGTGGACCTCAGTATCGTACTCCAGCGGCAGCCGCATGATGAAGTCGTGCGCCCCGACGGCTTTCGCTGCGGCAATGATCTCCTCATCGGTGGCATCTAGGCGACCGTACCGGATGTTGTCGCGCACCGTGCCGGAGAACAGGAAGGGTTCCTGGAGCACGAGACCGATCTGCCGCCGCAGGCTCTGCACGGTCACATCACGGATATCATAGCCATCGATGGTGATAGAGCCGCTTTGAATTTCATAGAAGCGGCAGAGGATATTGATAATGCTGGATTTGCCGGCCCCGGTCTCGCCGACCAGGGCGATCATGTCGCCGGGGCGGGCCTCCAGGCTGATGCCCTTCAGCACCGGGATCTCAGGATTGTATCCAAATACCACGTTCTCGAATTTGACATGCCCTTTAATGGGAGGCAGCTCAATCGCCCCCGGCTTATCCACGATTGCCGGCGGCGTATCCAGGAGCTCGAACACGCGCTCGCCAGCGGCCATGGCAGCCTGCAGCGAGGTATAGCGCGCCGACAGATCCTGGATGGGGGCGAAGAACCGGCCCACGTAGCTCATGAACGCCACCAGGGTACCAACGGAGAGCGCTCCGTTGAGCACCTTAGCGCCACCGTACCAGATGATAGTCGCCGTGGCGACCGCCGCGATGAGTTCGATGACCGGGTTGTACACGGCCGAGATCAGCGCGGCCTGCCGGTTGGCCTGAAAGTTATCCTGATTGATCCGGTCGAAGCGCTGGGCATTGAGCATCTGGCGGCAGAACGCTTGCACGACCCGCACGCCCGTCAGGTTCTCGGCCAAGGCGCCGTTCAGGATCGAGATGCGACGCCGCACCTCGCGGTAAGACGTGCGCGACAGCTCGCTGAAGATCATCGACGCCACGTAGATGATCGGGATCACCGTGAACGTGAGCAGCGAGAGGGAGAGGTCCATCGACAGCATCAGCACCAGGACGCCTACCAGCACGAAGAGGTCGCTAGAAAGACCCACCAGCGTGTTCGTAGCCACTTCGTTCAGGGCGGAGACATCGCTGGTCAGGCGCGACATGATGCGTCCGACCTCGCGCTGGTCGAAGTAGCTCAGGCTCAGGCGCTGCAAATGGGTGAACAGGCGCATGCGCAGGCCGTTCAGCACGTGCTGGCTGACCCACGAGACAATGTAGGTCTCGCCAAACGATCCCACCCAGGCTGTGGCGAGGGTAAGGAGATAGAGCAGCGCCACGAGGCCGAGCTGGGCGACATCGCCCCGCGCGAGAGCGCTGTCAATGGCTATCTTGATGAGGTAGGGGCCGGCCAGTCCAGAGCCCGCCGTGATCAACGTCATGACCATGGCGCCGGCCAGCGGCATCTTGTACGGTGCGATGAACCCGAGCAGTCGCAGGACGATTTCGCGGTCGAACGCCTTGCCCAAGACCTCATCATCGACATCCCGCCGGCCCATGCCGCCGGACCCGCCACGCATGTACGCCATCGTCTCGTTTAACCCTCTCCAGACTACTGGTCGCTCGAGAGTGTCCCCTCGCGCCTGCTACTCAGCACGCTCGGCTCCAGCCTCGACTACTTCGGGCAGGAGCCTGCGCTGCCGCATCAGCTCCTCCTGATCGCGGAGTTGGAGCTCATAAATGCGGGCGTAAATGCCGCCCTGTCGCACCAGCTCCTCATGCGTGCCACGCTCGACAATGCGGCCGCGATCGAGCACCAGGATCAGGTCGGCATCTTTCACGGAGGTAAGCCGCTGGGCGATCACGAATGTCGTGCGGCCCTGCATCAGCGTCTTCAAGGCCTGCTGGATCAGGTGCTCAGTCTCCATATCCACACTAGAGGTTGCGTCGTCGAGGATCAGAATGCGCGGGTCCATGCACAGTGCCCGCGCAATGGAGATCCGCTGGCGCTGTCCCCCGGAGAGATTGACGCCCCGTTCCCCGATATGGGTGTCATAGCCATTCTCCAGGCGCATGATGAAGTCGTGCGCCTGCGCCGCTTTCGCTGCCGCAATAATCTCCTCCATAGTTGCGTCGGGCCGGCCATAGGCGATGTTCTCGGCCACAGTGGCGGAGAACAGGAAGGGATCCTGCATGACGATGCCGATGTTGCGGCGCAGGCTTTCCAGCGTTACGTCACGCACATCATAGCCATCCACCAGGACCCGGCCGGAGGTTACGTCGTAGAAGCGAGGGATCAAGTTCACAATGCTTGTCTTGCCCGAACCGGTTGCACCAACCAGGCCAATCACCTGGCCGGGCTTGGCCTCAAACGAGATATCGTGCAGCACTGGTACGCCGGGGTGATAGGCGAAATAGACGTGCTCGAAGACGACGTGTCCGCGGACCCGGCCGAGGCGGATGGCGTTCGGCTTCTCCTGGACGGGCGAGCGCGCATCGAGCAGCTCAAAGATGCGCTCACCTGACGCGACCGCCCGCGACACGACGTTGATAATCCAGCCGAGCTGGCGTACCGGCTGGGCCAGCATCATCAGGTATGAGTTGAACGCCACCAGCGTCCCGACGGAGATCTCACCGTTGAGCGCTTCGCGCCCGCCATACCAGAGCAGGAGCACCGTCCCCAGCCCGGTGAGAAAGGGGAACAGCGGCTGCACGAATGCCCAGGCGCGCATGGCCCGCAGGTTGCGCTGCATCAGCACCTGGTTCTCGCGGCGGAATTTGTCAATCTCGTAATCCTCGCGGGCAAAGGCCTTGACGACCCGGACACCCGCGATATTCTCCTGCAGCACAGCCGTGACACGGGCAAATTGCTGCTGGACCCGACCGAACATCGGCCGGATGCGCGAGCCATAGCTGACGGCGGTGAAGGCGAGCGGCGGCATAATGAGCAGCGAGAGAAGCGCCAGCCGCGCGTGCATGCTAAACATGATGACCAGGATGAGCGCCATCAGCAACACTGTGTTGACGACGTGCAGGATACCCTGACCGCTGAAGAGGCGGATCTGGTCGACATCGCTGGTCGCGCGCGACATGAGCTCGCCGGTCTGCGTGCGATCGTGGTAGGCAAACGAAAGGTTCTGCAGCCGGTCGTACAGCTCGTTGCGCAGGTCGTAAGCCACACGCTGGGAGACATATTCCGTAAAGTAGACGCGTCCGAAGGCAAAAATACCCTTGAAAAGGTTGATGAGAATAACCAGCGCCGCGGCGAGCAACACGAACGCGCCATCCCGCCCGTACAGGCCGCGGTCGATCACCTCCTTGAGGAGGCGTGGCACGACCAGGTTAAACAGGGTGACGACCAGAAGACAGAGGTAGCCGAGGGCTAGGCTCTGCCAGTAGCGCAGGCTATAGCCAAGCAATCGGCGCAAAATACTCATGGTACCGTTTCCCTCGGGCGCGATGGCTCAGACGGGACCGGCTGGGCGGCATCCTCGGGCGGGACGCCGGCGGCGGCACCACTGTCGCGCGGGCGGCGCCCTAGGAGCGGACGCCGCGGTGGCGCGGGCTGGTACAATGGCGTGTGCAGGATCACGCGGTAGTAGAAGCTACGCACCGTTACGTAAAGAACAGCGGCGATGGGAATGCCAAAAATAACCCCCCATGCTCCGGCGATTCGCGCGCCCACAAGCATCGCCGCAAAGACGAGCAGCGGATGGATCCCCACGCTCTGGCTCATGATCTTGGGAGCAATGACGTTCACCACGACAAACTGAAGCAGGAACAAGGCAAGGAACACCCACCAGAAGGCATCCGGCCGCTGTAGGACCGTTACTAGGACCGGCGCGACCATTGCCAGGAATGGCCCGACCAGCGGGATGAGCATCAACACCCCGCTGAGCACCGCGGCGAGCAGCACGAAGCCCAGTCCGGCAATCTCCATAATGATTGCTGTGCCGATCGCGAAGATCAACGCCTGGATAAGCTGACCGCGCAGGAAGCCACCGAAGGAGCGATCGATGTGCGCGAGCACTTCTTCGGCAGCCGGCCGGTAGCGCGGCGGGAGCAGCCGCAGGAAGGCGCCGGCTGCTTCATCGCCGTCAAGCGTAATGTAAAACGACAAAATCAGCACAATGATCGCGTTCAGCGCAAGCGTCGCCACGCCCGTGGCAAGGCTCAGCGCCGTCTGGATCGAAGCCGCGCCGTAGGCTTCAAGGCGAGTCACACCGTTGCGGTAGAGGTCCTCGAGAGCCTGCGGAGGCAGGCCACGGGCCACCAGCTCCGCATGCCACGACTGGGCGAGGGCTTGAAGCCGCTCGGCGTAGTTTGGCAGCGCCGCGCCGAACTGCGTAAGCTGTACGGTAAGCGCGGGCAGGGCGATTAAGACGGCTAGGAGCAGGCTCAGGCCGAGCGCAGCATAGACCGTTGCAACGGCTGCAAGTTGCGACACGCCGGACCGCTGGCGCAGCACCCGCACCAGCGGGCTGAGCAAGAAGGCAAGAAGCCAGGCCAGGAAGAAGAGCAGCAGAATGTCGGCAAAGCGGGCCAAGAGCTGCCACACCCAGTTGACCAGCCACAGGACGCCGATGATGGTCGCCAAAATGAGCGGCACGCGCACCAGCGGCTCGGCGGTGAGCCGAGGCTGGGATGTGGGGGCGGCGGGTGGGGCGGCGCTGCGCGCGGTCTCGTGTACAGCAGGCGGTGCAGAAGCGTCGTAGAGCCTAGCCGCACCCGCCGCCGGCGGTGTGTCTTCCTCAAGAGGGGCGCTGGACGCGGCGCTCTCCGGCATGTGAAAGCGTGGGTCAGGCTGTTCCACTGCGCTCTGTTGCACCCGCAGTCATCATGATAATGTATAGGCCCAGCTGCAGCAAGGAACAGGGGACCAGGTAGACAAGGTACGGCGATCGTTTCCTTGCCCTGGTCGTTTTTTGCTCCGACCGTTGTTCTGCTCCGACCGTTGTTTTACTCTGACTGAGGAGCTGGTGCAATGCAGGAGGTGCTCAAGAGACTCGAGCAGCGTGCGGCGGACGGCCGGCCGGTCACGGTCGCTTTGGTGGGCGCCGGCCGGTCACGGTCGCTTTGGTGGGCGCCGGCCGGTTCGGCACGACGGTAGCCGCCCAGATTGGACAGATGCGCGGCATGCGCCTAGCCGTGGTCGCCGACATCAGGCGCGAGCATGCCGTCGCCGCCTTCCAGGCGGCCGGCTACACGCCCGCCGATATCGTTTATGCCACCTCATCAGGCGAGGTCGCCGGCGCTGTGCGGCAGGGGCGGCCTGTTGCCGTCGAAGACGCGCTGCCGGCGGTCACGCCGCCGGTCGAGGTGCTTGTGGAGGCAACCGGACGGCCCGCTGTGGCAGCGCAGGTCATCCCTGCCGCGCTTGAGCAAGGCATTCACGTGGTAAACGTCACCGTGGAGGCCGACGTGCTGCTGGGCAGCCTGTTTACTCGCCTGGCAGCACGCCATAGGGCCGTATACACGCTCGCCGATGGCGATCAGCCGGGCTGCACGCGGCGTCTGGTCGACTGGGCGCGTGCCCTGGGCTACCGCGTTGTGGCGGCAGGGCGGGGAACTCTGCGCTATCCGTTCGACCGCTATGGCACGCCTGACGAAGCGTTCGCCCGCTATGGCTTCTCCGACGACCTGGTACAGCGGCGGCGGCTGAACGCGCAGATGTACAACTCTTTCCGCGATGGCTCGAAGGCGCAGATTGAGATGACCGCCCTGGCGAACTGCACGGGCCTGGTGCCTGATCGCCGGGGCATGCACGAACCGTCCGCCGGCCTGAGCCTGCTGCCATCACTCATGGCGCTGCGTGAGCACGGCGGTCTCCTGGAGCGCGCGGGTGTCGTGGATCTGGCCAATGCCGTGGCGGCAGATGGAAAGACCCTGTTGCCAGACGGTATCGCGAACGGCGTATGGGTTGTCCTTGCCACCGACAACCCTCTGCTCCAAGAAGACCTGGCCTTCTATGGCCTGCCGTCCGGCGCAGGAGGCCGCACTGCGCTCCTGTACCGGCCATACCACCTCTGCGGCATTGAGGCGCCGCTCTCTATAGCCGAGGCAGCTGTGCTGGGGCGCGCCACTGCGGCGCCCCTGCCACGTCCCGTTGCCGACGTGGTCGCGTTCGCCAAGCGTCCGCTCCGGGCGGGTGAGCGGCTGGACGGCAGCGGTGGCGCAACCGTGTACGGCCTGATCGAGCGCTGGGAGCAAGCCCGTGCCGAAGGGCTTCTTCCGCTGGGCCTCGCCGACGGCGTGCGCCTGCGCCATGACGTGTCCCGAGACGAGGCAATCACCTACGCCGACGTTGAGCTCGACGAAACGGCACCGGTGGTGCGCCTGCGGCGCGAACTCGAGCGCATTCTCCAGTAAGGCGAGTGCGCTGTCACAGGCGCCATGGTGCCTGCGGCAGGGGAGCGAATAGCAGGAGCAGCAAACACGCACGCCGGAGGTTGCCTGCTTCTGCGCAGGATCAAGGAATCAAGGAGCCAGGGCAGCATCGACGAGGCGCACTACTTCCTCGATCTCCTGCTCCCTCAAGGTGCCGGCCGGCAGGGACACATACACCGGCGAATGCCTCTCCAGCCAGGTATGGCAGATGTTGATCTCGTCGAGTTCGGCAGCACTGATGCGCATGCTTTGCCCGGTGCCCTCGGGCTTCTCGGTGCCACAGCGCTCGCGCAGCAGCGTTGCCAGCGCCCGGCGGCCCGGCTCATTGAGCGGCACCGGAAGCTGCAGCTGCCCGCGCAGCCGCCCGTGCACGAAGAGATAAAGGTGCGCCTGGGCGTCGTCCAGCGCCGGCAGGATTGCGACGAGATTAAGATCTTCTACGGCTGAACGGAAGAGGCGGTGCTGCTCACGAAAGCGCACCAGCGCCAGGGCCAGGTCGCGGTACCACGCCGCCCGCTCGAAGTTCAACGTGTCGGCTGCAGCATCGCGCCGGCGGATGATCTCGTGCAGCACCGCGTCGCTGCGACCTTCCAAAAGCTCACAGGCCTGCCGCACGAGCTCAGCGTATTGCATTCGGTTAATCTGGCCCAGGCAAGGAGCGGAGCACCGGCCGAGGCGGCGCCAGAAGCACGTGCGCTTCTCCTGCTCGGTGAGCGCTTCGAGCGGCACGGTACAGCGGCGCAGGGGAATGACTTTGCACACCGCCTCCACGCACGCTTCAAGGAGGCGAACGCTTCGGAACGGCCCGTAGTAGGCGCAGCCGTCATCCAGCACCTCGCGCGTGATCTCAAGGTAGGGGAAGTCCTCATCACGGCGGATCCGCAGGAAGGGATAGTTGCGGTAGGTGCGGCCAACTACATTGAACTGGGGGAGGTACTGCTTGATCAGCCGGCTCTCCAGCAACAGTGCCTCAAGGTCCGAGCCGACCTCGATCACCTCAATACTATGAACCCGGCGCATCAGGCGCGCCGCCTTCTCGCCGCGGCCCGTGCTGAAGTACGAGCCGAGCCGGCGGCGCAGGGCGTTCGACTTGCCGACGTAGATGACCTCCCCATGCTCATCCCGCATGAGATAGACGCCCGGTTTCTGGGGCACGCGCTGCAGCTTCCCGTAGAGCACGAGCTGACGGCGCTGGGGCTCTCGCAGGCCACGCGGTCGCTGACCGGTCGCCAGAAAGGCGCGCAGCTCATAGAACGAGCCAATACCCTGCCGCTTGAGATCCTCTTGAAGTCGCAACCATACGCGTGCGGTCAGCTCCGCATCGGGGAGGGCACGGTGGCGCCGCTTTACAGGGATGTCTAGGTGGCGACAGAGCGCGTCCAGGGAGCGCCGCAGCCCGGGCAGGAGGAGACGCTCGGCCACCGCCAGTGTATCGATCACCGGCGGCGCAAGGATCGGCAGTCCGGCGCGGGCCCCGGCATGATTGAGAAAGCCCAGGTCGAAGCGCGCATGATGCAGCACCCACACTGTGCCGTGGGCGAACGCATAGAGTGCGCGCAGCGCCTCGGCAAGCTCGACGCCCTCACGCAGGTCTGCATCACGGATGCCGGTCAGGCGACTGATGCGCGGCGGCAGCGGCTGGTCATAGCGAACCAGGCAGGAGAAACGAGTGGTGAGTACCCCGCCCTCGATGCGACAGGCGCCGATTTCGATGATGGCGTCCCGAGCGGGAGAGAAGCCGGTGGTCTCAAGATCGATTGCGGTGAACGTGCAGGTATCAAAGCGCGTGTCATCTCCCGCGCTGATGATCGCTTGCTGCAGGATGCGCCCGGTTGGGGCAAGCGACGCGGCTGCCGAAAGCTGTGCGCGCTGTCCCTGGACGTCACTGGGAATTGCGGGGAGCGGAAGCTGCTGCATCGGTGCTGGAGCAAACGATGCCGGCATAGCACAGAAACGTCCGGCCTGTCCGTTATAAGCTGTCCATCGTAAGGTGTTCCAGCCAGGCAAGGTGTTCCTGCCACGCAGATCATTTTCCGACCTGCTGTGGCGCACGCAGTTGGAGCGATTATAGCGGGTCCCTGCCGGTGCAGCGAAGGGGACAGCCGCGGCGCCGGCCGCGTACAATGTGTATAATGCGCAGCGTTTCAACAGCGGGGCATGCCGGCAGGTCCCCGGGCCAGAATGAGGAGGAGCAACCGGTGGCTGATGTCATCGAGCGTGTGCGCACGCGGCGGGTGCGGGTGAACCATCGTGGCGACTGGGTCTTTGTGCAGCTACTCACCCGCGATGGCCGGTGCGGAATCGGTGAGCTCTCCCACAGCGGCGACGACGTGCTCGCCTGCCGACTGGTGCAGGACGTGGCACCGTTTCTCGTGGGATACGATCCCCTGCGCACGTCTGATGTCCGAGCAGAAGCTCCGGGGACATCGCTGCTTGACCGGCTGCGCGCTCGCCTGGCCGCCGACCGGGCGGGGCAGACGGTGCTCAGCGCCCTGGAGCAAGCGCTGCTGGACCTGGAAGGGCAGGTGCGTGGCGTACCGGTGTGGCGGTTGCTGGGCACGCGCCTGCGCCGGCGGGTGCCGCTCTACGCCAACATTAACCGTGCCACGGTTGATCGCTCGCCGGAGGGGTTTGCCGCCAATGCGCGTGCGGCTGTCCAGGAGGGGTTCCGCGCCGTGAAGCTGGCGCCCTTCGACGACCTGCCCCGTGGTGCGGCGGCAACACCAGAGGGACGGGCCAAGATTGCACTCGGCATCGAGCGTGTGCGCGCCGTCCGGGAGGCGATCGGCCCCGCGGTTGAGCTCTTGGTCGATTGTCACGCTCGCCTCGATGAGCAGCGCGCCGTGCAGGTCGCCCGTGCGCTCGAGGATGTGCGGCTGTACTGGTACGAGGAGCCGGTTTCCTGGCGTCTGGAGGACGGAGCGGTACTGGCCCGGCTGCGCCGGGCGACGGGCCTACCTATCGCCACTGGTGAGAGCATCTTTGGCCCTGAGCCGTTCGCTCGTCTAGCGAAGCAGGCCGCTGCAGATATCTTTATGCCGGACGTCAAACATGCCGGCGGGCTCAGGATGTGCGTTGAGATCGGGCGTATTGCCCACGAGCACGGGCTGGCGCTCTCGCCGCACAATCCCAGCGGGCCCGTGGCCTGTGCAGCTAGCCTGCATATCGCGGCGGTCCTGCCGGCATTTACCATCCTGGAGTACGCCTGGGGAGAGGTGCCGTGGCGTGGCCGACTTGTCTCGCCGGCGGAAGAGGTGCGTGACGGCAGTCTGGCCGTGCCGGACATGCCGGGGCTCGGGATTACACTTAACGAACAGGTGCTGGAGGAGCACGCATGACTATTCCGGTTGGGATCATCGGGGCTGGGCGGCGCGGAACCGCCCACGGCAATGCCGCGATCGACTCCGGGCTGGGTCGCGTTGTTTCGGTTTGCGACATCGATCTTGCGCGGGCGCAGGCGCTGGCTGAGCGGCTGGCAGCCAAGCAGGGCTCACCCGTGCAGGCGTACCGGTCACCAGAGGAGTTACTGGACGCAGGCAGTATTGTAGCGGTGTACATAACCACGCCGCCACCGGCCCATGCAGCCCAGACGATCGCGGCGCTGGAACGCGGGCTCCATGTAGTCCTGGAGAAGCCCATAGCGCTGACGATGGAGGATGCTTACGCAATCGACCGCGCGCGTCAGCGGGCCGGCACCATCGTCCATGTGTGCCAGCAGCAGCGCTATGCTGCCACGACCGACGTCGCCCGACGCATTCTAGAGGGACGGAAGGTTGGCCTGGCGCGGGTGCACCTCTATCGTCAGCGTCCGGACATCCGCGGGAACTGGGATCGGCGGTGGGGCGGCGGCCACATCGTCGAGTGGGCTATCCACCCGATCGACTTGTGCCGCTACCTCATCGGCGAGGTGACGAGCGTCTACGCGGCCTATAGTGAGAATCTGCCGGCGGACAGCCCGGACTGGGACAACTGGGATTCTTATGCCGTGACCCTGCGGTTCGCCAACGGTGCGGTCGGCAGTATAGCGACGACGTACGCCCTGTTCCCCGGCATAGAGTTCAGCTACACGCTTGACATCGTCGCTGAGGGCGGACTCCTGCGCTGGAGCCGCGGGCTCCAGTGGATCACCCCACAGGGCATCGAGACCTTCCAGAACGGTCCGGATCCGACTACAACTGTCAGTCGCGTCGTTCTGGAAGCGATCCAGACCGGCGACACGAGCAAGATCAGGATCAGCTACGACGATGCCATGCGCACCCTAGCTGTCGTGCTGGGGGCGAACCGCTCGGCGGTGACTGGAGAGGTCGTTCACCTTGATTGAGTAGGGGCACACAGCGCTCTGGTGTGCCGCTGGTTTAACAGTTTCTTATGCAAGTATGCTATGCTCCCTCTGTCCCTTTGGGACGTCACGTCGTGAGGCTGCGTAACGTTACTCCATTTGACAGATGATCCCCCTTTGGGCTACACTCGGCCGGGCGTCTGGATGTCTGGATTACCCAAGAAAGCACCGCGGCAGAGGCTATACGAAGAATATGAAGCGGCCCGTGAGAGGGGCAGAGGGAACGGAGAAGGCGGTTCACACGGTGGAGGCGCTGGAGAGTTTTGCGTGAGGAGGGAAACCAGCGAGATGCTCGCCAAGCGACTACGTCTGGTGCGGCTCGCCATGCTGGCGGTTGTTTTGGTGCCCGGCTGTAGTTTTGGAGCACCGTTCGGCGGCGCAGCGCCGCAGCCTACGCCGACGGTTGCGCCGCGGCCGGTCACGCAGCAGACCCGGCCAACAGCCCAAGTCGTGCGCGGCACCATCGCTGAGCAGCTCAAGGTGCTTGGGCGCGTTGCCTCAGCGCGGGAGGTGGTGCTGTACTTCCGCTCGAATGGCCGCCTGCGCGACATTAAGGTTGAGACTGGCCAGATGGTTGAGGAAGGGCAGGTGCTGGCCGAGCTCGAGACGGGCACGCTCCTCTCAGATATCCAGACAGCACAGGTGAACTATGATATCGCCATGCTGCGGGTGCAGCAGGAGCAGGCGAAGCAGCGCGATCAGCAGCGCGCCAACCAGGCTGCCCTCGTGCAGGCGCAGGCATCCGTCGACGCTGCAGAGATCAGCCTGCGCAACGCCCAGCTTGCCCTGGAGAAGCTGCGCGCAGGGCCGCTTCCGGCGGACATCGCCAAGGCGGAGGCGGATGTTGCCGCCGCGCGGGCGAATCTGCTGAAGGCACAGAATGATCTGGCGCTGAAGCTGGCCGGGCCCCTCCCCAGTGACGTCAAGGCGGCCGAGGCGGCGGTGGCCAAGGCGTATGCCGACTACCTAAAGGCGCAGAATGATCTGGCAGTGCTCCAGGCCGGCAGCACCGACGCGGCCAATGTTGATGTGAAGAAGGCCGAGGCCGACGTTGCCAAGGCCGAGGCCGACCTCGCCAGCGCCGAAGCCGCCCTGCAGAAGGCGCAGAGCGACCTGGAGAAGCTGCGCCGCAAGCCAGACCCGGCGGAGGTCGCTGCCGCTCAGGCAGTGGTGCAGCAGAAGGCTGCGGCGCTGGACCAGGCCATGCGCAAGCTAGCGGCGGTGGCCGGCCGTGATGCGCCGAACCGCGCTAACGAAGAAGCGGCGGTGAAGCAGGCGCAGGCAGACCTGCAGGTAGCGCAGGCAAACCTGGAGCTGAAGTCGCAGCCGGCTACGCCACAGGAGCTGGCCGCGGCGGAGAAGGCGGTTGCTGCCCTGCAGGCCGACGTGAATGTCAAGCGCGCCAATCTTGAGGCTGCACGCGCACGCCTCGAGGTGGTCCGCTCTGTGGGCGGGAACCTTGATCAGGCGAAGAACGCCGTCGAGAGCGCGCGGGCAGCGTACGAGAGTGCCAAGGCGAAGCTGGAGCTGGTGAAGGCGGGGCCGACCCCTGAGGAGATCGAGGCCGCGCGCAATGCCGTCCGCGCTGCTGAGGAGGCGCTGGCTGCCGCCCAGGGCAGGCTAGACGCCCTGCGCGCCGGGGCAAACGAATACGACCTGAAGGCGGCTGAGAACGCAGTCGCTGCCGCCCAGATCGCCCTGGACAAAGCCAAGGCGGACTATGAGGCAAAGGCTGCGGCCCTGGGCGTCGACGAGTATTCCATCCCGCTGTTGCAGAAGCAGGCCGAGCTGGCCCGCATTGCCCTGGAGGTCAAGAAGAGCCAGTGGATTGATGCGCAGATCGTAGCGCCTTTCAAAGGCCGCATTCGCACCATCAATGGCCGTCCCGGCGATCAGGTGCAGGCGTATACGCCGGTCATCGTGATGGAGGACCCGTCGGATCTGCTCATTCGGGCCGATATCCAGGAGGCCGATATCCCCAAGCTGGCGGTTGGTCAAAAGGCCGACATCACCCTGGATGCCTTCCCCAGTGTGCCGCTGGTCGGCACCATCGTACGCCTGCCCACCGCGATCGTCACGCAGCAGGGGCTGATCCAGGACAAGTCTACACATATCCGCGTGGATTGGCCGGGGCCGGGGGCTGAGCCGGGACAGCTCGCACGAGTGACGATCACGATCCAACAGAAGGACGACGTGCTCAAGGTCCCGCGCAGTGCAGTGAAGACGATCGGCCGGCGGACCTTCGTGGAGTACTTCGACGGCCAGATGAAACGGTCGGCGAACGTCGAGACCGGGATCGCCTCGGATACCGAGATCGAGATCGTGCGCGGCCTGCAGGAAGGCCAGGTCATCCTGCTGGGCCAGTAGCGCCGGCAGCGCATCATGTGGAGGGCGCGGGACCTAGCGTGTGAACAACCGCCGGGCCGCTTCCACCCGAAACTGGCTGCGTCGCCGGCAGTACGCAGGTCTGCCGGCGACGCGGTAGCCCCGGCGCAGGGAGAGATCGCATGAGGGAAGTATCGAAGCCGCTCAGCCCGCTCCAAGGGCTGGCCGGGGTGCTCGAGCGAACAAACCTAACCAGTTTCACGCTCGTGTCGATCATCGTGATGGTGATCAAGCGAGCGGTGAACAACCTCGGGCTCGTAGCGAGCACCGCGCTGGGGTTGCTGGTGACCGTCACCCTCGTCACCAGCATTCCCCTCTATTCGGAGGGGATGTCCGAGCTGCTGCTCCACAAACAGCTCAAGGCACCCAGCGATCAGGTCCAGCCGAAGTCCTCGCTGCTCTTCCGCCAATTCGATGAGCGCCCGCGCACCCCGCCCCAACCTGCTGCGCAAAGCGGCTCAGCCTCTGGACAGAGCGACACTGGCCAGAGCGGCAGTGGACGTGCCGCTCCTGCGCCGGCTCCACCGCCGGCGGTGAGCGGCACGTATACGACGCTGGAGCAGTATCGCACGGCCGATCAGTTTCTGCGCAAGCAGGGCCCCAGCATGATTGGCCTGCCGCTGAAGCTGCTGGTGCGCTACGCCCAGACCGATACTATGCCGGTGCTCACCCGCGGCGACGAGACCTCATTGACCTCCCGCGAGTTTATTAACTTTATGTTTATCGCGTGGATCAGCGACTTTGAGAGCAAGATCAACATCATCGAGGGCCGGCTGCCCAATCCGGCTCCGAGTGGCGAGCTAGAAGCGGTCATTTCCACCCAGGGCCTGGATGAACTGGGCATCTTGGTGGGCGATCAGATCCTCGGCGTGTTCGAGAGCCCGACCGGATACAAGGCCATTCCTATTCGGGTAGTCGGGCGTTGGGTGCCCAAAGATCCCGAGGAGCCCTACTGGTTCTACCAGCTCGATTATTTTAATAACGCCCTGATGGTACCGGAGCAGACGTACTTCGACAACCTGCTGGTGAACTGGGAGGGCAGCGGGCATGAGTACACCTGGTTTCTGCTCTTCGATGGCGACCGCATTAATTCCGGCAATGTGGCTCAGGTTCTCTCCGGCATCACGGAGCTTAGCACGCGCATGTCCACGCTTCTGCGCAACGTGAAGCTGGAGATCTCGCCTGAGGGCCTCCTGCAGGATTACCTGCGCAAGGTGTTCTTTCTGCAGATCCTGCTCTTCGTGCTGAGCGCCCCGATCATCGGCATCGTGCTGTACTACATTGTGATTGCAGCGAATATGGTCGTGGACAAGCAGCGAAATGAGATCGCTGTGCTGAAGAGCCGCGGGGCAAGCACGGTGCAGATTGTGGGTGTCTACCTCACAGAAGGATTGCTCATCGGCGGGCTGGCGCTGCTCATCGGGCCGCTGCTGGGCATGGCTCTGGCACAGCTCATTGGCAAGACCTATAGCTTCCTCTACTTCGCCAGCCGCGATACGCTGCCGGTGCGCATCTCCCCTAGCACATTGATGTTCGGGATGGCAGCTGTGGCCCTCTCAGTCGCGGCCAGCCTGATCCCAGCGATCGGCGCGGCACGACACAGCATTGTGACATATAAGCAAGAGGTGGCGCGCGCGGCACGGCCGCCGTTCTGGCAGCGCTACTTCCTCGACCTGGGCGTGCTGGCCGTAGCCGTCTATGGCTATTACCTGCTCACCCAGCGCAAGAGCGTGCTGACGCTCGGCCAGGCAGGCGACGTCTTCTCCGACCCGTTGCTGCTCCTGGTGCCGGCGATCTTCATGTTCGCGATCTCGCTGACGTTCCTGCGCTTCTTCGCGCCAGTGGTCGAGCTGCTCTCGCGGATCGGGTCGCGCGTAGCCGGCGTCGCCGTGCTGCTGGGCCTGCGCCAGATCGCCCGCATGCCGCTGCACTACACGCGCCTGGTGTTTCTCCTGACCCTGACGCTGGCCCTAGGCTCGTTTAGCGCCAGCGTGGCCAAGACGCTTGATCTGAACTACGCCGACAAGGTCTATTACGATATCGGCAGCGACCTCTATCTTGCGGAATCCGGCGAGTACAACGAGGAAACCCAGGAGTGGTCGTTCCCGCCCTTTGAGGAGCACCTCCACGCCCCGGGCGTGCTCGCCGCAGCGCGCGTCGGCCGGTTCCAGGGCTTCCACAGCCTCGCCGCTCGGGGCCAGCGCGGCGAAGTCAAGGTGCTGGGCGTTGATCCGTGGGACTTTGTCCGCGTCGCTTACTGGCGGCCCGATTTCTCCCAGGCCAGTCTTGGCGAGCTGATGAATGCGCTGGCCTCCGACGAGCAGGGCATCATTGTCTCGCCCAAGTTCCTGTCTGACTACAAGCTGCGCCTCGGCGATCGCTTCGTCGTCACCATCAAGCAAAAGCAGCTCGAGTTTACGATCGTCGGCACGGCAGACTACTTCCCCACGCTCTATCCGGACACCGATACCTACTTTATCGTCAACCTGGACTACATCTACGATAACGTCGGCATCAGTCCGTATGATGCCTGGCTAAAGACCGACCCGAAGGCTGATCCGGAGAAGATCGTCAGTTACCTGCGCGAGAATGACTTTCGCATCAGCCGCTACCGCGATGCCCGGAAGACGATCCTGGAACAGCAGGGTGAGGCGACGCGCACAGGCATCTTCGGCATCCTGTCCGTAGGCTTTCTGATCTCGACCCTGCTGACTGTGCTGGGCTTCACGCTGTACTCCTTCCTGTCGTTCCAGCGGCGCCTGCAGCAGCTCGGCATCCTGCGGGCAATGGGGCTCTCCATCAAGCAGCTCGCCGGGCTGTTCCTGTTCGAGCAGAACTTCCTGATTGTCCTCGGCGTGGTCTGTGGAACGGCGCTGGGCGTGGTGACCGGCAAGCTATTCATCCCGTTCTTGCAGATTAAGTCCCAGGCCCATGCCGGCATTCCGCCGTTTGTGATCGTGACCGCCTGGGGTGATATCTTCAAAATGTACATCATCCTCGCAGTGTTCCTGGCGCTTGCTCTGCCGGTGAACATCTGGCTGCTTGCACGCATGAAGATCCATGAGGCGGTGAAGTTCGGCGAGGAGACCGGCTAAGCACGGTGGCAACACCGAAACAGGACAAGACATCCTGACAGAAGGCAGAGGCGATGGCGCTACAGGTCCAACAGGCCCCGGTCCTGGGGCGGCTGCCCCAGCCGGGCGAGCCGTTCATCATCTGTGAGAACCTGGTCAAAATCTACAAAGTTGCCGATCTAGAAGCCGTGGCGCTGCAGGGGCTGGATCTCCAGGTCGCTCGCGGCGAGCTGATGGCTATCATCGGCAACTCCGGCAGCGGCAAGACGACGCTGCTGAACATCCTGGGCGGGCTCGATCGCCCCTCAGCCGGGCGCGTGATCGTCGGCGGCCGCGACCTCCTCAAAATGAGCGAAGCCGACATGGTGCGGTATAAGCGCGAGGTCGTGGGCTTCGTCTGGCAGCAGAGCTCGCGCAACCTGATCCCCTACCTGTCGGCACTGGAGAACGTGCAGGTGCCTATGATCATCGGTGGCGTGCCGGCAGCGCGGCGGGAGGCCTGGGCGCGGGAACTGCTGGAGGCGGTTGGGCTGGGCCACCGCATGCGCCATCGTATGTCCGAGCTCTCCGGCGGCGAGCAGCAGCGCGTCGCCATCGCGATTGGCCTGGCGATGAACCCGCCGCTCCTGCTCGCCGATGAGCCGACCGGCGAGGTGGATACCCAGACGGCCGCAACGATCTATAGCATCTTTCGTAAAATCAACCAGGAGTACGGCACAACGATCGTCATCGTCAGCCACGACCCCAATATTGCTTTCCGCGTCGACCGGGTCGTGGCGATCCGCGACGGCAAGACGAGCACAGAGACAGTGCGCCGGGTCGATGCCGAGCTCGGCGACGTGCACGAGGAGTACCAGGTGCTCGACTCGGCCGGCCGCCTGCAGATCCCGCGCGAGTACCTGGAACAGCTTGGCATCAAGGACCGCGTGGTCGTCGAATTGGAGAACGGGCAGATTGTTATCCGCCCGGTGTCACGCGGGAACGGCGCTGAGCGCAGCATGACTCCAGCAGGCGCCCAGGCCGTCGCCGCGGCCGGTCTAGGCGACGGCGAGGACACCTCCGAAAGCGGCCGAGGACGCGAGAGCGAGGCGAAGAAGCGAACAGGACTGTTGCGATGGCTGAAGCGATGAGCGGGACCCCTATGTCCGGCGACAGAGCGAGCGAGGCAGTGATGTCTAAAGCAACGCAGGAAACCCTATCACAGACGCAGGCCGGCGGTACGGCGACGGCAAGTCTAGACGACTATGTGGTCGTCGCTCGCAACCTATCGCGGCGGTATCGCAAGGGCAGCGAGATCGTCCACGCCGTGCGCGAGGCAAGCCTGGAGATACCGCGCGGGCAGCTGGTGGCGCTGATGGGACGTTCCGGCTCAGGCAAGACGACCCTCCTCAACTTGATCGGCGGTCTCGACCGCCCGGATAGCGGGGAGGTGTACATTGAGGGACGCAACATCCTGCGCCTGTCCGACGACGAGCTCACCAAGCTGCGGCGGCATCGCATCGGCTTTGTGTTCCAGACCTTCGCCCTGTTGCCGGTGCTCTCCGCCTACGAGAACGTCGAGCTGCCCCTGCGCATCGCCGGGGTCGGAGCCCGAGAGCGGCATCAGCGCGTGATGGAGTGTCTGGAGTTGGTCGGCCTCACCAAGCGCGCCGGGCACCGCCCCTTTGAGCTCTCCGGCGGCGAGCAGCAGCGCGTCGGTATCGCCCGCGCTCTGGTGAACCGCCCGGCGCTGATCCTGGCCGACGAGCCGACCGGGGAACTCGACTCCGTGACCGGCCTGCAGATCATGCGCATCTTCAAGCGCATCGTGGACGAGGAAGGCGTGACGGTCATTATGGCTACCCATGACCCGACCATTCGCCAGCTCGCCACGATGAACTTCCAGATGGTTGATGGTCGGCTGACGCGCGTGGATTGAGCGCACGGGCAGGCACGCTGGGATGGCCTGCTCTAGGCTGCTAGGCCGCCGGCACGCTCTTGCGGAAGAGCGGCGTGCCGGCGAGATCCCTAATCTCGATATGGGCAATGGGACGCCCGCCTGCCACCTCGACCTGCACCATGCCGAAGTTCACGCCGCCGTCATAGGCGAACTCGATCTCCGGCAGGTCGCGGAGGTGTGCGCTGCTATGGTTGCGATGCCCCAGCGGGCCTGCTGAGACGCCGATCACTCCCTCCGGATGGTTGGCCACAGCCGCATGATGCACGTCGCCGGCGAGGACTATAACGTTTTCAATGCCGCCTTGGACAATGAAGCGGAGCAGTGCGTCTTGCTCGAAAGAATAGTAGGGCCAGGTATCTGAGTGGGCAAAACGGAGCGGTCCGCTGGAGATAACAAACTTAAACACTGCATCAGACTCGCGCAGCATCCGGCGCAGCCAGCGCGCCTGATCCAGCCCAAGCATCGTCTTCACCGGGCCATCCGGCATGCTCAATGGGCTCCGATACTGCCGCGTATCCAGAATGAAGAGTTCTGCAAGTTTCCCCCAGCGAAACGAGCGATAAAGGCGGTTGGGGTCCTCGCCGGATCTCCGGATCGGCCAGTACTCGAAGAAAGCCTGTCGGCCGACTGGCAGCAACGGACACGTGCTGTCGAAGTCGTTGACCACCTCGTGGTCATCCCAAATCGCATAGATTGACGTGACCTGCTGAAGCCGGCGAATAAAGGGATCAGACAGCGTCTCATGGTATTTGCGGCGGAAGCCGTCCAGATCGATCGCCGGCCAGCCTTGATCCGCGTAGATCGTGTCCCCCAGCATGATGTGAAAATCTGGCTGTAAGCGAGCAAGAGCGTCCACGATACGGAAGGGCCGATACTCGGCGCCGAGGTCACCGCCCCAAGTGAACCGCACCGGAGCGGAGGTATCCGGCTCGGGCGCAGTCACAAACATAGCGGTTGGCAGATGCGCTGTCCTTGCAGCGCGCGCCCGGGCAAAGATAGCCTCTGCAGGCTCCTCCGGCCGCCCGAGCGCGACACGATAGTAATAGCGGGTGCCTGGCTGCAGGCCCTCAGCAGACACCTTGCAGGTGAAATCACTCTCCTCACTGAGAAGCTGCGAGGGAGGGTATACCGGGTTACGGAAGTCCCTGGAAGTCGAAAGCTCCACCGCCAGACCAGCCGGTGCAGAGCCCCGTGCCCAGATCAGCGCGCCGTCTTGTGTGACGTCACCACACATTGGGCCGAGTGTGAAGGACGGCAGCGCGCCGGCCGTAAACGCCTCAGAGGACGGCAAAGGCCGCGCCATCCCTCCACTCATCGCGCCGCCGACGGCTGCCCCGATGAGCGCGGAAAGCCGCAGGAAGACACGGCGCGTGCACCCCGCCCAGCACACCCCGTACTCCTGTGGAGCGGCGCCAGACCCGGCGTGGCCGTGCATCACCGCGCGCTCACCTCCGGTAGCGATGTACTAAAAAAGCAGCGTTATGGCGGAACCGCTGTCGTTGCCTACACCGGATGCACAGGCTCCATATCTCTTATCACGCGTTTAGTATTGTACCGTAAAAGTTAAGAATTTGATAAGAGGAGCCGGCGTGCTGCAACGCATGAACGTCTAAACCGGTCTAGACCTGTGCCCGGTCTTCTTCTGCGCGGGATATCTGCAGCGCCTCTCGTACCCGGCCGCCGGACTTGGCCAGCCGTCGCTCGGCTTCCGAGCGATCTACGCCAGCCACCAGCATGACAATGGCGGTCTTGCATTCTCCACCGGCCTGAGCAAGCGCCGCCTCAGCCGTTGCTCGATCGACGCCCGTGGCTGCCATGACAATGCGGACCGCGCGGTCGCGCAGCTTGGCGTTGGTTGCCCGCACGTCTACCATAAGGTTCCCATAGACTTTGCCGAGCTGCACCATGGTAGCAGTGCTGAGCATGTTCAACACCAGTTTCTGGGCCGTGCCTGCTTTGAGGCGCGTGGAGCCAGCGATGATCTCCGGGCCGACCAGCGGCGCGATGAGCACATCCACGAGCGGTTCGAGGGGCGACGGCACACTGCACACCACCCCCACAGTGAAAGCCCCGCGTTCCCGCGCCGCCTGGAGCGCGCCCAGGACATAGGGGGTGCGTCCGCTGGCAGTGAGCCCAACGACGACGTCCTGCGCGCTCACCGCCGCAGCGTGCACATCAGCTGCGCCGGCCTGCGCGTCATCCTCAGCGCCCTCGATCGGGCGGGTCAGCGCAGCAGGGCCGCCGGCGATAAAGCCGCGCACTTGCTCCGGCGGCGCGTTGAACGTCGGCAGGCACTCTGCCGCATCAAGAATGCCCAGACGGCCGCTCGTGCCGGCGCCGAAGTAGAGCAGCCGGCCGCCTTGGCGCAGCCGTGCGGTGATCCCTTCGACGGCCCGCGCAATCGCCGGGAGCACCCGGCCCACCGCCTCCGGCACGCGGCGGTCTTCCTCATTCATCACCTGTAGGAGCTCCAGCACAGACAGCCGGTCGAGCTCCATGGTGCGTGGGTTGCGCTGCTCAGTCAGGAGCAGATCAAAGCGCTCTGGTTGCCGGTCCATGCTCTCCTCATGGTGTGTCGAGTATTTCGTCAAGCGTACACTTATAGACCGGAAGCAGCCGGGGAAGCCGGCTCCCGGTCACCGGCGATCTCGGTTTTGGCAGCGCCTGAGCGCACGGCCGGCCTCACCAGGTCGGCTCCAAGGCCAGCAGGGCGGCGCCGTAGGCGGCATCCCGCTGGGGAAGGACCGGACGAGCCATGGGTGCCCAACGGGCCAGGGCTGCGGCAAACTCCTCGCGCAACGGCGGGTGATGCTGGAAGAGGCCCCCATGCATGACCACAGGAGTCACGATACGCTCCAGGCCCAGGCCGCGCAGGACTGTGGCGGCGGCCAGCGCCAGTTCCCTCGCTGCTGAAGAAAGGAGGTCCTGCGCCACAGCATCGCCTCCGGCTGCAGCACGAAACACCAGGGGAGCCAGCGCAGCCACCAAGCTGCGTAGCTCCGGACCCGGCACAAAGCGGCGGACAAGCTCTTCCATACGCCCGCAGCCCATCTCGGCCAGGAGCAGCTCCGTGAGAGCAGTAGCCGGTCCCCGGCCATCGACCGCGCGCGCGGCAGCCTGAAGCGCGCGCCGACCCAGGTCGAAAGCGCTTCCCTCGTCACCGGCAAGCCAGCCCCAGCCCCCGGCACGCTGTTCGCGGCCGTCCGCTGCTCGGCCATAGGCGATGGAACCGGTGCCGGCGACGACCACTACCCCCACCGGCTGCCCACAGCCTCCGGTGAGCGCCGCCAGCGCATCATGCGTCAGGCGGGCACGCTCGACCACCGCCGCCCATTCGGGGAACGGCGGTGATACAGCGCGCAATGCGGCGCGCAGGAGCTCCGCGTCGGCGGGGCCGGCAATTCCGGCCAAGCAGAAGGCCGCTGTGCGGATGCGCACAGGCGCAGGGGCAGCGCGCAATGCCTGGACTATCGCCTCGACCACGGCTGCGGCAGCAGCCGGCGCGCCGGCTACAACATAGTTCGACGGCCCGGCCTTTCCCCGCGCCAGCTCAGTGCGATCCAGCGCCACAAGTACGGCTGTCGTCCCCGTCCCCCCACCATCCACGCCCAGTACACACTCGGCTGCCATGCCTAGAGCATAGGGGGAATGGCAGACCGCATGCAAGCATGCCTCGATGCCAGGGGCTAGACAAACTGCCTTCTATAGAGCGCCATCTGCCTGCAGAGACAGATAGGCCGTACAGGCAGCGGCACCACTCAGCGGGTGGGCAGCTCGGCGGCCGCATCCGGTGGAAGCAGACCAAGGGCGCGAGCTTGCTCCAGCACCCGCCGCGCCATATGCACGACGGGATAATCGACCAGGGTTCCATCGACGCTGATGCTCCCCTCACCGCGCGCCTCGGCCTCGGCAAAGGCAGCCATGACGCGCTGTGCCCAGACGATCTCATCAGGTGCTGGCGAGAACACTGCGTTGACCACGGGCACCTGGCGGGGATGTACGCACATCTTCCCGCTGAAGCCGAGGCGCCGGGCCAGCCGCGCCTCCTGTTCGAGCCCATGGAGATCATCAAGGAGCGGGTATACCGTATCGATGGGCGGCGCGCAGCCGGCAACGCGCGAGGCCAGCACCAGGCGCGTGCGGGCGTAGAGCAGCGTGTCGCTGGTGCCGGCCCAGTGCATCCCTAGGTCATGCAGCAGATCCAGCGCGCCGAAGCCGGCGCGACGCACCCGTGGTGAAGCCTGCAGGATCTCCAGACAAGCCCACACGCCGCGCGCCGTCTCAATCAGCGGGATGATCTCCAGGCTGCCTACCGGCAGGCCGGTGCGTTGCTCTGCCGCCGTCAGCGCACGATCGGCCGCCTGGACATCCTGGGCTGCTTCCGCCTTGGGCAGCACGATGCCGTGCAAACCGGGCGTGACAGCTGCCGCAATGTCCTCAAGGCCGAGCGCCTCTACGAAGGGCATCCGAGCCGCGACCGGATTGACCCGAAGGTAGAGCGTCTGTCCTGCCCAGCGCTGCACCGCGGCCGCAGCGGCTGCGCGGGCCTGTGCTTTCTCCGCGGGTGGAACGCTATCCTCCAGATCGAAGATGATGGCATCGGCGCCCCAGGCGCCGGCCTTTTCCACGAAGCGCGGCCGGTTGGCCGGCGTGAACAACATGCTTCGCAGGGAGCGTTCATGAGCACTCATACAGACGTCCGTTAGCTTGCGTATTTTATGTTAAATCTACTCTGCCGAGCGCGTGCAGCGAGTCAGTCGTGTTCGTGTAGCCGCACCAGCACCCACGCAGTCTAGGCGAGGTAGGCCGGTCGGGTCAAACGCAGCGCCGGGTGCCCGGCGGTCGGTCGCGGAGCGCCCGGCACCGGCGCAGGGAGAGCAGCGTTGACGGTGGGTTGGTATGCAGCTATGCTCCAAGCCGAAACACTGTTCGTCGGATAGTACGATCAATACATGGTACTGCGGTAATAGACGGTATAAGCGGCATAAGAGGAGTTACACTGCTGGCAGGGAGGTGCCCGCCATGGTCGCTTATTCTTTGCCCAGGCTTGGTCGTCGGGAGCTACTCAGGCAGGCGACGACATCTGGCGCACTGGTAGTGCTTGCGTCGGCATGTCGGCCGGGTCAGCCCTCTTCCCCTGCGCCTGGACCGGTTGGACGTCCGGTTAAGATCATCTACTGGTCACATCACAGCGCTACCGGGCCGCGGGCCAAGCTGGAAGAAGAGCTGCTGGCCCGGTTCATGCGTGAGAACCCCCTCATCACCATCGAGTATCAGCAGCCGCCCACCCAGGGCACCACGTACGAAGACAAGCTGCTCTCCACGCTGGTGGCGGGCGCCGGCCCGGAGCTCTTCAATCTCTTTGACGGGCGCGCGCCGGCGTTCATCGACAAAGGCTATTGCGCAGAGATCGACTACAACGCCACCGGCTTTGGCTCGCCCCGCCAGCTCCAGGACCTTTACCTGGTACCAACCGCGCTGGACGGGCATAAGTGGAAGGGAAAGTATTACGGAATTCCTAGCGAACTCAGCAACTACTGCCTGCACATCAATCCGACCATGTTCAGGAACGCTGGACTGGACGTTGAGCGTGACTGGCCCAAGACTTGGGAGAGCATGCTCGATGTAGCTCGTATTCTGACGAAACGAGAGGGCGAGGAGTATGTACAGCGCGCCTTCGACTTCGACTACGCTGCCGGTGGTGGGCGTTTCTGGATTTATTTCGGCGGCATGGCGTATCAGCTCGGTGGACCAATCATGAGCGAGGATGGCAAGCGTCCGATGGTGAACCATCCCGGGGCCGTCCAGGCGCTGGCGTACTGGCAGGACTGGGTACTGCGCTATCGCTACGGCAGCCCGAAAGCCGAGAACATCAGCCCGGCCTTCCAAAACGAGCGCGCATCGATGATCATCCTGGGCTCGTGGTATGCGCCGGGCTGGCGCAATCAATATCCTGATCTCTTTGAGCGTTATATTGTCAAGCCATTCCCGCGCTTTCGTGACGCCAGGTATGACCACGGATCACATAACTATAGCTATTGTTGGATGGTCAATAGTGCAGCTCCAGCCGACGCACAACGCGCTGCCTGGAAAGTTGCTGTGTTCCTGAGCAACTTCCCAGCTGAATACCTAGAAACGACCGGGCTGTTGCAGCCGAAGAAGGGCCTAGAGCAGAGCGCAGCGTTCAAGAACACCAAGTTCCTGGATGTGTTCCTGGACGACATGCGTAAAAGCACTGTGGAGCCGCGGGCGATTAGTTACGCAGAGATTACGGCCTCCCTCAAGCGCGGCCTGGAGCGGGCGTACGTGGCAGGCGAGCCGCCCAAGCAGGCGCTGGATGCAACGCAACAGGAGATCGAGCAGATTATTGCACGGGAAGGATAATAGCAGCTACGCCAGCCAAGGATGGCCAACCCAATCACTTCCTGGCGAAGGCCAAGGCGATGACGGCCTTTAAGGGCACGCAACTCAAGACGGTCGGCCTGAATAACGCGCCGCGGTTTCGGGTAAACCTCTCATTCCTGTGGTCGTTCGGCGCACGGTTGCTCGATGACAAAGGCCGGTGGGAGGTCAACACGCCTGAGACGGTGCGCGCCTATCAGTGGCTGGCCGACCTGCGCCACCGCCATAAGGTCATCCCCTGGGGGAATGATTTCGCCGGGATGGGCAATATCTTCTTGCTGGGGCTTTCGGCCATGTGGATTGCCTTTCCTTTCATCCGCCCGGACATCCTGGCGCGCCCGGAGCTTGATTGGGATGTCACGCACTTTCCGAAGGCACCGAACGGGCAGCGGTACACGCGCGAGACCTCCGATGGGGTAGGCCTGCTCTCGAACACGAAGTACGTCGAGCAAGCATGGGTCTTTGTGAAGTACATCTGCAGTGTGGAAGGGGAAAAAGAGTTTGCCCGACTGGGGCGAGCAGTGCCCTCACGCCGCTCCGTGGCGAACAGTCCGGAGTACCTGCGCCCTGATACGCCCCAGCATGAGGAGAATATCGTCAAAGCGCTGGAATACAGCCGGCTCCAGCCGATCACTCCGAACTTCCAGCTTGCCGAGCGGGCGATCTCACGTTACGAGGTGCCGCTCTATGACGACACCATCATGATGCCGCCGCAGAAGATGCTACAGCAGTTGCAGGATGTGCTGCGGCAACTCGATGCTACCGGGCAGGTGCCGCCGGACTGGGAGCCGAAACCGTAGCCAGATAATGGGGATACATATGCAAAACGCCCCGGCATCGCGCGCAATGCCGGGACCTACTTTTCTGCTGGTGCGCTACAGCGCTGCACCAGCGAATGTTCGCAGTGAAAACGGAAATGGCCGGGGATGCGAGCTGCCGGGACTATGCCTTCTTCTCAGTGGTCGTTGTTGTGGTCGTGGCCGGAGCAGCCGGCTCAGTCTTGGTGGCCGGCTCCTCATCCAGACCCTGCTGGGCCTTCTTGAACTCACGAATGCTCCTGCCCAGCGCGCCGCCGAGCTCTGCCACCCGGCCGGCTCCGAAGATCAGTAGCAGGATCACCAGGATGATCAGCAGCTCAGGAGCCTGCAGGTTGAACAACTGTTGCCTCCTCTAGAGTACCACCCCGGCCGGCACAGAAGCCTGACCGTATCACTGTACAAAGTCTACCCCACGCCCCCACGAAGGTCAAGGAAGATAGGCCAAGCTGGGCCGCCAGCCGCCCGGCGACAACCGGCACCGCCCTAGCACAACAAGCGAGCGCTTGCTACAGTATCACGCGAACACACCCCGGCTATCCGTATATCCACCTGCACAGACCGCTGTAGAGCGTAAAGGCACATGTATTAGATTACATATAAACTGTACAAGTATAATTGTATATATTACTAGACATTCAGACACACAGAGTGAGCCGTGAGCGAGAAGCTGTCGGGGAAGGCAGGTCCCGGGCCTGCCAAGCCACGTAAGTGAGCGGGGCACATGCGTCGAGATACTTCTGTCGTGCCGATGCTTCATAGTGATACACTACTGCATAGCGCAGACCGGGCGATGCCCAGCGGACGCCTCCTGAGCACCGACGCCGGAAGCGATGCCCCTCCGCTCGAAAGCCTCCTCTCCAGCGTGGTCTGTCGCGTCTTGCGGGCCGGCTGGTTTCCCTGTGCGCCGGAGTGGCGGCTGGCCGAGCGGGTAATACCGAATTACATCTTGTTCATCTGCGTTGGCGGGGGCGCAGATTTTCTGATCGGCGGGCGCCCTTACCGGCTTGATCCGGGCGGCGTCGTGCTGACGCCGCCGCACGTTCCGCAGGCCGCGCACCACCATCCGGCGGATCCTCTCCAGGTCTACGCCATCCATTTCGTGGCCCGGCTGTACGGCGTACTGGACATGCCCGCCCTCTACGAGCTGCCGGTTGCGCTGCGCCCGGCACCGGCGCGCATGCAGGAGATTGTTCAGGCCGCACAGCGCATTGTGTGCGAGTTAGCCGGCCGCGAACCCGGCCGCGCCCTCCTTGTCAATGGCGAATGCGCCCGCATCCTCGCCTTGCTCTGGCGCGAGAGTGTGGCGCAAGGGCTCGCCCTGACGATCGAGCACCGCGCGCGGACAGCCGAGGTGGCACGCTTAGCGCCGGTGTTTCGCGCGATCCACTCGCGGTACGCCGAGCCCCTCACCTTGGAAGAGCTGGCAGGCATAGCGCGGCTGCATCCGGCATACTTCTCCAGCCTGTTCAAGCGGGTCACCGGGCTGCCGCCCCTGCGGTACGTCGCCAGGTACCGCCTGGATCGTGTACGCGAGCTCTTGCTCGCTACAGACAAGCCGCTTGCAGAAATCGCCACCCTCACCGGCTACCGCGATGCAGCCTACCTGAGCCGGGTGTTCCGGCAGGCAGAGGGCATGTCGCCTGGGGAGTACCGCCGAGCTAAAGAGTACAACATTCCCTTAAGCTACTGCATTGATTCCTCGGCGCCAGCACGGTAGCGTCAATGCCGAGTCGGATTGGCAACTACGAGTCAGCAGGGTTCTTTGTTGTTTGTATAGTCTGTATTTTGTATAGTTTGTATAGGGAGTAGAGCAGAAATAATGCAAATATAGATTATTGAGATGAGAAAGGAGGAGCGTGCATGGCGCAGGTCGCGGAAGAGCTCTGGTTTGATCAGTATGGACCGGCAGCGTACCCGCCTGAACTCTACCAGTATCGCGGCGTAGCGGAGGGCATTGAGGGATTTGCCGCGTTCACGGACGAGCACGTTGCCTTCTTCCGCGAGCATGGGTATCTGGTAATCCACCATGCCTTCACACAGGACGAAGTTCAGGCGGCGCTGAATGGCCTGCTGGATCTGATCGATGGCAAGGTGCCCGGCTTTCGCGGCGTGCAGTTCGAGGCAAAGGCGCGGGAACTCTTACCCACGCTCTCTCCAGAGCAAAAGCAGGACGTCGTGCGCAAGCTGCAGGGCTATGTGGACTACGAACCGCGCCTCAAAGCGATCGCCGAGCATGCGGAGCTGCTGCGCATCCTGACTAAACTGATCGGGGAGCGGCCGGCGCTATTTGCCAACCAGGCGATGCTGAAGCCCCCCTTAATCGGCCGCGAGAAGCCCTGGCATCAAGACCACGCCTTCTTTGACCTGCCGCTGGGCACGCAGATCGTCGGAGTATGGATTGCCCTGGACGAGGCCACGCCGGAGAACGGCTGCATGCACATTATCCCGGGCAGCCATCGGGAAGGGCCGGTAGTGCATTTCAAGCGCCGCGACTGGCAGATCTGCGACACCTGGGTGGCGACCGACCGTATCATCGCCGTGCCGCTGGAGCCGGGCGGCTGCCTGTTCTTCGACGGCCTGCTGCACCATGGCACGCCGGCCAGCCGCTCGCCCAAGCGGCGGCGTGCCCTGCAACTGCACTACATCCCGGCCAGCGTCGGGCGCATTCCCAAGGAGGAGCGCCTGGCCATCTTCGGCCCGGAGGGCAAGGACGTGGAGTGCTAGGGTGAGGGCGTCCTCCCTCACCCCCGGCCCCTCTCCCGCGCTGCGGGAGAGGGGCGCGCGACGGGAGCCGCGGCTAGCCGAACAGCATTAGCCCGCCGTTCGCTCGCGCTGGGGACGCAGGAATGACTGCGGTACTGGATAGGCGTGATCTACAGGGGGAGGGTCCAATGCATGCCATCGTTTCATCGCACCAACGTGTTGTCTATCGAGATGCGGCTCACGAGCCTGGGCTGGCAGCGGTCAGCCGGCGGACGCTCCTCACCTGCCTGGGGAACGTCGCGTTCAGTTCCGTAGTCGGGGTCGGGCTCGCTGCCTGTGGCCTCCGGCAACCGCCTGCGCCGGTGAGTACCGGACCGGAACTGACCAGGGACCAGGTGACCTTGCAGGTGGGCTATCCCTGGGCGGATGCGCTGGAGCGGTTCGACAGCGCCGCTGAGGCTTTCCACAAGAAATACCCGAACCTGCGTGTTGAGCGCATTGCCATAGAGGGCGATTACAATACTAAAATGTTCACTATGTTCGCAGCCGGTGTTTCGCCTGATATGATGGCTGCGAACAATGATGTGGTGCCGGACTATGCTGGACGCGGCATGTTTATCGTGCTTGATCCCTTGATGAAGCGGGACAACCGCGATGTCCAAGAGTACCATCCTTTCCCGATACGCATCTATCAATACGAAGGGAAACAATATCTCCTACCAGACTCTCTTAACATGACCGTACTCTTCGTGAACAAGTCGCTCTTCGAAGAGCGTGGTCTTCGGCTGCCGCCAACGGATTTTCGCAGCCCCGAATGGACTTTCGAGGACCTCGTTCAGGTCGGGAGGCTGCTCACGCGACGTGAGGGAGACCGGCTGGCGTGGGGGGTATATGTCAGTGACTGGATAGGGCGGTGGTTCCCCTTCTTATGGGGCTTTGGCGGTAATGTGATGGATGACATGTGGGCACCGAAGAAGTGGACGTTTGACTCCCAGCAGTCCATCGACACGTTACAGTACATGCAGGACCTCGTATGGAAGCACCGAATTATGGGTAACCTGACAGAAATGACGGGGCAGAATAGCCCCTCGAACCTCTTCCAGCGCGGGCAGTTAGGGATATATCTGGAAGTCATGTCATTTAACACCGTGGTACAGGCTGTTCGCGAGTTCGAGTGGCAGATCTTTCCGGTGCCGCGCGGTCCTGCTGGCCGTTTCAACCGCATGGCCGGTGCAGGAATCGGTATCTCGACGCAGACAAGGTATGTGAACGAATCGTGGGAGTTCATCAAGTTCCTCACCGGACCTGATGCGCCGACCAAGCCTGGTGCCGTCCCGTACCTCGCGCCACACAAGGGGAAGATGAACAGTCCCGAGTTCCTGAATGCGTTGCCGGGAAAGAGCAAGCAGGTGATTATTGACACGCTAGAATACGCACGTATCCAGCCGCTGCACCCGAAGTGGAAGCGGATCGACGACGAGGCTATCCGGCCAGAGCTCCGGCCCGTGTTCATGAATGAACGGTCGCCTCGCGAGGGGGTGGCGATCGTAACGGCTAAGGCGAAGGCAATCCTCGAGGCACCCTGAGGCCAGGGGTGCAGCCACGCACGGCACCGCGTGGAGCACATGCGGACTGCCCACAGGCTATCCTATACGCCGAGGGGAGCCAGATGTACGCGCGCATGGCGAAAGCAAGCGCGGCCGGTAACGCCGCAGTGCACATGCGTGCCGCTCCATACCCAAGCCGGCGGGCGGACGGTGCTGGGACCGACCGGCTCAAGGCTTGAGTATCAGGGGCCGCGCATGTAGGGGCACGGCATGCCGTGCCCCTACCAGGGATAGGCACAACACGCGATGTCCCGAACTCGCATGCGGCGCCCCTACTCGGGGCAGGTACGCTATACCGGTAAGCTCGCTTGCCGCGCACTTAGCCGCGATAGGGCGCCAGCGCGCCGAGATCGAAACGCAGCCCATGTCCGGGAACGTCGAACGGTGTCACATGGCCGTGCACTACCTGCTGCGGCGTCACGAGGTAGCGATCCAGAGCAAAGGCGTGCTTTTCCAGGTAGAGGGGCCGGGCCGCGGCGCAGAGCAGATGCGCGCAGAGCTCGTCGGCGTAGTGGCTGCTGACCGGCAGCCCGGCGGCGTTGGCCATGTGGATCACCTCGAGCGCTGCGGTGATGCCACCGTTGGTGATCGGATCGATCTGCACCACATCGATGGCGTGCGCTTCCACGTAGTGGCGGAACTCGCGCGGCGAGTGCAGGCTCTCGCCTGCAGCGATGGGCACATCCAGGGCTGCCGCCAACCGTGCATGGCCGGCCACGTCCTCCGGCGCGACCGGCTCCTCCAGCCAGTAAAGCCGGTACGGGCTCAGGCGACGTGCCCGCTCCAGCGCCTCGTCCGGCGTCCAGCTCATGTTGGCATCGACCATCAGGTCGATCCCCTCGCCGATGAGCCGGCGCACGGCCGCGATGCGCTCCTCATCCTCGCGAGGATCGGGCCGGCCGACCTTCACTTTCACGCCGGGAAAGCCGCGCGCTAGAAAGCCTTCGACCTGCCGGAGGAGCTCGGGCAGCGGCTTCGGCAGGTCCACGCCGCTGCCGTAGGCGGGGATCTCACGTCGCGGCGCACCCAAGATGGCATAGAGCGGCAGCCCGCGACGCAGTCCGCGCAGGTCCCACAGGGCGACGTCCAGGGCGGCAATGGCGAAGCTGGCCAGCCCGCCGCGGCCGACGAACAGAAGCCGCCGCCACATGAGCTGCCAGAGCTCCTCGACCGCCTCTGCATCCCGCCCCAGCAAGAGCGGCGCTAGGTCGTGCTCGATGAGCGCCTGGATGGCCCGGCCGCCGCGGCCGATCGTGTACGCATAGCCCTGGCCGGCCAGCCCATCGGCATAGACCATCACCGTGATCAGCTCTTCGGTGTCAATCGCGCCGTGCCCGGCGTCACCGGCGGCCTCAAGCGGCAGTCGATAGTAAGCTGTCTCAACACGCTCGATCATAGGTGTCTGTTTGGGGTCTACGTCCAGCGGTTGCGGTGCCCCATCGTTTCCATCGCCCCTGCGGCGCGTGGAGCACGCGACCTGCAGACAGTATCGCGCAGATGAGCATGGCCGGCGACATGCGCCAGCCAAACAGCTGGGAGCCCTCAGGATGAGGGGTTGAACGCGCACCTCAGGTGGAAGAGAATGGGGGAGAGCTCGACCCGAGCGCGGCGTGGCAGCGCCGGCGCGCATCGTACTGCACAGGCGAGCCGGCAAGTTACGTTCAGTGACTGCGTCGGTGTGTGTATGATCGGTGTGTGTATGAGTTGTATGTGAGGAGGATCGCCTATGACAGCTAGGACAGTTCCTGCCTTGCGACCACCCCAGCCCACTCGGCGTAGTTTCCTGGCCTGGGCCGGCATCGCTCCGGCTGCCGGCATCCTGACAGGCTGCCGTGCCGGGGCACCGGAGCGGCAGGCGCCCAGTGAAAGCGGTCCGGTGGAGATCCGTCTCTCTGTATGGGGCGATGTGCCGGACAAAGATATCTACTGGAACATGGCCGACGACTTTCACGCCCAGCAGCAGAAGGTCCGGGTCGCGCCGGAGCAGTACCTGGGGCAGAACTATTATGAAAAGCTCCAGACCATGCTGGCAGGCGGCCAGGCGCCCGATGTGATGTACTTCCAGGGCTGGATCTGGCAGCCGTATGTGCTTCAGGGTGTCCTGCTGGCGCTTGATCCGTACCTGAGCCGCGACAAGAGCATGCAACGGGTGGTGCCGCCAGGCTATGAAGCGCAGTCCAGGTTCCGCGGTAAGACCTACATGCTCACCGCCGATACCGGCCCTATGGTGATCTTTTACAACAAGGAACTATTTGATCGCGCCGGGGTGCCGTATCCGAAAGAGGGATGGACGCTCGACGACTTGGTCGAAACTGCGCGCCGGCTGACGTTCAAAGAGGGCGATACGCAGTACTGGGGCTACCAGGTGAACGGGGGCTATCTCCGTAACTTCCCGTGGATGCGTCTGAACGGCGCGCGGGAGTGGGATCGTATCGAGGAGCCGAAGAAGGCGTTCTGGGACAGCGCCGGCATCGTGAAGGAACTGCAGCTTCAACTCGTGGACCTGATCAACCGCTATCGCTATGCCCCGCCGCGCACGGCACAGCCGGAGCAGAACCACATCCAGTTCGGCTATGCGGCGATGAAAATGGAAGGACCCTGGTTTCTGCCGCAGATGTGGGGCCCGAAGGCGCGCCGGGAAGGCGGCATCAACTTCGACGTGGCGCCGATGCCCCGGGGCACCGAGCAGCATGCCGTGCATTTGCAGCATGGCCACGTCGTGAATGCCGCCACCAGGTATGCCGACGCGGCCTGGACGTTCCTCCAGCACGTGGCCTCGGACCAGGGTCAGCAGCGCGTGGCAGAGTTCGGGCGCTGCTGTAACCTGCCTGAGACGACCGAGCGGATCTGGGGACCGGTGGCCTCCCGGACCTTTAACTTCAAGAACGTTGCGGCGTTCCTGCATGCCCAGCGCATTGGCAGCATCAACGTGACCGGCGGTGTGTCGGAAGCAGAGATCCTGCGCGACGCCGAGCTTGGCCCGGCGTTGAACGACATGATGGACGGGAAGATCGGGGCGAAGGACGCTCTTACAGCCGTCCAACCGAAGATCCAGCGCCTGCTGGACGAGTACTGGGCTCGCCAGGGCGGCAGATAGTGCCTGAGCGACGCACTGCGCTGGGGCGGCCGGCCATGGCGGCACAGCGAGAGCGCAGCGCTCGGCGGGCTCAAAGCCGCAGAGCTGGAGAGCGTACCGGGGAGGCGTGAGACGGATGGGCGGCAAGCCGTCCCCACCAAGCCTCACAAAGAGAGGAGATCTGCAGTGACGGAGACGCGGCAGCGCTCCGGCGGCATCGCCGACACGACAGCGAAGTCCAGGGGATTTACGGACGCGGAACGCGCCGCGATGAAGGAGCGCGCTAAAGAGCTGAAAGCAGAAGCCCGCGCGCACAAGGATCGGACGGAAGGGGAACGTGCCGTGCTCGCCAAGATCGCCGAGATGCCGGAAGCGGATCGCGCCATGGCCGAGCGGCTCCACGCGATCATCACCGCCAGCGCGCCTGCCCTCGTACCGAGACTCTGGTACGGGATGCCCGCGTATGCCAGGGACGGCAAGGTTGTCTGCTTTTTCCAAAGCGCGCAGAAGTTCAACACGCGGTACGCGACGTTCGGCTTCACCGACGCGGCGAACCTTGATGAAGGCGCCATGTGGCCGGTCGCTTTTGCGCTGACGGAGTTAACCGCCGACGATGAGGCAAGGATCGGGGCACTGGTGCAGAAAGCGGTGCGCTGAGCACCGCTCTCGTCACCTCCCTATACTGTGCGATAGCCAGGTCCGATGAGTGGGATGAGTGGGGGAGCAGCCTGGAGCTGCTCCCCCACGGCGACGACGCTGGAGGCCCCGGCGGTGCTCACGGGGCCGACGTAGCGGTTCGGGATAGAACTCACGCTGGGATGCGCACGTGCTCGTTATTCTTGGTGGCTTATTGCTGATGGAAGGACCGGATCTGCTCAGGCGTGAAGGTGTTCAGCGCCACGATGCGGGCCTTGCTGCGCACGAGGGCAGGGACCATGCGGAGCGCCTCTTCCTTGCTGCCGGCCTCGACGATCGCCCAGCCGGTGTGCTCGCCGGCGGCGCAGCCCCACTGATACCGCGCCAGCATCTCGGACCCCTGCGCCAGCACTTCATCCAGCGCCTGCAGGCATTCCTGGGGAGTATGCGGTGATTCGATCAGGTATCTTGCCATGATGTGCTCCTTTCCTTGCATCTGCCGGCTGGCCATTGTGCGCCCTCCCTCTTCCAGCACAAGCTGTCGCTGAGGGTCCCACACGGTCCTTCATCGCCGTCTCAATCCCTATAAATCCTGCCTAGTAAATCCTAGAAGGTGCCTTGCCCTCTAGCATCTGTCAACCGGCATATATTCCGTGCGGTAGGAGGGGAACGCGCGCCTGCTTCCGAAGCAGGTGCTTGCCCGGTAGGAGCAGCAGACCGGTTCAGCGGCAGCTAGAGGGCCTAACTTAACGTAGACAACCAATGCCGGGGGCAGGATACGCCGGTCCGGGGCATCACCGGCGTGAGGGTGTATGCAAGCGTTGCGCTACCACCCAGGCGGCGATCTGCGCCCGCGAGTGGAAGTCGAGCTTGTTCAAGATATGTTCAATGTGGATACGCGCCGTGCCTTCACTGATGACCAGCGCTTCCGCGATCTGGCGGTTGGTCAGCCCTTGGGCCACAAGCACAGCGACCTCGCGCTCCCGAGGGGTCAATACACCCGAGGTGCCCGCCATGGCAGGCCAGGCCAGCGGCCGCCCAGGTGCGGCCTCATCACCGGCCAGGGCATAGGCGATCGCCTGTTCCAGTGAGAGTGCCCGACTGCTCGCCTGTGCCGCGTTCTGCGCCTGAGCGCTGAGATGCTGCCCGGCCTGCTCTACCAGCGGATCCGTCGGGCGGGGGCCTTGCGGCAGTACGGCATAGCTGTAATGCTGTGCCTCTAGAGAGGGGCCGGTCGCCTCATGGAGGGCTGCCGCTGCCCCGACAAGCTTGAGCGCGCGCTGGGCTTGTCCCTGTGCGGCAGCCAGCCGGGCGAAGGCGTCGAGCGATGCAGCGATACCGGGCCGGCTTTCTGCCCGGCTGCGCAGCAGCAGGCTCTCACGGTAGCACTCCCGCGCCGTAGCGAAGTCTCCTTGGGCGAGGGCGATATCTCCTTTCCCGTGGAGAGTCCAGGCCAAGCGTTCCCAGCCGCCGGTCTCGCGCCGGATCGCCAGCGCTTCCTCAACCAGCGCAGCGGCCTGCTCGTGCCGTCCCTGCAGCCGCGCCACGGTGCTGAGCAGGTCGAGCGTATGGGCGACAGCCATCGTGTTCCCCAGCTCCCGGGAAAGCGTCAGACGCTCCTCCCACAAGACATTGGCCTGGGCATAGTCGCCCTCATGCAGAGCGAGCTGACCGAGCCCTTGCAACGATGCCGCCGTGCCCCATCGGTCGCCCAGGGCACGGAACAGGGCCAGGCTCTCAGTCAGGAGCTCCCTGGCCTGGGTGACGCGGCCTACGGTTCGTTCGACGAGCCCCAGCACGTGCAGGGCAAAGGCTGTGCTCCAGCAGTCACCGAGTGATCGGGCATGCTGGAGCACAGCCACGGCCAGCATAGTGGCGCGCGCAAAGTCGCCGCCGGCGAGCGCGAGACTGCCGCACCGGCTGAGGCTGCAGGCAAAGACAGCCTCGTCGCCGAGTTTTTGCCCCAGCGCCAGCGCCTGCTGGAGCAGGCGCTCAGCGGCCGCGTAGTCGTTGTCATACTGCGCCAGGACCGCTGCACTACTGAGAGCTCGGGCGCAGGCAGAGCGTGCGGCAGCGACCCCACTGGCGCGCTCGGCACACCGCTCCAGCCAAGCGCGCCCCTCCCGTCGGTCGCCACGCAGGAACCAGAACCAGCCCAGCGCGGCGGCGAGCCGAACGCCGATCGCGGCCGGTGTTCCGGAGCCGCTCTCGTCTGTCGCTTCCTGGCTCCAAGCCAGCGCGGCGCGCAGGTTGCTGTACTCACTCGCCAGCAGGTCGAGCCACCGGATCTGCGCGGCGTTGTGCAACGCCGCCTGGGCTTCCTCGGCCAGCGCCGTGAAAAAGAGGGCATGCTGCCCGCGCACCAACTCTGCCTCGCCGCACTCGACCAGCCGCTCCAGAGCGTATGCGCGGGTGGTCTCCAGCATGTGAAAGCGCGCCTCGCCGTCCGTCTGAGGCTCCTGCCGGACCAGACTCATGTCTACCAGGGCAGCCAGTGCGTCCCAGATGGCAGGTCCGGCGGCCTGTGCATGCGTGGTTGGGTCTACGTCGGCGCAGACCGCCTCTGCAGCGCACAGGGTGGCGCCGCCGGCGAAGACCGCCAGACGGCGAAACACGCGCTGCTGCACAGGCGAAAGCAGATCATAGCTCCAGGCCAGGGCGGCCCGCAGGGTGCGGTGGCGCGGTGGGAGGTCCGGCGCGCCGGTGGTTAGCAGGTCAAGTTGATGCTCCAGGCGTGCCAGCATCGCCTGGGGCGGAAGGGCGCGGCTGCGTGCTGCAGCGAGCTCGATAGCCAGCGGCAAGCCGTCGAGCCGCACGCAGAGCTCTGCCACCGCGCGGGCGTTCTGCGCATGCAGCCGAAACCCCGCATCAGCAGCGCGAGCGCGCTGGACAAAGAGCGCCACCGCGGGCATCTGCGCCAGAACATCGAGCGGCGGGAGCTGCCGGAGGACGGGCAGCATCAGCGGGGGGACCTCCAGGATATGCTCCCAGCGCAGTCGCAACGCTGCCCGGCTGGTGACCAGCAGCTTGAGATCGGGGCACACAGCCAGCAGCTCAGCCAGGTGGGAGGCAGCAGGCAGTACCTGCTCGAAGTTATCCAGCACGAGCAGCGCGCGCTTTCTGGCCAGCGCGGTCTGAAGGCGCTCGAGAGCCGGCACCTGGCCGTCATCCGGCACGCCCAGCGTCCGCGTGATTGCCGGCATGACCAGGGCAGCTTCGTTCACCGGGGCTAGATCCACGAACAAAGCCGTGCCGCCGAGCGCCGGAAGCACCTCGGTGGCGACGGCCACGGCCAGGCGTGTTTTGCCGGCCCCGGCCGCTCCAGTGAGCGTAAGCAGGCGCACGTCGGGACGTGAGAGGAGCTGCCGCGCGACCAGCAGCTCGCGCGTGCGTCCGATCAACGGCACCGGCTGCGCGGGGAGGCACGCCCGCGGTGCCGCGTTCGAACGATCGGCGGGCATATCCACCTTCAGGTGCATCTGCATGCTCCTAGGGGCGCCCCAGGACGGTGGGCCGCATGGAGACCCGTCCCTCCTTGTACCAATACCAGTTACCAATCTCCGTACGCGACTAAGCTCCAAGCGCGTCTAAGACTTCTACCAGCAGAGCGATTTTGATGCTACATTGAGTCATAGTATGCGAACAGATCTTGCCTGTCAAGATGCTCTTGAGCGGCGTGAGGGACGGGCACCTTATCTCTATGGCAAGGGCGCCGGCAGGCAGAGGTGGTCGACAGGGTCGTTTCCTGCGTAGAATAGGGGCAATCGTCATACCGGCCTGCGCGCAAAGCTGCCTCTAACTGCTGAGGGATCAACGCAAGGAGCGCTGCCTGTGCGGCCGTCTGTCACTGCAGCCGCGCTCGCTGCCCGGCTGGACCGCCTACCGCTCAGCCGCTTTCACTGGAAGCTCCTGCTGGTGAGCGGGTTGGGCTGGATGTTCGATGCCATGGACACGCTGATCATTGCTGCCGTGGCAGCCGCGGCTGTGCGGGAATGGGCGCCCGGCTCCGGTGCAGGGGTAGAGGCAACTCGCCGGGATCTGGTGGCCCTCATCACCACCGCGAACATGGCCGGCTTCTTTTTCGGCTCCCTGATCTTTAGCTGGCTCGCCGGCCGCCTTGGCCGTAAGGCGGTGCTTCAGCTCACACTCCCGCTCGCTAGCGTTGCCACGGGTCTCTCGGCGCTGGGACCGTCGGCGGAGGCGCTGGCGCTTATACGTGTCATAGCCGGCCTCGGGCTTGGTGGTGCGTTGCCGGTGGCGAGCATGCTGGTGAGTGAGTTCGCCCCGGCGGCGCGGCGAGGTTTCATGCTCGTGCTGCTGGAGAGCTTCTGGATCTACGGCGCAGTGCTGGCTGCGCTGATCAGCTTCGTGGTCATCGGTCCCCTGGGCCAGAGCTGGCGCGTGGTCTTTTTGATCGGTGCGCTGCCGGTTCTCTATGTGATCGTGCTCCACTACGCCCTGCTGGAATCGCCGCGGCTGCTGGCCCGCAAGGGTCGCCTGGAGGAAGCCGAGGCGATTGTCCACACTGTCGAGCACCAGGCGGGCGTGCACCAGCCACCTAGTCACCTGCACTTCCCGCCAGAGCTGACCCACCCCGGCGCTGGAGAGCCCCGGACCCGCGTGGTTGCCCTGTTCTCGCCGCAGTTCCTGCCCCGCACCCTCGTGCTGTGGGTGATATGGGCGGTGATGAACGTGAGCTACTATGGCTGCTTTCTGTGGCTGCCGTCACTACTGGTCCAACAGGGGCTCAGCCTGGAGCGCTCGCTGGGATATACCCTGCTGATCACCCTGGCCCAGGTGCCGGGCTACTTCTCTGCTCTCTGGCTGGTGGAACGGCTCGGATGCAAGTGGGCGCTTGCGCTGTACCTCCTTCTGGCGGCGCTCGGTGCCTTCTTCACGGGGCGCGTGGCGCTGGTCTCTAGCGATGCAGCCGGCATCCTGCTGTGGGGCTCGGTACTCTCGTTCTCTCTCCTGGGTGCCTGGGGCATCGTGCATACCTATACGCCTGAACTCTACCCCACCTGGCTGCGTGGCACCGGCGCTGGGTGGGCGGCAGCGTTTGGCCGCGCCTTCGCCTTCCTTGCCCCGCCGGCGGTGCCGTGGCTGATAGCGCTGGGCGGCGGACCCGAAGGCGCCTTTCTGGCCTTCACCGAGATCCTGCTGGCCGGGGGCCTAGTGGTGCTGGTACTCGGCCCGGAGACCGGCGGTCGCACACTGGAAGAGGTTGCCGGCGCCTGAGTACCTCTGTTGCCCGGTCGTGCTATAGTGACAGCCACACGCTGCCCGAGATGCGTCTCTTCCCCTGCTGCGTGCAGCGAGCAAGCAGGATGAGGTGAAGCCGGCCATGACTCGGACGCATACGAAACCACCAATCACCGCCGAGCACTTGCAGGAGCTGATCAATCGTGTGCCCCGTGTGCGGCTGGCCTGCACGCCGACGCCGCTTGAGGAGCTCCCGCGCCTGGCGGAGGCGCTGGGAGGCCCGCGCCTCTTCGTCAAACGAGACGACCTCACCGGCCTCGCCTTCGGCGGCAATAAGGTGCGTAACCTGGAGTTCCGCCTGGCCGAGGCGCTTCAGGCCGGCGCCGACACAGTGATCATGTTCGTGGATATTCTTTCAAATTCAGCGCGCCAGACTGCTGCTGCGGCGACCCGCTGTGGCCTGCGCACAGTGCTCGTGCTCAAGGGCGAGCGGCCGGATCACGTCACCGGCAATCTCCTGGTGGACTACCTGCTTGGGGCTGAGATTGTCTTTGCGCCCGATGCCGCGGCCCAGCGGCGAGCGGTGGACCAGGCAGTCGAGCGGCTGCGGAGCCAGGGACGCCGGCCGTTTGTGCTCAACGACAGCCCGATGTTTGCTATCGCTGCAGCGCTGGCCTACGCCGAAGCGACCCTCGAGCTCCTGGGCCAGCTTCAGGCACATGGTATTGCTCCAGAGCGGCTGCATCTGTACATCTCCTCCACGGGCAAGGGCCAGCCGGGGCTGGAGCTGGCGGTGCGGGCGCTGGGGCTGCCTGTGAAAGTAACGGGCGCGGCGGTGCACCATACCGGCGGAGAGGCCAGGGCATGGGTAGCACAAGGGGTGAACAATGCCGCTGCCTTCCTGGGCCTGGACCTGCACGTGAGCCCCGACGAGATCGACAATCGGGACGATTACGTGGGGCCAGGCTACGGCGTACCCTCAGACGCCGGCAACGAGGCGATGCTTCTGACCGCGCGCACACAAGGGCTGCTGCTGGACCCGGTGTACACCGCGAAGGCGTTTGCGGCCATCATTGACGACGTGCGCCGTGGTCGGCTTGGCCGCGGCGACACGGCCGTGTTCGTGCACACGGGTGGCCTGCCCCTCTTGTTCAACCTGGCAGAGCAGATCGCGCCGCTGGTTGTACCAGAGTAAGCCGGCACGTGCACCGGATACGCCGCCCTTGGGGAGGAAAGCAGGGGATGATCATCGACGGTCATGCGCATATCTTCCCCTTCCTCGGTGGAGCGAACGGCTTCCCCTCCGTCCAGGACCACCTCCGTGTGCTCCAGCTCTATATGGTCGGGCATAGCCAGCCGGTGCGGCGGCTGCGGGACCATAACATCGTGACCGAGGAGACGCTGGCCGACCTGCCGCTGGATCGTCCGGAGCGACTGCGCGACGTTGGCTTCCATGTCGGAGAGCACGGGCGCTTCCTGTGGCGGCACCAGGGTGAGGAGCTGTACATCCACTTTATGCCGCCCTCGTTGCAGACAAACGCCTTTCCGGCAGAAGCACTCCTGGCGCAGATGGCCTATGTGGGGGTCGATGCCGCCGTGCTGCAGAACGCCCATCTGTACGGGCGGCTCAACGAGTACTTTGCTGCGGCAATGGCCCGCTACCCCGGCAGGTTTATCGGCCTGGCAGAGGTCGATGAGCCGAACGCCGATAGCGACGCCGAGTTACGCGGCCTGCAGGCGGCGGTGCACACTCTTGGCCTGAAGGGGCTGTACTACACCAATCGCGGTTTCCTGTTCGACAACTACCGCCACAGCTTCGACCACCCGCGGTACGAGGTGCTCTGGGAGACCGTCCGCGCGCTGGGTATTCCGGTTTTTTGGGAGCTGTTCGGCGTGCCGGTGCACGATGACGCAAGCTACCTGCGCGAGCTCGACCGGCTGGTACGCTGGGCTACCCGCTATCGCGACACCGTTTCCGTCCTCGTGCACGGCATCAGCCCGCATTTTCTGGCCGGGAACCTGGAAGAGCCGATTGCGCGGCTCTTGCGTACCGAGCAGATCTGGATCGAAGTGCTCTACCCGATACGCTGGGGCCACACCCACGAGTACCCCTATACGGAGCTCCAGCCGGCTATCCGTGAACTCTACCACCGCGCCGGAGCGCACCGGCTGGTGTGGGGCTCGGACATGCCGAACGTCGAGCGCAACTGCACCTATCGCCAGTCGCTCGACTACCTGCGGCGCCACTGCACATGTATTCCGCCGGCGGATATGCAGCGCATAGTAGGTGAGAATTTACGAGAGCTCTTCAAACTCCCTTAGCCCGGCCTGGCTGCTTGCCGGTATACATAGGAGTTATCGGCATACTCTCGCTTTAAAACCCCATCACTCAGAAACTCCACCACTCAGGAGGCAGAGCACATGGCTGAGGAGACCATGTGGGCGGTACGGCGACACGGCAACCGCCGTGTGAGCGTAGAGCGGCGGCCCATCCCACGTCCTGGGCCGGGACAGGTGCTGATCCGGATGAAAGCATCGGGCATCTGCGGGAGCGACCTGCACGGCTTCCGCTCGCCAACACCAAGCGAAGCCATTCTGCAGTACATCCCCGGGCATGAGCCGTGCGGGATCATTGCCGAGCTTGGACCGGGCGTTACCGGCTGGAGCACCGGCGATCGCGTGGTCGTGTATCACCGGTATACCTGCAGGCACTGTCGGCAGTGTCGTACCGGCTTCCGCAATCTCTGCACCGGGCGCGATCCCGCGGGCCGTCGCGCCTACGGGGCGAACCCGGACGGTGCTGATGCCGAGTACATGGTGGCCGAGGCGGACGATCTGCTGCCACTGCCTGATGCGCTTGACTTCGTTGAAGGAGCGCTGCTGGCCTGCCAGGTCGGCACAGCCTACTATGGCCTGCGCAACATCGACGTAACCGCCCGAGACCGGCTGCTGGTGACCGGACTCGGCCCGGTCGGCCTGCTAACGATCCTACTGGCGAAGGCCATGGGTGTCGATGTCATCGGCGCCGACCCCGCGCCTGAGCGGCGCAGGCTCGCCGAGTCACTGGGCGCGGATGTGGTGCTTGATCCTACGACAGCGCCGCTGGGCCAGCAGGTGCTGGCGCACTGGCCTGACGGTGCCACTGCCTGGGCGGAGACGTCTGGCGCGCCGGCTGCGCACGCGGCGATTCCGGAAGCAGCGGCGGTGAACGCCCGGGTGGCCCTGCTGGGGCTGGGACACAGCGAGCCAGTGCTGCCGTTGACTAGGCTCTTTGCCCGGCAGATTACTGTGATGGGGTCCAATCTCTGGCCGAACGTAGCCTGGGACGAGATCGTCGAGTTCGTCATACGCAAACGGGTGCCGCTCACGCGCGTGGTCGGCTATGAACTGCCTATTCAGGAAGCGCCCCGGGGGTTCGCTCTTGCCGACAGTGCGGCCGGTGGCAAGGTGATCTTTCGCTTCGACTAGCCGTGCTGCCGGACCTATCGCGAGTACGGGACACTTCAGGCCATGGCTGGGTATGGGATTCTCGTGGCAAATCCGCCGCCGGATGTGACAATATCCCTGTGGCTCGCCGGCCCGCTGAGGCATGCGGGAGCGCCGTGCTGGGACCAGTGGGCCGCAAGCGCCATGCAGGAGGGCGGTGGAGATGCTGGCGAAGGTGTTGTCCGGCACTGTAGTCGGGCTTGAGGCGGTGCTGGTCGAGGTAGAGGTTGACCTGGCCAATGGAATTCCGGGGTTCACCGTCGTTGGCCTCGGCGATACCGCGGTCCAAGAGGCACGCGAGCGGGTGCGTGCGGCGATCCGCAACTCCGGGGCCTTCTTTCCGGGGCGGCGGATCACGGTGAACCTGGCCCCGGCCGACCTTAAGAAAGGCGGCACGGAGTTCGATCTCCCTATCGCTGCCGGCATTCTGCTGGCCAGCGAGCAGATCGTGCTCCCGCGCGGGGTCGACTTGAGCACCATGATGCTCGTGGGCGAGCTTTCGCTCGATGGAACAGTGCGGCATGCGCCTGGGATCCTTCCGATGGTGGCGATGGCCCGGGAGCGAGGCATTCGCACCGTCATTGTGCCTGCAGCGGACGCTAACGAAGCAGCGCTGATCGAGGGAATAGAGGTCATTCCGGTGAGCAGTCTCGCCGGGCTGGTCGGGCATCTCTCCGGGCAGGCGCCGCAGCCGGCGCACCATCGCAACGGTCTGCCGTCGCCCGGCGACGTTTCATACACGTACCTGCTCGAGCACGTGAAGGGGCAGGAGCACGTCAAGCGGGCCCTGGAGGTCGCAGCAGCTGGGAGCCACAATGTCCTTCTCAAAGGCCCTCCCGGTGCCGGGAAGACCCTGCTGGCGCGCTGCCTGCCGTCGATCCTTCCCCCGCTGGAGATCGAGGAGGCGCTCGAGGTCACCAAGATCTACAGCGTCTGTGGGCTGGTCTCGCCGGAACAGCCGCTGGTGCTCCAGCGGCCCTTTCGTGCACCGCACCACACGGTGTCATACGCCGGGCTGGTAGGCGGCGGGCGGTACCCGCGCCCAGGCGAGCTCAGCCTGGCGCATCGCGGCGTGCTCTTCCTGGATGAGCTGCCAGAGTTTGCCCCGAGTGTGCTCGAAGTGCTGCGCCAGCCCCTGGAGGACGGCGTCATCACGATCAGCCGCGCCGGCGGCACGCTCACCTTTCCGGCCAAAGTAATCCTGGTCAGCGCGATGAATCCATGTCCATGTGGCTTCTTCGGCGACAGCCTGCGTGCCTGCACCTGCTCGCCTGCCGCTGTCACCCGCTACCAGCGTCGGCTCTCCGGGCCCTTGCTCGATCGCATCGACCTCCATGTGGAGGTCCCTCGGGTGGATTATGAAAAGCTCACTGCACAGCATCTGGGCGAGCCCTCGGCGGTGGTCCGTCGGCGCGTTCAGGCGGCACGGCAACGCCAGCGAGAACGGCTGCGCGGCACCCGAGCGACCTGCAACGCCGAGATGGGGCCGGCAGAAGTGCACCGTTTCTGCAGCACCGATGTCGCCGCACAGAGCCTGCTGAAGGCGGCCATGCGCCAGATGCAGCTCTCAGCGCGGGCATTTCACCGCGTCCTGAAGCTCGCGCGCACAATCGCCGACCTTGCGGGGGCGGAAGAGATCGGTGCCGCGCACGTGGCGGAGGCCCTGCAATACCGCCCGCGCGACCTCACCTAACCCTCCTAGCTGCCTGTGGCCGGTTCAATGCTGCCGGGGTGTCCACACCCGGGATACTTCTTCACCCGCTTGAGCAAGAGGCAACATGACCAGTCCGACGCTCTGCATCGGATGCTGTGGGTTGAATGGTTCTCCTGCTACTTAGCCTGAAGCTGTGCGCCGATGCGGAACAGCTTGGTGCCGCACACCGGGCACGTCCCCTGGACAGCGGGCTTGCCGTTAGCCATGGTTACCTGCTGGGGGTCCTTGATCTCTCGTTTCTGCCGGCACTTGACGCAGTACGCTTCCATAGTCCTGTCCTCCTTGTGCTGCGCTCGATATCCTTATTGCGCCCGCGCGCGACGCTCTGCTGTATACACAGCACGCCCTGTGCCGCCCTCCAGGCCGGTGCACTCAGGCGCTGAGCCACATTCCAGCAGGCAGGTTCACGACAGCAACCAGACGAATGGAAAACACTCCATTGTTGGCTATAGCACGCACAGCGCGCTAGGTGCCGGACGAGTGGGCCAGTGTGGTATGATCAGAGAAGCGAAGTAGAACATAGGGTCATAGAGCATGGCTTTCACTGTGCAGGATTTCCAAGACCTGCTACGTTTACTGGAGCAGCATCCAGAATGGCGTGCTGAGCTCCGGCGCCTGGTGCTAACTGAGGAATTACTCAGCCTGCCTGCCCTGGTGCGTGAACTTGTCGCGGCGCAGGGAAGCGCTGAGACGCGCTTGGCGCGCCTGGAAACAGCAGTTGCTGCTCTCGTTGAGGCGCAGCAGCGCACGGAGGAGCGCTTGGCTGAACTGGCTGAAGCCCAGCGCCGCACTGATGAGCGGCTAACACGTGTTGAAGAGCGGATTGACCGTCTCGAGGCTGCAGTCAGTGCACTAGCTGAGGCCCAGCGCCGCACTGATGAGCGCTTGGGCCGGGTCGAAGAGCAGGTTGCCGCGCTGATCGAAGCCCAGCGGCTCACGGAAGTGCGCCTAGCGGAGCTGGCCGAAGCTCAGCGCCGCACTGATGAGCGTATTGCGGAACTCGTCGAGGCCCAGCGCCGGACCGATGAGCGGCTGGCCGAACTGGCTGAGGCGCAGCGCCGGACCGATGAACGGCTGGCGGAGCTGGCCGAAGCCCAACGACATACAGAGGAGCGTCTGGCGCGCCTTGAAGAGGTAGTTCAGGCGCTGATCCGCCGAGTAGACCGGATCGATATACAAGTCGCTGAGCTGCGAGGCGACAACCTTGAGCGGCGCTACCGCGAGCACGTTGGTGCGTACTTCGGGCCCTGGCTGCGGCGCGTGCGGGCCTTGTCCGATTACGACCTCGGGAGTCTCTTAGAGGACGCAGAGGACCGTGGCCGGCTCAACGTCCAGGAGGCCGTGGACGTACGCGCGGCTGATCTGGTCGTGTATGGACGCCGACGGACCGATGGCCAGGAGCTCTACCTGGTCGTCGAGGTGTCTGCCAGTATTAGACGGGAAGACATCGAGCGGGCAGTACGTCGGGCCGGGCTGTTGGGCCGGGCGCTGGGCACGCCGGAGGCCGTCATTGCGGCTGCAGCTGGGGAGTACATCGACCCCGACGCTCGGTCGCTCGCCCTGGAGCAAGGCGTCTGGCTTCTCTTCGATGGTCGCGAGCGAGTGCCTGGCGGGTAAGACACGTCGCCCCGCCGGTGCCCTCAGCAACGCCAAGCCAGGCAAGCGCAACACCGCCAATTAGTTTTCAGCGGCCGCCTCGGGCGACCCAGGCCACAATGTCCGCCCGGCTGACGATTCCCACCAGCCGTCCCTCTCGCATCACCGGCACGCGTTTGATGTTCTTCCGGGCCATGAGCGCGGCGATCTCGGAGGCCGGCGTGTCCTCGTCCACTGTAATGACCTCACGAGTCATGATCTCACCCACAGTTCCACCGGGCTTCGCAATGATGTCGCCCTCGCTCACGATGCCGATCAGGCGCCCCTCAGCATCAACAACCGGCATCCCACTGACGCGATGGTACACCAGCCGTTGTGCCAGCTCCTGTACCGGCAGATCCGGCGGCACAGTGAGGACGTCTGACGTCATGAGGTCGCGCGCCAGCGTTGCCATCTCCGTGCGGGCGGCCGTTACGGCCGGGGCAAACAGGTCACTGGCGGCGCTCAGAGCGCGGCGGCGGTGCAGGTGCGCCGGCTCATCTTCGAGGAGCACACCCACACAGTCGGTGTGCACCTCGAAGGTCACCACCCGCTCATTCTCCAGCGCCAGGGTACCACGCAGGAGCTTCGCCCGCTCGATTGCCTGCTCTTCCGGCACGTCGGGCGGAATGACGATGGTAAGCTCGCCGCCACGCACCGCGAGGATCAGCGCCTGATCCGATTCCTGCGCTTCCAGCCCTTCGATAGAAGGATCAGGCTCCCCAATGAACGCATCCTGGAGGTTTACACGCTTCATACTCTCAGGCTCCTCTCGGACACCTGCACGGGCCAGGGAGCTATGGGACAGCACAGACGCCCATCACCCCGGTCACTCTTCGCCGAACCAGATACGCAGGGCAGTCTTACCCATGACCCAGGCCCGTTCCTCTTCTGTACGGTAGGGGAAGCGCTCGCGCGCAAAGCGGAGCGTGTTGCGATACCCTTCACGACCCGAGACCGGCGGGAAGTCCGATGCCCACATCAGCCGCTCAGGCCCAAAGGCTTCCATCGCCATCCGAACATACGGCAGTGCATCCTCGTGCGGCCACGGCGTGCGCGAAGGCGCATGCAGGCTGGAAATCTTCATACTCACGTGGGGGTACTGCGCCAGGTCGAGCACGCGCCGGTACAGCGGATACGGCGCCGTCTCGTCGCGAGAGGGATGGCCCAGGTGCTCAATGACGAGCTTCAAACGGCGAAACCGCTGCGCCAGCTCGGCCGTCGCGGAGGCAGCAAGGCCCTGGAGCGTACCGGCTAGGCTGACGCACAGGCCGAGCTCATCCACGGTTTCCCAGAGGGCAAAGGGGTTCGGCCCCGGGGAGCGATCATCGCAGCGCAGGCGAATACCGCGCACCTCAGGATTCTGCGCCCACTCGCGCAGGCGCTCAGGCGCATCCGGCTGAGTAACGTCAATCAGCACACAGACGCAGAACCGGCCGGGGAAGCGCCTGGCACACTCAATCAGGTAGCGGTTGTTGTACTGGCCCATGTGCTGGACGAGCACCGCCTTCTCCACGTCGTTGCGGAACATTTGGTCCACAAGCGATTCAATCGGCTCGTACTTCTCCAGGCCGGCATGGGCGTGGGTGTCCACGATGCGCATGCGCCGTGCTCCCTCCTGCGGCACAGTAAATGTCCAGAAACCTCCTCTGCGTGGCCTCAGTGTACCTGCACCAGGCGACCGTGGCAAGCCGTTGGACGTAGAGCGCGCCTCCCTCTCTGCCCGGCGCGGCAGCCCGTCTACGATGGCAAGGGCCCGTTGATAGGCGACGCTGCAGATGCTACTCGCAGGGCTTCAGCCGGTGGATCGTTACCGAGGGATCGGCGGCCGGCGAGAGCCGGGGAAGAAGCTCAACCGACCAGCCTCGGTCGCCCATCGCCTGAAGGAACGCCGCGGCTGCCGGGCGGCCGGGCCCGGCAAGCCAAACCTCGCCCCCCTCAGCCACCAGCTGTGGCACTAAGGCCACGAGCGGGGCGACGTCCCGGCGCTCATACAGCACATCCGAGGCGAGCACAAGGTCGAAGCGTCCCAGGCCCGGCGGCGGTTTCCGCCAGTCCAGGTTCAGCGTATTGATAGGATAGCCCAGGTTCACCAAGGCATTATAGCGCACGAATTCCAGTGCCGCGTCATAGTAGTCCGTTGCAAGTACGTCGGCGCCGACCATCGCCGCGGCGATCGAGGGCAGGCCCAGGCCACAGCCGAGCTCAATCACGCGCCGTCCGGCCACGCGCGCAGCCCGCTCCAGAATGGCTCCGGTCAGGCTGATAGCGCTCGGCCACAGCCGCGCCCAGTACGGCAGTCGCTCATCCTGGCGAAACTCCTCGTGGTCGATCAAGGCTTCCATCTCGCGCGGGTGCGCCAGCTTGAAGCGCCGTCCGCCGATCACGAGACGCCGGTGCACCAGATCATAGCGCTGCGCCAGACGAGCGCGCATGGCACCGACCGGCTCATAGGGCCATTCACGACGCAAGACCATGGATCGCTTAGGAGTCAGGCCGGTATCTACTCAGGTGCATCTCCAGGCCATACACTCTCATACGCTCCCCCCGTCTCAAGGGTACCATACCGCGCGCGTGGGCGATGCGGCTGTGGTACACTGGCGGCATGAGCGTGCGTGCTCGATACACTCGTCGCGCGGTCGTAGCGTCGCTTCTGGCACCGGTGGGAGGCAGGGCTATGCTGCGGGCTGCCCATGCCCTGAGCGCTTCGGAGAGATCGACGGTGCTGCTCCACCATACGGTTGCCGACTGGGTATGTAGCGGCCTGCCCGAGAGCTGCATCGTCATCGATGGCGCACTCGCGCCGGCTCTGGCCGTGGGCGAGTATATATCGCCGCCGCTGGGGCTCGAGCCCCCACAAGAGCGGTTAGTGCTGTCGTGGCAGGCGTATACCCCTGAGGGCAGCTGGCTAGAGTTCGCGCTCCGAGCGCGCTCGGCCGGCACGGACCGCTGGACCGAGTGGCTCCCACTTGGGCGCTGGGGCGCCGGAATCCTTCCGGCAAGCGGAGGACAGCGCACCGTCGCCGGTGCCATCCTCGATATCGATACCGTGATCGCTGCCGGCCGTGGCCGCTTTGAGGAGGCGCAGTACCGCGTTTTGCTTCATCGTCATAGCATGTCCGCGCCGCTGCTCTCTGGCGTTGCCGTGCTGGCATTCACGCCGGCCGAGCCGCCTCCGCTCAGCCGTGCCGGGTCGCCGGCGTGGGGCCTGGTCCTGAATGTGCCAGAACGCTCACAACTCGCCGAGGACCCGGCGATTGCCCGCGACATCTGTAGCCCGACCAGCCTCGCTATGGTGCTTGCCTACTTCGGCCGAGACCTCCCTGTACGTGCCGTAGCCGACGCTGTATTTGACCATCACGCCCGTATCTACGGGACCTGGCCGCTAAACACGGCCTTTGCGAGCAGCCTGGGCGTGCCGATGCTCGTGGATCGCTTCGAGCGGATGGAGCAGCTCGAGGCAGAGATCATCGCCGGACGGCCGGTGGTGATCAGCCACCGCTGGTCACGCGGGCAGCTGCGTGGCGCCCCGCTACCGGCCAGCGCCGGTCACCTCGTGGTGGTGACCGGCTTCACCCCTGAGGGTGACGTCATGGTGAACGAGCCATATGCCGACCCGGCTGCGGGTGAGCCGGTGCGACGGGTGTACCGCCGCGAGGACATCCACCGCACCTGGCTCAAGCAGGGGAGCGGCATCGTCTATCGCGTCGCAGGTGCAGTCACCCCTCCTGGATCGTGACACGCACGATCTTCACTTCATTGATCGGCGCCGAGTTCGCTCCATCTGCGCCGAGACGCGTGGGGACGCTGGCGATCTTGTCGACCACGTCCATGCCGTGGATGACACGCCCGAAGATACTGTAGTTCTTCGGCAGCCGGCCACGCAGGTCTACATGGCAGATGAAGAACTGCGAGCCGTTTGTATTCGGCCCGGCGTTTGCCATCGCCAGGGTGCCGGGCTCATAGTCCCGATTGGGCGGGATCTCATCGGCGAAGCGATAGCCTGGGCCGCCGCGGCCGGTGCCGGTGGGATCGCCGGTCTGGATCATGAAGCCCCGGATCACGCGATGGAAGATCACCCCGTCGTAGAACCCTTCTCGAGCCAGGAAGACGAAATTATTCACCGTCTGCGGGGCGTCTTTGGCATAGAGCTCAGCTACGATGGTGCCCAGCGTCGTTTCGATCGTCGCCATGTAGCTCTTCTGCGGGTCGATTGTCATAGGCGGGGGAGCCGGATACTGCTTCGGCACGTGCTGTCCTCCTGAAAGAGTCCGTGGGGTCTGCCCCGCCGGAGCGTGCGCAGGCTCCGTGCCCTGCTGACCGGCAGAAGCGTCTCCACTCCCGCTCGGGCGACACGCGAGCAGGAGCATCACAACAGTGAGCATAAGTGCAAGAAGACGTCTGGGGAGCAGCCGGGCAGAGTGGCGCATTACGCGGTGCGGCCTCCACACAAGTTTTTGTACGCCTCGTGCCCGCAGGGGGGCGCACGAGGTTCAGGCGCGATGATACCATAGGAGTGGCTAGGGCTGCTTTGCCGGACGCAGATCGGGTTGCTAGAATACGTGCCGCGCCCGAGACAGGTCCGAAGGGAGGGTACAGAAAGGACGGTGGAAGAGCAGGAACGCGACCTTGATGGCTGGCGCGAGGCCATCGACCGGCTGGACCGCCAGATCGTTGCCTTGCTGGAGGAGCGGGCGGAGGTCGCGCGGCAGATCGGAAAGCTCAAGGCCGCGCGCGGGGAGTCGGTCTACGTGCCGGCGCGGGAGCAGGCAGTGCTCGAGCGGGTGATTGCCTCCTCGCGCGGGGTGCTTCGTGCAGAGCACTTGCGGGCGATCTACACGGAGATCTTATCGGCATGCCGGGCCGTGCAGCGACCGCTGCGGGTCGCGTATTTTGGCCAGTTCGGCAGCTTCACGCACCAGGCAGCGCTCACCCGCTTCGGTAGCGCGGCGGAGTTTGTGCCGGCACGCACGATGGCTGACGTGTTCCTGCTGACAGAGAAGGGGCATACGGACTTCGGCGTTGTGCCGGTCGAAAACTCCACTGCCGGGGCAGTGATCGATGCGCTCGATAGCTTTGTCGAGTCGCCTCTCAAAATCTGTGCTGAGGTCACCCTGCCGATCACCCATCATCTGCTGTCCCATAGCCCCTTGAGTGAGATCAAGCGGGTGTACTCAATCGGTCAAGCGCTGGCCCAATGCCGGCGCTGGCTGGCGGAGAACCTACCGCACGCAGAGCTGATCGAGGTTGGGAGCACGACAGAAGGGGCAGAGCGTGCCAGTCGCGAGCGCGACGCCGCGGCTGTGGCGTCGGAACTGGCCGCACGCCACTTTGGCGTGCCGATCCAGCAGGCGCAGATCCAGGACTTTTCGAACAATGTCACTCGCTTCCTGGTGATCGGGCAGCAGATGAGTAGCCGGACAGGTCGTGACAAGACCGGACTCATCTTTGGCGTGCATGACCGGCCCGGCGCGCTGCGAGATGCGCTGGATGCATTCGCTCGACGTGGCATCAACCTGACGCGCATCGAGTCGCGGCCGTCCAAGCGCAAGCCCTGGGAATACCTCTTCTTCGCCGACCTGGTTGGCCATCCGGAGGACCCGGCGGTGGCGCAGGCGCTGGCCGAGCTTGAGCAGCAGTGCACCTTCGTTAAGGTGTTGGGCGCTTGGCCCATGGAGTGACGCGCCAGATGAAGCTGGAGACCCTTATTCGTGATGTGCCCAACTTCCCAAAGCAAGGGATTATTTTCAAAGACATCACTACGCTGCTTAAAGTGCCGGAGGCGTTTCGCTTTGCAATCGATGCAATGACCGAGCACTACCGCCCGTACCAGGTGGACGTTGTCGTGGCCATTGAGTCACGCGGGTTTATCTTTGGTGCCCCGGTAGCGTATAACCTCAACGCAGCCTTCGTGCCGGTGCGCAAACTGGGGAAGCTACCGGCACCAAGCCTCTCTCTCGAGTACCACCTGGAGTACGGCACGGCGACCCTGGAGATCCACAAGGACGCGATTACGCCGGGCCAGCGCGTGCTCGTGGTGGACGATCTGCTGGCGACCGGCGGGTCGGTGAGTGCAACGATCCAGCTGGTTGAGCAACTGGGCGGCAAAGTTGTTGGCACCGCCTTCCTTGTCGAGCTCACGTTCCTAAATGGCCGGGCCCGGCTGGGCGACTACGAGGTCTTCTCCCTGATCCGCTACTGAACGAACAGGAACGCGTTCGCGGCGCATATGTACGGTAGGTCCTTGCTGCCCGCCCTTGTGCGCGCTGTCGAAGCGAGGCCGGGACACCGCCCGGCACCTGCCGCCTGGGGTGCGTGCGGCACGCGCTAGCGTCCGATGACTTTCTGGAGGAGATAGCCGCCGACGGCGATGGCGGTGAACACCACCGCCCCGTAGAAGGCAATGGGCATGGTGCCGACAGGCAGGCCGCGACCACGTGCCGGACCCGGCGGTGAGGCGCCTGCCGGGGTAGCCTGCCGGACAGGTGCCGCTGCATCCGGCTGAGCGGGCTGCGCCTGGGGCGCTGCGAACTGTTGCTGTCCTGCCGGTCGGTCCGGTGTAGTCGGCGCTGCCTCTGAGGCACTCCCGGCCGCGTTCGGTTGGGCCGGGAGAGCGCTCCGCTCAGCGCTTGAGCCGGCCGGCGCCGCCCGCTCCGCAGCCGGCGCAGGAGTAGTCATCCCGGTGGCGCGGCGCGCCGCTGCCGGGCTCATTGTCAACGTCTGCACCAGCGCGATGATAAACAGGATCGATGCCACCGTGGCGGAGATACCCCAGACCGGCGTCAGCCAGTCTCGCAGGACGCCCAGGAACTGCTCGAACGGCCCGGCCGGCGCCGGCTCAAACTCCAGGGTGAAGCTGCGCGGCGCGCGTACAAGCGGCAGGGCTTCAAGCGCCTGACGCACGGCACACAGGCTCTCGAGCTCGCGGGCACAGACACGGCAGGCATGGACGTGCTCGGCCATCGCCACGCGCTGGTCCTCGGGGAGCTCCCCGTCGAGGTAGGCGTTGAGCAACTCAAGCTGTTCGTCGTCGATGCGACCGTCAATTCTGTGCATAGGTTTAGGCAGCAAACAGGCTCAGACGTGGATGGGCGCGCTCCGCGCGCGGCCGGCGCATGCACGTTACTCGTTCTCTAGACGCTCCGCGCCGATGAGAAGTTCCCCATGAGCCCGCAAGAACTCACGTAGCTGGGCGCGTCCTCGACTGATTCGGGATTTGACTGTGCCTAATGGCACGCCCTCGACCTGGGCGATCTCCTGGTAATCCAAGCCATGGACGTCGTGGAGCAGGAGCGCGGTGCGTTGCTCAACCGGCAGCGTCAGCAGACCGGCTTGGAGCAGCTCGCGGAGCTCCCGGCGCTCGGCAGCGCGCTCAGGATGCTCGGGCAGGTGTGTCGGAGCCGGCAGTGCGGCCGGCTCCTGCTCGAGCACAGCATCGAGCGATGCGGCAGGGCGGCGCTGGCGCCGGCGATGCTCATCGTAGCAGGCATTCGCGGCGATACGGAACAGCCAGGCACGAAATGCCCCACCACGGTACGAGCTCAGCGCCTCATACGCCGAGAGAAACGTCTCCTGCGTCGCGTCTTCTGCCGCGGCAGGGTCGCCGAGCACGCGCAGGCAGAGGCTGTAAACTTGGTCCTGATACCGCTCGACAAGGCGATTGAACGCGGCGGTATCACCGCGGCGGGCACGTGCCGCCAGATCGTCATCGTACACCGGGCAGCAAGCTTCCTTGACGGTGCTGCACGTGGAACGTATACTCTGGGAGAGCAGGTCAGGGAAGACATTTCTATACGAATGTATTCTATGAACGCATTTAACGAATGTGCTTACGCTGCAAGAATGCCTTCCCTGGCCATGCCTGTGCAGGATCTCGACGCGTCCGCAGTATACCACAGGTGGCCTTGCCTGCTGCTCGCACACTGCATGCATAGCCTGGCACGGCTCCCCAGCAGTGCCGAGGCGCACTGATCCTTCCGTCGGGCTGCCTTTCGCTTAAGGAGCCAGCGTGGCAAAATCATACACAGAGGATACCCCGAAAGAGGGGCTGGATTTGGTTGTGAATGCGGGTGATGACCTATGAACATCGCGGTGCTTACTGGTGGTGGTGACTGCCCGGGACTGAACGCAGCGATCCGGGCAGTGGTGCGCAAGGCACTGGAATACGGGGATGCCGTGCTGGGCTTGAAGAACGGCTGGGCCGGGCTGGTGAAGGCAGACACCATGCCTCTGGATGCCCAAGCGGTCGCCGGCATCCTGCCGGCCGGCGGGACCATCCTAGGCACGTCGCGCACAAACCCCCTGAAGAAGGAAGAGGACCTGCGCGCCGTGGAGGAGAACTGGCGCGCGCTGGGCATCGACGCTCTGGTCGCCATCGGCGGTGACGATACGCTATCGGTAGCGTATCGTCTGCATCAGATGGGCTACCGCGTCGTTGGCGTGCCGAAGACGATGGACAATGACGTACGGGGCACAGACTACTGTATCGGTTTTGACTCCGCCGTGACCACCGTCGTCGAGGCGCTGGACAAACTGCATACAACTGCTTCCGCGCATCACCGCGTCATGGTGGTCGAGGTCATGGGCCGTGACGCAGGGTGGGTCGCCGTCGTGGGCGGGCTGGCCGGCGGAGCTGACTACATTCTGATTCCAGAGGTGCCGGTGCACGTCGAGGAGGTGTGCGCCCATCTGCGCCGGCGCCGCGAGCGGGGCAAGGACTCCAGCATCATTGTCGTGGCTGAGGGTGCCAAGATCGAGGGCATCCAGGCGCGAGAGCCGATCGCCCACGCCCAGGATGCCTTCGGGCATGTGCGTCTGGACACACGCGAGATCGGCCATGCGCTGGGCGCGGCGATCGAGCGCATGACCGGTTTCGAGACACGCGTTACCGTGCTCGGGCACATCCAGCGAGGTGGCTCGCCGTCGGTGTTTGATCGCGTGCTGGCCACCAGGCTGGGTGTGGCAGCCGTACAGTATATCCATGAGGGGCGCTTCGGGTACATGCCGGCCCTGCAGGCCAACAAGATTGTGCCGGTTCCGCTGGAGGAAGTGGTCAAGGGGACGCGCGGCGTTGATCTGGAGCTCTACGAGCTCGCAAAGATCTTCTACTAGTCCGCTTCAAGCGCTCCGCTGGAGAGCGCTTGCCAAAGCCACAGGGTGCCGGTTTACGGCGTAGCTGCAGGTTTCCCGGTGCCTCTCACTGTCTCGCATATAGCTTCTTCTTTGCTGCAGCCCCAGCCGTTTCGAGCGTTCCACCAACCGTTTCTGATCTTGAGGAACGGCAATTGCGCCGGCACCACCATCGTGTTACCATTTAAACACTTAGGAAAGTGTCTAAATCTAGGGACGGGCAGGGGCCTGCTGGGCAGCGATGGCGCGCCTACGCCGAGCAGGCCGTGGGATGATCCATGTGCTCGATCGCTCTGCCCGGAGACGCATGCCGGGCGGCGTGTATCGCCCGGCCGCTCAGGGCGCCGCGCCGGCGTCACAGGACGAGGGCAGCGGACGATCGAGCAGAAAGATGAAGGTAAGGACAAACATGACAGGTATGATGTATGACGACATGATGGCCGATAATGATTATGGAAGTGGACTGCGGGTTGTCACGCTGGCGGGTCCATCCGGCAACGGCCGGCAGAGCGGGTCGGCCGGGTCGCTTGAGCAGGCCCAGCAGCTCCTGGACGCCTACTCGCAGGCTGTGATCCGGGTCGTCGAGCAGGTGGGCCCGGCGGTGGTCAGCGTGGGCGTGCTCAAGCAGGTCATGGGGCGGACCCAGGATGGCCGCACTATGCCGTTCCAGGCGCCTGGGGCAGGCTCCGGGGTAATCATCACCCCCGACGGCTACATCCTCACTAACAGCCACGTAGTCGATCGGGCCGAGCGCCTGGAAGTGACTCTGGCCGACGGCACAACCTATCCGGCGCAGCTGGTGGGACAGGACCCGGAGACCGACCTGGCCGTGGTGCGCATCCCGGCAAACGGCCTGCCGGTGGCGACGCTGGGTGATTCTGAGCAGCTTCGGGTTGGCCAGCTCGTTATCGCCATCGGCAACCCGTTTGGCTTCCAGGCAACGGTGACGACAGGCGTGGTCAGTGCCTTGGGCCGGACTTTGCGCTCGCAGAGCGGCCGGTTGATCGAGAACATCATCCAGACCGATGCTGCCCTGAACCCAGGCAACTCCGGAGGACCGCTGGTGGACACGCGGGCTCAGGTCGTGGGGATTAACACAGCGATCATCCAGTTCGCCCAGGGGATCTGCTTCGCCATCCCAGTGAATACGGCGCGGTGGGTCGCCGGACAGCTTATCACCGAGGGTCGTGTCCGGCGGGCCTACCTGGGAGTGACGGTGCAGCAGTGGCCGATCCATCGGCGGCTGGCACGGCTGCACGACCTCACCTCAAGCACCGGCGTACTGGTGATGGGGGTTGCCCCGGGAAGCCCGGCAGCGCAGGCCGGGCTGCGGCAAGGCGATCTCATCGTCGCCATGGATGGCATCACCATCACCAGTGCAGACGATCTGCAGCGCGTGCTGGGGCGCGCCACGATTGGTGCACCCTTGCGCATTACCGTGCTGCGTGGAGTCGAGCGGCTTGAGATAGTCGTCCGCCCCGTCGAGGCACCGGTAGCGGCCTAAGCACGCGGCTGTTACGTGCGGATGGAGAGGCGCCGGCGTGCACGCCGGCGCCTCTCCATACTAGAGCCACGAGAAGTGCGAATAGGGCCACGAGCGCGCTTTCGGCCACGCCGCTCCTCTCGCTATAATGCGCCGGGGACCCGCACATGATCGGTCAGGACGGCCGTACCCAGATGTCCGCTTTCCCTCAGGGGCAGAGCCCTCGCGCGGACCGCCGCTGGGCCCGTACCCTGCTCGTTGAAGCGCTGCCTGCTCCTGTATCCCCGCTCTGCGAGACCCTGGTACTTCCCCTGGTTGCCGTGGGCGTGCGCGGCTGCGTGTTCCGGCTCACGCGCGACGATGCTGCACGCTATCTGTTCGAGGACCCCGCCTTCACCACGATCAATGGCTGGGCCTTCTGCGCGGATGACCTGCGGCTGACGCCCGGCCTCGTCAGCGCCGCAGTCCTGCGCTTCCCCCGGTACGGACGTCTGCTCGACGTGCTGCTGCGTGAGGTGATGGCTGCATGCTGCGAAGTCTCCGCGGCGATCGATCGTCGGGATGTTACGGGACGCTGCGGGGCCGACCTGCTCGGACTGATCGAGCAGGCGGCGCTCGCCGGGGCTCGACAGTGGGCAGCGGCGGCAGCAGCACTCTGGTATGCAGACGTCTGGGAGCGGCTGCTCCAGGCATTCCTGCGGGTCGCGGTCGGCCCTGACGCGCCGGCCGCCTGCCGGCTCGTGGCAGGATTGCCGGAGATCGCAGAGACACTGCTGGCGCCTCTGGCCCGGCTAACACGGGAGCTCGCAGCCGATCCACACGCACGCGCAGCGCGCGCGCCGGTCATGCCATGCCAGGTCCCGGAGATCCTTGCCACCCTGCCTGGTGGAGCGCGCCGGCATGCGCAGGTTGAGCGCCTCATTTTCACGCACAGGACGCTTGTGCGCTCGCTCGACTTCGCACTGCCGCTTCTGGGAGATGATCCGTGTCCTGTTTACGAGGTCCTGGCGCAGGCCATGAGTGCTGGTGGCAGCGCGGCACTGGCCCGCCGCACTGCGCCGGCGCTGGCGCGCGCCGGCGCCATCGCTAGGGTTGAGGCCGGTTTCGATCCTATCCGGCGGCTCCTCTTCCGCCGCCTGCGTGCGCGGGCCGAGCAGGGCGCGGCCCTGCGCACGCAGGCACTCCGGCACCTTGGCCTGGCGTGGCCGGGCCTGCGCAGGTGTGTGCTGGAACTTGGCCGGCGGCTGGCCTCAGCCGGGATGGTGGAGCAGCCGGACGACGCCTTCTATCTCACCTGGGTTGAGCTCCAGCAAGTCTGCCGAAGCCTGCCCGCAGGAGTTCCGGCGGATCTGAGGGCACGGGTGAAGCAACGCCGGGCCGAGCGCCATGCCTGGGCAGCGGCTGTGCCTCCAGAACACGTGCCTGAACACTACTCACAGCCGCACTGGGCGGGCAGAGGGAGGATGCTAGCCGGCGTGCTTGCCGACAAGGTCTCGGCGTTGACTGGCCGGTCTACCCAGGACGCCTCCACGGGAGTAGTGCTGAGCAGCGGCACCGCGACGGGACCGGCGTTTGTGGCGAAAACCTTGGAGGAGCTCAAGGGCGTGCCCGCGGGCAGCGTGCTGATCACCCGTGAGCTCGCCCCGGCGTACTGGCCCCTGCTCGTGCTGTGCTCCGCCCTTGTGCTCGAAGCACGTGCCGAACGCGCGCACAGCGCCTACGTGGCGCGAGATCTCGGGATCCCGGCGATAGCCGGCGTCGCCGGCATCACCACGCGCGTCCAGCCCGGCCAGATCGTTGCCGTCGATGGGGAGCGCGGGGTGGTGCGTACCGCATAACCACGGGCTTCTCTCAGGCGCCCTTCTCCTGGGCATAGACGCGCAGGAATTCGCGTGCCTCCTCAACGCCGGGCACTAGCGGATCGCCTAGGGCGAGCAGGGCACGATGCGGAATGGCCACGAACCCCCAGTCGATCGCGTAGTAGGCCGCTCCAGCCTCCAGCAGGCCCCGCACCGCTACGGCGCGGCCGGCCGCCCGCGTGTTGGCAGGCGGCTCATACATGGCGCGCCGGATTTCCTCCTCAGTCAGAATGCGCAGCATCGCACCATCCTGCTGGAGCGCACCAAACAGCGACTGCGTCGGGTCGAGGTTGTGATACTCCAGGTCGAGGCTGTGCAGCACATCGTCCTGCCAGCTCGCCCCGGTCTCTGCCATGTACTCCTCAAGCATGCGGCGTTTGGCTACCCAGTCAAGCCGGTCTGCCAGCGCCATCGGGTCACGCTCAAGCTGGTCGAGCACAGCTTCCCATTCGCGCAACACCCAGTCGGTATCCGCGTCGGCACCGGCATAGCGCTGGGCAGCGCGCAGGTAGATACGTTGTAAGTCGATCGCAGAGATCGTCCCGCGACGCATCCGGCGCACGAGCCAGCGATAGCTCTGGTCCCGTGAGATCGTCCGCAGCGCGACGACCGGGTCGTCGAGCAACACCTCATCGCCCAGCACCCCTTCCTCGGCCAGGGAGAGCGCCAGACAGGTCGTGCCCACTTTCAACATCGTGGCGTACTCGGACATATTGGCCTCGCCGAAGAGCAGATGCAGGCGCGGGGCGCCCAAGCCGCTGCGGTCGCCTCGCGGGTTAATGATGGCGCGGTTAAAGCGCACCTGGCCGCTGATTGCATGGATAATGTGATCGGCGCGCTGAGATAACTGGAACGGCACCGACGGATCGGGTTCCACGCCGTAGACGACATCCAGCCAGACATAGTCGGCGGCGTAGCGATGGATGTTCTGGAGGTTCGGCGCATGCGGATTGTTGGTCAGCTTGTGGCCACCCACCCGCCCCACACCGGCAAAGATCTGGCGCGTCACAAGGAACGGCAGCAGGTACGCCAGGTACTCCCAGCCGCGGGTGCGCGGCGGGCGCGACAGGTAGTTCTCGTGGCAGCCGAAGGTATGGCCGCCGAAGTGATCGACCGAGTTATTATGAAAACTCACGCGATCCCGCCAGCCCAGAGAGTCAAGCAGGGAGAGAAGCAGGTAATGTCCAGCCTTCTCGTGGGCCGCAAGCTCGCGCAGGCTGGCACACTCCGGCGTCGCATACTCTTCGTGGCTGCCCACGGCGTCCACGTACAGGCGCGCGCCGTTGATCAGGAACCCGCCGGACCGCGCCGGCTCAAACGCTGAACTGCGGGCTTGCAAGTCGAGCAAGCCCAGGCCCTGGGCAAAGGCTGCATCTTTCACCGCCTCGACCACCCGCTCCGGCGGGCCCAGGGCAGGGTCACGTACCAAGCAGCCGAATTCTGTCTCGATCCCCACCACGCGGTTCAGCATAGCGGCTCAATTCTAGCGCACACCGCCGAGCCACCGCCACCGGCCATGCCGGGCGAGGGGCTGCCGCTCGGCTCGAGAGCGACGTGTTCGGGAACAAACCCATGCCTCAAACAGTTGCTCGAGGGCCCGGCGGTATTCTTTATCTCTGTGAGAGCACAAAATCTCTGTAAGAGCACAAAACTTTGTGCGAGCATAAAACTTTGTAAAAAAGTGTAAAAATTGTAAAAAGCACAGGCTTCTCGCCAGAGCAGGCCTGGTGGTGCCTGCTATAATTTCGCGCAAGAGTGCCTGGACTTCTGGAGCGGGCATCCCGATCAACCTCCAGGGAGACGATCCTTGCCGCTTACTCAGCGTATGCGCTACCCTGCGTTGCTCCCGTGGCGGCTATCCAGGGGAAGCTTCCTGCACGCTGGGGTGCAGCGTGTCATTGTAAGCCTGCTGCTGCTCGCCTTCGCCGCCGGATCTGCCTGCCGGATGCCCCTCTCCGGTGAAGAACGGGTGCGCCCGCTGGTCTATGTTGCTCTGGGCGCCTCGGATGCGGTGGGAGTGGGGGCAACGGATCCGGCAACCGATGGATGGGTGCCGCAGCTGCACAGTAAGATGCCGCCGGGGACACAGCTGGTAAACCTGGGAGTAAGCGGGAGTCTGCTGCGCGACGCCCTGACCCAGCAGCTCCCCGTCGCTGTAGATGTTCAGCCGGACATTGTGACCGTCTGGCTGGCCGTCAATGACTTTAATGCACGCGTGCCGCTGGAAGACTACACAGCGCAGCTCGACACGCTCCTCCGCGAGCTACGCCAGAGGACTTCGGCGCGAATCGCCGTCGCCAATGTGCCGGACCTGAGCGTCGTGCCGGCCTACCGCGCTATTGATCCGCGCGTGCTGCGGGCTGAGATCGCTCGCTGGAACGAGGCAATTGCACGGGTCTGCCGGCAGCACGGGGTGCTCCTGGTCGATCTATCGGGCACGTGGCAGGAGCTGGCCGCTAATCCCGACTACGTGAGCACCGATGGCTTCCATCCCAGCAGCACCGGGTATCGCCGGCTGGCGGAGATTTTCTGGGAGGCGATGGTGCAAAGCGGCATCTTTGAGCAGGCAGGGTGATGGGCGCACCGATCGTCGAAGCACGCGGTCTGGTCAAGACCTACCGCACTGATGGCTTGAGCGTGCCCGCGCTGCGTGGCGTTGACCTGACTATCGCTCGCGGCGAGTTCGTCGCGATCATGGGGCCGAGTGGGTGTGGCAAGACAACGCTGCTCAACTGCCTTGCCGGCATCGAGGAGCTGGATGCCGGCGAGGTGTGGGTGGAAGGCAAGCTGCTCTCATCGTTGAGCGACGCCGAGCGCACGGCCTATCGCGCGCAGCGCATGGGTTTTGTGTTCCAGGCCTACAACCTGCTTCCTATTCTGAACGCCGTGGAGAACGTCGAGCTTCCCTTGCTGGTGAATGGCGTGAGCGGGCGGGAGGCGCGCCGACGCGCGATGGAGGCGTTGGAAGCCGTCGGGCTGGCGCATCGTGCCCGCCATCGTCCGGCGCAGCTTTCCGGCGGCCAGCAGCAGCGCGTCGCTATCGCCCGCGCTCTGGTGAATAATCCGGCGCTCATCTTTGCCGACGAGCCAACCGGGAACCTGGACAGCGAAGCTGCGGCAGAGATCATGGCGCTCTTCCGCCGGCTGAACCGGGAACGTGGCCAGACCTGTATCCTGGTGACGCACAGCCGTGAGATTGGCCGGCAGTGCGACCGCATCGTCACCATGCGCGACGGCCGCATCATCGCTGCCGGCGAGCGACTGGCCGGGGGCGTGAGCGTGTTTTCCTGGTAGCTCCTCCGCCACGATGGAGAGTATCTTTGGCATCCCCGCCACGCAGATCATGCAGGCGCTCGTGGCAACGACGGGCGCTGTGCTTGGTTTCATCCTGGTAGTGATTGCGCGTCGGCGCGTGCTTGTGCGCCTAGGGCTTCGCCATATTCCCCGTCGCCCCGGCCGCAGCGCCCTCATAATCTTTGGACTGGCACTCTCAACTACGGTCATTGCCACAGCGTTTGCCACAGGCGATACCATCACCTACACGGTCCGCGCTCTGGTGGCCGGGGGACTTGGACGGGCCGACGAGGTGGTGATCGCCAACCCGGGCGCCTTTACGCGGAGCCGTCTAGCAGGGGCAGAGCTTTCGGCGCTGTGGAACGGGGCCCTGAGCGCGGTCTCCGGGGCAGACTTCCCGCAGGGCGAGGCCACCCGCGTGCAGGCGATCCTGGAGCGCGAGCCCCGCGTGCAGGCGGTGCTGCCGGCGATCGTGGAGCCCGCGGCCGTGATGAATCTGACCCGGCGCGAATCGATCTCAAACTTCGCTGTTCTCGCTGTGCCGGCTGAGGAAGCACCGCGCTTTGGCCGGATCTGGAGCATCGATGGGCGCGAGGTGTTCATCAGCGACTTAGGGCCGCTCGAAGCCTTTGTCAACCAGGCCGCCGCAGAGCTCCTGGCGATTGAGCCGGGAGATCGTCTACGGCTGCGCGTGCGCCCGGAGCCGATTGAGGTCACGGTACACGCACTCGTCGCCAACGGCGACTTCGGCGGCGAGCAGCCAACGGTGCTGCTGAACCTGGCCGATTTCCAGGCGGCGACGAAGCGACAAGGCAAGATCAACCAGATCATGATCGCCAACAGCGGCGATCCGGTGCACAGCGTGCGCCACAGCGAGGCGGTGACGCGACAGCTCCGTGCTGCGCTGGCGGATCGGCGGGCAGCCGCGGCACTGTTACGCGCCCTGGCTTCTGATGCGGCGCGCGAACAGTTGCGCGGCCTCAGCAGCGGGCTGCTCGTAAGCGAGCGCGTGCGGACGAAAGTAGAGCGGCTGATCGCTGAGACGCACCATCCCGCGCCAACCGACGAGTTCCTGTACCTGCTGGGTGACTACGAGGTAGCAGCCCATGTGCTACGCGTGGCCGGACGCTACACGCCGGGCGGCGGCGCCCGGGCAGCCGACCTCTTGCGCCAGCTGAGCCCGCTTGCCGTCCTCGATGTGAAACAAGCGAGCCTCGATGCGGCCGACGACGCCGGCAGCGCTCTCACAGCTGTGTTCATTGTCCTGGGCCTGTGCTCCATCGCCAGTGGCATACTGCTGATCTTTCTGCTCTTCAGCGTGCTGGCCGCCGAACGTCGCACGGAAATGGGCATGGCCCGCGTCCTGGGTATGCAGCGGCACCACCTGGTTTCGGCGCTTTGCCTGGAGGGCCTCGCCTATGACATCGCTGCCGCCTTCATCGGGACAGGGCTTGGCGTCTTGGCAAGTCACGTCGTCGTGGCCGCGATCGCCGGCATTCTCCGCGAATTCGACCTGCGCGTCAGCCAGCACGTTGAGCTGCGGAGCCTGGTTATCGCTTACTGTCTCGGACTGCTGGTCTCTCTGATGACCATTGGCTTTGCGGCGTGGCACACCAGCCGCATGAACCTGGTGGCAGCGCTGCGGAATCTCCCGGATGACGAGCGGCCGGTGCGCCGGCAGGACACTCTGCGCCGGTTATTCCAGCAGCTTCGCCTTCAGCGTATCCGTGGAGCAATCGGAGCCGCGGCTGAGGCTGTGTTTGATGCAACCCGCGCCGGCATAGTGGCCTGGCCGGTGCTCCTGGCAGCCGGCTGGTGGGTATTGCAGCACGCCGCTGCGTCGCGCCAGGCGCTGCCGTATGCGCTGGCCGGCTGGCTGATCGCCTTCGGCCTAGCGTTCCTGGCGCGCTGGCTTCTGGCGGTACCCGCCGCCGTCCCGCAGACAGCGCTGCTCCACGCCGTGCGCCGGGGCGAGCGCCTGCTCCCGCCCTCGGTGCGCAACCGCATCGCCTACACGCTGGCCGGTATCCTGCTCCTCCTGTGGTGGCTGCTGCCGTTACAGCCCAGACCACTCATACGTATATGGCCCTGGACAGCCGGGATCTGGCGTTTCCCTGGTCCGGTGAATAATCCCGATCTTTTCCCGCTGGCCGGCGTGACCATCATCGCTGGGGCCGTGCTGATCGTGGCGAATAACTATGCCACGCTGCTGAGCGTGCTGCGCACGCTTGGCGAGCTCAAAGGACCATGGCGCCGCCTGGCTCCGGCGTTACGACTTGGCACCATGTACCCGGCCGCGCACCCCTTCCGCACCGGCCTGTCGCTGGCAATGTTCTCGCTGGTGGTCGCCACAATGGTCCTCACCGCGACGCTCCTTCACGGCGTGCGCTTCGCCTACCAGGACCTCAATGCTCTTACCGGAGGGTTCCAGATCCGTGCTCAGGCCACAGATGGGGCGGCGGCGCCGGCAAGGCTTCCAGAGCTACTCCCGGCTGCAGAGGGGTTCAGGATCGATAGCATCGCCGGCATGGGGAGCCTTGCCACGCTCAGCGTTGAGGCGATCCAGCCTGGGGTCAAACGGGCGAGCTGGCGGCCGCTGGGGGCAAACGTGATCGACCGCGGGTTCGCCGAGCACACGGAGCTGCGGCTGACCGGTCGTGCACCGGGCTATGCCTCTGACCGGGAGGTCTGGCGGGCGCTGGTAGAGCAGCCCGGCCTGGCGCTGATCACCGGGCACAGCGTCCCATCACGGGCAGAGACGGCATCCGAACAACCCGGCTCGAGCTTCTCCCTCAATGGCGTGTACCGTGAGGAGCGCACCATCCGTCCGCAGACCATATGGATACGTGACCCGCGAGGCGGCCAGGCGGTGAAGCTGACGGTGATCGGCGTGCTCGATGCACGCACGAGCTTTGCTCCAGGACTGTACCTCTCAAGCGAGACACTGGCCCTCACAGGAAATGCGCCGCCACCGCCGCGCGCCTACTATCTGCGCCTGCATGATGGTGTGCCGCCGCGACAGGCAGCGCTTGGCCTGAGCATGTCGCTGGGTAGCCAGGGTATCCAGTTCGTCCCGGTGGGAGAGGAGGTGCGCCGTGCGCAAAGCGTGCGTGTCCTGCTGAACCTGCTCCTGGAGAGCTACCTGGGGCTCGGACTCATCGCCGGTGTCGCTTCGCTGGGGATCGTTGGCCTGCGTGCTGTAGTAGAGCGACGGCAACACATTGGTGTGCTACGTGCGCTGGGCTATCGCCGTTGGATGGTCCAGGCAGCGTTCCTGGTTGAGTTCGGGCTCATCGCCGCCGTCGGCACGCTCATCGGCACAGTCACTGGGGTCTACCTGGCACGTCAGGTCGTGCGGCTGCTCGGGCGTGGCCGCGCCGACTTCCTCTTTGCCGTCCCCTGGGACCAGATTGGCCTGATCCTTTTAATCACCGTCGTGGCGGCGCTCCTCAGCGCATTACCGCCGGCCTGGCAGGCCGGACGCATCCCACCGGCGCAGGCGATCCGGTACGAATAGCTCTCCGCGGCTGCAACGACATTGGTACGCCTCTTGCCCGCGGGCGCCTGCCTACAAGAGGCAGGTGTGGCTCGGGCAGTGGCTCACGGGGTACGTGACCCGTTAACGTACCTGGAGAGTTGCCGTATACTCAGCATATCCAGCAGGGGAGGAGGAAGCGTATGGCTCGTCGTGTCACCCTGAGCGCTATCCAGCCGGAATGGCCTCGGCATGATCCTAGTCTTTCCCCGCAGGAGATGAAGCAGCGGAACATCGATGATGCAATCCGCTGGTTGGAGGAGGCCGGCCGCCGCGGCTCTGATATCGCCTGCCTGCCCGAGACGTTTACGGACAACGGCATCCCGGCGCGCCGCCTCACTGCATTCGAGGTAGATGCCCTGGTCGAGGACCTGCGCGGCCCGACCGTACAGCGCCTTGCCACAGTGGCCCGGCGTTACCGCATGCACATCGTCGCACCGATGCACCGTCGGGAGGGCAATGCGATCTACAACAGCGCCGTGGTAATTGACCGAACCGGCGAGGTCGTCGGCGTCTACGACAAGGTGCATCCGACACGGGCGGAGATGGAAGGACCGTATCGGGTGCAGCCGGGCGCTGCCTTCAATGTGATCCGGCTTGATTTTGGCACCATCGGCATCATGATCTGCCACGACAACTCGTTCGTGGAAAGCGCGCGCTGCCTGGCGTTGAACGGCGCAGAGGTCATTTTCTGGCCGCACGTCCAATCGGGCTGGGGCGACATCGTTTGGGACATCACCCTGCGCTCGCGTGCCATTGATAACGGCGTATGGCTGGTCTCCTCGTGCTACAGCGTCCGCGGCAACGGCGCGTGGAAGCCCGGCATGATGGTTGGCCGGAGCGGCATCGTCGGCCAGGATGGGTTCATCCTGGCGGAGATGGGGCGTGATCCGGGCGTGGCCACATGCACGGTCGATCTGGACGACCTGCGCCAGGTCCATTCCTGGAGCCGCGAGGGCGAATTCCCGTACCGGTACGAGTACCTGAAAGATCGCCGGCCGGACGCCTATGCGCCAATCACCCGCCCGAAGGAGCAAGGAGCGCCGCAAGAAGCGAGCGCAGCGTCGGCCGGCGTGGATGTGAGGTGAACGCGGCTACCGGAAGTACGGATCGCCCTGGCTTTTGATCCGCTCGGCGACTTCCTTGGCGGAGGCCTGTCCGGACCAGAAGAGCTGATTCAGCGTCGGCTCGACCACCTCGCGCTGCACATCGGGCCAGCGCTCGGCGACAGGATCCCGGACAACATATTCCTGCCCCTCCGCGAAGGCGCGCTTGTGCTCCGGGGGAGAGGCAGGGTCGAGGTATTCTGGCCCGAGCACGACGGAGATACGCGAGGGGGTAGTCTGCCCGACCTTGACCTCGACGAGCTGTCCCTCGCGGCTGGTGATGTGCATGAGGAAGGCCCAGACCTCCTCGGGATGCTTGGTCAGCGAAGCTCCTGCCCAGCCGGTGCCGCCACCGCCCACGCCACGGCGGGTAGCCCGCGGCCCAATGGGGAACACACCGACGTCGTACGGCACGCCGGAGTTTGGCCGGAACCAGCTATTTGCCCCCGGGTTGGTAATGAACATGGACAGACGCCCGGCCTGCCAGTCTGTCTGCCAGCTTCCCAGGGCCTGTTCCTCCGCCGGGGTCGGGGCGACGCGATGTTTATAGATCAAGTCTTGGACGAACTGAAGCGCCTCGACCGCAGGAGGCTCGGTAAGCGCGAACTCCGTGGCTAGCCCATCGGCGTTCTTCTTCACGACCGCGCCGCCGTTTGCGTACACCCATGAGGCCCACAGCCGCCAGCCGCGCGGCACACGCATCCCCCACTGGACCACCTCAGAACCGGTGCGGCGGGTGAGCTGCCGGGCCGTTTCGAGCAAGCGGTCAAACGTCCAAGTGCGCTCCTGCCAGTCTGCCGGTGGGGGTGTGAGGCCGGCTTGGCGGAAGTGTTCCACGTTGTACCAGATGAGCTGGAGGCCGTAGTCGCGCGGCAGCGCGTAGAGGCTGCCCTTCCAGCGGTAGAGCTCGATGGCCTCTTTGCGGAAGTCGCTCAGATCGTAGCGATCGCGCTTAAGGTAGTTATCGAGGCGCATGAGCATATTCAGGCGCTCGACCGCGGCGACGATGGGGATGTTCTCGTAGAGATAGCGGAAGATATCGGGCGGAGTGCCGCTGGCAAAGCTGGCGAGCAGCTTATTAGTGTAATCCTGCGTGCCTGGGGAGAGCTCGACGCGCACCTGTGTTTTCTCTAAAAACGTCTGCGCCCACTCCTCCATGACTTGGGCGTAGGGACCACCGATGTCGTTCATGAAGAAGAGCGTCGTGCCGGGCCTGAGCCGGCTTCCCTCGGCAGCCGGCTGCCCTGCGCTGGGGTTGCTGCGGCTGCAGGCGCCGATCCAGGTCGCGGTGCCGGCTAAGGCTGTGAGCAACCGGCGCCGTGGCAGTCGTGCAGACAGTGCCGTCTGGGGCAAGGGGCTCTGGCAATCAGGCTGCCATCGTGGTGTGCCTGTGTTCATTTATAAACCTCCCAATTTGTGTAAACCTCCCAACTACACCGTGTGTAGCTTTTGCATGCGTGGCTTCTGCATGCATTGTAGCGAGCTGCGCAGTATTTGTCTGCTGCCGGCAGTAGCGAGCCATTAGCTCAGGTCTGTACTGCCGGCAGGCGCGGGATTTGACACTATCGGGGCGGCGTGCTAGCATTTTCCCCTGCGTGGCACGGAGCCACGGTAGTCGAGGCCTGCAGGCCCCGGCAGAGCGCGCCGGGGCAAGGCTTGACAATACACTGACGGCGCAGTATATTGTTTATTTGCCTGCGGTACGCAGGCGTGACCCTGTGGCGACCAAGTCTTGTAAGCCCGGGTCTTGAACCGGATCCTGCCCATGGTTGGATCTCGGGTGGTGCCGCAGGGATCCGTGGTGGCCCGGCAGTAAGACGGTCGGCACGGGTTGGTTCTCGCCACTCTCGGCGACGAAGGTCGCTGGGACTGGCAGCACTTTGAGAAATTGGATATAATATAAACAGACCAAGCAGGCTGGGCGGTCGCGCTACGCGCGAGGAAAGTCCGCACTCCACAGAGCAGGCTAGTGGGTAACACCCACCCGCCGTGAGGCGAGGCCTAGTGGCACAGAGACCATGTCCAGGCCAGGCTCCTGGGGGAGCCGGCGCTGGAGTGAAAAGAGCCAAACGCTAGCCGGAGCAAGCCCAAGCCGGGGCGATGACGCTGCTCGCCGAGCCCCAGGTCGGGCGCAAAGAGGCACGGGGCAACCCGCTGCCCAAGAGAGATGACCGCCTAAAACAGAATGCGGCTTACGGGCCTGCTTGGTCTTCCTGACTAAGGAACTCAGAACGTCGCGGGGTGGAGCAGCGGAAGCTCGTCGGGCTCATAACCCGAAGGTCGATGGTTCGAATCCATCCCCCGCAACCATAGAGCATATGATGAGGCCGGTGTGTGATGAGCCGCCGGCCTTATTGTGTGCATCCAGCAGGTGCAGCCGTCCACGATGGTTGCCGGCTGCGCTGGGCCTTCCAGCACTTCGCTGTGGAAGGCGCACCTTGACAAGTGCAAAGCGATCAGAAGTAACGTTCGCGTCAGGAGCAACGAGTCGAGATCGTTGCGAAGAACGTGCTGCGGACGCCGAGGACTTCGCCGTGCTCGCACCGGGGCGTCGCACCAAGAGCGTGCGACGCTGCTGGATAGGGAGCACGGACGGAGGGACGATGTAGCACTCATGGAGTAGACTGCTGCATGAGTGCGGCGAGGATCGGCGCAGCTGCCTACCGTTGCCGTCTGATGAACGGCGGAATAGCCGCGCGGAAGAGTGGCGTGACGGTGGGCGGCAGAGACGAAACGGGCAGACGATGGATGCCTCACGGCGCGAGCGGGCCGAGGAAGGACGCGGCAGGCGGCGAAACGCGCCGGGGAGCAGCGCGCATGCGGTGATCCGGCGGTCTCCGAATGGG